>CDZN01001611.1_pt1 | contig 759743 bp, 649 predicted proteins | sample 557701 | NCBI WGS metagenome assembly CDZN01 (sample SAMEA3182089, study PRJEB8094) | gut metagenome | biome: human; feature: gut; material: Stool; isolation source: human stools | place: Canada | collected 2013-02-04 | reverse complement strand
ACCATCATGGTTTCCGGAGAGTTTTGATTGAACGTATGGCAGTTGATGCACTGTTTGCCGAAATTTCGGTTCTCCGCTATCGGAGTCTCTTCATAGCCTGTCAGGTCTCTCTGGTAAATCCCCATCTCGTTCCATAGTTCATATCCCGGGTACAACAACCGGTAGACCAGGTACTCATCTATCGGTTCGTCCGATATGGTATCCTTGATATCCGCATAGCGTGTCCATTTCCCTCCCCTCAGCAGGGTGATGCGGATGAATATTTCTTTTCCCGCGGCTTTTTGGAGAAGTTTCTTCCATTTCTTTGTCGGTATAATCACTTCGGAGCTCTTGCTTGTGTAGAGGATGTCCGCCGTCTCCCCTGTGCCAATTTCCGTTTGGAAGGCATCCGCGTTCTCCCCGATCCTGAAATTGGGAGGTGCAATATTCAGCGGGAATGTGACTCCCGCATAATCGGGATATATACGGGGAATGCTGTCCGTGCAGGTATCCGGTTTGCCGCATTGGGCGGTGCATGCCTGCAGGCTCCAGCTGAGAACCGTGATAAGAAGGATATAGATTGTTTTCATGTCTTTACATATTAGTTCCTTATGATTTTGTCTCCATACGGACTGATGAAGTTCAGGTAATACCAGTAGGTGTTTCCGAACTCCGCTTTCAGCCTCTGCATTTGCCTGTTTTTATACAGGCTGTAATACCTTTGGAATCTCTTTTCGGTGTTTTCACTGACATTGAATCCTGATTTGGAAAACGTTTCCCCGTCCACTCCCAATTTGTATATATAGAGTGCTTCTTGGTATGCGGGTGGCATTTCCGGATATTTAAAGTGCCTGATGAACTTCAGGTTATCCACAAAGCGTACTACGTTATTGCTCAGCAGTAGGTCACTCATCAGGTATTCAAAAGCCATTCTGTTTGTCGTGTCCTGCTCACACAGATACTGTAATTCCGGTCCTATATTGATGACGTTTGCAAATCGTGCGGGATGTTCCTTATTGTTTTCAAGTGCCATGCGCAGTCCCGGTACACTGCCTGCATGGAGCTGTTTTTCCAATTCTTCGGCATCTTTCCTATAGAAGAGGGACTGCTTCAGGAGATTGATGAACCGTTGTGCCACTTCAGGTCTTTTGTTTACTATGTTGTATCGTGCCAGGTTAAGCAAATGGGGTGCCGTTTCTCCCCATACCACCATTGCTTCGAATTCCCACCGCTGTGCTTCGTTGATGTACCCTAAGTCTTCATATACAAAATGTCCGTACTCACTCTCACGGCTATCGCTGTTCCATGGGAAGTATAGCGCCTTGACTCCCAGTTTTTGTGGGTAATCGAATAGTTGATAAGGCAATTTTCCCGTATGGTACAGAGCCAGGTTGTGAAAGTAGGAGATCAGCTGGTTGGTTCTTCCCGAGTTGATATATTTTTCGGTTTGTGTCAGTACATTTTCCCAATTCTTTTCTTTTACACTCTTTTCCGCCATTATCATTCGGTGTTCACTCATGTTATAGGTTTGGACAAAAAAGTAAAATGAAGTGCCTGCGTAAATTGCTATTAGTAAGCTGTATATTAAAAGACGGTACTTATTGTTGGGGGGAAGTGGAGAATAAATTTTTCGGATAAAAGACCAAGGGCGAACTGTGATTTGATGAAAAAGGCTCATAATCAGAAGTCCCAGGAAGGTAGCGATGATTGGTCTTAATGAATGGTCGACAGTCATTGAATAGAGGAACAAATATATAGAAGGTATTAGTGATAGCAGTAGCAGATCATTGTGCCCTGTAATTTTTTTTATGGCATCGTTAGTCAGTAAATATATGAGGGCTAAAATTCCTGCAAGTAAAATGCTGCCTATAGTAGGTATGTGAAAAAATTGTATAATAAATGCTGTCAGATAACTCATCCATCCTTGTGACTGGATATGTTGTAGAAAAAAAGTTTTGGAATATAGAAAAAGATGATGTTGTTCCTGATAATAAATCACATGTGATAACACACTCTGATAACAGAGAAAATAAATAAAGAAAAGAAAAATGAAGAGTATGTAAGGGAAGTACTTTCTCATGATAAGTGCTGCTTAAATATGGGAAAATTCACGGACTCTATAACATTTAAATGTAGAGAGTCCGCGAATTTGTGTGTTAGATATTAATATCCCGGATTTTGAGTTAACTTGGGATTTAAATCAATTTCAGATTGAGGAATCGGGTAGATATAATTATGGTCTTCATATCTACTACCGGCCAGTTTAACATTGTCACCCTCGTACAGAACACATACCTTTCCGCCATCTTTGGGATCTGCATTAACCGGATCGTCTACCATTTTGTATTTAATGCCAAGGAATGGTGCGTTCAACACATCTTTAGCAATACCCCAACGGCGAATATCCCATTGACGCTTTCCTCCTTCAAGAGCAAACTCAACGCGCCATTCATTACGTATACGCTGACGAAGATCATCTTGAGTCGCGCAGTAAGTCGGCTTGGTTGCATCTGTCTTTTGTAATTCCGGCATACCTACGCGGCGACGGACCTGATTAACAGCTTCAAAAGCAGAATCGTCCAGTGGTGAAACTTCATTTTTGGCCTCAGCATAGGTTAACAGAACTTCTGCATAACGGATAGTTACCCAATCTTTTCCCATTTCCCAACCTGCTGATTGAGGGTCAATACTTGGGTCAAGCCATTTCTGTTGATAATATCCTGTTGCTGTGGCATCACCATGCTGTGCAATACCAGTGCTTCCACTTGATTTTAGTGGAGCTACTTTAATTGTCACGCCATACATTTCCTCACCATCGTGTAAAACGTTAACCTCTAAACGAGGGTCACGGTTAGCAAATGGATTTTTTTCCGAATAAATTTTAGATTTGCTGATAGGAGCTCCTTCACTGTCTTCGAATGCATCTACCAGACTTTGAGTCGGATTCAAACCACCCCAACCTTTTGTCGGAAAGCATTCCCATCCAATTAGGTAGTTTGTTTTATCAGGTGCGTTGTACTGTACTGCAAGAATAATTTCTTCACAACCGTCTGTCTTTTCCCAGAATAATTCTTGGTACTTTCCAGTGTTTTCTTTGTCGTACAGATCATATTTATTTAGATCCATAACAGATTTTGCAGCTGTAGCCGCTGTTTCCCAATTGCCAAAATACAAAGCTGCTCTTGCTTTCATCGCCATAGCGGCACCTTTGGTTATGCGTCCCCACTGTGTAGCCGGCCATTCTTCTGGTAAGTAGCTGAAAGCTTTATCGAAGTCGGCCATTATTTTGGTGTAGATCTCATCTTTAGATGTACGGGTAATATCCTCTACATCAGTTAATTTTAAAGGCTGGTCGATGTATGGGACGTCTCCGAATTTACGAATCAATTCAAAATAAATATAACCTCTGAAGAAGTAAGCTTGTCCGGCTATTGGTTCTTTATCCGACTGAGATAATTCCATTTCTTCTAATTTCTGTAATACCAGATTACATCTACGAATATATCCGTAATCTTCTGACCATCCTTGGTCAGCAGGGTCGTATACGCCTTTGGACACATTTCCATTGGCCCACTTGATGCCATGTACTGCATTGTCTGAATTGATATCTTCATCTATATCCCAAGTGGGAAGACATCTATAAATATCAGAAACGGCCATTTCCGCATCTGTTTTTGTTTTCCAGAAACTTCCGTCTGAAAGTTCTTCTGTTGGATAACGATCCAGAAAATCGCTACAAGAGGTAAATCCTGTTAGCATAACGGACGCTATAATATATAAAATTTTATTTTTCATATTTTGTTATATTATTTTAGAATGAAACTTTTAATCCGATTGAAACTTTTTTTACGTTTCCATAAGACCAACCACGTTCATTGCCTTCTTCAGGATCGATACCTTCCAGGTCGCTGAACGTCAATAGATTCTCTCCGGCAACATAAAGCTTTGCTTTTTGAACACCCAGTTTGCTTAAGAAACTGTTAGGCAGATTGTATCCCAGGGAAATAGTTTTTAAACGTACATATGAGGCATTTTGTAGCCAGAATGAAGAAGTTGTGAAATTCGTTTGACTGTCTTTGGTGATTCTTGGGTAAGAAGCGTTGTGATGCTCCGGAGTCCAACGATCCAAATGTCTCTTTAGTGCATTAGCTCCGTTGTAGAATGCATAAGCTGCTTCGGCCATGTAATAGCCATCCACATCAAAAGCTCCCTGGAACATGGCAGAGAAATCAAAATCTTTATAGTATAAAGTCAGATTTAAGCCTGTAGTCCAACTGGGAAAATTCTTACCAATGATTTGGCGGTCTCCGTCAGCGGTAATTTTGCCATCTCCATTCAAATCAAGGTATTTGATGTCTCCCAATTGTTCTTTGCCGGTGCGTTTCGGATAATTGGCTAATTCATCGTCAGTGTTAAAGTATCCGTTGGCTACGTAACCATAATATGAACCAATTGGATTGCCTTCGATGTACCATAATTTATCATTTTTTGAATTAGCACCTTCCGTACCATTCATATCGATGATTTCATTTTTTACATATGCAATATTAAGGTTTACAGCATAACTCCAATCTTTGTTGATACGATTGTTGTGCAATAAATTCAAATCAAAACCAGTGTTTTCTACACTACCTGCATTTTGTGCAGGAGCGCCCATACCGATCACACCTTGTATAGGCATGTACAACAACATATCATTTGTTTTCTTTTTATAAACAGATAATTCGAATCCAAACATATTGTTTAGAAAACCGGCCTCTAGTCCTAACTCATAATTTGTAACGGTTGCCCATTGTAAGTTGTTGTTTACGTAACGGCTTTCGTAAGCGGTAGAATACAGGCTATTACCAAACATATATTTTTCGTAAGCATATGTCGGTATTGCCGGATAAATATCATCCGGATCTAATTCTTCGTTACCGGTTTTTCCCCATCCAAGACGCAGTTTCAAGTTGCTAATCCATGATACATTGTCTTTGATAAATGCTTCTTCCGAAATTCTCCATCCGGCAGAGATTGCTGGGAAAACACCCCAGCGATTATCTTTGGGAAAACGTGATGAGGCATCCGCACGTAAATTGGCTTCAAACAAGTACTTATTCATAAAGTCATACTGGACACGTCCGAAGTAGGATAGACGAGACATTTCATATCCACCGTCTTCATTTTTTTGTGAAGATGCATCCAGTGTATTCAATGATTCCGTTAATTCATTGTTGCCACCACCCTTTCGAGAAGCTTTGGTAAATTTATAAATGTGTTCGAATGATTCAAAACCTCCCAGAACTGCTATTGAATGTTTGCCGAAAGTTTTATTATAATTGGCTAATACCTGACTTGTGTATCGGTTGTGATTATAATACTCGTCGTAACCTTCGCGAAGTCCGGAGTCGAAATTACCATAAGTGAAATGCTTTTTAAAGCCTTCTTGATTGGTGTAATCATGGCGAAGAGAAAATACTCCTTTAACGCTTAGTTCCGGTAAAATATTAATTTGTGCATAGGCAGTGGCATTTAATTGCTGTGCTGTACTGCGGGTAAAACCGGATTGATCTTGAATTGCTACCGGGTTATCTTTTCCTGAATAATTGAAAGAACCGTCTTCAGCATATACCGGGTCTGTCGGATATGAACGACTAACACCCTGCGCTACTGTGACGTATCCCATCCAACCATCTTCTTTAATACCACGATATCCGGATGCATTAACACCTACAGAGACATACTTGTTAATATCTGAATTCAGACTCATACGTGCGTTATAGCGTTTATAGCTAATTTCATCTGTCAGACCTCCTTGGTTGGTATACCCGATGGAAGCATTATAAGTGGTCTTTTCAGAACCGCCACTGATAGATAAATTATGCATTTGCTCAAAAGCACTCTTTTTGAACGCTTCATCGTACCAATTTGTACTGGGGTAAGTTCCATTACGATAATTCTCGATATCTTCATCCGTAAAAGGAAGTACTGCGTTCGGATTTTCGTTGTGAACTGCTTCATTGTATAGTATAGCATGTTCATAAGCATTGACATACTGACGTTTCACAACAGGAGAAGCCCATGAAACAATACCTGAGTAGTTTATATGCGTTTTCTCACCTTTCTTACCTTGTTTGGTAGTGATTACAATAACACCATTGGCTGCTTGTACACCATAGATAGCCGATGATGCAGCATCTTTCAATACAGTTAGCGTTTCAATGTCCGAAGGATCTATTGTATCCATGGTTCCGGGAACACCATCTACAATAACCAATGGGCTGGCAGCATTGATAGAGTTCTTACCGCGGATGGTAATACTACCCGTTTGTGATCCCGGAGCACCCGAAGTTTGAATAGAAGTTACACCCGGAATTTGTCCGGCAAGTGCAGCAGAAACACTGGCAACGGAACGAGATTCCAATGCTTCGGCACTGATTGATGCTACAGAACCTGTTAGATTGGCTTTCTTCTGTACACCATATCCCACTACTACGACCTCATCCAGTGTTTTAGTATCTTCTTTCATGATGATATTATAAGAAGCTACACCGGTCTTCAACGATACTGTTTCAGGCATATAACCGATATAGGTAATCTGTAATTCATTACCACCTACATTCAGGCTGAATTTTCCGTTGATATCTGTGATGGTACCGTTAGTCGGATTTCCTTTTTCTATAACCGATGCTCCGATGATGGCTTCTCCCATTGCATCTTTCACAACTCCCGAAATATTTCTTTGTTTCTGTTGCTGGGCACCTTGTACCTCTTTCGCTGCTGCGGTTGCTGTAGACACTACGATCTGATTGTCTACAATCTTGTAGGTATATCCCGAGTTTTTGAAAACTTCGTTCAATACGGTTTCGATCGGAGCGTCGGATACGTTGATGGATACTTTCTTGTTCAGTTTTACCTGATTGTCATTGTAGAAGAAAGTGTAATCGCTTTGTTTTTCAAGTTCACGAAGTACATTTTCAATGGATACATTGGTCTTTGTCATTGAAATCTTTAGTACTTGAGCGAAGGCACTCACAGGTACCATAGCCACCAGGCTAACTGCTAAAGCAAAAGCCAGATGCTTTTTCATTCTTTGCGGACTAAACCACCGCATGTTGCATTTTCTCATAAATACGATTAATTATTAGATTGTAATTTAGATTGATAAAGTAAGCACAGGATACTTCTGAAGTATCACTGTACCAGGTTAACGTCATTTACGGTTTCTCTCTCATTCTTTTCTTTCTTATTTAGGTTTAAAATTGATGTTTGGTATAAGTTCTAAACGAACTTGGTATAAATTTTATTTCTTGTCTGTTTTCCTAAGTTCCGTATGAACTTAGCTTTCTATTTTATTCATTACTTTCAAAAATATCGTGTTCTACTTAAGTTCTTCGAGAACATAGTAGTCATTACTTATTAATTTATAATTTAATGGCGCACTATGCGACATTATATTTAATATCAGATCCAAAGGTTCATTCCGCAACGTAAATGTAAAGCGATAATGATCAGCAGTTTTCTGCGGGCAATCGATCTTTTGTCCGTACCATTTCTCTAACCGAGGCAAGATCATGGCTAATGTTTCATTTTTAAAGCTCAACCGTCCTCCAATACGCCAAGCAGAATAAGAATTGGCATCTACGCGATCTATACGTATATCACCATTTACCTGGCACGTTAGTTTTTCGTTCGGCTGAAGGATATATTCTCCTTTTATTTGCTCTTTGTGATCCTTAGGTTCTACCTTAACCTTTCCGTTAAGCAATACCGTTTCTACACTTTCATCACCATCGAAACTAAAGACTTCAAATGCTGTTCCTAAAGCTGTAACATCCATATTCTTTGTTTTCACAACAAAAGGATGTACCTTATCCGGATGAACACTAAAAAAAGCTTGTCCGGAAAGAGTTACTTCCCGCTTGTTTCCGGAAAACTCTTTAGGATATGTCAAGCGACTCCCTGCGTTCAGCATCACAAGCGTACCATCTGCTAATCTTACCGAATCCATTGATTGGCGTCCGGAGTTCAGTACATACCAAACCTCCGGCTCTGCTTTTCTGGATAATAACATTAAAGATAGTGTTCCGCAAATCAGCAATAAAGCTATAGATGCCACCCAGCCATACCGATGTAAGCTTTGCCTAAAACGTCCGGTTTTTCCTTTCTTTATTTGGTGCATGACGTTTGTCAGCATTCGTTCTTCCTTATCGACATCGGTATACATATCAGAAGCTTGTTCCCATTGACTATAAATTGCTTGATTCACAAATTTATAGTTGTTTAGCTTCTCTCGCTCTTCTGGCGATAGGCTATCGGTCAGTAGCTTCTTTATTATATCCTTATTTCCTGTTGTCGCTTGTTTCATCTTTATTACCTTCTTATTACCTATCTATTTATAAATACACGCAACTCCATAACATCCCCCAAAGAAAATTTAAATTCTTTAAAATAAAAGGGAAGTTATTAAATAATCTCCTCTATACCTTATTATTATAGAGAAAGAAATATAAAAAATAAATAGATGTTCTTACGTAAAAATTTTAAGGCTTCATTAATATGACGCTCTACTGTTTTTTCACTGATAGATAATCGAATAGCTATTTCTTTATAACTGAGATGTTCCTCACGACTTAAATGAAATACTTCTTGTTGTCGTGGTGTCAGTTCTGAAATTAATTTTTTGATATAGCCTTGAAGATCGGCTGCATCCATCTCGTTTTCAATGTCATACTCAACCTCTGCACTACTAAGTACAGTCGTTTTATAGGCATTTTCATTAAAACTTTTACGAAATTGATTAAAAATGATATTTCGGGTTATAATAAACAAGAATCCTTTGAAACTTTCATTCTCTTTCAGAAAGATACGTGCCTCCCACAATTTTACGAAAACTTCCTGTACCACTTCTTCTACTTCGGCTATAGAAGATAGGTATAAACGGGAAAAGTTGTGAACTTTAGGCCAATACATTCTGTATAGAGCAGTAAATGCAGCTTCGTCCCCCTGTTTTAATGATACAATAAGCTCTTTCTCGGTCATAAATCTATCGGTGTGATGTGCAAACATACAATTTTTCAGGGAGAAACAATACAAATTTTAAAAGAAAAATAGAGAATTTATAGTAAACGAAAACATTTGAATATAAAAATGTGTGTTTAAATAATAATGATTGCAGAAATACAAAAAAGATAGTTAATTGCGTTTTACGTTGACATAAAGGAGAATATATCGATATTTAACTTACTCATACTTTTTAAGAAAAAGTGCTGTAATCATTTGTTTTCGAATATAAATAGCATTTTAATACAAATTCAACATGTTTTTTGAGGAAACATACATGTTATTGACACATCATCTTTGTTTCTTGGACAGAGATAATTAACTTTCTATCTGCATGAAGTTAACTTCCTGTTTTCAAGATACTAATTCTCTATTTGTACAAAGTTAACATCGTGCGAAAATGAAATTTAAAAGTCCGCCTCTTAAAAGCTATTTACTACCTCTTATTGATTACAATTCAACTATCATAAATATAATAAACTTATATTATAAGCATCATATAGCATCCCGTTTTAGGATTTATGTAGCAAACAAATCGTATACACACGGTTTGTCTGTCATAAGTTATTCTACTAATAATAAAATAGCCGTGTTTTTTCTTTGTTCCATAGTTGGGTGTTAAAAGCAGGCAATACAGATGGGATAGAAAATACAAAATGATAAAAAGTATAATATAATCAAAATGTAAGTAGAATCCAGAAATAGAAATAATAAAAGGGGAAAAACGCCATAGTTCTCGAAGAACTTAGATCAAACACTAAATTTTAAACCTAAATAAGAAAGAAAAGAATGAGAGAAAAACAGTAAGCTAAGTTAACCTGGTACAGTAATACTTCAGAAGTATCTTGTACTCACTTTATCAATCTAAATTACAATCTAATAATTAATCGTATTTATGAGAAAATGCAACATGCGGTGGTTTAGTCCGCAAAGAATGAAAAAGCATCTGGCTTTTGCTTTAGCAGTTAGCCTGGTGGCTATGGTACCTGTGAGTGCCTTCGCTCAAGTACTAAAGATTTCAATGACAAAGACCAATGTATCCATTGAAAATGTACTTCGTGAACTTGAAAAACAAAGCGATTACACTTTCTTCTACAATGACAATCAGGTAAAACTGAACAAGAAAGTATCCATCAACGTATCTGACGCTCCGATCGAAACCGTATTGAACGAAGTTTTCAAAAACTCGGGATATACCTACAAGATTGTAGACAATCAGATCGTAGTATCTACAGCTGCTGTTACAACTAATAATGTACAGGTAACACAACAGCAAAAGCAGAGAAAAGTTTCCGGAATCATCAAAGATACTACCGGCGAACCAGTCATTGGTGCATCGGTAGTAGAAAAAGGTAATCCAACCAATGGTACGATTACTGATATCGATGGAAAATTCAGTTTAACTGTAGGAGGTAACGAATTGCAAGTTACCTATATCGGCTATGTGCCTGAAATCGTTTCTTTGAAAGCGGGGGTAAGTTCTTACAACATAACCATGAAAGAAGACACCAAAACTTTGGATGAAGTAGTGGTAGTAGGTTATGGTGTACAGAAAAAGGCTAACTTAACAGGTTCTGTATCATCTATTAATGCAGAAGCGTTGGAATCTCGTTCCGTATCGAGTGTTTCTGCTGCAATGGCCGGAACAATGCCTGGTGTAACGGCTATCCAATCTTCCGGTGCTCCCGGATTACAGACCGGTACGATCACCGTACGTGGTAAGAACTCGGTGAACGCTGCCAATCCATTGGTTATTGTTGATGGAGTTCCGGGTAGTATGAATACAATTGACCCTCAAGACATTGAAAGCCTGACAGTATTGAAGGATGCTGCTTCTGCCGCTATCTATGGTGTACAAGCCGCTAATGGTGTAATCCTTATCACAACGAAAAAAGGTAAAAAAGGACAGGATGCCAAGGTTTCATATTCAGGTAGCGTAGCATGGGCAACTCCAACCGCTAAACTCAACTTCCTTGGTGCTGCAGATTATGCTATGTTATACAACGAAGCTGTGAAAAATGAAAATCCCAATGCCAGTCTGCCTTATAGTGATGAAGATATTGAACTCTTCCGGAATGGAAGTGACCCAATAGGACACCCCAATACGGATTGGTATAAGGAAACATTCAAAAATTTTGCTTTTGAACAGCAACATAATTTCTCAATCAATGGTGGATCTGAAAAGACAAACTACAGTGCATCTGTCGGTTACCTCTATCAGGGTGGTTTAACAAACGAAAATGACTACAATCGTTTTACAGGTCGTATCAATGTTGAATCAGAAATTAGCAAATGGTTCTCGGCAGGACTGAATGTATCCGGATATAGAGGAACACGTGAAGACGGTGCCGTAGGCTTCGGAACACTTATGAGTGAGGTAACCCGTAATAGCCCGACGTTGCCGGTATACAATGAAGACGGTACATTTAACTATAGTGGAAAAGCCAACCCTGTAGCCGAATTGGGAAGAACCGGTTTCTACCGTCAAATGGACCAGCAGTTAAATGCTATCTTGCATGCTACTGTACATATCTTACCGGAATTGAGTGTTAAAGGCTTGTTCTCGGTACGTAACGATATTCGTAATATCGATTATTTCAAGAAACATTATTCTTATGGCTCAGGATCCAATATTGCGGACTCCGGTCTGAGAGAAGGATATGATAAATATTATATCTGGAATGAGTATACTTCACAGTTATTGGTAAACTACAACAAATCTTTCCAAAAGCACACAATCGGTGCATTGTTTGGTTTTGAACAATGGGAGCAGATTTATAAATACACAGAAGCAACACGTAAAGGTGGTGGTAGTGATGAACTGACCGAATCATTGAATACACTGGACAAATCATCTCAAACCAACTCTGATGGTGGCACAGAACTAGCCCGCCGTTCATATTTCGGTCGTATCCAATATGATTATGCCGACAGATATTTGTTTGAAGCAAACTTACGTGCAGATGCATCTTCACGTTTCCCGAAAGATAATCGTTGGGGTGTATTCCCTGCTTTTTCTGCCGGATGGAGAATCTCAGAAGAGAACTTCATTAAAGATAATCTGGATTGGATGAGTAATCTGAAGTTACGTTTGGGTTGGGGACGTACCGGTAACGAAGAGTTGAGCGATATCTATCCCGCTGTAGCAACTTATGCTTATGGATCTTATATGTTCGGTAACACACTGAATACAACTGCTTATGAAGCCAGATACGTAAACAGTGCACTCCAATGGGCAACTGTAACCAACTATGAAATTGGATTAGATGCAGGATTCTTAAATAACAAACTCGGATTCGAGCTTTCTGTTTACAAGAAAAAAACGGATGATATGCTATTGAAGCTCCCGGTACAAGGTATTCTTGGTATGTCGGCACCGGTTCAGAATGCAGGTAGTGTAGAAAATACAGGTTTCGACTTGAATATTTTCCACAATAATCGAATCAATAAAGATTTTAGCTATGCAGTTAATTTAAACCTCGCTTATGTAAAGAACCGCATTACAAACCTTGAAGGAACTGAAGGAGAAGATCCTGACAATAACAAATTGTGGCGTCTGGAAGGTTATCCTATCGGTTCATTCTATGGTTACAAAGCAATTGGTTACTTTAATACGGAAGAAGAATTGGCTAATGAACCCAAACGTACCGGTACAGAAAAATTAGGTGATATCAAATACGCCGATTTGAATGGTGATGGTAAAATCGATGCTGCCAATGACCGTACAGTAATCGGACAAAACTTCCCAAGTTGGACAGGTGGTTTGAGCATTAATTTATTCTGGAAAGACTTTGATTTCTCCGCTTTGTTCCAAGGTGCATTTGATGTTGATAAATACTGTGAAGCCGAATCTTCATACGCATTCTATAATGGCGGTAAAGTGCTGAAAAAACACTTGGATCGTTGGACACCGGAAAACCACAACGCAAGCTATCCGCGTATTACAAAAGATTCACAGACCAACTTCGTAACTTCTTCTTTCTGGTTGGAAGATGGCTCATACGTTCGTTTGAAAAACGTTTCATTAGGCTATAACCTACCTAAGAGTTGGTTGAACAGAATCGGTGTCAGCAGAATCAAAGTATATGTAGCCGGTGAGAATTTATTGACATTCTGTGGTCTTGAAGATATTGACCCGGAAGAATCGAGCACACGTGGATGGTCATATACCAACGTGAAAAAAGTTTCATTAGGCTTAAAAGTTTCATTCTAAATCCTCAATACTATCAAAAATATGAAAAAGAATTACTTATATATATTTGCAACAGCCCTTGTAGTAGGGTTCAGCTCTTGTAGCGACTTTCTGGATCGCTATCCGCAGGAAGAACTTTCTGACGGTAGCTTCTGGAAAACGCCGGATGACGCAAACAAAGTAGTCTCAGATCTCTATGGCTATCTGTCTACTTGGGATCAAGACAACGACATTAACTCCGATAACGCCACAATGGGTATCAAATGGGCGGCAGGCAATATTTCAAAAGGTATTTATGACCCTGCAGATCAAGGTTGGAGCGGTGATTATGCCAATGTTCGTCAGTGCAACCTGATCCTTTCTAAAATCGATGAAATTCCTGATTATCCAGAAGCCGACAAGACAAAGGCATTGGGACAGGTATATTTCTTCAGAGCATATATCTATTTTAATCTGATACGCTCGTTTGGTGACGTTCCTTACATTGACAAGCCGTTAGATTTGAAAGATATGGAAGGTATAACACGCATGCCGAGAGCAGAAGTCTATGAAAAAATAATGGCTGATTTTGACAAAGCTATCGCTGCTTTGCCAACAGAATGGGGAGCTTCTGATTACGGACGCGTCACTAAAGGTGCAGCTATGGCTATGAAGGCAAGAGCAGCTCTTTATTATGGGAACTGGGACACTGCGGCCACAGAAGCTAAAAATGTAATGGATCTGGGACTGTACGAACTGTACGATAAAGATAATACAGGTAAATATGCAGAGTTGTTTTGGGAAAAAGCTGACGGATGTGATGAGTTCATCCTTGTTACTCAGTTCAACTATCCGGATAAGACCCATTATCTGATGGGTTGGGAATGCTTCCCGACAAAAGGTTGGGGTGGTATGAACCCGACTCAGAGTCTGGTAGACGCATTCGAAGACAGTGAAGGAGCTCCTATCAGCAAATCTAAAATATATGATCCGACAGATCCGTTCAAGAACCGTGACCCACGTTTGGAAGTAGACATTCTGCATGACGGTGAAGAAATGTATGGTGTAACAATAAAAGTTGCTCCTTTAGCATCAAGCGGTAGTACCGGTATCAATCAACACAATGATGCTACAGAGACCGGATATTACGGACAAAAATGGTTAGACCCGACTCTGGATCCTCAGTCAGATGGCTGGAACATGGGTAAAGATTGGGTTCACATCCGCTATGCAGAAGTACTTCTGACTTATGCTGAAGCTAAAAACGAGCTGAAGGGATTAGATCCGGAGGCTTTTGACGCAGTAAACCAGGTTAGACGTCGTGTAGGTATGCCCGAACTCCAAAACACCAATGCAAGTTTGCCAACTTATTGTGCAACACAGGACGATCTTCGTCAGCGTATCCGTAACGAATGGCGTGTTGAATTCTGCCTGGAAGGAGGAAAACGTATGTGGGATATTCGTCGTTGGGGTATCGCAAAGGATGTACTGAATGCTCCATTTGAGGGATTGAAATATAAGATTGTAGACAATCCGAATGATCCCGACAAGAAAGTAGATGGCGGAAAGATGTGTATCCTTTACCAGGGCGATCCTATTATTTTATCAGGAAGCAGATACTCGGACAACAACTATTTGTTCCCTGTACCTCAGAGTGAAATAGACTTGAATCCTGCCCTCACACAGAATCCGGGTTATTAATAATAGTGTTTTAGATAATGGGGGCATTCTATTTGGAATGCCCTCATTTCACTTATTATCTTCCACCTATACTTATGAAACGGTTACCGCACCTACTTTTTGCCCTCCTTTTTATCATCTATTTCCTTTGTTACCAAGGGGTGCTGTCACATGTGATATACTATCACGAACAGCATCATTTATTTCTATTCTCTAAAGAATATTTTCTTAAGCAGATTCATACGGAAGGACTGCTTGGCTATCTGACTGATTTCATTATTCAATTCTTTTACATGCCCGCATTAGGAAGTGCTATATTAGCCGGTATATTGGCGGGAATCCATCTGTTGACACATTACAACATAAAAAAAATAACCGGACAACCGGACATACTGCAATTATCATTGATCCCATCAGTATCTCTTTTCATCTATACGCTGCCTGTGGATCATTCACTGACTCCGATTATCGGAGCATTCTTAGGGCTTCTGATACTTGGATGCATAGCATTTTTCATATCGGGAATATGGAAAAACATTACACTGCATAGAATAAATGTTCCCGGAAAGAAAAAAAAAATAATTATTTCTACGGTCCTCATAACCATATATGCCATTGGAGCTTGCTATATATTCATACATTCATATAATATGCCTGAACGCATTATGATAATGGCGGAAAAGAGTGTAAAAGAAAAGAATTGGGAAAATGTACTGACACAAACCGAAAAATATATCAACTCGGGAAGAACCAACCAGCTGATCTCCTACTTTCACAACCTGGCTCTGTACCATACGGGAAAATTGCCTTATCAACTATTCGATTACCCACAAAAACTGGGAGTCAAGGCGCTATACTTCCCATGGAACAGCGATAGCCGTGAGAGTGAGTACGGACATTTTATATATGAAGACTTAGGGTACATCAACGAAGCACAGCGGTGGGAATTCGAAGCAATGGTGGTATGGGGAGAAACGGCACCCCATTTGCTTAACCTGGCACGATACAACATAGTAAACAAAAGACCTGAAGTGGCACGACGGTTCATCAATCTCCTGAAGCAGTCCCTCTTCTATAGGAAAGATGCCGAAGAATTGGAAAAACAGCTCCATGCAGGCAGTGTACCGGGACTGCGCATGGCACTTGAAAACAATAAGGAACATCCCGCACGATTTGCAAACGTCATCAATATAGGACCGGAATTACAGTATCTGTGTGAGCAGGACACGACAAACAGAATGGCTTTTGAATACCTGATGAGTGACCTACTGTTGAGCAATAACGTAGTACGCTTTGTGGATAACCTGAAGTTCATCAGGCACTTTAAATATCCGGAAATGCCACCCGCATACCAAGAAGCACTCTATATATACAAATTGGGAGTGGACGGGGAAACGTTTTCCAAATCAGGATTCAATGTCAGTGAAAACACCGAAAAGAGATTCCAAAGGTATTACAGCCTGTATAAAAACAGGCAAATGCAGAGGCTGAAAGCGGAGTTTGGAAACACCTACTGGTATTACCTGAACTTCATCAGTCCGTATGGAGACAAAATCATAAGGAACTAATATGTAAAGACATGAAAACAATCTATATCCTTCTTATCACGGTTCTCAGCTGGAGCCTGCAGGCATGCACCGCCCAATGCGGCAAACCGGATACCTGCACGGACAGCATTCCCCGTATATATCCCGATTATGCGGGAGTCACATTCCCGCTGAATATTGCACCTCCCAATTTCAGGATCGGGGAGAACGCGGATGCCTTCCAGACGGAAATAGGCACAGGGGAGACGGCGGACATCCTCTACACAAGCAAGAGCTCCGAAGTGATTATACCGACAAAGAAATGGAAGAAACTTCTCCAAAAAGCCGCGGGAAAAGAAATATTCATCCGCATCACCCTGCTGAGGGGAGGGAAATGGACACGCTATGCGGATATCAAGGATACCATATCGGACGAACCGATAGATGAGTACCTGGTCTACCGGTTGTTGTACCCGGGATATGAACTATGGAACGAGATGGGGATTTACCAGAGAGACCTGACAGGCTATGAAGAGACTCCGATAGCGGAGAACCGAAATTTCGGCAAACAGTGCATCAACTGCCATACGTTCAATCAAAACTCTCCGGAAACCATGATGGTGCATGTGCGGGGAAAGTCGGGAGGGACACTGATATGCAAAAACGGGAAAGTGGAAAAGGTAAACACCAAACCGGAGGGATTCAAGAACGGGGGAACCTACGCGGCCTGGCATCCTTCAGGAAGATACATCGCATTCTCAATGAATGAGATACAGCAGTTCTTCCATTCATCGGGACAGAAACCCATAGAGGTATCCGACCTGGCTGCCGACCTGATGGTTTATGATACTGAAAAGAAAACATTCCTCACTGACTCCCTGATATGCGGGGAGCGGTATATGGAAACATTCCCCAACTGGACACCGGACGGGAAAACACTGTATTTCTGCCGGGGAAACGCTTATAAAGAGAAGATGCCGCTGGACAGTATCCGTTATGACCTGTGCAGGACAGGATTCGATCCGGAATCCGGTAAATTCGGTACGCCGGAGTGTGTGTACAGAGCCTCCGAACAGGGAAAAAGTGTCTCTTTCCCAAGGGTTTCTCCCGATGGTAAATACCTGATGTTCACCCTGTCGGATTATGGAAACTTTTCCATCTGGCATCCGGAAAGCGAACTTTGTCTGTTGACAATGGATACAGGAGAAATACGGCTTTTAAATGAAGTGAACAGCAACGATGTGGAGAGTTTCCATACATGGTCATCATCCGGACGCTGGTTTGTTTTCAGCAGCAAACGGTTGGACGGACTATGGGCTCGCCCTTTCTTTGCCAGTTTCAATCCGGAAACCGGAAAAGCGGGGAAACCCTTCCTGATGCCCCAAAAAGATCCGGACTTTTATGACACGTTCACTAAAACTTATAATCTGCCGGAACTGATTAAACAACCCGTAAGAAACGGAAATGAAATGATAGAAGCGATTAAATAAACGACAAAACTATCAACATTCATTCATTAACTTAGCACACAGTCTTATTTGAATGAAGCAGGAGGTCTATTTGAGATAAATAGACCTCCTTTTTATTGTATCCTCATATCCGAAAAGCTTTCTCTCTATTTCATACTAAGTTCATACGGAACTTAGGAATTAAATCATTTTAAACCTAAATAAAAAGAAAGAAATGCACAAAGAAAATTGAAAGCTTAGTTAACCCAGGTACATTGATGCAAAAAAGAATCATGTACCCTCTTTATCAATCAAAATTACAATCTAATAATTAATCGTATTTATGAAAAAATGCAATCTGCGGTGGTTTAGTCCGCAAAAAATCAAAAGACAACTAGCGTTTGTTTTAGCCATTTGTCTGGTTTGTATAGTGCCCGTCACTACCTATGCTCAAATTCTTAAAATATCCATGAAGAGGACAAATGTCTCTATCCAGAATGTTATTCGGGAATTAGAACAAAAAAGTGGATATACTTTCTTTTACAATGACAATCAGGTGAAACTTACTAAAAAGGTTTCTGTAGATGTTACAGACGCACCTATTGAAAATGTATTGGATCAGATTTTCAACAATTCCGGTTACACTTATAAAATAATAGATAACCAGATTGTTGTCTCAGCCATAAAAGCAGAAATCCCGAAAACCTCTTCTCTTCAGCAACAGAAAAGTGTGCGTATCACCGGACAAGTAAAAGATACCACCGGAGAACCTATCATTGGTGCTTCTGTGGTGGAAAAAGGGTCAGCAAGTAATGGTACAATTACTGACGTAGGAGGAAACTTTAAATTAACGGTATCCGGTAATGAAATACAAATTACATATATCGGTTATATTCCACAAACTGTAAAAATCCATCCGGGAGTAACCGATTATAGTATTACAATGAAAGAGGATACTAAAACTCTGGACGAAGTCGTAGTTGTAGGTTACGGTACACAAAAGAAGGTAAACTTAACAGGGTCAGTAGCTTCGGTTAGTACCGATGAAATCAAAGATCGTGTACAAACAAATGTATTGTCAGCAGTGCAAGGTACAGTGCCGGGAGTTACGGTTATCTCACGTCCCGGACAAACACCGAGTATAAACTTCCGTGGACGCGGTAACTTAGGAACTTCATCTCCTCTCTATGTAATTGACGGTGCAATTGCGGACGCCACATTCTTTTCTAACCTTGATCCGAATAGCATTGAGTCCATCTCTTTCTTGAAAGATGCAGCTTCATCAGCTATTTATGGTTCACGTGCCGCTTACGGTGTAGTGTTAGTTACGACCAAACAGGGAAAGAGCGATAAAATGAACGTTTCATATAGTGGTTACGTAGGTTTGAGCAATCCGACTTACAAACCGGAATACGTCAACTCTACCCAATATGCAGAGTTGTACAATGAAGCTCTTTACAATTACAATCCTAAAGGCGGGAAATACCAAGGCTACACTGAAGAAGAAATTGGTTATTTCAGAGATGGCTCCAAACCCGATTTATATCCAAACACAGACTGGAATGATCTGGTATTGGATAAGAACGTATTGACCACTCAACATTCACTGGACTTCAGTGGAGGAACAGATAAAATACGCTATTTTATTGGATTGGGATATGTGTATAAAGACAATATGATTCCCGGACAAGACAGCCAGCGTTACAATTTGAATACCAATTTGAGTTCCGATATCACTAAATGGCTGACGGTAAAAGCCGGAGTGAAATACATACGTAATGATTCCGACCGCGATTGTGGTGCACCTTCATTGGCCAGTTTCTCAATGGTACCGGTTACATTCGTTGCCAAACAGTCAAATGGTGATTGGGGTACTGTAAATGGAGGTCAGACGGCTACAAGTAATTTTATTACAGGCAATCCGCTTCGTGCACTGAGCAAGAAAGATTGGAGTAAGTCCAAGAGTGAAAATACAATGTACGATCTCGGATTTGACATTAAACCCGTGAAAGGACTTATAATCAGTGGACAAGGTGTATTCAAGGGTTATGAATATAAGAGCAAAAGCTACACGGCTTTACAACCCAATGCTATAAACTACTTTTCCGGAGAAGAAATAGCAGGAACCGGAGTTACCAAAAATAAAATGAGCATGGACTGGCAAAGTACAAATACAATGCTTTATACAGCAACAGCCCGATATGATTGGTCGAACGATAAACATGCTGTCGGAGCTTTGGTCGGTACATCTTATGAACATTATAAATACGAAAGATTGGCCGGATCACGTGAAGAATTTCCATCCGACGCATTGACGGATATGGAAGCAGGTTCTACCTCCGGAGCAGGGTATACCAATGGCGCAGGTTCATCAGAATATAAAATGTTGTCTTATTTTGCTCGTGTCAATTATACCTTGATGGATCGGTACCTATTCGAGGTAAATATGCGTGCAGACGCATCCTCACGTTTCCATAAAGATCATCGCTGGGGATATTTCCCTTCATTCTCGGCCGGATGGAGAATGAGTGAAGAAAGCTTCATGAAAGATATTGAGTGGATCAATAATTTGAAAATCAGAGCCTCCTATGGTACACTTGGCAATATAAACAATGTGGGTAACTATGATTACTTCCAAAATTATAGTAGTGGAAATCATTATAACTTCAGTGATTCACCAGTGATTGGTATCGGTGAATCCAAACCGGCTAATGAAACTCTCGGTTGGGAAAAAGTTGCTTTGACGGATATTGGTTTGGATTTCGACATTTTCAATGGACTTCTGGGGGTAACTGCCGACTATTATATTAAAAATACAAGCGATATCTTATTAGGATACAATGTACCTACGGAAACCGGTATTACAGCAGCTCCATCGCAAAATATTGGAAAAGTGAAAAATACAGGTTTCGAATTGGCTTTGAATCACCGGAACAAAATTGGAGCTGTGAATTATAGCATCGGTGCCAACATTGCTACCAATAAAAACAAAATTACCAATTTAGGTGGTTCAGACAACATTATCCAAACCAGTAGTTATATCGTGAAGTACATTCTGAAAAAGGGAGAATCAATCGGTTCATTCTATGGATTTAAAACGGACGGACTTTATACTCAGGCAGACATCGATGCCGGACATTACTACACCTTGAGTGGAGTGGTACCCAATGCGGGTGACATTAAATTCGTTCCTCAGCGTGATATCGAATATAAGCAAGAAATCACAGATGAAGATCGTACTATTCTTGGTAAAGATGTACCCGATTTTACATATGGCGTAAATTTGAGTCTGCAATATAAAGGTTTTGAGTTCAGTATGTTCGGACAAGGAATCAGTGGAACGAAAGTAGCATTTGATGTTTATGGCGTTCATCCGTTCTACCATGGACAGGACAGCCCGAGAAAATATCATTTGAAAAGATGGACGGAAGAGAATCCGAATCCACATGCGGCATATCCTCGCATCTATTCAGCAAGTAGCGTACATACAACTTACAACCGTAATTTTAGTGATTATCATTTGTTCGATTCCGATTATTTCCGTTTCAAAACTCTGTCACTGGGATATACAGTACCATCTGCAACAGTGAAGAACTGGGGATTACAGTCATTGAAAGTATATGTAACAGGCGAGAATCTTTTCACGGTTCGTGCTGATAAAAAGATGGAAGACTTTGATCCGGAAACAGCCGGCGGTGTGATTTATACGCTGGGGACTAAATCGGTAGCATTTGGTGTAAACATATCATTCTAAAACCATTCATTAAAAAATAGAATTCACAATGAAAAACAATATAAGAAAAATTGCATTGGGATTATGTCTCACAGGAGCATTGACAGCCTGCGATTTAGATGTGGTTCCACCTGCTGACATTGCAGCAGAAAACTTTTGGCAGACTGAAAAAGATGCATGGTATGCTTTGAACACTTGTTATGCCACATTAGATGGTGTAGACATCTGGGATGAATTGTGTACCGACAATGCGCATAGCCATAAACCTTGGGAAGGAAACTTCGAAATGGTCCAGCAAAATGGTATTAGTACAGCCAACGGATATGGGAGCTACTATTTTGGTACCGTTCGTATAGTAAACAACTTTATCGCGAATATAGATAAATGTGCAGTCAGTGAAGAACTGAAAACACGTATGAAAGCAGAAGCACGTTTTTTCCGCGCTTTAAGCTATCTGGATTTGACCACAAAATTCGGAAAAGTTCCTGTAATTACAGAGGTTTTGGCTTATGACGCTCCCAATGTAAAACGTGATGAAGTAGAAACTGTTCGTAAATTTATTTTAGATGAATTGGCTGAAATAGCTGAAATTCTTCCAGACAGTTATAACGGTAGTTATCTGTATGAAACCGGACGTATTACTCGTGCCGGTGCTTTGGCCCTCCGTGCCCGTGCAGCTTTATATTTCGGCAACTATGCTGAAGCCGAGGCTTCAGCCGGAAAAATCATATCTGAAGGACATCATTCTTTATTCCGTGTATCATCGCTTACCACCGCACAGCAAAAAGAAGCTGACGAAATGGATGCATATATTGACTATGCAGCCAAAGGTATCGATAAAGATAAATTCGTAAAAGGTATGTTCAGTTATGAATCACTGTGGCACAAAGGTAATGCATCTCCCGCTAATCCGGAGTATATTGTAACACGTGAGTATATGGCTGATGCAAACAATTACGACTGGACCAGATACACCTATTTTATACCTAAATCGTTCTCTCAATATGACGGATATTGTTCTTACGAACCCATGCAGGACTTGATTGACGCCTATTGGGATGTGGATGGTAAAACGATGCGTAATGACATCACTATGGAACAACGTAAAGAACGTTATGCGGAAATATGGAAAGATTTCAAAGATATGAGCCAATCTCAATTCATAGAAAAAGTGCCACAAACAGATATTATGAAATATGACTATATGAAAGAGTTCCGTAACCGCGACAGCCGTTTGTATGTGTCTATGATGTTCCCTTTCAAAGGATGGCATGAAACCATTAAAGGTACATTCTACTTCCGTTGGGATCCGGATCTGATAAATAAAGACGGTAATGAATCATGGACCGGATATTTTTATCGTAAAATGGTCACTCTTGATCCATACGATACCTGGACTGCAGAAGAAGACTATCCGGTGATTCGTTATGCTGAAGTATTGTTAACTTATGCAGAGGCACGTATTCAGAATTCGGGATGGGATACAGAAGTACAAAAAGCATTGAATGATTTGCGTGATCGTTGTGGTATGCCGGATGTGCCAACTACCATGCCTTCAAAAGAAGAAGCTCTGGCCTTTGTACGTAATGAACGGCGTATTGAATTGGCAGCAGAAGGCCATCGCTTTGATGATATACGGCGTTATGGTAATGATTACTGTAGTAAGGCTATGAATGGTCCTTCTTATGCTCCAAACGGATATGTCGTAATTAATAAAGTTTGGGATAACCGTTTGATGCTGATGCCTATACCTCAAGGTGCCATTGACCTGAATCCATTGTTGAAAGACGATCAGAATCCGGGATATTAATTTAACACATTATTTATTGAGGGTTAAAGCCCGTTCATGGTAACACATGGACGGGCTTTTTTATGCCTTATTCTCAAATTCTGTATCTCCAATTCTCTCACCAATAATTCTCTCTCGCTACTTTCTAATCCGCATCCTTCTCACCCAAGTTCGTTTAGAACTTATACCAAACATCAATTTTAAACCTAAATAAGAAAGAAAAGAATGAGAGAGAAACCGTAAATGACGTTAACCTGGTACAGTGATACTTCAGAAGTATCTTGTACTCACTTTATCAATCTAAATTACAATCTAATAATTAATCGTATTTATGAGAAAATGCAACATGCGGTGGTTTAGTCCGCAAAGAATGAAAAAGCATCTGGCTTTTGCTTTAGCAGTTAGCCTGGTGGCTATGGTACCTGTGAGTGCCTTCGCTCAAGTACTAAAAATTTCAATGACAAAGACCAATGTATCCATTGAAAATGTACTTCGTGAACTTGAAAAACAAAGCGATTACACTTTCTTCTACAATGACAATCAGGTAAAACTGAACAAGAAAGTATCCATCAACGTATCCGACGCTCCGATCGAAACCGTATTGGATGAAGTTTTCAAAAACTCGGGATATACCTACAAGATTGTAGACAATCAGATCGTAGTGTCTACAGCTGCTGCAGCAGCGAAAGAGGTACAGGCTACCCAGCAACAGAAACAAAGAAAAATTTCGGGAGTTGTGAAAGATGCAATGGGAGAGGCCATCATCGGAGCATCGGTTATAGAAAAAGGAAATCCGACTAACGGTACTATCACTAATATTGATGGTGAGTTTACTCTTAACACTGCCGGTAAGGAACTTCAGGTGACTTATATTGGTTATATACCTCAAGCGATTGTTCTTAAACCGGGAGTTAATAGTTATACTGTTACCATGAAAGAGGATACTAAAACTCTGGACGAAGTGGTGGTAGTAGGTTATGGTACTCAGAAGAAGGTAAATTTGACAGGTGCTGTGTCTTCTGTTGGAGCGGACGAATTGAAAGAACGTGTGAATACAAATGTTTTGGCTTCTGTTCAAGGGCAGGTCCCGGGAGTAACTATTATATCACGTCCGGGATCTACTCCATCAATTAATATGCGTGGTCGCGGTAACTTGGGAACATCTTCTCCTTTGTTTGTTATTGACGGTGCAATTGCTGATGCTTCTTTCTTTTCAAGTCTTGATCCGAATTCGATAGAGAGCATTTCATTCTTGAAAGATGCGGCATCTTCTGCTATTTACGGCTCTCGTGCAGCTTATGGTGTTGTATTGGTAAAAACCAAAGGTGGTAAAGAAGGTGATTTGAAGATCAGTTATGATGGTTCGGTCGCAGTGAAAATGGCGACTTATACACCTGATGTATTGGGCTCTGAATGGTATGCACGTTTGAGTAATGAGGCTGCTTTGAATGAAAACCCGAATACCAGTACGCTTCCTTATACAGATAAAGAAATACAAATGTTCCGCGATGGCTCTAATCCGGATATGTATCCAAATACAAATTGGTATGATTTAGTCTTGAAGGATGAAGCTGTTATGACAAAGCACTCTGTAAGCTTTAGCGGTGGTAATAAAGTGAAATACTTCACTTCATTAGGATATATGTATGATGATGATTTTACTCCTGGTGTAAAGAGTGAACGTTATAATTTGACTACTAATATTTCTTCAGATATTAAGTCTTGGTTGACAATGCGTTCTAATATCAATTATATTCAAAGCACTTCCGATAATGATAAAGGAGGAGTTGTTTATACACACTTGTTGACAATCCCGTCAACTTATGTTGCTCGTCAAAGTAACGGTGAATGGGGTAGCTATGAAGGTGGAAAGCCGGCTGCAACAGTAAATATGGAGCGTAACCCTTTACGCCGTTTGGAAGAAGGAGGTTGGTCGAACAGTAAGACTCAGAATACTTTGATAAATCTGGCTTTAGATATTAAGCCTGTAAAAGGACTGGTATTGACTGGCGAAATGATTTATAAAGCTTGGGATTATAAATCTAAGACTTATACTGCAAATAAAAGTAAGATTAAGGATTTCCAGACCGGTGCTGAGTTGAATGGTACAGATGTAACTAATTCTAAGATGGAGTACAGTTGGGAAGAAAACAGTCGCCTTACTTATAATGCACTGGCTAATTACGTTTGGAGTAATGAAAAACATAATGTGAATGTATTGGCTGGTGTATCTTATGAACATTATAAGTATCAGAAACAAAAATCATATCGTCTGAAATTCCCGACTAATGGTATGACGGACATGAATGGTGGCTCAAGTGCGCCAGATGATACTTATGCTGAAGGTGGAAGTAACGAAGACAAGCTGATGTCTTACTTTGGTCGTGTAAATTACTCCTTTATGGATCGTTATTTATTAGAGGCCAATATCCGTGCTGATGCTTCTTCTCGCTTTCATAAGGATAATCGTTGGGGTGTTTTCCCGTCATTCTCTGCAGGCTGGCGTATTAGTCAGGAGGAATTTATGCAAGATATCAACTGGATTAATAACCTGAAGTTGCGTGCATCTTGGGGACAGTTGGGTAATATCAATAACGTAGGCCAATATGATTATTTCTCTTCATATCAACAAGGAGGTAACTACAACTTTGAAGATGCTATTGTTTCGGGTATCGTAGAATCTAAACCTGCCAATCCGACTTTAGGATGGGAAACTGTTACTATCACTGATATCGGTGTGGATTTTGACATTTTCAATGGACTGTTGAATTTTACAGCCGATTATTATAACAAAAAGACAGATGATATCCTGTTGGCATATCCGAGTCCGAAAGAAATCGGTATTGGCTCTGATTTCAAGGTTTCACAAAATATTGGTACAGTAAGTAATAAGGGTTTAGAACTGAGTATTACACATAATAAAACTCTGGGTGACTTTGCATATACAGTTGGGTTTAACATGAGTAAGAACTGGAATAAAGTAACCAACCTGGGAGCGAATGACCCGATTATTGAAAGCCCATGGATTAAAAAGGTTGGTTATGCAATCGGTACTTTCTATGGATATCGCTCTGATGGTCTGTTGACTCAGGAGGATATTGATACCGGTAATTACATCACCGATGGTTTGGTGCCTCAAGCGGGTGATATCAAATATGTAGATTTAGATGGTGATGGTAAACTTACCGATAAAGATAGAACTTATATAGGTTGTGATGTTCCTGACATTACTTATGGTGTGAACCTGAATCTTCGTTATAAAGGATTTGAATTAAGTATGTTCGGTCAGGGAGTTACCGGTACAAAGGTAAACTTCAGTATGGAAAATGCCTGGGCATTCTCGGATTATGCAAGTCCGCGTAAATATCACTTGAAGAGATGGACGGTAGATAATCCTAACCCGAATGCAGCTTATCCTCGCATTTATCCTCGTACAAGTAAACATTCAACTTATAACCAATATTTCTCTGATTACTGGTTGTTTAATGCCGATTATTTCCGCATCAAGAATATAACTTTTGGATATTCTTTCCAAAAGCCGGTATTACAGAAGTTGAGTCTGGAGGCATTGAAACTCTATGTTGCGGCTGAAAATCCGTTTACTATTCGTGCTGATCACCGTATGGAAGATTTCGACCCTGAAACGGCTTCAGGACGCGGCGTTAATACTCGTGGTACGTCTTCGATTGCTTTTGGTGTAAATCTAACATTCTAACATTATTGATTATAAAAGATGAAAACTATAAATAAATTATTCAAGGGTATATTCTTTTGCACTTTAGTTAGTGTAAGTGTTAGTAGTTGCGACTTGGAAGTGGAGCCGCCTGCTAATATTGCGGCCGAAACATATTGGACATCTGAAAAAGATGCCTGGTATAATCTGAATTCAATTTATTCTGATGCGATTCCGGGTATTGGAATTTACGGAGATGCTTATTCGGATGATGTATATTGCCAATATGCACATGAATCTAAGGCAAAAATATTCCAGCAAGATGGTTTCAGCCCTCTTTATGATGAAGGTTGGAACTTTGAGACAATTCGTAAGGAAAACTTGTTTTTGCAGAAAGTTGGAAATTGTGAGATGGATGAATCTTTAAGAGAAAGGTTCAAGGCAGAAGTTCGTGCAATGCGTGCCTGGACTTATTTGGGCATGACTATGACGTTCGGTAAAGTGCCTTTGATTACTGAAGTTCTGGATTATAACTCTCCTAATATTCCGCGTGACGAGGTAAGTGTAATTCGTGATTTTATTATGAAAGAACTTACTGAGGCTGCTGCAATATTACCCGAGAAATACGCTGGTGGTTATCCAAATGAAAAGGGACGTATCACAAAATATGCTTGTTTGTCATTGAAAGCAAGAGCGGCCCTGTATTTTGGGGACTATGCTTTAGCAGAATCTACTGCGAAGGAAGTGATGGATAAGGGAGGCTTCTCTTTGTTTAAAATATCTTCTTTGTCGGATGCACAGAAGAAAGAGGCAGAAGAAATGAGTTTGTATATTGATTTTGCAGAAAAAGGAATCGATAAAGACGAATTCGTTAAGGGTATGTTTAATTATGAAGCTTTGTGGCATACAGAAAATGCTAATCCGGATAATCCCGAATACATTATGACTCGTCAATATGCTGCTTCCAGTTGGAATTATCAAGATATGACTCGTTATACAAGTATGCGCCCGAATCAGTTGGGTGGCTGGTCTTCTGTAACTCCGACACAGAATCTGGTAGATGCTTATTGGGGAGTTGATGGCCACAGTGTACCGCAATTGCCTACTCCGGAAGAACGTGCTAAAGCGTATAACCAGATTAAGGCTGACTTGGATGCTTATCAAAAGCCTGAAGGAGAAGCTAAGTTTATTGCTTTCTGCCAGGAAAAGATAAAGAATGGAACATTGAAAGATTATAAATATATTCAAGAGTTCCGTAACCGTGATAGCCGTATGTATGTTTCTATCTTGATGCCATTCAAGAGTTGGTATGAATCTAATTATGGTGATAAGTTTGTGTATGAATGGATAAAGAATGGTAATAACGAATCAAAGACCGGATTTAACTTCCGTAAGATGCTTTCATTGGAAAATGATGCTAATGGCGACGGACAGGCAACCGGTGATTATCCTTGTATCCGTTATGCAGAAATTTTATTGATTTATGCTGAAGCGCATACACAGACTACTGGTTATGATGCTGCAACTGAAGCTGCTTTGAATCAGTTACGTGATCGTTGCGGTATGCCGGATGTACCTTCTGGCTTGAGCAAAGAAGAAGGTCTGAAACTGATTCAGAACGAACGTCGCATTGAATTGGCTGGTGAAGGTTTCCGTGGTGACGATATGACTCGTTATAGCGATGATTACTGGAAAGAGCACATGAACAATGTACCTATCATGACTCCTGACGGTGATACGGAACTTACAATGAAATGGAGCTCTCGTATGCGTCTGAAACCAATTCCGCAAACAGCTATTGACTTAAATCCGTTATTGGCTGGTGATCAGAATCCGGGATATTAATTTAACACAGATATCTCTTAATTAAAGGTTGAAAAAGGGGGTGTCGGTTATCAGACCGACACCCCCTTTTCTGTAAATCTTTCTTTTATCATTATCTCTATCAATCTATTTGCTTGAATGTGTGTCTTTTTATACGTCTGTTCTTTTTATTTCTATTTCTTGTCGATTTAATCTTGCTGCTATCAGTATATTCTATATTAGCCTATATCTACTAAAGTGTCACAAGAGTATAAATCTTTCGTGTAGATATAAGGTACGACTTTCGGAAGCGTACATGGTTTATAATGAAAAACTATCATCTTTTATAAATAGCGATTAAAGTATTTATATACAGATTATTAATACTATTATATAGTCGTTGTATGGAATGATTTTCAGGTATCTTTCTCTGAGCATAAATAGAACAATATTCAGTTGAGCCTGATAGTAAAGCTTAAATTGTATGTTTAAAAAGGAAAGCTTTGGGTGGCAGGAGGTCAATTCCAGGGAAAGTATAAGCTTTTGAGTAGAAAATACTTGGTTGGATTTTTGATAATCTTAGTTTATATTGTAGAATCTATGTTTAATAGCATACATCTGTTTATTTGTAGAATATTTTGGGATTAATGTCGTTTTTAAAGTTTATATTTACTCATTGTTTAATACTAAAATCTTTTATTATGAGAGCTTTAATTTACGTAGTTTGCCTTATTGGGGCTATGTGCGGTTGGTCATGTTCAGACCATATTGCCGATTCGTCTGATTTATCTGTACAGACACGTACAATTGTATCTCCGGAAGGAGTTTCTACTTCAAATCCGGATCTGATTAGTGATTGGGAACATCAATCTTTGCTTACCCTTTCTACTGGTGAACGGATTAATACTCCATGGACGCCCGGTGCATCTCACTCTATGTCAGAAGAAACTGTATCGGATATCAAAAAAGAAGATGGATGGACTATGCTTTTTCATACTTTTAAGGCATTAAATGAGTCTCCCAACAGCAATTATCTCTGCTTCTATAATGAATTGACAGGAGTTATTAAGGTGTTTTATTATATAAAAAATGCTCAGGGAAATAACGGATTCCAGTGGAGAATCAGCACTGCCAATGGGGTAGGGAGTAGTTTATTGGCTTTGAACAGTTATATTTCTCCTTTGGATAACAGTTCTGACAAACCCAATTGTATGAATCTGTCTACTTTTGCACAAACACCAATTAATGGATTGACACCGGGATGGAATGGATTTGAGTTTGAAGTTCCTTATACTACGGATTACCGCAATATCAGTTTATCAATAAACAGTTATAATCAGGTGATAACTGATTTCAATTTTTCAGGTACAACCGAGCTGAAAACGGAAGGTACTATTACAAAAAATGTAGCTAACGGAGGAGGTACGACAAAAACGGCTGCTACTTTGGCCAGTTCGGGAGCAAAGAAGTATATGGATGAGTTGAAGAAAAAAGCGAATGGACAACCCTCTAATATAGCAGGTGATGTGAAGTTGGGTAAGAAGATCGTTGATGCATTAACTTCTGGAAACTATTTTTCAGCAATAGCGAAAGGGCTGAAGTTTATTTTTGGATCTACTACTACCCGACCTGAAGTATCTAAAGTGAGTTTGACTACGACAGGGGTTGTAACGATGGGGGGAACTTCGCAATCTGGTTCGCATGATAATGTGGAACCACTATTTTCAATTAATTTGTATGATTTGATGAATGGTAATTTAGCTGCATTAAAAAAGTCTCCTTCTTTTAATTCTCTTGTATTGCCTGTAGATGTTACTACACGGTCGGGAGGAGAACGCTATGCAGGAGTTTGGACTTTGAAAGAGTCTCCTGTCATCCGAATGACCCGTTATGGACGTGTATTGAATTATAATATATCTGGTGGAGTATTTACTGTTGCCTCTGTATTGTTACCTTACTTAGATTCGAATGTAAATAAAAAGGCTTCTGTTATTTTGAATCCTTATTTGAGTCAATACGTTACTTCTATGCAAACTATGGTAGATGTGGTGTCTTGCGCGAAGCTAAATGGCGAGAAATATTTCAATGGTTATGCCATTTCAGATTTTATGTCGGAAGACCCCATATATGAAGATAAAGATTTGGCAATTCGTAAGTCTGCTTTTTCTGGATCGGGAGGTGAGATTTGTAATCGATCGATATCTGTTTCAGATTATAATATAGGGGATGGAGGAAATCAAAATATGTATTTTTTTGATTGGGGAACTAATATAAAGGGTGATGAAGTAGCTGTGGTTACAGTCAATATAGCTTATAACTATAAGGGCAAAGTACACAATGTCTCTATATCCCGGAATTATAAGATCCAATATGTGCATGATCCTGCTACAGATGTAAAAATACTTGGTACTGCCGGAACTAAAAAAGTGGTAATTGTGAATAACTATCCCCAATTTGAATAATTTGTAAGGTGAATATAAAGGCGGACCAGTGATAAATTAATAGTCCGCCTTATATGATAAAGTGGTTATTGATAATTCAATAAGAAGAGATTGGGGTTAGTAGAGATCTGATGTTCTGCTTATATGGCATTTCTTCCATGCTCCTCTCGTAAAGTCCGGAATCTCTACCGGTATACTGCCGTTTAATACCGATTGTTCGCTCAGTTCTGTGATGCACGACCATTCGGCAGCATCATATACATCCATATCCAATGGTAATCCGTTGCGCAAACAATAAATTAGCCGGCAGTCCATTACATAGTTCATTTCATTGGGCAGATTTCTGCGATGAGCCTCTGTACCGAAAGTGGCTGTGAAAGGATGTTTGTAACGCTCCATTATTTCCTCGAGTGCTTTCCCCTCAAGAGGAGAGCCGGCGTCGGGTTCGAGAGCAATGCTGGGAACGGGATATTTCTGCGCGAATCCTTTTGTTCCACAAACTGTATGCAGGCGGCTGTAAGGACGTGGAGTTACTACGTTATACTGAATCATGATACTTTTGCCCTTCATTGTTTGTATCAAGGTAGTATTCATGTCACCCAATAAGTATTTCTGGCGGGCTTCCGGAGAGTCTGCTCCGAAGTTTTTACGGGCATATTCGGTCATACCTGCCTGAAGACTGGACAGAGAGACCAAGTAGTTCATGCGGTCTCCCCGATGGATATTCAGTATCTGGCAAACCGGACCAAGACCGTGGGTCGGATAAGGATTACCGGTATGTTCTATACTATATTTCTTTCCCCAGTGATTGTGAAATCCTCCTTTACTTTCGTCAGCGAAGTAGATAGAACGCAGGTCATGTATGTATGCTCCCTCTACATGGGTTATTTCGCCGAATACACCCTGTTGTGCCATGTTAAGCGTAGTCAGTGCAAACGGGTCATAGCAACAATTTTCGAGCATCATGCAGTGCTGTCTTGTCTTTTCGGCCGTATCTACCAACTTCCAACACTCTTCTACAGTCATGGCTGCAGGAACTTCAATGGCTACATGCTTGCCATGCTCCATGGAGTATACTGCCATGGGAGTGTGGGTCAGCCAGTCGGTACAGATGAATACGAGATCAATGTCATCCCGTTCGCACATTCGTTTCCATCCATCCGGTCCGGTATAGCCGTCCGGTTGCGGATAACCGGCTTCCCGAAGTATCTTTTGGGCTTTGACCAGATTGCCTTCCCTGATTTCACAAAGTGCTTTGATTTCGACACCTTCGATTTGCAGATAACGTTGCAGAGTCAATACACCTCTATTGCCAAGCCCTATGAAAGCAAGGCGTACCATCGGGAGTGGGGGATGTGCCAGTCCGAGCACATGTGTTTGCGAAGGAGTTTTCATGTGTAGTTAGGATGTTAGGGTTGTATATAAAAAAAGAGAATCTAATTTCTCAGATTCTCTTTAGAGCGGAAGACGGGGCTCAAACCCGCGACCCTCAGCTTGGAAGGCTAATGCTCTATCAACTGAGCTACTTCCGCAATTTTTGTGGGCAAAGATGGATTCGAACCACCGAAGTCGAAAGACAGCAGATTTACAGTCTGCCCCATTTGGCCACTCTGGTATTTGCCCTTTTGTTTGCTTTTGAGTCCCTTTGCTTTCTCTTAAGTAGGTTTGTTTCTCAATTGCGATGCAAAGATACAACTATTTATTTAAACTCCAAACAAAATCGATCATTTTTATTGCAGTAATTGCACATTCGTCTCCTTTATTACCCAGTTTGCCGCCGGCTCTGTCTTCTGCCTGCTCCATAGTGTTGGTGGTAATTAATCCGTAAATAACTGGTATATCGCCAGTTGCGTTCAGTTGTGCTACGCCTTGTGTCACTCCCATGCAAACATAATCAAAATGTGGAGTATCTCCTTTAATTACGCAACCAATGATAATAATTGCATCTATATCGCTATTTTCCATCATCTGATTAGCGCCGAAGGTAAGTTCGAAACTTCCGGGTACTGTCTTTACCAGGATATTTTCTTCTTTGGCTCCATGTTTCTTCAAAGTTTTCACTGCTCCGTCCAGCAGGGCACCGGTGATGTTAGCGTTCCATTCGGAAACAACGATACCGAATTTCATTTCTTCTGCATTCGGAACTGAATTAAAATCGTAATCTGATAAGTTATGATATGCTGTTGCCATAATCTATATGTTTTTGGTTGGTTGAAAAAAAGCTACCCAGATTGGTTTGGGTAGCTTTCTATATAATAAGGTATATACCCCGTTATTATTTTTTCAGCAGTTTAGCTTGCTCGATGTATTTATCGATATCCATTGCCTGATAAGACTGGAAGTATTTATCCTTAATCTTGGTGAAGGCTTTTACTGCTTCTTCGTTCTTGCCTTGCTTCATCAGGATTTCTCCGGCTTGGAGCAGGAAGATAGGGCTCAGGGTGCTGTTGTCTGCATGATCTGCCGCTTTCAGAAGAGCAGAAGTTGCTTTATCGAGTTGGCCTAACTGAGCGTAGCAGTTACCAATGGCACCTTGAATGGCAGGAGCTACCATCTGGTCGTCTCCACTGAAACCGTCAAGTGCTTTGATGGCTTCTTCATATTTACCTAAATTCTGGTAGCAGATACCGGCGTATGCCTTTGCCAGATTGGCTGCTTTAGTACCGCTAAACTGATCGGCTACTTTCAGGAAACCGATAGAACCGATGCTATCACCGTTCAGTGCTTGTTCGTATGCACTTTGCTCAAAGTACTGTTCGCTTTTGAAAAGAGCAGCCTGTGCTTTTTCTTCACGAGGTTCTGCGTAGAAATTCTTGTAGAGGATTGCACCTGCTACGATTACGATTACGGCTACAACGGCGCCAATGATTGCTTTTTTGTTTTTAACAAGAAATGCTTCCGACTGTGTCAGTGCATCTTCCACATTCAGTTCGTTGTTGTGGTTCTTTTGTTCTGCCATTTTTATATGATTCTTTTTGTTATTTTTTCAACTGGATATTTTGGTCAGCAAAAGTAGTTTTTTTATATATATAAACGAAATTTAGAGGCATCTTTTTTTGTTTTGCGACCTAAAACCCCGAAAATCTTTCTACTTTTGTAACCAAACTCAATGTGCACACATGATACTGAAGCGTATATCTATACTGAACTATAAGAACCTGGAGCAGGTAGAACTGAATTTTTCGGCTAAACTGAATTGCTTTTTCGGGCAGAACGGGATGGGAAAAACCAATCTGCTCGATGCGGTCTACTTTCTGTCTTTTTGTAAAAGTGCAGGAAATCCGATCGATTCGCAGAATATTCGTCATGAACAGGACTTTTTTGTTATTCAAGGGTTCTATGAGGCGATGGACGGAACACCCGAAGAGATTTATTGCGGAATGAAGCGTAGGTCGAAAAAACAATTCAAACGTAATAAGAAAGAATATTCGCGCCTGTCGGATCACATCGGATTTATTCCTTTGGTGATGGTGTCGCCTGCCGACTCGGAATTGATAGCGGGGGGCAGTGACGAACGTCGCCGCTTTATGGATGTAGTCATTTCGCAGTATGATAAGGAGTATTTGGATGCTTTGATTCGCTACAATAAGGCATTGGTACAACGAAATACATTGTTGAAGAGTGAACAACCGATAGAAGAAGAGCTTTTTCTCGTTTGGGAAGAGATGATGGCACAGGCCGGTGAGGTGGTTTTCCGGAAACGGGAAGCATTTATCAGTGAGTTTATTCCTATATTTCAATCGTTCTACTCGTACATTTCGCAGGATAAGGAGCAAGTGGGACTGACTTATGAGTCACACGCAAGAAATGCATCTCTGCTTGAAGTTCTGAAAGAAAGCCGGGTACGGGATAAGATTATGGGTTATTCGCTCCGGGGGATACATAAAGATGAACTCAACATGTTGTTGGGTGACTTTCCTATTAAGAGAGAAGGTTCACAAGGACAGAACAAGACGTACCTGGTTGCACTGAAGCTTGCGCAGTTTGATTTTTTGAAGCGTACGGGAAGTACGGTACCTCTGTTGCTGTTGGATGATATCTTTGACAAATTGGATGCTTCGCGCGTAGAACAGATTGTAAAGTTGGTGGCGGGTGACAATTTCGGGCAGATTTTCATAACGGATACGAATCGTGAACATTTGGACCGTATATTATATAAGGTGGGGAGTGACTATAAAATGTTTCGTGTGGAGAGCGGAGCTATCAATGAAATGGAGGAAAAAGAGAGATGAAACGAAACGATGCGGAACCGATTGGAAAACTGATTCAGAAATATCTGCGTCAGGAGAGCTTGGAGTCTCCACTGAATGAGCAACGCTTACTTGATTCGTGGGAGACGGTGCTGGGACCTACTATTATGTCGTACACAAGGGATTTGTATATTCGTAATCAGGTGTTGTATGTACACTTGACCTCTGCTGCCCTCCGTCAGGAGTTGATGATGGGGCGGGAACTTTTGGTCCGTAATTTGAATCAGAAGGTTGGGGCTACGGTGATTACCAATATTATTTTCCGCTAAACGACTATTCTTTTATAATAAATGAAGGCTTTGTTTGTATCAAACGGAGCCTTCATTCTTTATGAACAGAGTCTCTGTTCGAAGAGAACGGAGATTCTATCTACAACTAAAATGTGGTGCTCTCAGTATTTCAAGAATGGGATTGTATCTATGACGGGCATCTTCAGCGCATTCAGTTCCTGACAGGCACGATCGTAGTAAGTCGGATTTTCTAAATCAAGGTTATTGTGTGCGTCCAGTCCGATAATAGCCGTGCATCCTTCATTGGCTGCGATATGCCAGAATTGCGGGCAAGGATAAGTCGTTATTCCCCGTGCTTCATTGATGGCTACATAGCCGATATTATATTCCAAAGGGATGTGAAATCGGGCTGCTGCCCGACAGATATGGCGGCTGACACTGATACAATGTTTGTCAAATTCAGGGTAGGAACGCATAAAAAGATCCGGATGTGCCAGGTAGGCGAACAGTCCGCTTTCCATTCCTTCGATAGTGCTTTCTTCATAAAGGTCGAGCATATCCCGATTAGTGGTATGATGCCCGAAGTAGGGAAACTTTTCGTCAGTATGGTAATGGTGGTTTCCAAAGAGGATATAATCCAACCGGTACTCTTTGATGATTTCTTTCAGCCAGTGGATGTATTCGGGAAAGTATTCATACTCCAATCCGATTTTGATGCTGATTTGATTCCGGTATTTTTCTTTCAAGGCACGGATGCTTTCTATATATTCCGGTAAGTCCTCCGGGAGCATACGTATGTCCGATACAAAATCTGTGTGATACTTCCATGGGCCATGATCAGAAAAGCCCAATTCCTGAAAGCCACCTTTGATGGCACTGCGTACATAGTCTTCATCGTCTCCCACGGCGTGCATGCAGCGAGTGGTATGTGTGTGATAATTTGTTTTCATTGTGCTATAATAGTATCCATACGGAAGTCGAATGCTTCTGCAGGTACTTCTTCTATCAATTGAAACGGGAAACAAATGCCGACTTTGGGAGCCGGGATTTGAGGTAATAAACGGTCGTAATATCCTTTGCCGCGGCCTAAACGATGTCCGTACCGATCGAAAGCAACACCCGGAATCACAGCCAGATCTATTGTTTCGTAATCGGTGAATGGCGCTCCGGTTGGTTCGGCAATGCCATACGAACCTATGGCGAGATCTTGGGGGCCTGTGTAAACGCGAAGTTCTAACTCGTCGCCTGTTACTACAGGCAATATGATTCTTTTCGACCGGCTCCACTTCTCAATGAAGGCGTGCGTCTGCACTTCATCCTTCATTGAGTGATAGAGCAATATAGTATGCCCTTTTTGAAATTCGGGGCATGCCTCAAGAGTTATCAATACCTTTTCCGACAACGATTTAAGCGTAGAGTCGGAGTATTTCTTCTTCTCCTGTGCTATCCACTTGCGCAGTTGTTTTTTTCTTTCCATCTTTCTTTTCCTCCTTTTGAGGTTCTACGCTGACGGGAGCCTTAGGGAATGCTTCTCCACTTTCAAGCAACTCGACGGCCTTCTTCACAGTCTGATCGCTTTGGTTGAGATATTGAATATAGGCTTCTTTTCCCAGCATATTATAGATGATATTTCCGTAAATGCTCTTTTCCAGTAATTTATATGATTTCTGAATCAGGATGTTTCTTCGTTTCACCCCTTTGCTGTCAGCGTAGCGTATGAACTGTTCGACCAGTCCCTGACGACGCAGATAGTTTAAGAGTGATTCTTCGTCTTCGTACTTCTTCAACTTATCGCGGTTATTATCCGTGTAATGGAAGGTGAATTGGATGGTAAGTCCTTTGCTCAGCACCTCGGTCAGATATGAAGTCACTCCCGTGGTGTCTTGTGGGACGAATACATCCGGCATGATACCTCCTCCTCCGTACACCGGACGTCCGAGGGCGGTAGAATAACGCAGGTTTTCATCGAGTTTGATACTATCTTTTGAGAAGTACTCTCCATGTTCATATCGTGTCAGCCAATCCATTTCGTAGTTGCGGTCTTTACCATTCTGATAAGGGCGTTGAATGCAGCGTCCGGATGGAGTATAATAGCGGGCAATGGTCAGCCGGATGGCTGATCCGTCACTGAAGTCGATAGGCTGTTGTACCAGGCCTTTACCGAACGAACGGCGACCCACTACCATACCTCGGTCGTTATCCTGAATAGCACCGGTGAAAATTTCACTGGCCGAAGCCGAACCTTCGTCAATCAGCACAATAACGGGCATTTTCTGGCAACTGCCTGTTCCATTGGCAAATTCGTCGGCACGGGGATATTTGCGTCCTTCCGTATAGACTATCAGTTTACCTTCGGGCAAGAATTCGTTGACCATGCGCACTGCAGCTTCCATATATCCTCCTGTGTTTCCACGTAAGTCGATGATCAGCCCTTTGCAGTTCTTATGATTCAGTAAAGCAATGGCATTCAGCAACTCCACATGTGTAGTACGTCCGAATTTACTAACCTGTATATAGCCAAAGTCATCTGTCAACATATAAGCTGCGTCGATGGTGTTTTGCGGAATGTCACCGCGTGTGATAGTGAAGTTCAAAAGATCTTTCTCCGTAGCGCGCTTCACGCCCAGTTTTACTTGAGTACCCTTCGACCCTTTCAGAGTGCGCATGGCACGTTCGTTGGTCACTTTTTTCCCTACAAACAAACTGTCGTCTACCATCACGATACGGTCACCGGCCATTAATCCTACCTTTTCGGAAGGTCCTCCCTGAATGACACTGTTCACATGGATAGTGTCGTCCTGGATGGTGAACTGGATACCGATACCGCTGAAGCTGCCTTCCAGTTCCGATGTCACTTCTTCCAGGTTTTGTGCCGGAATGTAAGTAGAGTGGGGATCCAGCTCTGCCAGAATCTGTGGCATTGCCTTTTCCACAAGGTCGGCCATGTTGACGGTGTCCACATACTGGTCATCGACAATGCGCAGCAAAGCATTCAACTTGTTCGAAGAGCCGTTGATAATGCCGAGTCGGTTGCCGGCAAAGTGTTTGGCATAAAATGTACCTATCAGAATTCCGATTACCACACTGATAGCGATGATGACAGGGGTAAACCGTGAAGAGTTCTTTGTACTCATATCTTTTTATAGTTATTGGCTACGGACGACAAACTACCGGAGAGTTGCGTTGTAGTCAGTTGTTTATGTATGTTGTTTCATTTTTCACTCGTATCGACAAAAACGACTTCAATACCTGCACGTTTCAGTAACTCTATTCCGTCTTCCAGGCGATAGTGTTCAGAGTACACCACTCGCTTGATGCCTGCCTGTATAATCAGTTTGGCACATTCGATGCAAGGTGAAGCAGTGACATACATCGTAGCACCGTCACTACTGTTGTTGGAACGTGCTATCTTGGTGATGGCATTGGCTTCAGCATGCAGAACATAGGGCTTGGTGACGTTGTTATCATCTTCACAAACGTTCTCAAAGCCGGATGGTGTTCCGTTATATCCGTCTGAGATAATCATTTTGTCTTTGACAATCAGTGCTCCTACTTTACGGCGTTGGCAATAAGAGTTTTCCGACCAGATGGAAGCCATGCGGATATAACGCTTGTCCAAATCTGATTGTTTGCTGTTTGCTGTGTCCATACGCTGCTATATTATTTATTGTTGTCCTTATCAACATGAAATACCAGGCATAACTCTCTTCCTCCCTCATCCTTGTAATAGATAAAGAGGTTGTCGTAATTCCCTTTGTACGAAGTAGCCCTGTTGAGTCCTTCGACAAATTTGTTACTAAATCCTAACGGATCATTTTCAGACCCTTTTACGGAAGCTGAGAAAGCATTGCTTTCGCCATTGGCACTCCAGGTTCCGGTATAAGAATGTGACAAAAGCGTTCCGCTAAACTTTCCGCTGATGACATTGTCTGTAGTCTCCCCTTCGAATTTGATTGTGTATGCACCTTCTTTATTGATGTAATTCTTGATGGATTGTTCATATTTGTCTTTATCACCCCAGAAATCATAGGGTTTGTGTTCGTTCTTTTTGGTAATATACGTCAGTTTCCATACTTTTCCGGTAAAGATACCGTTCACATCATCCGAATCGTTGCATCCGCTTACAAAAGGGAGCATCAAAAGTAATAATAATAAGTATTTATATTTCATTTTTTTCTATTTTTTTATTCCGTTTCTGATTAGTAATGCGTCAATCGTAGGTTCTTGTCCTCTGAAACGTTTGTAAAGTATCATTGGGTGCTCTGTTCCGCCTTTCGACAAGATGTTGTTACGGAAGGAATTGGCTACCTCTTCATTGAAGATTCCTTTTTGCTTGAACAGTGAGAATGCATCCGCATCCAGAACTTCCGCCCACTTGTAGCTATAGTAACCTGCTGAATATCCTCCGGCAAAGATGTGTGAGAACTGGGTACTCATACAGGTTTCCGAAACTGTGGGCAATATCTGTGCTTGAGCCCATGCCTGACGTTCGTATGCTTTTACGTCACCTTCGAAGGGGGTATTGCGGGTATACCAGGCCATATCCAACAGCCCGAAACTGACTTGGCGAAGACAGGCGTACGCAACATTGAAGTTTGATGCATCTACCAGCCGGCTGATCAATTCGTCAGGCAACGGTTCTCCGGTCTGATAATGATTGGCAAAGGTATGCAGGAATTCTTTTTCAATCCCGAAGTTCTCCATGATTTGGGACGGGAGCTCTACAAAGTCCCAGTATACATTCGTTCCGCTCAAGCTCTGATAAGTTGAGTTGGCAAACATCCCATGCAAGGCATGCCCGAATTCGTGGAGGAAGGTTTCCACCTCGTCATAAGTCAGCAGTGCCGGCTTGCTTTCTGTCGGTTTGGTGAAATTCATGACTACCGATACATGTGGACGGCTGTTTTCACCGGTATCTTCTATCCATTGTCCTTTGAATTCTGTCATCCAGGCACCGGAACGTTTACCTTCGCGCGGATGGAAATCCGTATACAGTACGGCGAGGAAACTTCCGTCTTTATCCAGCACTTCGTAAGCATCCACATCTTTGTGATATACCGGGATATCCGGGTTCTTATGAAACGTGATGCCATACAATTTGGTAGCCAGTCCGAAGACTCCCGCTTTCACTTTGCTCAGTTCGAAGTAGGGGCGGAGCATCTCTTCGTTAATATTGAACTGCCGGTCTTTCAGTTTGTTGGAGTAGTAGCTCCAATCCCAAGGCATCACTTCAAAAGCATCTCCTTGTTCTGTACGGGCTAATTCTTGTACAGCTTCGTACTCTTTATGGGCGGTGGGGGTATATGCATCCAGCAATTGGTTGAGCAGTTTATATACGGCATCACCGGTTTCGGCCATACGTTCTTTCAGTGTATATTCCGCATAATTGTCATAACCCAGTAATTGTGCGATTTCCATGTGGATATTGGCTATCTTTTTCACAATTTCCAGATTGTTATATTCGTTGTCGTGGGTACATTTTGTATTGTAAGCCATGTAAAGTTCACGACGTAAATCCCGGTTATCGGCATACGTCATAAAAGGAATATAACTGGGGGCATGCAATGTGAACACCCAGCCATTCACTCCTTTTTCCCGGGCTGTTTCTGCAGCGGCTTCGATGGCGCTTTCCGGCAGACCGGCCAACTGGGCTTCATCGGTCAGAGTCAACTGATAGTTATTGGTTTCTTTCAGGTTATTTTCACTGAAATCCAATGTCAGTTTACTAAGATTCTTTGTCAGCTCGCGATATTTCTCCTTGGCTTCTCCCTGCAGGTTGGCTCCGCGACGAATAAATCCGTTATAAGCGTTTTCCAGAAGCTTGGTTTGTTCCGGAGTCAGCTCTATGGAATCCTTTTGACCGTATACAACTTTGATACGTTCGAAGAGTTCCTGATTCAAGCTGATGTTATTGCTGTGTTCGCTTAACAAAGGAATCATCTCCTGGGCAATCTTCTGCAGGTCATCATTGGTTTCAGCACTGCGCAAATTGCCGAATACGGTGGTAACCCGATCGAGTAACTCTCCTGATTTTTCATAAGCAAGAATTGTGTTAGCGAATGTGGGAGCCTCCGGGTTGTTGACGATGGCATCTATTTCTGCTGCCTGGCGACTGATACCTTCACGAATGGCGGGTTCGTAATGTTCATTTTTTATTTTGTCAAAAGGAACAGTGCCATACGGAGTTGTATATTTCTCAAAAAATGGATTTTGTGCATTTGCTATATTTGTCATATTCAGTAATATCAATGTTACATTTACAAAATTACAAATTTCACCACAGAGTATCACAGACTTCCGTACAGTTTTCTTCTTATTTAACGTGTCTCACTACTGTTTTTACTACCATTTATTTGATTCTGTTGTGATTCGGGACTATAGGGCTTGGGAGAGGAAAATAAAAAAAGCTGTTCCGGGGAAACCGGAACAGCTTTTCGTATATTGTATCTTAGCTTGATTATTTAGCAGCGATAACGCGAGCCATTTCACAAACTTTGTTTGAGTAACCCCATTCGTTGTCATACCAAGAAACAACTTTAGCGAAGTTAGAATCCAAAGAAATACCTGCTTTAGAGTCGTAGATTGAAGTGTTAGCGCAACCACGGAAGTCAGTTGAAACAACTGCATCTTCAGTGTAGCCCAGGATACCTTTCAATTCGCCTTCTGAAGCTTCCTTCATAGCAGCGTTGATTTCAGCCATTGTAGCAGCTTTTTCCAGAACAACTGTCAGGTCAACTACAGAAACGTCAGAAGTCGGAACGCGGAATGCCATACCAGTCAGTTTACCGTTCAATACCGGCAATACTTTACCTACAGCTTTAGCAGCACCTGTAGAAGACGGGATGATGTTTTCCAGGATACCACGACCACCTCTCCAGTCTTTCTTAGAAGGACCGTCTACTGTTTTCTGAGTAGCAGTAGCAGCGTGAACTGTAGTCATCAAACCTTTAACGATACCGAACTTGTCGTTCAATACTTTAGCGATAGGAGCCAAGCAGTTAGTAGTACAAGAAGCGTTAGAAATGATGTCCTGTCCTGCGTATGAAGTGTGGTTAACACCATATACGAACATAGGAGTAGAGTCTTTAGAAGGAGCAGACATGATAACTTTCTTAGCACCAGCCTGGATATGTTTGCGAGCTGTTTCGTCAGTCAAGAAGAAACCTGTTGATTCAACTACAACGTCAGCATCAACTTCGTTCCATTTCAAGTTAGCAGGATCCATCTCTGCAGTCAGACGGATTTTATTTCCGTTTACAATCAGAGCACCGTCTTCTACAGCAACTTCGCCTTCGAAACGACCGTGTACTGAATCATATTTCAGCATGTATGCCAAGTATTCAGCATCCAACAAGTCGTTAATACCTACGATCTGAATGTCGTTACCAAAGTTCTTAACTGCTGCACGGAATACCATACGTCCGATACGGCCAAAACCGTTAATACCTACTTTAATCATTTTGTTTAAACTTTTAAGGGTTTTATAATATTTGTTCAAATACTTTTCTAAATTTGCATTTGTTTCATCAGAATGCGGTGCAAAAGTAAGAAAATGTTTTTATATTCGCATATTAAATTCATATTAAATATAAAAAAAGATGGGAAAAAGTACTTTTTTACAAGACTTTAAAGCTTTCGCCATGAAAGGAAACGTGGTAGATATGGCTGTCGGTGTGATTATTGGTGGTGCCTTTGGCAAAATCGTTTCGTCGGTTGTAGCCGATATCATTATGCCACCTTTGGGGTTACTCATTGGGGGAGTGAACTTTACGGACTTGAAATGGGTAATGAAAGCTGCGGAATATGGGGCTGACGGAAAAGAGACGGCCGCTGCTGTGACATTGAATTACGGCAACTTTCTGCAGGCGACTTTCGATTTTCTTATCATTGCTTTTTCTATATTCTTATTTATTAAACTGATTACAAAGTTGACTCAGAAGAAAACTGAGGCACCTGCTGCGCCGCCCGCACCTCCTGCACCTACAAAAGAAGAGATATTGTTGACTGAAATACGTGATTTATTGAAAGAAAAGCAGTAATTTTGCGCCAAATTCATAACATATCTATATATGCAAGAGAAAATTATAATACTTGATTTCGGTTCACAGACCACGCAGCTTATCGGTCGCCGGGTGCGCGAGTTGGATACGTATTGCGAGATTGTCCCCTATAACAAGTTCCCCAAAGGCGATGAAACCGTCAAGGGAGTGATTCTGTCGGGAAGCCCCTTCTCCGTATATGACGAAAGTGCGTTCAAGGTCGATTTGAGCGAAATCAGAGGTAAATACCCCATCTTGGGCATCTGCTATGGTGCGCAGTTTATGGCGTATACCAATGGTGGCAAAGTAGAACCGGCAGGTACCCGTGAGTATGGACGTGCTCACCTGACTTCTTTCTGCAAGGACAATGTTTTGTTCAAAGGTGTGAGAGAGGGTACGCAGGTATGGATGAGCCACGGTGATACCATTACTGCTATCCCTGAGAATTTTAAAACCATTGCATCGACAGACAAAGTGGCTATTGCCGCCTATCAGGTAGAGGGCGAACAGGTATGGGGAGTACAGTTCCATCCGGAAGTTTTCCACAGTGAAGACGGTACGCAGATGCTTCGCAATTTCGTTGTCGATGTATGTGGCTGTAAACAGGACTGGAGTCCGGCGTCATTCATCGAGAGCACGGTTGCCGAATTGAAAGCTCAGCTGGGTGATGACAAGGTTGTACTGGGATTAAGCGGAGGAGTTGACTCTTCTGTAGCCGCCGTTTTGCTGAACAGGGCTATTGGCAAGAATCTGACTTGTATTTTCGTTGACCACGGTATGCTTCGCAAGAACGAGTTTAAGAACGTGATGCACGATTACGAATGCCTTGGCTTGAACGTGATTGGTGTGGATGCCAGTGAGAAGTTCTTCTCTGAACTGGAAGGCGTCACCGAACCTGAACGTAAACGTAAAATTATAGGTAAAGGATTTATTGACGTATTCGATGAAGAAGCACATAAACTGAAAGATGTGAAATGGCTGGCTCAGGGTACGATTTATCCGGACTGTATCGAGTCGCTTTCTATCACCGGTACTGTTATCAAGAGTCACCACAATGTGGGAGGACTTCCTGAAAAGATGAATCTAAAACTTTGTGAACCGCTTCGCCTGTTGTTTAAGGACGAGGTTCGTCGTGTAGGTAGAGAGTTAGGTATGCCCGAGCACTTGATTACCCGCCATCCTTTCCCCGGGCCGGGACTTGCTGTTCGTATCTTAGGTGATATTACTCCTGAGAAGGTTCGTATCTTGCAAGATGCCGATGATATCTTTATTCAGGGTTTGCGCGATTGGGGATTGTACGATCAAGTGTGGCAGGCAGGTGTTATCTTGCTTCCTGTTCAATCGGTAGGCGTAATGGGAGACGAACGTACTTACGAACGTGCCGTTGCTTTGCGTGCCGTGACTTCAACGGATGCTATGACAGCCGACTGGGCGCATTTGCCTTATGAATTCCTTGGTAAAGTGTCGAATGATATTATAAATAAGGTAAAAGGTGTGAACCGTGTGACCTATGATATCAGTTCGAAGCCACCTGCAACTATCGAGTGGGAATAAAATCCTGTGATTGACTTTTAGCGATAATATTGATATTTGAAATCAGCATTTTAAGTAAATGATTGCTTAATCTGCTGATTTCTTTTTATGATATCGGTTGAAGTCATTTATTCCGATTTACGATAGAAAATTTAGTTGTTGAAATAGCAAATATCTCTTTCATTACCGTATATGTATTATTGGGGGAGAAACTGGAACTTTCCTTTGATATCTCGTTAGAAACCAAGATATTGTGGCCTTCCCTTCTTCCTTCGGTCAATGCTTGTTTTAATTCTATGTTAAAGCAAGTGTTCTGTATTTAAATAACAAGCCCTTTCGATGTAAAAAACTTGTTCTTTATCAGGAGATAAAGGAAGGTCTCACAGATAGTGTTAACAATGTTAATAAGGAGAAGTGTCCGGTTGAGGACCATGTGCAAAGGTTAGTCTTCCGTTTTTGAGTAAAATAGAAAAGGGAGATCCTCACGGACTTCCCTTCCCTTTTCCTTTTTTAAACCTTATGTAGTTGCTATAAATCTCTTACCACAACACCCTATTATACTAAAAATCAATACTTAGTAAAAAAATATATTGTTTTTGTATTTAGTTCCTATCGAAAACACTATTCCAATGCTTTACCGGCAGTCATCGGCCAGTAAGGATTCTGATACAACTGAGTTGTGTTGATATCTTCCGGATTGGTAGCGGTCAAAGACATATCTTCTATGCCGATCGGATCCAGATAAAATGCTTTACGCCAAGTCAGACCGTCATACAATTCATTATTGATTGAGGTTCTGCGAAGTGGGCGTAAGTATTTGCTGTCGCTTTTGGGCGAAACGTTTGCATCAAGGGTACCATCGTCCTTAATGTCCTTGTGATCTTTATAAGCGGCATCCCAGAAGTTGATACCTTCAATGATATAGGGTTTGGTCAGCAATTGATCCCAGGAACGCCATCTCTTCAGGTCGTCCCAGCGCATACCTTCACCGATGAATTCACAACGGCGTTCGCGACGGATATTATAGAGGGTAACATCCACCATTTTGCTGCCTGAATAAACGGCTAAGTCATTTTCTTTGCTCAAGTCGGTTGCTGCAATAGTCTTGGCATAATCGTCGTCAACACCGGCGCGTGTGCGGAGTGCTTTCCAATACTTTTGTGCCTTGGCATCCAGTGAACCGGTTTTCTCGTAGCAGGCTTCCATGTAATTGAGGTTAGCTTCTGCAGAACGGAAGACAACACAAGCATTGGTCCCCAGCAGTTCGTCACCCTTAGTCTGTGCGTAATCGTAAGTGTGAGCTTTACGTGGGCGGTATCCTGTAAGGTCTTGAGTCTGTTTCTGTTCGGAGATGATATTCGGAACTCCGAAAAGCAGTGTTGTGCCGGCTGCTGCTACAGCCGGGTTTTTGGTATCACTGTGCAATACATCTTTTTCACCCCATACAAACAGTTGCAGACGTTCGTCGCGATTTTCTTTTTCATCCGAGATAGATACATCGCCGTGATATTCGTTGCCTGCAGCATAAATAGGCAAACCGCTTTTCATCAAGAAAGTAGTAATAAATCCGCGAGTCAATCCGGTACGGTCACCGTTCTGCAGACGTGCAGGCGCACAATGTGAAACATTTAATGATTTGTCATACTGTTTCCACAACAACACCTCGCTATAACCGGAAGCATCCGGTGTGCTGAACATTTCGTAATACGGGTTCCAATTATAGATTTGTCCATACTCCGGATTTAGCACGTGTGAGTTTTCGGTCAGCGTGCAGTGGTCGGCTACGGCTGCTGCTGCATTCATGGCTTCGGTCAGGAAGAAGTCTATCTCACCGTCAATGTTGAACGTTTTGCCGCTGTTGTAAGACATTTTAGCACCCGGCCAACTTTCATCTCCCGGCACACGTCCGGTTCCCCGATGATATTTCTCGAAAGTAGCTTCGAACAGAGCTACTCTTGATTTATAGAGTTGAGCCACCTGCTTGTTGATACGCTGGTTGTTTTGGAAACCCTGGTCGTGCATACGGTTGATAGCTTCATCCAAATCTTTCAGAATCTGGCGGGCTACTTCATTGCGCGGAGCACGTGTACTATACTCCAATAAAATCTCTTCCTGATCGGGGAGAACTTTATCTACGATAGGATAGTCGCCATATTTCACCAATGCTTTATAGTAGGCCATGGCACGGAAGAAGTAAGCTTCGCCGATGTAGTGTTTCAGGTCCTCAACCGATCCTTGAATCGATCCTTCTTTTTCTTTGGGAAGTACTTGTTCAAGCAGGTAATTCCATGTACGGATTCGGTTTAATGGAGCTTGAATCGATTTCCCGCTTCCTACCTGCCAGTTACCGGCAAAATAATCCAGGCTACTGTCGTCTGCCAACAGGTTGTCTGTGTTGGCATCGTTGCGTTGCATGCCTGAGTTCCAAGCCTGTTGGTGATATAGCTTATAATTTCTGGAGTCGTCCAGATAGTCGTTGTAGTAGTTATTGAGGTAGTTTGCTACCTGGTCTACTGTACTGAAGTACTTCTCAGGAGTTACCTGGCTGATAGGTGACCGGTCGAGAAAATCCTCGCACGAAGTTATCGCCAATCCGCCCATTGCTATCAATGAGCAGAAGTATATATGTTTTAATTTTAGTCTCATAGTTCATTCAATGAATTAGAAGTTAACGTTTAAGCCGATTGAAATAGTTCTCTGCAACGGATATAATTTACCCGGTCCCCAGTCTCCACCCAGTGTTTCCGGGTCGAATATATCACTGATGCCTGAGATTGTCAGCAAGTTGTCTCCTGATACATAAACACGTACCGATTCCATGGCGGCTTTCTTGGTCCATGCTTTGGGAAGAGTGTAACCTATTTGTGCATTCTTCAGGCGGCAGTAGGCTGCATTTTGCAAGTAACCGCTTTGCGTTTTTTGGTTTTTATTGCTGCTGAAGTATGGTTTCGGATAGTAGGCATTGGTGTTTGCTCCCAATGGGTCGCCTTCAGGACGCCAATAGTCGAGGTGTTCCTTGAATACGCATGATTGCCACATACCTCCGTTGGCTCCCCAGAAATACGGACCGTCCAACATGTAATCCCTTTTCATCACTCCCTGAATGAAGAGTGAGAAGTCGAGTCCTTTCCAGGAACCGTCCAATGTCAGACCGAAGTTGTAACGCGGAGTGCTGTTACCGATAATCTTTAAATCGCCATGGTCGTTTACTGTATTGGCACCGCTGTTCACACCGTCTTTTCCGTCAATATTGGCATACATGATATCACCGGCACCCCAGGCTGATCCCCAGTTCGGTTTTCCTCCGTTGGCTAAGTGCTTGTCCATCTCTTCTTGGGTTTGTGCAATTCCGATGGTTTTATATCCCCAAATCTCACCTATGGTTTTTCCTGTATAGTACTTTTCGCCCAAAGACAAGGTTTTATTCGGGTATTCCAATATTTTCTGCATATTGTCAGACATGACGAGGCGGACACCGTAATTGAACTGCTGAATGCGGTCTCTCCATGAAAGCTCTAATTCCCAACCATACGATTTCATATCACAGTTGTTGATTTGTGGAGCGCTGGCACCCAATACGGAGGGCAGTGTAGGAGCCGGACCGATCATGTCGTATGTATAGCGGTTGTAGTAATCGAATGAACCTGTCAGACGGTTGTCAAACAATCCCCAGTCGATACCCACGTTCCATGATTCGATGGTTTCCCAGGTCATCAAACTGCTGACGATACCGGGCAGACCGGCTACATTCTGTTTTTTGCCGTTGATCAACCATCCCGAGGAAGCACTGCCTGTAGGCATGTTTTGGTAGAATGGATACCAAGCGTTCGTTTCACTGGTATTGTTATTACCGAGCTGTCCCCACGAACCTCTCAGTTTTAAAGTTCCTACCACTTGAGTCAGTGGTTCAAAGAATGCTTCGCGTGAGATGTTCCATCCTGCGGAGAATGATGGGAAAAGCCCCCAGCGTTTGTCACCGATAAATCGGGAAGAACCGTCGTAGCGAAGGTTGGCCTCAAGCATGTAGCGTTCTTTATAGTTATAATTTAAACGTCCGAAGAAACCGGCGATTGCTTTTTCACTGGCCCATGAACTGGCTTTTTTATTGTCTTGTGTCAATCCCAAAGACGGTACTTCAGGACTGATCAGGTCTGTACCGAACCCAGTCAGCCCGCTTGGGCGGTAAAGCTCACCATTGAAACCGACCATTATCTTAAAGTTGTGATCACCGAAGGTCTTGGCGAAGTCCGTATAAATATTGGTAGAAAAGTAGTCTTCACTTTCACGTGAGTCTTGTACTTCGGAATAACCGGCTGCATTATCGCCCCATCCTAATAAATAGGGTTGATTGTCGGCATCATAAGCGTAAATAGGAAGCACAGCCCATGATTGTTTGCGTGTATAGGTACGCATACTGCCTTCTGCTACGATACGCCAGTCTTTTATGGGTTCGAAGATGGCCTGCAATTGTTGGGTATACCAGTTTTTCTGGCTGGTTTGTTTACCACCGTCTTCCATTTCGATTATTTCCATTTTCTGCTGATAATGTCCGTTCGGATCTCTTACCGGACAAGTCGGCCAACGGCGGGCGATATTATGGAAGAACAGACCGGTCATGTAAGTCGGACGGTCGTAATCTTCGCGTGTCCACTTGCTGGTGTAGTTCAAAGTAACCCAGTCGGTTAACTTTGCAGAAATTTTGGCGTTCATGGTGTAACGGTTGAACTGATCTTCACCGTGTCTTAGCAGACCTTTCTGGTCAAGAAAACTGCCACTGATCATATAAGTGAGTTTGTCTGTACCGCCGCTGATATTCAGATTGTGCTCTGTTGAGGGTACCCAATTTTTATAGAACTCTTTAAACCAGTCTGTGTTGGCGAAGGAACCTGTATAGTTTTGCCATTTTCCGTCATTACCGGCCTTCGCTCCATAGTATTCAGGAGTGTTCGGGTCGGTGTATTTCCCTGTCTGATAGTTTTTAATACGCTCCAAGGCCGCTTCGTCAAATACCAAACCTCCTCCATCGTTTGTGTTGGCACGGTTGAAGTATTGTGCGAAGGTATAAGAATCCACCATTTCCGGAATCTGAATTGCATCGGAGAAACGTACGTTACCCGAGTAATTCACACGAGTCTTACCGGACTTACCGCTCTTGGTTGTAATCATGATTACACCGAAAGAAGCACGTGCACCGTAGATAGAAGAAGAGGCGGCATCTTTTAATACTGAAATGTTTTCGATGTCATTCGGGTTCACTGTGTTCATGTCACCTTCGATGCCGTCGATTAATACCAACGGGCTTCCGCTCGAACCTTCGCCGATGGTACCGGCACCGCGGATATTGATACTGAGACTACTGTCCAGTGCGCCACCGCTATTACCTACTGACATATTCAATCCCGGAACCACACCTTGAAGGGCTTGTGATACGTTTTGTACCGGGCGAGATTCGATTACTTTTGAGTCCACCATGCTGACAGAACCGGTTACATTCACCTTTTTCTGTGAGCCGTAACCTACTACTACGACTTCGTCCAACTGTTGAGAATCCTCTTTCAACGTCACACTGATAGGCTCGCTACTTGCTTTCACCGTAACGGTTTTGTATCCGATAAATGAAATTTGGATGGCGCCTCCTAGAGGGGCTTCGACCGAGAATTTTCCTTCCAGGTCGGTAATGGTACCTGTGTTGTTTGCGAGAACTTTTACGGCTACACCGATCATCGGTTCTCCGGTTTCATCTACTACAGTACCTTTTACTTTTACTTTAGCTTGTTGTACAGCTTCAATCGCGTGTTCTTCGTTAGTATCAGCCGTGGCTTGCTGAGGTGTTGCACACCAAAGCATGATAGAAGCGGCAATTGCCATTTTTAGGCGACTTGTTTCCCGAAGTCGTATCAGGCTTGGAAACAGGTTGGTTTTTTCTTTCATACACTAAATTGTTCGGTTAAACATAAATTTGAATAGTTTGTTTTTTGAGATTTTTCCGGTAAAGATTTATCTTGCCGGAAGTGATGTTTAAGTGTCTTTTTTGTTTCTACTCCATAAGCTTGTCTGATTAGGGTTATCTTATAATATCGTTTTTGTCTTGTCTGAGATGTGCTGATGGTACGGAGTTATGACTATTATAAAGTACTCCAGGTACTTATTTTTGAGTAGATATATGAGAATAGCTATATAAGGGGAAAAGAGAGATAAAGGTAGTAATGCTTTTACTACCTACCCTTTATGTAGGAAATATGTGTATCAGATCTCCCCCTTATATTGTATGTTTATGACTGGAAATGGCCTTTTGTGTTCTACTTGAAGTCTACTTGGATTTAACGAAAAGGCAAGAATAGCTATGGATGATGGAACATATTTTAGTATTTATGCAAAAAAAATCACTTAATTTTATGGTTTATTAAAATGAATGTTTACCTTTGCCGTAAGTATAGCTGATGAATTATGACTATACTGCTTAAGTTAACTTAATATTAGTAAATAAAAAGTTGCTTTGATTATTTCAGAATAAGTACCTGGAGAACTTTGCCTTTTTATGTATTTCCCTATAACATCATTTCTCCCTTTTTCTTATTATACCTACGTTGCCGATTGGCTTGATAATTGGTGATGTTTTCGTCTTGATTGACTTTAAGATATCGATAAGTGTCTACTGCAAAGGTATGTATACCGGAAAAGTATGAAAGGGCAAGACTTTCCATATCATTTCAATAGCGATAATGAACGCAAAAAAAAGGTATCCTCACGGACACCCTTTTTCAATTTTCCTTTTTTAAACCTTATGTAGTTGCTATAAATCTCTTACCACAACCTCCTTATTATTATACTAAAAATCAATATTTATATATTTGATATAATTATTCTATAGCTGCTGTGTTTCTTTCTTCAGGCCAGTATGGGTTCTGATAGATAACCGATGAAGCTATTTCGCCTGACGGTGATAATAATTCGATCTGTCGGATAGGTACGGGATAGAGATAATGCGCTTTAGCCCAAGTATAACCGTCATAGATTTCATTATTCTTTTGTACAACAGAATAAGGACGTAAATAGTTGGATAATTTTCTGGATGAAACATTTGCCATAGCGTTGTCCGGGCCTTCGATATATTCGAACTTGGCATCTTCTCCTTCATAACGTTTGTAAGCGTCACTTCCCCAGAAGTTAAATCCTTCGGGAATAAATCGTTCGACCAACAGTCTGTCTAATGATCTCCAACGAATCAGGTCATCCATACGCATGCCTTCGCCAATGAATTCGCAACGACGTTCTCGACGGATATTGAAAAGTGTCACATCGATCATTTCATTCTCGCCTTTGTATTTAGCCAAATCATTTTCTTTGCTCAAGTCTGTTGCGGCAATGGTTTTAGTGAAGTCCGGATCAACTCCTGCACGTATGCGTACAGCTCTCCAATATTCGGCAGCTTTTCCCGTAACATTCCCGTTATTTTTCATGCAGGCAGCTTCCATATAGTTTAGATAAGCTTCTACTGCACGGAAAATCACACAACCGGTTGTAGACTGAGCCTGTCCCGAAACATATTGTTTCTGGTCGTAAGAGAGACATTTACGAATACGATATCCTGTTAAGTCTTTGATTTCCGATTCGGCTACGATTATATTGGGGTAGTTTGCGTCCTGATATGTTTTCATGGCGTTGGTTGTAGCGTTGGATACGGCCGGTATCATATCTTCCTCACCAAATAAGAAGAGTTGCAGACGTTCGTCGCGGTTGGCTTTTTCATCCATTACCCGTTCGTCACCTTTAAAAGGATATGCGGCTGTGGCTGCATACCAAGGCATACCGTCTTTCATCAGGAAAGATTGTACATAGTTGTGCAACATACCGTTGTTGCCTCCCGAAGCTACATAAGCTGTAGCGCCGTGTGCGATGGTAAAGTCGCCGGAGTAATAATCACGCCAGAAGAGCACTTCTTCAAATCCACTCATGTCTTCGGCTGAAAACATATCGAAATAATCATTCCATCCCGAAATGTCGTTGTCATTTGCCGGATTGAACACACCGCTGTTAGGTGTCAGCTTAATGACATCGGCTACTTGTTCTGCTGCGGACATCGCCTGGTCCAGAAAGAAGTTTATTTCGGTATTGGCATCATACTTATAATCAGGATGCACTCGCTTACCCGGCCAGTTGGCATCACCCGGTACACGTCCCGTACCCTGATGATATTTCTCGAAAGTAGCTTCGTAGAGTGCTACACGTGATTTGATTAACAAAGCACATTGCTTGTTCAAGCGGTTGTTGCCGGCAAAACCATGGTCGTGCATGTACTCGGCGGCCTTGTCAAGATCTTCAAGAATGAAACGCGCCACCTTGTTACGTGGTTGTCGTACACCTTTTTCTATCAATATTTCCGCATTATCCGGTAATACTTCTGTGATAATCGGATAGTCTCCATACATCCTCAGCTTCTGGAAATATTTCCAGGCACGGATAAAGTACATTTCACCGATATAATGCTTCACATCGTCAGCGTTACCTGATATCTCTCCTGCCTCATATTTGGGGAGTACTTTTTCAAAGAAGTAATTGCAATAACGAAAAAAGGAGAAATCCCAGTTGTCATTGGCTGCTTCTGTCTTCCAAACATCTTTGGTGTAGTAATTCTGGAGTCCGCTACCGCTGCTGCCGCCTGAAACCATATTGTCGGTAGCACCGTCATTGTTTACAGTACCCGCACTAAATCCGCTATGAGTAGAGAACAGATTCTGATATTTTGAAATACTATAAGCTGCCAAGTGATCTGCATTCTGGAAATACGATTCCGGTGTTACCTGATCCAGCGGCTCCCTGTCTAGGAAGTCGTTACATGATGGGAAAAGTAATACTCCCCCTGTCAGTACACATAATTGTATGATTCTATTTTTTAGTTTCATAATGATTCGTTTTTTAGAAATTTACGGTTAAACCAATTGCAATTACTTTCTGTAACGGATATACTTTACCCGGATCGGTCCATTGGGTTCCCAGGTTTTCGGGGTCGAATACTCCGGTGATGTCTGATACAGTCAGCAGGTTGTCGCCCGATACATAAACACGTACTGATTCCATTCCTGCTTTCTTTGTCCATACTTTGGGTAATGTATATCCGATCTGGATGTTTTTCAAGCGCCAATACGAAGCATCTTGCAAGTAACGTGTCTGACGTTGCTGGTTTTTCGATGTACCGCGGATGACACGTGCGAAGTACGAATTGGTGTTAGCTCCCAAGGGATCACCTTCCGGACGCCAGAAATCCCAATGTTCTTTAAATCCGGCGGAAGCCCATTCGCCACCTCCGGAGAATCCCCAGAAGTACGGGCCGTTCAGCCAATAATCACGTTTGCCGATACCTTGTACAAAGGCACGGAAGTCTAAACCTTTCCAAGCAGCATCTATCGTGATACCATAGTTGAAGCGAGGGGTGTTGTTTCCGATAATCTGCCAGTCGCCCGAATCACCTACTTTGTAGTTACCTTGGTCCACTGAGCCGCTATTGTCGAGATCGGCATACATGATGTCACCTGCTGCCCATTTCTGCCCCATCGGCTGCTTGGCATTGGCAAGATGTTGGTTCATTTCTTCATCGCTTTGTGCGATTCCAATTGTTTTGTATCCCCATATCTCTCCTAGCTTCTGTCCTTCATAATAAGGATTACTAAGACTCTTGTCGGGATTGTTGTATTTCAGAATCTTTTGTTGTGCATCCGAGAGGACAAATTTCACTCCATAAGAGAAGTTTTTGATTCTGTCTCTCCAGCCGATTTCCAACTCGAAACCATACGATTTCATGTCGGCATTATTGATTTTAGGAACACCTGTACCCAGAATAGATGGGAGTTCCGGAGCGGTGGCAATCATGTCGTATGTGTAACGTACGAAATAGTCGAATGAACCGGTCAGACGGTTGTTGAATAATCCCCAGTCCAGACCGGCATCCCATGTTTCGATGGTTTCCCAGGTCTTTTCGCTACTGACGATACCCGGATTGCTGGCATAATTCTGGCGTACACCGTTTACTAACCATCCGTAGTTCTGTCCTTGCGGTAAAGTCTGGTAGAAAGGATACCAGGCTTCATTGGTGTTGGTGTTACCCAACTGTCCCCACGATGCTCTCAGTTTCAGTGTACCAATTTTCAACTTGTTGGCGGTTTCTTCGAAAAATGCTTCACGGGCGATGTTCCAACCACCTGAGAATGACGGGAAGAATCCCCAACGTTTGTCGCCGATAAAGCGTGAAGAACCATCGTAGCGTCCGTTGGCTTCCAGCATGTAGCGGTCTTTGTAGTTCCAGTTTAAACGGGCAAAGAAACCGGCCACTGAGGTATGTCTGTATCCACCTGCTACACTGGGTTCACCTACTGCGGTATTAATTGTCGGTACGGATGGAGTAATCAAGGTTGATTTGTCCGCACTTACACTGCGGTCCTTGTACAGCTCGGCGTTGAAACCTACCATTGCCTTGAAATAGTGCCCGTTATCCAGTTGCTTGAAGTAATCCGAATAGATATTGGTAGAATAGTAATTCTCTTTATAAGCATATTCAGACACTTTTGAACCGCCTACCGGATAGCTGCCTACACCTGCATCCCATGTCATACCTACCGGGTTACCGTCTACATCGTGCTGATAAACAGGCAGTACTTCCCAATGTTGGTTATTGGCGGTCACACGCAAACTTCCTTCTACATAAATTTTCCAGTTCTTGATTGGTTCGAAGGTCAGTTGCAGCTGTTGTGTGAAGAGGTCCTTCTGGTTGATTTGTCTGCCTCCGTCTTCCAGCTGGATCAGTTCGGATGGTTCGGTCAGGTATCCGTTATCGTCATAGACAGGTACAGTCGGCCAGCGGCGTGCCACATTGTGGAAGAACAATCCCGTCAGGTAACTTGGACGATCATAATCTTCACGTGTCCATTTGGTTGAATATCCCAATGTAAACCAGTCTGTGATGTTACTTGTGATTCGACCATTTAAAGTGTAGCGCTGGAAGGTATCTTTGCCATGGCGGATCAAACCTTTCTGATCGAGAAAGCTTCCACTAACAATATATTGAGTTTTATCTGTGCCACCACTGATGCTAAGATTGTGATCCATGGAAGGAACCCAATCTTCATACACTTCCTTAAACCAGTCGGTATTTGCATTCGATCCCGTATAGTAGTTCCATCGGCGTGATTGTTCGTTAAAGGTAGCTGATGATTTTAAGGTACCATCCTGGTATGCTTTGATGCGTTCCAGTTGCTCTTTACTGAAAACAGTACCACCATTATCATTTGCCGCTGCACGGTTAAAGTATTGTGCGAAAGTATAAGAATCCAGCATTTCAGGAATATTAGTCGCATCAGAGAAGCGCACATTACCCGAATAGGTCACTCTGGGTTTTCCCGATTGTCCGCTTTTGGTTTTTACCAAAACCACACCGAATGCGGCACGTGCACCATAAATAGAAGCTGATGCAGCATCTTTCAGTACCGATACCGATTCAATATCATTGGGGTTTACTGTATTCAGGCTGCCCTCGATGCCATCGATCAATACCAATGGAGACGATCCGGAGCCGTCGCCGATGGTACCTGTACCACGAATATTAATACTCATCTCACTATCCAGTGAACCACCACCGTTGTTGACGGAGAGGTTCAAACCCGGTACCACACCTTGTAAAGCTTGCGATACATTTTGTACCGGACGAGCTTCAAGTACTTCGGAATTGACCATGCCTACGGCACCGGTGACATTAACCTTTTTCTGTGAGCCATAACCAACTACCACTACCTCATCTATCATTTCACTATCTTCTTTTAAGACAATGTGCATTGGGGTTGATTCGGCTTTTACAATGACCGTTTTATATCCCACATAGGATATTTCAAGTGTAGCACCTTTGGCTACATCGATGGAGAATTTACCATCTAAATTGGTGATTGTTCCATTAGGCGCGTCTTTTACTTTTACAGAAACGCCGATTAGAGGTTCGCCGGTCTGATCTACTACAGTACCGTTCGCTTTTACCTTTTGCTGCTGAATACTGGCAACTTCGTGTTTTTCATACGTATCTGCAACTGCTTGTTGGGGTGCCATACACCATAGCATGATAGATGCAGCAATTGCCATTTTTAGGCGATTGGTTTCCCGAAACCGTATAAGGCTTGGAAACAGGTTGATTTTTTTTGTCATACACTAAATTGTTCGGTTAAACTTCATTTTGAATAGTTTGTTTCTTAGGTTTCCCGGAAAAATGGTTTTCCGGAGTTTGTGTGAGGTCATTTCTCTGTTTTTTATCTCATAAGCTTTTTAAATTAGGGTTATTCTATTTATTGTATTTTATGATCTATCTTTACATTGTTGCTTCAGGCTTAGTTCTGTTGGTACTTAATTGATTATGACAGTCTGATATGTTGTAATAGGCGTACAGATATACCATGGACCTCAATAATGTTATCTGTTGTTTATTAGTTGGTTATAGTAGATATTGACTGACCGGTAGAGGGATTAGGTTCCAATATTATTGAGTATTACTTATAGTCTACTATATTTGCCAAAGAAGTATATTCCTGTTTTTAAGCTAAAATGTATTTCATAATATACATGAAAAAATAAACCTTTAATTTATGATTTATTAAAAGATATTATTATCTTTGTCCCGTTATCTCCTTTTGCATTATAAATATGATGTGATTATTAACTTAATATTAGAAAATGTATTTTGATGCAAAATTATTGAAGTAAAGTACCAACAGAACTTTGCCTTTTCTATTTTTGAATTACTACTTTTTTCTTTTTGTTTAGACTGATCTTTTTTATATGTATTCCGACAAACGATTGCGGCAACCTGTCGACTCTCTCTGGCTATTTATATAGTGATTCAAAGTACGCTTGATATAAATAAGGAATACTGTTGTCATTGAGATGATAGACAATTGCTTTATATTTCGGGAGTAAGAATTGTCATTTTGTTGTAGGAGACTCTATTATCTATTAATAAATAATCAAATTCACTGTATTTTTTGTGGTTTCCCTCTTTTCTTTGCACACTTTTCGTGCTTTTATGCAGAAAATCTATATCTTTGCAACCTAATTTAACATTAAAAGGTATGAGTTACAATTTGTTGAAAGGAAAAAGAGGTATTATTTTCGGTGCATTAAACGAGCAGTCTATTGCCTGGAAAGTAGCCGAAAGAGCCGTTGAAGAAGGTGCTGTTATTACATTATCAAATACTCCTGTTGCTGTTCGCATGGGACAGGTTTCTGCTTTATCAGAAAAGCTGAATTGCGAAGTGATTGCTGCTGATGCCACCAACGTAGAAGATTTGGAGAACGTATTCAAACGCTCGATGGAAGTTTTGGGCGGACAAATTGATTTTGTATTGCACTCTATCGGTATGTCACCGAATGTTCGTAAGAAACGTACTTATGATGATCTCGATTATAATATGTTGAATACTACGCTGGATGTTTCAGCTGTTTCGTTCCATAAAATGATTCAGGCTGCCAAGAAGCAAAATGCAATTGCAGAATACGGTTCTATCGTGGCATTGAGTTATGTAGCTGCACAGCGTACTTTCTACGGATATAACGATATGGCGGATGCAAAAGCATTACTTGAATCTATTGCCCGCAGTTTTGGTTATATCTATGGTCGTGAGCACAACGTGCGTGTGAATACTATTTCCCAGTCGCCTACCTTTACAACTGCCGGTTCTGGTGTGAAGGGTATGGATAAACTGTATGACTTTGCTAATCGTATGTCTCCGCTCGGTAATGCTTCAGCCGACGAATGTGCTGATTACTGTATCGTAATGTTCTCCGATCTTACCCGTAAGGTAACTATGCAGAACCTGTTCCACGATGGAGGTTTTTCAAGTGTTGGTATGAGTCTGCGTGCAATGGCTACTTACGAAAAGGGGCTGGACGAATATAAAGACGAAAACGGTAATATCATTTACGGTTAAGGTAATGAAAATACGGAAAGACGATATTCTTCTTATTTTGCTGAGTCTGCTTTTCGCATCCTGCCGGGTGGGGAAAGCGGAACCTGTGGCGGACCCTATGGAAGAAGAGGGAATTTCCGTAGTCAGATATGATAAGCTGTTGGACGAATACGTTCGTTTCAACAGCTTTTCTGCTTTACAAAAAATGAACCTGGAGTATGCCTTGCCCACCAAATTGTTGATTGAAGATGTATTGGCTATTGGCCAGGTGAGCGATGACCATATTTTCCAGCGATTGAAAACTTTCTATTCGGATACAACCTTGGTCCGTCTTATAGAAGATGTGGAGGCCAAATACCCGGAATTGGAATCGGTTGAAAAAAATCTGACCAAAGGGTTTGGGAAATTACAAAAGGAGATTCCGGATATCATGATTCCTATGATATATACGCAGATCTCGGCATTCAATGAATCCATTGTTCTGTCTGACAGCGTGTTGGGTATTAGTCTTGACAAGTATATGGGTGAAGACTATCCGCTTTACAAGCGTTTCTATTACAACTATCAGCGGCGTACTATGCGTCCTGACCGGATCGTCCCCGATTGTTTGGTGTTCTATCTGATGAGCCAGTATCCTTTTCCGATGGATTACTCCCGTACATTACTCGATGTAATGATGCATTATGGTAAAATCAATTATGTGGTACAACATCTGTTGGACTATTCCTCATCGGAAGAAGCGTTGGGATATTCGGATTTAGAAAGGGAATGGTGTAAAGAGAACCAACAGCAGATGTGGAGATATATTCTTGAGCAAGATCATTTGCATGCTACGGATCCGATGGTGGTACGTCAATATACCCGTCCGGCTCCTTTCACTAACACTTTAGGCGAGAATGCGCCTTCGATGGTAGGTACCTGGATCGGTACGAAAATCATCACTTCGTATATGAAACATCATAAGAAAACAACTTTACGGCAATTGCTTGAAATGAGCGACTATGAACGTATGTTCACGGAATCGCGTTTTAATCCGTAAAATTTCAACTATTAAATACCCTATTCATGGATACCGCTCTTTATCTTTTGCCCGTCACTTTGGGCGACACTCCGATCGAGTCTGTATTACCTTCTTATAATAAAGAAATTATTCAGGGCATCAAGCACTTCATTGTCGAAGATGTTCGCTCGGCCCGCCGCTTCCTGAAAAAGGTAGACCGTGAGATTGATATTGACTCACTCACTTTTTACCCGCTGAATAAACATACTTCTCCTGAAGATATTTCCGGTTATCTGAAACCGCTGGCAGGCGGTTTGTCCATGGGAGTGATTTCCGAAGCCGGTTGTCCTGCTGTAGCCGATCCGGGAGCTGACGTGGTGGCTATTGCACAACGTAAAAACCTGAAAGTAGTTCCGTTGGTAGGACCTTCGTCTATCATTCTTTCTGTGATGGGTTCGGGGTTTAACGGGCAGAGTTTTGCCTTTCACGGCTATCTGCCTATAGAGCCGGGTGAGCGTGCAAAAAAAATAAAAGCTCTTGAGCAACGGGTATATGCCGAGCATCAGACACAGCTATTTATAGAAACACCTTATCGTAACAATAAGATGGTGGAGGATATTCTGCACAATTGTCGTCCGCAGACCCGCTTGTGTATTGCAGCGAATATCACTTGTGAGGGAGAATATATCCGTACTAAAACCATAAAAGAGTGGCAAGGAAAAGTACCCGACCTGACTAAGATACCTTGTATTTTTCTCTTATACCAATAACCTGTTTCAGGTGCTCGTATTCCAACTCGAAACACTCGCTGAAGAAGTGAGTACCTAAGTTGTGCTCTATTTGTTGGAAAGTCCATAACTTTCCTCCTTTGAATCGTGGATCGCAGAGAATGGAGTCGTCTTCCATATCGACAATGAACAGATAGACCAAACGATTGGTCTGTTCGTTTTCAAAATGATAGGAGATGGTAAATGTCGGTTTCAGATCAGAGGCCTTCGGAAAAGCATTGCTCAATAAGCGGTTGGCTCCCGCCGTCAGTGTCTCCCCGTATCGGAGATAACACTCCATCGGTATATCCACTTTGCCTTTATCGAGGATGCAGCTTTGCGGACGATTACAGAGGAACAACATGCCGTGGGTGGAAACAGCAATGCGTATCACCGGATTAATGTAGGCATTCTTATAGTTGATAGCTTCCACAGCCAGACTTTTTCCGATTACATCACCACGGGTATTGACGATGGGGACATATTCCGTATGTGCCATTACATGATTAAAGTAACGGATACCTATTTGATTGAGCAGGATGCTGAGAATAAATATAGTAGGCGGCAATACGTGATAAAGTACAAGTATGGAAGTCCGGGTGAGGGGATGTGCTACCAAAACCGTCAGGCTGATGACAGCAAAATGGAGAATACCTAAAATCAGTACGACCCGTGCGGATACAATGGCAGATTCTGCTCCTTGAGCAAACAACCGCCGGTTGCATTGGGCATTTTGACGCAGGTAGTGGCTGATGAACTTCCTCCTGTGCAGGAATAGAATAACCATCGGAATCAGTATGCTGACTTCAAGTGTAAGCGGCAATGCTCCTTCCGGAACGAAATCTCCGGGAATAAAGCTTGCCAGAGTCAGTAATGTCAAGATTCCCGTAGAGATATAGAGGATAAAATTGGGTATGCGGGCCCCTTTACGAGACAGAGACCTATACGAATAGATAAGCCCGATACCTGTACCGATATAGATTGATATGTCCTGTGTTATAAATTCGCATAAGAGGATGGAAACAATAACAGGGATAAAGCCCAATGACATATTAAATGCAGAAGAAAGTACTCCTTTGTTACCCATATGTTTTTATTGTATTATTTTGCCGTTTACTTGTAAAACAAACAAGGAGCCTGTTATGTTCTTACTACTTATTATTAAATCGGATATGTTTTTCTGCATGATACGAGGAGCGTACTAACGGTGCGCTTTCCACTTGTTCGAACCCTTTCTTCAGTCCTGTTTCTTTATAAACAGCAAACTGTTCCGGAGTAATGTATGCTGCAACCGGGAAGTGTTTGTGGGTTGGCTGCAGATATTGCCCGATGGTGAGGATTTTGCAACCGACGGAAATCAGGTCGTCCATTAACTCTTCTACTTCAGCAGGAGTTTCACCCAGACCAACCATAATACCCGATTTTGCCGTAATACCGCTTTCGGCTATTTGGCGGATCACTTCCAGGCTGGTGTGATAGTTGGCGGCACTACGCACCTGTGGACTGATGCGTTTCACAGTCTCCATGTTATGGGAGATGATTTCGGGACAGGCTTTTATCACTTGGTCAACAAGCTCTTTGCGTCCCTGGAAATCGGGAATCAGTACTTCGGTAGTTGTTTCCGGATTTAGTCGTTTGATTTCACGAATTGTTTGTGCCCAATGGGCTGCACCCAAATCAGGCAGATCGTCGCGGTCTACAGATGTGATAACTGCGTGTGAGAGTTTCATCAGGGCAATCGATTCTGCAACGTGGGCCGGTTCGTCGGGATCCAAAGGCAGAGGTCGTCCGGTCTGGGTATTACAGAATTTACAACTGCGGGTACAGATGTCACCGGCAATCATGAACGTAGCTGTCCCTTTTCCCCAGCATTCGCCCATGTTGGGGCAACGCCCACTGCTACAGATGGTGTGCAGGCAGTGCGATTCGACAATGCGTTTGGTCTCGGTATAGCGTTCATTGGCTCCAATGCTGATTTTAAGCCATTCGGGTTTGCGCACCCGTTTATCGTTTCCCATATAGTACTGTTTTTATTCTATGATTCTCCACAGAAGACACGGAGTACACAGAGTTTTATTTTAAAATTCAATCATTAAAATAATCCTCAGTGTACTCCGTGTCCTCTCTGTGGCGAGAACTGTTTCTTATAAATTATTCCGGAAGAAGTTCGTCAGCTTCGTATACAAGTGGTTACGGGTATTTCCACCATAGATGCTATGATTCCGGTTGGTGTATACCTGCATATCGAACTGTTTTCCGAGTTGTACCAGGTGCTCTGCATATTCTGTACAGTTCTGGAAGTGAACATTATCATCTGCCATACCGTGTACAAGGAGCAGGTTACCGTGCAGGTTGTCTGCACGGCTGAATGCTGAAGCTGCTTTATAGCCTTCGGCATTTTCTTTCGGCGTTCGCATAAAGCGTTCGGTATATACTGTATCGTAATATTTCCAGTCTGTAGGTGCGGCCACAGCAACTCCGGCTTTAAACACGGGTGTACCTTCGCTCATACTCATGATGGTCATATATCCGCCGAAACTCCATCCCCAGATACCAATACGTCCTTTGTCCACATAAGGCAGTCCACCCAGATATTTGGCAGCTTCCACCTGGTCTTTAGCTTCTTTTACGCCCAGGTTCAGGTAGGTGCATTTCTGGAATTCACTGCCACGGCCACCTGTGCCGCGACCATCTACACAAGCTACCACGTAACCGAGGCTCGCCATGTAGGTTTCCCAACTGATTCCCCATTTGTCCAGAACCTGTTGCGAACCCGGACCGCTATACTGGAACATCAGTACCGGATAACGTTTGGCAGGATCGAAATTGACCGGTTTCATCATCCAGCCGTTCAGATCGACTCCTTCTGTTGTTTTGAACGTGAAGAATTCTTTTTGCGGTATGGCATATTCGGCCAGTTTCTGTTTCAGTTTATCATTTGTTACGAGAGTCTTCAAGACCTTACCTGTGTTGTCATTCAAGGTAATCAGCATCGGAGTATCGAGGCTGGTAAACTTGTTCATGAAATATTTCATCGAGCTGCTGAAGATGGGACTGTTGGTTCCCGGCTGATTGCTCAGTTTCATCTTCTTGCCCTTACGGTCTATCTTGTATACCGCCTGACGCATCGGGCTTTCTTCATTGCTAGTGTAATAAAACTCGTTGGTATCCGGATTCCATCCGATAAAGTTTTTTACTTCATAGTTACCGCTGGTCACTTGTTTGATCAAGTTACCGTTCATGCTATACCAGTACAAGTGAGGATATCCGCTCTTATCGCTAACAAAGCTGAAATATTCGGGATAGAACTGAATGTTATCGAATACATTTTCGTTGATGTAATAAGGAGATTCGTCGCGTAGGGCCAGTTTGCACACTGTGCTGCGAGGATCGGCAAAATACATGTCGAAGCGGTTCTGGTGACGGTTCAGTGTCATGATGGCCAGTTTGTTGGGATCCTGAGTGAAACGGATGCGCGGGATATATCCGTCGGCGTCTATCGGCAGCTTCACCTGACGGGTCACTTTCGATTTGATGTCGAACGTATGTACTGACACCTTGGAGTTGGGGTAACCTGCTTTGGGATATTTGTAAGTGTATTCTCCCGGATAATCCTGCAGTGCATCATAACGCGGTGCTTCACCTGCAAACAGGGGGAAAGTGTATGATGGAACCTCCGATTCGTCGAAACGAACATAGGCCAGCATGGTATTATCGGCATTGAATTCCAGGGCACGGTTGAAACCGAACTCTTCTTCGTATACCCAGTCGGGAATACCGTTCAGTACACTGTTCAACTTGCCGTCTTCAGTCACTTGCGATTCGCTGTTGCCATACAAAAGCTTTACCAGGAAGATGTTATTATCACGGACAAACGCCACCAGGTTTCCGTCCGGAGAGAATACCGGGGCTTGCTGCGGGCCACCGTCCGATAGCTTTTCAACAATATTGTTGGTAGTCACTCCTTTGTCGTTCCGTTTCACCGGATACAGGTAGTGGACTGCCGTATAAGAATGACGATAGATGGGCTTGGTTTCGGTTGCAATCAGTATTTTTGATCCGTCCGGTGAAAATTGGTAACTGTCGAATTTCTTAAAGGGGCATTCGCGGGCTTTTGTCACATCGAATACCACTTCCACCGGTTCACCCGTGCGGAAGGAATATTTCACGATCTGTGTACCTTCGGCATTTCTTTGTGTGTAGTGTTCGCCGTCAGGCATGGGAACCACACCATAAATGTTTTCGGGGCTGAACTTGCCCGAGTTAATTTCTTTCAGGTCGAGCGCTTTGCCTCCTTGTGCAAAGCCGGCAAGGCAGCACAGACAGAAAAACAGAAAAATGAATTTTCTTTTCATTGGCTTAGATGATTTTATAGGTTGTTTCTATGTGTCCGCAAAGGTAACGATAAACGGTGAGCCTTCAAAACAGGAGGGGTAAAATATCTGTGAAATAGCGTTGGTTAACGAAAAAACAGAGTCTCTGTTTGATACGGACAGAGGCTGTACGGGACACAAACGGAGGCTTTGTCCCGATGAAACGGAGGCTCTACCCGGCTTTGTTTGTGTATAGAGACAAGGGGGAGAGAATCCGGAGTGTCTCCCGATAAAGAGATATGACTATATCGGTTCAAACTTGTACGCAATCGGTGAAAAACAGGTCCGGTTTTATCGGGAATTATCCCCTTTTCATCGGTTGGCGTACTGTTATTGACGAAAAAGTATTTCCGGGAGGTGGTAAATGGCGTATCTTTGCCCACAAAGATTAAAAGAAATAATTAACAATGAAATAATATATGGAAAAGAAAGAGTTTTCATCTCCTGCTCGGAGATACGGTAAGTTTTTTATCGCCTTTATTTTTATAACGGCAGGAGTGCTTTTGCTGGCTCGCAATCTGGGATGGATTTCTTATACCTTGTTTGGTATTTTGGTTTCCTGGCAAATGTTACTGATTCTTTTAGGAATTTACTTGATGTTGCGGCGTCAGATTTTGCGGGGCGGGATACTGCTTGCTATCGGTGCCTATCTGATCAGTCCGTATTTGGGATGGATGCCTGCAGGAGTTCATGTCACTCTTTTCCCGATTGTCCTGATTGTTATCGGACTTGCTTTTCTGTTCAGGCCGAAACGAGCCCGGCACGAGCGTTCGCACCGAGGGAACTTTGCCAGTAGCCAATATAACTCAACAGATGGAGTGCTGCACTCCGAAAACACATTTAGCGGCATCAGGCAGGTAGTGCTCGATGAAGTGTTTAAAGGCGGAACTATACAAAACTCTTTTGGCGGGACGGTTATCGACTTGCGGCGTACGACTCTTCCCGAAGGAGAAACGTTTCTCGATATTGATTGTACATTTGGTGGAATAGAAATTTATGTGCCTTCCGATTGGAAAGTAGTGTTTCGGTGTACTACCTGTCTGGGCGGTTGTCAGGACAAACGTTTTGGCGGGGGTATGATCGATCAGAACCGGATATTGGTGATCCGGGGTGATTTGACATTCGGAGGTATTGATATAAAAAGTTGAAAATAAAACATGGATATACATCCTATACAAGAATCTTCCCGGCGGTGGATGACGGCATTGATATTGGCCGTTGTAGCAGCAGGGATACAAACAACTCTACTTTGGGGCTATGCCGGAGCCGACACGCTTCCGGCTGCAATAGACGGGATTTTATCTGTCGGATTGCTTTGCCTCTTGGCCTATCTGGCATGGTATGTCATTGGCCTTGTCTCTATATTGCAGACCGACTTGCTGATAGCCGCTTTGGCTCTGCTTTTCTGGCTGGCGGGAGGTTTTGCCGTGCAATATGTGCTGGAACAGAATATGGGACAAGTCTATGCGTCTTTCGGAGAGACGCTCCCTTTCCGCATACTGTTCGGAGCATTGGCTTGGGGAGTGATGATGTTGTGGTATCGTTTGCAGTCGTTGAGCACTGTTCAGGAGGAGATATTAGAAGAGGCTGTTTCAAGAGAAGAAGCCCTTCGTGAAGAACTGAAGCAGGCCGGATGCCGCGAAGAGAAAGCGTCGCCGGAAGAGGCGGAATGCATTGACCGCATCACGGTGAAAGACGGTACGCATATTCATCTGATCTGTACCGACGAATTGCTGTACATACAGGCATGTGGCGATTACGTCACATTAGTGACCCCTTCGGGACAATATGTCAAAGAGCAGACGATGAAGTACTTCGATGCCCATCTGCCGTCGGCCGGATTTGTGCGCGTACATCGCTCTACGATAGTAAACGTGACACAAATATCACGAGTGGAACTCTTCGGGAAAGAGAACTATCAACTCTTACTGAAAAATGGGGTCAAGCTGAAAGTGAGTAACTCCGGATATAAGCTGCTGAAAGAACGGCTGGAGCTATAATAACTCCTATCTGGGAATAAACGGAAGGGTGTAGCCATACGAAGCGAATGGCTACACCCTTTTGTGCCCGGGGCTACACCCTTTCCTCCGGATGGCTACACCCTTTCGTCAGAAGAGACATTTCATGTAGCATGATCAATACTTTCTTTGCTTATATAATCTTTTTATATACTTTCTCAGGTCTTTTAATTGGATATTATATTTCTTCTCTATCTCTATTGTGCTTATAAGAAATAACAGAACAAAACAATTAGTATAAACATCTTTTAAGTCGAAAACAAAATTGAAGTACAATTTGAAATGGAGAAAATCCAGTATACCTTTTCCCCATACCAGTATGCCTAAATATGCACAAATTATTGCTGCCGTAAAAAAGCTAATTGATACATCGAGAGTTTTGTTAAGCGGATCTATACTTTTGAAAAATTTATACCCTATAAATAGAATAAACCAAATTATTGCAAATAGTATAATGTGGAATAATAAACCTGCATCCATTCCCGTATTCTTATAAACAGAGTCGTTTACAAAGCTATATTTACTATTGAAAGTAGGTTGAAAGTCTAATATTTTAGGTATGATTTCAAAATTAGTATTCATAAATGAGGTATATATAATCAACTTAACACCTTGATCAATTAACACCAATAGTACGATTAACAGTATGATATTACGTGTTTTCATATAAATTCAATGAGTTGTATGGAGGCGAAGATACAGAAAAAAGTGGATAACAACTCTTTTCTATAACTTTTTTCGTATATTTGTACTGTTTACAAAAGCATAATATTCTATGACTGAATCGGCTCCGATGCCTTTATACAACGAGTTTACTTTCTTTCTGAAAAAATATTTTCCTTACAAGGTACAGAAGATATCTCTCAATGCGGGTTTTACATGTCCCAACCGCGATGGAACGAAGGGGCTGGGGGGCTGTACATATTGTAATAACCAGACATTCAATCCCGAATACTGCAAAACGGAAAAATCCGTCACCCGGCAACTTGAAGAGGGGAAGCAGTTCTTTGCCCATAAATATCCGGATATGAAATATCTGGCTTATTTTCAGGCTTATACCAATACTTATGCCGAACTTGAAGGACTGAAACGGAAATACGAAGAAGCTCTGAGCGTAGATGGTGTAGTGGGATTGGTCATCGGTACACGTCCCGATTGCATGCCGGATCCTCTGCTGCATTATCTGGAAGAGTTGAATAAACGCTCTTTCCTTTTGGTGGAGTATGGCATTGAAACCACCCGGGATGCTACACTCAAACGTATTAACCGAGGGCATACCTATGCCGATACGGTAGAAGCCGTTCAACGGACCGCAGCTTGTGGTATTTTAACCGGGGGGCACGTCATTCTCGGTCTTCCGGGAGAGAGCCGCGAAGAGATCATAGCCCAGGCGGCAGAGTTGTCACGTTTGCCCCTGACCACTCTCAAAATGCATCAGTTGCAGCTGATACGTGGCACGAAAATGGCACGTGAGTTTGAACTCCATCCCGAAGATTTTCATCTCTTTAGTGTCGACGAGTATATCGATCTGGTAATCGACTATGTGGAACATCTGCGTCCCGACCTGATACTCGAACGGTTCGTTTCACAATCACCTAAAGAACTCTTGATTGCACCCGACTGGGGATTGAAGAATTATGAATTTACAGCCCGCGTGCAAAAAAGAATGAAAGAAAGAGGTGCTTATCAGGGAAAGGCATACTCGGTTTAGAAAAAAAGAACTATTTTTGCGAAGCGAATGAGTTGCGAGTTACGAGTTGCAAGTTTAGAGTGCCGTTGGGCGTTGTTACTCGTGCCCCGTAATTAATTAAACTAAAATAAAGAATGGAACAGAAAACAAGAATTAAAGGAAACGTTCATTATGTGGGAGTTAACGACCGTAACAAGCACCTCTTTGAGGGAATGTGGCCTTTGCCCTATGGAGTTTCGTATAACTCTTATCTGATTGATGATGAAATGGTGGCACTGATCGATACAGTGGATATTTGCTATTTCGAAGTATATCTTCGTAAAATCAGAAGTATCATAGGCGACCGTCCTATCAACTATTTGATTATAAATCACATGGAACCGGACCATTCAGGTTCTATCCGATTGATTAAACAGCACTATCCTGATATTGTAATCGTTGGCAATAAGCAGACTTTTGGAATGATCGAAGGTTTCTATGGTGTGACAGGCGAGCAATATCTGATAAAAGATGGTGATTTCCTTGCTCTCGGACGTCATAAACTGCGTTTTTACCTTACTCCGATGGTGCATTGGCCGGAAACGATGATGACATTCGACGAAACGGATGGTGTACTCTTCTCCGGTGATGGGTTCGGCTGTTTCGGTACGCTGGATGGCGGATTTGTGGATACACGCATGAATATCGATCACTATTGGGGCGAAATGGTACGTTATTACTCCAATATCGTCGGAAAATACGGTTCGCCCGTACAGAAAGCTTTGCAAAAACTGGGAGGACTTCCCATTTCGACCATTTGCTCTACACACGGTCCGGTATGGACCGAAAATATCACTAAGGTGGTAGGCATTTACGATAAACTGAGCCGCTACGATGCAGACGAAGGTGTGGTGATTGCTTACGGAAGCATGTATGGCAATACCGAACAGATGGCGGAGGCCATAGCTGCCGAACTATCGGCCCAGGGCATTAAAAACATCGTGATGCACAACGTCAGCAAGAGCAATCCTTCTTATATCCTTGCCGATATCTTCCGTTACAAAGGGTTGATTGTCGGTAGCCCGACTTACAGTAACCAGATTTTTCCGGAAATAGAGTCACTTCTGTCCAAAATACTGGTACGTGAGTTGAAAGGACGTTATCTGGGCTATTTCGGTTCGTTCACATGGGCCGGTGCCGCCGTGAAACGCATGGCCGAGTTTGCCGAAAAAAGTAAATTCGAACTGGTCGGCGACCCTGTAGAGATGAAACAGGCCATGAAGGAGATCACATATCAACAGTGTGAGAACCTGGCACGTGCTATGGCCGGCCGTTTAAAAAAAGACAGAGTATAAGTTACCCCTAATTTATTAACCTGATAAAAACAATCGAACATGAGACTAATCATTCAGCCGGACTATCAGTCCGTTTCTCAATGGGCGGCACATTATGTTGCTGCTAAGATCAAAGCTGCCAATCCCACTCCGGAAAAACCTTTCGTTCTGGGATGCCCCACAGGATCATCTCCACTGGGTATGTATAAGGCACTGATCGACCTGAATAAAAAAGGAATCGTATCGTTCCAGAATGTTGTTACTTTCAACATGGACGAATACGTAGGACTGCCGAAAGAACATCCGGAAAGCTACTATTCTTTTATGTGGAACAACTTCTTCAGCCATATCGACATCAAACCGGAGAACACGAACATTTTAAATGGAAATGCTGCCGATCTGGATGCTGAATGTGCACGTTATGAAGAAAAGATCAAATCGTATGGCGGTATCGACCTGTTTATGGGAGGTATTGGTCCTGACGGTCATATTGCTTTCAACGAGCCGGGCTCTTCGCTGAGTTCTCGTACCCGTCAGAAAACACTGACTACAGACACGATCATTGCGAACTCTCGCTTCTTCGACAATGATATTAACAAGGTTCCCAAGACTTCGTTGACTGTGGGAGTGGGCACTGTGCTTTCTGCCCGTGAGGTGATGATTATCGTAAACGGACACAACAAAGCACGTGCATTGTATCATGCCGTAGAGGGTGCCATTACACAGATGTGGACGATCAGTGCATTGCAGATGCACGAAAAAGGTATCATCGTTTGCGATGATGCTGCTACTGCCGAACTGAAAGTAGGTACTTATCGTTATTTCAAGGATATCGAAGCAGATCACCTCGATCCGCAGTCATTGCTGAAGTAATACAGGCATAAAAATAAAGAAGAGGATAGGCCGGAAGAACTTTTGGCTTATCCTCTTCTCTTTATCAGTCTGACACGAAAGTCTGTTGAGGAACTAATCTTTCAGACCGTCTTTGATCCCTTCCATTGCTTTCTCACCTTTTTTAGCAGCCTTTTGCGCACCTTCTTTTACGTCTTTGGCTGTATCTTTGACTTTCTCAAATGCATCTTTGGTGCTTTCTTTCACGTCATCTCCTATTTTCTTTAACTTTAGGGCAGCATAAGTGGATTCCAGTTTTATCACTTCTCCTTTTTCGTCCGAAGTCATTTGTTTACTGAAGTTATTATAACTGTCTTTCAGTTTCGTAAATTGTTCGTCAGCCTTTTCCCAGTCGGCTTTTGTATAGTCTTGAGCGTTTTTCTGTACGCTTTCGACAAAAAGCTTAAAGCCCTCCAGATACGAATCTTTTGTTTGGCTGCATGCTGTGGCAATGGTCAGCACCAATGCAAAAAATAATACTTTTTTCATAATCAAATGCTATTGTTTGGGTTTTATATACTAACACCCTGCATCTGAAAAATGTTTGATGGGTCAGGCCTCTTCCAGTTCCCCTTTTCCCTGCCGGACGATGGCGGCTTCTCCTTCAGTGCAGTTCACAACTGTCGAAGGTTCAATCCCTCCGATACCTCCGTCGATCACGAGGTCCACTACGTCACCGAGTTTTTCGTCGATCAGTTCCGGGTCAGTGACGTACTCTATGTCTTCGTGCTCGTCATGAGGCAACGTGGTGGTCATGATCGGAGCATCCAGCAGACGGGCAATTTCACGGATGATACTGTTATCCGGCATACGGATACCTACTTCTTTCCGGTTTCGAAAGATTTTGGGCAACCGGTTAGTTCCGTTCAGGATAAAAGTGAAAGGTCCGGGCAGGTTGCGTTTCATCAACTTGAAAATGTTGTTGTCCACTTTGGCATATTCACTGATGCTGCTCAGGTCATAGCAAATAATAGAGAGATTGTTTTTCTTCGGGTCAATCTCTTTGATCCGGCAGATGCGTTCGATGGCACGCTCCTTCAGGCCATGGCAACCGATGGCATACATGGTGTCTGTGGGATAGATAATCAATCCCCCGTCGTTCAGTAGGTCTACAATCCGTTGCAGGTCCTGAGGATTATTATTTTTTTCGTAAAGTTTGAGTATCATAATTGTCTGTTATTTATGCGAATCACTTCTCTCACTCCTGATTCACGTTATTTTATTTTCTTTTTAAGAAAATCGAGTGCCTTTTCTACGGCTTTCTCTTTTACCTTCTCCTTCACGGATTCTTTGTTGGCCGTTGTAGCCGAATCCAGCCCGAGCTTTTTTCCTATTTCGCTGATTGCCTTGTCTGTCACCGCTTCTACTGCCTGATTGGTCATGCTTTTCGTATCCAGTGATACTTTGGGTGAGGAGAAAGTACCTCCTATTTTCAGGTCGAGGGTAGTCAGTTTGGCGATATCACCTGCCGATGCCGGTAATTTGATCTTTCCCGAATAGTCGATGGTTTGGTCTAGTCCTGTGCTTCCGGAAAGATTCATGACATAGTCACCCAGTTTGATATCGAACGGCTTGGTAGATACTCTTCCGTCTTTGATGGTGAAATCCAGTGTCATATCTTTCACCTTCATCTCTTTGAGTTCAGGTTTCTTTACGGCTTCGGCTATCTGGTCGATTACTTTTACGCCGCTGAGGCTAAGATCTTGGGTCGAAAGGCTTCCGTTTCCCTGCATCGTATCCATGACAGGGCTCATCTGGTTGTCGAGTAAAGTCCGGATATGCATATTACCCGAAAAGTTGCCTTTCAGGTTTTCAAAGATAGGAGCCATTTGCTGCACCATATCCAGTTCTTTGTAAGCCTGTGCAAAACCGATATTTTCCATACGGAATCCTGCGTTCATTTCCGGCTTCTTCGGATCGGCGGTCGAATAGTATCCGTTCATAACGACACTTCCTCCCATGGTGTTCATTGACAGATTTGTCATATCGACTTTTCCGTCTTTCACAATAAGTTTGCCATTCATGTTTGTAAAAGTCATTTTGTCAAATAACACTTCTTTCAGGCCGGCATCCATCTGGAAGTCGATATTCTGCGGAACTTCGATCATACTGGCGGTTTCTTCGGTCGAAGATGCTTGTGATGTTTGGGCGGTACTGTCAGTTGTGGCCGTCATAAAATCGTTTAGATTCAGATGGTTCGACCGGACATTCAAGACACCTTTCAGTGTGCTCCCTTTAAGAGCATAGCCCATATAGTTCTTGAACCGGCAGTCGGCAGTAAGATCATTCTTTCCGATGGCTACTGTCGTTTCACTGAGTTGCAGATATTTCGGAGTGAATGTGAACAGGGATTTTTTTATTTCTATATCCTGCATCTCTTTCATTTTCAAGTTCATATCACTGAGGGCAATGGTTCCCGAAGCGGAGAAACGATCGTATTGTTCCTTTTCGATGTATGACAGGTGTCCGGCCATTGTCATATCCGCGCGAACGGTACCATTCAGCTCCATATCATCCAGCGGATAGACTTGCTTGATCATGCCCAGATTAAGTATCCCTTTGGCTTCGGCTGTAAAGTCCGGGTCGCTGACAGGTGTCTTTATGTCGGCTGTCAGACTAAACGGATTTTCCGCCAGTCGGAAACTGAAAGGATGTATGCTTATCTCGGTCAGGTCAATGTTACCTCCCGGATTCCGAACTTGTGCGTCGATGTTAATCTGATCGACTCCCGCCGGCAGGGATGGATATCGGAACATGGCGTTTTTTACAGCCAGTCGGACATCGAACTGTGGAACCGTGTCACCTTGCAGTATTCCTTTCGCTGTAGCTTCAAGAGTTGCTGTACCATCTGTTTTCAGATTCTTGAACTCTTTGGAATAAATGGCCGGTATCAGTGACAAGATTTCTTTGAATCCTATTTCGCTGGTGTTGAGTTTCAAATCCATGTCGATAGCAGGGTCTTTCAACTCTATCCATCCGTCAATGCCGGCTTTAATGGCGTTCAGACGGAATTCGTTCTTTTTCAGTGTAAATTTGTTGTGTGCCAGATCGGCATCTACATCCATCTTGGCGTAGACGTTAGCTTGTGAGAGGAAAGGGATACCGTTCATTTTATAAGTCAGGGCTTCAGTTTCGGCTTCCAGGCTGAGTAAAGTCTGGTCGCTACCCAGATCACCCGAACAAAGCGCATTGAAATTGTGTATGTCGGCGTACATCGCGGACTGCCGGTCGTCATATACCACATTCATGTTTTTGATGACAAAACGCTGGAGTTTAATTCGGAAAGTAGAAGATTCACCACTTTCTTGGGTTTCGCCGGCAGTGGATGAATCGGGTTTCATGATATCCCAGTTAGCTTTTCCGTCAGGAAGTACGATGGCGTGTAACCGGGTGTTTTCAACAGATACTTTGGATACATCGTATCCGTCATCTCCAAAAAGCGAAAACAGGTTAATAGCCGCTGTTACCTCGCCGGCCTTCACCAATGTGTCGTTTTCAAATTCTCCGGTTCCCTTCAGCCAAAAATCATTCAGGGTGACGGAAGCTTTGGGGAAATTGCGGAATAAGCTGATATCAAGGCTACTAAAATCAAAATGACCGTTAAGCATTTTGTTGCCTTCCGATTTTACGATACCTTCAATCTTGCCACGGAAGGCAAAGGGAAGGAGAAACATCAGTATCAGAATGACGCCGATGACGATTGCTGTAATTTTGAATCCTTTCTTCATAATTGCACTGGTTGTTAGGTTTATAGTGATAACAAAGTTAGTAATAAAAGACAAGAAGTCCAAGGTTATCGGGGATTATGTTTTACTGTATAGTCCTCTTTTAATAGGGCGAATCCATCTCATCACAAATTATGCAGATTAACACAGATACTTTATATATTGACAATGAAATAAATTATTAATCTGTGAAGATCTGTGTAATCCTGTGGTGAAATAGATTACAGAAATAAACTTACCTTATTTCTTCTTTTTTCGTAGTTCCTCTGCTATACGCCATTGGATGGCTGCTTCTGTCTCTTTACCGACTTTTAATAATGCATCTCCGAAAAGTTCGTGTGCTCCGGGATGTTCCGGTTTCAGGCTAGTTGCTTTGTCGAGGTCTGATAAAGCCCCTTCTATGTTTTCTGTCTGCAGGCGAAGTTTGCCTCGGTTATAAAGTGCTTTGAACTCTGAAGGACGCAGGCTGACTGCCCGGTTCAGGCAATTCTCGGCATCGAAGAACTCTTTTTCGTTGAACAGCGTGATTCCTTTTCGTATCCAGGCGTCGATGTATTCGGGATAGAGCTCAATCGCTTTGTCATAATTGGCAAGGGCGGCCCGAACGTCATGCGCCTGAGTGATACATTCGTTTCCCATTAGCAAATACTCTCGGGCATACTTTTGCAGGCTTTTTTTCTGTGCCTCCATTTGTGCTTGTAGTTTCCTTTTTTGTTCCCGCAATAGGTTGACGACTCCCAATTTCCTGCGAATTAATCTTCGGGCGGCAGGCTTTTCTATATCATAACGGGAATGAATGGCCAGGAAAAACTGCTCGAGGCATGTCTCGAAATCTCCTTTGTCGAAAGCACGGGCAGCTGCGGCATACTGCACATCGGCCTGTGCTTGTTTTAATGCTTTGTCGATGGCTTGCCGGTTGTTGAATCTTCCGGAAAAACTGACAATCTCGGGACGGACAAAAATATCCGCACGGCTGATAGGCTTTTTCAGTTGAATTCCTTCAAGCGATGTGCAACGGCTGAGAGCTACATAAGCTTGTCCGCCGGCAAACACTCCTCCGGTAAAGTCTATGACTACACGGCTAAAGGTCAAACCCTGGCTTTTGTGCACGGTGATGGCCCATGCCAGGCGGATGGGATATTGTGTGAAAGTACCCAGTTCTTCTTCCTCAATCTCCTTTTTCTCTTCGTTGTACTTGTAACGGATGTTGCGCCATGATTCCCGGTGGACATCACACTCTTTGCCATCATCGGTGATGACGTAGATGATACCGTCGTTGTCGATGCCGCTCACTACACCGATGGTACCGTTTACCCAACGGCGTTCAAAGTCATTTTTGATAAAGATGATTTGTGCTCCCGGTTTCAGGGTCAGTTCTTTTGAGGTGGGCAAGCTACTTTCGGGAAAGTCGCCGTTGATTTCGCCCTCAAACACTACAGGATCGCCGGGGAGTTCGGTAAGTTTCCGTTCATTGATGGTTTCTACCGTATCGCGGCGCGTAGCCAGAGTGATGTATAAATCTTCTTCCGAAGCATCAATTTGAGCGCCATAGCGGGTGTTGAGCAGCTGAAGGTCGGCTGCCCCTGCTGCTCCGCTCCGGATGTGGTCGAGTACACTGACAAAGACTGCATCTGACTGACGATATACTTTCTGTAACTCGATAGATACCAATTCGATCTCGTTGAAGACCCGTGCCGAGAAAAAATAAGGAGTGGGATAGAAGCGGTTGATAATTTCCCGTTCATCCCCTTTGATTACCGGTTCAAGCTGGAATACATCGCCTACCAGTAAAACTTGTTTTCCTCCGAAGGGGTCGCGCAGATTACGACTGTATACACGCAAAATGCGGTCTACGGCATCAATCATATCGGCGCGTACCATTGATATTTCGTCGATAATGACCAGTTCTACTTGTTCCAGCAATTTACGGTGTGGCTTGGTGTATTTAAAGAATTCATGGATGCGTCCCCGTTGCAAACTCAGATTCGGATCATCAGGAAGTAACGGATGAAAAGGAAGTTTGAAGAAGCTGTGCAGAGTGCTGCCACCGGCATTAATGGCAGCGATTCCGGTGGGTGCCAGCACGATGTGCTTCTTCTTGGTATTCTTACAGATGTATTTCAGGAAAGTAGATTTACCCGTTCCCGCTTTCCCCGTGAGGAAAACTGATTGACGAGTATACTGAATCAGATTCAGTGCATCCTGAAACTCCTTATTACCGGTGTCTATTGTAAATTCCACGTCAGATGATCCCGAAATGTTTTAATGCTTTTTGTATTCCGTCTTCGTCTACAGAAGTGGTTATATAGTCGGCGGTTTCTTTGACATCGTCATTCGCATTGCCCATGGCTACTCCGATGGCTGCATGGCGCAACATACTGATATCGTTGCCTCCATCACCAAATGCCATTGTTTCTTCCTGTACGATACCGAAATGGCGAATGATTTCATCTATTCCTTTTTGTTTGCGGATACCTTTAGCTACGATATCTGTAAATGCAGGAAACCAGCGTCCGGATTCGCAGTTCGGGAGTAAAGGCAATACCGTTTTCTCCTCTTCGGTAGTGATGAATGGAGTCATCTGAAAGATTTCGGGCTGCGTAGCCTCGGCTGTAGTTTGGATGGGCAGGATATCTACATGCAGGAAATCATGAAAGATTTCGTTAACCAGCTTGTTGGTATTGCAAACAGCTACGGTATGTTCGGCTACAAAGATACAGGGAAAGTTTCTTTCGTCCGAAAGTGCAGCCAGTGCCTTAACATCTTGTACCGGGATGGAATGTTTGTAAATCACCTCATCTCCAACGAAACAATACCCTCCGTTCATGGTGATGTAGCCGTCTATCAGTTCCCGTTCCTGGAGGGCGGTGAGGTTGTTGATAATCGCTTTCGGGCGTCCGGTAGCGATGAATATCTTGATACCTTTAGCTTTTGCTTCGGCTATGGCTGCGAGGGTAGACGAAGGAATTTCGTGAGTGTTGAAACTAACCAACGTCCCGTCTATATCGAAAAATAGGGCTTTTATCATACGTCTTTTCTTTAATGGAGCACAAATGTACTGAAAAAGCCTGATATAGAGTAACTGAATACCACAATGATGGTAAATTTTAACTGCTGTCTGCTAAAATAGCTCATTTGGTTTCATTATGAAACAGATGAATTGTACATTTGCAGGCTGAACCTAAAAATAGAACCCTATATGAAATATAACTTTGATGAAGTGATAGAGCGCCGGGGAACAGACTCGGTGAAGTATGACGCAGTATCGGAACGTTGGGGACGGAGCGACCTGCTTCCGATGTGGGTGGCCGATATGGATTTCCGTACTCCTCCTTTTGTGATAGAGGCTATCCGTCGGAGATTGGATCATGAAGTATTGGGGTATACTTTCGCTTGCGAAGCTTGGTATACATCCATTATCAATTGGCAGAAAGAACGTCACGGGTGGAATGTTACCCGGGAGATGCTGACGTTTACGCCGGGTATTGTGCGTGGATTGGCTTTTGCCCTGCAATGTTTTACGGCTCCGGGGGACAAAGTGATGGTGATGCCTCCTGTTTATCATCCTTTCTTTCTGGTGACAGAACACAACCACAGGGAGGTAGTCTATAGTCCGTTATTGCTGAAAGACGGGCAATATCAGATTGACTTTGAACGCTTCCGTGCTGATGTAAAGGGCTGTAAAATGTTGATTTTGAGTAATCCTCATAATCCGGGAGGGCGTGTCTGGACTCGGGAGGAGTTGGCCGAGATAGCAGAGATTTGTTTTGATAATCAAGTATTGGTCATCTCGGATGAAATTCATGCCGATCTGACATTGCCGGGATACACGCATCCTACGTTTGCATTGGTATCGGAAAAGGCTCGACGGAATTCACTTGTGTTTATGTCTCCCAGTAAAGCTTTCAACATGCCGGGACTTGCCAGTTCGTACTGCATTATAGAAGATGAGGCCATTCGTCATCGTTTTCAGACTTATATGGAAGCCAGTGAATTTAGTGAAGGCCATTTATTTGCATATCTTGGAGTGGCTGCCGCGTATAGCAATGGAACGGAGTGGCTGGATCAGGCATTGGAATATATTCAGGAGAATATTGATTTTACAGATGAATATTTAAAAACACATATTCCCGCAATCCGGATGATTCGTCCTCAAGCTTCTTATCTGATTTTTCTGGACTGTCGCGGTATGGGTGTTTCGCAGAAAGAATTAGTTGACTTTTTTGTTGACGGTGCACATCTGGCATTAAACGATGGCGCTATGTTCGGTAAGGAAGGCGAGGGATTTATGCGGCTTAATGTGGCTTGTCCGCGGAGTGTGCTAAGACAGGCACTGGATCAGATAAAGGAGGCATACGAGTTGAAGCATGACACAATAGCATAATTTGTGGAATTTATATAAAAAGACTTTCAGGATGAAAAAAAATAGTTTTGAGACACAAATATTGCATACTCCTTTTGAAAAAGAGGATGCATATCATTCTCTTTCAATGCCGGTGTACCACACTGCTGCCTACGAATTTGAGACTGCAGAAGAGATGGAAGCTGCTTTCTGTGGGCAGAAAGCCGGGCATGCTTATTCACGCATAACAAATCCTACGGTACAGTACTTTGAGCAGCGTGTGCAAAGAGTGACCGGAGCGCTGAGTGTGACAGCTTTGAACTCCGGGATGGCTGCGATAAGCAATGCTTTGATCACACTGTCAAGCGCGGGAGCTAATGTGGTGACTTCGACACATTTATTTGGCAATACCTATTCATTCCTGAAAAGTACATTGGAAGCTTTTGGGGTAGAAGTACGCTTCTGTGACCTGACATGTCCCGAAGAAGTGAAGCAACAGATTGATGGAGATACTTGTGCGCTTTTTTTGGAAGTTATTACCAATCCGCAGTTGGAAGTGGCCGATCTGAAGGCTCTTGCCAACATAGCACATAAGGCCGGAGTACCGTTGCTGGCAGATACGACAGCGATTCCTTTCCATGTATTCCATGCGACTGACTTCGGAGTTGATATCGAGATTGTGTCCAGTACGAAATATATTTCGGGAGGAGCTACCTGTATAGGAGGACTGATTATAGATTACGGCACTTTTGACTGGGAGCATTCCGCTAAGTTGGCTGCTCTGAGTGCAGATACTGGGAAGGAGGCTTTTACTGTCAAACTCAGAAAAGAGGTTCACCGTAATCTTGGAGCATATATGACCCCGCAGGTGGCTTATATGCAGACACTCGGACTTGAAACGATGGAAGTACGGTTTGCTCGTCAGGCAGAAACCTGCCTGAAACTGGCACAATGTTTGCAAGAACTGCCTGAGATTGAGTCGGTGAACTATACCGGATTGGAATCTAATCCGTTTTATGAATTGAGTACCCGCCAGTTTGGTTCTCTTCCGGGAGCGATGTTGACGTTTGATCTTCCGTCGCGTGAGATATGTTTTCGTTTCATAAATCGGTTGAGAATCATACGTAGGGCAACGAACTTATTTGATAATAAAACGTTAGCTATCCATCCGGCAAGTACAATCTACGGTTCGTTTACCGAGGATCAGCGTCGAGGTATGGATGTCAGCCAGAAAACCATTCGCCTTTCGGTGGGGCTGGAGCGGGCTGATGACTTGTTGGACGATATCATACAGGCCCTGAAAAGCTAAATTTATCATTTACAAACTTTATACAATGCTGCCAAAGAAAAAAAACCTGGAAGAAGAGAGAGCGAAACATACGGTTGATAGTCTTTATAAGGACTATGTTGACGACTTGTTTTCGTATGCTTTGGGATTCGGGTTTGATAAACAGACAGCGATGGATGCCATTCATGATGTGTTTTGCAGGGTATGTATCCGCGAAAGAGAAGTGCAGGAGATACAGAATCCTAAATTTTACTTGTTGCGTGCCCTGCGAAACCAGTTGATTGACACCTATAAACTCAAACGAAACTACTCGGAGGTTCTTACCGGTGAGATTACCGATGAACTTCCATATAAAATCAAAATTACCGTAGAGGATGAAATAATCGCAGCGGAAGAGCAGGCGGAAGTATCACAGAAAGTTGACGAGATTCTGAGTATACTTACCGAACGCCAGCGCGAGATTATTTATTTACGTTATATGCAGGAATGTTCTTATGAGGAAATTGCAGAGATTATGCAAATCAGTGTTCCTGCCTGTCGTAAATTGCTCTATCGGACCTTACTTAAACTGAAGCACAATAACACATTAGTGCTCTTCTATCTCTTACTTTCTATTAATGTTGGTTAAATAAGGCACCATTTTAAATTTTATTCGGGAAAAGTGGGCATGAAACCTGCGCCCGTTCGTGTTCTATGCAGACAATAGTGTTATTAAACTCTTAAAGCACCTGTTCTGAATGGAAAAAACGAAGCGGGATAGCAGACATATTGATCCTTTGAAAGACGAAGAAAAGTTCTTCCAGTGGTTAAAATTCAAGAGCGTTCGGATGAATCAAGAACACCTCTCGAAAGATGACTATGAACGCCTGCGTCAGCGAATCCATGTTTCGCTGCGTATGTTGCGTCGGAAAAGAACGGTCAGGAGGGTAGCTTATTATGGTGTATCCGTATGCGTCATTATTGCATTAGGAATTGTTGCTTATCTGAATCATTATGAGAGAGTGGAACCTGTGCCGTCTGTTGTCGAAAAAAAAGCGGAGATTGTCTGGCAACCTTTGAAGTCGGAAGATATTCGTCTGGTTAGCGGTGATAGCATAACTTCGTTCCGGCAAAACGTGCAATTGCTCTTGAGCAAAGATGGATCAGCAATGGTATATCATCCTAATAGCGGGCAGAAGCGAATCAGAATGGAACAGGACGAGGTTAATGAACTGGTGGTTCCTTATGGTAAACGATCGAAGGTTAAACTGGAAGATGGAACGGAAATCTGGCTGAATTCCGGTTCGGTACTTAAGTTTCCTACTCATTTCTCGGGAGAGAAACGGGAAGTAAGCTTGAAGGGTGAAATGTATGCCGAAGTTACGGCAGATAGTAAAAAACCGTTTATCGTGCATACGGCCCATTTTGATATACAGGTATATGGAACGCGTTTCAATATATCGGCTTATGAAGATGAACCGACTCCTTCGTGTGTACTTGTAGATGGAATAGTCGGATTCCGTCCGGAATCCGGTCCTGAAATACGCATGAAGACAAATGAAAAAGTACTTTATGATGGCAAGCGATTTGAAAAAAGAAAAGTGAGTGCGTCCAGATATACTTGTTGGAAAGAAGGCTATCTGGAATTGGATGATGCCAATATCATGGATGTACTGAACCGGATAGGGAGATATTATAATCTATCGTTTAGCTTCGGCGATAAGAAGCGGCTGACCGGTAGGAAGTGTTCAGGAAAAATTTATTTATCCGATAATATAGATAATGTATTGACAACTATATCATTGCTGTATTCTACTGATTACAGGAAAGAAGAACGGACTATTTTTATATCTGAGAACCCATAAAATGGTAGAGTCTATGGAATGACACTGAACACTATGACATACGCACACACAACCCCCACGAAAAGGATAGAGTGATATCCTTCCTCTAACTTACACACACGACTACGTATCAGAGCCGGGAAGCATGATTATGCCCTCCGGGAAGGGATGCAATGGCCTGAAACTAAGTATTATAACAACTGGAACAAAGCATGAAAAGAGAACGTATAGTAAGAACTGAAAACATTGATAGACAGAGAATAAAATATAGAGTATTGTTTGGTTTTATTTTCATTATGTGCTGTAACGGGGCAGCTTTACCGTCGGAGGACGGCAAGATGCCGGACTGGAAATTTTCTTTTAGTCTGAAACGTATACCGATGATCCGGATTTTTGATGAAATCGAGCAAAAAAGTGATTTTGTCTTTGCATGGTCCTGTGATATCGACAACGAGATTCATGAGGAAATCAGTATTTGTGTTACGGAAGAACCCATTCAAAAGGTAATGGAAAAGGTTTTGAAAGGATCGGGACTTGTTTATCAGAGACTCGACAGGCAAATTGTTGTTTATCGTTTGCTGGGACACAATGCCTGTAGAGTAGATTCTGTGAGAGTGATGACTAATATGGAACAGAATGACCGATAGACTACCGGAAATTTATCGTTTCTCGTTCCATTCTGTCAGGAGTGATAAATCGGGTATGCGGATTTCTTTCCGGTGAAGTTCCAACAAATTTAATTCTTGCAGTCCGTTGAGAGCTTTTGATACATTCAGGCGGGTGTCGTCCAACATGCGGGCCAAATCATCCATTTTTACCTTGAAAAGCTTCTCACCTGTCATTCTCTCAATGTGTCCTAAAATGAAACGGATTATTTTGTCTTCAATGTCTTTGGGAGCTTTATCCCATAAGCGTGTATAGAGATTTTGCGCACGATTGCTGACGATGTTCATATAGTTAAGACGAAAAATATCATATTTGAACAACTCGCCCATGACAAACGATTTACTGATACTTACCATTTGCGCTTCTTCATTGTACGGAATATAGGAAGATATATACCGGGTATTCATTCCAAACATGGAGTAAGGTTCTAATACGGCAGGAGCTTCGAAATATTCAATAACAGTCAGCGTGTCGTCTTCCGATACGGTGACGGAAGAGAGCCTGCCTTTTAGCAAGAAAAGTAACTGATCACAGACCTCACCACTTTTTATCAATGGTTCTCCGGGTTTGTGACGAGTGAAGTGAAGTTTTACTTTTTCTAATATATTAGTGAAATCCTCATGACAAAGTCCCTGAAAAAGGGGGAGTTGCAACAAGGTGTCGAACATGGTTTCCATATATCGTAATCTTCTAATTTGAAAGCAAATGTAACGATTATAGGGGTTGGCTGAAACCATCCTCCCTATCTTTTTGTTTTTTTTATTATTTCTTAAAGATGGTAGTGATTACATAAAACAATCTCTTGCGGAATGCATAAAAATGAAGTATATTTGCACAAAAAAGGAGGAAGTCATGTTTGCAAACTTTAATTTTCAACAGATGGTCAGTGCGTTTATCGTACTTTTTGCTGTGATTGATATCATTGGTTCTATTCCTATTATCATCAATCTGAAAGAGAAAGGGAAGGACGTAAATGCTACGAAAGCAACCGTTATTTCGTTTGCACTGATGATTGGCTTTTTCTATGCGGGTGACTTTATGTTGAAACTGTTTCATGTAGATATTGAATCTTTTGCTGTTGCAGGCGCATTTGTCATTTTCCTGATGTCACTGGAAATGATCTTAGATGTGGAAATTTTTAAGAATCAGGGGCCGATAAAAGAGGCAACGCTGGTGCCTTTAGTATTCCCGTTGTTGGCCGGTGCCGGTGCATTTACTACACTACTTTCATTACGGGCCGAGTATGCCAGTATCAATATTGTAATTGCTTTGATCCTGAATATGCTATGGGTTTATTTTGTCGTTAGTATGACAGGGCGTGTGGAGCGTTTTCTGGGGAAAGGTGGCATCTATATTATCCGTAAGTTTTTCGGTATCATTTTGTTGGCTATTTCTGTCAGGCTGTTTACTGCAAATATCACATTACTGATTGCCGCATTGCAGAAGTAACCGGCCATTTGTTACATTGTGATAATGTAAGATGAGTCTATTCTGCATCGATTTCGTGTTCTTCTTCTTTATCCGTTTCGATATTATCTGTTTCATCTGTTGCTGAGACGGATTCTTCTTCTTGTTCATTTGCGAAAGGGTCCGGCTTTTGCGGGCCGTAACCCATAAAAGAAAAAGCACAGATGGTACCTATGATAGCTCCGCTTAAATGCCCTTCCCACGAAATGCCGGATGGTGTAAAATAGGGGAGCATATTCCATATAAGACCTCCATAGAGAAAGGTAACTAATAGAGATATGGCAATCAAGGGGATATATTTTCGTAACAGTCCGCTGAAGAAAAGAAAGAAAGCCAGTCCATAGATAATACCGCTGGCGCCGATATGCCAGGCAGGCTTGCCGATAAGGAATGTAATGGCTCCACATCCTATCCAGATTATAAGAAAAATAGAGGGAGCTATGCTTCTGTAAAAGTAAAAAAGACACCATGAAAGGAAGAATAGTGGTAAAGTGTTGGTCAATAAATGTTTGAAGCCGCTATGTATAAGAGGATGAGTGAAAATACCAAACATACCTTTTTTTGACAAAGGGTATACTCCTAAACTGGTAAAGTCCCAGTCCATACCTATCTCTAAAACCTTTATCATGTAGAGGATAAAAATTAGAAACAGCGGAAGTACCATTGTCAGCAGGATTTGTCGAATTTCTGGCCTCATATTAGCATATTTCTTTAAATTTTATACAATGCTACGAATATTTGCCCTGAAAATAAAAAATAAAGTCCCTTTTTATTTTGTTATTTACCTTTAATTCGTATTTTTGGGCATCATACTTATATTATATACTATGATAACCGAAATAATTAACCTTTAAATAATGCACAACTATGAGTTATTTACATTTTGACAAGACCCTGATGATAAATCTTGAGGAATCTTTACCAAGGGAGATTCTCCGGACGAACAAATCAGGAGCTTATCATTGTACAACGATTGTAGATTGTAACACACGCAAATATCATGGATTGCTGGTGATTCCCGTACCCAATCTGGACGATGAAAATCATGTGCTGCTATCTTCTTTGGATGAAACGGTAATTCAACACGGTGCTGAGTTTAACCTGGGATTGCATAAATATCAAGGAAATCACTTTAGCCCCAATGGACATAAGTATATCCGTGAGTTTGACTGTGAACATATTCCGGCAACAACTTACCGTGTGGGAGGAGTCATACTTCGCAAAGAGAAAATCTTTGTACATCATGAGAACCGGATTCTGATCCGTTATACCTTGGTCGATGCACACTCAGCTACCACTCTTCGTTTTCGTCCGTTCCTTGCTTTCCGTAGTGTACGCGAATATACCCACGAGAATTCGCAGGCGAGTCGTGACTACCAGTTAGTAGAAAACGGCATTAAGACTTGCATGTATCCGGGCTATCCGGAATTGTTCATGCAGTTGAATAAGAAAAACGAATTCCATTATGAACCGAATTGGTATAGAGGAATTGAATATCCGAAAGAACAGGAGAGAGGATATGATTTCAATGAAGACCTTTATGTTCCCGGATATTTTGAAGTCGATATAAAGAAAGGAGAAAGTATAATTTTCTCTGCCGGTATTTCTGAAATTTCTCCCCGCAGATTGAAACAAACTTTTGAGGCGGAAGTTGCCGACCGTACGCCACGTGATAGTTTCTATCATTGTTTAAAGAATTCCGCCCATCAATTCCATAACAAGCAGGAAGAGGACCATTATATTTTGGCCGGATATCCCTGGTTTAAATGTCGTGCCCGGGATATGTTTGTATCGCTGCCCGGATTGACGCTTGCTGTAGATGAGATAGGTGAATTTGAAGACGTGATGGAAACTGCCCGCAAAGCGATCAATAACTACATTAAAGGTGAACCGATAGGCTGTAAAATCTACGAGATGGATGATCCTGACGTATTATTATGGGCCGTATGGGCTCTGCAACAATATGCAAAGGAAACAAGTCGTGAACAATGTCGTGCCAAATATGGTTCTTTGTTAGAAGAAATCATCGATTTTATTCGTCAGCGCAAACATGATAATCTGTTCTTGCACGAAAACGGGTTGTTGTATGCCAATGGTGCAGATAGGGCGATCACATGGATGAATTCCACGGTTAACGGACGTCCGGTTATTCCGCGTACAGGTTATATCGTAGAGATAAATGCTTTGTGGTACAATGCCTTGCGTTTTATTGCCGACTTAGTTCGTGAAGGCGGTAATGGATTGCTGGCAGATTCACTGGATGCACAGGCTGAGGTAACCGGAAAGTCTTTTGTGGAAGTCTTTCGTAATGAATATGGTTATCTGTTGGATTATGTAGACGGAAATATGATGGATTGGAGCGTACGCCCCAACATGATATTTACGGTTGCCTTCGATTATTCTCCTCTTGACCGGGTGCAAAAGAAACAAGTACTCGATATTGTGACGAAGGAATTACTTACTCCGAAGGGACTCCGAACATTGAGTCCGAAGAGCGGCGGATATAATCCGAATTATGTAGGTCCTCAAATCCAGAGAGACTATGCTTATCATCAGGGTACGGCTTGGCCATGGCTGATGGGATTCTACATGGAGGCGTATCTGCGAATCTATAAGATGAGTGGAATTTCGTTTGTAGAGCGTCAGTTGATTGGACTTGAAGACGAGATGACCAGCCACTGTGTTGGTTCGTTGCCGGAATTGTTCGACGGAAATCCACCTTTTAAAGGGCGTGGAGCAGTATCGTTTGCAATGAATGTGGCGGAGATTTTACGTATCTTGAAGCTGTTGTCTAAATATAATTTATAGGAGGAGGGACGAAGATGAAAGTTTTAATGTTTGGATGGGAGTTCCCCCCGCATATCTTAGGAGGTTTAGGAACTGCCAGCTATGGTTTGACAAAAGGTATGTCTCAACAAGAGGATATGGAGATTACATTTTGTATTCCCAAGCCTTGGGGTGACGAAGACCAGAGTTTTCTGAGAATAATCGGTATGAACAGTACACCGATTGTGTGGAGGGATGTAGATTGGGAATATGTCAAAGGGCGTGTAGGTTCTTACATGGATCCTCAATTATATTTTGACTTGCGCGATCATATTTATGCTGATTTCAATTATCTGAATGCAAATGATCTGGGATGCATTGAATTTTCAGGGCGTTATCCGGATAACTTACATGAGGAAATCAATAACTACTCAATTGTTGCAGGAGTTATAGCACGGCAACAGGAGTTTGAAATTATACACTCACATGACTGGTTGACTTATCCGGCCGGTATTCATGCAAAACAGGTATCGGGCAAACCATTGGTGATTCACGTACATGCTACTGACTTTGACCGTAGTCGTGGTAATGTGAACCCCACAGTTTATGCCATTGAGAAAAATGGTATGGATCATGCCGATCATATTATGTGTGTGAGTGAATTAACTCGTCAAACAGTAATCCATAAATATTTCCAGGATCCGAAGAAAGTATCAACTGTGCACAATGCAGTTTCTCCTCTTTCGCAAGAGATACAGGATATTGTACCTAATAAGAACCCGAAAGAAAAGGTGGTTACCTTCTTGGGACGTATTACAATGCAAAAAGGTCCTGAGTATTTTGTAGAGGCAGCTGCGATGGTATTGCAGCGTACGCGGAATGTACGTTTTGTGATGGCCGGTAGTGGTGATATGATGGATCAGATGATCCGTCTGGCAGCTGAAAGAGGCATTGCCGATCGTTTCCATTTTCCGGGATTCATGAAAGGGAAACAAGTATATGAAGTCTTGAAGGCCAGTGATGTATACATTATGCCTTCGGTATCCGAACCTTTTGGTATTTCTCCGTTGGAGGCTATGCAGTGTAGCGTACCAAGCATTATTTCCAAACAATCCGGTTGTGCCGAGATCTTGGAAAAATGTATCAAGACCGATTACTGGGATATCCACGCTATGGCAGATGCTATTTATTCTATCTGTACCTATCCGGCTATGTACGAGTATCTCCGTGATGAAGGTAAGAAAGAGGTGGACGAAATAAAGTGGGAGAACGTAGGCTACAAGGTTCGCGGCATCTACGACGAGGTTATAAAAAATTATGGAAAACAATAAAACAATATAGATATGAGAACAATCTGTCTTTATTTTGAGATACATCAAATTATTCATCTGAAACGTTACCGCTTCTTCGACATTGGTGCCGACCATTATTACTATGATGATTATGCCAATGAGACAGGTATTAATGAAGTTGCCGAACGTTCTTATATTCCGGCTCTCAATACATTGATTGAAATGGTGAAGAATTCCGGAGGAGCATTTAAAGTAGCCCTTTCTATTTCGGGAGTAGCATTGGAACAGCTCGAAATTCATGCACCTGCCGTAATTGACCTGTTACATATATTAAACGATACGGGTTGCTGTGAATTCCTGGCAGAGCCATACTCTCATGGCTTATCATCATTGGCCAATGAAGACTGTTTCCGTGAAGAGGTAATGCGTCAGAGCGAAAAGATGAAACAGATGTTTGGTAAAGCTCCGAAAGTGTTCCGTAACTCCAGTTTGATTTATTCGGATGAAATAGGTGCTACGGTGGCTAGCATGGGTTTCAAGGGCATGCTGACCGAAGGTGCTAAACACGTTTTGGGTTGGAAGAGTCCGCATTACGTGTATCATTGCAATCAGGCTCCCAGTCTGAAATTGTTATTAAGAGACTTCAAGTTATCGGATGATATCAGTTTGCGTTTCTCTAACTCTGATTGGAGTGAGTATCCTTTATTTGCCGATAAGTTTATCGGTTGGATTGATGCTTTACCACAAGAAGAACAAGTGATCAATATCTTTATGGAACTGAAAGCATTGGGTATGGCGCAGCCATTATCGTCCAATATTTTGGAGTTCTTGAAGGCACTTCCTTATTGTGCAAAAGAAAAGGGCATTACTTTCTCTACCCCATCGGAGATTATTTCGAAATTGAAATCTGTTTCCCAATTGGATGTACCATATCCAATGTCGTGGGTAGACGAAGAAAGAGATACGAGCAGCTGGCTGGGTAATGTTTTGCAGCGTGAAGCTTTCAGCAAATTATACAGTGTGGCTGAACGTGTACACCTTTGCGATGATCGTCGTATCAAGCAGGATTGGGATTATCTGCAAGCCAGCAATAACTTCCGTTTTATGACGACCAAGAATACCGGTGTGTGGCTGAATCGTGGTATTTATGATTCTCCTTATGATGCCTTTACTAACTATATGAATATCTTGGGGGATTTCATTAAACGTGTAAATTCTCTCTATCCTGAGGATATCGATAATGAAGAGTTGAATTCATTGTTGACAACTATCAAGAACCAGGGAGAAGAGATCGCCGAATTACATAAGGAGGTTGATAGGTTGCAGGCAAAAGCGGAAAAGGCTGCAAAAACAGTAAAGGCCGAACCCAAAGCTGCACCTAAAAAGGCCGCTGCGAAGAAACCTGCTGCAAAGAAAGCAACGGCAAAAAAAGAAGATTAATATGATTCAAGAACATGCTTTAGCGTAAACTAAAGCGGTGGAAAGGGGCTGTCCCAAAAAGTTGGATAGCCCCTTACTGTTATTTACAGTTTAAAAGTAAAAGGCATAAAATGACCCTTATCTCTTGATAAGAAGGGTAATAGTCCAAATTTTTTGAATGATATTTCTTTGTAGATTTACAAGCAGTGAGTTGAAAAGGTAAGGAGCTGACTTTGGAAGATAACCTCTTTCTATTTTATGGAGAAAGAGGCGTCTCTGCTTTAGTTCGCCACATCTTGTTATTTTTTACATAAAACATAAGGAGAATGAGACCATAAAAATTAAGGCGATGTAAATGATTCTTTATTTACATCGCCTTAATTGTATTATATACTGAGAATATTTTGTTACTGCTTACCGTTGAAGTTGGTATAAGTTACTTCTAACTTCAGTTTCGTACCGTCCGGACCACCTTCCAGTTTTACGTATCCCGGTTGTAGATCGTGCTGGATGCTGATCATATTCTTATTGGAAGAGCTATCATACTGTACCAGTACCGGGATAAGTACCACTTTATTCCAATCCGGATTTGCTGCTTCCCAAGCTGCTTCGTTCCAACTGTCTCCTGCTTTTTTCTTGGCTTCCTGCTTTTCGTTGACGCATGCATTAATCAAGCGAGTCAAGTTGGTAAACACATACTGATTGGTTGTAGGTTTATTGGAAATAATAGCATTGTGCACGGCCAGATAAGAAGTGATGTTATCTGTAAGTTTGTTCTCTTCGAAGAAACTTTGCCGTTCTTTCTCACGTAAAAGTAACACATATGTAGGTGCTTTCATACTAAATTTCCCATTGTCCGGTTGGTTGTAGCTATTGAAAGTCAATTTCACTGCATTAATGGTGTCATGGCTTAATTCTTCATAAATCTTATTGATCGGCAATGTAGCTTGTGTGAAGATACCGGCCGGAGACTTCAAATAAGTACAGTCTGTCTTTTTAGCGATTTCGTTTAGCTTTTCAGAATTAACAAACTTATTGGCTTGAATTACTTCCTTGGTTGTAGCGAAAGTACGGGTTGTGTAGTATAAAGAGTCAGCACCATTTTTTTTCTTCAGATTATTTCCCAAGCTGTCTTTTTCGTGGCATCGGATTACAACATTCAGGTTGATCTGGTCAACATAAAGAATCGTTCCGTTACCATAGTCATTCTTGGCATAAATACCTTTGAATACGTTATTAATAAATGCTTCCGAAGTTTTAAAATATTCAGGGTGATCTCTGTTCAAACGATAGATACGTTTACCTAGTTTCGTGATCTCTTCAGAAGTTAGACGGACATTAGGATAAAAGTCATCTGAGTTTCTGATGGAATCGCTGAGTGATTGGTCAACAGCTGTGTAGGCTTTTCGTGCGAGTAAGTTGTTTGGATTGTAATACTTCAATGGATCGATGTCTGTATAATAGTTCTGGGTCAAGTTTTCGTCCAGTTCATAAACAGTCATTCGGCATGGATTGATAGAGTCTCCAAAATAACTTTTATAGTATAAGATCAATTCAGCGGTGTGAATAGAGTCTCCTGCCATTACCCCTTTGGGATTAGTTTCCGGATCGTAGACCGAAGGAAAAGAAATTCCATCCGGACTATTCAACTGTGCGAGGAAACTGGCTTCGTATTCTCCGAATTCTTTATCAGTGAATTTTCCCACATAACCTACGCTGGTTTTGGCAAAAACAGGACCTGATAGGTCGGAATTCGTAGTTAACTCGTAAGTCGTATATCTTCCATTGATATTTTGGTCGCTATCCGGAAGCATATCCCATCCGATAGTACCTGTATTATCATCGCATCCGAAGAAAGTCAAGGCAAGCAGTGCTACCCATACATATTTTGCTTTCATGATCGTCGTATCTAGGTTCTTATTTATTTTTGTTCAGCTTCCCACACTTGATCGTAGAAACTGTTGCAAGCATCTGCAAGAGCATCGGGAGCTTGATAGTCAAGAACCAATTTGCCCGATTGACGCGCGTAGTTCATGACATCTTCATTTACATGTTCACTATTCTGTACTATTCCGTCCGAGTAATCGACAGCTAATTTGCAAAGTGTAGCATAATCTACCGGATCTTTCAGGGTAGCTACATCTTTTTTATTAATACCCTTTAGCATCAGTTTGCTTGCAAAGTCATTGTTGAATGTACCTTTGAAATCATCTTCGTATACGGAGAATACTACTTTTGCATCGCGGAACGAAGGTTCGTCTTTATACGCTTTCTTTATATACAAAGGGGCTAATGCCGTCATCCAGCCGTGACAGTGAATAACGTCCGGACACCAACGCAATTTCTTTACCGTTTCCAGCACTCCTCTGGCATAGAAGATAGCCCGGCTATCATTATCATCGTATTCAACCCCGTTTTCATCAGCTGTCTGCAGCCGGTTCTGAAAATAATCATCGTTATCGATGAAATAAACCTGCATACGTGCTGACTGGATAGAAGCTACTTTGATAATAAGTGGATGGTCGGTGTCGTCGATGATCAGGTTCATGCCGGAAAGACGTATCACTTCGTGCAATTGATTTCTGCGTTCGTTGATATTCCCCCATTTGGGCATAAATGTTCTGATTTCTCTGCCTTTTTCCTGGATAGCTTGTGGTAGATGTCTGCCTATATTGGCCATCTCGGATTCTGAAACGTAAGGAGTAATCTCTTGTGTAATAAATAAAACCTTGTTAGCCTTTGTCATAATAACAATCGTTCTCGTAAATATTCTGCAAAGATATAAAAAAAAACGGGCATTAAAGCAAGTTCTCTGGCGGTATAATTCCTTATGAATTGTTAAGTGCTTGTTTTTCAGTGATAAACCGTCCTGTTGCTTAGGACTCTCCTTCGTCTTCTTTTGCATTAATTTACGATATTTCTTCTTTATATGGTAAATTATGGTTTATTTTGCACCGTTTTTCAAACAACTAAGAATCATAAACCTATTAAAATGAAAGTAATACATACGATCAAGGACTTGCAGGCTGAACTTTCGGTTTTGAAAGCCCAGGGTAAAAAGGTGGGGTTGGTGCCTACTATGGGTGCTTTGCATGCAGGGCACGCATCTCTTGTAAAGCGTAGTGTAAACGAGAATGAAGTAACGGTGGTAAGTGTTTTTGTGAACCCTACCCAGTTTAATGATAAAAATGATCTTGTTAAGTATCCTCGCACACTGGATGCCGATTGTAAATTGCTCGAGGCTTGTGGAGCGACTTATGCTTTTGCTCCTTCGGTGGAAGAGATGTATCCGGAGCCGGATACCCGCCAATTCAGTTATGCTCCTTTGGATACTGTAATGGAGGGGGCTTTCCGTCCGGGACACTTTAATGGAGTATGCCAGATAGTAAGTAAACTGTTCGAAGCGGTGAAACCACATCGTGCATACTTTGGTGAGAAAGATTTTCAGCAATTGGCTATCATCCGTGAGATGGTTCGTCAGATGCAGTTTGATCTTGAAATAGTAGGTTGTCCTATTGTTCGTGAAGAAGATGGTCTGGCTCTGAGCAGCCGGAATGCGCGTCTGTCGGCAGAAGAACGTGAAAATGCATTAAAAATATCTCAGACCTTATTTAAAAGTCGTACCTTTGCAGCCACTCACACAGTGGGTGAAACGCTGAAGTTTGTGGAAGATGCTATTGCTGCTGTTCCGGGATTGCGTCTGGAGTATTTTGAGATAGTAGACGGAAACACTTTGCAGAAGGTTGATAATTGGAACCAAACATCGTATGTAGTGGGCTGTATAACAGTGTTCTGCGGTGATGTCAGACTGATTGATAATATTAAATACAAAGAATCTTAAACTTAAAAAAGACGAACCCCTTATGATGATTGAAGTGTTGAAGTCAAAAATTCATTGTGCCCGTGTCACGGAAGCCAATCTGAATTATATGGGTAGTATTACGATTGATGAGAATCTATTGGATGCAGCTAATATGATTGCCGGTGAGAAGGTGTACATTGCCGACAATAATAACGGCGAGCGTTTTGAGACCTACATTATCAAAGGTGAACGCGGATCAGGTAAAATCTGCTTGAATGGCGCTGCGGCCCGTAAAGTACAACCGGATGATATTGTGATCATTATGTCGTATGCGTTGATGGATTTTGAGGAAGCTAAGTCGTTTAAGCCGACTGTTATTTTTCCGGATCCGGCTACAAATAGTGTAGTGAAGTAAGAAATCGTTCAATTGTGGAATATGAAAATCCCTGCTAATTATCCAATTAGCAGGGATTTTTTATTAGGATCGATTATTGCGAGTATCCGGTCCGGAGAATAAATTGTTAGGAGGGTGTCCATAACTCACCACATACTCTGTGGTGAATACGAGTTTTGAACATCCCCCCGACTTTATACTTCTACTTGGAACTCAATTGTTCGTTCATTGCTGCTGCGGCACGGCGTCCGTCTCCCATGGCAAGGATGACAGTAGCTCCTCCGCGTACAATATCTCCTCCCGCATAAATAGTGGGAATAGACGATTGCATCTGATCGTTAACAGTGATTGTTCCTTTACGGCCCAATTCCAGACCTTTGATAGAACTGGGGACGATAGGATTGGGAGATACCCCGACACTGACAATGGCGAGATCGATATCAACGGTTTCTGTTGCTCCTGGGATGGGGACGGGGCTACGTCGTCCGGAGGCATCCGGTTCACCCAATTCCATCTTTTGCAAGATTACTTGTTTGACACGTCCTTGCTCGTCTGCCAGATATTCGATTGGATTGTGTAAGGTCAGGAACTCTATACCTTCTTCTTTGGCATGTTTCACTTCTTCCAGACGTGCTGGCATTTCTTCTTCTGAACGGCGATAGATGATCATAGCCCGTTCGGCTCCAAGACGTTTGGCTGTACGGACAGAGTCCATGGCAGTGTTACCGCCACCAATTACAGCTACGTTCTTTCCGAAGGCTACCGGAGTATCGGAATCGGGACTGGCTGCATCCATCAGATTTACACGAGTCAGATATTCGTTGGAAGACATGATGTTGATCGAGTTCTCACCCGGGATGTTCATAAAGTTGGGAAGTCCGGCTCCTGAGGCTACAAAAATTCCCTTAAAACCTTCTTCTTCCAACTGTTCTACGCTGATCGTTTTCCCTACAATGCAGTCTTTGATGAATGTAACTCCCATTTTGGCAAGATTCTCAATCTCGACGTCTACTATTTTGTTGGGTAGACGGAATTCGGGAATACCATATTTCAGTACACCGCCAATTTCATGTAGCGCCTCGAATACCGTTACATCATATCCGTATTTGGCCATATCCCCTGCAAAGGATAGTCCGGCAGGACCGGAACCGATAACAGCCACTTTGATACCGTTTTTCTCGCCTACTTCAGGTACGGAGATTTGTCCGCTTTCTCGTTCGTAGTCGGCAGCAAATCTTTCCAGGTGACCAATGGCTACGGCTTCTTTGCCCATTTTCAGATGGATACATTTTGATTCGCATTGTTTTTCCTGCGGACATACACGACCGCATACGGCAGGCAGGGCACTGGTCTCTTTCAGTGTTTTGGCTGCTTCAAGGAATTCTCCACGTTCTATGTTCTTGATGAAACGGGGAATGTCGATGCCTACCGGGCAACCTGTCATACAGCCTGGGTTGGCACAATCCAGACAGCGCTGTGCCTCCGTAACTGCCTGCTCTTTAGTCAGCCCTTGATTGACTTCTTCTTTACGGCTGTGTGACCGGTACTCCGGATCGAGTTCGTTCATTTGGCAGCGTTCAATGTTCGCACGGTCTTTAGCTTTGATAGCTTTACGGAGTGCTTCGCGCCAAGGGGCTGTACGTCCGTTTTCGTCTATGACTTTGGTTGCTTCACATTCATCGAGTTTATGCAACTCTTCACGTTCGATGGTTTTGAAAGCTCCCATGCGCTTCAACATTTCATCGAAGTCCACTTGGTGACCGTCAAATTCCGGACCGTCGACACATACGAATTTGGTCTTTCCTCCGATAGTAATACGGCAGGCGCCGCACATTCCGGTGCCATCCACCATAATTGTATTTAATGATACTTCTGTCGGAATTTCATATTTCTTCGTCAGCAAACAAACAAATTTCATCATGATAGCCGGTCCGATAGCAAAACATTTGTTCACTTTCTCCCGTTTGATTACTTCTTCTACTCCTTCGGTAACCAAGCCTTTGCGACCGTATGATCCGTCATCGGTCATTATAATCACTTCGTCCGAACTTTCACGCATTTCTTTTTCAAGAATGATCAGTTCTTTGCTACGTCCTGCCAGTACGGTGATCACACGGTTTCCGGCTGCCTTCAGGGCCTGTACGATGGGTAGCATCGGAGCTACACCTACGCCACCTCCGGCACATACTACTGTTCCGAAGTTTTCAATGTGGGTAGCTTGTCCCAATGGACCTACTACGTCGGTGATATAGTCTCCTTCGTTTAGTTCGCAAAGGCGGGTAGAAGAGAGCCCTACTTCCTGAACAACCAGGGTGATCGTTCCTGCCTTCGGGTCGGCGGCTGCAATGGTCAGTGGCATCCGTTCTCCCTTTTCACCGACACGCACAATCACGAAATGACCTGCTTTGCGTGATTTTGCTATCAACGGAGCTTCAATGACAAGTTTGAATACTTTCTCCGAAAAGTGTTCTTTGCTAATGATTTTGTTCATTATCTAATTAATTTGTTGGATTTATTACGTAATTGCTATCAGAATGTTCTTAGTGTGCAAAGATACTGCTAATTTGTAAAAAACAAAAGAAAAGCCATCCTTTTGAGGGGATGGCTTTATTATCAGTGTAAATCAGTTTGTTTTGTTCTGATTTTATATCCGGCTATAGCCCTAATCGACAGAGAAGAGCGGGCTTGGATGAGCTTACCTGATTCTATGTCAGTCGATCATGTCAAATCCGCAGTAGGGAACCAATGCTTTCGGAATCCGGATACCCTCCGGAGTCTGATGGTTTTCCAGCAAGGCTGCTACGATGCGGGGCAATGCCAGTGCCGATCCGTTCAGTGTGTGGCAAAGTTCGGTTTTCTTTTCTCCGCTACGATAGCGGCATTTTAATCGATTGGCTTGGTAAGTATCGAAGTTAGATACAGAGCTGACTTCCAACCAGCGCTTCTGTGCTTCGGAATATACTTCGAAATCAAAGCAAAGCGCAGCGGTAAAACTCATATCACCACCACAGAGACGGAGAATACGGTAAGGGAGTTCCAGCTTCTGGAGCAGGCCTTCTACATGATCCAGCATTTCCTGATGTGACTGACGGGAGTGCTCCGGTTTGTCGATACGCACCAATTCTACTTTAGAGAATTCGTGAAGGCGATTGAGTCCGCGTACATCTTTACCGTAAGAGCCGGCTTCCCGACGGAAGCATTGTGTATAAGCGCAGTTTTTAATAGGAAGTTGCTTTTCATCCAAAATGACGTCACGGTAGATATTAGTTACCGGAACTTCAGCCGTCGGAATCAGATAGAGATCGTCTACTTCGCAATGGTACATTTGTCCTTCTTTATCCGGAAGTTGTCCGGTTCCATAGCCGGAAGCAGCGTTTACAACTGTTGGAGGCATGATTTCGGTATATCCGGATTTACGTGCTTCATCCAGGAAAAAGTTAATCAGTGCGCGTTGCAGTTGAGCTCCTTTGCCTTTGTAAACAGGAAAACCTGCACCGGTTATTTTTACACCCAAATCAAAGTCAATCAAGTCGTATTTCTTAGCCAGTTCCCAATGGGGGAGTGCATCTGTGGGAAGTTGAGTTTCCATACCTCCCATTTTCTCAACTACATTGTCCTCGGCACCAACACCTTCGGGCACACTGTCGTAGGGAATATTGGGAATGGTATACAGCAGATTCTGCATGTCGTTGGCAGCTTGGTCCATGTCGGCCTGCAGTGTTTTATTGCTCTCCTTTATCTCGGCTACACGGGCTTTTGCAACTTCAGCTTCTTCCTTTTTGCCTTCTTTCATCAACTGACCGATCGTTTTCGAAAGTGAATTTACCTCTGCCAGGTTTTTATCTAATTGATTTTGTGTATTACGTCTTTTGTCATTCACTTCGATTACTTGGGCAATTGTTTCTTTGGCTCCTTTGAAGTGTTTTTTCTCCAGACCGCGGATTACCGCGTCGGTGTTTTCTGTAATTTGTTTAATGGTAAGCATATCTATACTTTATTTATGAACTTTCTTCTTTGAGTTTACAAAGATATATAAAAATAAGATAAGAGGGTACGTCTTGTATAAAAAAGAAAAGAGACGCAATCAACCGATTGCATCTCTTTCTTCAATTTCTTACAATTTCCTTTAAACTCCGGAAATTTATGCTTCTGTTGCTTCAGCAGGGATGATAGAAACATATCTTCTGTCTTCTCTACCTACTTTGAAGTTTACAGTTCCATCTACTAAAGCGAAAAGAGTGTGGTCCTTACCCATACCGATGTTTTCACCCGGGTGGAATTCAGTACCTCTTTGACGAACGATGATGTTACCTGCTTTGCAAGCTTCGCCACCAAATATCTTAACGCCTAATCTTTTGCTCTGTGATTCGCGGCCGTTCTTAGAACTACCGACACCTTTCTTATGTGCCATTTCTTCTTACTTTTAAAATTGATTAAGCTACTACTTCTGTGATTGTTAACTCTGTGAACTGCTGACGGTGACCGTTCAACTTTCTGTGACCTTTTCTTCTTTTCTTGTGGAAAACAAGAACTTTGTCACCTTTAACCAGGCTTGAAACAATCTGGCAAACTACTTTTGCACCGTCTACAGTAGGAGCACCTACAGTAACGTTTCCGTCTTTGTCTACCAAAAGAACTTTGTCAAATTCTACTGTTGCACCGTTCTCTGCATTCTGAATGTGGTGAACGAACAATTTCTGGCCAGCTTCAGCTTTAAATTGCTGACCGTTGATTTCTACAATTGCGTACATCTTATATAAATAAATGTAAGTTAGCTCCGTCGGGTGGTCTTTAATCACTTAAAAAACACTTGCTCAAACCCGGTGCGGAATAATCAGGGCACAAAATTACTGCTTTTATTTGTTTCGGACAAGTTTTTCTTTTTCTTTTTTGTTTGCAGTATGTTATTTTGCTCTTTTTCTTCTTTCGGGTAGGGGCAGTTAGAAGGTTGATTATTAAATGGGATGTGGCTTTACTCATTTTGTCACTTTGATATTCGGGACTCCTCAGAATCGTTTATTTCGGATAGGATGCTTGCCTGGGTGAAAAAAACGCGTTCTGCAGGTTTTTCCCGATGACATATATCTTGGGGTTCTTGATTGATGGTACGCACAGGGAAAGGAAAAAGTCGTGTCGGTGGTGAAAGTGCTTCGGATGGGATTGCATTCCGATTTTTTTGTCACTTCAGAAAGCTCTGCCTGCGGTTGCCAACCGGAAGACGGAGTGTTCCTTTCAGACCGGATTTGGAATAACAATAGGAGATTTTGGGGAAAACAATAGGAGATATTTCCAAAACATAAGGACATTTTCGGTAAATGCTTACGTCTTTTCGGCCAAATGCTTGCTTCTTTTTGCGAAAAGTCAGGCTTTCCGACCCCGGAAGCCCGTCTTTTCGGCCTCTAAAGTCTCTCCATTTGGCTTTTTTCTTCTCTCCGGATGTCGGAAACGGACAAGGACTCTGTTATGAAAAACAGATATTTACTTTCTTTTTGTACTGTTATTCGATGAACGGATGTCATCCGGTTGGATTGTTCAGAGCGGACAGCCGGATTTGTCTTCCGGAACGGAGATTAGCTGGCCAAGAGTACTGATGATTCTGTCGTAGGGATAGGCCTGAAACTCTTGGGCGGTAGTCATACCGCTGGTAACACCGGTAAAAGAAACTCCGGCAGCGGCGGCTGTTCCTGCATCCACTGTACTGTCACCGATGTATAATACTTCTTCGGGGCATGCCTTCAATCGGTCGATGGCAAGTAGCAAACCTTCAGGATCGGGTTTATGATGTGTCACATCTTCACCTCCGATAATGATGTCAAACCAATCATCCGGCATGTGATTTCTCAGGAAACTCAGTATCCGGAATCGGTATTTGGTTGAAATGATTCCGATACGGATTCCCTGTTTTTTCAGGTGTGTAAGCGTGGGGAGAGTATCCGGGAAAAGAATGGTATTTGCATTCATGTATATATCTGCCTCTTTGGAATACTCTTGTCTGAATGATTCCAGTTGGTCGGCGTCAGTAATTCCCGTAAGGATGCTGAACGATTCTTCAAGCGTTTTCCCAATGGTGCGTTTGATCATATCATCAGTGATACCGGTGTAGCCATGTCTCTCGAGTACGCTTCTGAAGCAGGTTACGATGCCACGCGAAGAGTCTGCCAGTGTATAGTCAAAGTCGAATAAATAAACAGTGTATTTCATTTGCGGAATTTTCGGCAAAGATAGTGAATTTTTTATTTCAATAAAGGTTATTTGCGTACTCTGCCTCCCGATATCCAGTGAGTCCGGTAATAGGGTTCATTGAGACTGCTGACAATGACTCCTTGGCTGGTGCTGGCATGAACAAACTTTCCGTCTTTGAGATAGATACCCACGTGTGCCACTTTTCTGCGCGATTTCCGGCTACTGAAAAATACCAGATCACCTTCCCGAAGATTTCGCCGGGCAACTTTACTGCTCTCTTTCTTCTGACCGTCTGTGCTTCGTTGCAGTTTGGTATGATATACCTTTTTATAAATCTGGCAGGTCATTCCCGAGCAGTCTGTGCCACGTTTGGTCTCTCCGCCTCCCCGGTAGGGAGTACCTATCCATTCGGCTGCTTCCAGGTAGAGTTTATGGTTATCCTCCATTCCGATGTCTACGCCCAAGCGTACAGAAGCACGGGCCAATTTCTTATAGTCTAGTTTGGGAGCAGAGGTGCGGCAGCCACTCAGGCCGATAACTAAGACGGTGAAAAGTAACAGATTAAAAAGGTGTTTCTTCATACATTCATTCTTCTTCTACATTAAAATAATCTTCCAGTTCTTTTTCTGCCGAATTGTTTTCGTTTACAAGGTCACGGATAATGACTCCATGCTCAAGCACGGCAATACGAGGACAGACATCCACCGTATGGTTCAGGTTATGGCTCGAAATAATGACCGTGGCATTATGTTCCTCATTATACTTTTTCAGCAGATGTTTAATGACGGATTGTGAACTTGGGTCCAGAAAATTAAACGGTTCGTCCAGAATGATCAGTTTCGGATAATGTAGCATGGCCGACACGATACCGATCTTTTGCTTATTGCCCGCCGAGAAGTTACGGATAAACTTCTTTTGTCCCAATACTTCCCCGTTCATAAAACGTTCGAAGGGGATCAGGCGTTCATCCACTTCTTCTTTTTTGAGTCCGTACATTTTACCGATAAAATAGAAATATTCTTCCGGAGTCAGGTAACTGATCAGGAATCCGTCATCGATAAATGCACCGGTAAAACTTTTCCAGTCTTCGCTTTGGTTCACATGAATGTCGTTGATAATGATTTCACCGGTATCAGCTTTCAGCAGGTCCAGCATTAAACGGAACAAAGTTGTTTTTCCGGCTCCATTGTTACCCACCAGGCCGACCATCTCTCCCTGATTGATTGTATAATTCTCGATATCGACGGCTGTTTGGGTGCCGAAGTTTTTCCGGAGGTTATGTATGGTAATCATATTCTTTTTCTATAAAATAAATGTTGAATCGTTATTTACTGTCTCTGAATCCTTCCATGTTTTCGTAACGGCGTTGCATGAAACGGACATATACATTGTTTATCCACATAGGGGAGGTCAAGGTGAAGCCTAATCCGATGATTAATATGACAATGTAGGCCCATGTTTGTCCCAGCAGCATGGGGAGCGTGCCATAGAGTGTGGTTGGTACGATGAAAAGTCCGAAACTGATTAACATCTGCATTCCGGTATTCATACTTTGTTTGCCTGTGATGCTTTCATTGAGTGGTACGGTTTTATGGTTGTATACCGCCAGTTGGAACAAGATGCAATAGACAGGACCTGTTGTCAGAAAGATTAGTGCGACAGCACCCAGCAGGCTGGCTTTTCCCATCACAAAAGCCGGTATCAGCAGGATCAGCGGAATGATTTCCGCCAAGCTATAGATATAATATTTGGCTGTCAACAGGCTTTTGATGGATTCTTTGCGAGTCATCAGTCCGTCGATATAGTTTCCTTCAAATCCCATAAGTTGTATCAGAATCACCATACCGAATCCAAGGAAGGAGTATACCTGGACAAAACTCTTCATGTGGTCATACGTACTGCTGAAACTCAGTATGATGGAGAAGATGATTACGAGCATTGCTACCGACCGGAGTGAGGCCTTACAGCGTTTGTTGCGTAGAAGCATCTTCAATTCCAGACGCATATATTCGCCTACCTCTCCGAAGCGTTCCAGGAAACGGTATTCGGATACGGTTTTTACTTTTGTGTCTTCTACTTTATTGATTTCGTTGTATATTAAACCGGTCATCACTTTACGGTTGATACACCATACCAGAACAGTGGCTGCCAATGTACCCAGGTAAGCAAGTAGATTTCCTTCGATATAACCTTCTCCCAGATTCATGAAAAAGTTACTTATAAATCCCGTTTTGGGAATAAAAATAGCGATGGCGATTCCACTGTAGACAACGATGGGAAGTAACACCCACCAAATATGTTCGTTAATCAGCGTACGGCAAAGCAGATACCAATATCCGTTGAAAACCATCAGTAACCAAATGCCGATGCTGTAAGTGAGAACTCCTGATATTCCATAAAAAGGAAAGACTGTGAGTGCTGCGAACGGCACGAACAGGAACAGCCAGATAAGATTGAAAGAACTGAGCCCGTGGCGGAGAAGCAGAAAGTCGAGTATACGGCTTCGTTTTACCGGAAGTAGCAGATAAGGTTTTACTTCTTGTGTAGGAGTTTTTTGGAATGGGAAACGTATTACAAAGTCCAGGGCAAGCGCAAATATCAGTCCACTATTCAAAATATGATAGGCTTCCATATTGGGAACTTCTGTGCTGATGGCTTTTGCCAGACCGATGCCAATAAATATAAAGTAAGCACCCCAGAAAATAAAGGACGCATACATGATGTATTTGCCTATTTTATTCTTTTCGTACATCGGATGTCGTTTGGCTGCAAGTTTGCCGTGCAGGCGTAGTTCATTGAATAGCATGGTACCGTTTTATTTAAGTTTCGACAAAAAAGAGCACGCAGATAATACAACTTCTTATCTGTTTGGGTTGCATCATCTGCGTGCTGCAAGGTCTTATTATTTCTTTTCCGGGCTGACCATTGTCACTTCCACTTCATTTTTCTGTTTGAAGAGGTCGTCAGCGAATTTCCGGATGTCATTCACCGTAATGCTATTGACTATCTTTTCATAATCATTCATGCGGTTCATGCCGGTATATAAGTATTCGTCGATACTTCCCAGCCAGTAGCTGTTTTCTTTCAGGTCTTCGGTATGCTTTTTCAGCATATATTCTTTCACTTTGTTCAAGTTGGCTTCCGACGGGCCTGTTTTCGTTATGTTATCGATTTCTCCGAAAATGATCTTCATCAGCTTCTCTTTCTTTTCGGGAGCCGTATCGAAGATGATTTGCAGGATTGCTTTTTCTTTTGGATATTTTTGTAGCGTTCCGCCTACATATACACCATATGTACCTCCTTCGTCTTCACGTACTTTTTCTGTGTAGACCAAATCCAGAATCTGGCTTGTCATGCTAAGCAAGAGGTTGTTTCTCAGGTCATATTTGCAATCTCCGTTGTAGAAAGCGAAAACGGAAGCTTTCGGTGTCTCTTGCTGCTTGGTAAACTCGTTCTTGTAAATGCCTTGACGCATTTCAATTTTGTTATCTTTGAAAGTTTCTTTGCGGTTAACGGCGGGGAGCGCACCCAGATATTCGGCAATTACCGGTTTCATCTTCTCTACATCTACGTTACCGACAAAGATAAATGTGAAGTCACTTGCATCTTTGAAGCGATCCTGATACATAGACAGAATCTTGTCGTAATCCATTTGATCCACCATGTCGGCTTTTATGCGTATGATTCTCGGGTGTTTCATATAGATGCCGGCTTGGATAGAGTCGCTGAAGGCCACATTCGGATTCAATTCCTGATTCTTTAATGCGGCTTTATTACGATTTTTATATGAGGCAAATGCATCATCGTCTCTACGCGGTGCTGTAAATGTAAGATAAGTGAGTTGCATCATCGTTTCGAAATCTTTGGGTGAACAACTTCCTGAAACGCTTTCGGTCTTGTTTGCGATATCGTAACTAACCGATGCTTTCTTTCCGGCGAGCACTTTTTCAAGGTTTACAGCACTGAAGTTACCCAAACCACCGACTCCGACTGCATCCAGACCATTTATATTGATGATTTCCGAATCCGGGAATACGGAACTACCTCCCAGGCTGACACCTTTCATCCGGATTTCATCTGCTTTGAAATCAGTTTTCTTTATAATCACTTTTACTCCGTTAGAAAGGGTCAAAGTAGTTGTTCCAAAGATGTCGTCTTTTGATTCCGAAACAATCTTACCACCTTTCGGCGCTTCAGCCATCAAGGGTTCGTCTGATACTTTATCTACGTAGGCAGTCAGCTTTTCGGTTTTTGCATCCTTCAGCAGTTTTGCGATAGCGGCTTCGGATGGTAGTTTCAGATCCTCTTTTTCGGGTGCGAAAAGGGCCAGCGCCTGATTGTCGTCTGTAATCAGTCCTTTCATCAATTGGTTGATTGCTGCCACCGGAATATTGGGGGCGATCTGGTTGATGATTGTATATTCGTTCTCTATGCCCGGTATAGGTTCGTTATCAAGAAAGTGGCGGACATATTCATTTACATACTTTTCGTTCTTCTGTTTGTCACGTTCATTGTAAGAAGATTCCAACTGACGCAAGTATTCGGCACGGGCACGATTGTATTCTGTTTCGGTGAAGCCGAATTGGCGGGCACGTTCTAATTCGCGGAGCATGGCGGCGATACCATTTTCGATGCTGTCCTCTTTGCAAACCACGATCCCCAGAAATGCATCTTTGGTTTTGGCAACAAAGAAGTTGCTATCGTCTGCTCCTGCATAAATATAGGGTGGATTGGCTGTCTGAACCAGTTCGTTCAAACGTGCATTCAGCATAATGCTGATCAGATTCTTGGCGTATTGCTGTATCAGATAGTCCACATTTCCTTTCTGGTTATCGGGAACTGCTTCGTGTTTATTGAAGAGTAGAACTTGGACATGAGGCTGTTCCTTGTCTTTCAAGATACAGATAATCGGTTCTTTATTGTCTGCGACGGGATAGTAGATACGTTCTGCCGCATTAGGCTGTGCAGGGATGTCGGCAAACATTGTTTTGATTTTAGCTTCTACGGCATCTACATCGATATCACCGACAATGACGATTCCCTGTAAGTCGGGACGATACCATTTTTCGTAATAGTCTCTCAAGGTTTGCGGCTTAAAATTCATCACTACGTCCATGGTGCCGATGGGGAAGCTATGGGCGTATTTGTCGCCCGGATACATCATTGGCAGAAGCTTCTCTTGCATACGCATCATGGCACTCATGCGTGTACGCCATTCTTCATTGATGACGCCGCGTTCTTTATCAATCTCTTTCGGATCGAGTGTCAGGTCATTGCTCCAGTCGTGTAGAATCAGCAGGCAGGAGTCTACTGCACCGGGAGTTTTGACGGGTACATTGGAGATATTGTAAACCGTTTCATCGATAGCCGTATATGCGTTCAGGTTTTCACCGAATTTAACGCCGATACGCTCCAGGTATTGCTTCAAGGCATCACCGGGGAAGTGAGTTGTCCCATTAAAACACATGTGTTCCAGGAAGTGTGCCAATCCGCGTTGATTTTCTTCTTCTTGAATAGAACCCACTTTCTGGGCAATGTAGAAGTCAGCCCGGTTGGCAGGCAGATTGTTCTTACGGATGTAGTAGGTCAGACCATTGTCCAACTTTCCAATACGTACGTTCTTGTCGATAGGGATGGGCGGCATTTGCTGTGCAAAGGCCTGTTGGAAGTTGCAGCATAAGATGACTGCAACCAAAAGTAAACCACGGAATAAATGTTTCATTGCTATACTGTTTTTAAGTTCCACTCACCGCAGGAGTTTCAGAGCGCATAGATCCTATTTATGTATTGAGAATCCGGACTTCCAGTATCTCCTGAGATGAATTACCTTCTTACTGTTTTTTCTATCAGTCGCATTACCGGGAAGTAAATCACATAATTGCTTCTCTAATTTTCACCAGTTTAGTCAATAAGCCTTCCAACCGGTCAAGTTTCAACATATTGGCACCGTCGCTTTTGGCTACTGCCGGATTTTCGTGTGTCTCAATAAAGAGACCGTCGGCTCCTACGGCAATGCCGGCTTTGGCTACCGTTTCGATCAATTGCGGCATACCGCCTGTTACACCGTTCGTCTGGTTGGGTTGCTGTAATGAATGAGTTACATCCAGGATGACCGGATAACCGAAAGATTGCATTTCCGGTATGCCCCGGTAGTCGATGACTAGGTCCTGATAACCGAAAGTCGTTCCACGTTCAGTCAGCATAACGTTCTTGTTGCCGGCCTCTATCACCTTGTCTGCTGCAAACTGCATGGCAAGCGGAGAGAGGAACTGTCCTTTTTTGATATTAATCGTTTTTCCGGTTTGAGCAGCAGCGACCAGTAAGTCCGTTTGTCGGCAGAGGAAAGCGGGTATCTGCAGGATGTCTACATAATCGGCTGCCATGGCTGCTTCATCGGCTGCGTGAATATCGGTTACGGTAGGCACTCCGAAGGTATTGTGTACTTTCTCGAGAACTTTCAACGCTTTTTCATCACCAATTCCCATGAATGAATCCAAGCGAGAACGGTTGGCTTTACGGTATGAACCTTTAAATACATAGGGAATACCCAGTTTATCGGTGATATTTACTATTTTTTCTGCAATTCGCATAGCCATCTCTTCGCCTTCGATGACGCAAGGACCGGCTAATAGGAAAAAATTTCCTGTTTTATTGTTCTTCAGTTGTTCTATCATAACATTTATGTTTTATCAATTGGGTATAATCAATGTGGTTGCTTCCGGGATAATTCCTATTTCAATCGGGAAATGGCGTGGCAACAAGCGTCCGTCAAGGTCGACGGCGGCATTCTGGGCACGCAGTACTTTTACTTTTCGGGTACGGTAGGATTTCACCACTTTGTGGTTCAGTATGCGTCCTTGAATAAGCATCCACAGTCCGGACAAGATTTGCAGGAACTCGGGGCGATAGATGACCGATACATCCAGCCAGCCATTATAGGGTACGGCACTTGGGGTTTGTCCGTATCCGGTGGCACTTCCCACACAGACTGTCATAATCCGTCCGCGGATGTGTTCGTCGTTAATTTTGAGATGTGAACGATAAAGCTTGCGTTCGAATATCAGCAGGAAGAGAGCTGCCAGATAGGAGAGGAACTTTACTCCCCAGAAACGTTTGGTCTGGTCCGTGATTTTTACGATACGCGCACCTAATCCTATATTGACAGCATTGAGGAAGTAACGTCGTTGGTGTTTTTCGCCATCGTAAAAGTTGCAGTAACCCACGTCTATTTTCTTCCGGCGGTTATTGATAATCCAGTCTACTGCCTGTTTGTATTCCAGATTCAATTCCCAGTATCTGGCAAAGTCGTTTCCTATTCCGTTGGGGATGATACCGATGGCTATCTCTTCTTTTTTTTCTGCGTTCGAACTCATAATGCCGTTAATGGCATCATTCAATGCACCGTCTCCGCCCACTACTACGATGGTGCGATAACCATTGTTGGCCAGAATGCCGGCGAGTCGTTCTACCGATCCGAAACCCTCGGACTGCACATAGTCGTATGACACTCCCTTAGAGTCCATGTACTCTTTTATTTCTTTCCACCGTTTCTGCACCTTTCGTGTGCCTGCTTTGGGATTGTAGATTACACCCCATTTTCCAGGTTCTACGCTCATGGATATTATATTTATTATTTCGTACTTTTATTTCTAACTTCTCTGTATGGTGACCGATCTTTTTGTTAAACGACCGATCATTCATATATTAACAACAGACTTGCACTGACTTAACCGGTTGTCATAGGCTATTTATTACCTTTCTCTTTATCCATTAACTCGCCCTGCGCTTGAGGGCTCATCTGCCTCCATTCCCGGACTGATGGGCTTGGGTAGCCGGGCGCATGGACCCACACTTGCGGGACGAACTGATAAATGAAACAAAAACGGTTAAGAGCTTCGCCAAAGTTACTAAAACTCTTTGAGTTTCTGCTTTACAAAGTTAATCTTTTCCTCCATTGGGAGTGAAGCATCTACCCAATGAATGGTGAAACCTCTTCGTTCCATTCCCCGAAACCAGGTCATTTGCCGTTTGGCAAACTGGTGGATGGCAGTTTCCAGACCGATAAACATTTCATCGTATGTCATTTGGCCAATGGCGTACAAAGTCAGGTATTTGTATTCCAATCCATAATAAATCAGATCATCCGGCTGAATTCCCTCTGCCAGGAGACGACGTACCTCTTCAACCATCCCGTCGTCCAGTCTTTGTTTAAGGCGGCGGGTGATTTTCTCCCGTCGCAATTCACGGTCGATGTCCACTCCGATAATCAGGCTGTTCAGTTGTGGGAACTCCCGTTCTTCTATTGGTGTCTTTGCATAATACTCTTCTATTTCGATAGCACGGATTGCCCGTTTGACGGTATCCACGTCTGTCGAATTGTGAAGTGTCTTATAACTGCTTAAAATAGCAGTCAGTTCTTCCAATGATTTTTCGGCCAGGCGTACACGCAGCTCTTGGTTTTCGGGAACTGGAATCAGGCGATAGCCTTTTAGTACCGACTCCAGATACAAGCCTGTCCCTCCACATAGAACGGGGAGACATCCTTTTTGTTTAATAGTCTTGTAAGCTGTCAGGAAATCACGTTGATACTCAAATACATTGTATTTATAGCCCGGATCAGCAATATCTATCAGGTGGTAAGGGATTTGTCGGCCGTTAATAGTGTAGTCTTCCAGGTCTTTGCCTGTACCAAGATCCATTCCCCGATAGATTTGGCGTGAATCGGCACTGATGATTTCAGTATTTAACTCTGCGGCCAGTGCGGCAGCAAAAGGGGTTTTACCCGAAGCGGTAGGGCCAAGAATGGCAATCAGATCATAGTCCGGCATGGTCATATCTTTATTAATAACGTTACAAAGATATGAAAAAGGAAGTGAAAAGCAGGTGTTAAACTCTTAAATGGTGTTATAAAACATACTTTTTTTCTTGTATTATTTGCAGATGACCAAAGAGTACGTATCTTTGCAATGTGTTTTTCATAGTATTAGATTTAAGGTTAACAAAGGTTGGAGCAAGGCGTTGCTCCTTTTTTTATGCCCTAATGTCTCCTATGCTTTGTGTATCCATATTGACAACATCTTCTTTTTCAGTATAATAACGTTGATGGAAGACACCAATAAGAATAAAAATATACCTATGGCGAAAGTTGGCCAGAGAGATCCGACAGACATTTGTGGAAACAACAGGTTCAGTGTCGTAAGATAAGAGGTGCGTGCCCACGAAACAATGCCGACGGATAGTAACAGTACAACAACATTGAGTCCTAATGTAAGAATCTGATAGGGGAGTGCTACTCTTGAAGGGCTGTAACCTATCAGAAGTAAACTTTCCAGTTTCACGGTGTTCTTTTGTAAAAGCAGAAAAATGCTGAGCATCAGAATGTAGAAAGAGAGTATGCTGATAAATAGTCCCACTGCAAGGACAATACCCACAATCAGACGCAGAAAATAAGTGGTTTTCCCGGCGTCCAGTTTTCCGTCTTCTGTCTCATAACCCTTTTGTTGGAAATACTTTGCAATGGAGGCATCAGCGGGATTGTCTACTTCAATAATCAGCCGTGAAGGGTCCGGCTGGCTATCCGGTGCAAAGTTTTGGTTAGCCCAGTTCATAAAAGATTGTGGAACCAAAATAGTATTCAACCGGTTGGAAAAGCCGACGATGTTTCCTTTATATTGCTCAACCCGTCCGTTGCCCCGCATCAGAATATCCATTTGGATCAGGCTCATCAACCCTTCCGATAGTTTAGGCAGGCTTCGGCTCTGGGCAAATCCGAAGTTATATAAATTCAGATAATTGCGCGGAATGATGATAGGGATGGTGTGCGTGTTTTCATCAAAATGCCATTTATCGAGGCTGACGTCTACAAACTTATCAGGAACGGCCTCAAAGAACATTTCGGTAGAAAGGTGAATTCCTGCTTCCTGCATTCCCAATCCTGCGGAGACTTTAAATTGCGAAGGAGTGAAAGCACCTACGCTCCGGGTGAACGGTTGTTTCTTCAGTTCCTCTATTTCCTCAGACGAAAAAGTGTTACTCTTGCCCGCAAAAGATCCCAGCGTACTGATTTTCTTAGTAGCTGTCATATAATCTTTCTTCATAAAGCTATCCCCTTCGGTAAAGATGGGAACTACATCTTTGTAGAATTGTGCGCTGAGTAGCACAATAACCATTCCGAAAAGGTTGGCAAAGAAGAAACCGGTCAACTGACCGATGCTGATATGCTGACGGAGCAGCTTCCAGACTAAGTTGTTCATAATTTCAATATTCTGTCATACGTTAACTCGATATGCTTGCCGATGGACGTTACGATGATTCCCGCCCCTTGTTTTCCGGCTTCTTCCATTACCAGTTCTCCCATAATACGTGCATTGTTGTCGTCCAAATGACTGATGGGCTCGTCCAGGAAAATGAAGTCGAAAGGTTGACAAAGCGATCGGATGAACGCCACTCGCTGTTGTTGTCCGAAAGAAAGTTTGCCTGCCTTCACGTTCAGTTTGTCCGAGAGTCCCAAGGCTTCGAACAGTGATAATACTTCTTTTCGGGTTTTATATCCGGTCAGGTTATTCTTTAGTCGGATGTTTTCGATGGCGGTCAACTCCGTAAAAATGCGTAAATCCTGAAAAAGCATACTCAGTGAATGCTTCCGGATTTCCACCCATTGCTTCACCGGGTATGCTTTGATATTGGTTTCGTCGAAGTTGATGATTCCCTGATAGTCGTTTCGGTAGCCGTAGATGTAGCTGCACAACGATGATTTACCGGTACCGGAGGCAGCCTCGATCAGGTAAGATTTTCCTTTATGGAAAACAAGATTCCGATGCCATACATCCGAAGTTATCGAATTACGGTCAGCAAACACTTGGGGAAGTGTTTGCTGTAGGTGAATGCTGTCCATACACGTTGAAGATTACATGCCGGCGAACTGCTTGGCAAAGTCTACTATCTGTTTTAAAGCATTGTCGTCTTTGTTTTTCAGAAGAATGGCTGTTTCGGTCTTACCTTCGCTGTCACTGAATGCCTCGATATACGAAATTTTTGAAGCGAGTTTATAATAAGTTTGATATTCTTCGCCGCCGAATCCGGCCATCATTTTCACAACAGGGAGATCGAGAATAGCATCCATATTGATAACAAAGAATACATTTTTGCCTTTCATATCCGATACATATCCGGCATCTTTGATTGATTTCTCTACCGGTTTGCTGATACTCTTGTACAGAAGTTCATCATTAGTGGCATACATCTGCTTGTTGCGGATGCCAAAGAATACGTTGGTTGCTCTTGACTTATAAACATATTCGTTTTCGCCCAATTGGATAATATCTTCGTTTTTACCTAATTTTAATTGTTTCTTATTGTCGTACAATGCTTTCAGGGCATTTCCGTTCTTTGCATCTGCATAAGCAGCAAAAGTAGGAACACTGTTCAAGGTTACATTAATCAGTCCGATGGAAATATCTCCATCGAAAGAGGCGAATAAACTTTTTACTTCATCGGCTTTCGCAAGAGACACGTTTCTACGGAATTCTTCATTATTGAACAGTAAATCGTAGAATGCTGCTCCATTGACTCCTATATTTAAGAATGCGAGAGTCGATTCGGGGAAGTTCTGGAGGAAAGTTGTATTTAACTTTTTAACAGCTTGAGCCTGTTTCTTCAGTAACGCATCCGTCTCTGCATTATCCGAGTAGGTTTCGATCTGCAGAGCGATTTTTCCTTTCTCAAAGTTGAGGTTACCCACAGCTTTTACTTCGCTCAAGTCGATTTGTGAAGAGAGTCCCAGACTGATTTGTTGAGTATACATTTTGGGAACCGCATCCATTGAAGCAAAAAAGTTGATGTCTCCTTTCTGATCCTGCATCTTCCGGAAACTGCCGTTTGAGGCGATACTGTTCTCTTCGGTCTGTTTGAGCAGTGTGGAGATGGTTTGTTTGGCAACATCCATTTGAGAAGTTCCGTAGGCTTCTGTCAAAACTGCTACATTTTCGTTAAAGACCAATAGATTGTTCTTCTGCAAGGATGTGAAACTGTACCCCTCTTCTTCTGCTATAGGCTGGCAGATTCCTTCTTTGGCCATTAAGTCGAGCGAAGCACGCAAGTCCTCAATATTACTGACTTTGGCAACTATAGTGGGACTAATGAAAGTCTTGGAAGTAAATACGAATACAGGAGCTTTGACATCAATCCCCGATTGAGAAGGATTTTTCATTATTTTTTCCAGTTGCTGGAAAGCAGCTGCATTCATTCCGCTTTTCAGGGCTTCCATCATTTTTTGTTTCATCCCTTCATTCTGTTTATCATTCAAGCCGGCTTTGTCGGCAAGAGAATTCAGATTAATAGAAGCAACAGCCGAAGCATCGGCCGGAATCACATGGATATATTCCGCTTTCTTGGAGCAGGCTGCCATGAAAACGATCAGTACTGCCAGTACCGAAAGTCGGGAAATCATTCGTTTTACCATAATTACTATCTTTTTTATTTCTGTAAATTACATATTCATTGTGTGGCAAGCCACCAATGCTGCTGTTTCTGTGCGCAGTCGCGATTTGCCTAAACTAATAGGGACAAATCCTTTCTCGATTGCTTTCTTGACTTCCTCTTCGCTGAAGTCACCTTCCGGTCCGATCAACACCAGGGCATCTTCTCCTTTTGTCAAGACATCTTTCAGTAAAGGTTTCTCTCCTTCGTAACAGTGGGCAATGAACTTTTGCCCTTTAAAGTCTTTTTCGATAAATGTGCAAAAATCAGTCATCTCGTTCAGACGCGGTAAACGTGCTTTTAACGATTGCTTGATGGCAGATACCAATATCTTTTCAATGCGTTCGGTTTTAATTACTTTCCGTTCGGAGAAGCGGCAGTTCAGGAATGTTAATTCGTCGAACCCTATTTCAGTTGCTTTTTCAGCAAACCATTCATTACGATCCATATTTTTTGTGGGTGCCATAGCAATGTGCAGATGTCCGTCCCACAAAGGCTCTTGGTAAATTGTTTCTTTGATATTCACCAGGCAACGTTTATGGGTTGCCACGCTGATCTCTGCCCGATAGAAGTTTCCCTTTCCGTCGGTGAGACTAATTTCATCTCCGGCTGTCAGGCGGAGCACACGTACACAGTGCTGTGCTTCCTCTTCAGGAAGTTCTGTGCTGGTTTGTATATCAGGGGTATAAAATACGTGCATATCTTTTATTTATGTCGGTTTATTTCGTCACGAAGTCGGGCTGCCAGTTCGTAATTCTCTTCTTGAATGGCTTTATTCAATGCTTCTTCAAGAGAAATAATGCTGACCGGCTCCGTGCGTGAGTTTTCATCCTCTTCCGGAGTATCGGGACGTTCGTCCCCGTCTGTCAACCGTATACACTCGCGTTCAAGAATAGATTCGTATATAAAGATAGGACAATCTGCCCTGACGGCCAGTGCCACTGCATCCGAGGTACGGGCATCTATCCGAATAATTTCTTCGTTTTTTTTAAAGTAGATATACGAATAGAAAACGCCTTCTTTGGCTTTGTATATTAGTACCCGGAGCAGAGTTGCTCCCAAAACATTCAGACACGAATAGAATAAATCGTGTGTCAGTGGGCGTGGGGCCTTTATTCCTTTCAGGCAAATGGCTGTAGCTTGTGCCTCGGCAGGTCCTATTATAATAGGTAGCTGCCGTTCGCCATCTACTTCTCCCAATACCATTGCATAGGCACCTACCTGCGCCTGGCTGTTAGAAATGTTCAATACCTGTAATTCTACTTTCTTATCCATTGTTAATTGTTCACTTTCTTAAGTTCTCCCGGTTGATGTTTGTATCTGAAAACAATTGCAAACAAAATACCGATAGCCAGTGCATATGCTGCAAATATGAACCAGATAGCCGGCCAGTTGCGACTTGCCAACATTCCGTTTTCATATACAGAGAATGCATCCACTACGGCTCCACTGGCATATCCTCCGATGACAGCGCCCAATCCGTTTGTCATAATGAAGAACAAACCTTGTGCACTGGCCCTTGTCTCAGGTTTGGTTTCCAATTCAACAAATAAAGAACCGGAAATGTTGAAGAAATCAAATGCCATACCGTATACTATCATTGATAAAATCAGCATCCAGATGCCTGATCCCGGATCACCAAAGCCAAACAGTCCGAATCGGAATACCCAGGCAAACATACTGATGAGCATGACACGTTTGATTCCGAAGTGTTTCAGGAAGAAAGGAATGGCCAGGATAAACAGTGTCTCGGACATTTGTGAGATGGACAGCAGGATTACCGAGTGCTTGACACCGAAAGAGTCGGCAAATTCGGGTATTTTGGCGAAACTCCCCAAAAATGCATCACCATATGTATTTGTGATTTGCAAGGCTGCACCCAGTAACATCGAGAAAAAGAAAAAGATAGCCATCTTTTTTCTTTTGAATAGGCTGAGGGCATCTAGACCGAAAGAAGACAATAGGGTTTTGCTCTGATTTTTTGCAGGGGGGCATGGGGGCAGAGTGAAAGAATACAGTCCGAGAAGTAATGCTGAGCTTGCTCCGACATAAAGTTGAGCACTGGAGTTTTTGAATCCGGTAAGGTCCACTGCCCACATAGCACAAATGAAACCGATGGTTCCCCATACACGGATAGGCGGGAAGTCTTTTACTAAATCGCATTTATATTGTTCGAGTGCATTGTACGAAACAGTATTGGCGAGCGAAAGAGTAGGCATGTAAACCATTAGATTGAGTAACATGGCCCAATACATTTGATTATAGTCGGTGGCGGTAGAAGCGTAGAACAAGCAGCCGGCTCCCAGCAAGTGGCAAATACCATAAAGGCGTTCGGCATTGAACCATTTGTCGGCTATAATGCCTGTTATTCCCGGCATGATAATGGATGCGATTCCCATTGTTGCGAAAATGGCTCCGATTTGCCCACCTTCAAAATGGAGGCCTCTTTCCATATAGCCACCTAGTGAAATTAACCACGACCCCCATACAAAGAATTGCAGGAAGTTCATAATAATCAAACGATTTTTTATATTCATAACTTTTATTGATGTGTTTCCCGTCGTGCCTGTCTATGGCAGATCAGGTGCAAATATAATATTTTTAGTTGACAGAGTGGAAAAAGCATGGAATAAAAGGAAATGAGAAAAGGAAAATGGCAAAAGAAAATCGGAAAAAACAGAGAATGAAAGGTCTATAAAAAAGAAAGCGGTCTATTCCAAATGACTTACTTCTATTGTATAAATGACTAAATGTCAGAAATAAACCTGCAAAAGTATGATTAATAATTTGTTTTTTTAATGTGGGTATATATAATCCGTTGCTACCTTATTTAATCTAAGAGCTGGTTTAAGTTTTCCTCCATAATAATCTTAGAGCCTGTTATTTCGATAACGAAGGTGTGGCAACCGAACTTTGTCCGGTATTTGAGGGGGCGATTTCAGCGGACTCTAAAACCTTTTGTACGCTTCTCATACGAAAAATGAATTTCGATCTTCCATCTTCCACTCTTCGTTTTAGTAGAGAAAGTAAACGTAACGGTTTGACATATGGTGTGATGTATCTGTTATCTTATTTGTTTATGCCTATAAAAGCATTTTGTTTTCCTTTGTATCTTTAGCGAAGATGGTCTGAATCTTATCCGGGTATGCGGGCCGGAGTAAAGATCGCATGAATGATCGTAATAGTCTTGTTTATAATGGCTTATGATAAGAGGGGAAATCCACTTGTTTTCTTCTTTATTTGCGCAGGGAAAAAAGGTCTTTAGGAAGTTTCTCCAATAGCAAGTCAAAATCCAACAAGGTCGCCCATTTGCGATAGTAGTAGTAAACCAACTGCCACTTAGGGAGGTCAAGAGGAAGCATATGCCATTGGTAGCCGGTCTTCACTAAATAAAAAATGGCATTCTAAATCATTTGTAAATCTTATTTTCGCTTTCTTTCTTGCAGGTTCAATACTTTTGTTATATATTGCCACTCTCTTTCCTTAAAATCAGTCTGATATATCTTTTTTAAAGTTTGGTTACTCCAAAGAAAGAAACTATTCGGCTGATACGGAAAGTTTAGATTAAAAAGATTTCAGCCATTTTTTTACAGGCTCTAAACAGGTTCTTCTTTATCAAATAAACAATAACTGAAATGAAACAAACAAAAACGATTTTAGCAGTCATTCTGTTGGTGGTATTAGCGGGGTGTGGAGAAAATAAACAGTCAAACAATGATTTAATCATTGTTGACGTTTCGAAAAGTTATCCTAAAAAAGAATTGATTCTTCAGGACTTTATGGATGTAGAATATGTTGCGTTGGAGACCACTGACGAGTTTCTTACACAAGGTCTGGTGCAGGATGTGGGAAAAGAATATATATTGGCGACAAATAGGAATAATGATGGGGATATTTTTATTTTTGACAGAAAAACCGGTAAGGGAGTGAGGAAGATAAATCGTCGGGGGCAAGGAGCAGAAGAATATGCGAGGATTAATGAGATTATTCTTGATGAAAACAATGGTGAAATATTCGTAAAGTCACCTGGAAATAAAATCTTAGTGTATGATCTTTATGGAAAGTTCAAACGGTGTTTGAGTCTTGATCGGGAAGTTTCATCTATTTTCGATTATGACAAAGATAATTTAATTTGCTATGATATGTCAGATTATCACAGTAAAGGAGAGGATAGAACCAAATCATACCATATTATCCTATCAAAACAGGATGGAAGTATCACCCGTGATATTTTTATTCCTTTCAAAACGATTGATACACCAATTGTGAATGATGGAGATAGGTTTATAGCAAATTATTCTTATCAGATACGCCTGAGTAACGGGAAATGTACACTTATGGATACATCGGCTGATACATTGTATAACTATGCGTCGGATGGTACATTAAGTCCTTTTGTTGTAAGAACTCCTTCTGCACATACCATGGAACCGGAAGTTTTTCTTTATATGGGTATCCATACCGACCGTTATTACTTTATGGAAGCCGTTAAAAATGTATTTAACTTTGAAAAGGGCAACGGATTCTATGCTGATGAACTGGTGTATGACAAAGAAGAAAAGGCTGTATTTCAAGTTACCATATACAATGATGACTATGTGGACAAAAGAACAGTGGCTATGACAGCGAAACCAATTAATCGTGAAATTGAAGACGTCACAAGTCTAAATGCAGCCCGACTTGTTGAAATTTATAGGAAAGACCAACTGAAAGATGGTAAATTGAAAGAAATAGCCTCTAGGTTGAATGAAGAAGATAATCCGGTGATTATGTTAGTAAAACAAAAAAAATAAAAGGTAGAGGTTACTGCTTATTTAATTAAAGAAACAGGTCATCCACCACCTGCTGCAGGATGGTTCTTTTGCATTATTAGATGGATTGTTAACCAAATAGAGTCAATGAATAAATTGGAGGAGGTAAAGGGCTGAATATCTATCTTTATTTCTAAGTTTATTCATTGATCCCGCAGTAATCTATTCTCTCTTCATATATACAAATAAAAAAAAGGCTATCCTCCCGGACAGCCAATCTTTATTAACCTTAAATCTAATACCATGAAAAACACAGTGCAAAGATAAAGGAATTTATGTTATATAACATAATGATTTGATGAAAATCTTCTGTTTGTTAACTCTAATTAACTTTGAGACTGCTGCTTTTATGCTTATGGAATGATTATTCTACATAGAGCACCAATCCTTTGAGATATTCCCCTTCCGGGTGATAGATGTTCACCGGATGGTCTGCGGGCTGGGTCAACTGATGTAGTATACGTACACTTCTGCCCGACATGGCGGCAGCAGTAAATACAGCAGTACGGAAATTATCTTTGGTCACTACTTGCGAACATGAGAAGGTGAATAAGATACCACCCGGTTTGATTTTCTCAAATGCTTTGGCATTGAGCTTGCGGTAGCCCTGAAGGGCATTGCGCAGCGCATCCTTATGTTTGGCAAATGCCGGAGGATCAAGAATGATCAAGTCGTACTGGTCACCCATACGGTCGAGATATTTGAAAGCATCTTCAGCAAAGGCTGCATGACGGGTATCTCCCGGGAAGTTTAATTCTACATTTTTATTAGTCAGATCGATGGCTTTTGCAGAACTGTCTACCGAGTGCACCTGTTTGGCACCTCCACGCATGGCGTAAAAGGAAAAGCCTCCGGTATAACAGAACATATTTAATACCGACCGCCCCTTGGCATAACGCTCCAGTAGAGCACGATTCTCACGCTGGTCTACAAAAAAACCTGTTTTTTGTCCCTTCAGCCAGTCTACATGGAACTTCAGCCCATATTCCTGAGCGATGTTGTCGCTGCTTCCTCCTTTAAGGAAACCGTTCTCCGGGAAAAGGTCTGCTTTAAATGGGAGGGTCGTTTCTGATTTATAATAGATATTTTCAATCTGATCACCCATAACTTCGGACAAAGCTTCGGCAATGGCCATACGGTCTACATGCATTCCTGCAGAGTGTGCCTGCATCACAGCAGTCCGGGCATAAACATCGATAACGAGTCCGGGCAGATTATCGCCTTCTCCATGTACCAGGCGATAGGTATTGTTGGTCGGATTGGTAGCGATGCCAATACTGCGTCGCATGTCGTAGGCCACTTCCAATTTGTGTTTCCAGAAATCGTGGTTAATCTCTTCTTGTTTGAACGAAAGTACACGTACAGCAATACTTCCGATCTGGAAATGCCCTTTGGCAATAAATTCTTTTTTTGAGGTGTACACTTCCACTACTTCACCTTCCTCGGGTTCGCCGTCGAAGTGGGCGATGGCACCAGAAAAAATCCAGGGGTGGAACCGTTTCAATGAGTCTTCTTTGCCGGGTTTAAGATATACTTTATGCATAAATTTATTATGTTGTTTTTACTTTTATTGTTGATCTGAACCTACTTTTACTTTCTCTGTGGCTTCCTCTTCCGGAGCCAATTCGTAGTTTCCTGTTCGTTTCAGTTCCTCCAATAAGTGATATATGTTGAGGCAGGCCCAAGCATCTGTAGCTGCGTATTGCTTTTGAGCATCCGTCAGTACATCTGCTTCCCAATTAGAAAGACGCTGTGATTTTGAGATTTTCTCACTAAACAAGATACCGTATATCTTTTGCAGGCTCTTATCCTGAATGCCGAAAGGACGGACGTACTCTTGTAACTCAATGCATGCCTGTTGATTGAAAGGGGCTCGTTTGTGTAACATCATGAAGTCGTCTTTTAGCGAAAGGCCCACTTTGATTACTTTCGGATCTTCAAGTAGTTCTATGATAGGTTGGGTTAGGCCGGTCATGTTCAGGCGAAACAGAAAGCAACACTCGTCAGATGAAATCTGAAGTAATGCTACTTTATGAGAATGTCCCTTGGTGAATGAGGGACGTGTCTCGCTGTCGATTCCCAAGATGGCTTGGGATTGCAGATAAGCCACCGCTTTTTGCGCCTCACTTTCAGTCTGTATTACATGAATCCGTCCGGGAAATGCTGCTTTGGGCATCTCCTTCACCTCTTCTTTGCTTATGGTTCTTTTTAAAATCATATTCTTTTATTCATCATCATGGCAATGGCAGCCATGATCGTGACAATGGCAGTCGTCATCTTCACAGTGACAGTCTTCATTGTTTTCGGGTTCGTACTCTTCTTCCTCTTCGTCTTCTCCCCGGGCTTTCGGACTATATTTTACGTCATGCAGGGCACGCATGGTGTTTACCAGTTTTTGTCCCCACAAGAGTCCGAAGTTTTCTTGGCAAATGGCGAGGGAATCGTTCATCGTCTCGTTCAATCCCAGCTGGAATACGAAGATAAAGTCTTTGATATCCTGATAGATATCGGCCAAATCTTCCGAAATATTCTTTTTGATCGGTTCGTCACTGTAAGCCATGTCGGGTAGAAATACTTCCAGATAATCGTCTTTTTCTGCCAATATGGATGCCAGGTTGATGCGTAACACTTCGTAAATTTCTTCCGTTACATACGTTTCAGGTGATTCATCACCTATCATTTCGCATTTCGGAAGCATGGATGCTTTTAGATAAAGCAAAGGAAGTATTTTAAGGGTGGTATCAACAAACGTACTGCGTTTCATACTTTCGGCACGTTCCAAAAAAGCGCAGAACTCGGCGGCTACTGTAACGAATTCTATCACATTCTTATCAAATATTACTTGACTCTCTTTTTTCATATCTGCTTGAATTGAAACGCAAAGGTAAGAAAAAGTTGTGGGTAGTCCAATGAAATTCTTTTTTTTACTACTTTTGCATCATTAATCATATAGCTTAAGATTCATCATCCACATGGCAAAAAAGAAATCAGATAAGGAAGCAGAACAGAAGCCGGCTTCCACAAAAAAATATGTGGCTTTCTTCAGGAACGAAACAATTCACTTTGTAATCGGGTTGGTACTGGTCATTTTCTCAGTCTATTTGTTACTGGCCTTTACCTCTTTCTTTTTCACTGGAGCAGCTGACCAAAGTATTATTGATAGCGGAAATGCCCAGGACCTTGCTGCTGTGAACAATCACGTAAAGAACTATGCAGGTTCCCGGGGAGCTCAGTTGGCAAGCTACCTGATCAATGATTGTTTTGGTATTTCCTCTTTCTTTATTTTAATCTATTTGGCTGTTGCCGGACTCAAATTAATGCGTGTGCGTGTGGTACGCCTTTGGAAATGGTTTATCGGATGTTCATTGCTGCTCATTTGGTTTTCTGTTTTCCTTGGTTTCGTTTTTATGGACCATTATCAGGACTCCTTCATCTATCTGGGTGGATTGCATGGTTATAACATCAGTAACTGGCTGATTTCTCAAGTCGGCATTCCGGGTGTATGGCTGATTCTTCTGGCAACAGGTATTTGTTTCCTTATATATATGAGTGCCCGCACCATCATTTGGCTGCGTAAACTTTTTAGTCTTAGTTTCTTGAAGCGTAAACAAAAAGAAGAACTTGCTGAAGTTACTCAGGCCCCTCAACCACATGAATATGATAACCCGAAACCTCAGGAAGTGGAATTTGATGTAAATCGTACTTTCCGTCAGGAAGTACCGGTGAAAAAGGTGGAAACTACTGTTGTGTCTGAAACACCTGTCGAATCTTCAACCGAAATGCCTGTGACTCCGGAAGACAGGGATGTGACATCCGATGGTGATGTGACTATGACTTTTGAACAGACAGCTCCTGATCCCGTACCTCCTTTTCGGGCAGCGTCGGCAGATAAAGAGCCTGAGTTCGAGATAGAGCCTGCTGCCGATGATGAAAATTATCAGGGTACGGAGACTGAACCTTACAACCCTAAACTGGATTTAGAGAACTATCATTTTCCTACTATCGATTTGATGAAACACTATGAAAATAGTGAGCCTACCATCAATATGGAGGAACAGAATGCAAATAAAGACCGTATTATCAATACATTGCGTAGTTTTGGAATTGAAATAAGTACGATTAAAGCTACGGTAGGACCTACGGTAACTCTTTATGAGATCACTCCGGAACAAGGAGTACGTATTTCAAAGATTCGTGGCTTGGAAGACGATATCGCTTTGAGCCTTTCTGCGTTGGGCATTCGTATCATTGCTCCCATACCTGGGAAAGGTACGATCGGTATCGAGGTACCTAACTCAAATCCGAAGATCGTTTCAGGACAGTCTATTATAGGTAGTAAGAAGTTTCAGGAGTCAACCTATGATTTGCCTATTGCACTTGGTAAAACCATTACGAATGAGGTATTCATGGTTGATCTTTGCAAAATGCCGCACGTATTGGTGGCAGGTGCTACCGGGCAGGGTAAATCTGTCGGCTTGAACGCTATCATCACTTCACTGCTTTATAAGAAGCATCCTGCCGAATTGAAGTTTGTTCTGGTAGATCCTAAGAAAGTGGAATTCAGTATTTATTCTGTCATTGAGCATCATTTTCTTGCAAAACTTCCCGATGGTGAAGATGCTATCATCACTGACGTAACTAAAGTGGTGCAGACTCTCAATTCTGTTTGTGTAGAGATGGACAGCCGCTATGATCTGCTGAAAATGGCTCATGTGCGCAACATTAAAGAGTACAACGAGAAGTTCATCAATCGCCGCCTGAATCCGGAAAAGGGGCATAAATTTATGCCTTATATCGTAGTGGTTATTGATGAGTTTGGTGATTTGATTATGACAGCCGGTAAGGAGATAGAACTACCGATCGCCCGTATTGCGCAGTTGGCACGTGCCGTAGGTATTCATATGATTATCGCAACCCAGCGTCCGACTACCAATATCATTACAGGTACTATTAAGGCCAACTTCCCGGCACGTATCGCATTTCGCGTGTCAGCGATGATGGACTCACGTACTATCCTCGACCGTCCGGGAGCCAATCAGTTGATCGGTCGCGGTGATATGCTCTTCCTTCAGGGAGCCGATCCGGTACGTGTACAGTGTGCATTTATCGATACGCCCGAAGTGGAAGAAATCACCAAGTATATTTCACGTCAGCAGGGATATCCTACCGCCTTCTTCCTGCCCGAATATGTGAGTGAAGATAGCGGCAGTGATTTGGGTGAAGTCGATATGGGACGGCTCGATCCGTTGTTTGAGGAAGCTGCCCGGTTGATTGTGATTCACCAGCAGGGATCTACTTCGCTGATACAGCGCAAATTCTCCATCGGCTACAATCGTGCCGGGCGTTTGATGGATCAGCTGGAAAAGGCCGGTATTGTAGGTCCCTCACAGGGAAGCAAGGCACGCGATGTGCTGTGTGTGGACGAAAATGACCTTGAAATGCGTTTGAACAATATTCAATAATCAAACGTTAAATGAGTGTATACAATGAAGCAGATTATAATTAGCATTTGGATAGCTTTACTGACTTTGCCTGTGTTTGCTCAACAACAAATGCAGGCAAAAGTTGTGCTTGATAAGACGGCGGCCACATTTGAAAAGGCAGGCGGTATCCGTGCGGAATTCAACGTGACAGTGTTTAACAAAAGCAGGATGGCCGGACAGTCTGCCGGAGTCATCGAACTCAAAGGGGAAAAGTTTGTACTGAAAACAGACGATGGTATTACTTGGTTCGATGGTAAGACCCAGTGGAGCTATCTGAGAAGCAGTGATGAAGTTAATATCAGTAACCCTACCGGGACCGAATTGCAGGGCCTTAATCCGTATGCGCTTTTACAGATATACCGTCATGGCTTCGACTATAAGATCGGATCATTGAAGAACTTTGGTGGCAAACCGGTCTATGAGGTAGTATTGACTGCTACTGATAAGAAGAGAGATTTATCGCGAATTGTGCTTTATGTGAGTAAAGAGACTTATCAACCCTTGTTCATTATGATGGAACAACGTGATAAGAGTCGTAGCGAGATCACTGTGACCGGTTATCAGACAGGTTTGAAATATGCCGATGGTATGTTTGTGTTTGATAAGAAACAATATCCTCATGCCGAAGTGATTGATCTTCGGTAGGAGAGGGAAATGATTTCAAGCGTTAAATAGTAAATCGTAAAATATAAATAGGAGTATGGAAACAGAAAGAATTAAATGCCTTATTATAGGTTCAGGACCAGCCGGCTATACAGCCGCTATCTATGCTGGACGTGCAAATTTGTCACCGGTGCTTTACGAAGGAATACAGCCGGGTGGACAGTTGACTACCACTACCGATGTAGAAAACTTCCCGGGCTATCCGCAAGGAATCAGCGGACCGCAATTGATGGAAGATCTTCGTACACAGGCCGAACGTTTTGGTGCTGACATCCGCTTTGGGATTGCTACCGCTTCTGATCTTGGTCAGGCTCCTTACAAAATTACAATCGATGGTGAAAAAGTAATCGAAGCCGATTCATTGATTATCGCCACCGGAGCTACAGCCAAATATTTAGGGCTGGACGATGAAAAGAAGTATGCCGGTATGGGGGTAAGCGCTTGTGCTACTTGCGACGGTTTTTTCTATCGTAAGAAAGTGGTTGCTGTGGTAGGTGGTGGTGACACTGCTTGTGAAGAAGCGATCTATTTGGCTGGACTCGCTTCCAAGGTTTATCTGGTTGTGCGCAAGCCTTATCTTCGTGCTTCGAAAATTATGCAGGAGCGTGTGAGGAAGCACGATAAGATTGAAGTACTTTTTGAGCATAATGTAGTTGGTCTTTTCGGTGAGAACGGTGTAGAAGGTATGAATCTTGTGAAACGTTGGGAGGAGCCCGATGAAGAACGCTATTCATTACCTATCGACGGTTTCTTCCTTGCTATCGGGCATAAACCGAATTCGGACATCTTTAAACCCTATCTGGATACTGATGAAGTGGGATATATTACCACCGACGGTGACAGTCCTCGTACCAAGGTACCCGGAGTATTTGCTGCAGGTGACGTAGCTGATCCGCATTATCGTCAGGCTATTACAGCAGCCGGAAGCGGATGTAAAGCTGCTATTGAAGCTGAACGCTATCTGTCTGAAAAGGGATTGATCTAAGATTTGTAAAAAACTACAAAGATATTCCGGACGCAGTTGTCTCTTTGGACAGTAATTGTGTCCGGAAATAAAGCGGAGGACGCAGAGTTTATATTTTCAGAAATGAAATAATACTCTGTGTCCTCCGCGTTTTTGTGGAGTATGATGTGGTCGTTAATATACTTCTATTTCGTCTAAATAGATGTTAGCCTGAACCACATCTTTTTCATTCGGGTCTTTCACGAAATCAATACCGTTTCGTAAAGTACCACCATTTTGAAGAGTGATTTTGATATACTTGACTTCTTTGGGGGCAAAGCCTAATGTGTCAGTGAATGCCTTTCTGCCTCTTTCAGGATAGTTCCGTTTGAAGGAAGCTTCTGCCATTTTATCATACTTCCGTCCGTCGGAAGAGGTCTCGACAGTAGCTACACTGGGAGGGAGAATGACTGATGCGGGGTTGTATAACGAACCGAAGACCACTTTGCTGACAGTAGTAGGCTGTTCGAATTCAACAATAAATACCAGTTTATTGCAGGCGTCGTTCATCTGGAATCCGCTCCACGGAGTCATCGAAGCGATGTTGCCACGTTTACCGTTGGTCAGTCCGAAAGTGCTTATATCAGTACCGAGAACATCATTTTCACCAAAAATGTCGCCTTTGGCCGCTCCGATGGGCGGAGTCACTGTGAAACTTTTACCACTGATCAGATTGCCATACAACTTCTTTCCACTGACCTTGCCCAACATCTTTCCGTCTTTGAAAGCAGCGGCTTTCACGTCCATTTCGCCGGATAAGGCGAAAGGCTGATTGTAAATGGCAGATTCTACTGTTGGAACGCTTCCATTTGTTGTATAGTGAATTTCTGCATTGGGGTAGAAACTTTCCAGTACTACTTTCAACGTATTAGTTTCGTCTACATGTGTATTGATATTCACATCGAAGAAATTGCGGCAAGCTTTGACATTTTTCACATCCATACGACGGAAGTCTTCTACCATGCGTTGGCAAAAGTTATTCCAGTTTTTGTTTGCATTCAATGTCCAGCCCGTTTCGGCGATGGCTACTGCACGTGGGAAAGCCTGATAGTCGCGGTTGTCATTGCCGGGCATGTATTCCGTCCAGATGTTACCCTGTACACCGATGATATGCTTTTTCACCAGTTCGTTTGCATCGTCCGGTACAGGGTTGTAGCTGTAAGTCTTTTTAAGCGTATTATATCCACCGATGGTGACGGGAGCTATCTCCGGTTCTTCCTGATACTGATCCAGATATGCGTATGGATTTGGTGTCATAATGGCGTTGTGTCCGGCTTTGGCTGCATTTAATCCACCCTCTACTCCTCTCCAGGACATAACGGTGGCATTCGGGGCCAGTCCGCCTTCCAGAATTTCGTCCCATCCGATGATGTTACGCCCTTTACTATTCAAGTATTTCTCCATGCGGGTGATGAAGTAGCTTTGTAACTTCTCTTCTTTGGTATGTTTCTTCCCATCGATAACGTTGGGGGTAACATCGTCTTTCAGTCCCAGTTGTTTGATCAACGACTGGCAGTATTCACTGTTGATCCAGGCTGTTTTCGGGCATTCGTCACCACCGATATGGATGTATTTGCTGGGGAAGAGATCCATAACTTCATCCATCACTCCTTCAAGGAATTGGAAAGTGGTGTCTGAAGGGCAGAATACCTGCTCAAATACACCCCAGGTTCCTGTCACATAGCATGTGCTGTCCGGGGTACATGAAAGTTCCGGATAAGAAGCAATGGCTGCTATTGCATGCCCCGGCATCTCGATTTCGGGGATCACCGTGATAAATTTGCTGGCTGCATAGTCTACAATGGCTTTGATCTGCTCTTGTGTATAGTATCCGCCATGCTCTTTGCCGTCAAAGACTTGCGGGTAGTTTACATAGTAATAATCTACTAATGTCTCTTTACGTTTGGAACCTATCTCAGTCAGTTTAGGATATTTTTTGATTTCGATTCTCCATCCCTGGTCGTCGGTCAGATGCCAGTGGAAAGTGTTCATCTTGTGCATGGCCAGCATATCGATGAATTTATATATATATTCCACCGGTGAGAAGTGGCGACATACGTCCAGCATCAGACCACGGTATGCAAAGCGCGGAGCATCTTCTATTTCGACAGCCGGTACCGACCATTCGGCGTTCTTCACCTTTTGATTACCATATACAACGGGTGGCAATAACTGATAAAGTGTTTGCACTGCATAGAAAAATCCCTTGGGGGTAGAAGCTGTAAGGGTGATATTTTGAGGAGTGACAGAGAGTTTATATCCCTCTTCGGGCATTCCGTCTTGCGGCACGAAACGAATAACAGGCTCGTCCGTTACGTTCTCGAAAGTTTGCTTTATGGTAATTCCTGATGTCAGCTTCAATCGGTTGATGAGGCTGTCGGCAATGATTTGTACGTCCGGTGTACAAGCGGTTGTTATGACTCTTACTTTTTTACTTATTTCGAACCGTCCCTGTTGGGGAATCATTTGGTTTGGCAACGGAACGATATTGTATTCGTTCACGATGGTTTCTTTTGACTGTTTACATCCGGGGGTGATGAAAAGCAGAGACAAAAGAAGAAGAGTAATTCCTTTTTTCATGGTAATAAATGTGTGTTAAGTTATTGAATGGCGACAAAGCGCTTTTATCCTATTTTGCTGATCTTCTTAAGTTTTTCCTCGTCGATGATCTTGATTTTTCGTCCGTCGATGGTGATCAGTCGTTCGGTTGCGAAGTTGGATAATGTACGGATGGCATTAGAAGTAGTCATATTCGATAGGTTAGCCAAATCCTCGCGTGAAAGATAGATACTTAACGTAGAGCCATCTTCTTCCAATCCATAGCTTTCTTTGAGGAAAAGCAGTGATTCGGCCAAGCGTCCGCGAATGTGTTTTTGGGTCAGATTGACGGTTCTTTCATCGGCAATACCGAGGTCGATAGACAATTGACGAATGAAAAACATACCCAGGTCATTGTTCTGGCTTACCAGTGTCATGATAGCACTCATGGGAATCAGGCAGATGGTTGAAGGTTCGAACGCAGAAGCGGCAGTCACATAGTCTTCTTTGGCAAAGTAAGCCCGGTAACCGAAATATTCTGTAGGCTTTATCATGCGTATAATCTGACTTCTGCCTCCTACACCGTCTTTATAGATTTTTACTTTGCCGCTAAGCAGACACATCAGATAGGTAGGTGATTCACCTTCACAATAAATTGTTTCATTCTTTTTGTAATTTTGAAGGGTGAAATTATTGGCCAGGAACTCCCTTTGCTCTGCGTTTAGAGGAGCCCACATCTCTGCAATACGTTCGGGAACGTTTATTTCTGACAAATTCATCTTTACCATATCTGTTGCAAAACTGTGTTATAAAGCACAAATGTAGAAAGAAAAAATGAAAAACAGAATAGTTTATCGAAAAGTTTGCTATGTATGCTTTACATTTTGGAAGTCGGGCGGGCTATTTAGGAGAGTGAGCATACTCTTTCTGAGAGCAAGAAGCGCGATATGGAACTCCGGTTTATCTATCTTTCAAATTGAGCATTGATCTCTTTCAATCTTTTGTTGACAGACGCTGGGATGTTTGCCGGCAGGAAAGTAGGGTTGGGTAGAGGAAACCCGGGAAATGAAAAGCTCCCCATAAGAGATCTTTGAAAAGGACCTTCTTACGGGGAGACATCAAGTATGGCTTACTTCGTGAATAACAGTTCTCTGTATTTGGGCAACGGCCAGATTTCATCGTCAATTTCCATCTCGAGATGGTCTATATGGTCGCGTATGCTTTCCAGGTAAGGACGTACGGTCTCTTCGTAAGCAAATGCTTTCTCTTTGAAGTTCTCTTTGTGATTGGCTACTTTGCGGGCTTCTGTCATGTCGCGTACCAGTACTTTAATAGCAGATACACGGTGAGAGATTTCTTTAATAAGTTCTTTCCGATCGGCACTCATTACTTCGTATTCTTCTTCAGAGAAGATTTCCTTCATTCTGCAAAGGTTTTCCAAAAGACGGTTCTGGTAGCTGACAGCGATAGGGACGATGTGGTTGATGGCCAGATCACCCAATACGCGGCTTTCAATCTGTACCTTCATGGTATATTTTTCCAATTCCACTTCCAGACGACAGGCCAGTTCGGTTTCGTTGAAGATACGTTCGCCTATCAGTACAGCTCTCGATTGGTTATCCATATAATGCATCAGGGCCTCCGGAACATGGCAGATGTTGGTTAGTCCGCGGCGGGCTGCTTCCTGTTTCCACTCTTCTGAGTAGCCGTCACCCTCAAAACGGATAGGTTCGGAGGCTATGATATTTTCTTTCAGGATGCGGAAGATTGCTTCGTCCTTACCGATACCCTCTTCCATCAGTTTGTCTACCGATGCTTTAAATTCATTCAACTGGTTGGCCATGGCAGCATTTATGGCAATCATGGCAGCAGCACAGTTGGCTGAGGAGCCGGCGGCACGGAACTCAAAACGATTTCCTGTGAATGCAAAAGGAGAAGTGCGATTACGGTCGGTGGTATCGAGCAGGATTTCGGGTATACGCCCGATACCTAATTTCAAAGTTGTCTTCTCCTCCGGAGTCATTTTTGAGTTGGTCACCTGACGGACAATTTCATCGAGTGTAGCTGACAGTTGTGAACCCAGGAAAATGGACAAGATAGCGGGAGGTGCTTCGTTGGCTCCCAAACGGTGACTGTTTCCGGCACTCATAATAGAAGCACGCAACAGATCCTGATTCTTGTGGACCATCATTAATACGTTTACCAGGAAAGTAAGGAATAGCATGTTTCCTTTTGGATTTTTACCCGGTGCAAAGAGGTTGATGCCTGTATCGGTGCAGAGCGACCAGTTGTTATGTTTGCCCGAACCATTAACGCCATTGTAGGGTTTTTCATGGAAAAGAACAGCAAAATGATGTTTGCGTGCGATACGTTTCATCAGGTCCATTACCAGCTGATTGTGGTCATTCGCCAGATTACAGTTTTCAAAAATGGGAGCCAATTCAAACTGGTTGGGAGCAACTTCATTGTGGCGGGTCTTTACCGGTATGCCCAGCTTGTGACACTCTATTTCAAGTTCTTTCATGAAAGCTGTGACGCGTGGTGGAATAGAACCGAAGTAATGATCTTCCAACTGTTGGTCCTTGGCCGAAGAATGTCCCATCAAGGTGCGTCCTGTTAGTCGAAGGTCGGGGCGGGCATTATATAAAGAGGTGTCAACCAAAAAATATTCCTGTTCCCAACCCAAATTGGTGAATACCCGGGTGATGTTTTTGTCGAAAAGCTGGCATACTTCGGTAGCAGCTTTGTCAACGGCTGCCAATGCTTTTAATAATGGAGTTTTGTAGTCAAGTGCTTCACCTGTATATGAGATAAAAATCGTCGGGATACAAAGAGTGGTGTCTACTACGAAAGCCGGTGATGAAACGTCCCATGCTGTGTAACCGCGGGCTTCGAATGTATTACGGATTCCACCATTAGGGAAAGAAGAAGCATCCGGTTCCTGCTGGATCAGTAATTTGCCGGAAAAACGTTCGATTACTTCACCGTCTTCACCGAACTCGATAAAGCCGTCATGTTTCTCGGCCGTTCCGTCTGTCAGTGGCTGAAACCAGTGCGTGTAGTGTGTCACATTGAGCGATTTTGCCCAGCTTTTCATGCCGTTGGCTATCAGGTCGGCCATTTCTCGGCTGATAGGGGTGCCTTTTTCGGTAGCGTCTACTACTGCTTTGTATGCTTCTTTGGGAAGGTACTCTTGCATCTTCTTACGATCGAATACATGGCTGGCATAATAATCGGATAGTTTATTAGAGGGAGTAGTAATTTCTAAGGGCTTTCTGTTAGATAGCTCTTGTAGTGCGAAAAATCTCATTTTTGACATGATGGTATCTCTTTTATTGGTTGTTGGGTGCAAAATTATATGTTTTTTCTAATATACCCCTGTTTTTATAGGGGTATTTTGCAAAATAAATATGTTTTTTCTTTGTACACCCCTATTTGTTTGTGGGCGAAAGAACTTTTTTGTATACTTTACCTATCCGGAGATTACTATAAAATATGAATTTATTAGTCGCATAATCGGATTTTTTTTATATTTGCCTTCAATAAGGAGATTAGTATTTGAGGTGCAATATATTAATATGGTGTTTTTGGTTATTCTCGCTCTGTTTTGTTCAAAAGGGAGTGGCTAACGTTGTTCTTGATCCTCAGACCAATCGTCCCATCTCTGCCGATTCTATTTTGAATAATGTGATGACTTTCGCTCCTTTTTACGAAAAGTTAGTGACCGACTATCGGGCCGATCTATATATAAAAGGTACGATGGACATCAAACGAAAGAATTTTATTCTCCGGTATGTACCTTCCATGTTCCGTCTTCAAAAAGGTGTACGGCAGTATATGGTGGAGACGTATAGTGATCTGCATTTTACAGCTCCTAATATCTATGACCAGAAGGTGAAAGCTTCTATGGGCACTGTGCATAATAGCCGGGGAGTACCGGGGATGCTCGAGTATTTCAATATCAATCTTTATTCTTCAACGCTGCTTTACGACCGATTGCTTTCGCCTTTGGCCAAAAACGGGCGGAAATATTATAAGTATCTGATCGATTCCGTAATGGGTGGGACGGACAACCGACAATATAAGATACGGTTTATCCCCAGAAGTAAGAGTGATCAGTTGGTGGGTGGATATATGATTGTGAGTAGTGACGTGTGGAGTGTCCGCGAAATACGTTTTTCCGGCAGGTCGGAACTGCTATTGTTCAGTTGCCTGATAAAAATGGGTAGTGTAGGAAAGGATGATGAGTTTCTTCCGGTCAGCTATAATGTCGAAGGACAGTTTAATTTTTTGGGTAACCGTATTAATGGAGTTTATGTGGCATCGCTCAACTATCAAGATATTGTGCTTGAAGAAAATCAGAATAAATGGAAAGAGAAGGTGAGGGCGAGAATAAAAGGAAAAAGTAAATATGATCTTTCAGACTCTTATAACTTGCAATGCGAGACTACCTCTTTCCATACGGATAGTGCTTATTTTGAAACATTGAGGCCTATTCCTTTGTCGGAAGCTGAGCGCAGACTATACAAAGAAGATGCGTTGCGTAAAGATACCATTCAACGCAACATCAAACCAAAGAGTAAGAGTCAGGTGTTTTGGGGACAGGTGGGAGACGTACTGATCAGTGATTATAAATTGAACCTCTCCAATCTGGGAAGCGTGAAGTGCTCACCACTTATCAACCCTTTCTTGTTGAGTTATAGCGGGAGCAATGGGCTTTCCTACAGACAATCGTTTAAATATAACCGACTTTTTAAGCATGATCGGCTATTGCGTGTGGTACCTAAGTTGGGCTACAACTTTACACGAAAAGAATTCTATTGGTCTGTCAATACCGAATTTAATTACCTGCCCGAGAAGATGGGAGCTGTTCACATTGACTTTGGTAACGGCAACCGGATTTACAGTAGCGATGTGCTTGATGATTTGAAAGCCATACCTGACAGTGTATTTGATTTTAATCAGATTCATTTGGACTACTTTTACGATTTATATTTTAACTTCCGACACAGTATCGAGATTATTAATGGATTAGAGTTAAGTGTAGGCTTATCTACCCATAGGCGAAAGGCGGTAAAGTCCTCTAAGTTGGTTCCACTGACAAAGAGTCGGGAGACACTCAATGAAGATATCCAGAACAAAATCAGGAATACCTATTTGAGTTTTGCCCCTCGGGTTCGGTTGGAGTGGACCCCTTGTTTATACTATTACATGAACGGACACCGTAAGATTAATCTCCGCTCTAAGTATCCCACTTTTTCGATAGACTGGGAGAGGGGAATCAAGGGGGTATTTGGCAGTACCGGACAATATGAACGTTTGGAGTTTGATTTGCAGCATCATATACCCTTGGGACTGATGCGTAATATCTATTATCGTTTTGGATTTGGTATGTTTACCAATCAGAAAGAAATGTATTTTGTCGACTTTAATAACTTTACCCGAAGTAATCTTCCTGAAGGTTGGAATGACGAAATCGGAGGAGTATTTCAGCTTCTCGACCGTCGTTGGTATAATGCTTCACGGAAATATATACGGGGACATTTTACCTATGAAGCTCCTTTCCTATTATTAAAACATCTGATTAAATACACACGTTATGTACAGAATGAGCGGTTGTATGCGAGTATATTGTCAGTACCCCATCTTCAGCCGTATGTGGAATTGGGATATGGAATCGGTACTCACATCTTTGATTTTGGCGTTTTTGTAGGTAGTGAGAACTGGAAGTATACCGAGGTCGGCTGCAAGTTTACGTTTGAGCTGTTTAACCGCTAACTTTATTCTTACTATTTTTGTTAGCAGAGAAGAATATTTCTACCTTTGCGGTCAAGAGGATGAGATAAAGATTTAGCAAAAAAGAGGTGCAGTCGCCTCATGAACTCAGGTTCTTTCTGGTTTCTTTATTAAGATACTCATAATAAAGAAAAGTAAATACTCTCATCCTCTTCTTTTATTGCTTCTATATATAATAATGTATAAGGATGGAACTACTTTTGGGTATTGTGATTGTCGTTACCTGTTGGATGGTTGTTCGTATTATTCGTTCAAGCAAAAATCAGGAAGGATATAAAAGGTGGAGGGCCGGTAACTATGCCAGTGAAAATCCTTATGCCAAAGAAAAAGCAAGTGGTCCGCTTTCCCAAGGTTTTTTTAGTAAGAGAATCAGAACTTCCGGTGCGAGGCGCTTCGATGACGGAGCTATCAGGTGGTGTGCCAATCTGCTGGCAACCGAAGAATCCAGATTGAGGGAAGTGTTGGATTATATACCGCGCCAATATACCTGTTTTCATGTTCGGAAAAGAAGTGGCGGATTTCGTTATATTTCGGCTCCCGCAGGTGATTTTCGTTCCATGCAACAAACTATCTATCACCGTATTTTATTGTTAGCTAACATACATCCCGCTGTTACCGGATTTTGTCCGGGAAAGTCCGTATCCGATAATGCACGGGTGCATCTGGGGCGAAAGAATGTATTAAAAGTAGATCTTCACGATTTTTTTCCTTCCATACGTTCACCCAGGGTGAGAGCAGCTTTTAGGGAGATGGGGTACTCACGTCCTATCGCGAAAGTTTTGGCGGAACTTTGTTGTCTCAGATGTTGTCTTCCGCAGGGAGCGCCTACCAGTCCGGCTCTCAGTAATATTATAGCCTATCCGATGGATAAAAAAATGATGGCGTTGGCCGGTGAATACGGGTTGGTTTATACGAGATATGCCGATGATCTTACCTTTTCGGGTGATTATTTGCCGAAAGATGAAGTTCTGGTACGAATCCACAGGATTATTCGGGAAGAAGGTTTCACGATGAATGTCAAAAAGACCCGCTTCTTGTCTGAACATAAACGTAAGATTATTACGGGAGTATCGGTTAGCTCAGGCAAGAAGATGACTCTGCCTAAAGTGAAGAAGCGGGAGATTCGTAAGAATGTGCACTACGTCCTGACAAAAGGGTTGGTCGGACATCAGGAACATATTGGTTCTACCGATCCCATTTACTTGAAGCGTTTACTGGGCAGTTTGTGTTACTGGCGTTCCATAGAACCGGACAACCGATATGTATCCGATTCCATCACAGCTTTGAAGAGATTAATGTGAGGTATGTCGATTGTAGTTCCTTTTGATATTTTTTTTGCTATTCTTTTCTAATTCAAGAAAATAGTTCTATCTTTGCGCCCGATTTATATAATCAATATAATGTCTTATTTAATTAAAGAATTACTAAACAATTAATTATTAATGGAAAACTTAAAGAACGTTGCTCCTATTGAAGACTTCAACTGGGATGCGTATGAAAACGGCGAGAGCTTCGCTGGTGCCAGCCACGAAGAACTCGAAAAAGCTTACGACGGTACGCTTAACAAAGTAAATGACCGTGAGGTTGTTGACGGAACTGTAATCGCAATGAACAAACGTGAAGTTGTTGTGAACATCGGTTACAAATCAGACGGTATCATTCCTTTGAATGAATTCCGCTACAATCCTGATTTGAAAGTAGGTGATACTGTTGAAGTATACATCGAAAATCAGGAAGACAAAAAAGGACAGTTGGTTCTGTCACACAGAAAAGCTCGCGCTACTCGCTCTTGGGATCGCGTTAATGCTGCTCTGGAAAACGAAGAAATTATCAAGGGTTACATCAAGTGTCGCACTAAGGGTGGTATGATCGTTGACGTATTCGGTATCGAAGCATTCTTGCCGGGTTCTCAGATCGACGTGAAACCGATCCGTGACTATGATGTATTCGTTGGCAAAACAATGGAATTCAAAGTGGTTAAAATCAACCAGGAATTCAAAAACGTGGTTGTTTCTCACAAAGCTCTTATCGAAGCTGAACTGGAACAACAGAAGAAAGAAATTATCGGTAAGCTCGAAAAAGGACAAGTTCTTGAAGGAACCGTTAAGAATATCACATCTTATGGTGTATTCATCGACCTGGGTGGCGTAGACGGATTGATCCACATCACTGACCTGTCTTGGGGCCGCGTAAGCGATCCGAAAGAAGTGGTTGAACTGGATCAGAAGTTGAACGTTGTTATCCTCGACTTCGATGACGAGAAGAAACGTATCGCTTTGGGTCTGAAACAACTGACTCCGCACCCATGGGATGCTTTGGATCCGAACCTTCAGGTAGGTGACAAAGTGAAAGGTAAAGTAGTGGTTATGGCTGACTACGGTGCATTCATCGAAATCGCTCCGGGTGTTGAAGGTCTGATCCACGTTTCAGAAATGTCATGGTCACAGCATTTGCGTTCTGCACAAGACTTCATGAAAGTCGGTGACGAAGTAGAAGCTGTAGTTCTGACTTTGGATCGCGAAGAACGTAAGATGTCTTTGGGTATCAAACAACTGAAACAAGATCCATGGGAAACTATCGAAGAGAAGTATCCTGTAGGTTCTAAGCATACTGCTAAGGTTCGTAATTTCACTAACTTCGGTGTATTTGTAGAAATCGAAGAAGGTGTTGACGGACTGATCCACATCTCTGACCTTTCTTGGACTAAGAAGGTTAAACACCCGTCAGAATTTACTCAGATTGGTGCTGATATCGAAGTTCAGGTATTGGAAATCGACAAAGAAAACCGTCGTTTGAGCCTTGGTCACAAACAACTTGAAGAGAATCCGTGGGATGTATTCGAAACAGTATTTACTGTAGGTTCTGTACACGAAGGTACAATTATCGAAATGCTGGATAAAGGCGCTGTAGTTGCTCTTCCTTACGGTGTTGAAGGTTTCGCTACTCCGAAACATCTCGTTAAAGAAGACGGTTCACAGGCTCAGATGGACGAGAAACTGGAATTCAAAGTGATCGAGTTCAATAAAGATGCTAAGAGAATCATCTTGTCTCACAGCCGCATTTTCGAAGATGTTGCTAAGGCAGAAGAAAGAGCTGAAAAGAAGGCTGCTTCTAATGCAAAGAAATCTTCTAAGAGAGAAGAAGCTCCTGCTATCCAGAACCAGGCTGCTTCTACAACTCTGGGTGATATCGATGCTTTGGCTGCTCTGAAAGAACAGTTGGAAGGTAAGAAGTAATTCATATTTTCTCAGATAAACTGAAGGGTATTCCTGTAAAGGAGTACCCTTTCTTTTTTTGTATCTTGGCAGAACCCTTCATTATTTTTTTATTCGGTGAGACTTTGCACTGAATTTTAATTGTCTATCTTTGCAGATACAGTTTGAAAGATGGAAAAATTTGAATTACATATATTGGGTTGCGGGTCCGCATTGCCTACTACCCGGCATTTTGCTACCTCACAGGTAGTTAATTTGCGTGATAAACTTTTTATGATCGATTGCGGAGAAGGAGCACAAATGCAATTGCGTAAATCACGGTTGAAATTCTCACGGTTGAATCATATCTTTATCTCGCATCTGCATGGTGACCATTGCTTCGGATTGATGGGACTTATTTCCACTTTCGGGTTATTGGGACGTACGGCTGAATTACACATTCATTCTCCAAAAGGATTGGAGGAGTTGTTGACTCCCATGCTCAATTTCTTTTGCCATACATTGGCCTATAAAGTCATTTTTCATGAATTCGATACCAGACAGACTTCAGTGGTTTACGAAGATCGTTCGATGACGGTCACTACTATTCCGCTTCAGCACCGTATTCCTTGTTGTGGCTTTCTGTTTGCCGAAAAAGCACGCCCTAATCATATTATACGTGATATGGTCGATTTTTATAAGGTGCCTGTTTACGAATTAAACCGGATAAAGAATGGATCTGATTACGTGACTCCCGAGGGAGAAGTGATTGCCAATACACGTTTGACCCGGCCTTCGGATCCTCCCAGAAAGTATGCCTATTGTTCCGATACGATTTTTAGGCCGGAAATAGTGGAACAACTTTCCGGTGTCGACTTACTTTTTCATGAAGCGACCTTTGCCGAATCAGAGTTGGCACGTGCCAAAGAAACCTATCATACTACAGCTGCTCAGGCGGCACGGATAGCTTTGGAGGCCGGGGTACGCCAGTTGGTAATCGGTCACTTTTCTGCCCGTTACGAAGACGAGAGTATTTTGCTGAAAGAAGCTTCGGCGGTATTCCCGAATACGATTCTGGCAAAAGAAAATTTGTGTATAAGTCTTTAATTCCGGGGAAGTGATTAAACTATTGCTGAATAGAATTGTCTAAAATAACATATACGAATTACAAACGAACCTATGAACCCTTATAATGAACGAGAGGTTTTGGCGCTCCTTCAGGATGAGAGAACACAGAAGCAGGGATTTGAAAGGATTGTCTCACAATATAGCGAACAGTTATACTGGCAAATCCGGCGGATGGTGCTTTCACACGATGATGCCAATGATCTTCTTCAAAACACTTTCATTAAGGCGTGGATAAACATTGATTATTTCCGGGCTGAGGCAAAGCTATCTACCTGGCTTTACCGTATTGCCCTGAACGAATGTATCACTTTCCTGAATAAACAGCGGGCTATGAATACGGTCGCCATTGACGATCCGGAGGCCGATGTCACCCAGAAACTGGAGAGTGATCCTTACTTTTCGGGAGATCATGCAGAACTTTTGCTTCAGAAAGCACTGCTGACCCTTCCTGAGAAGCAGCGGATGGTGTTTAACCTGAAATACTATCAGGAGATGAAGTATGAAGAGATGTCGGAGATATTCGGCACTTCAGTAGGAGCTTTGAAAGCTTCTTACCATCATGCCGTGAAAAAAATCGAGAAGTTTTTGGAAGAGGCCAATTAAACCTTTTAATATGTACAATGTCTAAGAAGAAGAGAGGAGAAGAACGTATGAAAGAAGAAGATAACATATTGAAGAAAGTGGGGAAGAAGAATTCCTTTAAAGTGCCTGAAGGGTACTTTGAAAACTTGACTTCAGAGGTCATGGGGAAACTGCCGGAAAAAGAAGGTCCTGCCTTTGAAGAAGTGAAGCAACCCACGATGTGGATCAGGATGAAGCCCTTGCTCTATATGGCGGCTATGTTTATAGGGGCTGCATTGATCATCCGTGTAGCTTCTTCGAACCACCAGCCGACAACTGCCGGTGATCATCTCACTGCAAATGAAGCAGCGACAGAAGTGGTTTCGGATGAATATATTGATGTAGCATTAGATCGCTCGATGTTGGACGATTACTCATTGTACGTCTACCTTAGTGATGCGACAGCCGAATAAGTAAACTAAACTGATTTAATAAAGCGAAATGAAGAAACTGATTATTCTATTGATTATAGTTTGTGGCTTTACCCCTGCGCTGCGTGCCGTGGGAAGTCCTAATCAACATTTGTCACCCAAAGAATTCAGGGCCAAACAACAAGCATTTATAACAGAAAAAGCTGGCCTGACTCAAGAAGAGGCTGCGAAGTTTTTTCCGGTTTATTTTGAACTGCAGGATCGGAAAAAGCAATTGAATGACGAAGCATGGAAATTGCTTCGTAGCGGTAAAGATGAAAAGACTACCGACACTCAATACGGAGAAATCCTGGAAGGAGTTTATGATGCCCGCATCGCTTCGGACCGGTTGGATAAGACTTATTTTGAGAAGTTTAAGAAAATCCTTTCGTGCAAGAAAATTTATCTGGTGCAAAGAGCCGAGATGCGTTTCCACCGCGAACTGCTGAAAGGGGTACGTGATAATAAAGGTGGAAACGAACGTCCACAGGGAAAGAGGAAATAGCTTATCCTTTTAGCAAATCATTATATAGATGAGGGTGTATCAAGACTCTGTGGTGAGTGGTGACATACCCTCATCTTTTTTTGAATCCGGGGGGTGTCGGACTATAATCCTTTCTTTTTAGCTTCGTTCCAGATGGCATCCATTTCATCCAGGCTCATATCTTTTAGATTTTTACCTTCTTTAATGGTATGATCTTCCAGATAGTTAAATCGTCGGATGAATTTTTGGTTGGTACGTTCCAATGCATTGTCCGGGTTGATTTTATAAAGTCGGGCAGCATTGATGAGGCTGAACATGACATCTCCGAATTCAGCTTCTGCCTTATCCTTATCCATATTGGCTACTTCCACCTGAAATTCGGCTATTTCTTCTTTTACTTTATCCCAAACCTGCTCTCTTTCTTCCCAATCGAATCCTACATTGCGTGCTTTGTCCTGTATTCTGTAAGCTTTTATAAGTGAGGGTAAAGCAGCAGGTACACCGCTTAACACACTTTTATTGCCGTCTTTCTCCTTCAGTTTCAATTGTTCCCAGTTTTCGGATACTTGTCCGGCTGTTTCTGCTTTTACTTCCCCGAATACATGGGGATGACGGAATATCAATTTCTCACAAAGTTTGTCGCATACATCTTTCATGTCGAAATCACCGGTTTCGGAACCGATTTTAGCATAAAAAGCTACGTGCAGCAGGACGTCTCCCAGTTCTTTGCAGATATCTTTTTTGTCGTTCCGCATTAATGCGTCGCAAAGTTCGTAAGTTTCTTCAATAGTGTTGGGGCGCAGGCTTTCGTTAGTCTGCTTGCGGTCCCATGGACATTTTACCCGAAGTTCGTCGAGGATGTCCAGAAAGCGTCCGAACGCTTCCATTTGTTCTTCTCTTGTATGCATGTTTATTATTTATTTGATTCTTTTTTCCATTCATTATATGAAATCAGCAGACCGATCACTTCCGAATAGTTCTTACGTCCACTTTCTATTTTGTTCCCTTTCAGATATAAATCATATATCCAATCCTGAATATCACCTATAAGCGGACTATACTTTGCCATCCAGTATTCCTGGTCTTTTCTGGCCAGCTCAATGATTTCCGGACGTATACTGCCGAATAACTTTTTATATTCCTCTTCTGTCATCAATTGGCGGGCATTGGCAAGTACATGGCCTAAAATAGAAAAATAACCGCTGAAACGGATTTCTTTATTTACGGAACGGGTGCAGACCTGATATGCATAAAAGTTTGCTTCCGCTTCGCTGGTGATACCTAGCAAATGTGCCAGCTCATGAGTATAGGTTGCCGGATATTGTGGGGGAAGCAGGTCTCCGTTCAGTGTGAACTCACAGAAGAAAGGTCCCATGCTACCCGTCACGCCCACCATCGAAATCAATGGAGTGAACATCATGGTTTTTACCCGAGGACGGGAGTGTGGGGGACGGTGTATACCTAGTGTATCACTGATCAGGTTATATTGTCGGACTGCCTCTTTGCGGATTACTTCTTTATCGATCCGATTGACCGGCACATACGATTCGTTCAGTTTTGAGATATAGTTGTCTACAAATTCATTGAAAATCTCGGGAGTGTAGGCAGTATATGGAATTCCGGTTCGTTCATAAAAATTCTTTTGTGAATAGTTGAGTCCCCATGCCAGATAGAACCAAACATAGATCCATAGCAAATATTCCACATCCCTTCTCAGTATTTTTTTCCAGCTTAATTTCAGTCGGATTCGTGCATAAAACGGATAGGCGATCATTCCTCCAATGCTCAGTGCTATAAATAAGTCACCCAATGCAAAGGGGATAATGTTCGAAAAACCGGACAAGATATATGAAATGACCGGATAGGCCGTACGGGCATACCCTTCGCCCAATGCCGGGAGCATCTGAGTGAGCCAGACAAGGACTATTAAAGTCCCTAAAACAGAGTACCGTATGATTCGTTTCCTGTTTTTCATTGCTTCTTCTTCCTTTCGGGGAACAAAAGTACATATTCCTGCCCCTATATTCTACTTATTTTTATTAATTTTGCGCCAATCTTTCGCAATAAACTAATAAAATAGATAGATATAACATGGAATTAGCAAGTAAGTACAACCCTGCTGACGTGGAGGGGAAGTGGTATCAGTATTGGCTGGACCATAAATTATTCAGTTCGAAACCCGATGGACGTGAACCTTACACCATCGTCATTCCGCCCCCTAACGTCACCGGTGTGTTGCACATGGGACATATGCTTAATAATACCATTCAGGATATTCTTGTTCGTCGTGCACGTATGGAAGGTAAGAATGCTTGCTGGGTGCCGGGAACCGATCATGCCTCTATTGCTACCGAAGCCAAGGTAGTGAATAAGTTGGCCGCACAGGGTATTAAGAAAACCGATCTGAGCCGTGACGAGTTTCTGAAGCATGCCTGGGCATGGACAGACGAACACGGTGGTATCATCCTGAAGCAGCTTCGTAAGTTAGGTGCATCGTGTGACTGGGACCGTACGGCTTTTACTATGGATGAAAAGCGCAGTGAAAGTGTGCTGAAGGTATTTGTCGATCTCTATAATAAGGGACTTATCTACCGGGGAGTACGTATGGTTAACTGGGATCCGAAAGCACTGACAGCCCTGTCGGACGAGGAGGTGATTTATAAAGAAGAACATGGAAAGCTGTTTTACCTGAGATACAAGATTGAAGGAGAAGACGGATATGCAGTGGTTGCCACTACCCGTCCGGAAACGATTATGGGTGACACGGCCATGTGTATCAACCCGAACGATCCGAAGAATCAGCATCTCAAAGGAAAGAAAGTAATAGTTCCCTTGGTAGGCCGTGTGATTCCTGTTATCGAAGATGACTATGTGGATATCGAATTTGGTACCGGTTGCCTGAAAGTGACTCCGGCACACGACGTAAACGACTATATGCTGGGCGAAAAATATAATTTGCCGAGTATCGATATATTCAATGATAACGGTACGATCAGCGAAGCTGCCGGAATGTATATCGGTATGGATCGTTTTGATGTCCGTAAGCAGATTGAGAAGGATCTTGAAGCAGCCGGGCTGCTTGAGAAGACAGAGGCCTACACCAACAAAGTGGGATATTCAGAGCGTACCAACGTGGTCATCGAACCGAAGTTGTCTATGCAATGGTTCCTCAAGATGGAACATCTGGCCCAGATCGCTCTTGAACCGGTGATGAAGGATGATATCAAATTCTATCCTGCCAAGTATAAGAATACCTACCGTCATTGGATGGAGAATATCAAGGATTGGTGTATCAGCCGTCAATTGTGGTGGGGACACCGCATCCCGGCATATTTCCTGCCCGAAGGCGGATATGTGGTAGCTGTGACCGATGAGGAAGCCTTGAAGCTGGCTCGGGAAAAGACTGGCAATCCTAACTTGAAGATGACCGATCTTCGTCAGGATGAAGACTGCCTGGACACTTGGTTCTCTTCCTGGCTATGGCCTATCTCTCTGTTCGACGGCATCAATAATCCGGGTAATGAAGAAATCAATTATTACTATCCGACAAGCGATCTGGTGACCGGACCGGATATCATCTTCTTCTGGGTAGCCCGTATGATTATGGCCGGTTACGAATATGAAGGAAAAATGCCGTTCAAGAATGTATATTTCACGGGTATCGTTCGCGATAAACTGGGACGTAAAATGTCTAAGTCACTCGGTAACTCGCCCGATCCGTTGGAATTGATTGAAAAGTACGGAGCAGATGGTGTACGTATGGGCATGATGCTCTCGGCTCCTGCCGGGAATGACATTCTCTTTGATGACGCGCTTTGCGAGCAGGGACGAAATTTCTGCAATAAGATATGGAATGCTTTCCGATTGGTGAAAGGCTGGGAGAACGGAATGGGAACAATCGATATTCCGGCAGATGCTCACCTGGCTGTACAGTGGTTTGACCAGAGACTGGATGCCGCTGCTGTCGAAGTTGCCGATTTGTTTAGCAAATATCGTCTGAGCGAAGCATTGATGCTGATTTATAAACTGTTCTGGGACGAATTCTCTTCATGGTTGCTCGAGATTGTGAAGCCGGCTTACGGACAGCCCGTTAACGGATTCATTTACTCGATGACGTTAAGTGCTTTCGAACGTCTGCTGGCTATGCTCCATCCTTTCATGCCGTTTATTACGGAAGAGTTGTGGCAGCAGTTGCGCGAGCGTGAACCGGGTGCAAGCCTGATGGTACAGCCTTTGGGAGAACCGGGAGAGGTAAACGAAGAATTTCTCCAGCAGTTCGAAACAGCCAAAGAAATCATCAGCAGTGTACGTACCATTCGTTTGCAGAAGAATATCGCATTGAAAGAACCGCTTGAATTGCAGGTAGTCGGAGCCAATCCGGTAGAAAAGATGAATCCTGTCATTCGTAAAATGTGTAATCTGTCTGCCATCGAGGTAGTGGACGCAAAGGCCGACGGAGCTTCTTCGTTCATGATAGGAACCACTGAATTTGCGGTGCCCCTGGGCAATATGATCGATGTCGATGCCGAGATAGCACGCATGGAAGCCGAGCTGAAACACAAAGAAGGTTTCTTGCAGGGAGTTTTAAAGAAATTGAGCAATGAAAAGTTTGTAAATAACGCTCCGGCAGCCGTTATCGAGATGGAGCGCAAGAAACAGGCGGATGCCGAAAGCATCATCCAGTCGCTCAAGGAAAGTATTGCTTCCCTGAAAAATGTATAAGATCCACTTCTTACGAAGATAAAAACAGAAAGGTACTCTAAAAATAACAGAGTACCTTTTTTTGTATACGGAGAAATAGTCATACCTTTGTTTCCGCTCAAAAGAAACGAACATACAAATGAAACAGACACCATTCAGATGCCTTTGCCTCCTTCTTATATTGTTGGGAGCTGTTCATTCCCGGCTATCTGCCCATACAGATAAAACAAGGGAAGACGTATTGTTTCTAAATTCTATCAATTTCAACCTTCCATGGGCAAAGGATGTGTTCTGGTATACGCACCAAGCCCTGCAAAAAAAGAATATCTCCGTAAAGGCCGAGTCCCTTTCGGTGCCCGCTTTGTGTAACCGTAAAGAAGCAGCAGCCGTAGTAGAGCAGTTACGGCGGAAATACGATGTGCCTCCCCGACTGATCGTCTTTATCGGCGATCCGGGATGGATTGTTTGCCGTGAACTTTTTGATGATGTCTGGAAAGATGTACCGGTCATCATTACCAACGCCCGCGACCGTCTGCCGGCTACACTCGACATTTTGCTTTCACACGAAGAGCTGACCGAATCGAATACTGTTCCCGCTTATGAATGGCGGAAAGGATATAACGTGACTACTCTGGGGCAAGTATATTATGTGAAAGAAACCATCGGGCTGATGCGGCAGTTGATGCCGGATATGAAGCGTCTGGCTTTCATCTCAGACGACAGATACATCAGTGAGGCAGTTCGCGGAGATGTAGAGCAGGCAATGACCGGATCTTTTCCGGAGTTGGCCTTTGAACAGCTGTCCACCAGGAATATTTCTACCGAGATGTTACTCGATACCTTGAAGAGTTATGATAAAACCACGGGACTCATTTATTATTCCTGGTTCGAGACTCATAACCAGGATGATAACAATTATCTGTTCGATCATATTCAGGAGATTATTACCCGCTTCGTACATTCCCCTCTGTTTTTGTTGGCTCCCGAGGATCTGTCCAACAATACTTTCGCCGGAGGATATTATGTTTCAGTGGAGTCCTTCGGCGATTCATTGTTACAGCTGATTCATCGGGTCCTGGAAGGTGAGTTTCCGCGAGACATTCCTCCCGCTCTCGGAGGAAAACCTGCTGCTTACCTCTGTTATCCGGCTTTGCAGTCGTATGACATACCGGTTTCCCTTTATCCGAAAGAGGCTGTGTACATCAATCTGCCTGTCAGCTTCTTCGAGCAGTATAAGAAGGAGATTCTGATGACTGTTGTCTTGCTGTTGGTGGTGGTCAGTGCCGTAGGCTATTATATTCATATTCTTAAAAGAGCCCATCAGCGAATGAAAGAAGCGCAGCTGAAAGCCGAGGAAGCCAATCAGCTTAAGTCGGCCTTTCTGGCTAATATGAGTCATGAGATACGTACTCCTCTAAATGCCATTGTCGGTTTCTCGAATCTGCTTTCTATGGTAGAAGATAAAGAAGAAATGCTGGAGTATGCCGGTATTATCGAAACCAATACCGAACTTTTGCTTCAACTGATTAACGATATTCTGGATATGTCGAAGATAGAATCCGGAATGTATGACTTTCATGTGACTCAGGTGGATGCCAATCAGTTGATGTCGGAAGTCGAACAGGTAGCCCGTTTGCGTATCAGGACAGATGAAGTCTCCCTCTCGTTTGCCGAACGTTTACCCCAATGTGTTTTCCATACTGATAAGAACCGCTTGATACAGGTTCTTACCAATTTGGTTGTCAATGCCATAAAGTTCACTTCGCAGGGAGAGATTCAGATCGGGTATCGGCTGCAAGATGCCCATACGTTATACTTCTATGTATCCGATACCGGTTGTGGTATGTCCGCCGAGCAATGCGAACATGTTTTTGAGCGCTTTGTCAAATACAACACTTTTATACAAGGCACCGGATTGGGACTGTCTATCTGCAAAATGATTATTGAGAAGTTGGGGGGCGAGATCGGGGTTCAGTCCGAGTCCGGCAAAGGTTCTGTCTTTTGGTTCACTCTTCCTTACCGGGCTTCGGCCTCTTTGTAAATCGCAGTTGCATACTTTCGAATTCGCAATGTTTCACGTCGTAGGTGAACGCAGTATCGGCCCGGAAGCAAATGCGTGTCAATCTGACTTTGTTGGGCGTACATTCTTCGGGAGTTTCGCAGCCCTCGCTGCTTAAGGCCGGGTAGAAAGTTCCCAATCCGCGGATAGTGACGGTTCTTCCTTCTTTCATATGTCGTGCGATGGCTTTCGGGAGTTGTTCGAGTACAGACAGTACGTCGCCTGCCGAGAGTGAACTGTTGTCGTGCAGGTCCTCCGCTAATTGTTTTTCACTGACTCCTTTGTTCTGAATGGCACTGGGCACGGCATAGTAGAGCTCTTTAACTTCATTACCGCTCTGATCTTTTTTCTTCCTGACTACATAGTTTATAGGCATATACTTTTATCTTTAAGGTTAGTTATCGTTTTCTCTGTACTCTCTGTACGGGAAGCATAGACTTTAGGAGTGCTGACATGGGGGTGTCGCAGTGTGTGACACCCCCATGTCAGACTATCCGACACCCGGGTGTCAGATATCGTATGCTACTGCCAAATGTACGTAAAGATAAGGAGACCTGCAACGAAACTAAGAACTGTTTCGTCCTTTCAATGCAGGAGGAAAGGAAGTAATAAGGGGAGATACTCCTTCAGGTCGATGCGCAACTGTTTTAAGGCCTGTTGAATCCGGTAATCGATTGTTTTGGGAGACACTCCCAGTCGTTCGGCTATTTCATTGTATGTCAGATTCTGAAAGCGGTTGAGTTCGAATGCTTCGCGTACATTCTCGGGAAGTCGTGCCAGAGCTTCTTCTATTTTTTCGGTTAACTCCTGTATAACGTAGAAGTCGGGATCATCATACTGCGATTGGAGATTATCGAATATCATTTTTTCGATCCGTTGTTTCACTTCGTTCCGGTTGATGAGAGTCAGGCAGCGGTTTTTAACAGCCTTGAACAAATAACTTTTTAAGGAATTCTCGAATGCCTGCATTTCTTTATTTTCCCAAAGCCAGACCATGACGTCCGATACGATCTCCTGGCCGTCATCCGGTTCGACAAAGAGCCGGGCATAGGCACAAAGAGCCGGGTAATGCCTGAGAAACAATGCTTCGAATGCGCCTTCGTTTCCCTGCTGAACCTGGAAGAACAGAGTTTCATCGCTTACTGTGCGCGAGGTGTCGTTATACATGTAGACCTTCGTTTTGGGCAAAAATAATATTATTTTCAAAAAAAATACGTTTTTTGGTTAGGAGATTTCTATTTTGGTTCGTCTTATCTATAAAAGCACGAATTATGGATGAATCCTGTTACATTAATGAGTCGGTTCTTTTAAATTATTTTGCGGGGGAGCTCCCAGCCGATCGCCGGAAAGAGGTGGAGGAATGGATAGCGGCTTCGGAAGATAACGAGAAGATGGCACGAGATATTTTCCGGCTCTACCGCGCGGCAGACACACTGGACTATATGAATCGGGTGGATGCTTCCGCAGCCTTACAGCAGGTGAAAGGCAGAATACACAAACATCGACATAGAATCTCCTGGATGGTTTGGGGGCAGCGTATTGCTGCTTGTATGGCGTTACCGCTGCTTGCCACCACCCTTTATTTAATTCTGAAAAATCCGCCGCAGGAATATGTGGAGATACGGACCAATCCCGGTATGGTGGCTGAGGCAAATTTACCGGACGGTACCAAAGTCTGGCTTAACTCCGGATCTTCACTGAAACATCCTGTTAAGTTTACAGGGGATACGCGTACGGTGGAACTTGACGGGGAGGCTTACTTCTCTGTCCGTAAAGACAGGAGTAAACGGTTTGTGGTCAATACTCCTTTCAATATACAGACCGAAGTATTGGGTACGGAGTTCAATATGGAAGCATACCGGACGGATAGTGTAGTCAGGACAACGTTGGTATCGGGATCGGTCAGGTTGTCATTTTTGGGGAAAGGCGATACAAAAGAAACATTCGTCATGAAGCCCGATGAAGAATTTGTATATAATACGGCGACACACGAGGCACGGGCCGAAAAATCGTATGTGGAGATCTATACAGCCTGGAAGAACGGTCAGGTAGTGCTTAAAAACACATCATTGGCCGAAACGCTGAAGATACTCAGCAAGAGGTTTAATGTAGAGTTTATCGTGAAAGATTCCACACTATATGCCAATTCTTTCACCGGTGTGTTCAGCAGGCAGTATTTGCCGTTGATCCTTGAACACTTCAGATATGCATCCGGAATACAGTATAAATACCTTGATCTGGAGTATGATGCCACACACAAGGCAATACAGGAAAAAACAAAGATAGAATTATATTAACCGTTTGAGTATGAAACTTTAAAATCATTTTTATTACTACTATGACAGCACGCTCTCCCTAAAACAAAAAAACATACAGGAAGATATTGGCGTATCTACCTGTATGAAAGTCCACCGTCAGTTTGTTTGGCGACAAACTGTGCGGCAAATAGAATTTTTTAAATCAAAATCACTACAAATCTATGACAATTTACTTAAACTTCCAATTTTTCGGGAGGCAGAATACATTTTCGCTCTTGAAAAAAATACCTTTGTGTATGAAACTATCAGCAATAATGTTGTTTGTCTTTGCCAGCATGGCATTTGCGGCTAAAGGTTATAGCCAGTCAGTACGTGTGACTTTAAATGTCAACAACAGTAGTCTTCAGAAAGTGCTGGATGAAATAGAAAAGCAGTCGGAGTTTCACTTCTTCTATAACAACAAGCAAGTGGATATCTCCCGGAATGTGACTATCAAAAGTAACCAGAAAGAGATCAGTCAGGTTCTGAACCAATTGTTTGCCGGAACGAATATCGGGTATAAGATATTGGAGAACAGCATAATCCTGTCTCCAAAACAGATTTTGGAAACAACCGCTGCACAACAGCAGACCACTAAAAAGATAAAGGGGCTGGTGACTGATGAAACCGGGTCGCCCGTTATCGGAGCCAATATTAAGGAGAAAGAAACCGGAAACGGAACGATTACCGACATCAACGGTAATTTCAGCCTTTCTGTAGGAACTAAGAGTACGATTATCATTTCATATATCGGATATATCACTAAAGAAGTTCCGGTAGGTAATAATACCTCACTTACTGTCCAGTTGGCCGAAAATACGAAACAACTCGACGAAGTTGTGGTGACGGCCTTGGGTATCAAGCGCGAAGAAAAAGCGCTGGGCTATGCCGTGCAAAAGGTAGACGGTGACAAACTGGCTGCTGTCAAGACCGTAAATGTAGCTACATCGCTGACCGGTAAGATTGCCGGATTGAATGTAAAAAACAGTACGGAGTTCAATACTTCACCCTCACTTTCGTTGCGTGCATCTGCTCCTTTGCTGGTTATCGACGGAGTGCCTTATGGTAACGTAGGATTAAATGATATAGCAGCTGATGACATCGAGTCGGTCGATGTCTTGAAAGGAGCTACGGCTTCGGCACTGTATGGTGCACGTGGAGGAGCCGGTGCGGTGATGATTACTACCAAAAAAGGAAAAGAAGAGGGACTGAATGTGACTGTGAATAGCAGTACGATGTTTGCGGCCGGATATCTGAGAAAGCCGGAAGTGCAAACGTCATACAGTTCCGGATCACAGGGTACCTATTCTACCGGAGGATATGTATGGGGAGATAAGCTGGACATCGGGCGTACGGCATTGCAGTATGATCCGTATACGCACGAATGGGTAGACATGCCTTTGGTATCGAAAGGCAAAAACAATCTGAAGAACTTCCAGGAGCTGAGTATGGTGACAAACAACAACGTAAGTGTCTCTCAGAAAGGTAAATATGGAAGTGTACGCACTTCATTGACCCATGTGTATAATAAAGGACAGTATCCGAACCAGAAACTGAATAAGATCACTTATTCGGTGTCGGGTGATATGAAGTGGAAGAAATTCTCTTTTGACGGAGGATTGACTTATAATAAGCGCTTTTATCCCAATGACATGGGAGCCGGATACGGTGGTAGCGGATTCCTTTATAACCTGTTGGTGTGGTCGGGTGCCGAATATGATATACGCGACTATAAGAACTACTGGATCAAGCAGGACGAACAGCAGAACTGGATGGATACCAAGTGGTATGACAACCCTTATTTCATAGCAAATGAAATTGTCCGTTCGAGTGATTACGATTTGATTAACGGATATCTTTCTGCCAACTATGATTTTACTCCCTGGTTGAACCTGTCGCTGCGTTCGGGTCTGGATTCATACTCGCAGAAGAAAGAGTGGCGGAATGCCGTCAGTGCCGTAGGTGGCTGGCATAAACAAGGTTATTACGGGCTGCAACGTTTAGGAGGATACAGCTTAAACAATGACCTGATCTTGTCTGCCGATCACAAATTCGGTGATTTTAATGTCGATGGTTTTATTGGTGGAAACGTTTATTATTGGAAGAGTGACAATATCCTGGGCGAAACGCAGAATGGCTTGAAAATTCCGGGGTATTATTCATTGAAGTCATCGATTGATCCGGTGAAGACAACCAGTGGTATTACCAAAAAACTGGTGACCAGTGTATATGCCAAAGCCTCTGTTTCCTGGAAAAGTACACTGTTTCTGGATGTGACAGGACGTAATGACTGGTCTTCTTCATTGCCGTCGGAGACACGTTCTTATTTCTATCCTTCTGTAGCCGGTAGTGTGGTTCTTTCACAGTTCATCCCAATGCCCGAAGTGATTGACTTCTGGAAAGTGAGGGGGGCATGGACGCAGACCAAGAGTGACTTGGGAGTATACGATACCAACAATACTTACAGTGTTTCTACCGATTTATGGAACGGTGAGAGCGCCGCATATTATCCGACATCTATCCGTGGTGTAGCGGTGAAACCTTCGGCCACGCGTTCTTATGAAATCGGTACGGCAATTCACATGTTTAAGAATCGCCTGAAACTGGATTTTACATATTATAATAAACTTTATTACAACTTGACCCGCAGTGCAGGTATCAGTAACTCTTCCGGATTTACGTCTACATTGATCAATATCGATGAAGAATATGTGGGACGGGGAGTAGAGTTGACTTTATCGGGCGATATTATCAGGACGAGAGACCTGAAATGGGAGTCGTCCTTCAACTGGTCGCGTGACCGTTGGTATTATACCAAAATAGACCCGGTGTATTCTACACAAAAACCTTGGGTAGCCGTCGGGAAACGTTGGGACTGGTACGGTATTTACGATTGGGAGCGTGATTCACAGGGAAATTTAGTTAATTATAATGGTTATCCCAAACAGAGCGACTACCAGTCGGTTATCGGCTATGAATATCCCGATTGGATATGGGGCTGGACCAATACGGTAACCTATAAGAACTTTACTCTTTCTTTTACACTTGACGGACGAGTGGGAGGTATGGCACATTCGAAGACCAATCAGGCCATGTGGAATTCGGGAGCACATATCGACTCGGACAACCAGTGGCGGTATGACGAGGTAGTGAACAAGAAGACCAACTTTGTGGGCAGTGGAGTAAAAGTAGTTTCGGGAAGTGTAGATTATGACTCGAATGGAAAAATCATCCATGACAACCGTGTGTTTGCTCCGAATGATGTACAGGTATCCTACGAATCGTATATGAAGAGTACCAATCCATATATAGGCACCGTCACCCGTCAGAATGTATTTGATGAAACTTTCTTTAAATTGCGTGACCTCTCACTGAGCTACCAAATGCCTAAATCGGTTTGTGACAAGCTTCATATGAAAGGGCTGACACTGGCTTTTGTCGGACAAAACCTGTTTGTCTGGACCAAAGAGTTCCGTTTTACCGATCCCGACAGTGACTCGGATAACCTGAGCTCTCCTTCCACCCGTTATTTAGGTTTTAATGTAAAATTGGATTTTTAAAAGATAGAATAATATGAAACGAATTAATAAATACATATCGCTGTTGCTGGCAACCGCTTTGTTGGCGTCTTGTGATAAGTTCGATGAAATCAATACAGATCCCGATGCAACCACTAAGGTGACCTCTTCATTGCTGGCAACCGGATTACTGCTGGACATTACCTCTTCCAGTGCCAGTAAATCCTTTATATACGACGAATTGCTTACCAAGCAGATGGCATGGGGTGAAAGTATGGAAGATTACCAGTATAATGTCTTCGGGCGTTCCGGTTTTGGTGGGTATACTACCCTGATCAATGCCCAGAAGATGGTCGAATCCGTTTCGGACGATAACGTAAATGCATACGACGGACTGGCACATTTCATCAAGGCCTATAAGATATTTTATATGTCGATGGAGATGGGAGATCTTCCTTATGAAGAAGCTTTGCAAGGCGAATTAGGGTTGGTACGTCCTAAGTACAATACCCAGAAGGAAGTGATGAACTTTATTCTGAGCGATCTGGAAACAGCTTATGAACTGTTTTCGACAGCTAAAGATTTTGATGGCGATCCGATCCTGGGAGGAAGTATCAGCAAGTGGAAGAAAGCGACTACGGCTTTTCAACTGAAAGTGCTGATGCACCTCTCGAAGAAAGAGAGCGATGCCGACCTGAAGGTGAAGGAACGTTTTGCACGGATCGTAGCATCGGGCAGCCTGATGGAATCGAATGAAGATAATCTGCAGATGAAATATGCGGATAAAGCGAATACAGTGTATCCTTTCCATAACACGAATACCAAGCATGCGGGTTATGCCATGCTGTCTACCATGCTGATTGATAAATTCAAGGCGACAGGAGATATTCGCATGTTCTATTATGCAAAGCCGGCAAAGGCCAAACTTAATGAAGGGGTGACAGCCGACAGTTGGGATGCTTATATCGGTACAGACCCTTCACTGCCTTTCGAGCAGATAGAAAAAGCTTATGCCACTGAACAATACTCCGGATTTAATGCACGTTATACCGATTATCCTTCCGGAGAACCGGTCGTTCGATTAGGATATGCCGAGCAGAATTTTATTCTGGCCGAAGCAGCCGCGCGGGGATGGATTTCGGGAGATGCGTCTGCTTACTATAAAAAGGCGATCAGAGCCCATATGGAGTTTATAGCTTCCAATACTCCGGATGAAGAGGTATATCATCATGGACATCCGATTACAGAGGAAGCGATTGCAGCTTTCCTTGAAACACCCGCTATCCAATTGAGTGGTGAGAAAGAAGCGGATATTGAGAAGATATTGACGCAACGTTATCTGGCTTCGTTCATGCAGCATCCGTATGATGTTTATTATGATTATCGACGTACAGGTTATCCGGTGTTGCCGATTAATCCTGCAACCAACCGTAATACGATGAATGACAGGTTGCCGATGCGCTGGATGTATCCCAAATCAGAGTCCGATTATAACCTGGAACATCAGAACGAGGCTCTTGAACGTCAGTTCGGAGGAGTGGACGATGTAAATAAACTGATGTGGATTTTGCAATAAAATAAAAATAGGAGAGGTGAGTGCAGAATGGAGAGAAACGCTCCCTGTTCTCACCTCTGTTGATTAGAATATATTGATATGTTAAGATATAGTTTATTAAATATAACTTTATGGCTGTTTGCCGTAATGGCCTATGGCAAAGGGAGCGAACTCAAAGTGCTCCAAATGAATATCTGGCAGGAGGGCACCATGGTGAAAGGGGGCTTTGAAGCCATAGCGGATGAAGTGGCCCGCCTGGAACCGGATATTGTGTTGTTCAGTGAGGTGAGAAATTATCATGGGAAACAATTCATTTCGCGTATATTGCAGGCTTTGGAAGAGCGTGGAAAGAAGTATTATGGTGAAAACAGTAAGTTGGATGTAGGTATTTTATCAAAATATAAGATTGAAGAACAAGCCCCTAATTGCCCTTTGGAAGATGATGCCGGTTCGGTGCTGAAAGCCCGTATTCGTATTAACGGAAGAGATGTGGTTGTTTATTCTGCCCATCTGGATTATACGCATTATGCTTGTTATTTGCCGAGAGGCTATAGCGGGGTTACCTGGAAAAAACTGGATGCTCCGGTGCTGGATGCGGTAGCCATTGAAAAGGCTAATAATGAATCTATGCGTGATGAAGCTATTTGCCATGTCATAGAAGATGCCCGAAAGGAAAAAGGAAATATTATTTTGCTGGGAGGTGATTTCAACGAACCTTCACATCTGGATTGGAAAGAAAATACAAAGAATTTGTGGGATCATAATGGGACGGTAGTTCGGTGGGATTGCTCCGTATTACTTGAAAATGCCGGATTTAAAGATGCTTACCGGACGAAATACCCTAATCCGGTTACACATCCGGGCTTTACATTCCCGTCTGATAATGAAGGAGTTCCGGTGCAGAAGCTGTCGTGGGCACCCGATGCTGACGAACGGGATCGTATCGACTTTATTTATTTCATGCCGGACAGGAAATTGAAATTAAAAGATGTATCGGTGGTAGGTCCTTCAAAATCGATCGTCCGTAGTGAACGTGTGGAGGAGAGTGGTAAAGATTCGTTTATAACTCCGCTAGGCGTATGGCCGACAGACCATAAAGCCGTAATGGCTATTTTTTCCCTGAAATAATTCGGAGAATACAGGGGCTATTGCCGGCTAGTATTTATATCTTTGCTACTTAATTTTTATTTGAGATATTTAAATGTAATACTTATGAACAGGAAAAACTACTTATTAGCTTTCATTCTTTGTGTGCAGACGCTGTTTGTTTCTGCGCAAGTCTATCCGGTCCGTGCAAAGTTGACCGATGAAAAGTCTTTTTCAATGATTCTTTTACCCGATCCGCAGAGTTATACAAAGTTCGATGCCAATCAGCCACTTTTTGAGTTACAGACAGCATGGGTAGCCAATAGCATTGAATCTCTGAATATAAAAGGTGTGCTTTGTACCGGTGATTTGGTGGAGCAAAATGAAATTCGCATTCCGGATGGAGTGAACGGCAACCAGACAAGTGAGGAGCAATGGCGTGCTGCTTCGCGTGCGTTTGAGCGACTGGATGGAAAATTGCCTTATGTGATTTGTACCGGTAATCATGATTATGGATATCAGAAAGCGGAAAATCGTTTGTGTCATTTCCCTGATTACTTTCCTGCGGAGAGAAACTCCTGTTGGCGCAAGAGTCTGGTTGCCGTAGGCAACAATTATCAGGGTATACCGACACTGGAAAATGCTGCCTATGAATTTATAACCGATACCTGGGGCAAAATTCTGGTTGTTTCTCTGGAATTTGCTCCACGTGATGAGGCTTTGGCGTGGGCTAAGAAAGTGGTCGATGCTCCCCGCTATAAAGACCATAAAGTGATATTGCTGACACATTCATATCTGGCATGGACAGGAAAAGTCATTGAAAGCGAGAACTACAAAGTGACTCCTGCCAATTATGGAAAAGCTATTTGGGATAAGTTGGTCTATCCGGCAAAGAATATTTGTATGGTGATTTGCGGTCACGAATGTGAGATTGCCGATTATAAGGATAATGTCAGTTTCCGGATTGATAAAAATGCTTCAGGCAAGAATGTTCCTCAGATGATGTTTAATGCGCAGACTGCCGATAAGCAATGGTTCGGTAACGGTGGAGACGGATGGTTGAGGATTATGGAATTCATGCCTGATGGAAAAACGATTAAAATCAAAACATTCTCTCCTCTCTTTGCACTTTCTCCTCTTACTTGTGATAAATCGTGGAGAACAGATTCTTATGATCAGTTCGACATTACGATAGAGTAAGTCCGGTATATATTATAGAGGGGATACATCAAAAGTCGTCTTCACCGCAGATTACATAGATAGATATTATTAGTTATCAATAGATTAAGCTCACTCTGTGGCACTCTATGTTATTCTGTGGTGAAGACGTTTTTTTAATGTATCTTCTCTTTTTTGGTCCCTCCCCACTGCTTATATTTATTCTCCACATACTTCCCTGCATATTACGCTGCCAGAAATATCAAAGCGAACGACAGGAACTCTTTGAGTTCTTTACGTAATAATTTTAGTGCCTGTTGTATGCGGTAATCTACTGTTTTGGTAGAGGTGTTAAGAGTTTGTGCGATTTCTTTGTAGCTCATATCTCTGAACCGGTGCATGATAAACGCTTCCCGGTAAGATTCCGGTAACTCCGCTATCGCGGTGTGAATCCGTTTGGTCAACTCCTCAATCTGATAGAAATCCACGTCATAAATCATTGCCTGGCTTTTCTCATAAAATAATGTATCGGCACGATACTTTACCTCCTTTTGTGCGATGCGGTTTAATGAACGGTGATATATCATTTTCAACAGGTATTGACTAAGGGATGATTCTATCAATAAGATTTCTCGATTCTCCCATAACCACAACATTACATCCTGAACTATTTCTTCCGCATCTTCCAAGTCTACAAAACGGTGGGCATAAGCGCATAATATCGGATAATACCTTCTGAACAAAGTATTGAAGGCTTTTTTATCTCCTTGCTGAAGTTGGGAAAGCAGTAAAATGTCTTCTTTTGTCCGATTCGGCTTCATAGATTTAGAAATTTAATTTATATACAAAGATAGTCTTTTCTTATTAAAACAAAGATTTCTATAAAAAAAATGGATTTAAGTTTAGGAATCTTATTTTTCCACCTGTCTTATTAATAAAAGGGTTGAATTACAAATATGAACTACGAAGATATAGACCATTTACTGCCTCGATATTGTGAAGGACTGGCTACGGAAGAAGAATGCCGGCAGGTGGAAAGCTGGATGGAAGAATCGGAAGATAACCGAAAGATAGTGGATCAAATCAACACTCTTTATATAGCTGTAGATACGGTCAACGTAATGCGTAAGGTGGATACGGAAAAAGCTCTGAAAAAAGTCAGTAGCAGAATGATCGTCAGGAAAACAACTTGGTGGGAGTGGATGCAGCGTGTCGCTGCTATCTTATTTATCCCGTTGTCCGTTGCTTTTCTGGTGCAATATATGCACAATGGGAAATCTGCTGTGTGCCAGATGATGGAAATAAAAACCAATCCGGGGATGACAACCTCGGTGGTATTGCCCGATAGTACGGTTGTCTATCTCAATTCGGAGTCTTCTTTGCGTTATCCTTCTGTTTTTGAAGGCGATATACGAAATGTCGAATTAAAGGGAGAAGCTTATTTTGCGGTAGCGAAGGATTTGAAAAAGAAGTTTGTAGTTTCCGCCCCGCATTCATCGCAGATAGAAGTGCTGGGTACACACTTCAATGTGGAGGCTTATGAAGACGAGCCGGATGTTTCGACAACATTGGTGGAAGGGCAGGTCTGCTTTCATTTTAGTGATAAAGACTATCTGGCCAAGAAAGTGGTTATGAAGCCCGGACAAAGGTTGGTCTACAGTTCGACCAATGGTGATGTACAGTTGTACGCAACATCCTGCCTGTCCGAAACCGCCTGGAAAGATGGTAAGATTATATTTAATAACACTCCGTTGGATGTAGCACTGAGGATGCTCGAGAAGCGCTTTAATGTAACATTTAAACTAAAGAATGCCCGTTTGAAGACTAATGCCTTTACAGGCACATTTACTGAACAGCGGTTGGAACGTATTCTGGAGTATTTTAAAATCTCGTCCAAGATACAGTGGAGATATTTGGAAAGTCCTGATATTCGGGATGAACGAAGTATAATAGAAGTTTATTGATTAACCTTTAAAATGAAATGCTTATGAAAGACAAACCTCCTTAAAATGCCAAAAACGTATGGAAAGATATTGGCGTATCTAATCCATACGTAAAAGAGTAAACCTTGTGAGCTTGTTTGGCGACAAGCTGAGATAAACTATTTTTTAACTTTAAGTCAATACAAAATTATGCAAAATTATTTTAGCATCCAATTGTTACGGGTGGTAAAGTCTTCGCTTTGGCTGACCTCGAAAAAAATTCCAAGAACTATGCGACTATTCATCCTATTCCTAATTTGCTCTATGAGTTTTGTGCATGCAACAGACAGCTTCGCACAAAAGGTGGAAATCAGTATTGATGCACAGAATCAAACTGTAGAGAAAGTTCTGAAAGAAATAGAAAAGCAATCGGGCTTTGGCTTTTTCTTTAATAACAAACATGTCAATCTGAAAAGAGTTGTTTCTGTTTCGGTTGATAAAAGTAATATATTTAAAGTACTGGACAAAATCTTTGAAGGGACTGACGTGAAATACTCCGTTTTGGACAAAAAGATTATTTTGTCTACTGAAATGACATCGAAGCAACAACAAGCGGTGAAAATCTCGGGAAAAGTAGTCGATGTCAACGGAGAACCGGTGATTGGTGCCAGTATCGTTGAGAAAGGGACCACCAATGGTACGGTTACCAATTTGCAGGGTGATTTCTCTCTATCGGTCAGTTCAGATAAGGCAGTGATCGAGATTTCCTACATCGGATACCAGCCTCAGGAACTGAAGGTCATTGCAGGAAAACCATTGAATGTGACAATGAAAGAAGATGCCCAGGCTTTGGAAGAAGTTGTTGTGGTAGGTTACGGTTCACAGAAGAAGGTGAACGTGATTGGTTCAATTGCTGCTGTGGATAGCAAAAAACTTGAATCCAGAACTGCACCCAGTGTTTCGAATATGCTGACCGGACAACTCTCCGGAGTGACGATCACACAGTCGAGCGGTAATCCGGGACAAGACCAGGGTACGATTCGGGTACGTGGTGTAGGCTCTTTCGGAGCGACTCCCGATCCTTTGGTACTGGTCGATGGACTTCCCGGCAGTCTGAATGATTTGAACCCGGCAGATATTGAAAGTATCTCTATATTGAAAGATGCCTCGTCGGCCGCCATTTATGGTTCGCGTGCTGCGAATGGGGTTGTACTGGTAAAAACAAAAGGTGGCCAGAAAGGTAAAGTTACCGTAAGTTATAACGGATATGTAGGCTTCAATCAAGCTACCGAACTACCGGAAATGTGCGATTCCTGGGAATATGCGGAATTATATAATAAGGCTATGGGTAAGGAAGTCTATTCGGCGGAGGAGATTCAGAAGTATAAGGATGGATCAGATCCGTATAATTATCCTAATGAACATTATCTGGATAAACTTCTGGGCAACAAAGGACTGCAAACCGGTCATGAACTGACCGTGAACGGAGGAAATGATAAGACACAGTATATGGTTTCTTTCGGCTATGTAAAACAGAATGGTCTGATGGAACACAATCACTACGACCGTTACAACGGCAGAGTGAATCTGACTACAGAGTTGGCTAAAAACCTGACACTGACTACCCGTTTGGGTGGAGTCGTTTCTAAACGGAGCGAACCTTCTACTCCGGGTGGAATGGACTCTGCCGGATTTAAAGCTTTCTCAAGTAATGCACTTCGTTTTCCCGGATTATGGGCAACTAAATTGGAAGACGGATCTTACGGCTTAGGACCGAAGGTACTCGGAACACCATTGGCATGGCTGGACAGCGGCTCTTTTTATGATGAAAACTTCGATAAGTTCCGTTCTAATGTCGAGTTGGCATTCACACCTGTGAAAGGCTTAACGCTGAAAGCTATCGGAGGATATAACTATACCGGTCAGCAGATTCGTCACTATCGTTCGGCAATGGAGATTACGGGCGGCAAGAAGCTGGGACCTTCTTCTCTGTCGGATACCATGTACAAAACGGTCTATAAGACATTCCAGGCATTGGCCGACTATAACGTGAAGTTCAGCAAAAATGATTTGTCTGTGTTGGTCGGTTATACTTGGGAAGACGAATCACAGAGAACTGTAGGAGGAAGCCGCTTGAACTTTCCTTCGGATGAAGTTCCTTATCTGAATGCAGGAGGAGCCGATGGCCAGACTAACTCCGGCGGAGGTTACGATTGGGCTATTATGTCTGTCTTCGGACGTTTGACCTATAACTATGACCAACGCTACCTGTTTGAAACCACTATGCGTTATGATGGTTCTTCCCGTTTCCCGACAGATAATAAATTCGGTTTCTTCCCATCTGTTGCTGTAGGATGGCGTCTGTCGGAAGAGCAGTTCTTCAAAGAAGCAGAGTCACTGAGTTTTATTGATAACTTGAAACTGAAAGCATCATACGGTATCCTGGGTAACAATAATATTGGTAACTACCCTTATCAGTCCACTTACGCACTTGGAAAGGCGATGAACTATGTATTCGGAGGTGTGTATACACAAGGAGCCGCAGTGACCACTTATGTCGATCCTACACTGAAATGGGAAAAGACCCGTACCACCGATGTCGGTATTGAAACAGCTTTCTGGAACAATAAATTGACATTCAACGCTGCTTACTTCTATCGTAAAACGACAGATATTCTCTATAAACCGAGTGCAAGTTACTCTTCTATCTTTGGTCTGGGACTTTCGCAGGTCAATACAGGAAGCCTTGAGAACAAAGGATGGGAGTTTGAGATCGGTCATCAGAACAAGATTGGTGAGTTTAGTTATCATGTGAATGGAAACTTCTCGATAATTAAAAACAAGGTGATCAGCCTGGGTGTAGGAGATGTGGAACAGAAAAGCGGAATGATAGGTAACGGTAGCGACCTGTTCCTGGGTTATCCGATGAATATGTTTTATGGCTATAAGACGGATGGCGTATTCCTGACCGATGACGAAGTAAAAGAATGGCACGATCAGAGCAAGATTGCTCCTAACTCCAAAGCCGGTGATTTACGCTATGTGGACATCTCCGGTGACGGAAAGGTGGACGAATCCGATAAAACTTATTTAGGATCAAAGATACCTCAGTATACGTTTGGCTTAGGACTGGGTGCGGAGTATAAGGGATTTGATTTCAATATATTGCTTCAGGGAGTGGCCAAGGTAAAAGGCCGGTTGACCAATTATGCCGGTTATGCTTTCTTCCAGGAAGGCAATATTCAGAAATGGCAGGCAGAAGAAACCTGGACGAATAATCAGTCGAACCGATATCCTAAATATCCTCGTCTCGAAGTGATGTCGAATGCAGGTAGCAACAATACGCTGGGCTCTGACTTCTGGATTTTGGATGCCTCTTATCTCAAAGTGAGAAATATCCAGTTAGGATATACATTGCCCAAACGTATAACTCAGAAGTTCGGTTCTTCCAACCTTCGTTTTTATATATCACTTGATAATCCATTCTCCATCAGCGGATATCGTAAAGGCTGGGATCCGGAAATTAATACAGACGGTAGTTATTATCCTATTCTGTCAACTTATACATTTGGTTTAACCTTAAAATTTTGATGTAAGATGAAGAGTTTAAAATATATAGTAGCATTGGCATTGGCGGCAGGACTGTTTCAAGCTTGTGATTTAGAGCGCTATCCACTGACAGACTTGTCCGAAGAGACTTTTTGGAATAGCGAATCGAATGCGGAATTGGCATTGACTTCTCTGTATAGAGGAAGCCTGACAGACGGCGTAGAGTATAACCCTTCGGATTGGTGGTCCTATCACGGAATGATTATGATGGAGCATCTTTCGGATAACGCTTTTGACCGTCGGGGCGAGAACAATCCTTTCTTTAAGATTTCGAGTGGAAACCTGACTGCGGACAATGCTTTTATTAAAAGGTATTGGGAGACGTCTTATAAGCGGATCGGTTATTGTAACCGTTTCTTGGTCGGTATCCAGAATAGCTCGGAATCGGAAAAGAAAACACGGATGATTGCGGAAGCCCGTTTCCTGCGTGCGACACAATATTTTTACCTTGCCAGCTATTTCAAAAATGTTCCTTTGGTAGAGAATGTGCTGACGGGTGAAGAAGCCAACAATGTGACAAAGACCTCACAGGCCGATATCCTGAAATGGTGTGTAACCGAATTTACAGCAGCTGCGGCCGATTTGCCCCGTTTCTCCGCCATTCCGGCAGGAGAAGCCGGACGTGCTTGTAAGCAGGCGGCTCTTGCTTTTCTCGGACGTACCTGCATGTTGCAGAAAGACTGGAAAAGTGGAGCAAAGGCTTTCCACGATATTATGGAATTGGGAGATAATGCGATAAACGCCAACTATCAGGAGCTGTTTTATCCTTCTACCGGAACTTCGAACAAGGAGAATATTTTCTACATCCAGTATTTGGAAAACTATCTGGGTACCGGTCTGCCGCAGCATGCACTTTCTGCCAAAGACGGGGGTTGGAGCCTGGTCAATCCGGCTGCTGATTTATACGAATCGTATGAATTTAAGGATGGAACTCCTTTCAGCTATGATGATCCGAGATATGACCCGTCTAATTTAGGAAAGGATCGCGATCCGCGTCTGGATTATACAATTTACTATAACGGTGCCATCTTTATGGGTACAGAGTATAAGATGAGTCCTGACTACAGTGCAGCCAAGAAGGAGAAGCTCGATTATACAAGCGAGGCTTCCAGAACCGGCTTTATGATGAGGAAATATTTTGAAGAATCGACACCTATAAACGATGTACAGAGCGCAAACGGACTGACTCCGGTTATTCGTTATGCCGAAGTGTTGTTGGGCTATCTGGAATGCCTGGTTGAAGATAATCAAACGATCACTCAGGGAATATTGGACGAGACTATCAATGCAGTGAGAGGACGTGCAAGTGTGAACATGCCTCCGGTAACCGAGGTAACTCCTGCGAAGCTTCGTGAGATCGTGCGTCACGAACGCCGCATCGAGTTGGCTATGGAAGGTATCCGTTACTGGGATATCATGAGATGGGGAATTGCACACGAAGTATTGTCCCAGAAAATTTGGGGTGCGCCTTACCCGGGTTCGACTCAGTATGCGACTACGACCAAAGAGGTTGACCCGACAGGAAACTACCGCTGGTATGTGGGCAAACGTGCTTTCCGTAATCCGACGGATTATACATGGCCGATCCCTCAGTCCGAGCAAAATATTAACCCGAATTTACGTGACTAATTTAATAGTTTAAAAAATGAGACAATATGTATTATTGGCTTGTCTCTCTCCGGTAGCATGCCTGATGGCTGCTACCGGTCAGAAGGGAGGAAAAGCCAAGCAAAAAATCAATGACCGGCAACTTCCTAATGTCGTGTTTATCTATGCCGACGACCTCGGTTATGGCGACTTGGAGTGTTATGGTGCAAAGAATGTGCAGACTCCGAATGTAAACCGTTTGGCAGCTGAAGGTATTCGCTTTAACAATGCGCATGCTACGGCTGCTACCAGTACTCCTTCGCGTTACTCTATGCTTACCGGAGAATATGCTTGGCGTCGTCCGGGCACTGATATTGCAGCAGGCAATGCAGGGATGATTATCCGTCCCGAACGCTATACGATGGCTGATATGTTTAAGAATGCCGGTTACGCTACGGCGGCCATCGGCAAATGGCATTTGGGGTTGGGCGATAAGGATGGAGAACAGGATTGGAATGCTCCTCTGCCGACTGCTTTAGGAGATATAGGTTTTGATTATTCTTATATAATGGCTGCAACAGCCGATCGTGTTCCGTGTGTCTTTATAGAAAATGGTAAAGTGGCCAATTATGACCCTTCTGCTCCGATTGAAGTCAGTTATCGTAAGCCGATCGAGGGGGAACCGTTGGGAAAAGATCACCCGGAATTGCTGTTCAATCTGAAATCGAGCCATGGACACGACATGGCCATCGTCAATGGTATCGGCCGTATCGGATATATGAAAGGGGGCGGCAAGGCTTTGTGGAAAGATGAAAATATTGCCGATTCAATCACTTCACATGCCATCGGCTTTATCCGTGAGCATAAAGACGAACCTTTCTTTATGTATTTTGCTACAAACGATGTACATGTTCCCCGTTTCCCGCACGACCGTTTTCGTGGAAAGAACCCGATGGGATTACGTGGAGATGCCATCGTGCAGTTTGACTGGAGTGTAGGCCAGATCATGGAAACCCTTGATAAACTGGGACTGTCAGAAAATACGCTAATTATTCTGTCCAGTGATAATGGTCCGGTTGTCGATGACGGCTATCAGGATCGTGCGGAAGAATTGCTGAACGGTCATAGTCCCGCAGGACCGTTGCGTGGTAATAAGTACAGTGCTTTTGAAGGGGGAACTCGTATTCCTGCCATTGTAAGATGGCCGAAGGGAGCTGCTTCATCACAGGTTTCCAACGCTTTGGTCTCGCAGATCGACTGGTTTGCCTCTTTGGCTTCATTGGTAGGAGCCGGGCTGCCGAAGGGAGCGGCACCCGATAGCTTTAACTACCTCGATACTTGGTTGGGCAAAAACCACTCCGACCGGTCCTGGGTGATAGAGCAGGCTTCCAATCATACATTATCAGTCCGCACCAAGGACTGGAAGTACATTGAGCCCAATGACGGACCGGCCATGATTACTTGGGGACCGAAGATAGAAACCGGAAATCTGAGTACACCGCAGTTATATCACGTGATAGACGATGTGGCAGAACAGAAGAATGTAGCTTCTCTCCATCCGGATCTGGTTTTTGAACTCCAGAATATATTGAGACATGTCCGGATGAAAAACCTGAAGCCCTAAACAAAATAGCCGCTGAGGTATTGAAGAGGGTGTGTCGAAATGGCACACTCTCGTTTTTTTAGGGATACCGTTTCGATTTTATCTCACTATTTTCGTATCTGAATAAGATTGTTGGCTATCTTTGTATCCGGATCTGACAGACCTTATTGGAAATTACTCATAAACAAAATTGATATGACAAACGAACGAATGAAATTGCTGAACTGCACATTGGGATTAGTGGCAGGGGTGTCTTTGCCGGTAAGTGCCTTGGCCGCACCTCAGCCTGCCCAGGAACAAACAGAGAAACAACCCAACATCATCCTGATTGTCGCCGATGACTTGGGATACGGAGATTTAAGTTGTTATGGCGCACACCGGATTCAAACTCCGGGTATGGATCGTATAGCCAACGAAGGTATTCGGTTTACGCAGGGATTTTGTACTGCGGCCACATCTACCCCCAGCCGCTATTCGGTGATGACCGGGAAATATCCCTGGAGCAATGTGGACGCTAAAATCTTACCGGGTAACGCCGCATTGATTATCGATACTCAAAAAATAACGTTGCCTAAACTTATGAAGCAGGCGGGATATACTACCGGCTCTGTCGGTAAATGGCACATCGGCCTAGGAGATGGGCATGTGGACTGGAATAAGGAGGTGCATCCCGGAGCCGCTGAGATCGGTTACGACTATTCGTTTATTCAGGCAGCAACCAATGATCGTGTTCCTTGCGTCTTTCTGGAAAATGGAAGAGTCGTCGGATTGGATCCGAATGACCCTCTTTATGTGGATTACCGGAAAAACTTCCCCGGCGAACCTACCGGTAAAGAGAACCCCGAATTGTTGCGCATGCATCCCAGTGTGGGACATGCAGGCTCTATTGTGAATGGAGTTCCCCGCATTGGTTTCCAGAAAGGCGGGAAGGCTGCACAATGGAAAGATGAAGAAATGGCAGGATTATTCCTGGACAAGGCCAGGCAGTTTGTAGATGACAATAAAGACAAGCCTTTCTTCCTTTATTACGGACTTCACCAACCGCATGTACCTCGTGTTCCCAACGAACGTTTTGTAGGAAAGTCAGGCATGGGACCCCGTGGTGATGTGATTCTGGAGGCAGACTGGTGTGTTGATCAGTTCCTGAAAGAGTTGGATAAGTTGGGATTGGCGGAGAATACCATTGTGATCCTGACGAGTGACAATGGTCCGGTGCTCGATGATGGTTATCAAGATGATGCGGTAGAGTTGGTGGGTGATCACAAAATAGCCGGTCCGTTGAGAGGGGGTAAAACAAGTATGTTCGACGGAGGTACCCGTATACCGTTCATGCTTCGTTGGCCTGCAAAGGTGAAACCTCAGGTGTCAGATGTATTTGTCTGTCAGATGGACCTATTGGCCTCGTTTGCTTCTCTTTTGGGACAGACTTATCCGGACAAGGTAGATAGCGAAAACACACTCGATGCTTTTCTGGGCAAGAGTAAAAAAGGGCGTAAAGAGTTGGTTATTGAGGGAATGTTCAATTATGCCTATCGTCAGGGAGATTGGGCGCTGATTCCTCCATATTACAATCCTTATAGCAAAGAAGATGGTGACTTTATCGGTTTGGGTTACGGTTATAAGTTGTATAACTTGAAGTCGGACATCGGTCAACAAAAGAATCTGGCCGAGAAGTATCCTAAAAAGTTGGGTGAACTGATCAATCGTTTTGAGTATCTGAAAGCTCACTCCGACAAAGTGACGAGATTTTGATTATACAAACTGTATATCAAAAAGAGGCTATCCGAATCATTCGGATGGCCTCTTTTACTATATAATGAAAAAAAGAGGATTATTTCTCCAACAGGTCTTTCAGGAAGTCATCCAATTCTTTGTCCAGTCCCTTCAATAGTTCATCGTTCACCAACAGTGTGTCGTCATCTACGAGCAGAAGCTCTGAGATCGTCTCTTTGTCTTCGTCTACCAACACAAAGGAGTAGGGTTTGAGGATGGTTAACTTATCGAAGCTCCCGTTCTCTTTCATGCGGCAAAGCACGGTACGGAAAATTCTTTCAGCATCTTCGTAAAAGTCGTCCCCTTCGTAGGCTGTCCATTCATCGATGGTTACACTGGATAGTTCTTCATCTTCATCGTCATAGATAAAGAGTTCACCGGAATTCTGATTCGGTTGAATATGGATATCTGTGACGATGGTCTGTTCGCATCCACAGGTATATTTGTTGATTGCTTTTTGAATCGCAGATTCGATAATGGCTTGTGATTGCTGACTAAGTTTCATATCTTTTAGCTCTTTTTATTTAGCTCAAAGGTATAAAAAAAATAAGAACCCTTGCATGATTTCTTTAAAAATCCTCATTAAATCTACTCATTTGGCCTTTTAATTTGCCCAATCCGTTGCTCCTTTCCTTTAATTCATTCACATAAAGGCTGGTCAGGTAGTAGTTGGGGATTTCGCTCAAGTCTATATCGTTTCTCTTCAACGTGTCGATTTTGTCTATTTTACGGGCCAGTTCCTGTGCAGTGACAGCCCATTTGTGTGCTTCTTCCACACTGTCTTTCATCTCGTAATATAGAGCCAGGTTGAAGGCTGCACGCATTTTCTTTTTGTCGTTCTTGGCTGCTTTAAAAGCTTGTTCCCACAGTTTGGATGCTTTTTCCCATTCGTTTTCTTTCACATAAACGGCAGCATCGCGCATAGCTACGGAGCCATTGATGAAGTAATATCGATTGGCCGTTTTCCAGTAAGGTAATATTCTGTTTACCGGCACGGAACCGGCAAATTCAGAAGCTTCGCGTATCATTTGTCTTTCATCCGGCAGGCGTGAGCGGACAAACCCTTCGGTATTTCCATATTCTTCCCAAAAAATGCTGTCATGGGTGTTGATGGTTACCATCGGGCTTTTTCGTCCCGGCAGATAGATTTTCAGCGTTGGGTAAACCTTCGTATCCAGTGTGCCGTAATAAGTGTTCCATTCGGGGATGTAACTGAGAACCCGTGTCGATTTCATCTGCAGGTTTTCCAGTGAGATGATGCAATCCACGTCCAGAAACTGTGCCAAGGTCTGAACTTCCTCTTGGCTGAGAGTCGATTCACGGGGTGTGAAATCACGTGCACGCAGGGCCGAATCGCAGATTACGACTTCATTGAAATAGTTCTGTTCGGCAATAGCTTTGGCCAATGCTTCGGTAGTGAGTACGGGTTGTCCCTCGTGATAGGCTACTGCACGGCTGAGTTCATTTTTATTTTTTATTGTATTATCCTTGGGTGGTAAGGTGTTATCCGGAGTGTCGCTCACATTGTTTACGACTGCCACTCGTTTCAGTTCGTTAGGAAAACTGATCTCTGCGGGGAGCATATAATCGATGGAAAGTTGCTCAACAGTCTGGCAGGAACTGAAAGACGCGAGGAGCAATACGAACAGTATATACGGATATTTTGTCATAGCCTGTTTTTTTACTTTTCTAAAAGAACAAAAATACGATTTTGGTTGAATATAGAAAAGCCTCGAACAGTTTTTAACCGTTCGAGGCTTTTATTAAGGAGTTGTAAGTTCTTTGTTACTTAACTGTTCCGTCCGTGGCAGTTTTTGTACTTCTTTCCACTTCCGCACGGACAAGGATCATTGCGCCCCACTGTCTTTTCAGCGCGGATCGGTTCGCGTTTTACGGCTTCGCGAGTATCCTGCTGGGCAGCGGCCTGCTGATTCGGATCATTCAGGTCTTGTTTTTGTTCGCGATATTTGCTCATGTCCTGGCGTTGCTCAGGAGCTGCCTGACGTACTTCTACGCGTCTGGCTGCTTCTTGCTGTTCCTCTGTAGGCTCGGCTACGGGAATCTGACCGCGCATCAGGATAGACACTGTCTGGTTATTGATCTTGTTTACCATGTTGTCAAACAGAGTCACAGATTCCAGTTTGTAGATCAACAGCGGGTCTTTCTGTTCATAACTTGCGTTCTGCACCGAGTGTTTCAGTTCATCCAGTTCGCGTAAGTTTTCTTTCCAGGATTCGTCAATGACATGAAGAAGAATTGATTTTTCAAATGATTTCACTACTTCTTTCGATTCACTTTCGTAAGCCGCTTTCAGGTTGCAAGAGATGTTATACATGCGTTTTCCGTCTGTAATCGGAATCAGGATGTTTTCGTACATGTGCCCTTGATTTTCGTACACCTGTTTGATGACAGGGTTGGCTATTTGTGCCAGACGTTCTGTCTTGCGCTTGAAGTTAGCCATTGCCACATCGAATGTTTTGTCTGCCAGCTTGTCCTTTTTCTCGTTGCGGAACTCCTCTTCTGTGAAAGGAGCCTCCATTGCGAGTGTTTGGAGCAAGTCCAGTTTACATTCTTCGTAGTCTGCATTGTTTTCGATTGCGGCCGCGCAACGGTCCCAGATCATATTGACGATATCCATTCCGATACGCTCACCCATAAGGGCGTGGCGGCGTTTGGTGTAAACCACCGTACGCTGTTTGTTCATCACATCGTCATATTCCAACAGACGTTTACGGATACCGAAGTTGTTTTCTTCTACTTTCTTCTGTGCACGTTCGATAGAGTTTGAAATCATTTTATGTTCGATCATTTCACCTTCCTGGAATCCCAGTTTATCCATCACGCTGGCGATGCGGTCAGAAGAGAAGAGACGCATCAGGTCATCTTCCAGTGAAACGAAGAATACAGATGAACCCGGGTCACCCTGACGTCCTGCACGGCCACGCAACTGACGGTCTACACGACGTGACTCGTGACGTTCGGTACCGATGATTGCCAGACCGCCTGCCGCTTTTACTTCGGGGCTCAGCTTGATGTCCGTTCCACGGCCCGCCATGTTGGTAGCAATAGTAACCGTACCGCTCAAACCGGCCTTGGCAACAATGTCTGCTTCCTTCTGGTGGAGTTTCGCATTCAGCACGTTGTGTTCTATCTTGCGCATTGTCAGCATTTTGCTCAGCATTTCGGAAATTTCTACCGAAGTAGTACCCACCAATACCGGGCGTCCTGCTTGAACCAACTGTTCAATCTCTTCGATTACGGCTTTATATTTTTCACGTTTCGTCTTGTAAACGCGGTCGTTCATATCCTTACGGGCTATCGGGCGGTTGGTCGGAATCACTACTACATCCAGTTTGTAGATGTCCCACAACTCACCGGCTTCTGTTTCGGCCGTACCGGTCATACCCGAGAGTTTGTGGTACATGCGGAAGTAGTTCTGCAGCGTGATGGTAGCAAATGTCTGTGTGGCAGCTTCCACTTTCACACCTTCTTTGGCTTCGATGGCCTGGTGCAGTCCGTCCGAGTAACGGCGGCCTTCCATGATACGTCCTGTTTGCTCGTCAACAATCTTCACCTGTCCGTCGATCACTACATATTCATCGTCTTTCTCAAACATGGTATATGCCTTCAACAACTGGTTGATGGTGTGTACGCGTTCTGACTTGATGGCATAATTGGTCAATAAGGCATCTTTCTTTTCAAGCTTTTGTTCGTCGCTCAATCCATGTTCATTTTCCAGTTCGGAAAGTTGGGCGGCAATGTCCGGCAAAACGAATAGAGTCGGATCTTCCGAGTTGCCTGTGATCAGATCGACACCTTTGTCTGTCAGGTCTACGCTGTTCAGCTTTTCATCAATAACGAAGTACAATGGATCTGTTGCTTCGTGCATGCGCTTGTTGTTTTGTTCCATATAGACCTCTTCCGTCTTCAGCATACCGGCTTTGATACCCTGTTCACTGAGGAATTTAATCAACGCCTTGTTTTTAGGCAGTGCCTTGTGGCTGCGGAACAACGCAAGGAATCCTTCTTCCACCTCTTTCTTATCGTCCGAGTTGATAAGTTTCTTGGCTTCTGAGAGGTATTTGGTTGCTAATACTTTTTGTGCTTCCACGAGTCGCTCTACCAATGGGCGGAGTTGATCAAAAAGTTGGTCTTCGCCTTTAGGCACCGGACCGGAGATAATCAACGGAGTACGGGCATCATCGATCAATACTGAGTCCACCTCGTCGACGATAGCATAATTGTGCTGGCGCTGTACCAGGTCCTTCGGGCTGATGGCCATGTTATCACGCAAGTAGTCGAAACCGAATTCATTGTTCGTTCCGAATGTGATATCTGCCAGATAGGCCTGGCGGCGTGCGTCGGAATTAGGCTGATGACGGTCGATGCAGTCTACGCTGAGTCCGTGGAACATGTAAAGCGGTCCCATCCATTCGGAGTCACGTTTTGCCAGGTAGTCATTCACGGTTACTACGTGTACGCCGTTTCCGGTCAGTGCATTCAGGAATACGGGGAGGGTAGCCACCAGGGTTTTACCTTCACCTGTTGCCATTTCGGCAATTTTACCTTTGTGCAGTACCACGCCACCGAACAACTGTACGTCATAGTGAACCATGTTCCACACCGTGTCGTTGCCGCCGGCGTTCCAATGGTTTTGCCAGATGGCTTTGTCACCTTCGATGCGGACAAAGTCCTTGGTTGCTGCCAATTTGCGGTCAAAGTCAGTGGCCGTCACCACTATTTCTTCGTTTTCAGAGAAACGCTTGGCCGATTCTTTTACAATAGAGAAAGCAACCGGTAATACTTCATCGAGTGCTTTTTCATATATTTCCAATATTTCTTTTTCGATTTTGTCGATCTGAGCAAATACCTCTTCGCGGTCTTCCAGCTCTACATTTTCGATGCCGGCTCTGAGTTCATCGGCCTTGGCGCGTTCTTTACTTGCCGAGTTACGGATGTATTCTTTAAGTTCCTCTGTTTTTGCACGGAGGCCGTCATTGTCAAGCTTAGCAACCTCCGGGTAAGCGGCTTTGATCTTGTCTACCCAGGGTTGGATTTCTTTCATGTCTCGTGTGGATTTGTTTCCGAAAATCGAGCTTAAAAATTCATTAAATCCCATTATCTATTATTTATGTTTATTATTTACTAAATTGATTTAATTGCGCAAAGTTACATTAAAATGCTGATTTATTTGCGCTTTGCACCTTGTTTTTTGTGCGGAAAGTATTACCGGATGTCGGTAATCGGAGTTGCCGAACAGGCATTGGGAGATCGTATTCTCAATATGTGAGCTACGGTGGGAGCTATGTGGTCAATGGTTACGGGCGTGTTGATTACGGCTGGTTTTACGCCGCTGCCCATAAAAATAAGGGGAGACGGAATATGCGCTTTCCGCACCACCTTATGGTCGGATGTATTTTCGTTAACGATGCTCCAGCCCGGCAATACATCGATCAGCAGGTCGCCCGAGCGTTTACGGTGGAAACTGTTGCGTATCATCGAGATGTCCGGTGTCCAGGACCCCAATAACAGGCGTTTGCCGGAGTATACTTCATTCACTCCGCTGAACTGGATCAGAAATTCGGCGGCTTTTTCCTGTATATCCGCCAGATTCAGTTGTTTTTCTTCGATCAGTTTGTGATTCAGATAAATCTGCTGATCGTAGTATGCTTCCACATACTGTCCCTGCCCGTAGGTAGCCATCAGATACATGTTCAGCAAGGCTGCGCAGCGGTTCAGGTGAAATTCGCCGGTCGGAACCCGGTAGAGTCCCAGGTCGGGTGATTCGGTATCGGTATATCCGGTGGAGGTAATAAAGAAAACAACATTCTGCAGACCCACTTTCTTGTCAATGATGTCCAATAAAGAGGCGATGCTCCGATCGAGTCGTACGTATGTATCCTGCATCTCCATGGCACATTCCTGTACGCTCTTATGGGCGTAGTTGCCTGCATAGTAGGTCAGTGCCAGCATGTCGGGGACATGATCTTTGCCCATTGTGCTCTTATCCAGCAGTTCTTCTGTCAGCGTATTGATTTCATCGTTGATAAAAGGGCTTGTAATCAGTCGTTTGTATTTATTGACACGATCGTCGTCAAATTTGTATTTAAAAGCAGCATCTCTCCATTCGGGAAGGAAACTGTAGCTTTGTACCGGATGGACAGGAGTCCATGTCATATCGGCAATGCGGAAGTCGATGGCATTCCGGTCGTTATACTGGCTTACCCACCATGGAAACTCGCTATAATAGGTCGTTCCACACCATTTTCCGGTTGTGTTGTTGAGCCAGAATGCGCCATTTCCGGCATGTCCTGCTGCAAGAATGGCAGCGTCGCGGAATGGAGCGATGGCATATACCAATCCCTCGTTACGGGTGGCTATCTTCAGTTCATCGGCTATCGTAGAGGTCAGGAGATGGGAAGGCGAAGAGCTTTCGTTTGTATAATTGCCCATGAAAGCGGGGTCGTCGACACAACTCACAGTACGCAGTGTCGATACATCCATCCATCGTTTGCCGATAATGCCGTTGACCGAAGGAGTGGTGCCTGTATAAATAGCGGCTATGGCTGATGCGCGGTCCGTGCTGCTGAAAGTATATTCGGCATTCCGGAACACACGTCCTTCTTTCCAGAGCCTTCTGAATCCCCTGTCGCCATACAGTGTTGAAAAAGCTTCGAGATAGTCCGTACGTAACTGGTCTATGGTGAGACCTACCACTAATTTCGGGGTAGATGGAAGTGGCTGGGCTTGCAGTCCGGTAAAGGTAAGTACGGTCAGTATGGAGGTTAATAGTCCTTTCATTTAGCTTTTTTGTATGTCAGAATAAGATTGCTTGCAGAACGTATTAGCAAACAGAGTGCCAAAGGTAATACTGCTAAGTCGAAATTTTGTGGTATTACCGGAAAAAGCACTATAAAAAGTGTTAAAACAATGCAGTTCAGTAGATGATACCTGCTTTTGCGTCGCTTTCGTTCATCGTTTATAAAGAAAGGGAGGCAGAGCAGATGCCCCGGATGGAAGACAAACAGCAAGTAATTGGAGCCTACCGTGGGGTGTTCGGAGAAAAGAGCAAGGAAAGCGATGATGCATCCTGCGATGCCCGCTGCCGCAAACACTGCGATATCCAGTCCCCAAAGACTCTTTTTCTTGCGTAGACCATAGACGGTAGCCATTCCGATTGCGATAAACACAAGAAGGGACAATCGGATGGGGGTCAGCATATTCCAGATATCATTTTCTGCGGAGCCGGATACATCCGGTTCACAGTCAATAATTTTTTGAGTGGAAGCCACCAGCGCTTTGTTGTCTGAAGTGTTGGCTATGCGTGCTCCGGCAAAAGCATCCATCAGATAAAACGGAGCGAACATCATTTGTCTATTGTTGATGGGGTGGTCGGCCTGGCTGCCTATGCAGAAATCGATTCCGAATTGTGCCCAAGGATGTCCTTTCGTGTATTGATGGACAATATCCCGATAAGATTTCGTTTCGCCATTTTCGGTGTGTGCATTGCTGAAGAGCAATTGGCTACCGCTTTTTTGCAGGCTCTCTTCCACCTTGTCCCGTGGACGGGTAGCGCAGTTGTCGTAGAAAAAGTTATAGCGGTATATCCGGTTTTCCGGACGGTAATTTTCTTCCAGAAGGGTGATTAACTGTTGTTGTTCTTCGACTGTCAGATTGAGCGTCTGCTGCCATACACTGCGTCCGAAGTATTCGTATTCGGCGGCAAAACGGCGGTAATCTTCCACCCCCAATTGATAATCGGTCTTGCCGAGTGCGAAACGCAGGATGAAGTTGGGGGTGTTGAAACTGAACAAGCCATAATTGTATACCCGGTCGATGCCTCGTGCCGGTTCTTCGTAACGGATAGCCGTGTGCCCGAAGAGCGAATAGATTTCTTCACCCGGAGCGCATGTCAACAGGCTGATCCGGATGGAATCAGCGGTGGACAGACTTTCCGTTCCCCATGTCAGAATCGGGAAGATTGAAAAAACAATCAGGAGTAAATGTCGCAACTTTGAGTTCATGTGGCAAAGATACTGCTTTTGTGGGAATAAAATGGCCGGTTCAATGAATTTATTTGTCTCTTTTCGTCAATCGCGGGGCAATTTGTTCCTGAGCGCAGGGGTTGTGCTTCCCCGAGCGTCGGGCTGCAGGCCTTCGGCTGCCGGGCTGCGGTTTGTGAATAGCCGGACTTCGTCCTGTTGATCGCCGGACTTCGATTTGTTCGTGACGCGTTTCCTCGGGGTGCGTTTTGGGGAGACTGTCGTCAGCGGCAGCAACAGTTTTTTGAGCTTCCGTCCATTCTTCTTGTTATATTCTGTTTTGTTTTGTATTGTAGGCTATTGGGGGATATTCTGTTTTTTTGTCTCTATATGCTTATTAATCAGTAATGAAAACTCGTTGCTGGTTTTTGGATTTTCTGCTTGTTTTTGTTTATGCCTTCCGGCTCTCTTTTCCGCACTTTTCCAGCGAAGATTCCGGGAGAGGAAAGTAGTTTTACCGAATCGGCTGTCGGGACGTTTTTTTTATTTTTCTCTCTATGCCGCTACTTTTTTATTCGCTATTTCGGTATTTGAATAAATTTTATCTCTTATCTTTGCGCCCTCAAACAGAGAGAAAGTGAACTTAATTATCGATATTGGAAATACAGTAGCCAAAGTAGCGCTTTTCGACCGGACTTCTATGGTAGAAGTTGTTTACGACTCTAATCAGTCCCTGGATTCCTTGGAGGCTGTTTGTAATAAGTATGATGTTCGGAAAGCAATTGTTGCTACGGTTATAGACTTAAACGAGTGTGTGCTGGCTCAGTTGAACAAGCTTCCTGTCCCCGTCTTATGGTTAGACAGCCATACGCCGCTTCCGGTAATAAACTTGTATGAAACCCCCGAAACTCTCGGTTATGACCGGATGGCTGCCGTGGTGGCGGCCCATGATCAGTTTCCGGGTAAAGACATTTTGGTGATTGATGCGGGTACTTGTATCACTTACGAATTTGTTGATTCTTTGGGACAGTATCATGGGGGCAATATTTCGCCCGGACTCTGGATGCGGCTGAAAGCACTCCATCAATTTACCGGACGTTTGCCGTTGGTTCATGCCGAAGGACGCATGCCGGATATGGGAAAAGATACTGAAACTGCTATTCGTGCAGGTGTAAAGAAAGGGATAGAATACGAAATTACAGGGTATATTGCGGCTATGAAGCATAAATATCCTGAACTTTTGGTTTTTTTAACGGGCGGAGATGATTTTTCTTTTGATACGAAATTAAAAAGTGTCATCTTTGCAGATAGATTTTTAGTGTTGAAAGGATTAAATAGAATATTAAACTATAATAATGGTAGGATATAAACAGACACTTTGTGCGCTTCTGCTCACGATATTATTACCCGGAGTGGCAATCGCTCAAAATAATACAAACTCTCCTTATACACGATATGGCTATGGTCAGTTGGCTGATCAGTCATTTGCAAACAGTAAAGCAATGGGAGGGATCGCTTACGGATTGCGCGATGGATCACATATCAATCCGTTGAATCCTGCTTCTTATACGGCTATTGATTCGTTGACCTTTCTTTTTGACGGAGGGTTTTCGATGCAAAATACAAACTTTAGTAGTGAAGGCACCAAGTTGAATGCGAAAAATTCAAGTTTTGACTACATAGCGATGCAGTTTCGTCTACACCAGCGCGTGGCCATGAGTATCGGTCTGCTGCCCTACTCGAGTGTAGGCTATAATATGGCCAAGGCGAACAACGACGTTGCGTCGGAAGAAGCGCGGAGTGTCACTTCATTTGCCGGAGACGGAGGCTTGCATCAGCTTTACGTAGGTTTGGGAGTGAAGGTGCTGAAAAACCTTTCAGTCGGCGCCAACGTATCGTACTTTTGGGGGGAGATCACGCGTCAGGCGCGTATTACTTTTCCTTATAATGACAACGCTTTTGCTTTTCAGCATGTAGACTATTTGTCCGTGCGCGATTATAAGCTGGACTTCGGCGCGCAATACACACAGCAGCTGGGTAGGAAGCATGCGGTTACATTAGGTGTAGTGTTCTCGCCTAAAAAAGATTTGCATAACGAAGCTTATGTACAAAGATCGACGCTTACGAACTCCAACAGCACGCAGGCCGTCACTACGAATACGGTCGATACGGTGGCTACCTTTGGAATGCCCAATAGCTTTGGGGTGGGACTTACGTACGAGTATGACAAACGTCTGATCGTGGGAGCTGATTTTAATTTGCAGAAGTGGGGCGACGTGACCTATATGAATCAGCCGAATGCTTTTTGTGATGCGATGAAAATTTCAGTGGGTGCCGAGTATATGCCGAGTCGTTTCTCGCGTAGTTATCTGGCGCATATCAAATACCGCGTCGGAGGATATTATTCGGAACCTTATTATAAAATAGGAGGGGAGAGAGCCTCTCGTGAGTATGGAGTAACGGCCGGTTTGGGATTACCTCTTCCGGGTTCACGCTCGCTAATCAACGTTTCGGCTCAATATATTAAAGTACATGGTCTGAAAGCCGGTATGGTAGATGAAAATACATTGCGTTTGAGCATTGGAATCACGTTCAATGAAGGCTGGTTCTTCAAACGTAAAGTTAAATAATAGAGAGAATAGACGGTATTATATAACAACTAAAATTTAGATACAATGAAAATTAAAACGCTTGTGGCTGTGTTGTTTCTTTCGGCGGGAGCAACAACTGTGGTAGCACAGGACGACGCTAATTGTAATTCGAACAGTAGTATTTCTCACGAAGCAGTGAAAGCTGGTAACTTTAAAGATGCTTATACTCCGTGGAAAGCTGTTTTGGAGAACTGCCCGACTCTTCGTTTCTATACCTTCACAGACGGTTATAAAATTCTGAAAGGGTTGCTGGGGCAGATCAAAGACAGAAACTCTGCAGAATACAAAAAGTATTTTGATGAGTTGATGAATACGCACGATTTGCGTATGAAGTATACTCAGGAATTCTTGGGAAAAGGTGTAAAAGTATCGTCGGAAGATGAAGCACTGGGCATTAAAGCTGTCGATTATATTGCATTTGCTCCGAAGGTGGATGTAAATCAAGCTTATGATTGGTTGAAAAAATCGGTGGACGCTGCGAAAGCTGAGTCTGCAGCTGCTACATTGTTCTATTTCTTGCAGATGTCTCACGATAAACTGAAGGAAGATCCGGCTCACAAAGAGCAGTTTATTCAGGACTATCTGGCTGCATCCGAATATGCAGACGATGCTATAGCTGCTGCTGATAAAGAGAGTGTGAAGAAAGCTTTCGGAGGTATCAAAGATAATCTGGTAGCTCTGTTCATTAACAGCGGTACTGCCGATTGCGAATCACTGCAAGGTATCTATGGACCTAAGGTAGAAACGAATCAGACTGATTTGAATTATTTGAAGAAAGTCATCAGCATTATGAAGATGATGAAGTGTACGGATAGCGACGCTTATCAGCAGGCTTCATTCTATGTATACAAGATTGAGCCTTCGGCTGAGGCTGCTACCGGATGTGCATACCAGGCCTATAAGAAAGGGGATATCGATGGTTCTGTGAAGTTCTTTGACGAAGCGATCAACCTTGAGACAGACAATGCAAAGAAAGCAGAAAAGGCTTATGCTGCTGCCAGTGTTTTGACTACTGCCAAGAAATTGTCTCAGGCAAGATCTTATGCTCAGAAAGCAATCAGCTTCAATGAAAACTATGGTGCTCCTTATATCCTTATCGCCAACTTGTATGCTATGAGTCCTAACTGGAGTGATGAATCGGCTTTGAACAAGTGTACTTATTTTGCTGTTATCGACAAATTGCAGAAAGCTAAATCTGTAGATCCGAGTGTAACAGAAGAAGTTAACAAAATGATCAGCAGATATTCCGCTTATACTCCGCAGGCTAAAGACTTGTTTATGTTGGGCTACAAAGCCGGCGACCGCATCACTATCGGTGGTTGGATTGGAGAGTCTACAACGATCAGATAAATCTATGTTGCGACAACAAAGTAACAGTTTATTAAATAAAAGTTTGAGCATAACAATTGTCTTCGGGGCAATTGTTATGCTTCTTTTATTTTCTTCCTGTGGTGGGAGAAATAAGGCGATGGCCGATGCCATTACCGAGCGGGATTCACTGCCTGTTATGGATACACGGGGGGTAACGACCCTTATATCCGATTCCGGTGTCACACGTTACCGGGTCAACACTGAAGAATGGTTGATCTTTGATAAGAAGAAACCCTCGTATTGGGCTTTTGAGAAGGGCATTTATCTGGAACAGTTCGATTCACTCTTTCATATAGATGCGAGTATAAAGGCGGATACGGCTTATTATTATGATCGTGACCGGCTTTGGAAACTTATTGGAAATGTAGATATTAAGAGTCTGAAGGGCGATCATGTGACCACCGAGTTGTTATATTGGAATGAAGCCACCAAGAAAGTGTATACCGATAAGTTTGTCCGGATGGAAAAACCGGATCAGATTATGACCGGATATGGCTTTGAGTCAGACGATCAGTTTATGAAGCCGGTTGTTCATAACATATCCGGTATAGTATATATCGATGAAGATGCCGAAAAGGCAAAAACAGATTCTGTAAACTAACTATGAGCATCATTATTTACCTGTTGATTACGATGGCATTTTCTGCTTTCTTTTCGGGAATGGAGATTGCTTTTGTTTCGGTAGACAAACTTCGTTTTGAAATGGACCGGAAAGGAGGGGTATCATCGCGTATCCTTTCGCTATTCTTCCGGAATCCCAATGATTTTATTTCGACCATGCTGGTCGGGAATAACATCGCTCTGGTTATCTATGGTATATTGATGGCACAGATTATCGGCGACAATTTGCTGGCCGGATGGATCACCAATCATTTTGTAATGGTATTGGTACAGACCGTGATCTCCACACTGATCATCTTGGTGACAGGAGAGTTTCTGCCCAAAACGCTTTTTAAGATCAATCCCAATCTGGCCCTGAATGTCTGTGCAGTTCCTCTTTTCATCTGTTATGTTGTTCTCTATCCTATATCTAAATTTTCGTCGGGAGTCTCTTACCTCTTTCTTCGCCTGTTTGGGATGAAAGTGAACAAGGAAGCCTCTGCGAAAGCCTTTGGTAAGGTAGATCTGGATTATTTTGTCCAGTCGAGTATAGACAATGCCGAAAGTGAGGAAACTCTGGACACGGAAGTGAAAATCTTTCAGAATGCACTCGACTTCTCGGCGGTCAAGATACGCGACTGCATCGTTCCACGGACAGAAGTGGTAGCAGTTGCGCTGGATACATCCCTTGAAGAACTTAAAGGCCGGTTTGTTGAGTCCGGTATATCAAAAATAATTGTCTACGATGGTAATATAGATAATGTGGTGGGATACATTCATTCGTCCGAAATGTTTCGTAGCCCGAAAGATTGGCGCGATCATGTGAAAGAAGTTCCCATTGTGCCTGAAACGATGGCGGCCCATAAACTGATGAAGCTGTTTATGCAGCAGAAAAAGACCATTGCCGTGGTAGTGGATGAATTTGGAGGAACTTCGGGCATTGTCAGCCTTGAAGACCTTGTTGAAGAAATTTTCGGTGATATCGAAGACGAACACGACAACACTTCCTATATTTGTAAGCAGATCGGTGAGCATGAATACGTGCTTTCGGCCCGTTTGGAAATAGAAAAAGTAAACGAAACTTTTAATTTGGAGCTTCCCGAATCCGATGACTATCTAACGGTGGGAGGATTAATCTTGAATCAATACCAGAGCTTTCCGAAATTGCACGAATTGGTCTCTGTCGGTAAATATCAGTTTAAGATAATTAAGGTTACAGCAACGAAAATCGAACTTGTCCGACTGAAAGTAATGGAATAATGATCGATAGCTGTAATTTTTTAGCTAATAAATAGATGCATATTAGCATTTTTTGTATCTTCGTGCGCTAAAACCAAAGATGAAGAAAATAATAATAACAAATAAATCGTATTAATCAAAATGGCAACATTACAAAACATTAGATCCAAAGGACCCCTGTTGGTGATCGTTATTGGTTTGGCTTTGTTTGCTTTCATTGCGGGCGATGCCTGGAAAGTTCTCCAGCCACACCAATCGCATGATGTAGGCGAAGTCAATGGAGAAACTCTTTCTGCTCAGGACTACCAGAACATGGTAGAAGAATATACCGAAGTTATCAAGTTCTCAAGCGGAATGAGTTCATTGAATGATGAACAGACCAATCAGGTGAAAGACGAAGTATGGCGTAGCTATGTGAACAATAAACTGATTGAAAAAGAAGCGAAGAAGCTCGGTATTACTGTTTCGAAGGCTGAAATTCAATCAATCATTAACGAAGGTGTGAATCCGTTGCTGCAGCAGACTCCGTTCCGCAATCCTCAAACGGGCGCTTTCGATAAAGATATGTTGAAGAAATTCTTGGCTGACTACTCTAAAATGGACAAGACCAAGATGCCGTCTCAATATGTGGAATACTATGAAGGAATGCACAAACTTTGGTCATTTGTAGAAAAGACACTGATCCAGAGCCGTTTGGCGGAAAAATACCAGGCACTGGTGACTAAAGCTCTTTTCTCTAATCCGGTTGAAGCACAGGATGCATTCGACGCAAGAGTAAACCAGTCGGATGTTCTGTTGGCTGCTGTTCCTTATTCATCTATTGTAGACTCTACTATCACAGTGAAAGAGTCTGAACTGAAAGATCTCTATAACAAGAAGAAAGAACAGTTCAAACAATATGTCGAAACACGCAACATCAAATACATCGATGTACAGGTGACAGCCAGTGCAGAAGACAGAGCTGCTATCCAGCAGGAAGTGACTGATTATACAAACCAACTGGCTACTGCCAATGGTGATTATACTACTTTCATCCGTTCTACCGGATCGGAATATCCGTATGTTGATTTGTACTATACCAAGAAAGCTTTCCCGTCAGATGTAGTTGCACGCATGGATTCAGCTTCGATTGGACAAGTATATGGCCCTTACTACAATGCAGGCGACAATACTATCAATTCGTTCAAGGTGTTGTCTAAAGTGGCTGCTGCCGATTCTGTACAGTTCCGTCAGATTCAGGTTTACACAGAAGACGCTGCTAAAACAAAGGCTTTGGCTGACAGCATCTATACTGCTATTAAGGGTGGAGCCGACTTTACAGCTTTGGCTAAGAAGTACGGACAAACAGGTGAATCCAACTGGATTTCGTCTGCTAACTACGAAAATGCACAGGTTGATGGCGATAACTTGAAATTTATCAGCACTATCAACAATCTGGGAGTAAACGAACTCTCTAACGTAGCATTGGGACAAGGCAATATCATTTTGCAGGTGACTGATAAGAAAGCTGTGAAAGATAAATATAAAGTTGCCGTTATCAAGCGTGCGGTTGAGTTCAGCAAAGAAACTTATAATAAAGCTTATAATGAATTCAGCCAGTTTATTGCAGCTAACCCGACAGTAGACAAGGTTGCGGCCAATGCTGAAGAATCAGGCTATAAATTGCTCGAAAGAAATGATCTGTATAGCTCAGAACACGGAATCGGTGGTATCAGAGGGACTAAAGAAGCACTGAAATGGACCTTTGCTGCAAAACCGGGTGAAGTTTCCGGTTTATATGAATGTGGCGAAAGCGACCGCATGTTGGTTGTTGGCCTGGTTAGCGTGATCGAAGAAGGTTATCGTCCTTTGGCCCAGGTTCAGGATCAGTTGAGAGCTGAAATCATTCGTGATAAGAAAGCTGAGAAGATCATGGCCGACATGAAGGCTGCCAATGCAACTACAATTGCCCAGTACACATCGATGGCCAATGCAGTAAGTGATTCTGTAAAACACGTAACATTTGCAGCGCCTGCTTATGTAGCCGCTTTGCGTAGTAGTGAGCCGCTGGTAGGCGCATACGCTTCGGTTTCGGATATCAATAAGCTGAGCGCTCCTATCAAGGGTAATGGCGGTGTGTTTGTGTTGCAGGTATATGCCAAAGATAAGCTGAACGAAACATTCGATGCCCAATCAGAAGAGGCTACATTGGAAAACATGCATGCCCGTCTGGCAAGTCGTTTTATGAACGATCTTTATCTGAAAGGCGATGTAAAAGATAAACGATACCTGTTCTTCTAAAAACGGATTTGTTTTTTAGATAACGTCGTTTTAATATACGAAAGGCTGTTCCGTACGGAACAGCCTTTCTTTTTGCTATCTCTTTCCCTCTTCCTATTAACTTTTGTCCCTTCTCTTTTTTAAAATCGACTTTTATTCCTTACATTTGCATGAATAAATAAATATTTGTAGTAAATATGCCCAAATATCCGCTTTTAGGAATGACCCTTACCGAATTGCAATCTGTCACCAAAGATTTGGGGATGCCTGCTTTTGCAGCCAAACAGATCGCTTCCTGGTTATACGATAAAAAAGTGACTTCTATTGATGAAATGACCAATCTGTCGTTGAAGCATAGAGAGTTGCTCAAGGGAGAGTATGATTTGGGGATATCCACGCCTGTTGATGAGATGCGTTCCGTAGATGGTACGGTGAAGTATCTTTATCAGGTGAGTGACAATCATTTTGTTGAAGCGGTGTATATTCCGGACGAGGATCGGGCGACATTGTGCGTGTCTTCTCAGGTAGGCTGTAAAATGAACTGTAAGTTCTGCATGACGGGTAAACAAGGATTTACCGCAAGTCTGACAGCCAATCAGATCTTGAATCAAATCGCAGCATTGCCGGAGCGGGATAAGTTGACCAATGTCGTGATGATGGGGATGGGCGAGCCTCTCGATAATTTGGATGAAGTATTAAAAGCGCTGCATATCCTGACCGCTTCGTATGGATACGGATGGAGCCCCAAGCGCATTACTTTGTCGTCTGTAGGATTGCGGAAAGGACTTCAACGCTTTATTGAAGAAAGCGAATGTCATCTGGCTATCAGCCTGCATTCTCCTTTTCCTTCACAACGTTCTGAGCTGATGCCGGCCGAAAGGGCTTTCTCGATTAAAGAAATGGTCGATCTGTTAAAAAACTATGATTTTAGTAAACAGCGCAGACTTTCGTTTGAATACATTGTTTTTAAGGGCGTCAATGATTCGCTGATTTATGCTAAGGAGCTGTTGAAATTGCTGCGTGGGCTTGACTGCCGGGTGAACTTAATCCGGTTTCATGCCATTCCCGGGGTAGACCTCGAGGGTGCCGGTATAGAGACTATGACGTCATTTCGTGACTACCTGACCTCACATGGACTGTTCACTACCATTCGGGCTTCCCGGGGAGAAGATATTTTTGCCGCTTGCGGGATGTTATCGACGGCTAAACAGGAGGAGAGTAACAAGAATTAATATAAATTATCAGCACATTGGATGAAAGTATACGACCATTTCGTAGATTTGTGAAAACATTAAAATTGATGCATATGAAAAAGTACCTGTTTTACCTCAGTATGGCTCTTGTAGCAGTAGTGTTGTTTTCTTGTAAAAGCGGCAAGAAAAGTGTGTTTACTCCAACTTCCAGCGGACGTGCTTATGAAGTCCTCGTTGTGGTTGAGAAGCCTGTGTGGGAGCGTCCTGCCGGTAGAGCTTTGTACAATGTGCTTGATACAGATGTGCCCGGACTTCCGCAATCGGAACGTTCGTTCAGGATCATGTCTACTTCTCCCAAAGATTTTGATGCCATCCTGAAGTTGGTGCGCAACATTATTATCGTAGATATACAGGACATTTATACCCAACCTAAATTCAAGTATGCCAAGGATGTATATGCATCTCCCCAGATGATTTTGACTATCCAGGCTCCGGACGAGGCATCGTTTGAGAAGTTTGTCGAAGAGAACAAACAGCCGATTATAGACTTCTTTACCCGTGCGGAAATGAACCGTCAGATCTCTTTCCTGGAGAAAAATCATAATGACTATATTTCGACGAAAGTAGGTAGCATGTTCAACAGTGATATCTGGCTTCCGGCCGAACTGAGCAGTTCGAAGACAGGAGAAGACTTTTTCTGGGCAGGTACTAATGCCGCTACCGGAGACCAGAACTTTGTAATCTACTCTTACCCGTATACAGATAAGGATACCTTTACGAAAGAGTTCTTTATCCATAAGCGCGATTCAGTGATGAAGGCTAATATTCCGGGTGCCAAAGAGGGTATGTACATGGCGACTGATTCGTCTACCGTAGAGGTTCGTCCGATTGATATTCATGGAGATTACACAATGGAAGCACGCGGACTGTGGCGCATAAAGGGCGATTTCATGGGTGGCCCGTTTGTTTCGCACACCCGTCTGGATAAAGCCAGCCACCGTATTATCACTACAGAAGTATTTATTTACTCACCCGATAAAATGAAACGTGACCTGATGCGCCGATTGGAAGCATCTCTGTATACTTTGCAACTTCCTACCGAGAAGGCGCAGGAACAGATTCCGATGGGCATAGAGCAGGAGGAGAAAACTAACAAATAACAAAATGGAAGATAACAAAATAAAAATTGGCATCACTCAGGGAGACATAAACGGGGTAGGATACGAAGTCATTTTAAAAACGTTTGCCGACCCCGTCATGTTGGAACTCTGTACACCGGTCATTTACGGCTCTCCGAAAGTGGCTGCATATCACCGCAAGTCGCTCGATTTGCCTACTAACTTCAGTATTGTCAATACCGCTGCAGAAGCTGCCCACAATCGCCTGAGCGTGGTCAACTGTACGGATGACGAGGTGAAAGTAGAGTTTTCAAAACCCGATCCGGAAGCCGGTAAAGCAGCTTTGGGAGCACTTGAGAAGGCGATAGAGGAGTTCAGGGAAGGCTTGATCGATGTCATAGTGACGGCTCCTATCAATAAGCATACGATTCAGTCCGAAGGATTTGCTTTTCCCGGACATACGGAATATATCGAACAACGTCTGGGGAATGGTTCAAAATCACTGATGATCCTGATGAAAGAGGATTTCCGGGTAGCTTTGGTGACAGGACATATTCCGGTCCGTGAGATAGCCTCTTCAATAACCAAGGAACTGATTCAGGAGAAACTTGCCATATTCAACCGGTCGTTGAAACAGGATTTCGGGATTGGTGCGCCGCGCATCGCAGTGTTGGCACTGAATCCGCATGCCGGAGACGACGGATTGCTCGGTACGGAAGAACAGGAAATCATTTCTCCTGCTATTCAGGAAATGGCTGCCAAGGGAATCTTGTGCTATGGCCCTTATCCGGCTGACGGATTTATGGGATCGGGCAATTTCACCCATTTTGACGGAGTACTGGCCATGTATCACGATCAGGGATTGGCTCCTTTCAAGGCATTGGCCATGGATGAAGGTGTGAACTACACGGCGGGTTTGCCGGTGATACGCACTTCTCCCGCGCATGGTACAGCCTATGATATTGCAGGAAAAGGCGTTGCTTGCGAAGATTCATTCCGTCAGGCTATTTATGTAGCGATCGACGTATTCCGTAACCGTCAACGTGAGAAGGAAGCACATGCCAATCCGTTACGTAAACAATATTACGAAAAACGAGACGACAGTGATAAACTGAAGCTCGATACAGTAGATGATGATATTTAATCAGGAAGGGAGTTTAGTGCGAATATGACAAAAGCGGAAATACAACAGGTAAAACTAAGGTTCGGTATTATTGGTAACACTGAAGCTTTGACGCGTGCGATAGATGTTGCCATACAGGTGGCACCTACCAATTTGTCCGTGCTAATAACCGGAGAGAGTGGTGTCGGTAAGGAAAGTTTTCCTCAGATCATTCACCAATACAGTCGCCGAAAGCATGGACAGTATATTGCTGTCAACTGTGGTGCTATTCCTGAAGGAACCATCGATTCGGAACTGTTCGGTCATGAAAAAGGGGCTTTTACGGGAGCCATCGGTGAGCGAAAGGGCTATTTTGGTGAAGCCGACGGCGGAACTATTTTTCTGGATGAAGTCGGAGAATTGCCTTTGCCCACGCAGGCACGTTTGCTTCGTGTACTCGAGAGTGGGGAGTTTATAAAAGTAGGCTCCTCCAAAGTACAGAAAACGGATGTCCGCATTGTGGCTGCTACCAATGTCAATTTGACCCAGGCCATTGCAGAGGGACGTTTCCGTGAGGATTTATACTATCGTCTCAATACGGTGCCCATCCAGATCCCTCCTTTGCGGGAGCGTGGAGAAGATGTGCTGTTACTGTTCCGTAAGTTTGCAAGTGACTTTGCAGAGAAGTATCGTATGCCCGCCATACAGCTGACCGAAGATGCCAAACGGGTTTTGCTGTCTTATTCCTGGCCGGGTAATGTGCGTCAGTTGAAGAATATCACGGAGCAAATCTCTATAATTGAGACCAACCGTGAGATTAATGCCCCTATCTTGCAATCTTATCTGCCTGCCCAGAGTACGCAGCGATTGCCTGCCCTGTTCGGTGTAAAGACAGGGAAGAGCTTCGAAAGTGAACGTGAAATCTTATATCAGGTCCTTTTTGATATGCGACAAGATGTGACCGAACTGAAAAAGCTTGTACACGAAATCATGTCCGAGCGCGGAGCGGTAACCTCCAATGTCGGTACGTTTTATACGCCGGCTCCGGTAGTAGCCCCTACACCCTCAGTGCCTGCCATCATTCATCCGGTCAAGCCCAATTGTTCCGATGACGATGACATACAAGATACCGAAGAGTATGTGGAAGAGTCGCTTTCGTTGGACGAAGTCGAGAAAGAAATGATACGCAAAGCCCTTGAAAAGCATCATGGCAAGCGAAAAAGCGCGGCAAAGGATCTTAATATATCCGAGCGTACCCTTTACCGAAAAATAAAAGAATATGGATTGGAATAAAAAGATAATGCGAATTTCACTGCTAGTTTTCACACTGGTAGTAGGAATTTCGTGTACTGTTTCTTATAAGTTTAATGGTGGTAATATCAATTACGATAAGGTAAAGACTATCTCTATTGCCGACTTTCCTATTAAGTCGGACTATGTTTATGCACCGTTAGGCACTAAGTTCAACGAGGACCTGAAAGACATTTTCCTTCGTCAGACCCGTCTGAAACTGGTGAATAATAATGCCGACCTCGAGATTGATGGAGAGATTACCGGATATAACCAGTATAACCAGGCTGTTTCGGCCGACGGATACTCTTCTGAAACCAAGCTGACCATCACAGTGAATGTTCGTTTTGTGAACAATACGAATCATGAACAGGACTTCGAACAACAGTTTTCGGCCTTCCGTGTCTATGATTCGAGGGAGTTGCTGACAGCCGTTCAGGACGGACTGATTGCGGAGATGACCAAAGAGATTACAGATCAAATATTTAACGCAACGGTAGCAAACTGGTAATTAGAATGATTTCTGCTAACTTACAACAATGGATTCAGCATCCGGAAACGCTGAATAAAGATACTTTGTACGAGTTGCGAACGCTTGTCACACGCTATCCTTATTTTCAGTCACTGCGATTACTCTATCTTAAAAATCTATATTTGTTGCACGATATCTCTTTCGGTGCCGAGCTTCGTAAAGCCATATTGCATGTGGCTGATCGCCGGAAGCTGTTTTATCTGATTGAGGGTGAACGATATATTTTGAAACCTCGGAAAAAGAACGCACTTCCCGAAACAGAAGTTTTAGAGGAAGAGCCCAGCCTCGATCGTACGCTTTCCCTGATCGATGCTTTTCTGGCCACCGTGCCCGAAGAGGTTTCAGCCCAGACAAGCCTGGACTATGCAACGGACTATACCACCTATTTGCTGCAAGAAGACGATACACCGGAACTGGAAGAAACTCCCAAACTTCGCGGTCATGAATTGATTGACGGCTTTATCGAAAGAAGTGAAGAAGAAACATCCATCCGTTTGCAACCGGCAGATGAAAATAAAGCTATCTCCGAAGAGGAAGAGAGCGAGACGCATCATGAAGAAGATGAAGATGATAGCTGTTTCACCGAAACATTGGCCAAAATATACGTCAAACAGCATCGATATTCCAAGGCACTTGAAATTATTAAAAAATTAAGTTTGAAATATCCAAAAAAAAATGCTTACTTTGCAGACCAAATCAGATTTTTAGAGAAATTGATTATTAACGCTAAATCAAAATAACAAAATGTACTTATTATTAGTTATCTTAATGGTTATTGCAGCCATACTGATGTGCTTCATTGTGTTGATTCAGAACTCAAAAGGCGGTGGTCTTGCTTCAGGGTTCTCATCATCTAACCAGATTATGGGTGTACGCAAAACTACAGACTTTCTGGAAAAAGCAACTTGGGGCTTAGCTGCATTTATGGTTGTGATGAGCATTGCTACTGCGTATGTCGTTCCGACTTCTTCTTCTAAAACACAAGATGTCATTATGGAACAGGCACAGCAGGAAGAGCAGACCAACCCTTATAACCTGCCCGTAGGTACTACTGCACCGAAGACAGACGCTGCTGCTCCGGTTGAAGCACCTGCCACAGAAACTCCGGCTACTCCGGCAAACTAACAACAGATTCTTTTTAAGAAACGATAAGCGAAGCTGCAATTTCAAACCGAAACTTGCAGCTTCGCTTATTTTTTGCCGTAAAATGCATCTTTTTGTTAGGCATACAAGGCAGATTTAGTTACCTTTGTTCGCAATAACACTTTTACTAATTTCTGAGTTTAAATATTACAATGACAGAACAATTGAAAAACAAATTGAGTGACTCCAAAACACTTCGTTGGAGTGTGCTCGCTCTGGTCGCGTTTACTATGCTTTGCGGCTATTTCCTCACCGATGTAATGTCCCCTTTAAAGCCTATGCTCGAGAAAGAGCTTCTCTGGGATAGTTTGGACTACGGATTCTTTACCAGTGCTTACGGATGGTTCAATGTATTCCTACTCATGTTGATTTTCGGTGGTATTATTCTCGATAAGATGGGAGTTCGTTTCACCGGTATGGGAGCTTGTATACTGATGGTGTTGGGTTGTGGACTAAAATATTATGCTATCTCTACTATTTTTCCTGAGGGAGCTTTGATTATGGGTTTCAAGACTCAGGTCTTTCTGGCGGCTTTAGGATACGCTATCTTTGGTGTCGGCGTAGAGATCGCCGGTATCACCGTCTCTAAGATTATCGTGAAATGGTTTAAAGGTAAAGAGATGGCTTTGGCTATGGGACTTGAGATGGCAACCGCACGTATCGGTACCACTTTGGCTATGGTGCTTACCGTTCCCATTGCCGATTATTTCGGCTATACGGATGAAAGCGGCAGTTTCCATACCAATATTCCGATGCCTATTTTGTTGTGCCTGATCATGCTGTGCATCGGTACTATCGCCTTTTTCATTTATACCTTTTATGATAAGAAACTTGACGCTTCTTTAGATGCTCAGGGAGAAGAACCAGAAGAACCGTTCCGTATGAAGGACGTTATGCTGATTGTCACCAATAAAGGCTTCTGGCTGATTGCTTTATTGTGTGTACTATTCTATTCTGCTGTTTTCCCCTTTATTAAATATGCAACCGACTTGATGGTGCAGAAGTATAACGTAGACCCTAAGCTGGCCGGAAATATTCCGGGATTACTACCGATAGGTACCATCTTCCTGACTCCGTTGTTTGGTACTCTTTATGACCGTATCGGTAAGGGAGCGACGTTGATGATTATCGGTGCCGTCATGCTGATTGGTGTGCATACTTTGTTTGCGCTTCCCATTCTGAACGTATGGTGGTTTGCCACTGTGATTATGATTGTTCTGGGTATTGCTTTTTCACTGGTGCCTTCGGCCATGTGGCCTTCTGTTCCGAAAATTATTCCGGAGAAACAACTGGGTACTGCCTATGCTTTGATTTTCTGGGTGCAGAACTGGGGATTGATGGGGGTACCTCTGTTGATCGGATGGGTGTTGAATACCTATTGCAAAGGTCCTGTTGTGGATGGAGCGCAGACTTATGACTATACTTTGCCTATGGCTATCTTTGCTTGTTTCGGTGTTTTGGCTCTGATTGTAGCTTTAATGTTGAAAGCGGAAGACAAGAAGAAGGGATACGGACTGCAGGAAGCAAATATCAAAAAATAACAGTATATGGCAGACGTGAAAGAGAAAATAAATCTTCTGGATGTAATTCCTTTCCGTAGTGAAAATATTACGGCCGAAAAGGGAAGCGATGGTACCGTTACCATTGCTTTCCCCCGGTTTAAATACGAGTGGATGCGGCGATTCTTGTTGCCTAAAGGAATGTCTGCGGATATTCATGTCCGGCTGGAAGATCATGGCACTGCCGTATGGGAGTTGATTGACGGAAAGAGAACCGTTCGCCGGATTATTGAAGAACTGGCAGAACACTTCAATTACGAAGAAAATTACGAATCACGTATTACGGCTTATATCACTCAGTTGCAGAAAGACGGATTTGTGAAATTAGTGATTGAGAACTGATTGCATTACGATATACTATCGGAATATAATAAAGAGACTCCGGTTGATTTAAAAATGAAGTGCACCCTAAAAGTTAAACATGAACTTTTGGAGTGCACTTCATTTAAGATCGGCCGGAGTTTTTGATTATGCTTTATTCTCCTTCTTCTCTATCTACCTTGATCAAGCCTCCTGTATCCGGGTTGAAAGTAACCTGAACAGTCGATTTCTTATTGAAAAGCGCCGGAGCCAGATATTCGATGGTACCGAATTGTGTGACAGGAAGTTCTCCGTTAAACCATTGCTTTTTCCCCTCCGTTAGTGTTACTTGTGCTTTGCCGGGCACATTATAGGCAATGCCGTCCACCTTCTTTTTGCCATCGTCTTCCGGTACGTTGACGGTTTTCAGATTCTTCAGCGTGATATAAACCGGCTCTCCTGCAAGATCGTTATTGGCAACTATGCCCAGCTTCTTCGAAAAGCGGAAAGCTACTTCGTTGTCCATTTCCTTATCCGGAGTGAGGCGGATGTTGAATATCTTTTCGTCTTTATTCAAGGTACCCGAGAACATTTCGGTCATGGCAGCCTCTTGCTCTTCCAGGTTGGCGAGCATAATCTTCAGTTGCTCCCCATCTTTGGGCATGTTGTCTGCCTGTCCGCGTACCAGGGCATTTTTACTTTCACGAATGTTATAAATCTCTTTGGCAACCAACTCCGCCATTTTAGCCGTAGAACCTGCCATCAGAATCTCTTCGGTCAGAAAATCACGTGGATTTATCTTCTTTTTCTGTGTCGTGGCGGGTTGCATCGGAGCCGACTTTTTAGGAGATAGCGGTACGTTGATTGATTTTACGATACCATCTTCGGTCAATTCTATTAGCGGAGCTACTGTTTTATCTTTCAGCTTGACAAAATAGGTATGTTCGCTATCGGGGATACCGACAGATTTTGCTTTGACGCTGACCAGTTCCCAATATTCCTGAGGCTCACCCGACACATCGGTCAACCGGAGATAACGGTCGGCATACTTGCTGAATTCTCCCGGAGTATATGTCACTTTATTGACTTTGACTTCAATATTGATTGCTGTTTTAGGAAGTGCATAGGTTACACCGTAATCTTTTCCCCGGGTAACTCCCGCTGTAACTTCGGTCTGGGCATAAGCCGAGGTAGAGAGTAACAGCCCTGTCAGTATAATTAGCTTTTTCATTTCCGGTTTATTTTAACTGGTTTAAAAAACAAAGTTAATGAAGTTATTTGGAAAATCATAAGTTGTTAACTTTTATTCGCTTACCAGACGCCAAGCCAATGGCAGATTACTGATAATGTCTCCTGCCGTCATGCTGATAACGCCTTGCTTTTTGCGTGCGAAATCACCTGCCAGGCCATGTACATAAGTGCCGATTTTGGCAGCTTCTTCAGCCGGATATCCCTGTGCGAGCAAAGCCAGCACGACACCTGTCAATACATCTCCGCTTCCGGCTGTTGCCATACCCGGATTACCCGTAGAGTTGAAATAGCACTTGCCCGAGGGGGTGATAATTGCCGAATAGGCCCCTTTTAATATGATATGTACTTTGGTGGTTCGGGCCAGTTCACAGGCCTTCATCAGTCGTTCGTATGAATTCTGGCATTTGCCCACCATGCGTTCCAGTTCTTTGGGATGGGGAGTCAGAATAGAGCCTTTGGGCAATGTGGTCAGTGCGTGGCGGTGGTTGGCCAATATGTTTAGTGCATCGGCATCCAGTACCAGAGGTGTCTGGCAACCACTGAGTTGTTCAAGCAGTGCAGCTTCGGTCTCTTCCGAGCGTCCGATGCCCGGACCGATTCCTACAGCCTGATAGTCATCCGTATCTGTAGGGCAGGCAAAGTAGGTATCGCTGGCATCCGATTCGATAATTGCCTCCGGAACCGAAATCTGCAGGATATCATTGTTGCGTATAGGTGCATGGACTGTCAGTAAGCCTACACCCGAACGCATACAGGCGCGGGCTGCCAGTATCGACGCGCCTGCCATGCCGTACGAACCGGCAATCAGCAGAGCATGCCCAAAGTTTCCTTTGTGTGAGAAAGTGTTACGGGGTTTGATCAGAGCGTGTATTTCTTCCGCTTCCAATAAGGCATAATTGCTTTCCGTCTCCTCAATCGCTTCACGACTGAGGTTGATATCCAACAGTTTCCATTCGCCTACGAATTCGGAATTCTCGGCAAAGAGGAAAGCCAGTTTCGGCAATTGCAGGCTCAATGTCAATTGGGCACGGATGATATTGGCTTTTACATTAAATGTGTTCTCTTCCCCCATCAGTCCCGAGGGGATATCGATGGCGACTACGGTGGCAGGCGATGCATTGATATATTTCACTACTGCCGCAAAACCGCCACTTAGCGGCTTATTAAGTCCCGAACCAAAAAGTCCGTCCACTACCAGATGATCCATTGTCAGGGCAGGAGGTACAAACTGTGTGCTTACTTCGCTGAACTTCACATTATCCATCATCTCTACCAGCTCCTTGTTGGTCTGGCAGTCGGCAGACAGTTCCCCTTTCGGGTTAAACAGATAGGCTTCGACCTTGTATTCCTTTTCCGCCAACATTCGGGCCACGGCAAGGGCATCTCCGCCATTGTTGCCCGGTCCGGCAAATACCGTGACGGGAGTTGTGATATCCCAGCGTTCGGTGATGGCTTTGGTCAATGCCTGTGCGGCCCGCTCCATCAGGTCGATCGATGCAATCGGTTCATGTTCTATGGTGTAAGCATCCAGTTTCTTGATGCTGCTACTTGGAAAAATCTTCATGGTGAACTTTCATTTTAAGTTTTTTGACCCACAAAGATAGCAATTAATATACGAAATCGGGAACTTCTTTTTCTTCTTCTTTTTTTCTGAATACCCCTGTCTTTCCGTAATTCTCCCTGCGGTAGCGTTGGTGCAGGTAGATGAAAGAGCATACAAAAGCAACGAAACAGATTATTCCCACATATCCTGCCATCAGATTGTAGAAAGCTGTCCAGTTAATGTCCGGTGAAAAGAATTCTTTGACAGCCAATACTATGACTGTTCCCGTATAGCCCAGAAAATCATTCATAGCAATGAAGAAACCCACGTTACCTCGAATTTTGAAGCAGGCGATAAAACGGTCGAAGAAGATAGTCTGGAAAGTGAGAAAAGCCAGATAGAGACACAGGCTCTGGATGAATAGCCAGGCGATGGCGTTCAGCTGCAATTGTTCGTAACCAAACGAAACGACTGCCATCACTACCATGCTGGCAATGATCAATCCCAGTAATATCGACAGTGCTTTCAAGTTGCTTCTGACGAACACCATTAATCCGAAAATTATCAGAATAATGAGGGTTACTACGCTGTCTACCTGTGCAAACATCCACGAAGAGTATTGAGAGACATCGATAATTTTTACCAGGAAGTCCTCCTTTATATCTCTCAAGATAGTCAGTACCACATTGGCTATAAAGAGCAGAGTGAGGAAAGGCATGAAATTCTTAAATAGCTCCCATCGTTGCTTGCCGTTCAGTGTTTCCCGTTTCGATTTCATGGCAATGTCTTCGGCTGTTGGCTGTGGAAGCCGGTTGAGTGCATATCCCAACAAGGCAAGTAGAGGAAGGGCAACTCCGCCTATCAGGGCAGGCATCCAGAATTCGCTGATGTTCAAAGTGTCCATGACATACAAACCGGCCGACTTGGCGGTACCCGAGCTGATGACCATACTGACTCCGAGTAAGCTGGCAAGAATGTCCGTCATTCGTCTTCCCTCGATAAAGCTAAAAATGATTCCCCACATACATCCCAGTGAAAGTCCGTTCAGAAACATGGCTCCTATATTATAAGGTGCGGGCAACAGTCCGAACAATATTAACGAAGCTTCAGCCAGAATTATGGAGATCAGAATAAACTTCATCCGGTTTTCCCGTTTTAATTCGGAGATTAATTTAATTCCGATGAATTTAGAAAGTACATATCCTAATATTTGCGCGATGGTAACTACCACTTTGTAGTCCATTCCAAACGCTTCAAGTCCGTCAAATCCGGCTGCTGTGTAAGGCTTTCTCAGTGCATATACCAATGAATAGGAGAGCAGCGCTGCTCCGCCTGCCCAAAGAATGAAAAGGAAATCAGAAATTTTTCTCTGCGAATAAGTTTTTACTTGCTGTACATTGTTCATAACATCTGCTTGTTGTTTTCCGGTGCAAAAATAGGAGGGTAGTGTTACAGACCTGTTACTGAATATATGAATGTTTATTATTAATAGATATTGATAATGAATCTGTTATGTTGTAATGTTTATGTAATATTTATGAAACGGAAACGAAAAGAGCATCGCACTTCCGGGCATCTGTTCATCATAATTTTAACGGGAAGCAGATGCATACCTGCAAATATCTTTTAGGAAATAAATTCCCTATTTCTGGGTATTGCCTGTTTGGGCAGAAACTGTACTTTTGCCTGAAATATTAAATCAGCAGACAAATGAATAAGAGAGGCTTTGTAAGCAAGATCTTACAGAATTTCCGGAAGCCTGAAGGTTTTTTCGGAAGAATGATACTTTGGGGGATGAATACAGGACATGCATCATTGGCGCAATGGGGAATGTCATGCTTGCAATGGCAACCGGAATGGAGTGTACTCGACATCGGTTGCGGTGGTGGTGCCAATTTGCTACAGATATTGCAACGTTGCCCGCAAGGGAAAGCGTATGGCATAGATATTTCATCGGAGAGTGTCACCTTTGCGCGTAAAAAAAATAAAAAGTATCTCGGTACACGCTGCTTTATCGAGCAGGGAGGAGTCCACCGACTTCCCTATCCTGATTATGCGTTCGATGCGGTCACTGCTTTCGAGACTGTCTACTTCTGGGGTAACCTGCAGCATGCTTTTACGGAAGTGGCGCGTGTGTTAAAGCCCGGTGGATCGTTTCTTATCTGTTGTGAGATAAGCGATCCTGCCAATAAGGCTTGGACGGGACTTGTTGAAGGGATGGAGATTCATTCCTGTGATGAACTGAAGGCGATTCTTTCCAAAAGTGGTTTTACCGATACGGTCATATTCCGGACGAAGAAAGAAGAACTGTGCCTGGTAAGCCATCGGCAAACTGTGCGGTTGTAACCAATGCCGGGACGCTCTTACCAACGAATACGTTAACAATGTTAATGCCCGTAAAAGTGCTTTCCCTCCTTATCAATAGCTTATTAACTTCGTATCTCTAAAGAATTAATATCTTGCAATTACGAAGTTAATATTAACGTACTGTTAATGTTAACTTCCTACAGTTCTCTTATTAAGATATTATTGTTTGATAATCAATTGCTTATATTCTGGATGCGTTCTGTTGTAAAATTCTTCTCTTACGTTCAAGATGTGCGTAGTTGTCTGTTTATCAAGTTACCGTTAAGACTCTCCATAGCCTGCCTCTCCACTTATTTCCACATTCTTTTATAAGCCACATTAGTATTATGTATATTGCTGCTTTCCTTATTTGCAAAGAGATAAATTATGTCTTTGATATTCAGTCATATAACTTCCTATGATGAAAATAACCTGTGAAAAGTTTTGGAGACTCAAAAGAAGGTTTTACCTTTGCACCCGTAAATATATAGGCGGACAAATATACTTTTCTTTATGTTCGATATATGTTTAAAATAAAATAATTCAACGTATCGGATAGTATTCAAATCCGGTGCGAATACTTTTTCTGTACCCGATTATCATAAAACTTAATTTGTAAATTACTGAAAATAAGGCATGTTTTTTGAACATTCCTGTTTTTAACAAATTTTCATCCTTAGTCATTGCTGAAACTTTTTCTTACGAACGTAGTCTTGGAGACAACAGATAGCGATAAACATTGGTATGTCGTACTGACACGAACTAACTCAGAACGTAAAGTTCGGGATTATTTTCAATTGCAGGAGGTAGATACCTTTCTTCCTGTACAAAACCGTGTCATAGAGCGTGAAGGAAAACGCATTGAGCGTGAGCGCCTTTTGTTGCCCCGTATGGTTTTCGTTCATATCTCCCGTCAGGAAATGGCTGCCGTCCGAAGTACACTGAATGTATACGATTTCCTTCGAGATCGTTCTACCGGGGCTCCTACCTGTATCCCTGATGCGCAAATGGCTGATTTTCGCTATATGCTCGATTACTCCCAGGATCAGGTGATCCTGACAGGAGAGTCCATTCCCAAAGGTACTCGTGTAGTAGTTGCCAAGGGCGATTTACAAGGCTTGCGGGGAGAATTGGTCCGCTACAATAATAAATATCATATTTTAGTACGTATCGATATGTTCGGTAGCGCTATGGTTACAATTCCGGCTAGCTACGTCCGGAAAGAGAAATAAAAAGTATATATGTAAAGAAAATACCATTATATGTAATGGCGATAACAATATATGTAACGGGTGATAACAATATATGTAATGCCCCGTTACGTCGTTAGATATAATTCTATTGGATATTATTACTCTTCTATACAAATAAAAACCGAAAAGAATCGACGAATCATAATTCATTCCTTTTTAAAATGAAAAATTCTCTGTGTAATTCTGTGTCCTCCGTAGTGAAGAAACTCTTGGAGTATGGCGAGGACGGTACTCCTGTCTATGTGAATGAACTTACTGCGTTAAATCAAGAACTCCGTAACTTGTGTGCTGATCTTCTTCTTCAGAAAGGAGAATCTCCCGAAGAAGAGGCTGAAATACTTGTTACTTTGTTCAAAGGTTACGATACCATGCTGTTTAATTTCTCCTCTGAGAATGAACAGGTTATTCAAGAATTATTGGATCGTTCAATGACTATTTTAGAAAAACTACCAGCTTCTGTATTGAAATGTCAGTTGCTGCTGGAGTGCTTTGAGCAGACGGGAGATGAGGAACTGATAAGAGAAGCTAAGAAAAACATAGAGAGAATAATGAAAAATAATTAATCTTACATATAAACATTTGACATGTTAAATAATAAGTCAGTTTTAATTACCGGTGGAACAGGTTCTTTCGGTAAGAAGTTTGTGGAAACAATCCTTCGGGATTATCCGCATGTTACAAGAATTGTCATCTATTCTCGTGATGAATTGAAGCAATTTGAACTTAAACAAAAATATCCGGAATCTAAATATCCCCAACTCCGCTTTTTTATAGGTGATGTTCGTGATGGTGAACGTTTGAAACGTGCTTGTGAAGGTATTGACGTGATTATTCATGCGGCTGCGATCAAGCAAGTTGATACAGCGGAATATAATCCGGAAGAATGTATTAAAACGAATGTTCATGGCGCTCAGAATGTAATAAATGCAGCATTGCAAACAGGCGTTAAGCATGTTGTAGCTCTTTCTACGGATAAAGCTTGCGCTCCTATTAATCTGTACGGTGCTACTAAACTTACATCTGATAAGTTGTTTGTTTCTGCGAATAATATAAAAGGTGCAAAAGATATTAAGTTTTCAGTCGTTCGTTATGGTAATGTAATGGGTTCACGTGGTTCTGTTATTCCCTTTTTTATAAGCAAGAGGGATAATGGAGCAACAGAATTACCTATAACCGATATGAAAATGACCCGCTTTAATATTTCTCTTCAAGCCGGTGTGGATTTGGTGATGTTTGCTATCGGACATCATTTAGGCGGTGAAATATTCATCCCTAAAATCCCCTCCTACCACATTGTGGATGTAGCCAAGGCTATTGCTCCCAACCTTCCTTTGGTTGAAGTTGGTATTCGTCCGGGTGAAAAACTCCATGAAGAAATGATTACGGCAACGGACGCCTTGAATACTATTGACTTAGGCCGTTATTATGCGATACTTCCCTCAGTGTCGTTTAATTATAATAAAGAGGATTATATCCACCATCATCATGCCGTTGCTGTTCCCGGTGATTTCCATTACAGTTCAGATAAAAACGAGGAATGGGAAACGGTGGAGAGCATGCGTGAAAATATAAAGAAATATGTGGATCCAAATTTTGAAGTCAAATGATCAGTAAACCTATTCCTTATGGTCGCCAGTGTATAACAGACGGGGATATACAGGCTGTTATTGAAACCTTGAAATCTGATTATTTGACTCAAGGACCTAAGATTAAGGAGTTTGAGGCAGCTTTCGCAGAATATGTAGGTGCCAAATATGCTGTGGCCGTAAATAACGCTACTTCAGGTCTCCATTTATCGGCTACTGCATTGGATGTCCGTCCCGGTGATAAAGTAATTGTTACTCCCATGACTTTTGCGGCGAGTGCTAATTGTATTCGTTACTGTGGTGGTGAGGTTGTTTTCTGTGATATTGATAAGGATACTTATCTTATGGATATTCACAAACTTGAATCTTTACTTCAATTGTCTCCCAAAGGGACTTATAAGGGAATTGTTCCGGTCGATTTCGCCGGGTATCCTTTGCAGATGGAGACTTTTCGCAGGTTAGCAGATGAGTATGGGCTCTGGATCATAGAGGATGCTTGTCATGCTCCGGGTGGATATTTTGTAGATGGTAATGGGCAGAAACAGTATTGTGGGAATGGTTCTTTTGCCGATGTTTCAGTTTTCTCATTCCATCCTGTAAAACATATTGCTACGGGTGAAGGGGGGATGGTGACTACTAATAACAAAGAGTTATATGACCGACTGTGTCTTTACCGTACGCATGGCATTACAAAAAATCCTGATTTACTTCAAGAGCATCATGGTGGTTGGTATTATGAGATGCAAGAATTAGGTTATAATTATCGGCTCACTGATTTTCAGGCCGCTTTAGGCATTTCTCAACTGAAGCGTGCTGATTCAGGTCTGGCACGTCGTCAGGAGATAGCTCAACGCTATACTGAGGCTTTTTCCCAGCTAGAAGGTATTTGTACACCTCATGTGGATCGTGACATTTTCCACGCTTATCACCTTTATATTATCCAAGTGGCAGATCGTTTGGGATTATATAACTATTTGCATGATAATAATATCTATGCACAGGTCCATTATGCTCCTTTGCATTTGATGCCTTATTATCAGCAATTCGGAAATAAAAAAGGAAGCTTGCCTGTTGTTGAAGAATATTATGAGCATTGTTTAAGTTTGCCTATGTATCCAACTTTGACAGATGAAGAACAGGAATATGTGATTCATAAAGTGATAGAATTTGTGAGAAAATGAAAAATTTGGCAATAATTCCTGCAAGGGGAGGTAGTAAACGTATTCCTCGGAAAAATATTAAGCCTTTTATGGGTAAGCCCATTATTGCTTATTCCATTGAGGCGGCATTACAGTCAGGCATATTCGATGAGGTAATGGTTTCGACAGATGATGAAGAAATAGCTGAAGTGGCAAAACAATATGGGGCTAATGTTCCATTTATGCGGTCAAAAAAAAATTCTGATGACCATGCGACAATGGAAGATGTTATAGAAGAAGTGTTAAATGAATATTGTTGTCAAAATAAATCTTTTGATTCTTTCTGCTGTATTTTGTCTACGGCTCCATTTTTGAGATCAATGTCTTTGATTAATAGTCATATTAAATTTTTAGATGGGCAATATGACTCGTTATTTCCTGTTTTGCGTTTTACATATCCTATTCAACGTGCTTTGAGACAAGTTGACGGAAAAATTGTGATGCGTGAACCTCAGTATATTCATTCTCGTTCACAAGATTTAGAACCGATGTATCATGATTCTGGACTATTTTATTGGATGACTGTTTCTAAATTTATGGAAGTGAAAGAAATATTTTGTGATAATAGTGGTATGATAGAATTATCAGATCTGGAGGTTCAAGATATTGATACATATGAGGATTGGCGGATGGCAGAAATAAAATATCAAATGTTATATCATGTTGATAACAATTTTAACAGAAGGTAGCATTGATTGGGGAATAGGGCATATTTGTCGTTGTCTGGCTTTTTATGATGCGTTTTTAAACGAGGGTTTTGATGTTCGTTTTATAATTCATGGAGATACTTCTGTAACTTCACTTCTTTCTAACAGAAATGTCGAATACATTCCCTGGCTAGAAGATATAGCACTTTTAAAAAATTGCATTAAAGATGAAGTGGTATTTATGGATTCTATTCAAGCGGATCAGTCAATGGTTGATTTTCTACAGAATCATGTTTATAAATTAATTGTAATCGATGATTATCGTCGTCGATATTACCGTGATTCTATTATCATTGATTGGACTCCTAATGTTGAAAATAGCCACCGACATAAATGGAATTCCAGTAACTTGTATTTATTGGGGTTGCAATATTCTGTTTTGCGGAATGCTTTTAATTTAAAATCTTTTTATACGGTAAAACCTTCAGTTACATCTGTTTTTATAATAATGGGCGGAACTGATGTGCGTGGTTTAACCATTCCTATAGTTTCCTCATTATTAAATTCATATTCTACTTTACAATACAATATTGTCATTGGTTCAAGAACACATGTTGATTTGTCTTTATTAAATAACAGAAATATTCGTTTCTTTTATTCTTTAGATGCTGAGCATATGAAAACGTTAATGCTGGAATCGGATGTGGCAATTTCTGCTGGCGGACAAACTTTGTATGAATTGGCTTCAGTGGGGCTTCCTACAATAGCAATTCAAGTAGTAGATAACCAGTCGGAAGATATTTCCGGCTTTCTAAAAAAAGGAACATTGAGCAATGCTTTTCAATGGGATGATCCCTATTTGTTTGAGCACTTAATTCAAGAATTAAGAAAACTTTTTTCTTTTGAACGCCGTAAGTTTATATCGGATACTTCTTTGTCTCTATCTGTTGGAGAAGGAATGATTTCGATTGTTCAAGTAATAAAGGAAAATTTGGGATTATGTTGATTTTAGAGAATCGAGCTACTGTTATTCTATATAACTTTTTGCGAAGTAATATAAGATCGGGTAAATTTTTGTTGCCCGCTAATGTTTGTCCGATAGTTCCGACCACTTTTCTAAAGGCCGGTTTAAGTTTTGATTTTATAGATATTGACGATACACATGCGATGGATCAACATTTGGCACTAAAGGCTATTGGTCTAGGAGGTGTAAAGGGTGTATTGTTCGTACATGCTTATGGGCATCAATATGATACCTCAAAATTTTATTGTCAGATAAAAGAATTCGATTCATCTATTGTTGTTATTGATGATAGATGTTTATGTCCACCGGAGTTTTCTAGTGAGAATCAAAACAATATTGATTTGACTCTTTATAGTACAGGATATGCAAAATATGTAGAACTGTTGTATGGGGGATTTGGCATTATGAATGACTCTTTTTCCTATAAAAGAGAGTTTTTAGCCTATGATAATTCTGACTATCAGACCCAAATGGATTGTTATAAACAATATTTGTCAGATAATAAACGATATTATTATCATGACTCGGATTGGCTGGATATTTCAGGGAGTAACTGGACTATTGAAAAGTATAGGAAAATAGTTTTAGAAAAAAAAGAGATTGTTGATTTACATAAGCGACGACTTAATGCCATTTATGATGCTGAATTGCCCAATGATATAAAATATGGTTCAGAATATTGTGATTGGAGATTTCTTGTTTGTATTCCTAATCGGGCATTAGTTCTAAAAGCATTATTTGATAATGGTTTATTTGCTGGGACTAATTTTCCATCTGTTTCTTATATGTTCAGTGGTATTCATTCTCCTGTAGCAGAAGTAAAATCTATGTGTATTTTGAATTTATTTAATGATCTTCGGGTTGATACCGAGTTTGTTTTTAAATCTTGCCGTATCATAAACTCTTTAATGTAACTATGAAAAAAATTTTGATATTAGGTGCTGGAAACATTCAAGTGCCAATTATTCTGAAAGCTAAGGAATTGGGTTTGTATTGTATTGTGGCAGATATGGATTCGTGTGCTCCTGGTTTTGAATTTTCCGATGAACAGTTGGCTATTAGTACTTTGGATACTGATAAACTCATGAAATATGCTGAAAATAATAATCTTGATGGAGTCTTAACAACCTCAGATTATCCTGTAAATGTCGTTGCATCAATATCTAAAAAACTACATCTAACAGCAATGTCTGAAGATGTAGCTAAAATTTGTACGAATAAATACTTGCAGCGAGAACTCTTTTTGAGGAGTGGTGTTCATACTCCTGCTTTTTATTTATGCGATCAACAAACTGATTTGTCCTTATATCAAGAATTTCCTTATGTGGTAAAACCTGTCGATTCATCAGCTAGTCGTGGGGTTCAGCGTGTAGACAGTTTGGCACAATTGAAAGATGCTTTTGATTTAGCTTTGAGCTATTCAAGAAAAGGACAGGTTCTGATTGAGGATTTTATTGATGGGCGTGAATTTAGTGTGGAAACATTTACTCAAAAAGGAAGAACTTCCATTATAGCTGTTACGGAAAAGCTAATAATAGGTGAGGATGAAGGCTTTTTTGTAGAAGATACACATATTGAACCAGCCCGTATAACTGCTGATGAATATGGAATTATTGCCGCAGAGGTTATAAAGGCTATAAATATTATAGGCTTAGATAATTGCCCATCACATACAGAAGTAAAGTTGAATTCCGGAGGAGCTTTCATCATAGAGATTGCATGCCGTTTGGGGGGAGACTATATAACATCGGATTTAGTTCCTCTTTCGACCGGTGTAGATATGCTTGGGAATTTAGTTAAAATATCGTTGGGTGAAACGATCGATGTTACTAAAAAGAGGTCTCGCTATTCCTGTGTGCAGTTTTTGAATCCACAGAATTATACTCGTTGCGTGGAATTTATAGAATCACATGATGCCCATATCAGTCGGTATGATATCCGTCCTTATTCAAAAACGTTAATAAAGAGTTCTCTGGACCGTTTAGGTTACATTATTTTTAGTACGGATACTTTGGCGGAATTAGAGTCGATTTTAGATAAAATAAAATAGAAAATATGAGTAAATGTTTCATAGTGGCTGAGATGTCAGCCAATCATAATGGAAATAAGCAAGTTGCAATAGAGACTATTAAAGCTGCAAAACGTGCTGGAGCTGATGCCATTAAACTACAGACTTATACAGCAGATACTATTACGTTAGATTGTAAGAGTGAAGATTTTAAGATAAAACAAGGAACTATCTGGGACGGTGGCTATCTGTATGATCTTTATAAACGAGCTTATACTCCTTGGGAATGGCATGAAGAACTTTTTCATGTTGCCCAAGAGGAGGGACTGGTTTGTTTCTCTTCTCCGTTTGATAAAACAGCTGTTGATTTTCTTGAAGGCTTGAATAATCCTATTTATAAGATAGCATCTTTTGAAATAACAGATATACCTCTGATAGAATATGCTGCCCGAACAATGAAACCTATTGTTATTTCTACAGGGATTGCTATGCAGGAGGACATCCAACTGGCCGTGGAAACTTGTCGTGCTGTAGGTAATAATGATATCACTTTATTGAAATGTACTTCATCGTATCCGGCCCCTATAAAAGAAGCCAATTTATGTATGATCAAAGATTTATCAGAGCGTTTTGGAGTGAAGGCGGGACTGTCTGATCATACGATTGGAAGCCTAGCGCCAATCGTTGCAGTTTCGTATGGTGCAGTTATGCTTGAAAAGCACTTTATAATAGATGCTTCTATAGGTGGTCCTGACGCATCTTTCTCCATGGATGAAAAGCATTTTGGCCGAATGGTGGAAGATATTCGTATAGCTGAGCAGTCAATTGGTGTGGTTTCTTATGAATTGACAGACAAAATGAAATCTGGGAGGGAATTTTGTCGTTCATTATATGTTGCTGAAGACATGAAAGTGGGTGATATTATAACAGAAGAGAATGTTCGTTCTGTAAGACCCGGATATGGATTACATCCCAAATATATAAAAGAATTAATTGGGCGTAAAATGAAGAGACAAGTGAGCAAAGGGGATCGTGTAACATTTGATATTTTTGAATAAGGATATGAAAATTGTTTTTTATAGTACAAGTTCTATTTTAAATCCTCACTTTGGAATTTTACTTGATGAAGCTAACCGATTTGCAGATCAAGGTGATAGTGTTGTCTTTGTTACTTGTTCCAGATATAACGATGTATGTTTGAAAAATCCATCGGGTAATCGAGGGCTATGTTACATTTGTAATCAAACTAATTACATTGGATTACGTAATTTGAGAGCCTCGGTAATTCAAAAAAAACTTTCTAGCTATTATACAAAGAAACAGAGTGTAAAGTTTGATAGATATAAATCTCTAGATGATATTAAAAAAATTGATTATAAAGGTGGATTGATAGGGTATGCAGCTATTTCTTCATATGTGACTGTAACAAGAAATATAAATCCTAAAATAGATGATATCTTTTATGCATATTTTAATTCTATTTTAGAGCAGGAAGTTAGTCTCATTGATACTTTTCAGAAATTGATTGATTTTGAAAAGCCGGATTTAGTTTGTCTTTTCAATGGACGATTTTTTGAAAATAGACCTCTGTATGATTTATGCATTGGAAATAACATAACTGTTCGTACATATGAATTTGACGGAGGTCGTGAAGAAAAGTTTATTAAGTTGTATTTTGAGAATGCGTTACCTCATAATTTAATTATAAATACGAATTATGCTTTTGAATGTTGGAATAATTCTAAAGATTGTGATCGCATAAAAAAAGAAAAAGCAAAATCTTTTTTTGAGAAGCGTCGTAATGGTATTATTGCTGGTGATAAAGTATATATTGAGAATCAAATTAAAGGGAAGTTACCGATAGATTGGGATGATACTAAAAGAAATATAGCTATCTTCAATAGCTCTGAAGATGAATTTATAGCTGTTGATAGAGATTTCGATAATCTTTCTTTATATAAATCCCAGATAGATGGTATAAGAGGCATTCTTGAACATTATAAAGAAAATCAGACAGTTCATTTTTATTTGAGGGTTCATCCTAATTTAAAAAATGTACATTATCAATATCATTTATTACTATATGATTTGAGTTTAAAATATCCTAATATAACTGTGATTGGTGCTGATAGTGATATTAGTACTTATGATATAATGGATAATGCTGAGAAAGTTATAGTTTTTGGCTCAACAATGGGGTTGGAGTCTAGTTATTGGGGAAAACCCGTTATTTTATTATCAGGCAGTTTTTATTATTATATGAATGTATGTTATATTCCTAAATCAAAAAATGAATTATGGACTCTTATAGATGATGAAAATTTGAAGCCTTTTGCGGATAAACAAAATACATTAGTAATGGGCTATTATTTTTTGGATAGATCTTTTAGACCTAATATTATTCATCAAACAAAATTGGACTATAATCCATCATATATAAAAATATTTAAATGGAAAATAAAATTATATCCTTATTTGAAAGTGTGTAATAGTAAATTTATTTTTAAGCTTATATTCAATATATCAATTTATTTGTGTTCCTATATATCTTCCTGTAAATATGTGATTCCAAAATCAGAGAATGAGTCTTAAGTTATTTTTTAGGTATAAGAGTGAATTAATATTTCTCTCATCTGGTTTTATTACACCCTTTGTTGGCTTTGTTGTTGGATTAATAAATGCCAAATATATTCCTCCTTACGAGATGGGAGTGATTAATAGCGTGTTGCTAATTGTTAATTATTTAAGTTTTATACAATTAGGAGTTTTTAATGGATTGAATAGAAATATTTCATTTTATAAATCTAAAGGTAAAAATTATAAGGTTCAGTCAATGGTTGACACTTCATTTATTACTTCAAAAGTAGTTTCGATTATTTCTGTATCTATTATTTGTGTGGTATTAGGGTGGAATATGTGGGATGGGTTATCTTCACCTTCTAATGTAATTTATGGAAGCTACTTTCTTTTACTAGTAATTATGATATTTCTACCAAGAAATTCACATTATGATGTAACTTTCAAGAGTAGTCAAGAATTTTCTACTTTAGGGAAAATTGTTTTAGGGGAAAATATTAGTTATTTATTATTTTCGTTATCCACTGTTTTTTGGGGCATTTGGGGAAAGTTATTTGCAGATGCAAATAAATATGTTATTGGTTTTTTTTTAAGACGAAGATATTCTCCATTTTTCTTTAAAAGGGAACAAAGTAAGGAGGCATATATTGAATTGGTTCAAACAGGTTTTCCATTATTACTAGGAGGATATATCTGGAGTTTATTTACAATCGCAGATCAGACTTACATAGCAGCGTATTTGGGTAAACAAAATATGGGTGAATATACTCTCTCTAGATTACTAATAAGTGCATTAACTGTTATTCCTACTCTATTAAATACTCTTTTGTATCCTAAGGCGGCTTCTATTTTTGGACAAAAAGAAGCGGCTAACTCATTAAGACCATTTTGGGTTAAATCAGTATTGTTATTTACAGCTATTATAATTCCTATTTCTATAATAGCATACATCTGTTTACCACCATTGGTTTATACATTTTTACCATTATATAGTGATGGAATATCTAGTGCTAAAATAAATATATTGACAGGAATAACATTTATTTCTATGGGACCATCTGTTATTTTTGGTACACTAAGAAAGAATATTTTATATTTGATCTTTGTATGTATTTCTCTCCTTCTTTTTTGGGGAGTATTATTCCTTTTTAGAGATAAATTTTTGACATTAGAAAGTGTCGCATGGCTTAGATTTGCAGTTTCTTTGTTTCTTTCTGTTTTTGTATTGGTGTATACATTTATACTTACAAAATAAATATAAAATTGGGGAAATATTTAAATTATATTTTAGTAATATTGACTATCTTTACTAGTGGAAGTGTTTATCATCAAATGTATGGTAATATTTTATCTCCACTTTTTATTGTAATATTATCTTTGGCATTTTGGGCTAATGCTCCGATTGTAAGTCGCTTTTCAATGAAATTGATTTTAGTCGGAATATTATGTGTTTCTATAGTTTTATTGTTGAATTATCTATTAGGTGAGTCAGGTAACTCTATATGGTTTTATATTAAATTCTTTTTAAGAATAGTATCTACTTTTTTGTTGATTTTATATTATAAAAATACACGGTTTGATTTAAAGCGTGATATTATTTTCTGTTTGTATGTTTTGGCTTTTCATTCTGTAATTTCTTTTTTAATTTTTCCATTCATTGAAAATTATTTGGTTTCAATTCCTACTGAAGAATTGAATGGTAAAACTTTTTATAATTTATTTTTTTACTCTTCATTGAGAGATGTTTTCGGTATAAATATTTATAGAAATCAGGGAGTGTTTTGGGAACCTGGTATTTTGCAAATATATATGAATATACTTGTTTTTTATAACTTATTTGAAAAAAAGTCATTTAAGAAATCTCTTTTTCCCGCTTTAATAGTTGTGTCAACTATGTCTACTACTGGGCTAGGATTATTACTAATATTATATATCTCCTATTATTTTAGTATTCATACGCATTTTTCTATAAAATTTTTCTTGTTAAGTCTTTTTTTCTTTATTCTGATGATTCCTTTAGTTTTAGCTTTTGCAAATAATTTGGGAGAGAAAAAAGATACTTTGTCATATCAACTACGTATGTATGATATGGTGAACGCCATTGAAATGGTTATTCAACATCCTATTTGTGGAATTGGTTTTGATATGGAAGTATATAAAAAAGTACAGACGATGACTAATCTATCTAAATATGCGAATTTGAATATTTATGATGGGGATATGATTTATGAACGTGGAAACACTAACTCTTTGCTCATGTTGTTAATTCAATGTGGCCTTCCAATGTCTGTTGTTTACTTATGTATATTGTATCGACAAAATATATTTTTAAATAGGAGATTGTTTTTCTTTGTAATAATTATTTCTCTGATGTCTGAGCCATTGTTATTAGGGAATTTTTTTATTCTTTTTTTCGTTGAATCTTTTTTTACAATATTAAGTCGTTCAAAAGTTTATGATAAAGTTATCAATAATAACTGTTACATATAATAGTGAAAAGTATATTGAACAAACTATTTTAAGTGTTATTAATCAGCATTATTCAAATATTGAATATATTTTAATTGATGGTGGGTCCAAAGATAATACTATTAAAATAATAGATAAATATAAAAAATTTATATCATATTTTATTTCTGAGCCAGATAGGAATATGTATGATGCTATTAATAAGGGAATGCGTTTGGCTACTGGAGACTATATCGCCGTTTTAAATTCAGATGATTATTATATCCATGATAATGTATTAGATGATGTTTCAAAATGTCTTTTGGAAAAAAAAGCATATGATGGAGTGTATTTTGATATGATAAAGGTTAATTCACAAGGTGAAAAATTGTCAAGTGTATATCGATTTGATGTAAACTATAAGCAACTTTTGTTTTCTCGTAAATTAACTTTTGTTGGTCATGAGAGTATATTTATAAAAAAAGAATTAATTGATTCTTTGGGAGGGTATGCTGATGATACATTTTCTGCAGCGGCTGATTATGATTATATTTTGAGAGCTTTTTGTAAGGGGATATTTTGTCATTATAGTATGAAGATATTAGCATTTAGAATTCATGACGAATCTATTACAGCTTCAGGGAAAATAGAAATGGAAGTTGAAAGAGTTTTGAAAAATAATCGGTATTATGATTATTCTTTATTTAAAAGATATTATTATTATTACTATTTGTGGGGAAAGTTTGTTGTTTTGAACATGGCAACTATTTTAAAAAAGAATTTTCGTAGAATCTTGAAGAACGGTTAGTTAATTATGAAAATATTACATGTAATTTCTTCTCTTGAAGTAGGGGGAGCACAGCGTTTACTTTCAGATTTACTCCCATTAGTTGCAAAAGAAAATTTAGTTTCGCTACTTGTTTTTAAAAATACAGATACAATATTTGAACAATATATTAAAGAAAAAGGAATTATTATTAATTCTTTGAATGTTAATTGTATATATAATCCGTGGATTTTTGTTCGTTTGTTTTTTATTGTTAGAAAATTTGATATAATACATATTCATCTTTTTCCTTCTTTATATTGGGGGGCTTTAGTTCAAAAATTTACACGATGTCGATTTTTTTATACAGAGCATTCGACCAGTAATAAAAGAAGAAATAAAAAATATTTAAGATTTATAGAGCAAAAAGTATATAGATCATATGATAAAATAATTTCTATAAGTAATCAAACGGAAATAAATTTACTTCAATGGTTAGATCTTAATAAAATATCTAAATTTATTGTTGTTGAAAATGGGATTGATTTACAGAAATTTAGAAAATCATATGAGTCTATATTACCAAAAACTAGCATTAATTTACTTATGATTTCTAGGTTTACAAAAGCTAAAGATCATTCTACTATAATTTCTGCAATGGAACTTTTACGTGATGATATACATTTATATTTAGTTGGAGATGGAGAGACTCGTAATGTTAATGAATCGTTAGTAAAAGAAAAGCATTTGGAGTCTAGAGTTCATTTTTTAGGAAACAGAAATGATATTCCTCAATTAATTTCTTCTTGCTTAATAGGTATACAATCATCTCATTGGGAAGGATTCGGTTTAACAGCAGTTGAGTTTATGGCTGCAGGGAAGCCTATTGTTGCTTCTGATGTAGAAGGATTGAGACAAGTTGTTGAAAATGCAGGCTTGTTATTTAAACATGGTGATAGATATGATTTTGTTTATAAAATTAATTTGTTATTAAATAGTGAGGATTATTATCATAAAATATCATGTAAGTGTTTTCAACGTTCTAAGCTATATGATATAAATATTACAGCTATGAAATATAATATGTTATACTCTAATAAATAATACTTCTTTATGTATAACCTTTTCATCGTAGTTAACGTTGATTGTTTTTTTCTCTCTCATCGCAAAGATATTGCACTAACTGCTCAAAAGTCTGGTTACAATGTCACTATCGTAACCAAGGATACCGGAAAAAAGAAAGATATTGAGGCACTTGGCCTTAAGGTGATTGATTTACCCATGAATCGTTCGGGACAAAACCTGTTAGAGGAACTGCATACTTGTTGGTTCCTTTACCATCTTTATCGTCGTGAGAATCCGGATATTGTGCATCATGTCGGTTTGAAAACGATTCTTTGGGGTACTTTGGCTGCGAAATTGGCTAATATCCATGGGATCGTTAATGCTGTTAGCGGTTTAGGTATATTTTTTTCAGAGGGAAACCGGTCTATTATTTCGAAATTACTTCCTAAAGTACTTCGTTTTTCTCATCATCGTAATAATGTCGCTGTTATTTTTCAAAATGATGAAGACAAGTCATTGTTTTTAAAACATCAGATCATAAAGGAATCTCAAGCTTATAAAATTAAGGGGTCCGGAGTTGACTTGAAACAGTATAATTATACTCCTGAACCGGAGGAGGGGAAGATCAAAGTTCTGTTAACAGCTCGTATGATTGTAGAGAAAGGTATCTTTATCCTGACAGATTCCGCTATAAAACTTAGGAAGCAATACCAGGGTAAGGTTCAGTTCTTATTGTGTGGCGGACTTGATGATAATCCCATGGCAATAAAAGAAAGTGAATTACAAGCGGTATGTGACGGGAAGTATATCAAGTGGTTAGGTTATCGGACGGATGTTTTGGATTTGTTAAAGGACTGCCATATTGTCGCTTTCCCTTCTTACTATAAGGAGGGACTGCCTAAATCCTTGATTGAGGCAACCGCTATAGGACGGCCTATTATAACTACTAATTCGATCGGATGTAAAGAGACTGTAATTGATGGTTATAATGGATATCTGATTCCCATAAAAGACAGTGATACGTTGGCTTCCCGATTAAGTTTTTTATTTGAAAATAAAGATGTAAGACAGAGTATGGGACGTAATTCCCGGAAGCTGGCTGAGAAGGACTTTTCTATTGATGACGTAATAAAGAAACATTTGGATATTTATAGAACATTAGTTATTGGAACTTTATGAAATTATTGGTAACCGGTGCTGCCGGATTTATAGGTTCGCATGTTTGTAAGCATCTTTTGCAACGTGGGGATGAAGTTGTGGGTTTGGATAATATCAATTCGTATTATGATATTAATTTAAAGTATGGACGCCTTTCGAGCTTAGGTGTTTCTCAATCTGAACTGTCATGGTATAAGTTCACACGGAGTAATGTTTATCCTCGATTTAGTTTTGTGCGGATGAACCTCGAGGATAGGCAGGCTATGCAAATGCTGTTTGCTAATGGAAATTTTGATGTAGTAATCAATTTGGCCGCACAAGCGGGAGTGCGCTACTCCATTGAGAATCCATATGCTTATGTTGAAAGTAATATAGACGGTTTTCTGAATGTTCTCGAGGGTTGTCGTCACAGTCAGGTGAAACATTTGGTTTATGCCAGTTCCAGTAGTGTATATGGTTTGAATGGACAGGTTCCTTTTTCAGAGAAAGATGGCATAGCCCATCCGGTGAGTCTGTATGCCGCAACCAAGAAGTCGAATGAACTTATGGCACATACTTATAGCCATTTATATAATATACCTTCTACGGGTCTTCGTTTCTTCACGGTATATGGTCCTTGGGGTAGACCGGATATGTCTCCTTTTCTATTTGCGGATGCTATCTTGCATGGTCGCCCCATCAAGGTCTTTAACAATGGCAACATGCTTCGTGATTTTACATATATAGATGACATTGTGGAAGGTGTCTTGAGAGTGGCTGATTCTATTCCGGAAGGGAATCAGTGCTGGGATGCTGAGGTTGCGGATCCAAGCATGTCCTGTGCTCCCTATAAGATTTATAATATTGGTAATTCCCGTCCTGTAAAATTGATGGATTTTATACGTGCTATAGAAATGTCAATCGGAAGGGAAGCTGACAAGATCTATCTTCCGATGCAGCCTGGGGATGTGTATCAGACCTATGCGGATACTTCTTCTCTTTCGCGGGAAATCGGTTTTCAACCCAATACGTCCTTGGAGGCGGGCGTTAAGGAAACAATAAGTTGGTATAAAGAATTTTATAATCTATAATTATGAAGATTGCTATAGTTGGTACAGGTTACGTCGGTTTGGTTACAGGTACTTGTTTCTCTGAGATGGGAGTAGACGTCACATGCGTTGATGTGATTGAATCTAAAATTGATAATCTTAAAAAAGGCATAATTCCGATCTATGAGCCGGGACTTGAAGACATGGTGCACCGCAATTACAATGCGGGGCGTTTGAAGTTCACTACTTCCTTAGCCTCATGTTTGGATGATGTTGAGGTTGTGTTTAGTGCAGTTGGTACTCCTCCTGATGAAGATGGCAGTGCGGATTTAAAGTATGTGCTTGAAGTTGCCCGTACGATTGGTAAAACGATGAACCATTATGTACTGGTGGTAACGAAGAGTACTGTTCCTGTCGGCACAGCGCAACAGGTGAAAGCTACGATCCGGGGTGAATTGGATAAACGCGGTTTGAATCTTGAATTTGACGTGGCCTCCAATCCTGAATTTCTGAAAGAGGGAGATGCCGTTGATGACTTCATGAAGCCGGATCGGGTAGTTGTGGGAGTTGAGTCTGAGAGAGCCAAATCTATCATGGAGCGTTTGTATAAACCGTTCATGATGAATAATTATCGTTTGCTCTTTACTGATATCCCTTCTGCCGAGATGATAAAATATGCGGCAAACTCTATGTTGGCCACTCGTATTAGTTTTATGAACGATATTGCGAATCTTTGTGAGTTGGTTGGTGCAAATGTAAATATGGTCCGTAAGGGGATCGGTGCTGATTCCCGAATAGGTAGTAAATTCCTATATCCGGGTTGTGGATATGGTGGTTCTTGTTTTCCTAAGGATGTAAAAGCCCTGATAAAAACGGCCGATAAGAATGGGTATTCCATGCGTGTGCTTAAGGCTGTTGAAGAAGTTAATAATTCTCAGAAAAGTATTCTTTTTAATAAGTTGATCAGATATTTTGATGGAAATCTTTCGGGAAAGTGTATTGCGTTGTGGGGGCTGTCTTTTAAACCGGAAACGGATGACATGCGCGAGGCTCCTGCTCTGGTTCTTATAGATAAGATATTGTCTTGCGGCGGTCTTGTTAAAGCTTATGATCCTATTGCTGTTGAAGAATGTAAACGGCGGATAGGGGACAGCATAGAGTATGCCAGTGATATGTATGATGCGGTTCTTGATGCGGATGCCTTGTTACTGGTTACAGAGTGGAAAGAGTTTCGTATGCCTAGCTGGGGTGTATTGAAAAAGACGATGAATCGTGCTTTGATTATCGATGGCAGGAATATTTATGATAAGAAAGAACTGCATGATATGGGTTTTGAATATACGTGTATTGGACAGTAATGATGAATATATTAGTAACAGGGATTCATGGCTTTGTGGGTTCTAACTTGGTTGAAGCTTTAAAAGAGAATTGTATCTTTTATGGGCTTGATATTGTTTCTCCTGCTAAAGAGGGAGTCGTAACTACTTTTTCTTGGCAAGACTTCGAACCCACATCTTTTCCTTTTCAAACTCTTCCCCAATTCGATGCCATTATTCATCTTGCCGGAAAGGCCCATGATACGAAAAACCAATCAGCCGCTCAGTCCTATTTTGACATCAATACCGGTCTGACTCAAAAGATATTCGACTTCTTTTTGGAGTCTTCTGCCAAGAAATTCATTTTCTTTAGTTCGGTGAAAGCTGCTGCTGATAGTGTAGTAGGAGACGTGCTTACCGAAGACGTGATTCCGACTCCGGTTGGTCCTTATGGGGAGAGTAAGATTAAGGCGGAAGAATATATAAAAAATCATTTTATGTTTCCAACTGCTTCTATTAGTGAAGATCGGTCTTTGCGGTTGGAGAAAGAGAAGGGGAGGATACCCAAGAATAAACAGGTGTATATTCTTCGTCCCTGCATGATTCACGGACCGGGAAATAAAGGGAATCTGAATTTATTATATAATGTAGTGAAAAAAGGAATCCCTTGGCCTCTTGGCGATTTTGATAATCGCCGTTCGTTTACTTCAATCGATAACCTTTGTTATGTGATTGAGGGGCTTTTGAATCAGGATGTGTCTACGGGCATCTACCATATGGGAGATGATGAAGCTCTTTCAACGAATGAGCTGATTGGCATCATGTGTGAAGCAATGGGAAAAAAGCCGCATATCTGGAAGATGAACAAAAGGGTTATGGAAGGATGTGCCGGCCTGGGTACTTTGATGCATTTACCTTTGAATACGGAAAGACTTCGTAAACTGACGGAAAATTATGTGGTAAGCAACGCTAAGATCAAGGCCGCTTTGGGCATTGATAAATTACCTGTAACGGCTAAAGAAGGATTGATGAAGACCATTCGTTCATTTGAAGAAACTAAATAACTTATGTACTATCTAATAATCTTAGTTCTGCTATTCTTGGCAGAACTTTTTTATTTCCGTATTGCGGATAAGTGTAACATTATCGATAAGCCTAACGAACGTAGTTCACATACCCGGATTACACTGCGTGGTGGAGGGATCATCTTTTATTTTGGGGCGTTGGCTTATTTTCTCACAAACCACTTTGAATATCCATGGTTTATGCTGGCTTTGAGTCTGATAACCTTTATCAGTTTTATAGATGACATCCGTTCTACTTCGCAAGGACTTCGTCTGGTCTTTCATTTTACTGCAATGGCTTTGATGTTTTATCAATGGGGACTGTTTAGCTTGCCTTGGTGGACGATCCTTGTTGCCCTGATCATTTGTACTGGGATTATCAATGCTTACAACTTTATGGATGGCATTAATGGCATAACAGGCGGATATTCATTGATCATTCTGATAGCATTGGCCTACATAAATAGGATATATGTCCCATTTGTTGAACCGGACCTTATTTATACTATGCTTTGCGCAGTATTGGTCTTTAATTTTTTTAATTTCCGCAAACAAGCGAGATGTTTTGCCGGTGATGTCGGTTCGGTCAGTATAGCTTTTGTAATCCTGTTCCTGATCGGAAGTTTAATTATCAAAACAGAGAATTTTGGCTGGCTTATATTGCTTGCTGTATATGGAGTAGATAGTGTGTTGACGATCGTTCATCGATTGATGCTTCACGAAAATATTGGTTTGCCTCACCGGAAACATTTATATCAGATAATGGCTAATGAACTGAGAATACCGCACGTAGTAGTATCGTTGGTGTATATGATTGCGCAAATTATAATTATCATCGGATATTTATATTGCCGGAATTATGGTTATTGGTATTTATTGGGCTGTATCCTCTTGCTGAGTGGAATATATATTGTTTTTATGCACAAATATTTTCACTTGCATCTTTTATCTAAAAGATAATTATTGTATCTATAATAATTTTAGTTATGACCGTTATTAATTCTATCCCAATTATGAAATCTATTGAAATATAGAAGCTTACCTTATTGTGGTTAGATTTAAGGTACAAAAAGTAAGATTGAGATAGGATTATTGAATTTTTAACATGGTAAATCAAAAATATGCTATATCAACAAATATCGTATAATATTGGCGATTTAGCGGAAAATATTGTATATCTTTGCATCTAAATATAAAGTACAATCTATGAAATTAAATAGAATTAAGGCGGTTTTAGCAGATAAAGATATGTCTCAGACTGAATTAGCAAAACAAATAGAAAAGAGTTTTAGTACAGTCAATGCTTATTGTTGCAATCGTCAACAACCGACACTTGAAATTTTGTCTAAGATTGCATGTATACTAAATGTTAGCATCAAAGATTTACTTGTAGATAATAAAGAAGAATAGATATGCCTAGTATAGAAGAACAAATTGAAGACCTTGCTAAAAGAGAACTCGATAAATATAGAGTTGAGTATTATGGCAAAACTCAGGTGTTGACAAATGAGATAAAGGAAGCACTAAAAAAAGCTCCCAGCAAAGGTGGTGGCAGTGGTAATAATTTCCCTGACATTCAGGTGTTGTTAAAAACTCCTTCAATGCGTCATATCCCTGTAATGATTGAAGTTAAAGGGACTAAAGGGGATTTAGTCAAATTCAATGAAGCAAATGAAGTAGCAAACGTAGATGAAACTGGTAAAAAGTTGTATAACAACATAAAGAAGTATGCAGTAAACGGTGCAATTCATTATGCTGAATCTATCATTACTTATACAGAATCTTATGATGAAAGTATTGCGATAGGAATTAATGGATATAAAGAAGGTAATAAGGTAATTACCGAATATGGGGTTTATTATCTAGCCTCAAAACATTTAATGGTTCCTAAAAAAATAGGCGACTATACAAGTCTTTCATTCTTAAGTTCAGGAAATCTTTCTGAATTGTTAGAACGTATCGATACTTTGTCATTAACACAAGAGGAAATAGATATAAGGTATAAACTTTGGGAAAATAAGATTGAAGATAATCTTAAAACTCTCAATCAAGAAATGCATGACGTACACGAGATTAATGAAAACTATCGTGTTAATCTCATTGCAGGTTTGATTATGGCTGGTCTTGGTGTAGAAAATCGTGTAGCTCCTCTACAAATATCCGAATTACGTGGAGATCAAGGAACAAAAACGCACGATGGATATGTTATTTCTAACAAGATTGAATCCTTTTTATCAGAGAGAAATTTGCCTCAAGAAAAAAAGGATATGATAATGAGGACTTTAAGAAGCGTATTTTTAGATTCGAATCTTCATGTAGCTGTTAATGGAGAAAGTATATTGAAAAAAGTATATGCCAATGTAGCACATAACATAATGCCATATTTCAATCAACGTTATCATATCGATTTCACTGGCAAACTTTTTAATACCTTAAATGCTTGGGTAAAGGTTGCAGATGGAAATCAAAATGATGTTGTACTAACACCTAGATATGTCTGCGATATGATGGTTCAGTTATGCAAAGTGAATAAGGATTCTTATGTTTGGGACTATACTACTGGTAGCGCAGGCTTCCTTATTTCTGCAATGAAACAAATGATTAGAGATGCAGAAGAAAAATTATCTTCTGACCCTGAAAAATGCAGAAATAAAATATTACAAATTAAGCAGGAACAGCTTCTAGGCGTTGAAAAGCTACCAGATATTTATATGCTGGCTGTTTTGAATATGATATTGATGGGTGATGGCTCTTCAAATATTATACATCGTAATTCATTAGAGTATTCGGGTAATTATGAACAAGGCAAACATATCAACGAGCCATTCCCTGCTAATGTTTTTCTTCTAAATCCACCATATTCTGCTGAAGGAAAAGGTATGATATTCGTTGAAAAAGCTTTAGAAAGGATGCAAAATGGTAGAGCTGCCATCTTGATTCAGGAAAATGCTGGTAGTGGAAAAGGTTTGCCATATACTAAAAATATACTAGAAAAGTGTACTCTATTAGCTAGTATAAAAATGGCGGACATCTTCAAAGGGAAGGCTAATGTTCAAACAGCTATATATCTGTTTGAAATAGGGACTCCACATGACCCTAAAGGATTGGTAAAATTTGTTGACTTATCCAGTGATGGATATACAAGAAGTAACCGAAGAAAAGCAAGTTCCAATATCAAGTTAAGAGATACAGACCATGCAGCTGAACGTTATCAGGAAGCAATAGATTTTATTCTTGACAGAGTTCCTACGACAAATTATCTAGAAGGCTGTTTCCAAAAGGAAACAATTTCTTTAGAAGGAAAGGATTGGGTTTATGATATGCATCGTAAATTTGAATTTAATCCTGATATAACAGATTTTCAAAATGCAATAGGAACGTTTTTAGATTGGAAGTCCAATAAGGAATCAGTATCTATTGATGAATCAGAGATTGAAAATCAATTTCAAAAACTTGAAAGTGATTTCAAAAAGGCTGGAGGTAAATTTATAAAAAAACAAGTCAGTGATTTCTTTGATATTAAAGGAAATCCTCAACTAGATAAGTCTGAGCATAAGTTTACTGTGAATGGAGAATACCCTTATTTCACAAGAACGACTAATAATAACGGAATTTTAGGGTATGTAGAATTTAAGGATAATGAGCATTTAATAAAAGGAAATTCTATTGCTGTTGGTATGATGGCGATGAAATTCTTTTACATTAAGAGTGATTATTATTCAGGTCAGTTCACGAAATCCTTGCATCCTAAATTTGAAGGATTTGATGAAAATATTGCTCAATTCTTTATATCGATATTCAATATGTATTCTGAATATTTGAAAGCTCAATTAGTTCGTGATTTTGAAAAAAAATTATATGCTCAGTCAGTTCGTGTGCCCATAACTACAACGGGGCAATTGGACTTAGATTATATTCGAAAATTTGTAACAGAAATAAAACGTGTACACATTGAAACCCTACGTTTGAAAGCAGAGCATGAAATAGAAGCCTTGAAGATTGCAGCAGGAATAAAATAAGATAAAAGCCCTGGTATTTAATCCATAATATCAGGGCTTTTTATACCAATATTTTTATCTCTTCAACCCATAAACCTCTTGTCTATCATAGTCAAGATGATGGGCAATATCAAAAGCGGTGCGCTCTGCTCTCTCGGCTTCGTGTTCGGGTAGCTTCCCGATCTTAGAAGCTGTGAGGGCTAACCATTCACCCACAACATGGGGGTCTTGACCTTGGGAGTGCTTGCGGATGGCTTTCTCAATAGCCTCGGTTTCATCCATGCGTGGATTGTCTGCATAGGTGTCAATCCCATATTTAGAGGTGAATACTCGCTGGGCAAAAGAAATAAGAGCATCTATAACCTTTCTGATGAGTTCTGAGGTCTTGTACAGCATTTCACCGATACCAAGAAGTAGCTGGTTCTTGCGGTCAATCTCTCGTTTGAGCCTTGCTTTGTCACTCTCTGCCGTTTCGTTATACACTTGCGCTAAGTTCAGTTTCTTTGTAAGAGCCATATTCTTTGATTTTAGAGCCTCGTTTTCATCGGTCAATGGTTTTATCCTCTTCTCGGTAGCAGCATCAACTTGCGCCTTAAAACTGGCTTTCAGCTGTTCTTGCATCTTGGGTACACTTGCCTCCAGTTCTTTGAGCCTCTTATCCTTTTCGGCTTGACTGCCGAAGCCGAACAAACCAGCGGTCTTGTCTAAGAGATATGAGCCTTTCTCTTTGTCAAGTTGTTCTCGCTTCTCCTTGATTGTGTTGTCAAGGTTTGCAGATTCGGCTTCTCGTTCCTGCTTCTTCTTGTCTATGATTGCAAGTTCCTGCTCTGCTTTGGCTTTTTCATCCTGCGCCTTTTCCATTTCTCGCTGTTGCTTGGCAAGAATGAAGTCGTTGCGTTCAAGGTGTTCAGAGTTGGTAACCAGCTTCGATGTGCCTCTCTCCATATCAAGAGATTCAGCCACAATATCCTGCATTGCGCTCATGTCCTCACGACCTAACTTGCAGGATTTGCCAGTATCGTGGTTCATCCAGTCCCAAATGATGTGTGCATGGTAGTTTGGTTTCCATGTTTCCACACCATCTTTGACCTCATAGTGTCCCTCATCCTTGTGCAGATATATCTGAATGGCTGTGATTCCCCACCTGCGTTTGCACTCTTCGCAATAGCGCATGATGTCGGCTAACGTGGTGCGTTCATCGCACACCACAACACTCTCTTTGATTGGAGAGCTGCCATTGATGACCTTGGTCTTGCCAGTCTTTTTGTCGATGCGCTTCTTCTCCTTTGTCTGCATCGAGCGACCAGTTTTCTCCTTGACCATTTTGGCAATATCATCATAGTATTGTTGCAGGGTCATACCTTTGATAGCTGGGCTTATCCATGATTCGTTACTGGCAATAAGGTCTTTTCTGATGTAGAGTTTATCTCGGTTGATATGGGACAAATACTCTTGTGTGCGTTGGTTATGCGCCTCGCTTTGTCCTATGTTGCATGGTTTGATGTGGTCGCTTGTCTTAGCCATTGGATATGGGTTTATGGGTGAATACTGGTGTCGGTTCTTAGGGCGATGCCTTAAGCGGTGGGTGCAGGGAGAAGTCGCTTCCTGCTCGGGGTTCTTAGGGAGCGAAATCCCTAAGCGGAGTGCAGAGAGGGGCACTCTGCGCCCTCGGCGAGAGCGGGTCAAGGGCAGAGCCTTTGTGGGTTGTTAGGGCAAAGCCATAACGCTCTCGGCAGAGCCCACAACTACGCAAAGCGAAGCGAGTAGTTATAGTGGGCTATACCAAGGGCAAGCCCTTTTGTCAATCTGCCATACTTGGCTCTTCTTTTTCTTTTCCCTTATTTTGTCTTATCGCATCAGCGCATTGGTGAGCAGCAGAAGCATCGTTAAAAAGATAGCCCGACCACATTCCGCTCCAGTAGCCTCCAAAACTCTTGACGGATGGTTCAACGATATTGCGTTGATCCGAAGTCAGAGGGTTGGTAAATTTCAGCACATAGATGTCGGCATTGGTCTTTGTGTGCTTCTCACAATGAATGGCAAAAGTGGGCAGGGATGATTGGATAGCAGCTGTTTGCTTTGCTTCGGCTTCGGCAGCTCTCTGAATGGCAAGCTGGGCTTCCTCTTCTTTCTTCTGCTAGTCTATGAATGACTTAGGTTTATGCTTCTTTGATGTGGCAATAGCGAGTGCCCTCTCTTCAATGGTTTCGCCAGTTGAAGAGGTCTGCTGTCTTTTGGTTAGCCACTCAATCAACTCATGCTTGAAGAAGTAGAGTTTGTTACCACCCTTATGATGCGGTATTGCATTCTTGGATGTCATGGTGTAAATGGTTGATGTGGTCTTGCCAAGGAATTTGGCGCACTCTTCAAGTGTCATCATGTCTGGAACAGCATCCTGCTTGTTCGCTCCAAGGGCTTTCAGCTCTTGAAGAATGTAGTCCATCTTGCTGTTAATCTCTGATACCGCTTTGGGAAGCTGGTCAAATGTGGGTTGAGTAATGTTATTATTTTCCATATAGTTAGTCTTTTAATGAAATTTGCTCGGATGCGTTACGTTTCAAGCCATTGACAACATCGGCATAAACTTGCGTTGTACTTAGGTTTGAGTGGGTCAGCATCTTGGAAATGGTGTATATGTCAGTACCAGCCGCAAGTTGCAGGGTAGCAAAGGTGTGACGGAAGCAATGAAATGTGATGTGCTTCGTGATACCAGCCTCTTCCAGCCACTTGGGAAGGTGCACTCTGACTAAGTTTGGTGTTAGCCCTTTGAATACCTCGCCATCGGTGCGCTCTCCGCATAGTTCAAGAGCCTCTAAACTGATGGGCAGAAAAGCCTCGGTTTGGGTTTTCTTGGTTACAATATGCATACACCAGCCACCATCGGATGCTATCTGAATGTCTTTCCATTTTAGCAGGATAATGTCAGAGATACGCAAGCCAGTAAGACAAGAGAAGAGGGCTGCGTTCTTTACTATCTGATTGCCACAAGTTGCATCGGCTAATCGTTTCACCTCATCCATGTTTAGAAATTCTCTTCGTTGAGTAAATTCCTTTGCATGGGTTAGCTTGTTGGCTATATTCTCTTTGATTAGTCCATCTTCATGCGCCTTGCGAAGCACACATTTCAACTTGTCTAAGTTGTTGTTAGCAGTTGAAGCCATCATAGTGCCGTTGTTCTTTGTGGCAATTTGAAGCAAGTATTTCAAGAATCCCTGGCAGTACTCCACCGATAGGTTTTTGAATGTGCATCTGCCACCAGTATAAGCCTCAAAATGCCTATATGCCACTTTCCAGTTAGCATGTCTTTCGCTGTCGTTAGCTGTATTGCGGAAGTACTCCAAAAAGTCCTCGTTGCCCTTTGAGCGGTCAAGGAATCCGAAATTTTCAGCTATGATGGATTCGGTTCTCCTGCACTTGATTAGCTCGGCATTGCGGAGCATGGTCTTGTTGTACTCAATCTCAAATTTTTCAGTAGGCTTCTCATAGATGTATATCCCCAAATATTCTCTCCTTGTGAATCTTCCAGTCTTAGGGTTGCGAATAGCAGGATAAAAGTCAAGATATAGGCTTGCTTGCCCATTCTTGATAGGTCGTTTACGAACTGTCACCTTGGTACATAAGTTTGTCATATCTATCTGTATTTTAATTATTTATATTATCATACTTTTGTGGCTCTTTTTGCCTTTACACTTGCGCTGGTCTTGGCTGCCTTTTCTCTTGCTGCATCCCAGTCGGCTTTTAGGTAGAGGTTGGTGTGTCCTCGCTTCTTGATACGAACTTTGTAGGTCAGAGCGAATCTTCTTACTTGGGTTTTACCCAAACCGAACTGCTCCATAATATCAAAGCAAGTGTACCAGTGGTCTGTCTGCTGTCTGCCCAATCTCTCGGCTTCTTCCTGCATCACTCTGTCTATGATGGCTTTCGGGAAGCACTTGGTTGCTTGCCCTTTGGTGCAGGGGATATGGTATCTCATTCTCAGATTATAGAATCTGCCATAGGTGTAATTGAACTTTGAGCAGATTTCAGCCATAGTGTAAACCTCTTCCTCGATGTTCTCCACAAATGAGCCTTTAACGGATTGTTTGTAATCGTCTGCCGTTGTCTTTGCTCTTGGTTTGCTTGGTTTCGTTTTCACTTTAGGCGATTTGTTTCTCTCCTTGGCAAAGACGGATATATGTTTGTACTCTTTTTGATTTACCATGCTTAATAATGTTTCAATCGGTATCAATGTTATTCTATGTGATAGCTTGATGGCTTGCAGTTCGCCTCGCTTCACAAGGTTGAAAATAGTGCGCTTGCTCACCCTTAACAAAGTGGATGCTTCAAGGGTGGTTAGGTATTCTTGTTTCAGAATCTCCCTACACTCGGAAACCGAAGAATTATGTCTTGCTCCCATACGGCTGATAGATGTTAAATTTGCGTCAAAAATCCAGCATTTTGCATGGTGTCTATGAGTGCCCATGAGTGAAAGAGAAAGACCCCTCGGTCCGTCTGTTCACGTTACAAATGCGGTACAAATTTACTCAAAACAGCCCAAAATAAATCAAGGCGAAAATCTCCGAGTGTTAAGATATACCTATGTGATACAGTTATTTACGTTTATTTTTCTTCGTTCTTTTTGCCTCCGTTTTGACCTTCCCGAAAAACTATAACTAGCTTTTTGGGGGGCTATAAGCAAAAAAATAAGGATGCATTAATGCATCCTTATTTTTTTGCTTCGTTTATGGTGTCTTTTATATACGATATATCCCGAAATGAGGATTAACGTTAGCAGAAGTCCGGAAATAAAAACGAATAGATCTGAAAAAATACCTAAGAATGGAGAATAACAACGACCGACATGAAGTTCCAAACAGAAATTCCATAACGACATGGGTTGCTGTTTTATAAGGTCCGGCATTGCCGGTAATACTAAATTGTTCTCTTTATTGCGTGCTCCGTTGTCGTATTCGAAGATTACTTCACGGGTAACTAAATCGTCAGTGAATCCGTTGACGAGACTACCGCCGAGTGGTCGTCCGTGAACGGCTGCAGGAGGTTGTCCCGTATAATAATCGAGGACGGTGCCGGTGGAAGGATTCCAGACGAAGAGGCCACTGAAAGATCCGATCAGCCATTCGTCCGGACTTTGGAGATGAAATACATTTACTCCCATAGGGCTTACCGGTGGAGTTTGTTTTAACTTAACCGGTGGAAGTTGTAAATCGTTTATCCGGTAGAATCCCATTGACGAAGATAACAGCCAGACATTCCGGGATGCATCCCAACGAATACTGCGAAGCTTGTCGTGCCAGGGATTATCCGAATCGAGTGTACTCCCGGGGACAGGCCGGGTATTGACCAGAACAAAAGGTATCATTAATGGAGGGCGCAGACACATGCCTGTGACAGATAGCAATAGGGTCAGTCCGATCAACCATGTACCCAATTTATTGTGCCAGTTCAGTGAAGTTTTCAGAGCCTTTGCCTGTGTCTTGACAGGAAGTCTTTTTCTGTGTCTCCGGCGAATGAATGGGGGAAGAAGGGTGTATATGATTCCTGTAGCACTGAGAACGATTAATACTACTCCCAGAAAATCGACTGCCAGTTTGCCGGGGGTACCGAATAACTCTCCGCTATGCAGTAGCCAGATGGTCCGGAACAAAGAGGTCTTGGGTGAATAGTTTTCCGGTGTTTTCAATTCTGTTTTCCGGAATTCGTCATAAGGAGAAACACCCGTATAAAGATAAGAGCGTGTCAATATGACTAAGGTATCCCCACGTTGAGTGATATCTGAGATTCGTTCGTCATTGCCGGCTATCGGATATTCTTTCCAACTGTCATGGTTCAGGAGATAGATAGAATATAATCCGGCACACCAGATATCGTTATTGGCTACACGGACGATATTACTTATTTTACGATTGTCGATTCCTTCGGCCAGACCTCGGTTGAAATCGGCAAATGTAGCAAAGCAGGAGTCTGTTTTCCAGACTCCTGCATTACCATATGCCAGAATTTTCCCATCGGGTAGGCGTAGTGTTCCCTTTATGATTCCATTATTCCAATTTTTGTAGTGATAGCTTTCCGGCATCCAGTTTCTGCTGACTTCAGCTTTTGAAAATAGTGTACGATGATTGAGTACAATACCGGAAAAGCAGAACATCAGGATAAAAAAGCTAAAGAATAAACCTACCCATTTATGGTATTTCTTCCAGAAATTTTTCATTAGAGATTTTTGCTTAGTTTAAATTTGTACTGCCATCCGGCTGAATGGCATATTCAAATGAATAAATACCGCTTTTGCCTTCGTCATCATAAAAACTCTTGGCTTTCAACTTGGCATATTTCCCACTGGCTGTGCGAACGATAAATACGTAATCGCTTGGGGTGTAGGTGGGAGGAGGGCCGGCAAAAGTGATTGCTTTACAGAGAACCTCATTAGCGGTGGACTCCATGGTAGGAGGAGGGAAACCTGTGCCGGGAGCAGTGATGGTATAGGCTGCGTCGACAGTAAATGTTCCCTGCGGAACTGTCGTACAGGCTGCCAAATCTTTAATGTTAGTGAGTAATGCTCCACCTTTTCCTTTGCCGGATACACCGCTGTTGGTACGCACATTGTAACGATTGAATGCGATGTCCCAGTCTGTATTTTCGGCATGGGATTCTTCACTGACGCTTACTTCTTTTCCTTTTTCAAGTGAATAATAGATCCAGTCGTTTCCGTATGCTGTTTTCCGACTCAGGCTTACTTGTTTTACCGGCAACGTGTTTTCTCCTTGTGAAGGGTCGTCGGGACTATTGTTGTCTGAGCAAGCGGTGGTGATAAACGCTGAAAGTACGCCAAATAATAGAATGGCGAATCTGAATTTGTTTTTGTTGTTCATTATTGTTTTAGTTTAATTAAAGTGTATAATTACATGCGATAAAATAGTTTCTTCCCGGTGAAGTGGAAGTATTGAAAGTCACTCGATCTGAAGTATAATCGAACAAATTGGTTATTCCTGCTGTGATTCTCAGATTCTGCATGATATATTGAGATACTGTCAGATCCCAAAGACAATAAGGGTTTACTTTAGCCTGATAGTAGGCTTCTACCTTCTTTCCGTCTATTTCCAGTTCATCCAACACATCGAATTTCTTTTTCCCCATAATATTGCCGGACAGGTTGACAACGGTGGCATAGCGTGGGATGCGTGTGTTATATTCAGTACGAATATTACCGGAATGTGGACTGGAAGAGCTCAACCGGACTCCATCCGCATCTTTGCTTGTGTACAGATAATTGTATGCTCCATGCACATTGATATGTCTGTTTATTTGTATTTTGCACATGGTCTCTACTCCTGCCAGGCGACTTTTTCCTATATTGACATAATGGAGTTCCGTTTGGTCATTGCTCCACATTCCTTCTATTTTGTTTCGGAACCAGTTGCTATAAACGTTGGCATTGATATTGATCCAACTGTTCACATATTCTCCCGAAAGAGAGATATAATTGTTGGTTTCGGGTTTCAGTTTACTGTTGCCATATATCCAGAACATGCCTAGATGGTCCCAGTTCATGTACAACTCTTTAATGCTGGGTGAACGGTAGCCGCGTGCATAGTTAAAGCGGACAGTGAATGGAAAGATCTTATACATCACGGAAGCTTTGGGAGTGAGGTTGGTACCGTATTTCTCGTGATAGTCGCAGCGGAGTCCCGCTATTACGGAGAATTGTTTGTTGATGCTCCAGTCATCCTGGAGGAAAGCGGTGGCATACCATTGGCTTTTGTTTTCTTTCACACCGGTTTCAAATTTATCACTGAATAATGATTCTCTGTAATATTCCAATCCTCCCGTAATGGTCTGTTTATCGAGCGCCGTAGTGCTATATACGATACGGGGCTGGATAATATTGTTTTTATATTCGAGACGACGACCGCTCTTCAGTTCGTATTTATCATATCGGTTGTAGTGATCGGTATGAACAGAGGCTACCAAAGAGGATTTGTCGGAAATCGTGTAATCTATGCTTCCGCCATAGGTATAGTCCTCTGATTTCTCGAATATATTATCTGCTTGAAAATCATATTTGTTCAGCATATAATAGCTTCCCTTTAACTGGACTTTGAGCCGTTTGCTGAAACGATAGTCCATTTTATGGGCTACTTGTACGTCTTCGTATCCCGATATACTGGTCGGGGTTTTACTGAGTTCTTCGGTAATTGTGGTGTTATAGGCCGGAAAATATTTCACGAGAGGTTTTTTATCGAATAATTGGTATCCATCGAAACTTTTGTAAAGTACGTCGGTGTTCATGGTGAACTTGCCCAAGTTCAATCCAAGAGACAGATTGGTGTTCAGATTGGGTTTATCCAGATGAATCCGATATTTGTATTGCGAATGATCTTTGGGAGTATCTTTATAGTTTTGCTGGTTTCTTCCTGCATAGCGTATGCCTGCGGAAGCCTCGAATTTCTTTTTGGCTTTACGCGTAATGATGTTGATAACTCCGCCCATCGCTTGAGAACCATAGAGGGCCGAAGAAGCTCCTTTGACTATTTCGATATGGTCGATATTATAAAGATTGATTCGCGAATAGTCGATGTTGCCACCGTTTTCGCCCGCTATACGTTCGCCGTCTATCAGGAAAAGGATGTGTTTGGAACCTAATCCCTGTATATCGATGCTGGTTCCATAGCCAACCTCCTGAAAGTTAAGTCCGGGAACCTCTTGAGTCAGAAGGTCCTGAATGTTACCGGTTCCTCTTTCTTCTATTTGCTTAGAGGTAATTATCTGAGTGATGACCGGTGTGTTCTTAATCTTCTTTTCTGTTCGGGTTGCCGTAACCACAATTTGTTCAAGATTGAAAGGATCATCGTTCATATAAGAGACTGTGTCCTGTTCTTGCCGTACATTCTGTGCTGCTAAAGGAAGTGTTCCTATAAGAGTAAGTAGTAATGCTAATTTTACTTTCATCATAATCTTTGTTTTTGAGACAGCAAAGATAGAGGGTCCTTAAAGAGTGTGAAATACCCAAAAATAGGTAAAAGACGGATGCCGGTTGGTACTAATTCCATTAAAATTATTAGTTCAACTTCCGAATGGCTTTTCACACCTTGCATATCGGAGGGATTCTGTGACTTCTCTTAAAGAATTTGCAGGAGATGGTGTAAGGAGTGGAATAAAAATCGTATTTTTGCAACCAACTTTTTTAAAATAACCGGTTATGGATACCATTCAGATAAAAGATAAACTATTCACTGTTTCTATCAGGGAACAAGAGATTCAGAAAGAAGTGATTCGCGTGGCGAACGAAATTAATCGTGATTTGGCAGGTAAGAACCCGTTGTTCCTCAGTGTGTTGAATGGCTCGTTTATGTTTACTGCCGACTTGCTGAAACACATTACGATCCCTTGCGAGATCTCTTTTGTGAAGCTGGCTTCTTATCAGGGAGTATCATCTACCGGTTCCATTAAAGAAGTGATCGGTATTAATGAAGACATAGCGGGACGTACGATCGTTATTGTAGAAGATATTGTGGATACGGGACTGACTATGCAGCGTCTGCTGGAAACATTGGGAACACGCGGGCCAAAAGAAATTCATATTGCTTCGTTGCTGGTGAAACCGGATAAACTGAAGGTGGACTTGAATATTGAATATGTGGCAATGAATATTCCCAATGATTTCATTGTAGGATATGGTCTCGATTATGATGGTTTCGGCCGTAACTATCCGGATATTTATACAGTTGTAGACTAACATAAAATAATAGGTATACCAGTAATGGTAAAATGTAGAATTATAAATTAACAAGATGCTGAACATTGTAATTTTCGGTGCTCCCGGTTCAGGAAAGGGAACACAAAGCGAACGTATTGTTGAGAAATACGGAATTAATCACATTTCAACAGGAGATGTATTGCGTGCAGAAATTAAAAACGGCACAGAACTGGGTAAAACAGCTAAAGGCTACATTGATCAGGGACAGTTGATTCCGGATGAATTGATGGTAGACATTCTGGCAAGTGTGTTTGATAGTTTCAAAGATAGCAAAGGGGTTATTTTTGACGGTTTCCCAAGAACTATTCCGCAGGCTGAGGCGTTGAAAGTGATGTTGAAAGAACGTGGACAGGACATCTCTGTGATGTTGGATCTGGATGTTCCGGAAGAAGAACTGATGACTCGTCTGATTAAACGTGGTAAGGAATCGGGCCGTGCAGATGACAATGAAGAGACCATCAAAAAACGCTTGGTTGTATATAATACACAGACTTCACCGTTGAAAGAATATTATAAAGGCGAAGGCAAATACCAGCATATCAATGGTCTTGGAACCATGGAAGGTATCTTCGAAGATATTTGTAAAGCGGTAGATACATTATAATTATAAAATATGTGTGCTGATATGCTCCATGCGCTGTTTATAGCCAATGGACATATTGGCACATGATTACATCGAAAAAATAATTGGTTATGGCTGAATCGAATTTTGTTGATTACGTAAAGATATACTGCCGCTCGGGTAAAGGCGGAAGAGGCTCTACGCACATGAGGCGAGAAAAATATACTCCTAACGGTGGACCTGATGGAGGAGATGGCGGAAGAGGAGGCCATGTTATCCTGCGTGGTAACCGAAATTACTGGACATTGCTTCACTTGAGATATGATCGTCATGCAATGGCTGGTCATGGGGAGTCGGGCAGCAAGAACCGTAGTTTCGGTAAAGACGGAGCGGATAAGATTATTGAAGTTCCCTGTGGTACGGTGGTCTACAATGCCGAAACAGGTGAATATGTATGTGATGTAACAGAACACGGACAAGAGGTCATTCTCTTAAAAGGCGGACGTGGCGGATTGGGAAACTGGCACTTCAAGACGGCTACCCGTCAGGCTCCCCGTTTTGCCCAGCCGGGCGAACCGATGCAGGAGATGACTGTAATCCTTGAATTGAAGTTGCTGGCTGATGTAGGTCTGGTAGGTTTCCCAAATGCAGGTAAGTCTACCTTGTTATCTGCTATTTCTGCTGCAAAACCAAAGATTGCCGATTATCCGTTTACAACATTGGAGCCTAACCTGGGTATTGTATCTTATCGTGACGGACAGTCGTTTGTGATGGCTGATATTCCGGGAATTATCGAAGGTGCCAGTGAAGGTAAGGGATTGGGATTGCGTTTCTTGCGTCACATTGAGCGCAACTCTTTGTTACTTTTCATGATACCGGCGGATAGCGATGATATCCGTAAAGATTATGAAGTGCTGCTAAACGAACTGAAAACATTTAATCCTGAAATGCTGGATAAACAACGGGTACTTGCCATCACTAAGAGTGATATGCTGGATCAGGAGCTGATGGATGAAATAGAACCGACATTGCCGGAGGGAATTCCTCATGTATTCATTTCATCTGTATCCGGTTTGGGCATCTCGATGCTGAAGGACATTTTATGGACGGAGTTGAATAAGGAAAGCAATAAAATAGAAGCTATTGTGCATCGTCCGAAGGATGTCAGCCGATTGCAGCAGGAACTCAAAGATATGGGTGAGGATGAAGAACTCGACTATGAATATGAGGATGATGGTGAAGAGGACGATTTGGATTACGAATACGAAGAAGAGGATTGGGAAGATAAATGATTTCACTCACTGACGATAGAAAAATGTTGGGGTATGGGCTGTTGGGCGCATACCCCAACATTTCTCATTTTGTAACGACCCGTCACGGCGGTTATAGTGAGGGGGCGTATGCTTCTTTTAATTGTTCACCTTTTTCGGGAGATGAACTTGAAAGGGTAGAGAAGAATCAGACGTTGTTGTTTCAATCACTATCGCAAGCTCCTAGGCATTTGATTATTCCTTTTCAGACACACGGAACGAAAATACTTCCGGTCGATGAAAAATTTCTTGGAGCTTCTGGGCAGCAGCAACAGGAAATGCTAAACGGGATCGATGCGTTGATTACCACTGAGCCGGGATGCTGCATTTGTATTTCCACGGCAGACTGTATTCCGGTATTGTTGTATGATAGAGTACATCATGCTGTAGCGGCTGTGCATGCCGGGTGGAGGGGGACAGTGGAGTATATTGTTGGACATACGCTTGAGAAGATGCGGGCTGTTTTTGGAACGGAAGGACAAGATGTAATCGCATGTATCGGTCCGGGTATCTCTCTGCAATCATTCGAGGTGGGGGATGAAGTTTATGAAGCTTTTCGTTTGAATGGTTTTGATATGTCGCGTATCTCTTTCAGGCATTCGGTTACACATAAGTACCATATTGACTTATGGGAAGCCAACCGGCAACAGCTTTTGGATTTTGGAGTACCGGGAGTACAAATTGAAATAGCGGATATTTGTACTTACATCCGGCATGAGGATTTCTTTTCAGCGCGAAGATTGGGCATAAAGTCCGGACGTATTTTGTCGGGCATTATGATAAATAGCTGATAGATAAAATTTTGATTTATTATGTATACCATTATTGTATCGAAAGAGTTAAAAGAAGCATGTCCTGTTTTTGCAGGGGCTGCTATATATGCTGAAGTGAAAAACACTTCTTATTGTGAAGGGCTTTGGGAGGAGATTCAATCTTTCACAGAAATGCTCACTGCAACAACCCGGTTGGAAGATATTAAGAAACAACCTGTGATAGCTGCCACACGTGAAGCCTACAAACGCTGCGGGAAAGATCCCGGGAGATATCGGCCGTCGGCCGAAGCGTTACGTCGCAGATTGATGCGGGGGATTGCTTTGTATCAGATTGATACTTTGGTCGATTTGATTAACCTGGTTTCTCTCCGGACCGGACATTCGATAGGTGGTTTTGATGCCGATAAGATAGCGGGCACTGGTCTGGAACTGGGGATCGGTAAGATCAATGAGCCTTTCGAAGGGATCGGGCGTGGTGTGCTGAATATCGAAGGGCTGCCGGTGTATCGGGATGCTGTGGGGGGAATAGGGACTCCGACCAGTGATAACGAACGGACAAAGATGGGGCTGGAAACAACACATATATTGGCTATCGTTAATGGCTATAATGGTAAAGAAGGACTGCAGGAAGCTGCCGAAATGATACAAACTTTATTGAAAAAATACGCTGACTCGGACGGAGGAACAATTACTTACTTTGAATAACGAATATCCCCATGAAAAACATATTCACTTTACTGATTTTATCTGTATGCTTTTTGTGTGCCAACATATCGGGCAGGGCACAGAACAAATTTTCGGATATGGAGGTCAATCATGTCCGGGTGGCTACACCGGGACTTTTTTCCAAGGAGAATTGTGTCATGCTGGATCTGAAGTCCCTGTCACGGAATTACTCTTTCCCTTTGCCGGGGGGCAAAGTCATTTCGGGCTATGGAACACGTGGAGGCCATAGCGGTGACGACATAAAAACTTGTGCCCGCGATACGATTCGTGCAGCTTTTGACGGGGTGGTACGTATGGCTAAACCTTATGGTGCGTATGGCAATGTGATTGTGATACGACATCCCAATGGGCTGGAGACGGTATACAGTCATAATGTGAAGAATCTGGTAAAGAGTGGGGATGTGGTGAAAGCCGGAATGGCTATTGGCTTGACCGGACGTACCGGACGGGCTACTACCGAGCATCTGCATTTTGAGACGCGGATTAACGGACAACACTTTAATCCCGGTCTTATTTTTGATATGAAGAAGGGAACCTTGCGTACTGATTATTTGCAATGTACGAAGAAAGGTAAGGGAATTGTTGTTAAAGCTTTGAAAAGCGAAAAAGTCCTTCCTAAATATAAAACTCTTTCGCCTTTCCTATATGAGCTGCCCGGGATTAAAAAACCGGTATGGAATATACCAGCCCTAGCGAGATCCGCTGCGTATTCGGGTCTATAGCATCTAAATTGCGGGCGGGTTTCAATAGTTTATTTCGTTTGTATTGATAGTGCAAGAAGATCAATAGTTCGCTGTTCCTCATTGGATAGTATTCCACACAAACTTGTCCGCACCATGTCCGGCGATAGGTACCTTTTTCAAAGATACCGTTAGCTTTATAAATTTTTCCGGATTCGTAAATACCTTTCAGGTAAGCATTCCAATTAGGGTGGAAGCGGTAGTCTACATTGGCAATCGTGGTGAAATACTCGGTATGTTGGGCTGTCTGCGGGTCTTCCAAGTCTATGCGAGGTAAGGCGCTGATAATGCCTTTATTATCGATTCCTTGTCGGGAGTACATGAAATCCATATAAGCGATCCATGGACCTTTTTCGTAAACATTGCCTGCGGTAAGATACATTATATTTCTTCCTTTGGCCTGCTGTCCCCATGAAGCGGCGTATCTCAACTGAATGGCTTTGTCCAGATAATAACTGTTCCAGTTAATGGTCGATATCAGAGGTACTTTGGTAGCTTCGACATCTGTCGGTAGGCCGTGAAGGTAAGTGTCTGCGTCTCCACCGTTACGGTTGTTGACTATCTGAAAATTGAGTTCTTGAGTCGGAGTCACATTCCAAGTGGCAGATACTCCCGCCAGAAAGCAGTTTACATAATTATTAAACTCGCTGAATTCACGTACTTTAATCGGATTGACATAGTACTCATAGCCTCCCAGCATAAGAAATTGCTTTCCGGCCGTGATGGAAAAACGATCGGAAAGGTGATAGGTCAGATAAGCATACTCTACGGAAGAGGACAGATTATCCAGAGCAAAGGGGTTGCTGTATTTATTAAAAGATTGCCGGAAATGGTAAGAGAACTTCCGGTTGATATTTCCTATGATTTCCAGCTTAAACCGGTTTAACTTGAAAGCAACTTCATCTAACTCATTTTCAGTAAAAGAGGCAGCACATGAAGTATATAATTGGAGATTCATGTGAGCGGAAAATCCTTTGTTCTCTTTTCCGGTGATGCGTTCGATCACAGAGGGGATAGAGTCTTTGGGGGAAATAATTGGTTGTTGTTGAGCTGCAACAGTGCTCATGGTAAACAAGGTTACCAAAAGGAAGACGTGTCTTTTCATATTTGTGAAATCTCTTAGGGTTAATAAAGTGATGCAAAAATAATAAAAAAACGTCTTCCTTTCGGTTATTCTAGGGTAAAACTGTTTGTTTCTCCTTTACCTTCTTTTTCTATCAGTCTACAAATTTCAGGCAAACAGGTTTATCTACTTTTATATCTTTCTTGATATCAGTTAATAATCCGGTAGCCTGATCTCTTTCAAATATTTGAATGACATTGGTGTCGCGGCAAGCTACCAATAAGTATTTGCCGTTGGGAGTGATGATAAAGTTGCGTGGATGGATTCCCGTTAACTGATAACCTACCTTGGTTAGGGTACCGTTGGTCTCATCAACTTTAAAGATAGCCACTCCGTCTGCTTTCAAGCGGTTGCTGGCATAGAGATATTTTCCGTCCGGGCTAAGGTGGATGTCACCGCTTCCCTGTGCGTTTACAGTGTCAGCCGCAACAGTTTGAATTTCGTCCAACATTCCGTCAGCATATCGAAAAGCGATTACCGTCCCTCCGATTTCATTAATAAGGTAGGCAAACTTACCGTCTGAATTGAATATCAGATGCCGGGGGCCGGAACCGGGAGCAACTTTAAAAGCTTCCGGGGTACCTTTTGTGAGGAATTTCTCTTTGTTATCGCCATTGGCATTAGGGTTGATATTGAATTTATGTATCTGATCGGTACCTAAGTCGTCTGCCAGTAAGTATTTACCGTCGGGGGTAATACGTACACAGTGTAGGTGAGGCATCGTCTGCCGTTCTTTGTCCGGACCGGAACCTTTAAATTCGATTACGTCTGAGGCGGGTAGCAATGCTCCGTCTTGTCCGATAGGAAAGACGGTAATACTTCCACCGCTATAATTGGCTGTGACGATGTTCTTTCCGTTGGTGGTCAGATAGCACGGATCGGCTCCCATTGTTTTTTGTGTATTCAATAAGTGTAGAGTTCCTTTTTCTTTGTCGAAGGCAAAGGCGCTGACTGCGGCCTGGTCTTTGCTAAATTCATTGACGGAGTAGACAAACTTTCCGTCCGCTGATGGAATGAGGTATGAAGGGTTGGCTACTTCCGCATCACTCAGTGGGAGCGATTCTCCGGTTTCTTCGTTGAATCGGAAAGTGTAGATGCCTTTGCTGTTGCCGGAAGTGTAAGTTCCGACCAGCATTGTTAATTCACTGTCAGTGGTTGACGGATCTGTCGGCTGAGTTGTTGTCTTTTTGGGGGAACAACTGGCTACAATCATACCGGCAGCACAGATACTAATGATTTTCTTGACCATAATGAATAGATGTTGTTTTAAGATTTTGTTGGTTGTCTTTGTTACATTCTGAAAATACAAAGTTAGTATAATCTCCTGTGTTTCTTTCCGGAATGAATAAAATATCTAAAATCCACCCTCTTTTTCTTTCTATATGACGAATATTATCTATCTTTGCACCTACATAAGTGGTTACCACTTCCTCATTTCAAAAGGGGTTGACTGGTTTTGACAGCGGGCAGAAATGGTGGGTAAGCATGCAGTGCGTCGGTGATTTGCACTTTAATCTCAGTTATCAAAATTTTATCTGGCGAAACTAATTACGCTCTTGCTGCTTAATCGAATCATAGTAGATTAGCTTAATCCAGGCACCAGGTGCCAGGACGAGACATCACTCGGAAGCTGTTGCTCCGAAGCATTCCGGTTTAGTGGTGCAGTTACATCGGGGATAGTCAGAAGTGGCCTTGCGCTTCTGATGAAACTTTAAAGGATAAGGCAGGAATTGATGGCTTTGGTTCTGCTCCTGCACGAAAAACTTAGGCAAAGATAAGCATGTAGAAAGCTTATGATTTCCTCGTTTGGACGAGGGTTCGAATCCCTCCAGCTCCACTTTATGACAAAAAGGTCCTCCTGAACTTATAAATTCAGGGGGACTTTTTGGGTTAATAAGATCACAATTGTCCGGGTTATAAAGTTCTTCTCTAACGTAACTTATTGAAATATATTGGATTAACTTCATTTTATCCCCAATTATTTGTCCGGGTAGTTTATTTTGTTTTTTAAAATAAACACTCTACATTTGGCTCCAGAGTAATTTGTCATAGAGAATCGACAAATGAAAAACAATCTGATTCCAAGTCTGGTTAAGGAAATTATTGTCTGCCCATATTTGTTCCTAATTCATATTCTGGCAAGTCCCCTGTTAATCTGTCTTTTTTTTATTAGAAACCATATTTGGAAAACAAATTGAATATTATCCCGTTTTAATGTAGATCAGATTGATTTTTTATGTAAGTCACCTCTCTCAATGTCTTGTTACTAATAAATAAACTATGTGAACATCTCATTGCTGTTATTTTGTTAATATCCACTACGATAACTGAGAGGGATTTAAGGCGTGTAGGAGCGCTACAAATCCGATCACCTCCTTACGTGACGTGAAGAAGGTAGTATTTCTTTCCCCCCCCCCCTCGCTACCTCTTGTTTGATTCTTGCTTTTTATAAACTACTCCATTTAAATTATAACAAACAAATAGAATGAAATATATTATATACTTCATGATGATGTTGTATGGTTCATTATGTCATGCCATCGTTTGCAAACACATTGTAGAAAGAAGTGAAACGAATACTCGTAAAGTGTATCAGATCCAAAGGGATGCTCTGGGTTATATGTGGTTTATGAATCATGCCGGAATCAGTCGGTTTGATGGGACCAAGCTAAAACACTATGAACTGCCGGCCGAAGGGCGAACCATGGATTATTATATGGGCAATTGCCGGTTGCTTACAGATAATCGGAATGGGTTGTGGGTAGTCACCCGTAATGGATATTTATGGATGTACAATCCATCATTGGATAAATTCGAATGCAGGAATCATCTGGTTATTCCGAATGATGTTTCCCTTCATTTTCTCTGCGTAGATAACAGTAGTCATATCTGGTTTTCTGTCGGAAACCGGTTGATAGCCTATCAAATACTATCCAATACTTTTCATCGGGTGGATCATAGCCTGGCAACGATTTCCTGTATGGTAGAGGTGGCTCCGGGAGAGTATTTTGTAGGTTCGGATGAAGGGCTGTTCGGAATTACAATAAAGAATTATGCCGTCGACAGGCAAACCGGAGAATTGTCCGGTAAAAGATGTAGCCGGATACATGAAATACTTTTTCATCCTTATACCCAAAGATTGGTTGTGTTTGATTATTCGGAAGGATTAGGGGTATGGGATATGAAGTCGGAGCAATTGGTTGGTACTTGGAACCGATTGTTGAATAGTCGGGTCAGTGGTCTGAGGATATGGGATGACCGGACTGTTTTGGTAGCTACAGATGGTGAGGGAATATTTCGTATGGATATCGTTAATCCGGATATTACATCTTTTATACAAACTGATTTTGAGAATGATAATTCAATTCGTACCAACCGGATTGCTGACGTGTTTGTAGATGATCAGAAACTTATCTGGGTGGCGGATTATCCGGAAGGCGTATCAATGATCGATGTGGAATCTCCTGATGATTATAAATGGTACAGGGCACGGTCCGGGGACAGTCATTCACTGACCAACAATCGGGTAAATGCGGTTCTGCATGATTCGGATGGGGATGTCTGGTTTGCAACGGATCACGGTATCAGTTGTTTTCATCCGTCGACAGGCTTATGGAACCGGATTGTTACGCCTCTTCCTTGTCAGATGTATACTGCATTGTGTGAAGTAAAGCCAGGAGAGATATGTGCCGGGAACTATGTACACGGTTTGTTCTTCATCCGAAAGAAAAGTAATTATTCGGTTACACCGTATGTACGTATTTCGGGAGTAAACGCATTGTGTCGTAAGGATAAAGACGGTTTTTGGATTGGAACGGATGAAGGGGTGTTTTTTTATTGTCCGGAAAACGATAGTATCGTGGAGGTAAAACGCTTGTCCGGTTTACACATTCATGCTTTGCATCAGTCCGATGATTGTCTTTATATTGGGACTGAAGGAAACGGATTAATGGTCTATCATCCGGAGCATGAGCAGATGGATACGGTTGCTGCTTTAGGAACCGGTAATGTATATGCTGTTTGGTCGGATGATAGCAGGCGGTTAATGGGAAGCAGTGATGGGTTTGCTTTCTCGCTCGATCTTGTACAACATTCATATCACAGGTTTCTGAGTAAAGGAATTCGGATTACATCGGGTACTTTCTTAGGTAATGGAAGATACATTTTGGGCACCTATCAAGGCGCAATTGAGTATGATAAACAAGAGGCTCGACCACTGCGCAAAGCTTGTTTGGGATTTTACTTGGACGAACTTCGGGTTTTGGACAAAGAGGTGACCGTCGAAACGGAGAATTCTCCATTGAAGAAAGCTCTGAACTGTACAGCTACGTTACAGTTGGAGCACAATGAAAATACTTTTTCGTTTACGGCTACTGCCATTCGCTATACTGAAAAGCAGGACATAGCTTACAGTTGGAAACTCGATCATACGGATTGGAGTACTCCGTCTGTAGATAATAGAATTCGTTTTTCGAACCTTCCTCCAGGTGAATATATCTTTTCTGTGCGGGCGTTATCCATTGATAACGGTCGGCCGTTTGCGCAAAGAAATATGCACATCATCATTCGTCAACCCCTTTGGAAGACAGGTGGAGCTTTCCTTTGTTACGGTCTTTTGGCACTTATGTTGGGCTCTCTGGCCGTACGTTCATGGTTCGTATGGCAAGACAGAAACCTTTCAAGAGAACAAGTACGGTTGTTTGCGAATACGACACGTAACCTTTGTCTGCCACTTACACTGATAAAAGTTCCTTTGGAATATCTTTATGAAAAGTCATCTTCCGAACTTGTTAGTAACGTATTGCAACAGATAAAGGGAGTGAACAATTTATTGGCTGAGCTGGAAAATATCAGTCGTGTTTCTGCTGCTCCGGGGCGTCTGTCGCTTGCCGACTATGAGTTATCCATATTCTTGAAAGAGACAGTAGCCCGAATTAGAGATTATATCAGCGAGAAGGACATTATGCTCCGTTGGACGGAAGAGCCTGCCTTTGCTACCGTATGCCTCGATAAGGATAAGATGTCTGCCATTCTTAGAAACCTGTTAATGGCTTTTACAGACAGTATGGATCGAGGTGGCGAAATTCTTCTGAGTACTTCGTGTAACAATCAAAAGTGGGAGTTGAGGCTGGAATCTGAGGATAACGGGTTTCTTAAAAAAAAATTCTAAATTATAAAGGGTTCGTTTCGGGAGGTTCTTCCGAGACAATGAGTTGGTTATTTATACGTAAATTAATCTGTTTGCATAAAGGTAAAATCAAATTTGCTTATAAAGAAGAACAAAAACTGGTGCTTATTTTAATTTTTCCTATTGTCATCCGGCAATCGGAAAGAGTTTCTGAATTCTCCGGGATATTATCCGTACCGGAGGTCTCCACAGGGAATAGTGAGTTGTTGTCGGTTACCGGAATGCTGCCGGCAGTGAAAACTTCTGAGCAGAAACGTCCGGATAAGAAAAAAGAGAAACATTCTCTGGTATTGGTTGAAAGGAATAAGGATTTGTGCAATTATCTTGTGCAAATCCTGATGAAGGAGTATAAGATTGTGTCTGTTTGTGATGCGGAGGCGGCCTTTGAGACTGTGTGTGAACAATGTCCGGATGCAGTACTGGCTTCTTCTGTTCTTACCCGTATTTCGGGTGAGGAACTTGCCGTTCGGATTAAATCGGATGACAGAGTAGCACATATTCCGGTAATATTGTTAGTGAAACCGGGAGAGGATGACCGGTACATTCAACGGAATGCCGATCTTTATGTGTGGATGCCTTTTGCCATATCATCTTTAAAGACTGAGATTGCAGCTTTGATTGCTAACCGGGAAATGATCCGTAAGAGGTATATTCGTTTGGCGTTGGGGGGTGAGGCCTCGGACCCTATCGATAAAGAGGTAGAGTCATCAGAAGGTGATCGGGAGTTTATCCGTCAGGTGAGAAGTCTGATTGAAGAGAGGATGACCGATTCCAGATTTAAGATTGGTGAACTGAGCGACTGCATGAATATGAGTCGTTCGAGTTTTTATAATAAGATTAAGGAGATAACCGGGCATGCTCCTGCGGACTATGTGCGTAATGTGCGGCTCAACAGAGCATTGGTTTTGTTAATGAGCAGAAAGTATACGGTGGCTGAGGTTGCGGATATGACGGGTTTCAGTGATCCTAAATACTTCGGGATCGTGTTTAAGAAATATTATGGGGGCTCACCGACGAAGTATATAAACAATTTATAGACCGGCAGAAGACCGGTAAGGGAGCCACCTTACCGGTCTTCATTTTATTAACTAATCCGGTCGACTGGATTGAGAGAATTACTCTTATCTTTGCTATCCGAAAGGAGAACTGCGATGCAGAAGGATTGCAGAGATGAATGAACGTAAAATTATACATATCGATATGGATGCCTTTTATGCTTCTGTGGAGCAAAGGGATCATCCTGAATTGCGTGGTAAACCGCTTGCCGTGGGGCATGCTGAGGAGCGGGGAGTAGTAGCGGCAGCAAGTTATGAAGCTCGTCGTTATGGAGTTCGTTCGGCTATGTCGTCACAAAAGGCGAAACGTCTGTGTCCGCAATTGATTTTTGTTCCCGGACGGATGGAAGTGTATAAATCCGTTTCCCGTCAGGTACACGAAATATTTCATGAGTATACCGATCTGATTGAACCTCTGTCATTGGATGAAGCGTTTCTTGATGTGACGGAGAATAAGCAGGGGATCTTGCTGGCTGTGGATATAGCTAAAGCTATCAAGCAACGTATCCGTGAAGAACTGAGCCTGGTGGCATCGGCAGGCGTGTCGTATAATAAATTTCTGGCTAAAATAGCTTCAGACTTTCGTAAACCCGACGGACTTTGTACTATTCATCCTGATCAGGCAATCGATTTCATTGCCCGTTTGCCTATTGAGTCATTTTGGGGAGTAGGGCCGGTGACTGCCCGGAAGATGCATTTACTGGGGATACACAATGGACTTCAGTTACGGGAGTGTTCGTCTGAAATGCTGGTACGTCAGTTTGGTAAAGTGGGACTGCTTTATTATGATTTTGCACGTGGAGTCGATCTTCGACCGGTAGAAGCAGTGAGAATACGTAAATCAATCGGATGTGAGCATACATTGGAGAAAGACATCCATGTGAGATCGTCTGTGATTATAGAGCTTTATCACGTAGCTACGGAGCTTGTAGAGCGATTGCAGCAGAAAGAGTTCCGGGGAAATACACTAACTCTGAAGATCAAGTTTCATGATTTTAGCCAGATAACACGAAGCATGACACAGGCACAGGAACTTACGAATCTTGAGAGAATCTTGCCCCTTGCCAAACAATTGCTGAAAGAGGTGGAGTATGAGCAGCATCCCATTCGCTTGATCGGGCTTTCGGTATCGAATCCGAGAGAAGAAGCGGATGAACATCGGGGAGTATGGGAACAACTGAGTTTTGAATTTAGTGATTGGGGAAAATAGTTAAAGGTGGAATCCTAAGAAAAAAATAGTTGCATGATCGTATTTGTCCGGTATTATTTTTATATATTTGGAAGTAATATCATATTGAGAACTAATAAATTATAAGGAACTATGAGCTTGCATAAATATTCGATTGTTTTATTGGCATTATTGGCATTACTCTGCAGTTGCCATGATGAAGATAAAGGAGATATCCCACAGTCCGATGAGCGAACCGCAGATTTTATTGTGAAATATAAGGATGATTTCGGAATACATACGGATTATAAAGCTAAGGTATATATCTATTATGGAATATATTCAATGGATATTGTAGGCTTTCATTATCTTCCGGAAGGGGTGCTGGATTATGGAGGGAAAGAAATAACTCCTGACATCCGTCTATCTGCTGATGGAAAAGAAGATATAACCTTGTTATTGGATAATGCTGAAAAGGTAACGGTTATTGTTGAAAGCTCCTATTATGAGGGAAGAGTGGGAATAACAAGTTACTCTCCGGGCGACACACCTATAAAAGGGATATTTACGTTTGGGGAATAGTGAACGGTATGGAGGGAATCTTTGATGTCTGTTTCTATTTCATGATATATTAAAAAAGGAAGAAGTCTGAACTTCTTCCTTTTTTAATGGAGAATCTGTTTCAGGCAAGTGCCCGCTTTATTCTATAATCCATGGATTACTTTCATTAACTGTTCGCCCAATCCGATGGTATAACCTTGTGACACGAAGACTACCCGGTTGAATGTATCACCGATAATAAACATGGGCAGGATGGTGCTGTTTGGCAACTTCATCGATTCGGCAATTTGTTTCTGGATCGCTCCATCTACGTCGATACCATAGGTAATGGTTGAAGGCAATCCGGGGAATTCTGACGGGCGGAACTTTTTGTACTGTTCTTCACTAGGGAAGAGCAACACCATTTTGCGTCCCCATTTTTCAAATTCACCGCTTAAAGCTGCAATATCCCGAAGGGCATGGTTAGTGGGTTCTTGTCCGGCTCCCAGCACTGCTACAACGTAGTATCCCCGGCCACAAGTCTGAAGAATACTTTGCGGTTCGGAGGTTCCTATAGGCAGATAAGTCGATTCGGAATTAAAATTACCAATTACTTGTACCTGGTCTTTGCTTTCGCGCATGACCAGATCGACAGTTGTTGTCTTTCCCTCTTCAATGGTGAAGAAAGTCACATTAGCCAATACAGCTCCGCTTGCCATGCGAGTACCGGTTGCCATCATATAGTATCCTGTGTCCAGAGGTGCACCATTCTTCAGCAAGTTCGACCAGGTGGCTCCTCCACCCATATCTACGTCACCTTCGTCATAGTTGAGGAGTTGGAAGGTTCCATTGCGGAACTTTGAGAGGGTGAAGTGTGAATAGTATTTTGGATCACTCAACGAAGGGATCGGCCGGTAGCGGGCTACGAGCGTTCCGGTTGGTGCCTGCGTTTGCTGTGCGGCTTCAAAATCGACATCATAGACCTTGCCGTTCTTGAGGTTGTTGTCATTGAAAGTCCGATATTGAATCTTGCCGGTCACTTCATCTATCCAGGCAGGAATACCCAGGCTACGGGCCATGGATACAAAGAAAATGTTACGGGATTTCTCGTCTGCTACCCGGGCTTTCCATACACCCATTGGTGACATTGGTATACGTTGTGAGTTCAATTCGTTATTGATTGTGATCTCTTTTTTACACCATTCTACCAAAGCTTGTGGATTTTTGCGGAAGGCTTCCGCTTCACTTGCCGGAATCTCTTTCCGGAAGAATGCTTTGTAAGGAGTGATCATTTCATTGGCTACACGCGGGTTCAGTACGTTGCTACAGAAATCTTCAGAAGCGGGCAGGCCGGAGTTATTCAGATGGTCGTTCAATACTTCCGGGCTTACGTCTCTCAGGTCTTTGGCCGAGACTACTTTCAGCAGGCTGATAGCCTGACCGGCCTTATCGGCTTTTACAGCATCAGAAAGGAAATCGGTTAAAGTCTGGTGGTTACCTCTGGAAGCTATCAGTAAGCGTACTGTTTCGGTTTCATCCAGCTTATTCTCTTTGGCAAAAGTCCGAGCTTGCTCTTCGGTAATGAAAGTGGCTACGTATGCGTTGCGGATAGAATCTTCCTGTGCCATGCGCCGATCATTTTCAGTACGTTGTTCCGGAGTCACTTCGGGCAGGTTGGCGCCTTCGGCAGGAGGAACGATATCCAGTGGAAGCGAATAGGTTTCACCGGCGTTTTTGTCCAGTGTGATCTTCAGTTCATTGTCTTTGCCGAATGATAGTTTAGAATAACCGAACCGTCCGTCTTTGGAGGCCCATACCAACATATCACCCTTGCCGGCAGTCAATGATGCATGTCCGCTCCGGTCTGTATGTTTGGTGGCCACCGTATAAAATTCAGCGTAGTTATAGACCTTGAACTCTACGGTAGCATCGGCTACCGGCTGACCTTCGGCATCTGTCACGAGTACGGAACCTTTGGCAGTCGGAGCATAATTGTCAATCACGTTGATCTCTGTATAATTCGGAGTTTCGTACATGATTTCTTCTTGTCCGGTATAGCGTCCGAATACCTTTGTATGCATCAGCATACCACGACTGGCGGGAGCATTAAACCAACCCAGGTTCAAAACCGGTTCCGGTTCGCAGGCACCAAAGAAATACCATTTGCCATCTACCCAGGCTTCTACCCATGCATGGTTGTCGTCGGTATGTGCCCAACGCGGAGTATATACCTGTCGTGCCGGAATACCTACCGAGCGGAGAGCTGCTACGGTGAAGGTGGATTCTTCACCACAGCGACCATAAGCGGTTTTTACGGAAGCGAGTGGAGAACTCGTACGGGCATCACTTGGGGTGTAGATTACCTTTTCGTGGCACCAGTGGTTTACCTCGAGTACAGCGTCGTGCAATGACAGATTCTTCACACGGTCTTTCAGTTCATTGTAAAACACCCGGCGTGAGTCATCCAGGTTTTCATTGTTTACCCGAATGGGGAGCACAAAATGACGGAATACGTCATCGGGGATTTCTTTTCCCCAAGGCATTTCCTGACGTGCCTGATCGGAGAGTCTGACATTTTCCAGATAGTAGTCGCCTGTATAATCCGTTACGTCACCTGTAGGCATGTAGGCATAGAGGAACATTAAAGCCTCTTGTTCGGGAATGGTGAGCTTTTCATTAAACACTGCAAACAACTCTCCATTGGGAAGTTGCTGCTTCTTCATTTCAAAATCTTGCGTCACTTGGTTTCGGTAAGCCACATCTTTCAGGAAATGGGACTCACTGCATGAAAAGAACGCAACCGACAACATCGGAATGATTAGAAAGCGGGTTAGGGTTTTCATACAATTTGTTGTTAAGTAAGGCCTCACCCCCGTTCCTCTCTTAAGGAGAGGGGGGAGTGAATGCTTTTGGTTCATATATTTAGTTTTGATTTCTTTCTCTTTTTGTTTCATCTTTCCGGAATTACTGTTTTCTACTTTAATCTTTCGGTATCTTTATGGTCATTTATGAAAATTCTGGTTTACATTCTTCGGAGTCCGGCTCTTTTCCATTTTCCGGGTGAAGGAAAGAGAACGGAACCCTAAAATCCATTCAATGGGAAAAGTACCGTGGGAATCAGTAGTACCATTCCTAGGATAATGAATAAAAGAAGTATCTTCCAGAACCATTTTACCCAAATCTCATAAGGTATGCGGGCAATGCCTAAGGCACCCATCAATACAGCAGAAGTAGGGGTGATCATATTGGTAAATCCGTCACCAAACTGATAAGCCATTACCGTAGCTTGCCGCGAAAGTCCGATGACATCGGAAAAGGGTGCCATGATAGGCATGGTTAACGCTGCTTTGGCGGACCCGGAAGGGATAATCAGGTTAATGAGTGTCTGTATCAGATACATCACCCCCAAAGATACTATTTTTCCAGCTTCTCCCATCAGTGAAGCCAAAGAATGTAAAATGGGGTCGATGATATGTCCGTCTTGCAGTATTTGAATAATCCCTCCGGCCAGTCCCACAACTATGGCGGCCGACAACATGTCTTTGGCTCCATCCATGAATTGCTTGATGATAGCATCTGCATGTTCACTATTGGCAAACCCCGAAAGAATGCCCATTGCCAGAAAGATGGCGGATATCTCCGGTAAATACCAGCCATGACCCATGACACCGATAATCAGGAAAAGAATAGTGAATGCGAGTAAGGTCAATATAAAGAACTGGTTGGATTTGCGTAAACCCAGCCAACCGAAAACTGCAAACAAGATAGATAAGGTGGGAACTGCATAGCAGGTGACTGATGCTTCACCTACTGAAAAAGTACTGATCGGGTAGATGATGGAGAACAACCCCAAGGACACGAGTAACAATAGGTATACGATCCATGCTTGGCGAGTCGTTACATGGGATATCTCTCCACAGCTTTCTTTTTCCCGTTTCCGCCAATAAGCGTCAGCATGATACATAGGTGATTTTTCCGGATGCTTTTTGACGACAGCGGCATATCTGAGTACGCAAACAATCAGGGCGGTGGTCAGTACCAGCCAACAAAACATACGGTATTCAAATCCGGAGAACAACGGGAGATCAGACAAACCTTGCGCAATGCCGATCGTAAAAGGATTCAGTACTGCACCGGAAAAGCCGATATGGGCAGCTACGTATACCATACACAGCCCGGTGATGGAGTCATATCCCATTGATATGGCAAGTGGGACAATGATGATGACGAAGGCCAGTGTCTCTTCACTCATACCGAATACGGAACCGAAAAGGCTGAAAAGGATGATGACTAAGGATATCACTACATTGTTTACTCCCAGTATTTTGATCAGTCGGTGTTTTTCAAGTCCTTTCGTGAAATTCAGAAATGAAAAAATGCCGGTATCAATAGCACGGCTGCTATTCATTATTTGAAAGGCACCTCCCATAATCAGTAAGAAAGCTATAATCCCTGCCTGACGTTCGAAGCCTTCAAGAAGGGAGCTGAACACTTGCCAGGTCTGGGGCGTCTGTTCTACCCGGTGGAAAGAATGGTCTACGATGACAGTGCGGGAAATACCGTTTACGTCGATTGTCTCTCGCATATATTCTCCGGCAGGAATGATCCAGGAAAGCACTGCACAGAGTAGAATGACCGAAGAAATGATGGTGTATGTGTGGGGTATCTGTTTGAGCATAGTCGTTTTTCTTGATAAAGCGCAAAGTTATGCAATATATTTGTAATATACACTTGCCAAATCAGGCCTTATAAAAAGAAAAATCAACTAACGATACACTTTTCTTATGTTTTAGAACATATTTTCGAAAACATTTCGTATCTTTGCAGTGTTAATAAAGAAAACAAGATGTAAAACCGCTCTTCAAAACGTGGAGAGCAAAAAAAGAGGACCAAAATTATGAAAAAGAATGCAAATGAAATTATGATGTTGCAGTATCGTATCAAACGTTACCAAGCAATGGGAAATGGAACAATGTGCCAGCTGTTAAATGGCAAACTTCAAAAACTGCTTGCAAAGCAGGTTACCATGTAATTAAACACAATCTATATTATATGAATAAGAAGCGGGGAATCGGATGATTCTCCGCTTTTTTTGTCATTTATCCGTTTATATCCGGAACAATCATTATAAAATATTCGTTAATTAGACAACGAATTCTATTTTTTCTCAAATTTATTGCTACGTTTGCAACTACTATGATAAAGTACATATTCTGCATATTGATAGGTATCTTTTTTGTGTATGGAGCCGGTTATACCGCTTCTATAGAAGAAACTGCAGAACTTCCCGCCGAAGTTACTGCCACCTTTGTATCACAATATGCCGGAGACCATTCTTTATTCAATGATGAGACGGCTGAATCCAAAGTGTGTGATGCTATTCTTCCCCATAGTTCTTTTTCACGGGAACTAAGTTCTTCCAAAATTTTGAAACTCAAATTGCAGACTGCTATCCGGTTGCTCAATGCCTCACTTTTCCATCAATCGGAGAGGGGAGATACTTATCCGGACTTCAATCATAACTTCATTAAATATTCCAGCGGGTATTATGTATACTCGTTAGAGCATATCCTGATTTAGCTTTCCGATTCTACACTTCTGTATTGAAGTGATTGGGTAACCCCATTTATCCATTCCGATAAATGCCGGGAAGGTGCGTCTTGTATTTTCCGGCGGTCGGTATACATTGCATTTTATTTTTCAATCTAAAATCATACTGTGTTATGTTTAGCTTATTGTTATCCACTTTTGCCATGATGGGGCTTACCTTCGTCATTGGTTTTTTCGTTGCCGGGGTGATAAAGTTGATTGCCTCTGCAGCTGATTCGTTGGCTTTTTATAGTTCGCACCAGGAAGAATTGGCCCGGCTGAAGCGTATTCGGAAACTGCATCAGAAAGTAGCTACGTTAATAACTGAAAGTGCTCTGAGTGATGAGGAGTATGGCAGTGATGGGCGTGAAGACTTCAGCAGGGGGGTCACAAAACATCCCGGAGATAATCGTGGGTTTTATCATGGTGTCAGTCCCGGTGAATCGGAGAGAGGTTTAATGGATTATTTTTACCCGGAAGACACAAGAACGATGTTTCTTCGGAAAGAAGAACAGATGTTACAGCATGATAAAAAAAATAATAAGACATCCTCAACCAATAAAAAACAATAAATCTTGATAGTATGGAAAGTATAGACTTTGGAACCCTGTTTCAGGGATTTGGAACAATGATAGCCAGCGGATGGTTTCTGGCCAGTGCCCGTATGTTTTTAATAGCTTTGGGGTTTCTGCTCATTTATTTAGGCTGGAAAGGGGTACTCGAGCCAATGGTGATGATTCCGATGGGCCTGGGAATGGTAGCTATTAATTGTGGAACACTGATTATGCCCGACGGAACATTGGGGAATCTTTTTTTAGATCCGATGCTGTCGGATACCGACGCATTGATGAACACGATGCAGATTGACTTTCTGCAACCGGTATACACATTGACCTTTAGTAACGGATTGATAGCCTGCTTTGTATTTATGGGAATCGGTACATTGCTTGATGTGGGATTCCTATTGCAGAAACCGTTTGCCAGCATTTTTCTTGCTTTATGTGCTGAATTGGGTACATTCTTGACAGTGCCTATTGCTTCCGGTCTGGGACTGTCTTTAAAAGAAAGTGCTTCAGTGGCAATGGTAGGCGGAGCTGATGGTCCGATGGTTTTGTTTACATCGCTTGCTTTGGCCAAACACCTGTTTGTACCTATTACGGTGGTGGCTTATCTTTATCTGGGATTGACTTACGGGGGATATCCTTATTTGGTGAAATTACTGATTCCTAAACGTCTGCGTGCTATCAAGATGGTAGAAAAGAAAGCTCCTAAAAATTATGATGCGAAAGTGAAGCTGGCTTTTTCTGCAATCCTGTGTGCAGTATTGTGTTTCTTGTTTCCGGTTGCTTCACCATTGTTCTTTTCGCTATTCCTGGGAGTGGCAGTACGTGAATCCGGTATGAAGCATATATATGATTTTGTGAGCGGTCCGTTGCTCTATGGTTCTACTTTTATGTTAGGATTATTATTGGGTGTACTTTGCGACGCACATTTGTTACTCGATCCGAAGATTCTTAAACTGTTAGTATTAGGTATGCTTGCTTTGTTACTGTCGGGTATCGGAGGCATCATGGGAGGGTACATTATGTATTTCATTAAGAAAGGGAACTATAATCCGGTGATCGGCATTGCAGCCGTAAGCTGTGTACCCACTACGGCAAAAGTGGCTCAAAAGTTGGTAAGTAAAGATAATCCGAATTCTTTTATTTTGGGTGATGCATTAGGAGCCAACATTTCAGGAGTAATCACTTCGGCCATCATTACAGGCATTTATATAACGATTATACCTTATTTATAAATCATAGAGTTGGTGACAAGATAATTTTGAGGATGACTATAGAGAATCATTCGGTGGTTATTGGTAACCCGGAAAGATTGAAATCTATAGTCATCCATGTGTTTCTAGTGACTTTGTTTTCGGATTCTTAAGTCTCTGTTTAAATTTTACTTGAGATTGTCTTGAGATTTGTTTTCAAAGATCTTTTCTCGTTTTTTTGAGGAGCATGGTAGGCTATGTAATGAATAAAAACGGAAAGATAGACCGAAAAGAAACTCAAGAACAGACCGATAAAACTCTTATAAAAATTTATTTAAGGAAAATCTAAGCAGGCTTTACTACTTCTTTTAATTTTTCCAGCATTATATCCGGATCGACATCAACTCCTGACCAGTATTTTATGGCAATGACCGCTTGATAGACCAGCATTTTCATTCCGGGCAATACATGACAACAACCGCGGCGGACCGCATCTCTCAACAGTTGGGTGTATACGGGGTTGGGGATGCAGTCGGCTACTACCATATGTGGCAATAAGGTATCTGTGTCTATGTTCAAGCGTTGGTCTACGTTGGGATAAAGCCCTACTGAGGTGGCATTGATGACAATGTCGATATCTGTGGAAAACCGATAAGGATGGTCCCAAAGTACAAATCTGGCAGTTGCAACCGTTTGGCTGTTCAGTAAATCTGCCAATGCCTGGCCTTTGTCTCTGTTTCTGTTCAAAATAGTGATCTCTTTCACTCCCGCCAGAGCCATTTCGACAGCGATGGCACGGGCAGCACCGCCAGCACCTAACAAGGCAATCTTCTTGTCTTGAATGGTGATAATTTCCGAAATGGCTTTTACAAAACCTTTTCCATCTGTGTTTTCTCCGGTAGTCCTCTGATCGTCTCCAATGACAACTGTATTCACTGCACCGATGATTTTTGCCGATTCTCCTAACTCGTCCAAGTATCGGATGATTTCCACCTTGTTAGGCAGAGAGCAGTTGAATCCTCTCCATCCCATGGCTTTTGCACCCTGTATGGCAGCCGCCAGATTTTCGGGACCGACTTCACAGTTGATATATCTGTAGTGCATATAGTGGTGACGGAATGCTGCTTCCATAATGGCAGTAGTCGGATTTTCGGCTGCCGGACAAGAGAAGGAGCCTACCAGCTTGGGAAGGAAGTTGGGGGCTGTCTGATATTCTTTTAAATCATTGATTGTCACTACCGGATATTTGTGTTCTAGCCCGAATTCTATGATTTCGGGTAAGCGCGCCATAGTTCCGTCATCATTGGTCAATTCACAAAGTACAGCACAGGGTGCAAGTCCTGCCAGTTTCATCAGGTCTATGCTGCCTTCGGTGTGACCGCTCCGTTCTTTGATTCCGCCGGAACGGGCTATCAATGGGAATATATGTCCGGGATGATGAAGAGATTCGGGAGTGGCATTGGGGGCAATGGCCGTCCGGATAGTCTGTATGCGGTCGGCTGCTGATACTCCGGTGGTCACTCCCTCTGCTGCTTCGATCGAAATGGTGAATGCGGTACCATATTTACTGGTGTTTTGCTCCACCATTAACGGTAAGTTCAGTTGTCGGGCTTTCTCCTCCGTGATGCACAGACAAACAATGCCACTACAATGCCGTATCATTATGGCCATGTCTGCTTCTGTCATACTTTGGGCAGAGAAGATCAGGTCTCCTTCATTTTCTCGGTTTTCGTCATCTACCAGAAGAATCCCTCTTCCTTCGCAAACGGAGGTAATGGCGCTTTGAACTCTTTGGCGATGATCACCAAATTGGGATAGTAAATCATTTGCTTTCATTGTATCTTATTTTATTGATTTGTTTGAATATATATGATAGTATTTATCAGTCATAAATAATATAGAGATTTATATAGCTCATGGATAGAGGCTTTAGCGATTTATGTTTTTTACGACAAACCTATCAGATGTGGCAAAGTTACACATTGTCTTTCTAATGGGATTCTATTTTATTTGCAGTATATTTCTGTATATTTGCATTCGGAATCCAAATGGATCTTTATGGCTATTTTAGAACGAAAAATTATACATGAGATTGATACCTCATGCAGTCATATTATCTATCCGCAATTTGTGTTACCCCGACACAAGCATGCGGAATACGAAATTATGCTCTTCACTCAAGGGAGTGGAAAACAGTTTGTAGGAGAAGGAGTCGCGGACTTTCAAGAAGGGGATATTGCTTTGATAGGGAGCAATGTGCCTCATCTGCATCTTTGTAATTCAAAACTGAATCCTGTTGCGAACACTGTATGCAGTGCCGGAGAAGCCTTACAGTTTCTTCCGGACATATTTCCTGTACATATAGAAAATTTGCCTGATTATCAAGAGATTTATCGTCTACTGAGAAAAAGTCAATATGGCGTTCGCTTTTATGATAAAGGGTTGTATGATGAGGTCAAAGAATTGTTTCAGGAGATGGATCTCTTAAAACATACTAATCGTTTGATCACTATATTACGTATCTTGGGGAGACTGACTGAATGTCGGAATATTAAATTACTTTCTGATGTAGCCTACAATGGTTCTAATAGGCTTCTGGAAGTGAATGAACCGGTCAATAAAGTGTATACCTATTTATTTAATCATTTTAAAGAGAAAGTTCTCCTGCAAGAAGTGGCTGATTATGTAAAGCAGAATCCTTCTGCACTTTGCCGTTACTTTAAACAACGGACAGACAAAAGTATTTTTCAGTGTCTGGCAGAAATCCGGATAGAACATGCTTGTAAATTACTGTCATATTCAAACTTGTCTGTTTCGCAAATAGCTTTTGAGTCCGGTTTCAACAGCGTACCTTATTTTATTAAGCAGTTTCAGAGTATCACTGAAAAGACTCCCGGTGAGTATAGGGAATTGATAGGCAGATAAAGAACCCTCTATGCAAAGTGGCGGAGCGATGGGAGCAAGCTGACTTTTGACGGTTTTCATTTTTCATCTTAACAGCTAAGATACGGATCTTGCGGTTAAATATGAAGTTTATATGCTGATTTTAAGTGTTTTAATCGGAAATAAGAGTAGGAATGGTCAGGGTGTGAACGGAGTTTTATGCGTTTGTTTAACCGTATCCAAGCAAGTATACATGATATCTATTGGGAAAATCAGTGCACAGACCATCTCATGACAGATGAATTGCGAAGAGAGGAGGGGGAACCTTTACCGCTATCTGTGGCAGATATTATGGAAACTTTAGTTCGGAAAATTTTGAAATAAAGTAACTTGCACCCAATGTCAGAAACTGATTGAAAACAGTGCCTCTACTTGAAATTTGCCATAATCGATCGGCTGTATCAAGCGTATGCCTGTTGTAAGCGGATAACTCATTCGTAGTACATTCCAGTCGAAAATCAGATCGCCTCCGTATGAACTTTGGTTACTCCACCTACTTTTAGAACTGGCTTGATTGCGCGATAGATCATAAAAGAGGTTTGCACGCAACCGACGGATGTAAATAAGTGAGCCGATGCTCCAATCGGGTGACAGCAGGGGTAAAGCATAATCTGTTTTGAAGGCCCATTGTTGGCGGGTTTGATACTGGAAATGGTATCCTCGGGGTTTTTCTAAAAGATGTTTGGGAAGGTATAATGCTTTGTTGTCAAGATCCTGATACTGATAGCCGACACGGATCATCAGCCCATGATTCCTGATGATTCCCGGCCAGTAAGTAGTCAGGCGGGCGGCATACAGGCTTCCGTAATTTTCAGAATTGAATGGAGTCTTCAGGTATTGCAAACGTAATTGATAGCCTGTGCGGGGGAGAATGTCTCGCTGAGCTTTTCGTCTGTAATCATAGAATAGAATTTCCGGTAGGATATATTGGAAGTTATGGAATTTCCGACTGTGATATTCCTGATATTTATTATTGGTAAAATAATAAGTCAGAGCCGGTTGTATGCCTCGTATTCGTTGGTTGTGTGTTAAGTTAAAAGGGAGATAGACACGTGCTTCTGCTTCCACCAGATTTCGTTGGGTATAATGGCCCTGTGTAATGTCTTGCCCTTTGTCATTCTGTGTCCAGTCTACATTGAAAGCTTTATCACCATAGTCTACCGACAGATTGATAACGGGGAACCAGCCTTGATAGATAAATGACAGTTTACCATGATGATAGCCTTTGTCTATATACCATCCGGCCTGCATGATGGCTGTGTTCAGGGTATTTTGGGACATCAGGGTTGCTCCGGGTTTTACTATTGTACTCAGATCGCTGGCACCTGAGTTCATTGCCTCAGCCACATCATAATAGAAAGGGGCCCAGCTGTGAATTTTGAACGTATGTTCCGCTTTTCTATAACGTTTCGGATTGAAATCGACTGATGTCAGACGTGCCGAGTCCAGGTTGAATTGCTCTTGAGCGGCAAGTGTTTCAACAAATGGCATGGAAGCCGGCCGGTTGAGCTCTGCCTTTTCAAAGAGCATACTGTCAGTCGGGAGTGAGGCAATGCGATATCCATCGGCTTGGTAATCAGAGAAGAACAAACGTCCGTCTGACGATCCAAAAGAAGGATCGAAAGCTCCGAAGCGGGCAGCTGTCATTCGGCGGACTTGTCCGTCTGCCGGATTGAGGCTGTAGATGTTGTTGGTGCCGTTGACCCCCGATTCGAAAAAGATTTTTCCATCTTTCCAAACAGGAGAAGTGATATTGGCAGAAGTTGTTTTTAGCAGTTCTTTCCATATTCCGTTTCCGAAGTTGAATTGTAACAGGCGGATACCGGAATCTGCGACAGCTATCGAGATAATTGTGTCGCCTCCTGCAAATGTCAGTTCTTTGATAAATGCATTATCGGGAACGTCGAAAGCAGCGAGTTCATTACCTTTTTCTGCTTGTATCAGCACGAGTTGGTTTTTACCTTCGACTGTAGGACGTGAAACGGCAATGTGCTGTCCTTGCTCGTCAATGGCCGGGGATAAATAACGTTGTCGGGGAGTGAGGGTTTTTATGTTTTTCTTATCCAGATCATAGTACTTTATAATTGAGTAATTCTGGTGTGTCCAACGTAGTCCGGGTACTAGTTCGCTCCAGTAAACCCGGCCGTTTCGATAGCTCAAACGGCTATTGATACTACCTATATAGTCCAGATGTTTTTCTCTGCCATTATTGATGATCACTAAAGAGTTGATATCTTTCAATCCCGACTTTACGGCAATCACTATAGAATCGTTGATGGGTTGTGGGTATCGATAGGAGGTATAAGTCTCTTTTGCAGGTGATAGATATTGCGGGGACTGTGTACAAGTATCCTGTTTCTCCCACTCTGCACGCAGGAAGTCGAACGTATCATGTTGGAGACGCTTAAAACTACTGCCCGTATAATGCTTAAATGAACCTTCGAACAGTAGGTTCCGAATGTATCTACTGGTGCTTTTATCCCAAATATCGGCTCCGTAGCGTTGACGAGCATAAGAGGTCATATCAAACCCCAGTGCATAGTAGGTACCGGTATAGTTTTTGTAAGATCCCATTAGCCACTTGTCGAAGGAATAGTTCTTTTTTCCTCCTAACATTTGGGCACGGTAAACCATGTTAAATTCCGGTAGTCGTCCACGACCACCGTTAGACATGGCAGTCTCCGTACTTACGGCATCTCCTTCAAGAAACCATACCGGCAAGAAAAAAGAGGCTACTCCGGCTGCCTGTTCACCTATTATATAATAGAGCGGTTTGAAAATGCCGTGCATTACCTTTCCTGTCTGGAAAACATGGCGTGACTCGTGCAGTACCAGATGCTTATCCCAACTTTGGTTATTCAGATCCGAAGAAGGCGTTGTAATAAGTTCCATTCGTCGGGGAGCCCAGGATACCATTCCGTTGGATTGCATGTTGCCCGGATGAAGAATGACCGGAAACTTAGCTTTGATCGGTTTTCCAATGGTCTTTGACATGTGTGGATAAACATTCTCGAGAAAGAGGGCATAACGGTAAGCCATGGAATCGTTTCCTTGCGGATAAACCAGATTGTAGTGGGGTAATCTCGCGATATTCCATTTGAATTTAGCAGGATCCGAGCCGTAATCCATAAATTGAGCATGGAGTCGGAACGATGTCAGTAGGCAAATAAGTGAAAGAAACAGATATTTTGATTTTAACATGAGCTGATTTTAAATGGTAATCTATCGCAAAGCTATAAAAAAATCTCAGTTCGTTCTGTTAAATTCGTTTATACATCAAGAAATTAGTCATTTCTATGTCACCAACAGATACTGTTTGTTCTTTTTCGATACTATAGCCGTGTTTCTCAAAAAATGGGCGGGCAGTGATGCTCACTTCCGAATAGACAGATACGCCTTGACGGATACGGACATACTCTTCTGCTTTTAGCAATAGGCGCGAAGCTATTCCCTGGCGTTGATAGTCGGGATGTACGAACATGCTATGCAGATATCCTTTAGAGTTGACAGATGTGAATCCTGCCACTTGAGACTTTCTGCTGTCTTCTGCCAACAGAAAGTATAGGTCGCTTTGAAACAGTTCATGCCAACGTTGTAGAGTTCCCCGTCCGGTCTATGCTTGGATTTGTAACCTGTTATAGTCAGCCGAACAGGTATTCTGCACGCTTTGTGTAAATAGGGCTCTAAGCAGATCTATATCCTCAAGAGTTGCTTTTCGGAGTCGGATGGGAGGAATTTGCAGGTGTAAAATGGGGAATGACTTACCTGTTGCATCCAATGCATCGCGACCGGTAGTCTCAAATCCCATATGTAAATAGAATCCCAGTGCTGCTGCATTTTGTTCGTTTACGTCTACTTTGTAGATTCGTTTTTTCCGAATGGCAAATTCAACCAGCCGACTACCGTAGCCATGTCCATGGGCATTCGGACGGACAAACAACATTTCTATGCAATCATTACTTAATCCCATGAAGGCTGCAATAGTTCCTGAATCTTCGCGAATGATGTACAATCGGACTGCGGTAAGATATTCATGTCGGATCAGCGGCTTATAAAATTGTATGTCTGCTTCGGTCAGGAAATGGTGGGTGCTTCGGACAGCTTCTTCCCAGATGGAAAGAAGTTCATCATATACTTTTGGGGAAGGTTGTTCTATCATGACTTATCAATTAAAATTCAGCTTTCTTTTCGATGACCATTCTTTGCCCGGATACGGGGTGGATGAATTCCAGATATTCGGCATGCAGATAAAGGCGTTCTGCCTTCCGTCCATAAAGCTCGTCTCCTACGATAGGGCAGTTTAATCCCAACGGATGAGCTGCATGTACACGCAACTGATGTGTCCGTCCCGTCAGCGGGAAGAAAGCAATACGGGTCTGTCCGTTTTTCCGATCCATCACCCGATATCGGGTGATAGCTGTTTTTCCTAGCTCTTCGTTCACCATTTGTCTGGGTCTGTCAAGATAATCCGGACAGATGGGAAGATCGATAACTCCTTCTTCTTCCGGAAGGATACCATCCAATAGGGCTATATATCGTTTTTTGATGCTTCGGTTTTCAAACTGGGCCTGTAGGTGCCGGTGTACTTCTTGGGTCTTGGCAGCCAGCAGTAATCCTGAAGTGGCCATATCCAATCGATGTACAACGAGGGGACCTGTCGCTTCAGGATAGCGGGCTCTAAGCAGACTGTAGATCGATTGTTCTTCTGACTTTCCGGGTACGGAGAGTACTCCTTCGGGTTTATGAAGAACTAAAAGCCATTGGTCTTCGAAAAGAATCTCCGGCATATTTTGTGACAAAGAGTATCTTTCTGAGGGTGCTGGCTCTACATTGAGACCTTGCAACATGTGTCGCAAAATGGGTTCGCATTTTCCTCTGCAAGACGGATAATAATAACCGTGGTGTCTGATCTCTGTCTTAGGAGATTCCCCCCACCAGAATTCGGCCATGGCAATGGGGCTTAATCCGCTTAGATAAGCATATTGCAATAGTTTCGGGGCAGCACATTCACCTGCTCCGGCAGGTGGCGTTTTTTGAACGGTTTCTTCGAAGATAGCACACAAATTTCTAGTTTCCCCCTTGGCATTCAGGAAGTTGAACTGTTGGAATAGCTTTTGTTGCAATGCTGCCGAACGATTTCTGCGTTCGGCTTTGAGAGCCTCTATCTGTGACGAGAAACTTTCCAGTTCTGTCTTTATTTCGGAAATTTGTTCTTTCCAGTATCTTTCCAAACGCTTGAATTCTGCTTTCTGGTATTGGCTTTCGCGAATCATGGCAACTTGTTCATTTTCGTTCGGTCGGTGAAGTCTGCGCTGTTCCCGTTTTTCTTTTGCTGCTTTCAGAACTTTTCTGGCCTCTGACAATGCCTGCTGTGAGGAAGCTGTTTCTCTCTCCATCTTTTGTTGGAGTTCCAGATATCGGTCACAGTTTTGTAACTGTCCGATTTGGTGATTGATAGCCGAGATTTGTTCTTCTTCTATCTTGAAGAAACCATCCGGTTTCAACAGATCGTATACCGGCGGTACAAAGAAAGAGTGTGAATTGCTTCCGCACAAATTACCCGAAAAAGCAGCCAAATATCCCGTTTGTCCGTTAGAAGTACGGACTATCAATACGCCGAACATTTTTCCTTTGTCCAATTCTTCTTTCCATCTTGTCTGCTTATTTATGTAAGCCTGTACTTCTCCTGCTGCCATTACACATAACGGATGAGGAGTGTAATGGAAGGGATAAGTAAACAAGCGGGGCAATTCGATGCCGGCAATGGAGGTCTGGAAGGAATGAAACATGCTACTTTATTGGATTTAAACGGATTCTTGTGTGACGATTTTCAAGAGATCTTCGAAGGAGCTTACTTTATTATATTTAAGCTTCCCACCGTTTGTCTTTGCAAAATGTTTTTTGGCACATTCGATTTTTGCCTCTTCTATTCTCCGATCTTGCAGGGAGGAATCGCTGGCTTTGGTTTCGGCAATAAAATAAGGATACTTCGATAACTTTTGTTTGAAGACGATGGCCCAGTCCGGATGGTATTTTCCCATCGGAGTAGGGATATAGAAATTGCCGGGTAGTTTTACATAAGCTTCTATTTCGTCATTTTCTTCCAGTCTTTCCATGAATGTTTTTTCATTTTGGGAGTCGAATCTCACATGATCGTACAGATGTTTATCTGCTTTTATTGTGTTTACTCCCAAACGTCCCTGAATAGTTGCCCGGGTAAAGACCGATACATCATAGTACTGGTCGATTGGGGTATATTCGATATGTTTTACTATCAGACATGCTTTTTCTTCGTTAATCAGTTCCGAAGCCTTGATAATAAAATCCTCGGGATTGCTTTTGAATTGGCCGAATACATTCGGTTTTATCCGGGAGAGAATCTGAGCAACTGCCTGTCGGGTCAGATTGGTGGCGTCTGTGAGTTTACCGAGCAAGTCATATTTTACTTGATCGTTTGCCATGGCATCTATCTTTTCATAGTGCGCCTGATTGGCATCTACCTTAAATGCCTCTCCCGAAATTAAAGCTGCTTTGGACTTGATTTTTTCCATTTGGCCCGTAATGACAGAAAGATAGAGCTGGGATACTCTTAACTTTTCATTTAAACTTTCGATCGCTCTCTCTACCAATTCTTTTTCGTCAAACTTTACGGTGTAGGTTGACTTACTGCATAGCAGCTTTAACAGTTCCTGAAGTTTGCTGTTTTCAAGTTTATCTTTTGACAACCGAAGATTTATCTTACTTTTCCTTGCATCGTTCGGCTGCATCTCCCTTGGATTATAGATAGAGGCCAGGATGGTCATGATAGACGCCTTATAATCGGTGAGCTCGTCGTCGAAAATCACTTCTCCCTGTTTACGATCTTCATAGAATTTGTCTGTCAGTTCTCCTTTCTTGATGTACTTGTTTTCAAGTAAAGAGTCGTAGATACTTTGTGCTATATCTTCGGTGGCTATGATGGTTTCACCGTTAGCTAATCGGAGCGACTGGTCCTTGAATAATTGGATGGTTACTTTCTGTGGACGGTCGGCTATGGCTTCCGCCATTTCTGTCTGTAAGCCTTTGGCAAACGATTCGTACGATTCGCTGGCTATCACGGTCAGTAGGTTGACACGATGCACTTCTTCGCCTAAAACGTTGGCGTCCATGCGATCTCCCTGTCCGTTTACACAGAGGCGCAGCCCTCGTCCCACTTCCTGACGCTTGCGTACCTCTGCCGAACTTTGTTTCAGGGTACAGATCTGAAAGACATTCGGGTTGTCCCATCCTTCCCGCAGAGCGGAATGTGAGAAAATAAAGCGGATCGGCTCTTTCCGGTCAAGCAGACGTTCTTTATTCTTCATAATCAAATCGTAAGCATCTTCATCTGCCGATTCTTTGGTTCCCCGCTCGGTTTTACTGTCAATCAGTTTTCCTTTTTTATCTTTGGAGAAGTATCCTTCGTGAGCTTTCGATGCCACAGTCGATTTCAGGTAATCGATATATTCCGGCTGATTGAATAACGAAGGATCCAGGTGCTTTATGATATCGGTATATTCCTGTTCGAAAATCTCGGCATATTCTCCCTTTCCGTCCGGGTTATACCGGCGGTATTTGGCTACTTCATCGATGAAGAAAAGGGAGAGAACTTTGATGTCTTTCTCAAACAGTTCCTGTTCTTTTTCTATGTGTGACAAGATGGTTTCCCGTATCTGGATACGTCGTAGTTGGGTTTCGTTGACGCTACCCGCTACGTCACCTGCATAAAGTTTGATGCCGTTCCGGAAGGTGACGGAGTCTTCAACGCCGTTGATATCTGTAATTACATAGTCGTTCCGGTATTCTTCCAGATGGTTTGATTTAGCATACAAGTCATCATTTATCTTCAGAGCTCGTACTACCTGATTCACTGCTTTGGTTCTTTTTACTTCGAATCCGATATTGGCAGTCGGGTTTTTGTCCGGATACAGGTTCAAACCTTCCAGATAAACGAATCCTTCAGTAGCTGTTGTCCCACTGATAGAGATACCCTTGACAGCGATTTTCTTAACCAGTTGCAGGTTGTAAGCTTCCATTGCGTCCAGGCGATAGACCAGATTATAGAGTTCGCGGTGTGTAGCCGAATAACGCAGTGTGAACAGGGGATTGAATCGTTTCAATCCCTCTTTTGTTTTGGCTCCTTCTACTGACTGAGGTTCGTCGATAATCAGTATCGGATTCATCTGCGCAATCACATCGATGGGACAGTTTCCGCCAAAATCATCCAGCTTCATGTAGATGCGGCGGGCATCTTTGTTCGTTGCATTGAACTTCTGTGAATTGATGATCATTACATGGATTTTGCTGTCTGTGACAAATGCGTTCAATTCACCCAACTGTTTGGAGTCGTAGATGAAATAAGACAGAGGGGTGCTGTAATCCGAGGCAAAGTGTTCCTTCATAATCTCCAGGCTTTTGTGGACTCCTTCGCGGATGGCAACACTGGGTACGACAATGATGAACTTGCACCAACCGTAGCGTTTGTTCAGTTCAAAGATGGTTTTGATGTAGGTATACGTTTTACCTACACCCGTCTCCATTTCGATGGTGAGATTGTATTTCCCTTCCAGCGCTTCCGACGGTTTGATTTGTTGGGCACGCTGGATATCCCGGATGTGTTTCAGAACGATCTCATCTGTGAGTTGAGGTACGATAGGGTGGTTACGGAATCCTGTAAACTTTTCAAAGCTGGTCTGTCCGTCTTTCTTCCGGGTCTCTACTTGATAGTCGAACGTCTTGTATGGCTGCCCGCCAAAGACATCACATACCGCTTTTGCTGCGTCTTCCTGAAACTTCTGATGTTTGAATTTTAATTTCATTTCTGTATCTTCCTTCTCTGTTTAAAGAATCTCGATCGTAGTACCGGGAGATAATGTTTTGAATATCTCGTCTATATTGATACGATCGGCACTGTCACGGAATGAGGCATCGCGGAAAACAACCTGGCGCGGTTGCCTGCCGGCTATTTCACGGAAGACTTTTTCGGGAATCTGTTCTGCGAAACATGCCATTAATTCGGTCTTGTCGACAGAATAAACCGTATATCCATGTATATCCTCTTCATCATGTGGTAGAGACAGGGATAGTCCCAGGTTGGTCAGGCAACCATAAAGCAGATCGAGTCCGGTACGGTCTTCTTTGATATTATCAGTGAAATAGAATAAATCACTCTGTGAATATTCCTTTGCACTGTAGTACACGTCCTTCATATTGCTGTCGGCAATCCGAAAAACACGGAAACCGATGTCCGGGAGGTCCTTTAATTTACGCTGGTTGCATTCCGCCTCAATTGTGTCTCCGGCACGTCGAATACGTTCTTTGGACAGTTCGCAGATGTTCAATGCTTTATGGTTTTCCGTAAGGAAGTCGATTGCATTCTGCATAATCTCTTTTTCACTGGGAGTTTTGGCCTTTTTTATTGTTTCAGTCACATCTTCCGGCAGTTGCACGAGGATGTATTTCACCTTGTTTTTACGTGGTTTCATGTTCATCCGCATAACTGCTTCGGCGGTCGTACCGCTTCCTGAGAAAAAATCCATCACGATGCAATCTTTGTTTTTGGTGTCGATAAACTCACATAAATATTGGATCAGGCTGACAGGTTTCGGAAAGTTGAACACTTTCTTATCAAAGAACTGTAGTTGATGGTTACCGGCCTGTTCATTGGTTTCAACTCCTACTTTGTGATTGATCAGGTTGGGCGGAACTTCCGGATCATATTCCAGCTTTTCGTACGAAGGACTTAACTTGAGAGTCGGTATTTTGATTGTTGTTCCTTTTTGTATCTCTTTGTCCAGATTCGCCTGGCTCCATTTGAATTTGGCTTTCAGTTTGACGGGGGCTGTAAACAGTCCGCCACGTACGGTGGTGTCTTCCAGTAATTCCACATCATAAGCATCTGTTCCGTACATGCCTGCTTTGATCACTCCGTCGGGGATGGAAGTGACTACTTTGTTGGCGGGGAAGGTCAGGATACCGACGGAATTCGGTTGATTCAACAAACCGTTCGAACTGACCGATTCCTTCTTCAGACCCTGGAATTTCATGTCGTTTTTCTTCTTCTGATAGCAGACGATGTATTCGATGATTTGCTTACTTTTTTTTGAGAGATTTTCCGGAGTTTCCGTCTTGGCCCAATTAAATACATCGATGAAATTAGAAGCATTGAATACTTCATTTCCTATTTTGATCAGATTTGCCAATTCGTGATCATCAATGGAAATGAAAATGATGCCATTATCATTTAACAGAGTGCGGGCAAGCATCAGTCGGGCATACATCATGCTACACCAATCGGAGTGAAACTTTCCGTTAGCCTCCGTATTCTGAAACAATCGTTGCCCTTCTTCATTATATCTTCCCTGTTTCTCGTCGGACTCTTCCTGTGAAAGAGCGAATGTATCATTGAAGATAAAGTCTTTACCCGTGTTGTAAGGCGGATCGATATAGATAACGTCTACCTTTCCTGCGTAACTCTTTTTCAGGAGTTTCATTGCGTCCAGATTGTCTCCCTCGATGTATAGGTTTTGGGTCTGTTCCCAATTCCTACTCTCTTCCGGGCAGGGACGCAATGTTTTTCGGATAGGATGCGCCACCTCTCTTATCGCCTGCTTCTTGCCCACCCATGTTAATTCGTAACGTTCGTCGTCATCATATACCACTCCCATTTCTGCTTGGTTGGCTGTAAGCAGGAATTTCAGTTTATCAAAGTCGATAGCTTTATGTAGTTGTCCGTCCTTACCCATCGATTCAGTGACTACGTTTGGGAAGAGTTCGGCTATTTTATTCAGGCTGTCCTCTGCGATGCTCACAGATTCCATTTTTAGCTTTTCCATATATGATTTCATTTTTGTTCTGCAAAGTTAAGATTTTCATTCTGATTGGCTAATTTCCTCTATAAATAATGTGTGTTTAAGGAAGTAGTCTACCGATATCACGAACCGGTTGTTAGCTTACGTAACAAGGCAAGTGCTTTATCTTGCTGACCGGATAGTCTTATGTTCTAATGCCACATAGGAAAACATGGGGATGTTTACTATCAAAACATGGGGATGTTTAGGTGGACAACATGGGGATGTTTAGTATAAGAACATCCCCATGTTTTGAGATTGATGATTAGGAGGAAAGAGGCATAAGGTGCGAAAGTACTTCCTGAATTATAGGAAGCAAGCGCATTTACTTGTATTTATTTTCATAAAATATGTCTTTTATGAATACTTTTGCCTATTTTTGCGTATTCAATCTATTGACAGAATGGAGTAATATTTAGTTGAAATTTTATAGTAAAAATCATGAAAAACGCAATTGGTAATTGTAGGCAGCGAAAAGCAGTGCTGTTCGCCCTCGCTTTGCCTCTGATGTTTTCCGGTTCGCCTGCGCAGGCAATGCACAGGTCCGAAATCGTTAGAGAAGTGACACAACAAAACTTGAAGATCGTTAGTGCAAAGAAAATCAATCCGACAACGATTGAAGTATTATTCTCTAATAATCAGAGAATGACATTCGATTTCTACGGGGAAAACATCTTCAGAGTATTTCAGGACAATGCCGGAGGAATCATCCGTGATCCGGAAGCAAAACCTGAAGCACAAATTCTGGTAAACAATCCCAGAAACACAGTTTCTACACTCAACTTGAATGATGGCAGCAATCTCATCTCTATCACTACGGGGAAAATCAAAGTGGAAATCGACAAGAATACTTCTTTGATGAAAGTGATTGACTTGGAAAAGAATGCTGTTGCCTTTGAAGAGGTAGAACCCGTACTGTTCGATAAGGGAAAAGTGACTGTAACCCTGAAAGAAAATCCCAATGAATATTTTTATGGTGGCGGTGTGCAGAACGGACGTTTTTCACACAAAGGAAAAGCCATTAATATTGTAAACGAGAATAGTTGGACTGACGGTGGAGTAGCTTCTCCTGCGCCATTCTATTGGTCGACCAATGGCTATGGTATGATGTGGTATACCTTCAAACCGGGTAAATATGATTTCGGTGCAGACGAGAAGGGAAAAGTGAAACTTACACATGATTCTCCATATCTCGATCTCTTTTATATGGTTAGCGACGGAGCTGTGGGCGTGTTGAATGATTTCTATCAGTTGACCGGTAATCCGGTGCTGCTGCCCAAGTTCGGTTTCTATCAGGGACATTTGAATGCTTACAATCGCGACTATTGGAAAGAAGACGAAAAAGGAATCTTGTTCGAAGATGGAAAGCGTTATAAAGAAAGTCAGAAAGATAATGGCGGAATCAAAGAATCATTGAACGGTGAAAAGAATAATTATCAGTTCTCGGCCCGTGCAGTGATTGACCGTTACAAGAATCACGATATGCCGTTGGGTTGGCTCCTGCCGAATGATGGATATGGTGCCGGATACGGACAGACGGAGACACTCGACGGAAACATTCAGAATCTGAAAAGTCTGGGTGACTATGCCCGTAAGAATGGCGTTGAAATTGGATTGTGGACACAATCGGATTTACATCCGAAAGAAGGCGTCAGTGCATTGCTGCAAAGAGATATCGTGAAAGAAGTTAGAGATGCCGGTGTGCGTGTGTTGAAAACAGACGTAGCATGGGTCGGTTGGGGATATTCGTTCGGATTGAATGGAGTGGCAGATGTGGGTCACATTATGCCTTATTACGGTAACGATGCACGTCCGTTCATTATTTCACTTGACGGTTGGGCCGGTACGCAACGATATGCCGGAATCTGGTCGGGTGACCAGACAGGCGGTGTATGGGAGTACATCCGTTTCCATATCCCGACTTATATCGGTTCAGGCCTGTCAGGCCAACCTAATATTTCTTCGGATATGGATGGCATCTTTGGCGGCAAGAATATGATTGTCAACACCAGAGATTTCCAGTGGAAAACTTTCACTCCGATGCAGTTGAATATGGACGGATGGGGATCTAATGAAAAGTATCCTCACGCTCTGGGCGAACCTGCTACTTCTATCAATCGCTGGTATCTGAAACTGAAATCGGAATTACTGCCTTACACTTATAGTTTTGCAAAGGAGGCTGTAACCGGTATGCCGCTTATCCGTGCCATGTTCCTGGAATATCCGAATGCTTACACCTTGGGAACAGCTACGCAGTATCAGTTTATGTATGGTACCGATTTTTTAGTAGCCCCCATTTACAAAGCTACCAAAGCAGATGCTGAAGGCAATGATATCCGTGATGGCATTTATTTGCCCGAAGGAGAGTGGATCGATTATTTTACCGGAGAGAAATATCAGGGTAACTGTGTTCTCAACAATTTTGCCGCTCCTCTCTGGAAGCTTCCGGTATTTGTAAAGAACGGAGCTATCATCCCGATGACCAATCCTAATAATAACGTTGCTGAAATTAATAAGGGACTTCGTATCTACGAAATCTATCCGTATAAGCACATGATGACCGTTGAATATGACGATGACGGTATATCTGAAGCATATAAAGAGGGTAAAGGAACCACTACTTTCATTGAATCGAATGTTGATTCAAAGAATAATGTGAAGATTTCGATTCGTCCTACACAGGGTGATTTCGACGGCTTTGTAAAAGAGAAAGCCACAGAATTCAGAGTAAATGTTACTGCTAAGCCGAAGAAGGTTTCTGCTCAGATAGGTAAAGGCAAAGTGAAGTTGACCGAAGTGTCTTCTATGGATGATTTCCGGAAAGGTGAAAACGTATACTTCTATGACGCTGCTCCTAATTTGAATAAGTTTGCTACAAAGGGCAGTGAATTTGAGAAGAAGGTTATCACTAAGAATCCTCAAGTTCTTGTGAAACTGGCCGCTACCGATATTACTAAAAATCAAGTTGTAATGGATATCGAAGGCTTCCAATATGCACCTGCCGATAATTACAGAGTAACCTCCGGTTCGTTGACCGCTCCTGCTGCCCGAATTGCTGCCGAAGATATTGAGGCTTATACCTTGAAGCCGACATGGAACAAAGTGCCGAATGCTGATTTCTATGAAATAGAATTCAATGGCATGCTGTATACAACAATAAAGGATACTGAGTTGCTGTTTGACGGACTGGCTGCTGAAACAGACTATACATTTAAGATTCGTGCCGTAAACAAGGATGGCTATTCGGATTGGGCTGAATTCGGTGCTAAGACAAAAGCTAATCCGCTGGAGTTTGCTCTTCACGGAATCAAGGGTGAAACAACTGCGAAGAATCAGGAAGGATTTGATATCGATCGTTTGTTCGACTTTGCCGAGCTGGGTGATATGTGGCATACGAAGTATGGAGCAAAAGCACTGCCTTATGATATGATTATCGATCTGAGAACAGTGAACCAGCTGGATAAATTCGAATACCTGCCACGTACCGATGGTGGTAACGGAACGATCCTGAAAGGTACTGTATATTATAGTATGGATAAGGAAAACTGGACCGAGGCCGGAGCAATCGACTGGAAACGTAATGGTGATGTGAAAGTATTTACATTTACTGAACGTCCGACTGCACGCTATATCAAACTGGCTGTAACAGAAGGTGTAAACAACTATGGTTCGGGTAGGGAATTGTATGTATTTAAAGTTCCCGGAACCGAGAGCCGTTTGCAGGGTGATATCAATAACGATGGTAAGATCGACAATAACGATTTAACCTCGTATACCAACTATACCGGTCTGAGAAAAGGTGATTCCGACTATGAAGGCTATATCAGTGTAGGCGACATTGATCAGAATGGTTTGATTGACGCTTATGATATTTCTGTAGTGGCAACACAATTGGAAGATGGTGTAAGTGAAGAGCCGATTGAGAAACTGGATGGTACCATTGAAATCAGTACTGCTAAACGGAATTACAGTAAGGGTGATGTTGTTGAAGTGCTTGTAAAAGGTGTCAACCTCCGCTCTGTAAATGCGTTGAGTTTTGCGTTGCCATACAATCAGCAGGATTATGAATTCGTGAGTGTAGAACCTCTGAACCTCAAAGCTATGGAAAATCTGACTTATGACAGACTCCATACCAATGGTACAAAAGCACTCTATCCTACATTTGTTAACCTCGGAGCTAAAGAAGCCCTCGAAGGAACAAACGATCTGTTTATTCTGAAGCTGAAAGCGAAACGCGCTGTGAAGTTTGATCTGAAAGCTATTGATGGCGTTTTGGTCGACAAGAACCTGAACACACGTAAGTTTTAAACTTCTGTAAAAGAATACTCCGTTGCTTGAACGGAGGCAAATAAAAAGCTGCCCGGAAAATTTCCGGGCAGCTTTTTATTTGGAGTATCATTTAAATAGAAACAAGGACTTTAAAGTAAAATGTATCATGGAGTGGAAAAGTGGAGATGGTTTTAGTACGTTATAATACCATATTCCATTTACTTCTGTATGTTTGGTTCGGAACTATATTATTCCGTATAAATCATCTTTTTAGTCATCCCTCCGTCAATCGTGATGTTCTCACCGTTGATAAATTCATTTCCTTCTTCACAAAGGAATCTACACATGCGGGCTATATCTTCCGGTTTACCGACTCTTCTCGAAGGGTGTTGCGCATGGTCCTCCGGACGGAGACGATCGTAGTCATGGGTTTGTATCCAGCCCGGCGCAATAGAATTGACTGTGATATGGAATTGGGCAAGTGACAAGGCTAACGCGTGTGTCAGTGAATAGATTCCCCCTTTAGAAGCTGCATATCCCTCGCTGCCGGATTCACTCATTAAATACCTGGTAGAGCAGATGTTGATGATTCTTCCGTACGGATTGGATATCGTTTGCGATTGACGGTGGATAGCCATGAAGCGTGAAGTAATAAATACCGGGCGTAGATTAATAGATAGAATCCTGTCGAAATCTTCTATGCTTGTTTCAGTGATAGGAGAGAAGTCACTGATACCTGCGTTATTGATTAAGATATCAATGTCATCCCATTCCTCAATGATGGATTGCATGCAGTGTTCAAGCATATCCTTGTCGCTTATGTCAACTTGATGAAAAATGGCTCCTGTTTCTTCTGCAGTACGTTTTCCTGCTATTTCGTCTTTGTCGCAAAATGCCACCCGATACCCACTTTTACAGAATATTTCTACAATGGCTTTACCAATTCCATTGGCTCCTCCCGTAACAAATACTCTTTTATAATGATGGGTCTCTGTTGTCGTTTGGCCCGGTTGTTCAGTTCTAGCAGGGTGAGTGATCCCCGTTTTCTTTTTGCCATATTTGCGTGCTTTTTCCCAAGCCGCTTTTCTGGCTTCATATTGCTCGTATTGTCTTTCGATATAATTGTCTGCCATAATATTTAGGTATTCAAATTGGGTATAAGGCAATGATTCTTAGGTTGTTTACTTGCCGATGCAGTATGTGTAAATCGCTGATTATCAATAGTATAGCGCTCTAAAAGGTACAACCAGTAGGTTGGCAAGTATCTGAGAATGTGCAAGTTAGTGATTTTTAGCACCATTCTCGGCTTGTACCTCCATTTTGGAAAGTAAAAGTAAGTGTAATTTCTTGAATATCAAAATATGCGGTACAAAAACTTGTGAAAAATGGCGTTTTTTGATGAGAAAAGGTACAAAAATAGCTCTGAAACCGAGGGGGACATTATGATTATTTTGCGAAGCATTCAGTCTTCAACCAATAGGCATAAATCGGGTCCTGGAATGAGATCTCACCAGCCTTATTATCTAATATATCATTATTGATAAGGGCAGCCTTTGAGCGAGATATTGAGGTCGTTGAAGAGATTTGATAGTGATGCATCACTTCGGTCGAACTAATGGCCTTTTCTCCAGCTATAAGAGCCTTGAGGTAGTTCTGTTGCTGTGTGACCAGTGTTTCGGTAATTGTTACAAACAACAGACTTATATGACAGTGGTCGCTATTTCTTAAGATTGTATAATCAGTAATAATTTGAACAGAAAAAGAAGTTTTATTTCTTTTATTGTTCAAAATATTACTATATTTGCAGTATGGATAGGCAATTAAATGAAATAGGGACCATTCCAGTAACGACTTCAATCATTGAATCGTTATATCCAGAACTTAAGTCTGCTAATAAGAAAGTAACCTGGCTCGAAAAACAAGGGGTCATCATCAGACTGAAGCGAGGACTTTATGTGATCAACCCAGAACATTCAGGAAAGACTTTATCGAGTGAGTTGATTGCCAATCATCTCTATACACCTTCGTATATTTCAATGTCTACTGCACTACGATATTATGGGCTTATTCCCGAGGCTGTATATATTCATCAATCAATGACTGTAAAACATCCCCGAAGCTTTCAAACTCCAGTCGGCAATTATGACTACAAATATATTTCAAGAAAGGCATTTCCGATAGGAATAAGGAGTATGAATAAAGGTGACTATGCATTTCTTATTGCATCACCGGAAAAGGCTTTGTGTGATTTGATTGCCAATTCCTCAAAAGTCATTCTTCGCTATATGAAGGATGTAGAGATATATCTTGAGCAGGATATTCGTATGGATATGGATGAGTTCCATAAGATGGACGCAACTATATTTGAAGATTATATCAATGTGGGCAAAAAGGCTGATTCAATTTCGACACTTTTAAAATTCTTAAGACGATGAAAAATGAAATATTCGACAATATGCTCTCCCGTTATGACCTGACGACGGAGCAACATAAGAGAAACGCCATATTTGAAGTTAACCAACAAATGATACTTGCAGGCCTCTATGCTGGAGGTTTCTTTGAGTCGGCTGCGTTCTATGGCGGAACTTGCCTGAGAATCTTTCATGGTTTGCAGCGTTTCAGTGAGGATATGGATTTTTCACTGCTTACGCAAGATGACAAGTTCGATTTTACGAAATACTTCCCTGCTATCATTGACGCCTTTGCAATGGTAGGTCGTGAGGTTGAAATAAAGAAAAAAGACAAGAAGAATTTTGGGAAAGTCGAATCGGCATTTCTTAAAGATAATACCGATGTGTATGATGTGACTTTCCAAACAGAGAAGTCTATAAAGATAAAGATTGAAGTAGATACATGTCCACCGTTGAACTTTAAGACGGAACAAAAGCTATTGCTCCAACCACATTCATTTATGACTCGTTGTTTCACACTTCCGGACCTGTTTGCAGGCAAGATGCACGCACTGGTCTATCGTGCATGGAAGAATAGAGTCAAAGGTCGTGATTGGTATGACTTTGAATGGTATGTGCGCCATAATGTTCCGCTGGATTTCACTCATTTGGCAGAACGTTGCAAGCAATTCAACAATGAGGATATTACTCTAGAGTTATTCAAGGAGAAACTCATTGAGCGTCTCTCTACAGCTGATATAAAACAAGTGAAAGAAGATGTATTGCCTTTCATGCGCAATCCAAAGGAACTTGATATTTGGTCAAATGATTATTTCGTGCAGTTGGCAGGGATGGTAAGAATTGAATAATACAACATTAAGCTTTCTCCAAGAAATAACTACTAAAGTATTTATAGCTTTAGTAAGCCTGCACCTTTTCTTATTGGCGAAAGCAATCCAAGTACGGTTACGCTTTTCCATAGTTTTATTATTTTGCAAAATATTCAGTCTTTAACCAATAGGCATAAATCGGATCCTGGAATGAGATTTCGCCGGCCTTATTATCCAATATGTCATTCTTGATAAGGGCAGCCTTTGAACGGGATATTGAGGTTGTTGAAGAGATTTGATAGCGATGCATCACTTCAGTCGAACTGATGGCCTTTTCGCCGGCTATAAGGGCTTTAAGATAATTCAGTTGCTGTTTGGTAAGTGTTTCGGTGATTGTTACAAACAACAGACTTAACTGCTCTACCAATGCCGTGTGTGCCGCGCTCACAATCTCAACGGTACATACATCCTTTGTTCTGAGCCATGAAAGCTGTGCCAACTGCTGTGCGTAGTATGGATGGCTGTCTACAAGCTTCGCAATCAAATGGCTTGCTTCATCGTTGATTTCCTTGCCAGTATCAGCGAAACGACTCTTGAAAAACTCCACGAGGCAAGGCGTGTCAATCTTATTAAGAAACATCAGGTTGCCGAACTTGTAGAATGGTTTGGATGAATCGGTAAATACTTCCATCATCATGTGGCGCTTGCTGCCATAGAGACAATAGGCCACACTCTGGTGTAGCTGCCAATGTGAACGCAATTTTTTCTGGAAATAGTCTGGGTCTGTAAATTCTGCGATATTTTGGAACTCATCTACGCAAATTACGATTTTCAGGCCTTTCTTCTTGGCTATCTTTTCGGCAAGATCGAGCACTTCATCGGGATTGCGCTTTACCTCCTCCCAATCAAAGTCGATTGAGACCTCATTGGTGGGGTCTGTACCGATTGAAATCTTGGGAACAAGATGCGAAAAGAAACTCTTCGCACTCTCGATTGCCTCCTCCCATTTTGTGGAAGTGGCGGCAATGACCTTTTGGGCGAGCAGTGAATAAAAATGCTCCTTGCTACGCACATTGAACAGGTCGATATGACAGATCCGGAGGTTACTGTCCTGCACCATCGCTAACTTTGCGGCCTTGTTTACAAGCGAACTTTTACCCCAGCCGCGAGGAGAGATAATAATGGTGTTGATTAACGATGTGAAATACTGGACCAAGTAAGTCGTTTCTTTTTCACGATCGCAAAAATCTTTTCCGATGGCTATTTTTCCATATATAAACGGAACTTCTTCCATATCACTCTATTTTTGATTATGTTGCTAATATAGCACAAAAATGTAATTACATAAGTCGATGCTACAAAAAGTGTATATACATTTATTGTAGTATTTTGCTGATTGGTGTTGTCTATACATAAATATCTGGATAAAAGTTGTACAATCATAATGGGTTTCGTTTTCTGGCAAGAAACAATATATTATTTGTTATAGGTGAAATACGAACTCTACGAATAATATAATAGCATTTAATGTCTTAACGTCCAATGATGTGATCAAGCAGATTACGGTAAGAGTAAATTCGAAAATTTATTCCTGTAACACATCATAAAATAAAGTAAAATCGCTATATTTACATATTATATGATATATTGAGCTATGACAAAAAGTACGATGGGTACCAAGTTGCCAAGGAAGTTGGAGCAGAAGATGCAAATTGTGGGTGAGCAAATCAGACTAGCACGATTGCGTAGAGATCTTAGTGTCGCACAGATTGCAGAACGTGCCACCTGTTCACCTCTGACGGTTTCGCGCATAGAGAAAGGTGTGCCGACAGTTGCAATAGGGATTTATCTTAGAGTGCTTTATGCGCTTCAGTTAGATGATGATATTCTTCTGCTTGCAAAAGAAGATGCAATGGGAAAAGCATTACAGGATTTAAGTCTTAAACAAAGGGAAAGGGCATCAAAAAAAGAATAAGGTATGAAAAGACTCTATGTATTTGCTGATTTTGATTGGTAGAAAGAACCAAGACTAATTGGAGAGCTGAGTTACGAATCCCTTCGTGGCTCTGACAGCTATGGATTTTGCTATAATGATGAATGGCTCTAGGACTATGGAGGTCTGTTTCTTAGTGATGACTTGAACAACTATCCCGGTCAGCAATACACGACTCCAGGCAAGGATATTTTCGGATGTTTTTCTGATGCCCTTTCAGACAGATGGGAACGTACATTAATAAATCGTAAGGAGCAGATCTTACAAATGAAAAATAGCGTTCGGTGTGGCGGCTTTCAATTAAAAAATTAGGTACTGATATACATATCTACACATAAATACGTATAGATATTTTCATTGAAGGTTTTATAATATTAGACCATCAATTCTTCTCCTAAAGTTTTATATCTATAACTGTCTTCTCTGTATTCTATGATTTCATGTTTTGAAATGCGACTAATTCCTTTTGCTTTTAACAATTTCGCAAGTTTATAATAAAAATCATTTCGATTGTCTTGTTCCATTAACGATAATATTTCACAACCTGCTTTTGATAATTTCTTAATAGGTATTGAAAGGTTTATTTGATTGTTAGTATCATTGTATAAAACCATCATTATATTTTTATCAATTACCACTTCTTGTTTGCTATTTGGATTTACAATCCAGTTGTTTATAGTTAACTCCTCATTATTTATCAAGCCTACTTCCCCCAACAATAAAGTTTCATGTAAAGAGAGAAAGGCTTTTTCTGTACAAATAAAATCTTTCTCAATATAAAAATGCGAGGCTTTAATAAACAACTCTGCTTCCTCTTTTGTTATATTTCTCAACAATTCCAAAGTTCTTAAAGAATATGAATTAGGACGTTTTACTTCACCTGCTAAAATACGTCCCCATATATCATGTAAAGTTTCATCTGAAATATCTTCGACGATGCTGAAAAATCGATTTGCCCAATCACTATTTACTGGTTCATTAGATACTGATTCGCCCTCTGTAAAATAAGATTTTGCCTTTTCTACAACAGACTTAGTATTATTCATCTTACGTGTTTCTTTTGCTAATACATAATTAGCAATTTCTTCTTCTCCTTTTAGCTTTAATAACTGTACCTGAGTATTTGTTTCAGCTTGCTTTATTGCGGCGTAAGATTCGGCGTTGGCCATCTTCTTACGTCCAAATGCTGTAAGTCCTAAACTGTAACAAATAGTTTCTCCTAATTTAGCTAATCCATCTGTATTTATTTCAACTATTGCTCCCATAAGTTTTATTTATTTACTGACAAAAATAAGGTTTTTGTGAAACAAAACCAAAAATATTGCTATTTCATTCACAAAGGTTGATGTAGATATTATAGTCTCACGTTATATATTCAGTATCAATCATTAATATTACTGAATATGAAATTAGACGAAAACATTTTGAAAGCCTGCAAAGGCTTGGTTATGAACTGTAATTGCAAGGTTCTAATCCTTGACGTGTTGGGTGAACACCGTGTATTCCTTGTGAATGACGTACACCTTAAAACTCATGAATGCCGATTTAACGAAGTCCATGATGCGCAAGACATCACTACTCTTGTCTTGAATGTCGGTCACAACTTTGCCAATGGTATGACCGAACAGACTTTATTGGAACGTACCCAATCTATCCATAAAGAAGATTTCAAATTTGGAACGGACAATTACCTGTGGATAACAAAAGTTGATTTGAATAGATAGCCATTTTAATATTGAAGAGTATGAAAAAGAATTTTATTACAGTAACTCCCGATAGTGGAACATCAGGTAGCAGCAATACCATTAGTGTAGCAGCTGAACCTAATATACTCCTGAAAGAACGTTCTGAAATACTGAATTTTAATGCAAGCGGTGGAGTTTCTAAGTCTGTTCAAGTTATCCAAAATGCGATGCCTTACTTTCCAATCAGATTTCCCTTTGTACTGAATATGAACAAATTCATTGGAAATCTTAAAGTGGATTCATCGGGTGTATTACAAGGAGCTTATTCGATATCAGAAATAAAAAGTATAGATCCTTCCGCTTATGACTCTTCTTTAGGAGAAGGGTGGGGAATGGGAAGTACTCAAAAAATGCTCATCTACGACCCTTTCAGTAATGTAACCGAAATCGTAGCTCATATTATTGACAGTAGTGGAACCTATGATGCAAACTTTATCTCTTCAAATGCAAATATGGGGAGAATATGGGGTGACCCTGGATTATTATACCAAAAATTACTCAAGATTATTTCAGAAGATTATACAAAAGGAGGCTACGAGATTCGCATAAATTCAGTGCTTGCAATGAAATTTGTTTTTGTGGAATAAAGGCAATTATATCTATTTGAATGATGTAAATATCAATATAATTGCCTTAGTATTGATGAATATAAGTCAAAAACAGCTATCTTTGCAGTAGCCTTCCGAGGCTAAACATTGTGGATAATAAAAGGAAGTGCCTTGATACTCGAAGAATCGCCAATTCAACAAAAAGTACAAACGAGGCACAGTGGGCAACCTATATCAAGTGGGCTGTTCATCTGTGTGTTTGTACAAGCGTTTGGCGATGCTTTCGAGTTCACACAGGTGGCAGTCCACTTTCTTTGTAATAACGTAATTTCTCACTGGCTGTCTGAGAAAAACTCGAAAAATTTCGCCATTATGAAAAAGTATTTCGTTTTATCAGTATTTATTATGCTGATTGGAGCATTTACAAATGTTCAAGGTCAAAATTCTGCAACTCCCGATAAAGGAGTGTTAGTTCATGGAAACGTCCGTTTATGCAACTATGAAAGAGGCTGTTTAATAACAGACAACGACATGAAGCATTGGACGCAAAAACTTGAAATCTCCTACGACGGCTCGGACAAGACATACGGCATCTATATCAATGTCCGAGGGGATATTATCAATTTGGGTGTCAAATATAAAAGTAGCGGAACAGAATCTTATACATACGAAGGAACGGACAGGGTAACAGGACGAAAGGTTGTTGTCGTAACAAAACAAAAGTTGAGTTGGTATTTGAATAACAATGGAGTTGATTCTCATACAGAGGTTGAAAGTCCAAAGGGGATAATCGTTACCGTTCCTGCCACTTATACAGTGTTTTCAGTAGTTCCTATTAAGAATAAGTAGCAACGGAAAAGAATACGTTATAATAAAGGAGGCAAACTTCACAGCCAGCCTCCTTTTATGGTACAATTGGCAGCAGGTGAACAGAAATAATGTATCCTGCTGCCTCTTTTGCAAATATACGATTTTCCGTTTAAAGTACAAAATCACTTTGAACAAGTCTTCAGCACAGTATTAAACCTATTTAAATCAGCCGGACTAAGTTCCGGCTTTTTTATTAGTCCGTTTTTAGGGTCTATAAGCAATGGCAATGCCTCTGCGAGTAACTTCTTAAAGCCTCGTTTAGTTTTCGCTTTAGACGATTTATAGAGGTGATTTATGACGGTAAACTTGTAACCTTTACCGAGCCAGTTCCAAGTGAACACATATTGCTGGGGAATGTCATCAATAGACAGGTCGTTAAAATAGGTATCAATGATAAGCCGTACCCCATCCGTCCTTATGGCTACTGCTTCATCGAACATTTCAATATAGGGAACAATGATTGTTCCAAGTCTGAACTCCGTAGGTTCTTTTCTTCTTTTCATCTTAAGCCGCTGATTTTCTGATTTGCTTGTATGTATAACGTGTGTCAGCGCAACAAAGGAAACAGTTAAATCTGTCGGAATTGCTGATGTCCCTCAGATTATACCTATACACGAACTCGTCAACGTATTTCTGCAAATACTTTTTAAGCAGAGTTCTGTATGTACCTTTAACCATACGTTTGAAATGCGTCCAAGCACCCTCTATTCTGTTTGTCGTTATGTGGTCATAACTATATAACTTCTTGCTGTGGTCGACATAGAAACGAGTATAACTGAACCCTATTTGGTCGTAAGCATTGTACTCATCCGTATAAATGATTGCATCCGGATGTATGTATTCCTTAATGAATGCGGACAGAGTGTCAGATTTCGTATCAGGGGTTGCTCGGGCATTCATTAGATTTTCTCGCTGTATCATTCCCACGACTGGAAATTTATCCTTGTGTGAACGTCCTTGCGAGTGAGGGACTTTCTTATCCTTATGACGATTCCCATTTTTACCTCCGACAACCGTTTCATCTATTTCTACTGCCTCTTCCAAGATGTTTTCATTAGCAAGACGCATTGCATGACGTATTTTATGCAACATATACCATGCTGTCTTTTGCGTGACTTCTATATCATTTGCGAGTTGGTAGGAAGAAAGACCTATTTTGTGATTGGTAACAAGCCAAATAGCGATAAACCATTTACGCAAACTTATCTTTGTCTTTTCAAACATCGTACCTGTGCGAACGGTAAAGTTCTTACCTGTATTCTTACAGCGATATTTGCCGCTTTTCAATTTATAAACTCTGGAGGTCTTGTCAAATGGTGAAACAGGTTTGTCATGCCAATTAATGGCCTCAAGATGTTTGATACAGGCTTCTTCCGTAGGGAATAGTTCGTAAAGAGCCATGATTGATTTAACATTAAGTTTGAACGGGTCTTTCATAAGTCTGTCCTCCAATTTTAATGATGTTACAATTTACAAAGATTGATTTGTTCAACAATGAGTTCACGGAGAAAATCTTGATAAAAATCCGATAACCTCCTGTGCGTATAACGAAAAAGTGAAAGACGAGGTAACTCGATTTATGGTTAAATGATGTGAAATGGTACAATCCACGTTATACACGTGTCATGGTTACAAAACAATCTGCATAATTCTTGAATGCTATGACAAAACAAAAGAGCCGATACAAAATAAGTTGTCGGCTCTTTTTACGAGAATGGATATCGAAACGTTAAATAAATAGAAAAGACTGGTGCGAGGATTTCCCGACTCCAGCCTTTCTATGATTTTCCAGTGTAGATATGTATATCAGTACCAAAAATTATTGAATAAGATAATTAGAAAATACAAAGAAAATTCCAAATATTTTAGAAAATCTTTTGTCGAAAGAAAAAGATAAATAATGATTATATTAACCGAATAATATATTTATATGTTGTATTTTGACGAATCCGGATATACAGGACCAGATTTAACTAATGTAAGTCAACCTTACTTTGCACTGGCTTCTGTTAAGATAACTAATGATGAAATTGCGTGCTTAAAAAAAGATATAGGCTATTATGAATGGGGAAAGGAACTTCATTTCAAAAGCATGTATACTAATCCTCAAGGCAGAGCCATATTAGATAAAATATTTAATCATCCACTTATGGATGCAAATCATATACTCCCATCATTTGCCGATAAGCGATACTGCATATATGCCAACATTGTTAATATATTAGTTGAAACTATGTATTATAACAAAGGAATAAACTTGTATGAAGGAGCTAAAAATCTAATATTAGCAAATGGCTTGTATTATTTTGCTATTCGGCATCCAAATAAGGATTTAGTGGCAGAATTCGAGAAAAATTTTGTTACAATGGTTAGAACACCATCTGTAGCATCCGTTGCGGATTTCTATAGAACTACAGATAAATTAAGAGAGGATACTGGTACAGAGTCTGGATTTTTTGAGATGCTGTCAGAGATACCTTTAACTATTCAATACATTAAAGAGGCCTTGCCTTATATGAAATTCTATATCGATTTGACAATACCATTATTTTCTGTATCAGTCCAAGAATGGTATAAAAGAACTGGGGAAAAAGAGGATGTTCTTTTTGATTCTTCTGAACCATTCTTTGCAAACAAAGAGTTTATGGAATACCTAAGAGATATGGATGTTCCTGAAACTGTTGTAGGATATGGCAAAGGAAAGCATGTTTATCCTTTACCAATTGGTAATATAGAAATAGCTAAATCTCATGAAGAGTTTGGTATCCAGTTGGCTGATATCTTTGCTAGTGCTTTAGTTTTTGCTCTTACGCCACGTACTGATAAATTCGTGAAATATCAAAATAAGATAAGACAACTCCCTATTTTCCAAAATATTAAGCTGAATATTGCACCATCTTCAATTGATTTTATTGAGGAAAGGATGCAGGATACAGCAGATATTGATCCTTTAGATTTTCTATGCATGTATGGCAATAGCAAAAACACAAAACAGGACTAAAAATGTATAGATATATTATTAACTGAAATTGTATAGAATTTTTTCGATATAACAGAATTTATAGTCGAGTAGCCCGCCATAAATGAAGGCTGTTTATGGCGAGCTACTTTTTAGATAAAGAAACGGTAATCGTATGTTACACCATTATATTGTCTTAACAAGTTTCCCACCTGTGCCAATGTATTAGAAGTGTCAATTGTGGCAGGTAACTTTGTGTATAGATTAAACGAGTTCCAATTCATCTTTGTGAATCCTAGAATTTCTTTAGCAATAGTTTCCAAATCTCCATGCCCATAGTATTTGGTAATTTTCAAAGGAGCAGGAATACAACGTCCTCCTTGGTAGTATCTGCGATTTGACTGTATTGAGGGAACTACTCCATGTGTCCATAACAAAGCATTTCTCGATGATAGTTTAATGCACGTTCCTCTATCAACTGGATATCCATCTTCAAGAAATTGACCATACATAATCTTCTCTGCAATAAACTTTAAATCATATTCTTGAGTGATTGTGATCAAATCAATTTCTGATATTCCTGCTTGCTTTAATGCGTTTGTTATACCTTCAATCTCATCATTCTTAAAAGGGGTTCGTTTATGAATTACAACTCTTTGAGGTAACTTTTCCATAGCGTCTTGAAAAAGAGCCAGTATATCCATTCCAAATTTATAAGCTTCTTCAAAATTTAAATAAGGATTTTTCTTTTTGTCAAATTGAGGATGTTCAACTTTTGACAGTTTATATCTTAATCCCTGTCCTTGTGCATTGTATATATGGCTACAGCCTAAAACAACTTCAGCTTTACCTGAATATTGCTTTTTTATGCTATATCCAATTCCTGCATATGCTGTATTTTGATCTAAGTCTGCAAGAGTCCAGGGAGTTCTTAAAGCTTTTACAAATAGAGCTAAAGAGAGCCACCATGAAATTTCACATACCATCTTGTCATATAAAGTCTTTTCTTCTATAAATTGGGTTGTGAATCTATGTTGGGCGGCAAACGCTTTTATGTAGTTATGCAAATCAAATGTTTCTCCATGATAATTGAATTGTCTATAGTTGCTCCATGAATTAGGTATAAATATTAATAGCACAATTCCTGGGAACTGTTCTGAAAGTTTTTGCCCTTCTGTACAAATAGTTTTTGCTAAATTAATGGCACTTTTAGGATTATCATTTATTGATACCCATTTTTCAGAATGTATTTCAGGTATTTCAAGTCTACAGTTATAAATATTACTAAAACCAGTATAATGATGTACATAGTCAGATAATTTATCTGCGGAAATTGTAGAATTTAGTCTTTTTATAAATTCACTAAATTTTGAAGAATAAGAAGCAGGACAGATACTGCCAATACATACATCTTTAGGGAATACATCAAAATATTTCGCATCGAAAGGCCTGTATTTTGATAATCCTCTCATCGGATTGTCATCATATGCAGGTTTATTAACGTATGGATTTATAAATTCAAGCTTGGGTTCGTTAATATGTATGCCATGATATAATGTTTGTTTTATGTTGTATTCCTTTGGAGAATATATCGTTGTGTTACCTTGTCCGCAATGGTGTATCTCAGCATAACCACGATTATTGGATATTTTAAAGATAAAACCACTTCGTGAATTAACAGGTATCTCAAAACTTAATCTTTTACCATTAAACATTATATTACACCATTCTTGTAATTTCTTCTCATATTGCTGATTTCTCATTTTATCCAAATATTCATGAGAGTATTGCTGTTTGATCTCCTTTTTTATTTGGTCATTAGAAATAAAATAAACTGTTGGAGTAATTGAAAACAAGACATATTTCTCTTGTGGGACAAATGATAATCCACATTCAATAGCTTCATGTATTGTTACATTATTTTTATTTGCATAAATTTCTTTTTTATACAACCTATAACGCTTATAATCAACACCTAATCCTGTAATCTGGGAGATTCCATAAAGTACGGCTTTGAGAAATAATTCTTTAAAATAGCTGTTTTTTTCTATTTCATCAATAGAAATATGAACACGTTCAATTTCACTAATTAAATTTTTCCCAAAAACTTCATTGATAGTAGATACAGTTGAGATGGCATATACTTTGTCTTTATATGGTACAGCAATAAGGGGCTTTTCTTTAATCTTTTCTCTAACATATTTCCATCTGTTTTCATTCTTATCGTATGAAATTTGAAACTGAAATATTTCATCGGGAAATGTAGCAGGAATTAGATTACTTTTCAGATATTTTTTTGTACTTCCATCATGTATGGAAAATGGAGTTGTCGTATTGTCTATACTTATTACTTTAAGTATTTCATTGATTTCCTCTTGTTTATTAGAATCGTCGTTAAAACAGAATTTTACAAGAGATAACATAACATTATCAAATCCGTTTGTGTCAATATAAAACGCTTGTCTTCCAGCAGATCGAATAGTTTGAATTAAATCTGCTATTTCAGGTGTAATATCCTTGCCGTAGCCACACCAATACAATCTTCCCGCTCCCTTATCCGTAAAAGCTTCTTTCAAAGCAAACATAAGGGATTTATCTCTTCCACTATATCCTATGATAATTAAATTTTTGTCAACAAAATAACGTCGCAAAGCTGAAACAAATTCGCTATTTTGTGAGTCTAGTTCTTTCTCGGTATTTTTGAGTGTTCTAAATTTACAATCTCCATGTAATGCTATATAAAGTAATTCATTTGAACTTTCTGTCCTATATATACGATCAACGCAATCAAGATTTATAGCTATAGGTGTTATATTGGCTTGTTGTGCAGCTCTTTCCACGAGTCCATCGAAATTTGTACTCCAAACAGATTTTACAATTCCATATTTATTCAGCAGACATAACAATTTATATCCTACATATGGACTTTTCCCATTGCACAGGCTTTCAAAATATTTAGTTCTGTCCGCATCTATTGGATATGAAGCTTCGGCATAAAAAGAATATTCTTCTGGACTCCCCAATTGTGGATATTTCCCTTGCACATCTAACCATTTCTGAATGATGTCTTTACTTAAATCAGATTTTTTTGGATCTACTAATTTTTTTTGATTACCTGATAATGATTGATATATTAAAAATTTCCAATCCCATATACAATCATTTGCCGATTGAATACCAGATGAGATGGATGCACCGGCACCTAATAGGACACCAAATGACCCATCTAAATTTTGTTTGATTGATCGTAAAAAAGCATCAAATTCTAAATATAAATTTTCGGGTATATTCATATTTATATTATAAGTCGTTGGTTATCGTGATTTTATTATTTCTCGTATATCTGACTCACAGCCTCGGCTGTTTCTTTCATCATTTGTCGTAATGACTCAGGGGCAATAACCTCTATTTGTGTACCAAACGAACGGAGCAAAGAACGTAACTCATAATTATTTTGGACTTTTAAGGTTATCTTCCAATATCCATCTTCAAGAGGTGTTGTCACTGCTGATTGAGATTCATGAAGTGGCTTAGTCACAATATATCCAATGGCTTTATCACTAACCTTTAAAATGACTTCTTCTACAGGAGCATTTGAACGCGAAACGCCGACGATATCGCTAAAGTATTCTTTAAAATCTATTCCTTCAGGTTGTATTATGTATGGTTTAGATGTTTCCTTTACTCCTTCGATTCTATCAATTGCAAAGTTTGATAGATAATCCGAGTCTTTATGTTTGCCGATCAGAAACCAGCGATTATTATATTGTTTAAGATGATAAGGAGTAACAATTACAGTTCTAGCATCCTTCCCAAATGGATGATATATAATTTCAATTACCCTTTTGTTAACAATTGCATTAAAAATGGGTTTATAGTATAAATCCATTCCTTTGAGATAGGGATTATGCTGAAAACTTACAACTGAATCCAGACTATCTCCTAATTTACTGGTCGTATATAGTCTTTTTTCAAGGTCGTTTAACCACTCAAATTGTGGTACTCCATCGAAACGTTTAAGAAGTATCAATGCATCATAAATCAAATTGAGCTCTTCTTGATTGATAGGTTGATTTTTAATAGAAGCCCCTTTGGTATGGTATCGGTAATATTTTCTATGCCCATCTCGAATGGCATCTATCTCCATACTATATCCTTCTTCACTTTCAATGAATTTTAGATCTTCTTGTACTTGACGTTTTTTTACTCCGCAACCATCTTTCGTTTCTCCATTATACAGATAGAGCGCTTCATTGCAGGCATCTACTAAATCCTCAATATAGTAACGCCTAGACCAATTGCTCAGGCATTTATCTATAATCTGGTATCTTAACTGTGCATTCTTATTTGTTGGCATAGGCAATACTATTTATCAAACAATACAAAGCTAATTATGAACAATGCAGTCTTTCTGCATTGTTCATAATCTTTTATATTAAATCTTCTAATTTATCTACTATTGCAGCAATTTCTGTAGAATCAATACTTCCGTTCTCATGGTCAACTGTAGTAAATAAATTTACTCCTTCGATGTAACCGATTGATTTATAAAAATCTCGTTTCTTTTCCCATGATTCCTTATAGGCGGGATTATCTAACATTCCTAAATGTTCCCAAAGAATGGTATCTCCAGATGCATCTTCAAAAGTAAAATCAGGAATACATCGGCGGCCGTTATCTTCTATCATTCTTTCATATTCAAAGTCAATACCTCGTTCATATAGCATATTAGCAATAATTACTTCAGACTTGCTACGTACGATTAAACCAGGCTTTAAGGTTGTGTGAATCAATCCTTCCACATATGGAATGTTTGAAATATCTTCACGAACAGATGTAGAGAAAAGATTTGTATTTCGCTTAGCTAAAACTGACATCTGAGGTTTAGTATACTCGATTAACCACGATATATTATCTTGTATCAACAGAATTAATTTCTTTCTTGCTCGTGTTAAAGCTGTATAGATTAGTTCACGTGAAAGTATACGTCCGCTTTTAGGAAGAACAACCAACACAGTATCAAAATCGCTCCCTTGACTCTTATGGATAGTTATAGCATAAGCCAAGTCTATTGTATTATCAGCCTCATCCGACTTAGAAGAATAATATGAAAATCTCTTGTTGGGTAACCCGGTAAAAACGACTGTCGATTTCTTTTCCCTCTTATTTGCATAATTAACAAAACCTATTTGACCATTTGAAAGTTGACATTCTTCTTTACTCGTAGATTTCTTGCGTTCATTCTTTAATTGAATGACCTTATCTAGAGCAGATATGGTAATAGGAGCTATTTCTATTGAAAAATTTTTATTTATACCAACCCACTCTTGGAAATACGAATTAATCTGAAATGTTCCCCATACCGGATTTTTTACCGGAGATAAAACCTGAAATCTTTCAACCTTTGACGGATCATTTAAGGCTTTATTTACATCGTCAAGTCCTATAGATTTACGAATCTTATCGGATAAAGATTTACCTTCCTCTTCTGGCAACTCTTTTTCAATGGCCTCTTTCAAACAGTCTTTAAGGTCGTTTTCATCATTCCAAGTATAAACAGCCAAGTCATTATTAAGATTTCCTTTGGCAACTTGCTCAAAAATGAGATCGGAATTCTTTGCAGGTTTTTCTCCAGAGAACCATGATGCTAAAGTCAATATGTCAGAGTCTCCTGTATTAATAGTTCTTACAACATATCGCAATTTTGTTATTGCCGATCTTAAATATTCGTCTTTATTATCCTTTAGGTAGTTAAATAAGTCTGCAAATGGTCTGCCAGGGCCAATAGGAGGTAATTGAAATGGATCTCCAATTAAAATTATTCGATTAATGTTCTTTAAATCCAATGCTTTCATTAAGACATAAAAGTCCTTACATGTAAGCATGGAACACTCGTCAATAATGACATTTTTTGCTCCACAATATTTACGTTTTTCTGCATCTTCAGGAACATAAGGTGTCATTGTAGCCCAGTCAAAGAAACCCTGACGCGTCAGAAATTGCGCAATAGTTAGGGCTTGAATACCTGCTGACATGTTGCCTAAGCGAACTCGTGCTTTCCCTGTAGGAGCCAAAAGGAGCGTACCTTCTGCTTTTATTTGTGGCGATTTTAAGAAAGCTTTGACAACTGTAGTTTTGCCTGTTCCAGCTGGACCTGCCAGCACAGAAAGACGCTTACTGCAGAACATTTCCAATGCCTTTACCTGGTCAGCCACAGCATTACGGCATCGCTCATTTGCTTCATTGTAATCATCAATAGATGCTTTAACGATCGTATTCCAGTCTTCTTTTACTGGTGATTTGACGTCCTTTGAAGCACGACCTTTGAATATCTTACGCAAATAATCATCAATTTCTTTATATTCCTTCAACTGCAATGCACACCTGTCATCAGTATTAAGGTATACAGTTTTTTCTTCAATGAACTCTTTGTTTGACATTAAATAATTATATGGCAGTTGATGATTGTCCGCAGCCAAACAATCTTTTATATATAACTCAATCTCGTTTGCAGAAATTAATGTATCACCATCACAGAGACTTGCCACAAGTTTTGAAATGATAAATGAGCGGATCCTTCTATTATCAATTACGGATTCCACTAGTGAAGGAGCTTTTGGAGTCCATTTCCCTTGAATCTTAGGGTCAGCCATTACGCCAAGATCAATCATTTCGGTTGTAACCGGAAGATAATTTTCAATAAGACTCTCCTCGCTGATAATATATGGATTATTTAATAATTCATCGTAGCAGTCAGGACAATCAAACCACCATTTTATTACTTCCGAATTTATTTCAAAACGTGATAGCAGTTCCAATACTTGTCTTTGGTTACTTAGAGTATTTTTCCAAAGAATACGATAATGAGTAAGTTCACTTTTATATACGGAATCAGGAAGAGACAATTCACCTTTCATCAATTTATCAAAGGCTTCCCATGGATTATCTTTAACCCCACAATATCCATTATTTCGTAAATCTTGCTCAATTATATACGCATAATTTACCCCTATTGCTGATAGAGCCTCGGCGAAAGCAGGAAATGGACCTATCATATCCTTCACCTTTGCAATTTGGGAATCTATCCACAAAATTTGTTGTTTCCAGTTTCCTCCGACAAGTCCATGATTAATGACACATTCTAAACATTTCCTGGCTACATTCAAAATAATCAACATGCTATGGTTACTAACATATTCACAACCATACGACAACTCGTTAAAAATTTTCTGGCTATTGCCTAGCTTTGGGATGGTAATTTTTATTTCATCAATTACTTCTTGTTTTGATTTTCCTGTTTGGGCTTTTACATAGTCTTCATCAAGTGACATATATTCATGATATGGCAAAAGAAATCCTTTTGACTTCTTCAAATCAGTTCTTATACCATGCTCAAAGATCAAATCCCAAAAAGGATATGTATAATCAGTTGTTGTGTCATATGTTTGTACCGGTAAAACTTTGGTGATTTCACCTATACCAACAATTAATTTTGCGTCTTCATCAATTGGATTACCACTTTTGCAATAAAAAACTCCGAGTGAAGTGCCGGCTTCTATATTTGATCTAAAGTGATTTAATATTTCAAACTGTCTCTCTTTTCCATATACCCAAGATGTAGGAAACGGTGCAGTTTCATCATCAGACATATTCGGATATTTATGATTCAGTTCTTCTTGATAATCACGAGAAAGATATCGGAAAGGTATTCCAAAAAAGCTATATGGTTTGAGTTCTATTGTTGTAGGTAAGAGCTTTGCATGTGGAGTCTCTCCAAAAGCATAAACATGTTTGAAGATTCTTTTATATGGCTTCTCATTCATAAAACCACCATTCTCGCCAACACAAGCAGGTAATTGATCTTGCTTGAGAGAATTCCAATCCTTTCCTGCATACGTTTCTTCTTTATTCTCATCTTTTCTTTCAGATATATTGTGAAGCATCATGCAGAATGGATTATTTTTCGGACATTGACAAATAGTTCCATTCCATTTATTATCGTGCCAAGGCACACGAATTGATATATGTTTCATGATAATCGTCTTATTTCGTATTAATATTATTTTCTACAATCTTGGCAAACGCATCAGCACATTTCTTAATATCTTCATACTCCGCTAGTTTTTTGCCACTAAGGTTATCGTCTGTCCAATCTTCAATATCTTTTGCATACACATCTTTGATGGAGCTTTGTAGCGATTCTATTTTAAGAGGAACAGGAAGATTACTTATTTGCATATCATCAATGATTCTTTTGAAATAAGCAAAATCACCTTCTATGATAAATCCCTTATCTGCAGCTATACGATAAATCGCAATCCAATGTCTTTGCTTGCTCAAAGGTGACTTTTTAGGCTCATATCCTATAAGCTGGCAAATGCTCTTTTTCAGAGTTGCGATTCGTTTTTCTTCTGGCCAATCCTTTACGTCCGCTTCAGCGACTAATTGCTGATCATCATTTTCTTCATTATAATATGGATGCAACTGAATTACTTTATGGACATAAGAATTTTCTTCACTTGCTGATTTTTGTATTTCATGTCCATTCATTTCCAAATCTGTAATAGAAGAACCAGTAGCATAAAAATACATGGTCAGGATGATGCTGATTGCAGTATCAACTTCCTGTTCTGAAGCGGTAGGAGATATATGTGATTCACTGTTTCTCCAACCTTTAATGAGCATGAGGTATTGATATAGCTGCAGCTTTCCTTCATCCGTGCTGTATTTCAGATTCCATAGACATTTGTGGGCATAAATCACGTTTTTCCAAGTTACATCTTCACCGGGATTTTGGGCAGGAACTTCATGGCCTTTCATCAGATAATACAATTTCTTCAGATATGCTTCAAACTTGGTGACTAATAAATTAAATGCCACAAACTTATCTACTATAGTTGCTTTCTTACCGTACAGATTTGTAAATGCCCGCTGGATAAACATGCCTACATTGTCCAAAGAGTCAATTGACGGTGTGTCTATTACATAGAATACGCTGTCTATAATCTCATCGACAGGACGCATTTGTGGAAGCACAGCGGTCAAAGTTGTTTTCAGAATGCTCCGAATATTATCTTTTATGACGGCTATGTCTACATGCTGTACTTCGCCTGTAATAACGTTTTCGTCTTGCGGCACCTGTTCTTCTTCGGATTGATAATTCTCCTCCATGTTCAAGTACGCTTTCAGAATACGTTCTCTACAACTGCTGTCCAGAATAAACTCTCGAAGTAATTTGTCTGCTTTGGGAATAACCAGACGAGCCGGAACTTCTGTACCTTCTACTTTGGCAATAAACTCACGAGTCTTGGCCATGTTCAATGTCAGTTTCAGGTTGTCAAACTGACTGAATTCATTCAGATTTTGTTCCGTTACATTACGACTCATGATGTGCTCCAGTTGACTGGCGTTTATACCGGTCGCTTCAGCCAGAATCATTACTTGTTTGTGTAATTCGCGGAATTGGTATTCTGCGATATAATCATAGATTGTCTTACCCGGCGACAGATGCAAATCTCCACTTTGCAGGTCGTGTAGGATAATCATTGCCGTACGCTGATCTTTTTGTGATAGAGAAGCAAAGGTTTTGTGCAACTCTTTAAAGGCTTCTTTAGTCAGTTCGCTTCCCGGACCGGACATGTAGAGGTTCTTGATGAACTTCACAAACTTGGAGTTGATATATTCGGCATCGATCGTACCCGTACCTGTTTCTGTGATATAGGTGTCAATAGGATAGTCGAAATCATCTCCTTCCGTACTGCCCCCTCCATTACCTTCAAACAGTTCCCTGTATCGTTGCAGCAGAATAAGGTAAGTCTGTTCGTCCAGTTCCATCTTGACGTAGGTATAGGTATCGCCATGCTGGAACTCATATTCATCCTTATCCCATGTGAATCCTTGCAGCTTGGCTGCTTCCAGCAGATGGGTCATTTGGCTGAAATCTTTGGCAAACATATTCCTGTCTTCTCTTGCTTCCGGCAATTTTGCAAAGTTTTCGATTTTCTGTGCCTGGAATATATCCCTTATGTGCAAGAACTTTTGGTTGATATTTGTCAGATTGCTTTCCAGTTTATCGACAAAGACTCCTAATGGTCTGTCCACATATACATCGAGTGCATCATTGATATTCTGCTCCATGGTGTAAGGGAAAGAGTAATAGCGGATAATGCCGAAAGGCTTGTCTGGACCAAACAAGCGGTTGGTGCGTGAGAACGACTGGATAATGTCCACATATTTCATTACCTTATCTACATACAGCGTATTTACCCATTTGGAATCATAACCTGTCAACATCTGCGAAACTACAATAAGCAAGTCTATCTGCTGTGCATGATCATGTTCTATATTGAGGTAAGGCTTCTTGTGTGCCAGTCTTTTGGCTACATCCTTTTTGTATTTGGCGTATGTGGAAAGCTGGAATGTTGTTCCATATTTTTGGTTATAGTCATCCAGCATCTCCAGCAAGGCATCTTCCTTGGCGATTCCGCCATCAGAATTGTCTATGTTGTTGTCGAATACGGCCACCACATTCAGAGAAGAATATTGCTCTTTGAATATCTGATAATAAGCTATTGCCTCAGGTATATTTTTTGTAGCCAGAATGGCATGGAATTTACCGTTCTTACTCAGTTTATCCCTTCCGCTTGCGATGTCGGCAGCAACAGCCTGATGATGAACTGGCTGCTGGTACAAATCTTTAGGTAGATAATGTTCTATTCCATGTATAGTTTCATCTCCTTCCTTATAAGTGTCCGGCATCTTCAGTTCATTCATGAATCGGTTGTAAACAGCCATTTTCTGCTCGTCATTTTCAATCTCTTCAATGCTATTTATCTTCAGTTGGGAGAATGCCACTTTTTCGCGAAGCTCATTGTCATCGTAGGTTCTCACCATATACGGATCGAATCCCAATACGTTGTGATCAGGGATTCCGTTGGCGATGGTGTATTTATGAATCATGTCGCCGAATATGGTTTCGGTCATGATTTCATGCTTGGCGTTTTCTTTGAAGACTGGTGTGCCCGTGAAGCCGAAAAGCAAAGCTCTTTTGAACGTGTTCTTGATACCTATCAGCATATCGCCGAACACACTACGATGACATTCGTCTATGATGAATACCAATCGTTTACGGTCTATCAAATCAATGTCGTCCTGCGAAATATCTTTCCCGGCCTTGATGTTCGACATCTTCTGAATAGAGGTCACAATCAGGCGGTCGTCGTTATCCGTACTTTTGAGTTTGCTCAACAGGATGGCTGTATTCTGCGTATCTTGAATCGCTTCGTCTTCTCCCGCAAAGCCACGGTATTCGTCCAACGATTGCACGCTCAGTTCGATGCGGTCTAATAAGAATACTACTTTGTCGGCATCGCCGGAATTGGCAATGAGCTGTGCCGACTTGAAACTGGTCATGGTCTTTCCGGAACCGGTGGTATGCCACACGTATCCGCCAAGATGCTGATGAGTATCCCAGTTGGTTTTATGCGTTATGTCACTGATTTTGCTGGCTGCAAAATACTGATAGCTGCGAAGTACTTTCAGTGTCTTGTCCTTATCGTCGGCAATGGTATAATAACCGATTAGCTGATGCGCCATAGGGATGCTGAGCAAATCGGATACAATTCGTCGCCAGTCTCGTATGACGGTGTTATTAAAGTCTTCCCAATGGAAATAGAACTCCGGCTTGAAATTCTCTTCTTTTCCCGGATTGGCAAAATAGAGTGTCTCTTCCGGAGTCATGGCCACGAAAATCTGTACCATCTTGAAGATGCCGTTGCTGAATACCCCTTCGTGGGTATAACGCTTAATCTGGAAGGTAGCCTGACTCACATCTACTTTGGAACGCTTCAGTTCGATATGAATTACCGGCATGCCATTGATGAGCAACATCACATCGCCACGTCGATCTCCGCCTAACGGGTGCGAAGCCTTGAAACGAGGTTGGCGGGCAATCTGGTAGCGACTTTGTCCGGCACTGATTTCACGTGCATCGAAAATCTTCAGATAGACTTCCTTACCGTAATTATTTGTATCGGCAGGGTTGTCGCGTTTGATGCATACCTGTCCACCATTGATAAACATATTCATGGCGTATGGGCTGTCGCACAGATTCACCTGATCGAGGATTTGACGCATCTCGCTTGTGGTAAGCGGATAATTCCCCAATTTATTGATGTCACGGTTGTTGTCAAAGAGAATCTTGGCCCAGTTCTGAATCAAATCTTCTTCTGTGGGTTGTACAAGGACTTCCTTTTCCCAACCGTGATGGGGGAGAAGGTCGACCAAGGCTTGTTCAAACTGGCTTTCTTTGACGAAATATTGTATGTCGTTTATATTATCCATATTTACTTCATTAAAGGTTTTAATGATATTTTATACAAACATTTTATCCAGACATGCTGCCTTGATTTGTTTTAACTTCTCAAGGTGCTGGGTTTGGAGAGAGATTTGTTTATCAAGATTACAGAAATAAGATGCTATTTTTTGCTGTTCCAATTTGCTTTTAGGGAAACAAACCTCTATGATACTGAATCCTGTAAATTTTAAATTCCAAGTATCTGTTGTCAATCCCTGTGAGTGAATTCTGAATCTGTTTATCAAAGATTGAGTCTTAAAGAGGTATGCAAAGAATAATGGAAATACTTGCTCTTGCGGTATAATGACAGTATATGCAGGGCTCACTATTCCTTCATATGCAGAATATCCACTTGATCCTTGCCACATTCTCATTGTGTTATATACAATATCGCCAATTTTCACAACTTTATAATGAGACTTATCATTGTTAGAATTATCGAACCTTCCATTATCTGAAGCTTTTATAATTCCATTATTGATAGTGACAGAAAGGAGTTCTCCGTTTATATTATTTTCAATTCTTTCTTTAAATAAATTCCCAAGTTTTTCTTTTTTCCATTCTTCTTCAAATCCTTTAAATCTGACTTTAGGTACAGTTTCTCCTTCTTGTGGAAACATAGATTGTAGGCTTGCTGCCTTTACTTGTTTTAAAGATACAAGTTTCTTTGAGGTGCTTTGAATTAATGAGTCTAATGACTGGAAATAAGAGGCTATCTTTTGTTGATTAATTATTTCTGAAGGATAACTAATTATAGTTTGGCATATAGATTTTTTAGATATACTTGAAATTTTTGTACCTTGAATATATTGTAATAATTGATTATGGAATGCTGTAGAATTTAGATAATAACCAAGGTAACCTTCTGCAAACTTAATAGTTGGCCGACATGGAATTGTATGTAAACCAGCAACTAAATCTGTATCATTATGAGTTATTATTTCAATGCATTTGCCAACTGTATTATCTTCTGCAGCATCAGCAAATACGATATCGCCATTTATTAATGGTGATAACTTCAATAACTTATATGCGATATTATCATTTATGATATATGGTATATTATTCCCTTCATCAGCATATAAACATTCACTAAATTTAATTAGAATATCGCCATAATGAATATTCTTTACATTACCATTATCATCTGAAAGTTCTGCTCTAGAAAGACTATTGTTTTTGAGAAATTTGAATGCTCTAGAAAAAGATGTCTTTTCCCATAATATTGTTGATTTACCTATATGTATATATTTTGTATTCATAGAATAATGTTTTAATTATTAATCAATTCATTAAGCCCCAAAATCGCAAACTCATCTCCGGTCAGTTCATTAATAAGACCAGACAATTCTTTTTGAGATTTTTCCACGGCCTCATTCAAATGCTTGTAGCTTACGGTATACTTTTTCCCTAATGCACACACTTTATCTTCAAAAGTAGATAAGACCTCAGCGAGCGTTTCATCAATACCATAAACAATAGGATCAATCCATTTTTTATGTAGGAATAGAGAAATATCTTCGTCTGAAAGATTTTCTATCGCTTTTACAGTTTTGTCGATAAGAGTCTGTTTGGCTTCCTTAATTTGTTTGTTCTTGTTTTTCTGTTCCTCCCAGAGTTTGACAATCTTCTTCAGTTTCTCTTTAGTTTCTGCTTCCACCTCATCCTTCTTGGCTTTTGCTCCCGTAGTAATGGCTTTCTTATCAAAGGCATTTTCCTTTTCACTATCCAAATAAGCCTCAGACTCCTCTTCCGAGAAGTTTTCACGGATTTCATCCAGTTCACAGGAGATCTCTTCTACTCGCATCTGCAAATCGGCAATTGCTTTCAAATCGTCCTGAAATTTCTCCTGTTGTACCAAGTCAAAAGGAATGATGCGCCCTTTCAAACCATCAGGCACTTCAATTTCTTCGTCGCCTTTCTTTACCAGTTTATAAGCAGGTTCTACCACTCTTACCGCTTCAATGCCTTCCTGCTGTATGGTCTCAATATCGTTGGTAATGCCCTGCCAGTTGTCAGCTAACGCTTGATAGGCTGCATACCGGTCAATAAGTGGTGTTTCATGTAAACGGGCAAAAATATCATCGGAAATAGCATCCAGTTCTTTTGAGGAATTTGCAGTCGCCATCTGATCAATCAGCCGATGATGAACACTATCGGCAAACCCTTCGAAAGCCTGTGCAAACATCTGCTGGAAGGCTTTTACGTCTGCATTCTGTTCTATAACCGATTGAGTATCTTCTGTCTTCAATTGAGAATAAGGTTTGCCTGCATCCGCTACAAACAATTCTTCGCGCAAAGAAGGAAATGTGTCCCAATATTTTTGAAGTTCATCAATCTCGCTGTGAGGGATGCCTCCAAACATAGTGGCATAAATATCAAATTTTTCTACAGGCTCGCTGGAATCTACATAACGAGGAATATTCAGATTGTAACCGTTTCGACGGATTTCATCACGAGACACTGTACGGGAATATCCGGGAATCGTTTTGCGGTCGCGTACCGTATCGGCAATACGTTTGATGTCACATTCGCGTAGCTTGTTGTTTTTCCCTTCCTTTACAAAACCCTTCGAGGCATCGATAATCAGCACATCGTCATTGTCACGATGCTGCTTGAGCACCATGATGAGGGTAGGGATACCTGTGCCAAAGAAGATATTGGCCGGCAGTCCGATAATGGCATCGATGTTGTTCTTCTCAATCAAGTTACGACGTATTTTACCTTCCCCTTCACTGTTTTCATCGGCATCGCCACGGAAGAGAACTCCATGAGGAAGTACAATTGTCAGGATGCCGTCTGGTTTAAGGTGATGGAGCTCATGAAGCAAAAAGGCGTAGTCAGCTTTGCTTTTAGGAGCTACACCATAATCCTTAAAACGCGGATCCAGTTCACGGTCGTTGGCATCCCACTGTTGCGAATATGGAGGATTGCTGACAACGGCATCCACGTACAGCGGTTTGCCGATGTCACCACCGTCGGTCTGCAAAGGCCAGTCCTCTTCCAGAGAGTCAGCACAACGGGTATTTATATTATCCGGTTTGATACCACGCATTACCAGGTTCATACGGGTTAGGTTGTAAGTGTTTTCTTTCAACTCCTGTGCATAGTATTTCACCTTGTTCTTGTCTTCGATATGACGCCCAATCGATTTACCGATGGTAATCAACAAGGAACCTGAACCGCTTGTAGGGTCATAAATTTCAATTTTGTCTTTATTCTTATGGTGTTCAGCCACAATTTCAGACATCAAGATAGCCACCTCGTGAGGTGTATAGAATTCTCCGGCCTTTTTTCCGGCATTGGCTGCAAAGTTACTGATGAGGTATTCATATACATACCCCAGCACGTCATAGTCCTGACTTCCATCGGTAGGTATATCTTTTATCAGCTTGATCAAATTCTTCAGTGCACGTGTTTGTGAGGCCGTATTTTCGCCCAATTTACTCAATCCGGCCTGTAATGTCTTGAAGATGTTTTCATAGACATGTTTATAATGAGGGCTGATCAGGCGGTCGAAGCTGTTGAGTGCTCCGCTCAAGTCGGCTACACTAAATTCAGAATTGGGCTTCAGCCAGGTACCAAACAGATTTTTGTATTCAATGAAGTAGCCGATGTTGTTTCTGCAATACTCCATCATCATGACTGCTTCTTGATTCTCATGATCTTCTACAAGTGTCACGATATCTTCATCAGTCCATCCGATACTTTTCAGATAGTTCACTTCGTTGTCTGACAGGAATTTATAGAAAATCAAGCCAAGAATATAATCTTTGTATTCGTTGGCTTCTATCTTGGAGCGCATCTTGTTGGCAGATGCCCATATCTTATTGGCAAGTTGTTGTTTGTTCATAAAATCAATTTTGAAATTAGCTTACTCTATATGAAAATATCATAAGCAAAGGTGTAAATAAAGAATGCAGACATTCTGCATTTATTGGGAATACTTAATATATAGGAATCTCATTCATCAGACTCTCTTAGCAGGTCCTTAACCTCCACGTTAAGTACTTTAGCTATTTGAAGTAGCATTTCCAAACTAGGTTGTGCCGTATTAGTACACCATTTGGAGATGGTAGCAGGATCTTTCCCCACTTGCTCTGCCAGCCATTTATTGGTCTTTTCCTTCTCGGCTAGCATCACCTTGATTCGGTTTATTTTTTTATTAGACATATCTCATCTTTAATTAACAATTATACAAATATAGTCTTTTTACCTAAAAGAGCAATTGAGTTTTGATTAATAATTAGCTGTAAAAGGAAATTTTATTGCGTATAATTCAATTTTTTACGGTATTATGGCCGAAAACAATGTATCTAAGAGATTTTGATTAAAATAAATTGTTTACTTTTGAAGTATAGACAATCTTAAAATTGATTTTCATGAATGATAATATTGAATATGAGAAATTTACTCAAGAAATTTATAATGAGATTTTGAAGAATTTGTATGTAAAGAATATAGAAGTTAAGCATAATGTGAAATTGACGGGAAAGTCAGGCCAGAAGCATCAAATAGATGTGTACTGGGAGTATCAATATGATAATACCACATTTAAGATTGCAATAGAATGTAAGAATTATAACCACACGGTATCTATTGGTAAAGTGAGAGACTTTTTTGGAGTCCTTTATGATTTGGAAGATGTAAAAGGCATAATGGTTACCAAGAAGGGATATCAAGAAGGGGCAAAGAAATTTGGCGAGCATTACGGAATTGATTTAATGGAATTAAGAGAACCGGAAGAGGGAGAGGCTATTGTTGCTGAAACCACATTAACTATTGATAGTTCTGTTAGACATAGACTTTTTCAGGTTGATGAAGATTGGGCTAAAGCACATGATTTTAATATCCAATTATATAAAAAACGACTGGACTGTTTGAGTCTTTCGCCTAGTAGCAACAAATGGATTAATGCAATCCATATTCCTTTAACAACTAAAGAAAATAAGATTAGAAATGCAAAAGATGAGATTATTACAGATATACAGAAATTAGAAGAAGAATTACCTGAAAATTGCGAACAAAATAAAGACTATGTATTTCCATTTGACGATGCTTATATAAAAACAGATTGCGGAAATATCAAGATTAAAGAAATCAAGTTTGAATATGAGAATCATACAGAAACAAAACAGATTAAAATTGATGCACAAAACATAACCAAGGCAATACTTAAAAATACGATTAGTAAGGAGGTACAGTTAATAGGGAAAACATATATGGACTATAAGTCCCAAATGAAGTAGTTTGTTCTTTACTTTGTTGTATGTTATTTATAAAAATTCGGACTGAATAATATCGAAGGACAACTGTACTTTCCCTCTCTATTAACGGCAAATAATGGATTTACAAAATAAAAAAGGAGAGGTTTTCCTCTCCTTTTTTAAAAATCTACATTATACCTCCAACTCCTTTAACGGCAACCCATAATTATATTGTCTGAAAAATCCTCTGTGGATAAGTTTCAGACCAAGGGTCTGATAATACTTGTAGTCATCATCCTCGGTGCAGAGGTATTTGTAACCATAGCGTGGGGCGTACTCCTTGAAGAAGCGGGCAAGGTCTTTCAGGTTTTCTTGCTGGTTCCGTTTGAAGTTGCCGCGCACAATGATAATGCTCCAGTCGGGGATGCTACCAACACCACAACTGTATTCCCAGAAACGGATGTATAAATCCATTTCGCCTACATGGACAGAAACACAAATGCCATTGGCGTTGTGCATGACGGAACAGCAGTTTCTGTAACCGAACCTCTCACATAAATAGAGATTGAAATCGTAAATAAAATCGGAATAGTTCATAATAATTTGAATTTTGATGGTTAATAAAAAATTGATTATAGACTGAAACCTCGCTTGCGTTTCGGTTTCTTTTTCTTCTTTTTCAGCCGGTTAGCCTGTATCGCTTCCTCCGTATCATAATCCGTAGGAGAGGGTGTGAACAATCCCAGACTGATGCCAGAATGATTCTCCTGCTGGTATTCAGGACGAGGTTCCTCGCGTATGGTTTCTGCCTGTGCCTGACGCTGGCTCACGGTAGCAGAAAGAGCGTTATATCTCAATTCCTGGTCGATGTTCAGGAAACTGAACTGGCGGTCAATCTTGGAACCGCTAAAGGTCAGTTGGTCACATGTGAACTTGACACCTTGCATCTCTCCGGTCGTGCGACTTAGCTTCCATTGCGTATCAATTCCGTACTTCCGTAAGGCCAGTCTCAATTCACTCCAGCTTCGGGCGTTCGGAACTTCTCGTTTCAAGGCATGATAGATAAAATACTTTACCTTGTCGTGATGACGTAACCGCATGAAATTGACATGCTCTTTTCCTTCGGCAAAATGCAAGCGGTAACGAGCTGTTAGCATCTTGCAGACCTTTTCATTCCGGTAACGGTCGTTCTTGTCGCTGATGGTGCGGCCGTCATTATCCACCCGGTTGTAAACGATATGACAATGTGGATGATCACGGTCGGTATGTCGAGCGATGATGAACTGCGTGTTCTCGATTCCCATTAGCTTCATATAGTCGTGGGCGATTCTTAGCATCAGTCCATCATCGTCACGGATGCGGTCTCCGTCTTCTGCGGAGAAGCTCAATGATATATGACCGACCGTGTTCTTGACCTTGTCGTTCAGTAAAGTCTGCAACTCGAATTGTTCCGCTATTTCTTCGGGTGAACCGTAGACACCAACCGCTTTCAGCAGACGCGATTTATCTTCTTTCAGCACATAGTTTACGCACCCGGAAAACGATGTGCCCTTGACAATTTTACCTATCATCTTTGAGCTGTTTTATGAGTTGTGAAATCTGTTGAACGGCGGTACTGCACTCATCAGCCACACGATAAAAACCGTAAGCATTGGCTCGTCTGGCAAGCTGGTTCAGATTTGTGCTTTCGCCAATCAGTTTTCGGATGATGTCAAGATTTTCTCTTGTAATTCGTTCACGCACTGTACCGTGTTCGATGAGTGAACGCATTACTTCGCTTTGACTGCGTTTACTGCGTCGGCTGAGTGCTCTAAGCCAGCCGAATTGTTCGTCTGTAAGACGGATTGTAACTGTATTTTTCTTATCCATAATCTTTGCTTTTGAGATTAATGATTGTGACCATCGGGAGCTGTCTCACCGTCTTTTGAGGTGAGCAAGTGGCCGGGAAATGTAAGACACCGGCATAAACTTGCTCCAGTGAAAAAGAAGTGAATCAGACATCTGACAGTCATCGTTTGAAAAGTCCTTTCCGAGTATATTGAACCGTTGCTGAAAGCGGTGCTTTCTCCACATTGACAAGCTGTAAATCGAAAGTTTCGACCAGCGTTTTCAAGGCCGGATTCAACGTGATAAGACGATTGAAAATTGCGTCCTTTGTCTCTTCTCTCAGCAGAAAATCGGCGATGTCATAACCTGCATCCCGTTCTTCTTTTGTTGCGTTTCTTTCCATAAAATCGAAGAGAGAAACTTCTATTCCCAGGCTCCGGATCATCTCCATTTTACTATTCCAATAGTCGGTCGCCCCCAGGTCGGGGAAGAGCAGGACACGTCGGTTTCTCAATACGCTCATGGCATTCCGATTGAATGCTCCGTTCTTTCCGCCCGAAGCAATCCAGAGGTATTGCGGCAGATAGAAGCTGGATATCAAAGCGCTTTTCTCACTCTCCACCAGGGCAACCGGACGCTGCTGGTCGGAGGACAAAAGATGTTCACCAAATAGGCATTGCCGGAGGTTGAAATTCTCTTTCTTCAAAAGGGAATGTACCCACGTGATGTAGTTGTGCGGCTCTTTAATCCGTCTCCCGTTTTCGGGATTGTAGAGCATCACTTTTCCGGTGCGTACCTGTCCGGAAATATCCACCTGCCAGAAGACTGTAGCTCCCGGCCAATGTTTCGAGGTTCCCACATGGTAGCGTAACATCAGTTCTTCGGTAGCCTCCTGTCCGAAATGGAAACTCAGGAACTGAAACAGTTTGTTCGTGTGATACAGTTTCAGTGACTGCCTCATGATTTCCGGTTCAATGAAGGATGGCGCAGGAGGCAGAGTGATGCGTGGCTTTGACACCGGCACAAACTCTTCGCTCAATCGTTCCTTGGCCATCGGGTTTTCGTCGAAGTACATTTTGGGCGTATAGTTGTAGCCGCACTTCTGTTCATGGTTGCATCGCCCTACATAATCGGGAAAACTGATTTGCTTTTCCGTATCAATGTATTTGGCGAAACAACTTTTGCGGTGGCAGTTCGGGCATGTATGCCGGGTGCTGACACCTTTGTATGGTTCTAATGTGAATCTGTAGTTCATTTTTCTTTTAGTTTGGATGTTACTATGCACATTTTCGCAACTTCACAAACCCCTCGGTTGCGAAAATGTGCATAGTAACAGGTTTATTTACTGTATTCTCCATGATTCTCTTTTCTGAATAATGTTCCGATGTGGCGTTTTAGAAACATCTTGAAAGCATGCTCCTTCATCCCGTAACTTTCGGCAATACCAATACCTTCTGCAGTTGTAAATCTCTGCGGCAGGTTCAGATAGATGTTGCGGTGCAATTCGCTCAACTGTTCCTGACTAACGGCAGTCTGCATTTTTACGGCTGTAGTCCGAAAATATTCAGTCAGCAGGATGGCACGGTTCACGCTTTCAAGGTCAATCGTACGTTTGTCGCACTCTCCACAAGTCCATCGGGCAAGCTGGATAATCAGACAAAACCGGATAATGTAGATTTCCAGTTTGCAGTAAATACCGACCAAAGCATCGTTGGTTTCCATATCACATTGGCGGGCATTTTCATGCTGCCAACCGTAAAGCCGTTGCTTGGCATCTTCATCGAATGGCAGGCATTGAGGTTGCAACTCATTATTCTCGTCATGCGGACAATCCTGTGCGATCAGCTTGTCGATAACCTGTTGCCACTGGATTTCCAGTTCTTCAGGAGTTTCCCGGTCGTTCCATCTGCTTTTCAAGACTGATTCAGGCATCACGAAAAGAATACGGTCTATGAAACCGTTACTCGAACGCTCGCCCTTGACCAGTTCACCCAGAATCTTCTTTTGGATGGTACCGATAACGGAGATATAGGGACGTCTGATAAAAATGGAACTTTGCGTACTCTTGCGGTCGGAAATCGTGGGCTTGGCATTGAACACCGAAAGCCAGAACTGTTCTTCCGAACCGTTATTGTAGCGGTTGAAGTTCTTGAACCAAGCCGACAGCTCGTCAGACCAAAGGCAGAGTCCTCTGGGATTTTGGGCATGTATCAGGCTCAATCCTTCGGGTGTAATATCCGAAACAAGAAAGCGTCTGCGCACGGGAGCCTGCGGAAATTCATCCAAACCAGCTTCCATGCGTTCCTTTTTGCTCATGGACATCGTGCGTTCATACTCAGCATACAACTTCTGATATTCCTGATTCTGACGGTAATCGTGTTCAATGAACGGCTGGAAAGCGAAACTCAGCGGGTGACTCTTATTGGCTCCGGGGCGTCCAATCAGTGCCATGTACAGAATGGGACTTTCCTGCCAGTTGCGCTTCACCTGTACCAAATGGGAGTTGCCAATCCCCACAGCAATGGCCGCAAGGATAGCCGCAGCGACATAATCCACGGGATAGCCCTGACAATCGTGCAAACTGCTGATGATGCGCTGAATCCTGATAGGAAAGATTTCTATCGGGAACTCGCTACCAGACATCTTGGCTCCGATGCGCACAGCCTCGCCGATAATACCTTCTGCTGTTAATTTGGAGGTTTCCATAGCCGTACAGATCAAAAGTTATAACCTCCCTTTGGTTTGCGTTTCGCTCCATGTACTATCTCCGCTGCCTGTTCCTGGAGTGACATGGCCTGCATCTGCTTGCGTCCGGACTCAATCCATTGCAGTAACTCATCTTCATAGAAGTAGAGCTTCTTTCCTCGTTTGTAAGCCGGAATCAGTCCTTTACGAGCAAGCGTGTAAATGGTAGGTTTTGCCTTTCGTGTGATTTTACAGGCTTCGTCAATTTCAATAAGACGATGCTTGTCGGAAGAAGCCTGCGGTTGCAATGCCGCCACCATCTGCCGGATTTGTTCCATCTGTTCTGTGAGATAACCTACCGCCTGCGGCAGCTTATCAAAAGTGATTTGTTCGTTTGCCATACGTACTCGTTTTTAATTGTTCGCTGGCAAAGGAAATTGGTGTTTTGATGGTGGAAAACATCACCGGAATATAACTGTGAGATAACTTTTGGTAGTGATTATAGATTATAATTATTTGATAATTAGATAGATTTTTGCTATTGAGAGTATTGCTAATTATAGTAGTTGGTGGTTATTAATAAGAATAAGTGTAGTTTTTCGTAAATGTGAAATGTGCAATGAATAAAATATGAGTTGTAAAACTCTAAGTCTGATAAGTTTTAGGTAATTTTGTCAAAGGGTTAAGTATAAAATATAAGTGTATATGACAAGAAACAGTGCAAGTAGAGAGACAATAGATGTTTTGATAAATAATGCAAAATCGACAATGTCGTATTCAGAACAATTATTACAAAATGCGGAACTTATAAAATCAAAATTCTCTGAACATCATATTACGCATTATTTACAACTTCTTTTTGAATTACTAAGCGGTAGCCTTTCAGCCATATATGAAGTTTGCAGTGATATAAAAAATATGTTATCAACAGAAAATGTATATACAAAGCGTTTTCATATGCAAATGATTAACTTGTCGCAATATGAATTATCTGTATACTTAGTTGGTAGAGATAAAGGAGGAGTAATATCTGAGCTAATTACTTATCTTAATAAATCGCATCAAGATTCTAAAGAACTTGAGGATATATTGCAACAGGTAAAATTACTTGGAGAACAATGTGATATTAGATTGAGAAACGTAACTGCTCATTATGATAACCCAAATACAATGTATACAATGTTGACGACTTTGAATGATGAAGATGTCTATGCAAAAAGAGTTGGAAATCAATTATTAATACATGATAAGATTCTTAAATACATATCTTCTGTTTTACAAATAATTACAGAGAAATTATCTCCTGATAAAAAGAATTGTACCTATAAAAAGAGTGTTGAAGAGCTTACCCTTGTAGATATTTTAAATGATAGAGTGGCAGAGGCATTTCATAATAAGGGGGAACTTGATATTATAATCACAGAACAAATGGCAAATGCTTGGGTTAATATAGAATCACATAAAAAGATTTTTTCAATTTGTGAAAATGCTATTGGATATCTAAAAGATAAACAATTTGATTACAGTAGACTCACGGAAATACGAACATTGGAAGAATTGCGATGGGAGGTTAGTTTTATGCATTATGATTTAGTTTGTTCTATGGATACCTATCTAAAAGCAAGTAGTAATGCAGAACGCTCCATCAGTTTTATGCGAACTTATAGAATTGAAACTAGTGCTCTGTCTCATTTGTATGGCTATAATGAAAAATACAAAGTAAAAAGTATATGGAATAAAATTAAATCTGTTCCAGAATTCAAATATATACCATTGTCCACCGAAATAGAAGATGAACTCAAAGCCTTAACTGCAGGTTTTAATTCCACCAAAAGAAATTTATATACTCATTATAGAGATGGTGCAAAATTGAACATCAGTGAGAGGTGGCGATGTGCTAACGAGATGAATCACCCGAAAGAGTTAATGCAAATGCTTCGTCTCGTGACACTGTGCAAAAAAATCAATCAATTCTTAGTTTTACTTATATCATCAATGAGTTCAATCGAAAAACAGAAAAAAGATGAAATGTTAAATCCTATAAGGAAAATAAAGGAACTAGCTTACAAGAACAATCAACAAGATATTGTTGATATATCAGATAAGTTTTTATCAAAATTCTCTTTATTTGATAAAAAATCATAGTATAGTTACCCAATCTTCTCATCCAACTTAATCATGCACTTTGATTCTGTATGTGACATCTTACGTTCAATAGTTGCAATCTCCAAATCGCGGAGAGTGTGGGCAAAGACATTCTTGATGAAAGTTGCAGTATGAATACGTTTTCTGCCAAAAGCCTTACCAATATTCCAACCAAAGTGCATAATATCAATACTTTTAAGTTGAGAGTCCACCTTTACAGGCGATATCTTTTGCAAGGTATCGTCTGTACTATATTCAGTAATGTATGCGCATAGGCGGTTGAGATCTTCTTCACTCATATAGGCAACCATTGTTTGCTTCGTATAGCTAATGACCTTTTCCAATTTGGTTTGAATAGCACGATTCTTTTTTGCGATAGAATTGGTTCGCATAACTTCATATTCTGAAGGTTCAGAAATTGTTTCTTCAGCGGCAGGAGCAGGGTCTATGATATTGGGAATAGTCTGATTTGAATCTTCAATTGTAAGGGCTTCCGGTTCAGAAACGGTATCATTGTGATTTTCCATCGTTTGAAAAGCAGAGAAACGCAAAAGAAAGGCTTCTATGCGTGGCAACAGAAACTGATTGAAAGTTGTCTGTAAACTGGCATAGATCGCCATCAAAACAATTACTGTTGCAAAAAATGCAACATTACTACTGAAATCGTCAACACCTTTGGATAAAACAAACTGACGAGCTAAAACACCAACAACAAGAGTGCCTACCAATATAAGGGAATAAAGTGCTATATGTTCTATACTTTTCTGATTCATAGTGATATTTGCTAATTGTTTGTGCGCAAATATATGTCATTTCATAGATACCATGTTATAAATCCAAGAAAATGGCAGCATTTGTCCTCGATATGGTACTTTTTTCCTAGTTACGATGACAGCTCTATTTAATACGTATTCAATTAATATACTGACTGGCACAGTCTAATTGATATAAACCGATATGAATATGAGGAATATTAAAAGAAATAATATTAAAAGTCAGTACATTCTTTTATTTTTATTCTTTTATTTGGTGCTAAATTCGTATTTTTATTTCTGAATTGTGGTAACATAATCATAAGCCATGATAGGTAAATAGAATTCTTGTATTAATTTATTATCTTCTAAATGAATCGTTTGATAATAAAATAAGAGCCTATGAAAAAAAAGAAAAAACATACAAAGAAGCGAAGGCAACAACCAAGACCAAAAGTCAAAAGAAACGTAGTCTTATCATCTACTAACAAATCAAATTTATTTGAGAAACAAATGCGCATGATAGGTAAAAGAATGTTTGACTTTTTTAAGGATACAGAAACTGTCAATGCAGCTTTGAGAGAACAAATTGATGTCATAATTGATTATTTTAGAAAGTATGACACAATACAACTTTTAGGAAGTATAGGATTATATCTATTAGACAATTTACCAAATCCAGAGAAGAGTTTTATTGCCCATTTGAGTAATTCTAAGATGGAACTTGATGAACATGCAGAAGTTATTGCAGAATATGCTATGAATTTTGGGCTTTCTATGCTAAATGAAGGCAAGGAACAACCAACAAATGAAGTTGTTAGTGATTTAAAAAATAGATTGGAAACTCTTTTTATGATATATCTTCACTTGGATATGCCGTTGGTTAAAGATCCAATGCAATCTATAGATTGGATAATTCATATGGAAACCATTGCTGTTAGAGGTGACGGATATCAAACTCATGTATATGAGGTATTTAAGGAAATGTTTTACCCTCATACAGCTTTTTATCAACAAGAATACGGATATAGTGTGGAGAACCTATTTGATTTCATTATGGATTTAGAAAATCGTGTTATCTGTAAAATTGCAGATCAGAATAATATTTATGGCGCAAAGAAGATGCATGAACGTTGGATTAAATGGGAGGAGAAAACATACGGTTCGGTTGATGGAAATATTAATCTAAATAGTACGCGAGATTACTCGAAAGGTTTGTTTGGAGATTTTTTTGAGGCAAATCCCGATGTACCACACACGGAAGATGGCATGCAATTTCTTCTATATGCGCCAGATGATTATACACAATCTAATAAAATATTTTGGATTTATCCTCAAAATGACATAGAATCAAAAATTCTAAATTCTTTGTCAATGAAATTTGGTGATAATGCGCGTTTTATTGCAGAAGGAGAATTCAAGGGTAACATCATGAATGGACCAAGCATTTTTGAAAAACCGTTCATAAAAGACAATGAGAAATATTATTGTTTTACCCCTATGATTCCTCATAGAAATTTATTTCTTATCGCAGAGAAACTAATGAAACGTAATGCGGTTTACTATCAGAAGAATTTTCAACAAAATTCAAGTGATATTAGTAGGGATAATTATATAGAAAGGAAGGTAAAAGCTGTTATGGAATCATTTCTGCCTAATGTGATATTTTATCCTTCCGTACATTATACAATTATCGAACATGGACTTAGGAAAAAAACAGAACTTGATATTCTAGGTATTTCAGACAAAGCTAACTACATAATCGAAGTTAAGGCGCATGAACTTTCATATAAGGATAGAGTTGGCTTGGAAGGTGCAAAGACAAAGTTTAAAGCATCTGTGACAGAGGCGTGCAGACAATGTAGTAGAGCTGTAGATTTTATCAATGATTCAGAAAATCCGGAATTTGGGATTCATAATGGTAAAATAACAGTTGATAAGACAAAACCTACATATAAAATAGCTGTAACTTTCCAACATTATTCTACATTACTCGGTCATATGGATGTTCTTGTTCAAGCAGGTTTATCGGAGGATAGATTTCGAGATACGTGGATCGTTTCGCTATTTGATTTGATGGTTGTGTCTGACTTTATTGAATCTGAAGATGAATTCTTATCTTATCTGAACTTGCATAATATTATTAACACAAATCATATTACCTTCCATGATGAACTTGATGTGTTTGGGCAATTCTTAAATGAAAATCTAGTAAAAAAGATAAAGACAAATAAGCCATCAATGATTATTGGAGGAAGTAGTTACATTGATGAAGAGTATGCTAAAGATTATGAACTTCCATTTAAGGAATGATTTGTTATACTAATGGATGTACTTTCAAATAGGTTTCTTAATAAAGAAAGTATAAATTAGATAAGACATCAGATAGTATATTTAGCTATTTAGAGTATTTTCGTTAGAAGTAGAAATTTATTTAAGTGTGTCAAATGAAGAATATGCAAACTTCAAAGACACACTTTTTAATATAATACTTCAACTTTATTTATTTCAGCGAAATCTTGTTCGCCGTTTCGCGTTTCTTAGAATTTACCAAATCAGCATAGATTTGAGTGGTGGTGACATTCTTATGCGTCAACATCTTCGATACTGTGTAAATATCTGTACCTAAAGAGATTTGGATGACGGCGTATGAATGACGAAAGCAGTGGAAGGTTATGTGTTTTCTGATTCCGGCTTCGGCAATCCACTGTTTCAAAGGATGATGAGTCATGGATCGTGTTAAGCCTTTGAAAACTTTTCCGGTGCCCCATTCGCCACACAACTCCAGTGCCTCCTGACTGATGGGGAGGGTTGCCTCGGTTTCCGTTTTCTCGGTACAGATACGAATGTAATAGCCTTGGTCTGGGCCGACTTCAAAATCACACCAGTCCAACTTCAGAATATCACTAATACGGAGGCCGGTCATGCAGGCAAACAGGGAGGCCTGTTTCAAGACTGGAATTTTGCAGGGTGTAGCGGCCAGTTTCTTGACTTCATCAAGTGTCAGATACTCTTTCTTGACCTCTTTCCATTCTATCTTTTCCAGAAAGTCGTTCAAGTTCTCGCGCAACATCTTTTCTTTATAGGCTATTTTCAACAGGGCACGGAAGGTAGAATAATAGCCGGCCGCCGAATTTCGTGAGATATAAGCATTGGGATGATTGATCTGTTTGCATTTGAGCAAGTAATCCCTGAACTTCTCGCACAGTTCTACGGTAACATCACCAAAGGTGCATTTGCCGCCGACAAATTTTTCAAAGTGATTATAAACACAATCCCATTTCTCATACTTTTCCCGTGCCTTAGTCCGGAAGTAGGCGAGGAAATCTACCTTTTGCTTGTTCTTGTCCAGGAACCCGAATTCTTCATTGATAAGCGACTGGACACGGATACAGCGGATTGCCTCTGCCTTGTTCAGCATATCCTGATTGAACATTCTTTGCTGCTCATTCTTTGGCTTGGCATAGATATAGATGCCGAGGAATTCCCGGCGACTCATCTTCATCGTATAAGGATTGCGTATGGCCGGATAATAATCCAGATAAAGAGATATGCGGTCGTTACGCAATGGCTTTTGTCTCAAAGTTACGTTTGTGCATGTAAGTGTCATAGCTATATTGTTTTTTGATTAATACTTGTTTTTGTTGCAAATTAAAAAGGTGTTATGATGGTGGTATTTATCACCGGAAAATAACTTTCGGCTCATTCTATCTTTGGAGGTTCAAAGAACTTATCCAGCTCAGCCCACAGGATCTTGGTATATTTACCGACTTTGATACGGGGAATATTATGGTATTTCACATAATGGTAGAGTTGGTCTCGTGTCAGATTGAATCGTTCCATTGCTTCGGCAATGGTGTAGTATTTGGGCTCTTCGGGAGCTATGAGACCTTTGGCAATGTCCACATGCTTTTTGGAGTAGTACACCATAATACCGACTTTCTTTTTGGGAATGGCATTCTTTGATACGAAAGAATAGATGGCCGTTAGTGTCATGCCGAACTTCTCCTGCATGTCTTGCGTGCTGTACCATTCCTTGATCTCAGGATCGGGAGCTTTTTTTGCAAAGTAATCATCAATATGTTTTTTGCTCCAATAGGTTTTCCCACGGTGAAAGGTTCGTGGAATATTATGTTCCTTAGCGATGTGAAATATCCAGGAATCCTTTATGCCATACTTTTCTTTGACTTCAGCTGTGGTGTAGAAATCTGATATTGGAGTTTTCTCTTTGGGCTTATTCTCATTATTGGAAGCAATAATGTAGTCGAACATCTTATCAATATCCGAACGCCGTACAAGAGTTTTCCCATCAAATCTGACCGCTTTGATTTTCGCGTTTTTGATATACCGATAAATTGAGGTACGGCCTACACCTAAAAATGCGGCAACTTCAGTAGGGGTTAAGAACTCTTTTTCAGAATTGGGTTTTAATTCTACATCATGTTTCAAGTGGAATTCTTGAATTCGTTTTTTTCTAACTCGATCTTTGTATGCGAGGTTTGCGCACCTGTGTGAACAGTATGCGGTAGTGATCTTGTGGGCGGTAAAAATAGTGCCACACCACTCGCATTTCTTTTGAATTTCAATGTTACTAGCCATTTTAATTATCTTTTTAGTTCGCCAAATCTGTTTCATTGCGTACCACAGCGTTCCAAGGCGTTCCAGGTTGTCCACCATCTGGCAGACAGTAAACCCGACTTTGGGCTTGTGAGGTACACAGGAGGTACAAAAAATGGCGTAAAAAGGCTTAGCAACGATTATCAACGATACTTGAGCAACAAAAAAGGCGCCCGTAAAGAGCGCCATATTAATTGATTATAATCAATTTAACTATTTGATAATCAGGTATTTACTTGCCGATGCAGAAATGCGCAAATATATTTTGCAGCACCATATCATTTGTCACTTCCCCTGCTATATCGGATAAATGGAAAATACATTCGCGTATGTCTTGTGAAAGAAAATCTCCGGAGATATTTGCGTCCAATCCTTCTTGTACCCGGTGAATTGCATCCAGCGCACGTGTTAGTGCTTCGTAATGGCGGACGTTTGTTACAATGACATCATTCTGGGTGACTGTTGGTAAATGAGCGGCTGCTACGAGTCTCTGTTGGAGTTCATCCGTGTGCAAACGTTGTTTCGCAGAAATAAAAATAGATTCTATTTCCGAACCTATATGCTCAGAAAATTGTGAGACAAGTTCGTTTTTCTGAGTTTCATTTATCAGTTCTACCTTATTAAAGACTAAAATCAATTGTTTGTGTTCACAACGAGGAAGAATCTTATCGGAGAGCAGTGTTAACTGTGAAATTGCGTCAGCCGAATCAATCATCCACAGTACAATCTCTGCCTGATCGAGTTTTTGAAAAGTCCGTTCGATACCCAGGCTTTCGATCGTATCACTGGTCTCCCGGATACCGGCTGTATCGATAAAACGGAAAGTGATACCACCTATATTCACAGTATCCTCGATGACATCCCGTGTAGTGCCGTGAATATCGCTTACAATAGCCTTGTCTTCATTCAGCAGGACATTCAGTAGAGTTGATTTTCCTGCATTGGTTTCTCCGATAATAGCTACCGGTACACCATTTTTTATGACATTCCCTACACTGAACGAATTGGCCAGACGTGCAATGACTTCTTCTATCTCGTCAGCCAGTCGGCGTAGGGCGGAACGGTCCGCAAACTCTACATCTTCTTCACTGAAGTCCAGCTCCAGTTCAATCATTGAAGTGAAGTTCAGCAGTTTCTCACGTAGAGTTGTCAATTCTTTGCTAAAGCCACCTCGCATTTGACTCAAGGCAAGACGGTGGGTAGCAGCAGAGGAAGAGGCAATCAGGTCGGCAACGGCTTCGGCCTGACTTAAATCCATTTTACCATTAAGAAACGCTCGTTGAGTATATTCTCCCGGTTGCGCCATGCGACACCCGTTCTTAATCAGTAGTTGCATCACTTGTTGTAAAATATAAGATGATCCGTGACAGGTGATTTCAGTGCTGTCTTCCCCTGTATAAGAGTGTGGAGCCCGGAAGAGACTGACAAGAACTTCATCTATCATTTCTTCTCCGTTATAAATTCGGCCGAAAGTAAGCGTATAAGGTTTCTGTTCACTCAGCAGCTTTCCGGATTTGGCCGGGGTAAAAATACGGCCGGTGATGGTAATAGCTTCAGGACCGGAAACACGAATGCTTCCGATGGCTCCTCCTTGAGCGGTTGCTATGGCGCAAATTGTGTCTTGATTCATTATCTAATTCATTTTGAGAGGCAAAGATAGAGCTTTCTTGGTAAAAAACAGAGCAAACAGATAGAAGTTATACTTTATTATTTTATCTTTGTTCGCATACAGCAAGACAAACTTTATGGCTATGGCACACACACTGGATTCATTCCCGGATACCGGAAACCTTGAGAATTTGAAAGATAATTATCAGAAAATCACTTCTGTCCTGGCAGGACATCAGATTGCATTTTGGGAATATGACATTCCTACAGGAGAGTGTAATTTCACAGATGAATATTTCCATATTTTAGGGTTGAAGGAGGCCGGAATCATATTCAGAGATATTAATGACTTTTATCGGTTTGCCCATCCGGAGGATGTTATCTCTTACCAAACGACTTTTGCGCGGATGCTTGAATCGGAAACCAAAATCTCCCAAATTGTGGTACGTTGTGTAGGGAGGCAAGGAGAAACAATTTGGCTTGAAGATAATTTTATTGCTTATAAGAAGAATAAGGAGAATGGCTCTGATAAAATTATAGCATATACTGCCAATATCACTTCACGTTGTGAAAAAGAAGCACAGATCAGGCAGCTTGAGGAACGAAACCGGAAAATTATTGAAGCACTACCGGAGTTCATATTTATTTTTGATGATAATTTTTTTATTACGGATGTATTGATGGCACCCGATACAGAGTTGTTGCATCCGGTGGAAGTGTTGAAAGGAGCAGATGGGCGATCTATTTATTCTTCTGAGGTCAGTGACTTGTTTATTAGCAGTATTCATGAATGCCTAAAAAGTGGGAAGTTAAAAGAAATAGAGTATCCTGTGGATGTCGAAGCCGGCAGACATTTTTTTCAGGCACGCATTGCTCCGTTTGAGGGAAATAAGGTGCTGGCCTTGATTCATGATATTGGTGATCGGATGCGACGTTCGCAAGAGCTACTTGAAGCCAAGCAAAGGGCAGAAGAGGCTGATCGGATGAAATCAGTATTTCTGGCCAATATGAGTCATGAGATACGTACTCCTTTAAATGCTATTGTGGGCTTTTCGGAAATTATAGCTTTGACTGAGGATGAAAAGGAGAAAGAAGAGTATTTAGGGATCATTCAGCAGAATAGCAATCTACTGTTACAACTGATTAATGATATTCTCGATTTGTCACGAATCGAGTCGGGTAAGTCGGAAATGCATTGTCAGTTGACGGAAATGAGCGGATTGGTAGATGAAGTGGATAAAGTACATCGTCTTAAAATGAAAAAAGGAGTCAAGCTGAATGTGATTCGTCCATCAGAGGAAATTTGGATTTCGACAGATAGGAATCGGGTGACGCAGATATTGTTCAATTTCTTGTCGAATGCAATTAAAAATACCATTGAGGGTAGCATTACTTTCGGACTTGTAAAAGAGGAAGAATGGGTTAAACTTTATGTAACAGATACCGGCTGCGGTATTTCCAAAGAGAAATTACCTTTGATATTTACCCGCTTTGAGAAGTTGAATGATTTTGTACAAGGAACAGGGCTGGGATTACCTATCTGTAAGAGTATTGTAGAGCGGTTGGGCGGTCGGATTGAAGTGGAATCCGAGCTTGGGCAGGGGAGTACTTTCATTCTTTATTTGCCCAATAGGCAAGTACAGGAAGTTGTGGTTGGCGAAAGAGAAAACGCAGCGGGTAATATGGGAGTGGAGAACCGGCAGAAGAAGATACTGATTGCGGAAGATGTGGAGTCCAGTTATCTGCAGATTAATGCCTTTCTGAAAAAAGAATATACGATTCTTTGGGTGCCTAATGGAGAAGAAGCTGTGAAGAGTTTCATACGCGAGAAGCCCGACTTGATTTTGATGGATATCCGAATGCCGGTGATGAATGGTATTCAGGCAACAGCAAAAATTCGTGCTATCTCGCAAGAGATACCGATTATAGCAATTACAGCATATGCCTTTTGTCCGGAAGGAGAGCGAGCTCTTGAAGCAGGGTGTAATGAAGTGATTGCAAAACCATATCCTCTGGAGAAGCTGAAAGAAACGATCGAAACTTATTTATAGGAGGGAGGAATAGTCGGTCTTTCAATGCAACAATTTATCATATAGTATGTTCTGTAGTAAATAATGCTATAAAGATAAATTGGATTATGAAGAAAGTAGTACTAATCGGGGCCAGCGGCTTCGTCGGTTCGGCTATTCTGAATGAAGCTTTGAACCGTGGATTCCATGTGACGGCGGTAGTTCGTCATCCTGAAAAGATCAGGATAGAGAATGAAAATCTAGAAGTGAAGAGAGCTGATGTTTCTTCATTGGATGAAGTATGTAAGGTTTGTAAAGGTGCTGATGCCGTGATCAGTGCTTTCAACCCGGGGTGGAATAATCCCGATATATACAAGGAAACCATTGAGGTTTATCTGACGATTATCGATGGTGTAAAAAAGGCTGGAGTTAATCGTTTTTTGATGGTGGGTGGTGCCGGTTCACTGTTTATTGCTCCCGGCATCCGACTGGTCGATTCGGGAGAAGTTCCCGAAAAGATATTGCCTGGTGTGAGAGCCTTGAGTGATTTTTATCTTGATTTTCTGAAGAAAGAAAAAGAGGTTGACTGGGTTTTCTTCTCGCCGGCGGCAGATATGGCTCCTGGAGTACGTACAGGCAGATATCGCCTGGGGAAAGATGAGATGATTGTGGATATGGTAGGTAACAGTCATATATCTGTGGAAGATTATGCGGCTGCCATGATTGATGAGCTTGAGAAGCCGGAGCATCATCAGGAGCGTTTCACCATAGGGTACTGAGCGGACGGTATTTTTCAAGGAAATTGAGATATAGCTTTGCACATCCCCGGGCATCGGAAAGTGCTTCGTGGTGTTTAAGTTCGATGCCTTCCCGTTCGCAACAGGCGCTTAGGTTGACCGGCTTGTATCCTAAAGAACGATAGATGCGGCAGGTACATTCCCAACGTTCCGGAAGCGATAACTCATCATAATCCAGTCCGTACATCCGCATGGTATTTTTCAGTACATTGCGGTCGAATTGTTCATTGTGCGCAACTACTACGTTGCCTTGTAAGCGCTTTTTGACTTCGGGATAGATGGCATGAAATCCCGGGAGTGACTCTGTCATTCCCGGCGTTATTCCATGTACAAGCATATTTGCACGCCAATATTCATTCTCCGGTGGTTGAATCAGGCTGTAATATTCGTCTGTAATCTCTCCGTCTGTAACGGTTACGATACCTACCGCACAAGCACTTTCCATGTATCCTGTGGCGGTTTCAAAGTCAATGGCGGCAAATGATAAATTCATCAGATTCGATCGAGAACTGTTTTAATTAATGTATCGATGGTGTTCTTATAGCCTGTGTTCGCTTCTTTGATCAAGCGGTTAGCTATAACCATACAAACGGTCATGGCTTTGTGTCCCATCAGCTTGCTGAGGCCGGCAAGGGCGGAACTCTCCATTTCGAAGTTGGTTATCTTGTAACCTTTATATTCAAACTTTTCGATTTTATCATTCTGCTTAGGGTCCGCCAAGGGAACACGGAGTTCGCGTCCTTGCGGTCCGAAGAAACCACCGGCTGCAATAGTAACACCGCGCACCATATCTTCTTGGGCAATACGGTCTATTAATTCTGCATTGGCATCAATAACATAAGGTGCGGGAGCACACATGTTACCGGACCAGCCCATGTGATTCAGAAATGCCCGTTCAAAGGGAAGGTCACAAACAGCATTGCGTCCGGCATAGAAGTTCAACAGTCCGTCAAAACCGATTGACTTTTCAGAACAGACGAATGTGCCGACCGGTGTGTTGGGTTGCAATCCTCCGCATGTACCGATGCGAACTAACTCTAAAGAGCGGAGATGCTCTTTTTCTTCCCGAGTCTGGAAGTCGATATTTGCCAAAGCATCCAGTTCATTGACCACGATATCGATATTGTCACAACCGATACCGGTAGAAACGACAGTTATCCGTTTGCCTTTGTAAGTTCCGGTAACCGTTTTAAATTCGCGGCTTTCCACTTCACATTCTTTATTTTCGAAGTGAGAAGCTACGAGTGCCACCCGTCCGGGATCACCTACCAATATTACTTTGTCTGCCAACCATTCCGGCTTTACATGCAAATGGAATACCGAACCGTCTTCGTTGATAATTAATTCGGAGGAAGGAAAATACTTTTTCATGTTATTGAAAGGTTTTAGTTTAATAAATATGTTCACCACAAACTACATGGATTAACCGCTTGTTTCCCGAGATTGTTCTCTCCGGCGGTTATACTGCTCTCTGTTGTTTGTGGTGAAATGCTTTCTCTAATCGCTCAACGGTTTACTGGTAGCTCCACCGATAGGTTTAGCTATGTTTTCACGCATTGATGTATCAGCTTGAATATTTTTCATTTTATAATAATCCATAATACCGAGATTTCCACTACGGAAAGCTTCAGCCATGGCCTTTGGAACTTCCGCTTCTGCCTGAATTACATTAGCACGGGCCTCTTCCGCTTTGGCTTTCATTTCTTGTTCGGTAGCCACAGCCATTGCGCGGCGTTCTTCCGCTTTTGCCTGCGCGATATTCTTGTCGGCATTTGCCTGGTCTATTTGCAGGGCAGCACCAATATTCTTACCTATATCAATATCAGCGATATCAATAGAGAGAATTTCAAATGCAGTACCGGCATCGAGTCCTTTGCGCAGCACTAGTTTTGATATGGAATCAGGATTCTCAAGTACTGACTTATGGTTTTCAGAGGAACCGATTGACGAAACGATACCTTCACCTACACGTGCCAGGATTGTATCTTCGCCGGCACCACCCACCAATTGGCGAATATTGGCACGTACCGTCACACGTGCTTTGGCTATCAGCTGGATACCGTCTTTCGCAACAGCTGTTACGGGTGGTGTGTCGATAACTTTAGGATTAACCGACATCTGCACGGCTTCGAAGACATCGCGACCTGCAAGATCAATTGCAGTAGCCATTTGGAATGGAAGTTCGATATTGGCCTTCGATGCAGATACCAATGCATGGACTACCCGTTCTACGTGTCCGCCTGCCAGATAGTGTGCTTCAAGTTCATCACGGGTGATGTTGCTCAGACCTGCTTTATGTGCTTCAATCATACCCGGTACGATGATGTATGGCGGAACATTACGGATACGCATCAGAAAAAGTTGTACCAAAGAGATATTAACTCCTGATACTTTGGCTGATAGCCATAGGAAAAAAGGTACATAATGAAAGAAAAGAACCAGGAAGATAATACCTCCCGCTATCAAGAAGATAGTCAGATACATAGGTTCGACATTCATAATTGTGCTTGATTTTAAGTGAATATTAGGATTTTAATTTTTCGACAAAGATTATTCCATCAGTGATCCGATTGACAACAATCGGAGTTTTTTCATTCAGTAATCCGTCCATTGACTTGACCTCTATGATATTGCCATTGATTTCAGCATTGCCAATTTGAGCCAGTCGGGTAATCGTGATACCTGTATCGCCAACTTTTACTTTTTCGGCAGCGCTTCGGTCTATTTTGGATGTTATGTCTTTCTTCAATGCCAATTTATCCAAGGTTTTCGACCGCATGAACCAGACAAGCGAGCCGATACAGGCAATTCCCGATATAATAAGTGTTATAAACCCTGCACCTGTTCCCAGGTTAGCAAAAGCATAATAGTTTGCATAGATAATGCAGACCAAAGCTGAAATACCGGCGAGGCTGATACCCGGAATTACGAACAGTTCAACTAAAAAGAGTATTACTGCGGCGGCTATCAGTGCAATGATGATCAGTACATCCATAGTTTGTTATTTTAAGTTTTGTTTTTCTGCATTCCGGACTTCAATAGCCTGTTTATCCAGTTCTTCTGACATCTGAAGTACCCTCTTCTCAAGATCGCGGATAGCCGGTGCCATTTTACTTTGTTCGTCTTTATTAGACCGTGCGAATCCTTCACGCTGGCTCTTCAGTTTACCGGTTTGCTGGCGGTAATCTTTTTCCATCTGTTCATATTTCAGGTACAGTTGTTTGGCTTTTGGAGACTTGAAATCCGTTAAGTGATGGTAGGTAGAGTGGTCATCAATGATAAATTCAAAATCAAAGTTTTGTTCTACAGCCGGTTTATGGTTGATAACCGCTTCAAGTCGTTGACGGGCATCATCCACTATTTTAGAGTCTTTCCAAGTGCTCTCTAGAGAATGGAGCTGGGCTAGTTCAATCATTTTTTCCGGTTCCATAGCTTCGTAGTTGTAAGTTCGTTTAGAATCATTGGGTACGAATACGTAGATACAAACTTTATCTTCAGGTTGATACCTGTCAGAAGCAAACCATCCTAAATTATTATATTCATCAATGACATACATGTAGTCGTTATAAGGTGAGTTGAAAGGCATACCCACGTTTTCCGGTACCAGATAGGTATCAGTATTTGTGTTATATCGGGTTACAAAAATGTCATATCCTCCCATGGAGCCATCACCATCCGAGGCATAATAAATGGTCACTCCATCCGACAGGACATACGGATAATTGGCATTTCCGGAGGCGTTGATACTTCCCGGAAGTGGTTTTCCCTGACTCCACTCGTCCAGCATCTTGGTTTTAGACAGAATATTCAGACTCTCTTCTCCCTGCTCGCTGTAGTAAATACGGTTTCCGATTTCTGTTTCGTAAACTGTTCCCGGATGATAGCCTTTCGTCTTGAAATAGTCATTGTAAGTGAAGAGCTTTCCGGATTCTTCACTAATTTTATAAGCTTTGAGGAAATTGGCTTTGTCTATTACAAAACTGTCAATAACACATACGTCTTCCACCCCTTTCAGCATGCGAAGGTTTCCTTTAGCCTTTTCTAAAAGCTGCTCGGCTTCTTCTGTCGGTTTTTTGCGTTTAGACAAGTCTGCAATGTATTCTTCGTAGCAATCTACTGCATCTTGAAAGCGGTATAAATCATTATAAGTCTGAGCCAGATATAGTTGTCCGCTCGGAATGCGTTTCTTTACTGCCGTCTCCAGGTATTTTAGGGCCTCGGCAGCATTACCTGTTTTGAGGCAACACACACCGTACCATAGGTTGTAATTACCGTTTGCCGGTTGCGATTTGACATATTTTTGAAAAACAGGTTTGGCTTCAGCGTATTGCCCTCTGCCATACATGCCTCTTGCTTGTTCCAAAGTTTGTGCCGATAGGCTTGTCAGGAGAAAGCATAATAGAAAGAATAGGATATTTTTTTTCTTCATAAATGGTCTTGGGTTATTATTCAGAAGTTCAAAAATACAAATTAATTGGAAATAAACCTTTTTTCTCTTCTTCTATTATGTTAATTCTTCTTTAAATCATTCTTTTCTCTTACTTTTGCAGCCGATTTTTCAAAAGAGTTATGGCACAGTTTACGGAAGAAGAGAAAACCATTCGGCGTATCGAAAAGCGTTTTAACAAAGGTATGGTTCAATATGGGTTGATTGAAGAGGGTGACAAAGTGCTTGTTGGCCTTTCAGGAGGAAAAGATTCCCTGGCATTAGTCGAATTGCTGGGTAAACGTTCGCATATTTTCAAACCTCGTTTTTCGGTGGTAGCTGTACATGTGGTTATGAAGAATATTCCATACCAGAGTGATTGGGATTACCTCCGTGAACATGCTGAAAAGAATGGTGTTCCTTTAGTTGTTTACGAGACTTCTTTCGACCCTTCTACCGATACGCGTAAATCACCTTGTTTTCTCTGTTCATGGAACCGGAGGAAAGCTCTGTTTACTGTGGCTAAAGAGCAGGGTTGCAATAAAATAGCCCTTGGACACCATATGGACGATATTTTGGAAACTTTATTAATGAACATTACCTATCAGGGTGCATTCAGTACAATGCCACCACGTTTGGTAATGAACAAATTTGATATGACCATTATTCGCCCGATGTGCCTGGTGCATGAAGCGGATTTGTTGGAGTTGGCGCAAATACGGGGATATCGCAAACAAGTGAAAAATTGTCCTTATGAATCCCAATCGAGCCGTAGCGATATGAAGGGGATACTCCGACAATTGGAAAAGATGAATCCGGAGGCTCGGTACAGTCTGTGGGGGAGCATGACAAATGTACAGGAAGAATTGTTACCCAAAGAAGTGGAGTTTTAATTTTGAATAAAATATGAAAGGTATTTATGCTATTTCGTTGTTGGTCGTTTCCAACATTTTTATGACATTTGCCTGGTACGGGCATTTGAAGCTACAGGAAACAAAAATAATCAGTAATTGGCCTTTGTATGGCGTGGTTTTGTTTTCATGGGTGATTGCGTTGGCTGAGTATTCTTGTCAGGTTCCTGCCAACCGGCTGGGGTTCAGCGGAAACGGAGGGCCGTTTTCATTGATGCAACTTAAAATTATCCAAGAGGTGATCACACTGATTATATTTACCGTTTTTTCTACCTTATTATTTAAAGGGGAGTCACTGCATTGGAATCATGTGGCAGCTTTTGTCTGCTTGATAGCAGCGGTATATTTCGTGTTTATGAGGTAGGCGGTTTGTGCCGGTATGGGGTGTCAAAAGCATTTGGTTTGATATGCAGATAGATGTATCTGTTATCCTATCCGTTTATACCATTTAAAGCGGTTTGTTTTTCTTAGTATCTCTAGTGAAAATGGTAGGGAGCTTATCTTGGACCACATGCCCGGGTATGTGGGTTCGTGAACCTGCGTACCCGAGTTGAGATAAAGATGCTTTAAAAAGAGATAATATGCTTATTGATAATGCGTTATTCTTGCTTCGGAATCAACTTGCTTTTTGGGTAATTTCTGTGCCGGTCATTCTGAATACCTGCTCCCATGGGACCGGTTATGGGAGCAGGTATTCACGCTATTTGTCAAGATATTGCTTCATGTTTTTTGTAAAATAGCTTTTCACCTCCCCTTTTTCATCACTGTAGATAAAATAAGCACCTATGTTGGGGTGTGATTTTGTAAAAGCTTCCGCTTCATCCAGCCCCATTACCATAAAAGCTGTGGCTAATGCGTCGGCAGTCATACAATCGTCGGCAACTACGGTTGCTGAAAGAATATTATGTTGAACCGGATATCCGGTACGTGGGTCGATGGTGTGGGCATACTTCTTGCCATCTTTGTAGTAAAAGTTGCGATAGTTTCCGGAAGTTGCTATACCTACATTGGTCAGTTTTAATGTTGTTTGTATCTCTTGGTTAAGCGACAAGGAATCGTCTACAGGCTTGTTTATGCCGATTCTCCATGCTTCCTCTTTGGGATTCACCCCTTTTACCACCAGTTCGCCACCTATATCTACCATATAGTTTTTGATACCTTTGCTATCCAAATACCGGGCTACTACATCTACGGAATATCCTTTGGCTACAGCACTACAGCTTAGCATCACCCGAGGGTCTTCTTTGATCACTTTGCCGTTTTCCAGTTTAACTTTTTGGTATCCTGTGATTTGGAGTAGACTATCTATCATGATCGAGTCGGGGAAGGCTCCTTTTTTGAAACCGAATCCCCAGGCATTGGCTAATGGAGCTACTGTGATATCGAAAGCTCCGCGAGTTTCGGCTGAGATCTCCATAGATCGGTTAAAACAGGTTTGGAAGAAAGTGTCTGTGACGATTTCTTCATTACGATTAACACGGGTAATGACAGATGTATCATTGAATGGAGAAAGTGAACCGTCGAATTTTTTTAATTCGGCATCGATCTCCGCTTTCAGATTGCCGTCATATTGATAGGTAATATTATATACTGTGCCGAATACAAGCCCATTGATACTGTTGTAAGGTATTTGTTTATTTCGTTGGGCTAGTATCCAAATTGTTCCCAACAGCAGGATAGCCAGCCAAATGAAGCTTTTTCTTGTTTTCTTTTCCATAATAAGTAAAAAGTAAGTAATCAACAAATCTGTTTATGATTACACAGACTTTTGTTGTTTGAGGTTGATAGCTAATTATTAAAAAATAAGTGTTCGATTAATATTTTCGTTCCAATAAGGATCAGTATGATTCCTCCCCATAATTCAGCACGAAGTTTTCTGGCAATGCCGCATCCGAAGCGAATGCCGAAGATTAATCCTATAAGGGACATAAAAAAAGAAACAAATCCGATGATTCCTGCCGGGTAAAGGATAGACGAACAGCTTTTGATACCCAGAAAAGCAAAGGATACTCCTACGGCCAATGCATCAATGCTGGTTGCAACGGCCATTGTTATCACTACTTTCAGGCTTGCAGGGTTAAATCTTTGGCAGCAATCTTCTTCTTTAAAAGATTCTTTGATCATTCGTCCGCCTAGAAAGGCCAGAATAGCAAAGGCAATCCAGTGATCGACCGATTCGATAAGGTGGCTGAATGTGCTTGCTCCTAACCACCCTAATAAAGGCATTATAGCCTGGAAAAGTCCGAAAAAAAATGCCATGATGAGCATAGGCCGCCATTGAATACGCCTTAAAATAATACCACTTGCAATAGAGACAGCGAGGCAATCCATCGCTAAACCAATTGCAAGTAGCCAAATCTCTAATCCTGTCATGTCGTTAAAATGGTAATTTATAAATCAGTGTATATGTGATACCTATGTTTGAGGAGTCATATTCACCAAAACCCGGTACATACCATGGATTTCCATGTTCGCTGATTGAGCCCGCTGTTTTAAATTTAAAGCGTAAGGTCCATCCCATATAGAAGCTTTTATAGATTTGAACATTGACTCCGGCCACCAGCTCAAGCCATTGCATGTTAGATTTCAGTCCGTTGTAATGATAAGGTACGCTTCCTCCCCAAATGCCGTCTATCAATCCGGGATTAGCCATACTGCCTCCATAAATAGGGTCAGAAAAAGGTGTACTTGAGATGTCGTACTTGAAACTGCTAAATCCATAACGTAGTCCTACATACAAATATTCTTTAACAACATTATAGTCAGCCCCAACGCGAAAATAAGGAGCGGCACTTTTATAATGGATACCGGTATCACTCCAGGTATCTGTTTGTCCGAAACCGATTTCTACTGTAGGAATAAATTTCTTTTTTAAGTTTACTCTCACATTTACCTCAGAACTTAGAAAATCTCCTCCGAGTAGTTTACTGCCCAACCCGAATAAGTCCACACCGACATACGTTCCATTGTAAAAGGGAATCGTATCCGCTTTTATCTCCTCTTTTGCTTTCTGCTTGACAGCAGGACGTGCACCGGGTCTTTGCTGTTGTGCTTGGAGCGGAAGGCTGAATATGAGGCACAGCAGGCTAACGATTGTAGCGGTAGAATATTTTGAGATTTTCTGTTCCATTAATGTTAGCTGCATTTGATTTGATATATAGAGAGTCTATGCTATGATATTTCTTTTTATTGGTTTCCGTATAATCAATCGGATGAATACTGATGATATTTTGTTTCATACTGTATCCGCAATCCATCGACTGAAAGTAAGGAGTATTGGTTTGCAGGATCACCATTGTATCTCTTAACAACCGGGTGTAATGAAACACAAGAATAGTCGAGTCACTTGTATAGCGTAGTGGGAGAGCGATATCATGTACCTTTTTCTGGTTATTGATGATTATTGAATCAGTTCCGAATGCTGTCACACTCAATGAATCGAGGGTGTCATTCAGTACAGCCTTGGTTTCCGGATTGATGGTATACATTTTGGCGTAGACCATCGGGCGTCCGGTCATGGAGCAATCACTCTCTTCCGAGCAAGCCGAAAGGATAGCACCCGTTAGTGGATAGGCTACCATCAGGAAGAGTACCAGTTTTATTAATTTTTTCATCGTACAGGTTTCATTAATCGTTCGTTATATTATTTTTTCTATCTGATAATTATTGCGTTCCGGGGCGTTGCGTGAAATCAGTTCGCCAAGAAATCCTGCCAAAAAGAGTTGTGTTCCAATAATCATGGCAGTCAACGACAGATAGAAATAGGGAGAATCTGTTACCAGCCGATAAGGCATACCGTGATTCATACTATATAATTTACTGGCTCCGACAATAACCACTGAAATAAATCCCAGTATAAACATCAATGAGCCTAATAAACCGAAAAAGTGCATTGGTTTAATTCCAAACTTTGAGAGGAACCAAAGAGAGATTAAATCGAGATATCCGTTAAAGAAGCGATTCCATCCTCCAAATTTAGTTTTTCCGAATTTACGTGCTTGATGGTGCACCACCTTTTCGCCTATTTTCTGGAATCCGGCATTCTTAGCCAGATACGGGATGTAGCGATGCATCTCTCCGTATACTTCGATGTTTTTTACAACAGCTTTGCGATAAGCTTTCAATCCGCAATTAAAGTCGTGCAGATTATGAATCCCTGAAACTTTACGTGCCGTGGCATTAAATAGTTTGGTAGGTAGAGTTTTCGACAGCGGGTCGTATCTTTTCTGTTTATAGCCTGAAACAAGGTCATATCCGTCTTCAGTAATCATACGGTATAATTCCGGTATTTCATCGGGACTATCCTGTAGGTCGGCATCCATCGTGATCACTACATTTCCTTCGGCACGTTCAAAACCACAGTACAGAGCCGGGGATTTTCCGTAGTTTCGTCGGAATTTGATCCCTTTCACAGTGGACGACTGTTTCTGAAGTTCTTCGATAATTTCCCAAGAACGGTCGGTACTACCATCATTTACAAAGATAACTTCGTATGAAAAGCCATTGGCTTTCATCACTCTTTCAATCCAGGCAAAAAGCTCCGGAATGGATTCTTCTTCATTGAACAATGGTACGACAACAGATATATCCATTTTACTTATAAATTAGATATTACAAACTATAGAGGTTGCACCTCCGGTGATTTGGGCTTTCTCATCACAAACAAGGCAGTGGGGACAGCCAATATGCTGCCATAGAACACATTCTGTGACATCAGTTGCATAGTAATGTCTATCGGTGTCAATGTACTGATCATTTCCATCACTTCTTTCAGTTGGCTGATGTACCCTTCTATTCCCGGTACTTCTTTATTGGTCAGTTCGTCAAACATTCCCATGTAAGTGTTTACAATGAAACCATGGTCGATGAACCGGAAATAAATGTAGTGGGCCACTGCCGTGAGGAGTGCCGCAAACATATACATAAAAACGATGAATACCCATGCTTGCAGGAAGCGGATCGAGCCGCCACATACTTTGTCACGATAGGTACGTGCATAATAATATCCCATGAACGGAACTCCTAAAGTAAGCCCGAAAAACAGGAATAAAAGAAACGGAATGGACAATCCCAATGGGAATAGAATGAACTTAAGTATCCAGTATACTCCCATATAGGTGCCAAAATGCATGGCATATTTTTGTAAGTTACTTCTGCTTTCTGTCATTTTATTAATAAATAGCGCACAAAGGTACAAATAATATTGTTTGGTATGGAATTTATGCCTGTTAAAGTTAATAAAGCTATCCGGTCAGAAAAAAAAACATTTTTTTTTCGATTTTAAATATCTGAAAAGTAGGAGCTTACCGGTAAAGCATGCAAAAAAGTACCGATCCCCTATTGCAGGTTTAATAAAAATACCTACCTTTGCACCCGGGTAAGTCCTATACGGCCAGCTCCCTTCGAATCCTCCAGGGCTTGATCGCAGCAAAGGTAGTTGGTTGTAGCGGCGCGATATAGTAAGCTTACCCACTTGCCTCTTTAGCTCAGTTGGCCAGAGCACGTGATTTGTAATCTCGGGGTCGTTGGTTCGAATCCGACAAGAGGCTCAAAAAAGGAAAAGCATCTCGGCACTGCCGGGGTGCTTTTTTTGCGTTTATTCTTCTGATGGTTCATGAAAAAGGAAAGGGATGAACCTGTTTATGATACATCCCTTTTCGCATTTACATTCAATTATTATAAATAACTAACCTTTTATCATGCTATGCTATCATGATTTTGTTTAGCCTTTTACTACAATTCGTTTATATCCGTATACGGCGCGGTCTCCCAACTCTTCTTCAATACGAAGCAGCTGATTGTATTTTGCCATACGGTCCGAACGGCTTAAAGAACCGGTCTTGATTTGTCCGCTGTTGGTTGCTACGGCAATATCTGCAATGGTTGCATCTTCTGTTTCGCCTGAGCGGTGTGAAGTGACCGTTGTATATCCATGGCGGTGTGCCATTTCAATAGCATTCAATGTCTCTGTCAGTGAACCGATTTGATTAACCTTGATCAGGATAGAGTTAGCACAACCCTTTTCGATACCTTTTGCCAGGAAGTCAACGTTAGTTACGAATAAATCGTCGCCTACCAACTGACAGCGATCCCCGATGCGTTGAGTCAATTTCTTCCAGCCTTCCCAGTCATTTTCGCTCATACCATCCTCAATGGAATCAATCGGATATTCGTTGATAAGTTTTTCCAAATAGTCAATTTGTTCGTCAGCTGTACGTTTTTTGCCTTTTTCACCTTCAAATTTGGTGTAATCGTAAATACCGTCATGATAGAATTCGGAAGAGGCGCAGTCCATGCCAATCATTACATCTTTGCCCGGTTCGTAGCCTGCAGCTTTGATAGCGGCAAGAATAGAGTTAAGTGCATCTTCTGTTCCTTCCAGGTTGGGAGCAAAACCGCCTTCATCACCGACAGCTGTACTCAGACCACGGTCTTTCAATACTTTTTTCAAAGCATGGAATACTTCGGCACCCATGCGCAACCCTTCTTTAAAAGAACTTGCACCTACCGGACGGATCATAAACTCCTGGAAGGCTATCGGAGCATCACTGTGTGAGCCTCCATTAATGATGTTCATCATTGGTACAGGCAATACATACGTATTCGTACCTCCGATGTATCTGTAAAGAGGAATATCGAGATAGTTGGCAGCAGCTTTAGCTACGGCAAGCGAAACACCCAGAATAGCGTTGGCACCCAGTTTGGCTTTTGTCTTTGTTCCATCCAATGCCAACATGGCATGATCAATGCCTATTTGGTCGAGGGCCGACATACCGATCAGATGCGGAGCAATGACTTTATTGACGTTCTCTACTGCTTTCTGTACACCCTTGCCGCCATAACGATGTTTATCACCGTCGCGGAGTTCAAGCGCTTCGTGTTCACCGGTCGATGCACCCGATGGAACGGATGCACGTCCCATAATGCCTGATTCCAATACTACGTCTACTTCTACTGTAGGGTTACCTCTTGAGTCGAGAATTTCTCGTCCTGTAATTTTTTCTATTTTCATTGTTTCTCTTGTTTTTTAGTCTCTGCAAATTTACTCACTTATGGGAAGCGGAAGAATCACTATTAATAGGTATTCCGTTCGGGTTCTTTCCCTATAAATCAGTATCATTACTTTTATATTATAAAACAAAGAAAAGAGAAGAAAGGTTCAATCGTCTTCTATTTTGACCCCTAGTAGAGGTAACAGATCTATTGCTTGTAACGAACTGACTATGGCTCCTTTCAGATCGGCTATATTGAGTTGAATACCTGCTATTCTAGAGTTTCTCAGGTCGATACCTTTGAGTGAAGTGTGCGAAAAGTCGGCTTCTAACAATTCGCAAGTATCAAAAGCTGCCGGCATCAGTTTGCTGTCATTCAGGCTGCCGTTTCGGAAATTGCAATGGCTGAAACGGGCTGTTCGCATTTTTACCATGGAGAGATTGATGTATTGTCCGTAGCAATGATCCATTAAAACATGATTGAGGGTGGCTTCCGGGAAACCGGTTCCCAGCAATTTGCAAGATATAAATTCTACCCGGTAGAAAGTAGTTCCGGCAAACGAAACGTTGGATAAATCGCAATTTTCAAAACGTACGTCTGTCAGTTGAGCTGATTTAAACTGACATTCGCTGAATATTTGTTGTTTGAAAGTGCAATTATTAATACTTAGATAAGGTTTAGCTATTTGATGTACGGTTCCCTTAAGGAAGTACAAATCGGAAACTTTCTCTTGGTCGGTAAGTGCATCCAGTGGGACCGGACTTTCGGACTGACTGTTAAGGAACGGAGCTACGACTTTGACGGGTTGCACTTTTTTGATTGTTGGCTTCATATATGATTCGTTTGTTATTTAAATTGTTCGCCAAGATATCCTCCGGCCAATACAGCCAAGAGTCCAAGCAATATGCTGATGAATACATAAAAGGTGAATATGCCATAAAAACCTCCTTTCAGCAAACTCAGACTGTCGTTGGCCAAAGTGGAGAATGTGGTAAAACCGCCACAGAAACCAACGGTCAGAAATAGCCTCAGTTCGAAAGATAGATTGAAACGCTCCGAAAATGAATAAAAAAAACCGATTAATAAGCTGCCTATGATATTTACGGCAAATGTTCCCCATGGAAATGGGAAGAGAGCCGGGCTAAGTCGTTCGTTGACGGCGATTTGTGTCAGATAGCGGGTTACACTGCCCATGCCTCCTCCGATAAATATATAAATAATCTCTTTCATCTTTTTTTTGATTTTATCGGCAAAGTTACCACTGTCAACTGTTTATGCAAACGTTTTCTGATAATTCTTCTTTGTTTCGGTTCTATTCATCGAACATGAATCTGCTTCTTGCTTATCTTTGCTGCATGATTACTAATTTTTATTGAACCATATCATGAAGAACATGAAAAAACTGACTTTTAAGTTAGCTTGCTTTTTTCTCTCTCTTTTAGTGAGTAGTGTGGCAATGGCCGAAAGTATTACTTCTCCCAACGGACTCTTGAAACTGAATGTATCTGTGAATGAGAAGGGGGAACCTGTGTATGAACTTTCTTATAAAGGTAAAGAAGTGATTAAACCTTCTAAACTGGGTCTTGAACTGAAAGACGATCCGGGGTTGATGGACGGTTTTACGTTGTCTGATGCCAAAACTTCTTCTTTTGACGAGACTTGGGAGCCTGTTTGGGGCGAGGTTAAGCAAATTCGCAATAATTATAATGAACTTGCGATTACTTTAGACCAGAAAGCTCAGGATCGCAAAATGGTGATTCGTTTTCGTCTGTATAATGACGGACTCGGATTTCGCTACGAATTTCCACAACAAAAGAATCTGAATTATTTTGTAATTAAAGAGGAACATTCTCAATTTGCTATGGCCGGTGATCATACTGCTTTCTGGATACCGGGAGATTATGATACGCAGGAATATGATTATACTCGGTCGAAACTTTCTGAAATACGCGGCTTAATGAAGACGGCTGTCACTCCCAATGCTTCTCAAACTCCTTTTTCTCCTACCGGTGTACAGACTGCTTTGCAGATGAAAACAGACGACGGGTTGTATATCAATCTGCACGAAGCTGCTTTGGTGGATTACTCTTGCATGCATCTCAATCTGGACGATAAGAATTTTGTTTTCGAATCGTGGTTGACTCCTGATGCCCAAGGGACCAAAGGATATATGCAAACTCCTTGCCACTCTCCATGGCGTACGGTCATGGTTAGTGATGATGCGCGTGATATTCTTGCTTCTAAATTAACATTAAATCTGAACGAACCTTGCAAACTGGAGGATACTTCCTGGATTAAGCCTGTAAAATACGTAGGTGTATGGTGGGAAATGATTACCGGAAAGAGTACTTGGGCTTATACGGATGATGTTTATTCAGTGAAGTTGGGCGAAACCGATTATACTAAAACTAAGCCTAATGGTCGTCATGGTGCCAATAATGAGAACGTGAAACGTTATATTGATTTTGCTGCCGAACACGGTTTTGATCAGGTGTTGGTCGAGGGCTGGAATGAAGGCTGGGAAGATTGGTTCGGCAAGTCAAAAGACTATGTGTTCGACTTCGTTACTCCGTATCCTGATTTTGATGTGAAAATGTTGAATGAGTATGCTAGAAGTAAAGGAGTGAAGCTGATGATGCATCATGAGACTTCTGCATCTGTGCGTAACTATGAACGTCATATGGATGAAGCTTATCAATTTATGGAAGATAACGGTTACAATGCGGTGAAGAGTGGATATGTTGGCAATATCATCCCGCGTGGTGAACACCACTACGGTCAATGGCTGAATAATCATTATCTGTATGCGGTGAAGAAAGCTGCGGATCATAAAATTATGGTGAATGCACACGAGGCTGTTCGCCCTACCGGATTGTGCCGTACATATCCGAATCTGATTGGTAATGAATCTGCCCGTGGTACAGAATATGAAGCCTTCGGAGGCAATAAGCCTTTCCATACTACGTTGCTTCCATTTACGCGTCTGATAGGTGGTCCGATGGATTATACTCCGGGTATTTTCGATACTCAACTCTCTTTCCTGAGTGGTGAGCATAGTTTTGTACATACCACTTTGGCCAAACAGTTGGCTTTGTATGTCACTCTTTATAGCCCATTACAGATGGCTGCCGATCTTCCGGAGAGTTATGAACGCTATATGGATGCCTTTCAGTTTATTAAAGATGTAGCAGTAGACTGGGATGAAAGTAAGTATATTGAAGCAGAACCGGGAGAGTACATCACTGTGGCCCGTAAAGCTAAAAACACCAATAATTGGTTCGTTGGAGGAATTACTGGTGAAAATGCACGCACATCTACGTTTGTACTTGATTTCCTGGAACCGGGAAAGCAATATGTAGCTACTTTATATGCCGATGGTAAAGATGCGGATTATGAAAAAAATCCGACTTCTTATCAGATTAAAAAAGGTCTGGTGACTTATAAGACGAAGATTTCCACTGACTTGGCCCGTAGTGGAGGTTTTGCTATTAGTTTGATAGAGGCTACCCCTGCCGATAAGAAAGCACTTAAAAAGTGGAAATAAAGATAGTTGGTGTAAAAAAGGTTAGTTTGGTTATTTTTTGAAATGACAGAGTCCGGATATATTGAGTATATAATCCGGACTCTTTTTAATTTATAGTTGTTGTATTCTTAATAATATATACTGTTTGGAAGCTGGACTTTCTTTTTGTTATAGCTTTGTCTTTAGCTTATATATCTATTATTCAGTTGATTGCTTCTTAACTCTAATTGTTTATAATATTAGCTTTAACATGATGTTAAAACAAGTCTTGTAAATGCAAAGAACAAGTTATTTGTCTGCAAAAGCTTTGTTCTTTGTGCAGGGAAAACCAATAACCTTCTGCCTTTATTAACATTGTTAAATTATTCTTCCCGGATGATATCTTTTTATTGGAAATTTTTGTTCGCTATATATAATAAGGTATAAGAAGATCTATTTATTAGCCCCTCCATCCAACAGTTCTGCTATTTTCTTTTTCAAATTAAGCTTTATAATTTCATCTTGCTGTAATTCTATCTCTACCATAATTTTGGCATTTCCTAGTTTATATCTGATACCTTCGTTATCAGAATTTCTCTGTTCTTGTTTGATACTATATAAAAGGGAAAAATCATAGTCTAGCGCTATTGAAATATTGTATAATGTATCCGTGTCGATGCTTTTCCTTGTCAGTAAGTAATCTACACTTTGAGGCTTAACATCCAACCGTCTTGCGAGTTCGGCCTTTGTAACCTGTCTCTCAGACATCACATTTTTGATAATTTCACCTATATAAATATTGCTTTTTTTCATTTGCATGAAAGTACAACATAATCTGAAGAGTTAGGTTTATAGGTATAAAAGAATATCTGTCTATTTTTGTATTTTGTTCATAATTTATTTGTTTTATCAGATAAATTAGGATATATTTGCAGCGAATCACCAAGAGGGATGAAGCAACACTTTCCGGTAGCGGGAGAGAAAACAGAGTGAAACATAACATTTATATTATTACTATTATTCATTTAAATTTTGAGATTATGAAAAAGAAACTCATGATGGTAGCAGTGCTCCTGGGTGCTTTGTCACTGGGAGCTTGCGTTGATAACAACGAATCAGCTTCTGTGGAGGCGGTACGTAATGCGAAAGCTGAACAGTTGAAAGGCTTGGCAGCATTGGCAAATGCGCAAGCTGAGGCTACAAAAATTACAGCTGAGGCTGAGGCAGCATTAAAAAATGCACAAGCTGAATACCAAAAAGAAATGACTGAAGAGGCCAAACAGGAATTTGCAGTTGAAATTGAGAGGATTAAAGCAGAAGCAGAAAGAGCAATTGCAGAAGCAAAAAAAGCTGCTTCTGAGGCTGAACTGGCTATTTTAAAAAATGCTGATGAACGTGTTCAGTGGTTATACGGACAGTATACTACGGCTGCTGATGAATTGGCTACTTTGAATGAAAAACTTCTTACCAAAACAGCTGGTCTTGCTCAATTAGAAGCAGGTATTACTACAGCAGAAGCAAATGCTAAGGTTAACACTATTGCTTGGAATAGAACTATTGCAGCGGAAACTGCTAAATTGGAGGTTCTGAAAGATCCAGCTAATACAAATATTGATAAGGATGCGCTTAACGCTAAAAAGGAGGCTGCTTATCAAAAGTATACATTAGCCTATAGTACACTGATGAATAATGAAGGTGCTGCTTTGGATGCAGACGCCAAGGGTATTCAGGAGGCCATTGATGCTTTGGATAGAGATGCTATTGAGGCGGTGAATAATCTTTATAGTAATGTGGTTGCATTTACTGGGTATGAATATTTGAGCTGGGAGACTACTTCTGGATCTACTTCTCGTAGCTTGCCATCAGGAGCTTATGTAAGTGAAGCTCAAAAACTAAATGCTGAAAACTATTTTGCAACGAACTTGGAAGATGCAGCAAATGCTTTGGGTACATCAGCTGATACTAAAGATAAAAATACTGCTTATGGCCATCTTGCTGCTGCCAATGCACAGTTGGAAGATGCAAATAAAATGGGTGAAACGACAGATGCTGAAAAGGAAGCTAAGAAGCAAGCTATAAAAGATGCAAAGACTGCAATTGCTTTGGCGAAAGATGAGATTGTGAGGGCACAAGCTTCTTATGATGAAGAAAAGGCTGCTTCTGATGAATTTACGGCTGCTCTCGCTGCTGTTGATGTAAAAGCATATAATGATGCGGTTAGTGCAATTGTAGCATTGGTTAAAGCGAATGAAACTGTTGCCAAAGCATTTAGTGATGCTAGTGAGACTTCGACGAAGCTTTGGAATGAATATAAGGTTCTCCATGCACTTTATGATAATAGTCAGAATCTTGAAGAATTAATTGCTCAATGTGAATATAATATTGCTGATGCTAAAAAGCAGATTAAATTCTATGAGGCTAATATCACAAATGCTGAGGCCCAATTAGCTAAAGGAAAAGAAGAATTGGCTAACCTGCAAAAAGAAATTGCCGCTAAAAAAATTATTGTAGACAATGCAAAAGCTGCGTTAGATGCAGAATTAAACGCTGAATAATTCCTAAAGTAACGGCAAAGACAACAAATTAAAAAAAGTATCGTATGAAAATAAAAAGACTTTTAGTGTTGGCCGTTCTACCCATGCTGTGTCTTGCAGTGAATGCACAGAACTCCAGTAAAGACAATACTCCTAAAAAAGGAGACTTTACGGTAGCAGCTACTGTTGGATACAATAGTTACACAAATGTCACAGCCCCTTCGGGGCTGCTGACTGACTATGAAGTCAGAGCGCTCTCTACCAACTGGGCAGACAAAAAGCTGATGGTTGGTTTTGAAGGAGGCTGGTTCTTCAAAGATCAGTGGAAACTAAATTTGGGTGGCGGTGTCAGCTTCACGAATAACCCCGGTTATCCGGCTGTTCCCGGCACAATAGACGAAAATACAGAGGCGGGAGACGGTAGCATTCCTAACTATCGTGCCGTAGCCGATGCTCAGTCGTTCGCCTATAATGTGTCAGCAGGTGTTGATCGTTATTTCAACATCAAGCGTGTTCCTAACCTGATGTGGTATACAGGTATTCGCGTAGGTTTTGCTTACGGTGAAAATGAAATGAAGTATGATGAAGAGACCTCTATGGGCAAATCTATTGCCGAGAGTTGGAATCTTCGCGGCGCCTTGACTATCGGTGTCGATTACTTTGTTCTTCCTGCACTCTATATCGGTGCGCAGATCGATCCGTTTGCATATACGTATAATAAGACTACGTATAATCCGCAAGCAGGTCTTGGCGATCTGTCGGCAGACAGCCACAACTACAGTGTGCTGGCCGCTCCGACATTTAAGATCGGATTTAAGTTTTGACCTCTATCTCCATCCGGCTGATAAGCCATCGGCCGGGTGGATAATTTTATAAATAAATAAGTCCATTTATTTATACCTCCCCGGTGTCCGTGACGGCTGTCGGGGATTTTTTATTCATTATCTTCTTCGAAGTCGAAATCAAAATCGAAGTCATCCATAAATTCGGGAGTAGTAAATTCCTCAATGCTCCGGCGATCTTTTTTAGTTGGACGTCCGGTACCTCGTGCCCGATCAATAAAACCGCTGATTTTACTCATCTCCAGAAGTTCGTATTGATCAGGGGTTGTTACATTTTCCATCATTTCAGATACAAGTTTTGCACCCACCCGTTTTTCAATGGCTTGCAGGACTTTAAAGGAATATGTTATCGGAGGTTTTTTCACTTGGATTACGTCTCCGGGTTTTATCATACGAGCAGCTTTTACAAACGACCCATTGATGCTGATTCGTCCTTTCTTACAGGCTTCTGCAGCGATTGTGCGAGTTTTGAAGATGCGGACTGCCCACATCCATTTATCTATTCTTGCTTCAGGCATTTGATTATGAATTGAAAAATGAATAATTATTTTTTGTTGAACTGATTCATCGTGATGTCGATACCTGCCAAACAGAAGCTTTTGGCGATTTCTCCGGCTGTTTCCAAACGTTCATCCATTGTTTTCCAGTCTTCGTCCGTGAAATGCCCCAATACAAAGTCTATTTGTCCGCCTCTTGGAAAATCATTACCGATACCAAATCTCAAGCGCGCATAGTTTTGGGTGCCCAAGATAGTTGCGATGTGTTTTAATCCGTTATGACCGGCATCACTGCCTTTGCTTTTCAGGCGTAAGGTACCAAAGGGAAGTGCTAAGTCATCTACAATGATTAATACGTTTTCTAATGGAATGTTTTCTTTTTGCATCCAATAACGTACGGCGTTGCCGCTTAGATTCATGAATGTCGAGGGTTTTAACAAGATCATTTGTCTTCCTTTGACAGATAGGGTAGTGGTAAAGCCATAACGACCATCTGTGAATGATAGGTTGTTTGCTCTGGCTAAAGCATCCAATACCATAAAACCTATATTATGGCGGGTTTCATGATATTCCGGACCAATATTGCCTAACCCGACAATTAAGTATTTCATATCTTTTCAATCTGTTTGTTTTAAATAAGAACGCAGATTAACACAGATCGTAAAATCTGCATTAATCTGCGTTTGAATGATATCTTTGTTAAAGGGATAACCGATATTATTTTCCGGCTGCAGCAGCTGCACCTCTTGCTGCACGAGTCAACTTAACAGCACATACAACAGCTTCTTTTGCATTCAGCAATTCTAAACCTTCATAGCTTAGTTCGCCAACTTTTACTGTCTTACCGAGACCCAGGTGAGATACATTAATAGTCAGTTTCTCCGGAATGATATTATACAAAGCTTTCACTTTCAGTTTACGCATCTGCAATGCCAATTTACCACCGGCTTTCACACCTTCAGCAAGACCTTCAAGCTGTACAGGTACTTCCATTACAATAGGTTTAGCTTCGTCAATCTGATAGAAGTCTACGTGCAGGATAGTATCTTTTACCGGGTGGAATTGGATATCTTTCAGAATGGCATTTACTTTTTTGCCATCAATAACCAAATCAACTACATAAATATGTGGAGTGTAAACCAAATTACGAAGTCCTTCGTTGGTCACTGTGAAGTGAACTACTTCTTCACCACCGTAAAGTACGCAAGGTACACCACCGTTGTTACGAATTTCTTTCAAAGCTCTTGCCTGTTCAGAAGAGCGTTCTGCAATTGTTCTTGCAGTTCCTTTTACTTCAATTGATCTCATTTCTTGAAATTTTTTGTGTTACTCTAAATTAAGTTATTTTGCTTGCTTAATTCACCATCACACGATGTGGTTATCACACGATGTGCAAAAAGCGGTGCAAAATTACACTTTCTTTCTGAAATATCAAAGAATTGATGCCTTTAATTATTCAAAATCAATGTCAATCTTGATTTCGCTATCCAAAACTGTAGTCTCCGGTTCACTTTCAGATTCGACTTTTTCCTCCGATTCGGAATCTTCTGTATATTCTTGATTCTGATTGATGAAGTTGATAGCTTGTTCGAGTCCGGCCATGAATTTACCAAAATCCTCTTTATACAAGAAAATTTTGTGCTTTTCAAAGCTTACTTGAGAGTCATCTCCTTCGCCCATCACAACTTTCTTGCTTTCGGTAATGGCAAGAAACATTTCATCTTTGCGGTTCTTTTTAACGTCCAGGTAATATATACGTTTACCGGCCTTTATTGATTTTGAGAATACGATCTCTTTATCATTCATGTCTGTTCCTATTTTCTTTTTAAAATCTTCCATATTGTTAGGTCTGTTTATAATTGGCTTCAAAATTGGATATTTTTTTTAAACTGTCAAAAGAAAAAGGAAAGAGAATGAAATACTGCATTAAAAAATGTGATTTATTTGTGTAAACTCATTAAAAATGTCTACTTTTGCAATTCGTTAATAACAGTATTAATTAAGATTATGATTAACAGAGTTCTTATTCGTCTAAAGATCATACAGATAGTGTATGCTTACTATCAAAACGGCAGCAAAAATTTAGACTCAGCGGAGAAAGAGTTGTTCTTTAGCCTCTCAAAGGCTTATGATCTGTACAACTATTTGCTGATGCTTATGATTGCTTTGACGGAATATGCACAAAAACGCATCGACACAGCGAAAGCTAAACTAGCGCCGACTAAAGAAGAGTTGTATCCTAACATGAAGTTTGTGGAAAATAAATTTGTTGCACAACTCGAAGTGAATAAACAATTGAGCGAATTTATAGCTAATCAGAAAAGGACCTGGGCTAATGATCAGGACTTCATTAAAGAATTATACGAAAAGATTATTGCATCCGATATATACAAGGAGTATATGGCTTCTTCTGACAAATCTTATGAAGCAGATCGTGAATTATGGAGAAAACTCTATAAAACTTTCGTTTTTAATAATGATTCGTTAGATCAGGTGTTGGAAGATCAGAGTTTATATTGGAATGATGATAAGGAGATTGTCGATACATTTGTATTGAAGACCATTAAGCGTTTTGAAGAAAAACAGGGAGCTAACCAACCATTGTTACCCGAGTTCAAAGATGACGAAGACCAGGAGTTTGCACGCCGTTTGTTCCGTCGGGCCATTTTAAATGCCGACTATTACCGGCACTTGATCAGTGAAAATACAAAGAACTGGGATTTGGATCGTGTAGCTTTCATGGATGTAATTATTATGCAATGTGCATTAGCAGAAATTCTTAGTTTTCCGAACATTCCGGTCAGCGTTTCGTTAAATGAGTATGTAGAGATTGCTAAACTCTATAGTACAGTGAAAAGCGGTAGCTTTATCAATGGTACATTGGACGGAATAGTTAATCAATTAAAAAAAGAAGGTAAGTTGACAAAAAACTAATACCTTTGTCTAAATAGATTAAAAAACTAATAAAACTGATTATTTTATGAACCTATTAACTGTATTTTTTCAAGCTCCTGCTGCTGGCCCTGACGGTAGTTTGATGTGGATCATGCTGATAGCAATGTTTGTTATCATGTATTTCTTCATGATTCGTCCGCAGAACAAGAAGCAGAAAGAGATCGCTAATTTCCGCAAATCTCTCCAGGTTAACCAGAATGTGATTACTGCTGGTGGCATTCATGGTGTGATTAAGGAAATCAATGATGATTACATTGTTCTTGAAATCGCTTCTAATGTAAAAATTAAGATAGATAAGAACTCTATTTTTGCAGATGCTTCTGCTGCCAACAGTCAGTCTGCTACGAAATAAGGAACTAAAAATAAATAAAGTCTATGTTCGAACGTAGGAACATAAAGTATATTTATTTAAAATTATCAAGAAAGATTAAGGACTTTCTGCTTAGTGATAAGAGCAGAGAGTTCTTAATTTTTTTATTTTTCTTTTTTATTGCAGGTGGATTTTGGTTGCTTCAAACGTTAAACAATGATTATGAAGCAGAATTTTCTATTCCTGTCCGTCTGAAAGGAGTGCCCAATCATGTGGTTTTAACTTCTGAACCTCCTTCTGAACTCCGCATTAAAGTAAAAGATAAAGGAACGGTGTTGCTGAACTATATGCTGGGTAAAAGTTTTTTTCCCGTTAATATCGATTTTTCCGAGTCGAAAGTACCTGATAATCATGTGAAGATTTATGCGTCGGAACTTGAGAAAAAAATAGCAGGACAACTTAATGTATCGACCCGTTTGCTGTCCGTAAAGCCTGATACTCTGGAGTACATCTATTCTACCGGAAAGTCTAAACTAGTGCCTGTCAAATTGGAAGGTAAAGTCGTTGCAGGGCGCCAATATTATATTTCCGATACGATCTATTCTCCGGATTCTGTTTTGGTATATGCCCCTGTGGCTATATTGGATACAATAACGGCAGCTTATACGCAAAAAGTTAATTTTGAAAATGTAATGGATACATTGAAGCAGCGAATAGCGCTTGCCGGAGTAAAGGGGGCCAAATTTGTTCCCGGGGCTATTGATTTGACTTTACCCGTGGATATATATACGGAGAAAACAGTTGAAGTCTTATTACGTGGTATCAATTTTCCTGCAGATAAGGTATTGAGGGCATTTCCATCTAAAGTTCAGGTTACGTTTCAAGTTGGATTAAGTCGTTTTCGCGAAGTTAACGCAAGTGACTTTGTTGTGAATGTTTCTTATGAAGAACTTTTGAAATTGGGTACTGATAAATATACTGTAAAATTGAAATCTCTTCCACGTGGAGTAAGTCATGTACGAATCCATCCGGAACAGGTTGATTTTTTGATAGAACAACTCTCTTCTGATGGCAATTAAAATTGGAATAACCGGCGGAATCGGTAGTGGTAAAAGTGTCGTTTCACATTTACTTGAAGTGATGGGGGTTCCTGTCTATATCTCGGATGAAGAGTCAAAGAAAGTAGTGGCCGCTGATCCTGTTATTCGTAAAGAGTTGTGTGATTTAGTAGGAGAGGAGGTTTTTTCTGGCGGCAAATTAAATAAGACTTTACTGGCCACATATCTTTTCGCTTCTTCGACGCATGCTTCTCAGGTTAATGGAATCATACATCCGAGGGTTAAGGAGCATTTCAGGCAATGGAGTTCACACAAAGAGTGTCTGGATATAATAGGTATGGAATCGGCAATTCTGATAGAATCGGGCTTTGCGGATGAAGTTGATTGTATAGTGATGGTCTACGCCCCTTTGGAACTCAGGGTAGAACGTGCGGTGCGGCGTGATAATGCTTCATGCGAGCAGATTATGCAGCGTATCCGGAGCCAAATGAGTGATGAAGAAAAATGTGAGAGGGCTTCTTTCGTCATAATAAACGATGGTGAAAAGCCGTTGATACCACAGATTTTAGAGCTAATTGCTTTTCTATATCAAAAGATTCATTACCTTTGCTCCGCAAAAAATAACTAATATAAAAGTAATATACTATGTTAAAGACTATTTTGTCTATCTCCGGCAAACCGGGGTTGTATAAGCTTATTTCGCAGGGTAAAAATATGTTGATTGTGGAAACAATTGATGCAACTAAGAAACGTTTCCCTGCTTATGGTAACGAAAAAATTATCTCTCTGGCAGATATAGCAATGTACACAAACGATTCAGAAGTGCCTTTACGTGACGTGTTGCGTTCAATAAAAGAAAAAGAAAATGCAGCTATCGCTTCTATAGATGTGAAGAAAGCTACTTCTGAGCAATTACGAGAATATTTGGCTGAGGTTTTGCCTGACTTTGATCGTGACAGAGTATATACCAATGATATCAAGAAATTGATTTTGTGGTATAATATCTTAGTCTCTAACGGAATTACAGACTTTGGTGAAGAGACTGCCGTTGAAGCAGAATAAATCTACCACACTTTTAGTTAAAAGCACAATGTCCTTTATTAAAGGGTATTGTGCTTTTATTTTTTTATTATATCTCTATAAACAAAAGTTTTTTTAAGCTGTTCTTGCAGGACTATATGAAATTTGCATAGAATATTTTAGAGAACTTATTTGTCGTATTCAGGGCTTTTTAATTATCTTTGTTGCAATCCGTCGGAACCTGAAGAGTCAGTGTTACGAGGAATATTACACAAAAAGAACAAAAGCGTTTTTAAGATATTATTCTGTACTTGAAATCTGGACAATTTCACTATTCAGGAATAATGTAACGAACGCTCATGCTCTGCTGTATATGCAAATATATAGTATCGAGCGTGGGTTGTTGTACATTATTTGAATAGTGGCAGTCCAGAGCCTCAGGTACGATAATTACAACGTTCCCACGCTTTTTTATATACGAAAGATTCTTTCGAGGGAACCGGGAGGGATAGAAGGAAGGAAAAGAGCATGAAAGCAGCAAGAAATAGCGGAATTTGTATGAAACTGGATGATTTTACCGGAGTTTTATCGTTAGAGCATCTGGATGTTAATACAATGGTATATTTGTATAGTGAGCAGGGTGAGTTAATAGGGAAAATTCACTCAACAAAATCTTCTGCTACTTTTACATTACCTCAAAAAGGTATGTATGTGCTTGTAATTCACTGTTTATCCTATCCGGTGGAAGTTAGGAGAGTCATTTATTGAACTTTAAAAAAAAGAAAAGCCGGTATACCATAAGGCATACCGGCAAATCGCTGTTGTTTATTACCTTTTAATTTTTTAGTTACGGAAAACTAACCCGTCTCCTTGTGCATCTACAATGATTGCTTTACTACGGTCTACTTCCTGTGCCAATAATTTTTTCGATAGATCGTTGAGTAAATATCTCTGAATAGCCCTTTTTACAGGACGTGCACCGAATTCCGGATCATAGCCGACCTGTGAGAGGAAATCCAAAGCCGCATCTGTCAGTTCTAGTTCTACTCCATTACCGGCAAGCATCTTTTGTACGCTCTTAATCTGTAACAAGACAATCTGTTTTATGTCTTTTTCTGTTAATGGCAAGAACATGATAGTCTCATCGATACGGTTTAGGAATTCCGGACGGATGGTTTTCTTTAACATGTTCATTACCTCTTTCTTGGTTTCTTCCACTACTTCCTCGTTGTTGGCACCGTTCAGTTTTTCCATCTGGCTCTGTATGTAGTTGCTACCCATATTAGAGGTCATGATGATGATTGTATTTTTAAAGTTTACCACACGGCCTTTGTTATCTGTCAACCGTCCGTCATCGAGTACCTGCAACAAGATATTAAATACATCCGGATGTGCTTTCTCGATTTCATCAAACAATACTACAGAATAGGGTTTGCGACGGATCGCCTCTGTCAATTGTCCGCCTTCGTCATATCCTACATATCCCGGAGGCGCTCCAACTAAACGCGAAACGCTGTGCTTCTCCTGGTATTCGCTCATGTCGATACGGGTCATCATCGTTTCATCGTCAAACAGAAATTCGGCAAGCGCTTTGGCAAGTTCGGTTTTACCAACTCCTGTAGTGCCCAGGAAGATGAAGGAACCAATAGGTCGTTTGGGATCCTGTAAGCCTGCACGGCTGCGGCGTACAGCATCAGACACAGCTGCAATAGCCTCGTCTTGTCCGATAACACGCTGATGTAATTCTTCTTCAAGGTGGAGCAATTTGTCCTTTTCACTCTGCATCATTTTGCTTACAGGAATTCCGGTCCAGCGGGATACTACGTCAGCGATGTCTTCAGCATCCACCTCTTCTTTTATCATGGCTGTATCCCCTTGCATTTCGTGCAATTTTTTCTGGGTATCTTCAATTTCCTTATGCAGTTCCTGCAATTTGCCATAGCGAATCTCTGCAACTTTGCCATAGTTTCCCTCACGTTCTGCCTTGTCAGCTTCGAATTTAAGATTTTCTATTTCAACTTTGTTCTGCTGGATTATATCCATCAGGCTTTTCTCGCTTTGCCATTTTGCTTTATATGATTTTTCCTGTTCTTTTAATTCAGCCAATTCTTTGCCGATTGTCTGTAATTTCGGTTCATCATTTTCCCGTTTTATAGCTTCTCGCTCAATCTCCAGCTGTTTAATCTTTCGTGAGATTTCATCTAATCCTTCAGGGACAGAATCCACCTCCATGCGAAGTTTTGCGGCAGCTTCGTCCATCAGGTCAATTGCTTTATCGGGTAAAAAACGGTCAGTGATGTACCGGCTGCTTAATTCTACGGCAGCAATGATTGCATCATCTTTGATACGTACGTGATGGTGATTTTCATACCGTTCTTTTAATCCACGTAAGATAGATATTGTGCTCAGATTGTCCGGTTCATCTACCTGTACTATTTGGAAACGACGTTCCAAAGCTTTATCTTTTTCAAAATATTTCTGATATTCGTCGAGAGTGGTAGCACCGATAGAGCGTAGTTCTCCACGGGCAAGTGCAGGTTTCAGAATATTAGCTGCGTCCATAGCACCTTCTCCTTTTCCTGCCCCTACCAAAGTATGGATTTCATCAATGAATAATATGATATTACCTTCTGATTTCTTCACCTCATTCACTACCGATTTCAGTCGTTCCTCAAATTCTCCTTTATATTTAGCTCCTGCAACGAGTGCGCCCATATCAAGTGAGTATACCTGTTTATTTTTCAGGTTTTCAGGAACATCACCCCGAAGAATACGGTGTGCCAATCCCTCAACAATAGCTGTTTTACCGGTACCCGGTTCACCTATTAATATAGGATTGTTTTTTGTACGTCGACTTAAAATCTGAAGTACCCGTCGGATTTCTTCATCACGTCCGATCACAGGGTCGAGTTTACCGCTACGGGCTGCTTCATTTAAATTAATGGCATATTTTTCCAGTGACTGGTAATTATCTTCACTGGACTGAGAGGTCACCTTTTCTCCTTTTCTCAATTCACTGATGGCACCACGCAATTCTTTTTCGGTCATTCCTGCATCTTTCAGGATGGTAGACACCGTGCTCTTTACTGTCAGTAAAGCCAGCAAAAGATGTTCCAATGAAACAAACTCATCGCCCATTTCCTTGGAGTACTGTGTTGCTTTTTGAAAGACTTCGTTCGCTTCCCTACTCAAGTAAGGTTCTCCGCCGGAAACTTTTGGGAAAGAGTCGATCTGCTTATCGAGTACGAGGGAGATTTGTTGTCCGTTCAGTCCTAACTTCTGAAAGATAAAGTTAGTCACATTTTCGCCTACCTTCATCACTCCGTACAGGATATGAGCCGTTTCGATGGCTTGTTGCCCCCGACTTTGTGCCAGGTTAATAGCCTCTTGTACAGCTTCCTGAGATTTAATGGTAAAATTGTTAAAGTTCATATCGTTTGTTCTCCTTTCTTATTCTTGTTTTCAATAACACTATTAGAGGCGCAAAAGATTTGCCATGGGGTAAAAACTGACTTTTTTTCAGCTTTTTAAGAAAAATAAAAGCCAAAATGTCATATATTTTCTTTTGTAGAGGAAATTGTGTCCGAATGTAAGAGCATTTTAGAAGTATGTTGTATCTTTATGCCCTCAATATAATTATTAAGGAATTACGATATGGACGAAAAAATAAAGTTTCCTTCGAATGTGCTACTGATTGATGCAGCGTTTCTGAATCTAGTTGTGACGGATCTGAAGAAGTACTTTGAGAAAACCTTGATGCGTGAACTGCAAGAGATTGATCTCTCGGAACTGGTAACTTATATAGTACTTGATGCAGGTATGGCAGTAGGCGATAATCAAATTCAAATATTAATGGTATATGATAAAGATTCGGCTCAGTTGTCTAATTGCCGACCTTCCGATTTATCGGCAGAATTGAATGGGGTGGCATTTAAGAGTCAGTTCGGAGAATTTTCTTTTGCCAGTGTACCTTGTGAGGAAATGGTATCTCGTGAAGAATTATATTTGGATCTGCTGAGTATCGTTTTAGATTCTGCCGATGTGGAACGGCTGATTTTGGTTTCTTTCAATGAAGAATATGGTGATAAGGTAATGGAACGGTTAAAAGGTGTCAAGAATAAGGAAACCATTCAATTCCGTATGAATGAACCGGAGGAGAGTATTGAAGGATATCAATGGGAAATGTTGGCATATCCCGTGATGCAAGCATTGGGAATCAGGGGAGAAGAGTTGTAATATTGACAATAAGCCTTTATATTTATGTCTGATTTTCGTCTGAAAGTATTTTTAAGCGTTGCTAAGAACCTCAGTTTCACTAAGGCCTCACAAGAGCTGTTTGTCAGTCAGCCTGCTATAACTAAACATATTCAGGAATTGGAGACTTGTTATCAGGTTCGGTTATTCGATCGGCAGGGAAATAAGATTTCTTTGACAGAAGCGGGTAAGCTTTTGCAGGAGCATAGTGAAAAGATATTGGAGGACTATAAGCGGTTGGAATACGAAATGCATTTGCTGCATAACGAATATATAGGCGATTTGAAATTGGGTGCCAGTACTACCATTTCTCAATATGTGCTTCCTCCTTTGCTTGCTAATTTTATAGCCAAGTTCCCTCAAGTAAATCTTTCATTATTGAATGGGAATTCCAGAGAGATAGAGGCTGCTTTGCAGGAGCATCGCATTGATTTAGGGCTGGTAGAGGGCATTTGTCGCTTGCCCAATCTTAGATATACTACATTTTTACAGGATGAATTAGTGGCAGTTGTTCATACAGGTAGCAAGCTTTCATTGCCTGATGAGATAACTCCGGAGGATTTATCCAGAATTCCGCTTGTACTCAGGGAGAGAGGTTCGGGCACACTGGATGTTTTTGAGAGAGCTTTGTCCGAACATAATATGAAATTATCATCCTTGAATGTACTTTTATATTTAGGCAGTACAGAGAGTATCAAGTTGTTTTTAGAACATACAGATTGTATCGGAATTGTTTCTATCCGTTCTATCAGTCGTGAATTACTTTCAGGTACTTTTCGTGTTATTGAGATTAAAGGTATGCCAATGCTACGTGAGTTCTGTTTTGCACAACCGCAAGGACAGGAGAGTGGGTTATCACAAGTTTTGATGCAGTTTGCTATGCATCATAACAAAAAGTTATAGAGTATAATTAGATGCAATTGGCATATACCGACAAGTAGCCGTATCTTTGCACCCGAAAAATAAATAAAGATAATAAGATATGGTATCAGCTATTACGAAAACGTTGAGGACAAACAACAAAACGGTCTATGTTTCTTTGCTTTCTATTTTGACTTTCTTTTTAATGTTGGATTATATTCCCGGTTTGCAAGCACTTTCTACATGGGTTACTCCGCCATTGGCTCTTTTTCTAGGATTAGCTTTTGCGTTGACTTGCGGACAGGCCCATCCGAAATTTAACAAAAAGACATCTAAATATCTATTACAATATTCTGTTGTAGGATTAGGGTTTGGTATGAATTTACATTCAGCTCTTGCTTCCGGTAAAGAAGGAATGGAGTTTACGATTGTTTCAGTAATTGGCACTCTGATTTTAGGATGGTTCATTGGGCGTAAGTTTTTAAAGGTAGATCGTAACACCTCTTATCTCATCAGTTCAGGAACTGCTATCTGTGGTGGTAGCGCTATTGCTGCTGTAGGGCCTGTAGTAAAGGCTAATGATAGTGAAATGTCTGTGGCATTGGCGACTATATTTATATTGAATGCTCTTGCGCTTTTTATATTTCCGGTGATCGGACACGCTTTAAATATGAGTCAGCATGAATTTGGAACATGGGCCGCAATTGCCATTCATGATACAAGCTCTGTGGTGGGGGCCGGTGCAGCATACGGTGAAGAAGCTTTGAAAGTTGCTACTACCATCAAATTGACACGTGCTCTTTGGATTATTCCGATGGCATTTGCTACTTCGTTCATATTTAAGAGCAAAGGGCAGAAGATTAGTATTCCTTGGTTTATCTTCTTCTTTGTATTGGCTATGATTGTGAATACTTATTTGTTGGGTAGTGTACCTGAATTGGGGGCCGCTATCAATGGGTTGGCTCGCAAAACATTGACTATCACTATGTTCTTTATTGGAGCTTCTCTCTCATTGGATGTTGTGAAGTCCGTAGGCATCAAACCTTTGATACAAGGAGTGCTTCTGTGGGTAGTGATCAGTTTGAGCACTCTGGCCTATATTTATTGGTTCTAATTTCAGGATAAATAGTTATTATACAATAAGGTACGATGTATTTGGGCATCGTACCTTATTGTATAATAACTATTTTATGATTTTCTACTTTATATTCATGTTTTTGAGCCCTTGGTCAATTCTTTTTAATTTGTCGTTTAAGGTACTTAGTTCTTCTTTATAATTCGTATCTATCGAATTTAAATTATAGGTTCCGCTTAACTCTCCCATGTCTTTTTGATTGTCCGAATTTCCTTTTTTAAAGTAAGTAACCGGTTTATTATTTGCATAAAACAGATCTCCTGATATTATAAAGTTTTGACTGGTGCTTTGGTATAACATTAACTTCTTGATATCATCCGTAGTCATGTCCCCTTCCATATATACAAATTTTAGAGAAGATGCTCCGTTCATTACCATAATCAGTTCTTTCACTTTACTTCCTTTGCGATTTACATAAACTTCCGAACCGGAAACCGTACTTTTTTGTTTCATCAATAATTCGTATTTGGATGATTGCACCAATGAACGGATATCTTTGGCCATTTCTTCACGTACCTTATTATCATGTGTAGAGAGCACTTGGACAGAGTTCAAATGTTCTGCTACTTTACCTATATAAAGGTCCTTCATAAATAGATTCGGATTTAATTCCATCATTGCTTTAGAGATATAAACAGAGGATACCCCTTTCATGTCATTGTACTTGTTGAATAAGTTTTTTTGTGCCTGGCAAAGCAGAGGAGACAATAGCAGTACGCATGCCAAAATAAATTTCATTGTTTTCATAATTGTTTATTATTTAATTTCATTTCTTACTTCTTGATGTATTTTTCTCATATCTATCTGGCTTTCTTTCACCTCATTGAGTCCATAGTTGAGGTTGGCAGAAATCTCCAGTAAGGTTGCCTGTAACATCCGGTAGGCTTCTTCCGGATCGGAGAATGTATCTTGTGGGGTGGGTGGGCACACATTTTTGCTTAAATTGTCAATCCCGTATCCAATGCCTATAAGCAATAATATGGTAGCTGCAACCCCTCCAATCCAGCGCCAGCTGTTTTTGGAGTTATTGGGGCGGAAAAAGTGTTGTTCTTTCTCGGCCATTTCGTCAATCAGCAGATTTAGTTTGTCTTCCAGATGTGCAGGAACTTCTATATCTTGGTCGGCATCCGGGCAAAGATTGAGAAAAATTTCTTTGTCCTTCAGCAGATGTCCGGGCACTTCCGTTGTTCTGAAATAATTTCTCAGCACCTCTTCTTGGCTCTCGGTAGTGGTTCCCTCATAAAATTCGGCGAGCAGCCTTTCAATTTCTTCGACTTTCATAATTATTCCATTTATTAAATTCTTCACGTATCTTTTTTCTTGCCCGTGACAGTAGCACACGGACGTTTATAGAGTTTAATCCAGTGACTTGTTCTATCTCTTCGTATGAACAACCTTTAATATCGCGCATATTTATGATTCGTTGCTGTTGTTCGGGTAAGTGGGCAATAATATCTTTTAGTTGTCGTACCCCTTCACGTGCTTCCAGATTGTCCGGTTGAAAAACATCTTGGGCGGCTGATAGCTCCACGCTTTGTCGGGACAGAACATACTTTCCTGAACGAAGCAAATCAAAACACATATTTTTTACTAAAGTGACACTGAATGCTTCAGGATTGCTGATAACCGACAGTCCTTCCCGTTTATCCCACAGCTTCAGATAGGCTTCTTGCACTAAGTCTTCCGCATCAGCAGCATTCTCCAATAGTCGATAGGCCACGCAGTACAGCTTGCGATGATAGGGTAGAAACTCTCTTTTAAAACTTTCGGTATCCATGTGTTCGTTCTTGTCAATGTTTATATCCTTAAGACGTAACGGGAGGAATTTTGTTACAAAGAAAGCGAAAAAAGAATAAGTAAGATGAAGATCTTTGGCGAAAAAGATGTACTTTTAATGACTGAATTAAAAATAGATACTATGAGTCAAAATGAAACAACAAAATTGGACATTATTGTAGAAGTATTAGGTGAGAGAGAGCCGGAGATACGACGTTTGGTTATCTTGGACGACCGGTTAAGGATGTTTGCCGAATCTAACGATGAAAATGGTCCGGGCATACCTATCGAGTTGGTAGCGGAGTGGGCTACGCTGCTGAATAAATATTATCCGTTGGCATTGGAAAAACGGAATATGATGAATTAAGATATATATAATAAACGATCGGCGGTTGTTCGATAGAACACTGCCGATCGTTGTTTATTGATTACACTTACTTGTGCTCTCTCAACTTTTCAAAGATCAGTCCTTCCAATTCTTCAGCAAGTTCTGGATTGTCGGCGATACATTGTTTTGCTGCATCGCGACCTTGGCCCAATTTTGTGTCGTTGTAGCTATACCATGAACCGCTTTTCTTGATAATTCCCAAATCCGCTCCCAGGTCAATGATTTCTCCCGAATGTGATATGCCTTCACCAAACATAATATCGAATTCTGCCTTGCGGAAAGGAGGAGCTACCTTATTTTTCACAACTTTGACTTTCGTCTGCTTACCAATCACTTCTTCACCGTCTTTGATCTGCTGTGAACCGCGGATATCCAAACGTACGGAAGCATAGAATTTTAATGCATTACCACCGGTTGTTGTCTCCGGATTACCGAACATTACACCGATTTTCTCACGCAACTGGTTGATGAAGATACAGGTTGTACGAGTTTTGCTTACAGCTGATGTTAACTTACGTAATGCCTGTGACATTAGGCGGGCTTGCAAGCCCACTTTGTTGTCACCCATATCCCCTTCAATTTCAGCTTTCGGAGTCAAGGCGGCTACAGAGTCCACTACGATGATGTCAATAGCTGAAGAGCGTATCAATTGCTCTGCAATTTCCAACGCCTGTTCTCCGTTATCGGGTTGCGAGATGAACAGGTTATCCACATCTACTCCCAGTTTAGCCGCATAGAAGCGGTCAAAAGCATGTTCCGCATCAATGAAAGCGGCAATTCCACCGGCTTTTTGTGCTTCTGCAATGGCGTGGATGGCCAGTGTCGTTTTACCGGATGATTCCGGACCATAAATTTCAATGATTCTTCCACGGGGATAACCGCCTACGCCTAATGCAGCATTCAGTGCTATCGAACCTGTTGGAATTACTTCTACTTGTTCTACCACTTCTTCACCCATTTTCATGATAGAACCTTTACCGAAGCTTTTCTCTATCTTGTCCATGGCAGCCTGTAAGGCTTTTAATTTTTCGCTTGATGCCATTTTATTATTATCTGTTTCAAAGTTTAATTCGTCTTCTTTCTTTGCCATAATGATCGATTTATAAAATTTGTGAAGCGTGTTCTTTGGTCTTTACCTCTTTGGGTCCGATGATCCGTTCGATAACTCCCTCTTCATTGATAAGGAAAGTTGTGCGTAAAGTACCCATATAAGCACGGCCATATAGCTTTTTTTCTCCCCATACTCCAAATTGTTCTACCAATTTTTTATCAGTATCGGCAATCAGGGTGAATGGCAGATTGTTTTTCTCAATAAATTTCTGGTGTGACTTTTCATTGTCTACACTTACACCGATCACTTCATATCCGGCTTTACGTAGCTCTGCGTAATTATCCCGAAGGCTACAGGCTTGGGCCGTACAGCCGGAAGTGTTATCTTTAGGGTAGAAATAAAGGACAATTTTTCTTCCTTTATAGTTGTTGAGGCGTACCTCTTCACCCTTTTCATTGATACCCAGCAATTCTGGGGCTTTATCTCCTACGTTCATTTTTGATGATTCTTCCAATAATAAATATGCCGATTGACTTACTTAGGGTTAGGCATAGCCAATAGGCATATTGTTATGTTGATTACAGTTCCAAATTTCCATCGAATACTTCGTGCCAAGGCAAGCCTTGTTTATTCAATTGTTCCATAAACGGATCCGGATTAAACTCTTCCACGTTGTTTACACCCGGACGTTTCCATTCGCCTTTAAAGAACATCATGGCACCGATCATAGCCGGTACGCCTGTGGTATAACTTACTCCTTGCATACCTGTTTCTTTATATGCCTCTTCGTGACTACAGTTATTATATACATAGTAGGTGCGTTCTTTGCCATCTTTCAGACCACGAATGCGGCAACCGATAGAAGTTTCACCTTCGTAATTTTCACCCAAATCCTGAGGATTAGGTAACACGGCTTTCAGGAATTGCAGCGGAACGATCTTTTGTCCATTGTAATCTATTTCGTCAATACGCGCCATTCCGATATTCTGAATCACACGCAAATGAGTCAGATATTCCTGACCGAATGTCATCCAGAAACGTGCTCGTTTGATGGTCGGGAAGTTTTTGACTAATGATTCCAATTCTTCGTGATACAACAGATATGAATCACGGGGACCGATGTTTGGATATGTCAGATCTTTATGAATTTCCAGTGGACCTGTGGTCACCCATTGGCCATTTTCATAATAACGTCCGTTCTGGGTGATCTCGCGGATATTGATTTCCGGATTGAAGTTTGTTGCAAAAGCTTTATGATGATTTCCGGCATTGCAGTCTACTATATCCAGATATTGAATCTCATCAAAATAATGTTTGGCGGCATATGCCGTATAAATACCACTTACTCCCGGATCGAATCCACAACCTAAAATGGCGGTGAGGCCGGCTTCTTTGAAACGTTCATGATAGGCCCATTGCCAACTGTACTCAAAGTGAGCTTCATCTTTAGGCTCATAATTAGCGGTATCCAGGTAGTTGACTTCTGCTTTTAGGCAGGCTTCCATGATGGTCAGGTCCTGATAAGGCAATGCAACGTTAATGACCATTTCCGGTTTAAAATCGTTGAAGAGTGCTACCAGTTCGTCCACATTATCAGCATCCACTTGGGCTGTTTTTATGTTGGGATTGCCGATGGCTTTCACGATGTCGTCACATTTTGACTTCGTGCGGCTGGCGATCATGATATCAGTAAATACATCGGCATTTTGTGCCACTTTGTGTGCTACAACGGTACCTACACCGCCTGCACCGATAATAAGAACTCTACCCATTTCTTTAATTAAGAATTTTAAATTAAGAATTTAAGAATTGTTGATGGAACAAATATACGGCATTATTTCAGAATATTCGACGATTTAAGTTTCTTTATTTAGCCCGGAGCAAGATGCCATTTTCAAATTCCAATATCTTTCCTCTATATAACCAGGTTTCAAAGCGGGAGTCTGTCCGAATTCTGATTTCTATCGGTTCTCCTATTGCTAATTTGCATTCTTCGGTTGTCATGCCCGGTTTTACTTCTCCTTTGGCAAGCATAAGCCAGTTGGATTCACTAATGTTTGGATATTTCTTTCGTATGTCGGAGAATCCGAAAAGGTCCTCTATGAAATCTTCATTTTTAAGGATCGGATCATATTTCAAATCTACTTTGACTTGATATGTGTTTCCTTGAATATCTGTCAGAAGGTGTGTAGCTGATGTTCCTGCCTTTTCAGGTTGTACATCTTTGATATGTAATGGGGTATAACGTAATAACTCTGTTTGCTTGACTCGAATTGTCTTTTGAGGATAAACAGACTGTCCGATGTATTTGGACTGGATAGACTCTCTGGTTTTGACATCCGGATTGGTGAAAGAAAATGCATTTGGAAAATAGTTTATTCTTTTTTCCGCTTGAAAATCTGCAGGTTCCATACCGGAGTTGGTCCTGGACATGGCTACATTAATATAATAAGAAACTCCCTTGCGGTCAATAAAAGTGATTTTTACCGGGAAGGACTTGTTACCGACATCTATTGTTGTAATTTTGACAGGTTCACCTTTCGCGATATTGACTTCTCTATATCCTGAATAGCTGTTGGCATCGTCTGTTTTTGCTATGGTAGTACGCGTATAGAGCGTTTTCCCAATTAATAATTTCTTGGCCTTGTTTACATCTTGCAGATAGACGAGGGCAGGGATGCTGGCATACGGATTTTGATCACACAAATCGTTCAGTCTGACATCTTTCATCTCATAATAGTATTTATGATCTTCACACTGGAATATGAATCGGGAAGTATAAATCTTGCCGATATACGTTTCATGTACAGTTTCTTCCGAACCGGTATATTCCAGCGTTTTACTTTTGAGCAAATCGTTGTCGACTTCTTTCCCATCTTCATATTTGCATAATATGGGGACGAATTCATCACTACTATCGGGGATGAACATAAACTTCATTCCGGGTGTCCATTTACATAACTGCTTTAAGGGGAAATGTGTTGTTATGAAATCCGTTTCTTCATCGGGTGATAGGGAGCCGGGGGAGGAGGAACTTGCAAAATGGCTGTTTTGTGCAAGTAATGTTCTGGTGGCTATCAAAAGAAGGAGTAATAAGGTTCTGAGGCGTCTTTTCATGATTATATTTTGTTAAATTGAACTATTCGTTTGTTTGTTCTGTTTATCTTAATTCGGCAAATGTATCAACTTTATGTTATTTTTTTATATATTTGCGCCGATATTTAACTTAAACAGTATGACAATGAAAAAAGTATTACTTTCAATTTGTATGGTGAGTGCAGTATTCGCTATGTCATCTTGCGGTTCGACAAAAGAAGCCGCTTCTTTATCATCTTTAAATGGTGAATGGAATATCATTGAAGTGAATGGCTCGGCCATTGTGCCGGCAGAAAATCAGGAATTGCCGTTTATTGGTTTTGATACAGCTACGGGTAAAGTATATGGTAATAGTGGTTGTAACCGTATGATGGGATCTATAGATCTCAATTCAAAACCCGGTACTATTGATATGAGCCGATTGGGGAGTACCCGTATGGCTTGTCCGGATATGACGACAGAACAAAATGTGCTGAATGCATTGGGACAGGTGAAGAGTTATAAAAAACTGGGTAAACATAATATGGCTCTTTGCAACGCTTCCAATCGTCCGGTAGTCGTTCTTCAGAAGAAAGCTTCGGATGTAAAGTTGTCTGCTTTGAATGGTGAATGGAAAATCGAAGAAGTGAATGGAGAAGCTATCCCTTCGGGCATGGAAAAACAACCGTTTATCAATTTTGACGTGAAGAAGAAGTCCATTCATGGCAATGCGGGATGTAATTTGATTAATGGAGGATTTGAAACAGATAAGGAGAATCCCCGTTCCATTTCTTTCCCTAATGTTATTTCTACTATGATGGCTTGTCCTGATATGGAAGTGGAAGGTAAAGTGATGAAAGCTATCAACGAGGTGAAGTCATTCGATGTGTTATCCGGAGGAGGTATCGGATTTTATAGTGCAGACGGAACACTGGTAATGGTACTTGTGAAAAAATAAAAAAACGCTTGATGGAGGGAACCTGCTCTCTTATTAGTGATATATTCAAACGCAAAGGGGATACTTACAAGCATCCCCTTTGCGTTTGAATATAGTAGCTGATGCAGAAAGTATCTTTGTAAATGGAATACTAGACAGTCACATTAGTTCATTAAGTAGTCTTGTGCTCCAGTGGAAATAGTCTATTCGTGTACTTCTATTTATTGATATATGAATTCCGTAGTATGATCCATACGATAATAGGGGATCCAAACAAGGCAGTAACTGCGTTGATAGGTAGGGTACCTTGCATTCCGGGTAGTTGGGAAATTAAATCGCAGACTAACAGTGTGATGGCACCACAGAGCATGGAGGCTGGAAGAATGATGCGGTGGTTGGGGCTGCCGAATAAGCCACGGGCTACGTGAGGCATCGTGATGCCGATAAAGGCTATGGGACCGGTAAAAGCAGTGGAGGTTCCTGCCAGGAGTGCTGTAGCCAGGATAATCCAAAGCCGCAGCCGGGGAACGGAGACCCCTAATCCGTTGGCGTAGTTTTTTCCCAGCAGCAAGATGTTGAGTTGTTTTTGTAATAGTAATGCAGTCAGAATTCCACAGGCAATGACAGGTGCCATCACGCTCATCTGTTCCCAGCCTACTGAAGAAAGACTTCCAAAAGTCCAGGTGATGAATAGCTTCAGGGTATCCGGATTACTCATACTTTGCAGGATACTCACGATGGCACCGGCAAAGTTACCAAACATCATACCTATAATCAGTAACGAGATGGTTTGAGGAATTTTGATAGAGACAATAATAACCAATAATAAAACCCCTATAGCTCCAATAATAGCAGCAGTCACTTGTCCCCAACCTGTAATGAGCCACAACGGAAGAGAAGAGGTGCCGAGAGTCAGTAAGGCTACTCCTAAGCTGGCACCGGAAGTTACTCCCAACACATCGGGACCAGCCAGTGGGTTGTGAAACAGAGTTTGCATCAACACTCCGGCAACGGAGAGTGAGGCTCCTGCCAAAATGGCTGTCAGTGCTTTAGGGAGTCGGTGGTTCAAGATGATTTCCCGGTAGATAAGGTTATCGTTGCTACCGATAAAAGTATTCCATACGTCACGTATAGACAAGCTAACGCTTCCGATGGCGATATCTGCCAGAAAGGCCAAAACTAACAATCCTATTAATAGTAAAAACAGTCGGTAGTGTTTCATTTACTCTTTAATTTATCCATGTAGGTCAATTCGTACTCCGGTAATAGGTTCGGATGAACGATTTTAATCATATCATTCAATAACAGATCCGGGCGGGCTACTCCACTTTCCCAATAATCGTTTCCTCCGGCAATGTTTGTCCGTTTGTTTATATGATATACATTACCATTTTTATAGGATTTAAATAGTTTGTATTTGGGATCCATCTTTCCCAAATCTTCGAGTGTGTTGGCTTGTACACCTACCCAGATATCAGCTTGGTTGAAGTGTATCAAAGCTTCTTCGATACTGCTGGATATACTTCCGGAAACTGTGGTGTCATTGGCATAATAGTAGTTGGCACCTGCATCGCGAAAGAGTTGCGCATTGTAGCTTCTTCCACTTGGCATGGACCAAGTTCCCCTATAATCTTGTCCGGAAAGAATGGAAGGAGCGTATGATAATTTTTCAGCCTTCTTTTTGATTTCATTGTATTGTTCTGCTATCTGACTAAAGATACTGTCAGCAAGCTTTTCTTTATCGAAAAAAGCTCCTATGAACTTAATCCACTCTGCACGTCCCAAGATGGACTTCTCCTGCCATTCGATATTATACAAAATGGGTAATCCTGTTTGTTTCATACGCCGGCCGTTTTCATCCTCGGCATTGTAGGCAGAAGTCATTACGGCCTGTGGATGTAGTAGAAGTAGGTTTTCTATGTCCAGATTGAAAGCGTCACCTAAATCCTTTATTGTTCCATCTTTTACACCTTGAAGGATAGTAGGGTTATAAATGTAATTTGAGTTGCAGACTCCCGTGACTTTGTCCAGTTCTCCAAGAAGTTCGAGGAATCCCAGATGAGTGGCTGAGTTGGTCATTATACTCTTTAGAGGAATTACTACTTTTAGTCCGTCAGTAGGAACTGCCTGACCTTCGTTTTTCACCAGATAGTAGGTATCATAAATTTCTCCTGGTTTCCAGGGATTGTATACTGTAATTGTGGTGTATCCGGAGGAATGTGTTATACCAAATCCTTGGGCGTATGAAAGTGGAACGGAAGTCCCGTTTTCGGTGTTGGAAACTACTTTCTGCTTATCTTGGCAAGCGGTTAGCAGAAGTGAGATTAATGCGAAAAGGACAAAAGAGAATCGGGTCATCATATCTGAATTTTGAATAGTCGTGGCGCAAAAATACAAGATTATTCCGGATTATAAGTCTGCTAAGTTGGGAAAATGCTATAAAATCGGGGATGAAAGAAAGTAAGTGGAATGTGTTTTTAAACGTACGTTTATTTGTTCACAAAGATAGGGCTAATATTTAAATACACAAAGTGTTTAATAAAAAAACTTGTTTTTTACTTCTATTTTAATTGAAATAACCTCATTCTCAAATAGGTGATAGTTGTTAGGGTTTATATTTTCTCTTTTCATTTTTATGTATCCTTTCTCGTAATAAATCACTCGTTTTTGGTGTGTTTTTAAACGTACGTTTAAAAACACATCTTTTGGACTATAATGTATTGATAATAAGAATGTTTTATTGAGATTTTATAAAAAGTTAACTGCTATGGTTTTATTAGGATGTATTCTTGGAAGTGTGATATTGGGACTACTCGCTTGTCTGATATGGATACTTTATGATTTTCGGAGATTTAAGAAGAAAAATAATTTTATAGAATGAGTTAGAAAGATGGGCAAGAAAGTATTAGTCTTTTTACTGTTGCTATCATTTATCGGATGGACAAAGGCTCGACAGGAAGAGTTACAAAATGGTACGGAGCAGAGTAAACAACTCCAGGTTTTTGGACGCAATATATTTGCCAGCCGGAATTTGTCATTTGAGCCAAATTTAAATATTCCTACTCCGGAAAATTATAGGTTGGGGCCGGGGGATGAAGTGATTATCGATGTATGGGGAACTTCGGAAAATACGGTACGAGAGACTATTTCTCCGGAAGGTAATATCATGGTGGAGAATATCGGTCCTATCTACCTGAGTGGTATGAATATGGAGGAGGCTGAACGGTATTTGCGGCATGAATTTAGTAAGATTTATGCAGCTATCTCCGGAGAATCGGCACATATCAAGGTGACGTTAGGAAAAATACGTTCCATTATGGTCAATGTGATGGGAGAGGTCGAAGTTCCCGGTACGTATCGGTTATCGGCTTTTGCATCGGTGTTTCATGCTTTGTATCGTGCCGGAGGAGTTAATCGTATAGGCAGTTTACGAACCATTCAAGTCGTACGAAGTGGTATGAAAGTAGCTGATGTGGATGTGTATGAGTATATTATGAAAGGAAAACTTACAGATGATATACGTTTGTCGGAAGGAGATGTGATTTTGGTATCCCCTTATGAAAATTTGGTTGGTATATCGGGAAAGGTGAAGAGACCGATGATCTATGAAATGAAACATGGAGAAAGTTTAGCTACTTTGATTGGTTATACGGGTGGATTTACCGGAGATGCTTATCGGAATACGGTCCGTCTGGTGCGTCGTAGCGGAAGGGAGAAGCAAATATATAATGTGGACCAACAGGATTACGATAACTTTATTCTGACTGATAACGATGAAGTGTCCGTTGAGGCGGTATTGGGACGTTTTTCAAATAAAGTAGAAATTCATGGAGCGGTTTATCGTGCAGGCATGTATCAGTTGGATAGTGTGACGGGGACTATAAAGCGGCTGATACAACAGGCGGAAGGTCTTCGTGGAGATGCTTTTCTTAATAGAGCCTTGTTGAGGCGGGAGCGTGAAGATTTGTCTCATGAAATGATTCCTGTTGATCTGAAAAAACTTATGGAAGGAACTGCACCCGATTTACCTCTGCAAAAGAATGATGTACTCTATATCTCAAGTATAAAGGAATTGGAAGAAGAAGGAGTTCTCTTCATTTATGGTGACGTGGCAAAACCGGGCTATTTTCCCTTTGCGCGGAATATGAGTGTTCAGGACTTGATTTTAAAAGCTGGCGGATTATTGGAATCGGCTTCGACTGTTCGTATCGATGTGTCACGACGAATTAAAGATCCTAAAAGTGTTTCTTCTTCTACTGTGATAGGGAAAAGCTTTACAGTAGAATTGAAAAATGGACTGTTGATAGGAGAGAGCAATACACTGAAATTGGAACCTTATGATATGGTGTTTGTACGTAGAAGTCCAGGGTATCAAAAGCAGGCAAATGTGACGGTCAATGGGGAAGTTACATTTACAGGAAACTATGCGCTGACTAAAAAGAATGAACGGCTGAGTGACTTGATAGCAAAAGCCGGAGGGTTATCGAAGAGCGCCTATGCGAAAGGTGCGCGTCTGATGCGCAGGATGACAGTGGATGAAATCCGGCAAAAGCAAGATGCAGTTCGGTTTGCAACAAAGGGAACCGGAAAAGATTCGGTCTCTTTATCTTCTTTGGAAGTGGATCAGACTTACTCTGTCGGTATTGAACTTGAAAAAGCTCTGGCAAAGCCGAAATCGGATGAAGATCTGGTATTACGGGAGGGCGACGTACTTTTTGTTCCTAAGTATGTCAGTACCGTGACTGTTAACGGTGCTGTGATGTACCCCAATACTGTGCTTTATCAGAAAGGATGTGGAATTGATTATTATATAGGACAAGCCGGTGGTTTTGGAAACCGGGCCTTGAAACGGCGTGCTTATGTTGTATATATGAATGGTACAGTCTCCCGATTGAGAAGAAATACGGCAAATGCCATTGAACCTGGGTGTGAAATAATTGTGCCCAGCAAAGGAGAACGGAAGAAAATGACTACGGCAGGAGCTGTTGGCATGAGTAGCTCCATTGCTTCTATAGCTGCGATGGTTGCTTCGATGGTGAGTTTAACAAAATAAGAAATAGATGAATACAAACGAAAGGCCCGAAATGACAGAAAAACAGTCATGTCATTGGTATCTTGCTTTTACTGCTTCTCGGGCAGAGCAACGCGTGAAGCAAGAACTGGATCAGCGGAAAGTCCGAAACTATCTTCCACTACGTAAAATTACTTATCAATGGCAGGGACGTTCCAGGGAGGCATTATGTCCACAAATAGCTCGTTGCGTCCTTATTTGGACGTCATTGTCCGACATTCGGCAGTTATCCGGAATATCAGGATTGATTATTCCTCAAAACATCTGGGATTATCGTGTTCCGGAATGGCAGGTGGAAAGTTATCAACTCTTGTTTTCTCAAATGGATACCGCCGTGGAATGGATACCCGATTGCTTGGAATCCGCCACAATGGTTCGTGTTACAGGAGGTCCTTTGACTGGGTTAGTGGGCGAACTGGATACTTCGGACACAGGGTTTCGGATAAGGATCCGTTTTCATTCTATGGGATGTTTTCGTGTTGCTGTACCTGAAGAATGGATTGAAAAATTTTAAGAACCTGTTTGAATCTACAAGTTTGTATGAACAAAAATTGAACGCTTTTCTAAGTCCATCCTTAGGTTTGTTGCTGTCAGAGACATATCGATGGCTGTAGAGAAATAAGAGATGTTCGAAAACAGGATCTAACTATTACTTTTTCTTTTTTTCATCTCAACGATAATTCCTCGTCTGTTACAGGGCGGGGAATTATTATTTCATTTTCCCTGTAACTTTGACTCTTTTTCATCTTTCAAGTGACAATAGAATGTCAAAATCTGACTTTCTGTCAGAGTCCTGTCATTTTCGATCTTACTCAACCTTTTGGCACAAGGTTTGTTTTTTTATAGTCGTCCGCTTAAGACAAACTCCTGAAGGGGGTGCGGGAACAACCGGACAAAAGAAACTGAAATAATAATAAATAAAAGAATAACGATCATGGGAAAAATTATTGGTATTGACTTAGGAACTACAAACTCTTGTGTTTCTGTATTTGAAGGAAACGAACCTGTAGTAATTGCAAATAGTGAAGGTAAACGTACAACTCCTTCTATTGTGGCATTTGTAGATGGCGGAGAACGTAAAGTCGGTGATCCTGCAAAACGTCAGGCTATCACGAACCCTACCCGTACAATTTTCTCTATCAAACGTTTCATGGGTGAGAATTGGGATCAGGTACAAAAAGAAATAGCACGCGTTCCTTATAAAGTAGTGAAAGGTGATAACAACACTCCACGTGTGGATATTGACGGACGCCTGTATACTCCACAGGAAATTTCAGCAATGATTCTGCAGAAGATGAAGAAAACAGCTGAGGATTATCTGGGACAAGAAGTAACAGAAGCTGTGATTACCGTTCCTGCATATTTCTCTGATTCGCAGCGTCAGGCAACTAAAGAAGCCGGACAGATTGCCGGTTTGGAGGTTAAACGTATTGTAAACGAACCGACAGCGGCTGCGTTGGCTTATGGTCTTGATAAGGCTCATAAAGATATGAAGATTGCCGTATTCGACTTAGGTGGAGGTACATTCGATATTTCTATCTTGGAGTTCGGTGGCGGCGTATTCGAGGTGCTTTCTACAAATGGTGACACCCATTTGGGTGGTGATGACTTTGACCAGGTTATTATCGATTGGCTGGTTCAGGAATTTAAGAACGATGAAGGTGCCGACCTGACTCAGGATCCGATGGCTATGCAGCGTTTGAAAGAAGCTGCTGAAAAAGCGAAGATTGAATTGTCATCTTCTACAAGCACTGAAATCAACTTGCCGTATATTATGCCGGTAGGTGGTGTACCTAAGCACTTGGTTAAGACGCTGACTCGCGCTAAATTTGAATCTTTGGCTCACAACTTGATTCAGGCTTGTCTTGAACCCTGTAAGAAAGCAATGCAGGATGCAGGTTTGAGTAACTCGGATATTGATGAAGTAATCCTCGTAGGTGGTTCTTCTCGTATTCCGGCTGTACAGAAGCTGGTTGAAGATTTCTTTGGTAAAACTCCTTCAAAGGGGGTTAATCCGGATGAAGTTGTAGCTGTAGGTGCTGCTGTTCAGGGTGCTGTGCTGACTGATGAAATCAAAGGTGTGGTATTGTTGGATGTTACTCCGTTGTCAATGGGTATCGAAACACTGGGTGGTGTGATGACTAAATTGATTGACGCTAATACTACAATCCCTGCACGTAAGAGCGAAACATTCTCTACTGCTGCCGACAATCAGACAGAAGTTACCATTCACGTTCTGCAAGGTGAACGTCCGATGGCTGCACAAAATAAATCAATCGGTCAGTTCAATCTGACTGGAATTGCTCCGGCACGTCGTGGCGTTCCTCAAATTGAGGTAACTTTCGATATCGATGCCAACGGTATTCTGAAAGTATCTGCAAAGGATAAGGCTACTGGTAAAGAACAGGCTATCCGTATCGAGGCTTCCAGCGGTTTGAGCAAAGAGGAAATCGAAAAAATGAAGGCTGAAGCTGAGGCTAATGCAGAGGCTGATAAGAAAGAACGTGAGAAGATTGATAAACTGAATCAGGCTGACAGTTTGATCTTCCAGACTGAGACTCAGTTGAAGGAATTGGGTGATAAGTTACCGGCAGATAAGAAAGCTCCGATCGAGGCTGCTCTCCAGAAACTGAAAGATGCTCACAAAGCTCAGGATATGACAACTATCGATAGCGCTATGGCTGAACTGAATACTGCATTCCAGGCTGCAAGTGCCGAAATGTATGCTCAGAGCGGTGCACAAGGTGGTGCACAGGCCGGTCCGGATATGAACGCAGGTCAGTCAAATGCCGGACAAAATAATGGCAAACAAGACGATAATGTTCAGGATGCTGACTTTGAGGAAGTCCACTAATATCTATAAGAAAACAGATAATATATGATGGAAAAGAGTCGTAAATCACTGATTTACGGCTCTTTTCGCGTTTAGACAGTATTAGGTTATTGTGATATATTTATCAATATTTAGCTTATATTTAGCTTATATTTGGCACGTATTTGGCACGCGTCTTAATGAATGAAAATGTGACTCTTATTGACTCTTATTTGCGTTTATTGAATTCTAATGCTACTTTTGCAGTAAATTATAAATTATAGTTATGCCAGGCAGTAGTATTTTAATTCCAAGAATCTGTGAATATTGTGATAAACCCTTTTTGGCAAGAAATGTAAACACTCGTTTTTGTAGTGCTGCTTGCAATAATAAAAGTTTACGCGCAAGGAGAAAAAGAGAAAAAGAAGAGCAGAGGCAAATAAGTCTTTTGGATACAAAAAAAGAAAAAATTGCTGATATTCAAACTAGGCCTTATATTTCTGTATCGGAAGCTGCTCAGTTAATAGGTGTTTCTAAAAGCACAGTTAGACGAATGGTTCGAAGAGGTATGCTTGTAGGTGTAAATTTAGGAATTAGACTGACCAGAATTGATCGTACTCAATTAGAACAATTGTTTACTTCTATTGTTGTGCCAGAAAAGCAAAAAACATCAAAAGTCTATGAATTAGACAAATGTTATACTATTGGAGAATACCTGAGAAAATATAATATTCCGGAATGCAGATTAGAAAGCATAATTAGAGCTTTTAATATTCCTAAACGTAAGGTAGGAAATTATGTTTATATTCCAAGGGTAGAGATTGATAAGGTATTGAATAAAATAGATTAAAGTATGGAGAAGGCATAACTTCTTCGTCATTTCATTATTATTTAGAGGAATGCCTCATGTCTTTATAACCAAATAAAAGAACATCAATATTTGCCCACGACAATTCCTTCGATAAAAGTTTGCATGGGGGCTGGGGTGCGTTTTTTGTGTGTTGTAGGAGTTCATCCACGCATCAGGGTGAGCTTGTAACTGCTCGATAGAGGTGTAAATTTTCTTTCTGAATGCGATTGCATAGAACTCATTACTCCCCGTACTTATCGAATCGTTGCCGAAAGACTTCGGACAGATGGACACGCATGTGGAGCCGTTTGTCGAGGGGTGCCCTCTTTTTCTGAATAAGACAGACCTATCCGAGAATCCGCTACGTCATCAACGACTCCAACGGAGCCCTGATTAATGTTTAGCGCATCATCAGGGATTCCCCGGAAGAGTTGATCGGAGTGCTTGCACGGATACAGGAAGAATACATCGCACTGGAAGAACATGTCCGAAGAAGGGCCTACTTCATGGAGAAACGTAACTATTACAATGAAGGTAACCCGGAGGACGTCACCCGTGCCGCCCTGTTCATTTTTTTATGCGTACCTGCTAAACGGTATCTATTCTGTAAACCGAAGTGGGAAACTGTCCGTTACCTTTGGCTTTGGGGGCCGGGTAAAGCTACTGGAAGAGGAACTGATCCGCTTCAACCACAAATTGCTACAAGATGTCGTTATCCTGGATGGTGACTACCAACAGACTGAGAAATATCTTGGGAGCAAATCCTTTTTTTATTATAAACCGGTCAATGAGAGCAATGCCTGTACCTCGTACATGTCACAGAATTTCGGAGATGAAGAGCAAGTCAGCCTGGCTGATTTCTGCAAGGAAATAGGCGAAGCCGGTGGCAAATGAATGCTTTCCAACTCCGACCCCCGTCAGGAGAATCCTCAGGACACTTTCTTCGACGGCCTCTATGCCGGATTCCATATCCAGCGAATCAGTATCTTCCGTTCTATCTGTTCCATCGCGGAGAAGAGAGAAGCGGTCAATGAATTGCTGATTCGGAATTACTAATCTTAGTATTTCGGAAAAGGATTTAGGGTTTCCGGTGTCAATCAGAGGCCCTAAATCAATATTTGTCGGATTTTACTAATCCGATATTTTCCATTGCTTTCCATATATTAGTATATGATTCTCCATCTATCCCAAATGATTGGGCACGCTGGAAAGCCATATGTAATTGTCCTTCGACACACATATCAAGTACCCATTTTTGATTTTTCAGAAATGATTCCGTTTTATCAAAATCTTTGATATATTTTGTTAATTCTTCCATTACTGCTTTGGATGTTCCGAAATAACGGTTGACATTTGCATAATGCAATAAGAACCAATATTCTATCGAAGGTAGGCTATCACATAATATCACCCGTTTATTTTTAATGTATTTCCTTCTTAATTTCACTAATCTTTCTTTTTCGGTTTCATTCCATGTCGAAACATCCGCATCGAAAACTACCACGGCCCTGCTTCCTTCGTCCAATACCTGTCCAATGCGTTTTTCCAATGTATTGATATTTTCGTTACCAAAGAACCGTGGACGGATCTTTATCTTTAGATCGAACAGTGTTTGTAAATGGGAAAAATACCACCGTTCGGTAATTCCTGCACCGATAATAGTAGTTCTTTCCTGATATTTAGGTTTGATTGCTTCCTTTCTTGCCATGTTTTGTTCCTTTTTAGCCCTTTATATTCGGCAATGCTCCAAATACCCCATTTCTGTAAGACCTTTGGAAAGAACTTATCTTGTTCAATCCTTTAAACTCTACCAAAGAATAAAGTTTTGAATTTCCATCCTCTTCTTTCTCGGTAAACCAGATAGAATCTTTTCGAATAAGGTCATCAACCGTATTTAATAAAGGGTCATAGTGTGAGGTTATTAATAGCTGGCTTCGATTTCTTGTTTTCAAGAACTGTTCAATAATAAATTCTACTAAGTCTGGATGCAAGGAAGATTCTATTTCGTCAATTGGCAATACCTTTTCATTCTTAAGCGCCTCATAAATAGCTGCTTCAATACCAAAAGTACGACGCGTGCCCTCACTTTGTAAAGAATTTGGGAGTGTATATTTTTCAATGCCCCGCTTGTTTTTGACCGTATGCTCAAAATCAGTTTCCAATCTGTCGAGGACTGGATCTGCCAATATTTTTTCCTTTGTGGATTTTGATATTTGATTGTCTTCCAAAATGGCGCTACGTACAAAAGTTGGTATAGGCACTGATTCTTTTTTAGTGGTAACTCCAGTAATGTTAAAGTCGGCCCGTTTGATGAAATTCATCATGTATTGTTTTAATTCGCTATCATCAAGCATTTTGCTTCCTGCATATTCAAACATTTGTGTCTTAGGCTCAATTCTGGGAAGAAACCCTGTTTTCATCCAGTCCCGCGCATCATCAATCAGAGGAAGAGAACAGTTCACTTGGTTTCTTGCAGCAAAAAATGACATATTCGGCAAACATTTCAGAGTCAATTCTTCTACAACAGTATTGCTTACTTTAACCACAGTCGGATTAAATTTGATTACTGATTGTCCTTGCTCCCATTCGCGCGAAAATAACATGGTGGGTTGTACACTCTTGTAATAATAGAGTTTTTCCGACAATACTTTTTTCTTATCAAGAGATAGTATATACCAAAATTTCGTACTGCCGATATAAAATTTCATTTCAAATTCAGATGGTTGTTTTGGCGTTTCCGTATCTAAAAGAAACGGTATGGCCTCGGTAGTCTGGTCCATGTCTTCTTTTCTTTCAAACCAGAACTCACGAAGATAGTTTAGGGCCATTAAAAGATTGGATTTACCGCTTGCATTCGCTCCATACACCAACGAAAATCGCAGCAATCTTACCCCTGGAGCAACTTCGATTACCTGATATTCCTCAAAGGTGTTATCTTTCGTTGCTTCAAAGCTCAAAGTGGTTTCATCCCTAAAAGAAAGAAAATTCTTAATTTTAAATTCCTGTATCATATTCGTATTTCTTTATTCCTATTACATGCTATATCTTGCAATCCAAATGCAATTCGGGCTACAAAAGTAATTAATTAAACGAAAAACAGAAATAAAAGTTCAATATACTACGATTTTATTCTTGAAATTAGAGTGTTTTATGCCAAATTGACATATAAAGTAACTATGTCAGTGTCTGATGCGCCGATTGTCATGTAGGTGATAAAGCCAAATCCTAAAACATGTTTTTTGAAAGTAAAATATGGAATATTTTATATCTAAATATGAAAATGGACATATTGTGTCTGTTTATGAAAATAAAATATGAGAAAAAGAGGGTTTTGTATCTGTTTGGCATCTTGTTTGTAGAAGTATTTCTGAAATTATTAAGAACCCCTGACAAGGCAGGGCAATTATATACATGCAGGATAATATTTCTAACTTTAAAATTCTAAGTATCGATGGTGGTGGGATCAGAGGAGTCATTCCCGCAAAAATTTTATGTGACCTTGAAGAGGAAGCGATTAAAAAAGATGGTCCGGAAGCCCGTCTCTGCGACTATTTTGATTTGGTTTGTGGTACCAGTACTGGAGGAATTATTGCTATTGGGATCGCACTTGGTATGACAGCTAAAGAAATTCTAAATCTTTATATGAAAAACGCTACAAAGATATTTCCCAAAAAGAATATCATAACTTCCTTTACCAAAAACACTCCATTCTACGAAAAGAAACCACTTGAGGAACTATTACAAGAATGCTATGGCGGCTGTACACGTAATCGGGATACCCGTATCCAGCATTGCAGGACCCGGTTGTGCATACCGACTTATGATTTGGACAAGGGAGAAGTACATGTGTTTAAAACAGACCATCTTCCACAATACCATCGCGATTGTCACGTGCCGGTTGTGGATGTCGCTTTAGCAACGGCAGCAGCTCCTGTTTATTTTTCTCCCCACACTTTTCAATACGAAGATATTGGAACGACTAACACAAATACTTTCACTAACAATATAGATGGAGGCGTATTGGCTAACAACCCGGCACTTATCGGTCTGGCAGAGGCTCAGTACTGTATCGGTCATCCGTTGGAAAACATCGAAATGTTATCACTTGGTACCGGCAGTGTTAACCTTAAAGAAAACAGAACGGGCAAGAAGATGGGTGTCCGTTATTGGATTCACCCCAAGAGTGAGCAGGGCCTGCGAATATATGAAGTGATGTCATCCGCACAGTCTCTTTTTATAGACAATATGATGAAGATGATTTTCAAAGGGGCTGGACATGGCGGAAAGCAACGATTCAAATATGTTCGGGCGCAAAAAGCATTGGATACAAATCTTCCCCTTGATACGACAAATAAACATTCACTCGACCGTTTGTTGAACATAGGACAAGAACTATACAAGGAGCATGGAGAATTGATGAAACCTTTTTTAGACAACAAAATTATTCCATATGAACATCAAGCATAAAAAACTATGGCAAATTTAGATACACAATTCCAAGAGTTTTATGGTGAACTCCAAATCACCGTTACTAAGAAGCAGGCTTTGATTACTTCTCACAATAATCTTCGTACGAAGATACAAAAGTATTTCGCCAAAAATCATCCTGAGTACGTGCCTTCGTTTTACATACAGGGCTCTTATAAGATGGGAACTACTATCCGTACACGTGATGATGAATGTGACCTTGATGACGGATGCTATTTCATTCCCAAACCTGAAGTGAAAGGTATCACATTACAAAATTGGGTAATGGACGCTGTCAATGGTACAGTCGGTGCAACTCCGGTGCATAAGAACAAGTGTATCCGTGTCAATTATGCTGCCGGTTATCACATTGATTTGCCTGTATATCGTAAGGAAAGATGCAATGATAACACTGAACATCCGGAATTGGCAGTTCGTGATGGCGAGTATGAATTAAGCGACCCTCGAGAAATTGTCCAATGGTTCAATAGCAAAAAGAAAGACAATCCTGTTCTAATTCGGTTGGTATCCTATCTGAAATCGTGGTGCGATACAGTGAGGGGCTTTATGCCTCCTGGACTGGCTATGACAATTCTGGCAAGTAAATATCAGAAGAAACATGAAGGACGCGACGATATAGCTTTGCGTGATACTCTAAAATCTATCCGTACTGCGCTTCAAGCAAACTTTAGTTGCGTAGTACCTGGAACTCCTTATGATGACTTGTTTGAGAGTTATGACAGCAATCGACAAGAAAAATTTATGAGTGAATTAGACGGATTCATTGAAGATGCCGACAGAGCTGTCAATGAGAAAAATAAGCTGAAAGCAAGTAAATTATGGAAAAAGCATCTTGGTAACCGCTTTCATTTAGCTCCAGATGAAAATGACGCAGAAATGAGTAAACTCGATAAGTTGCGCGATATAGGGAACAAAGTACTTACTGGCATAGCGACAACAGCCCATAACGGTTATATCCATGCTGCGGAAGGCGTAAAGAATGTTTCACATCGTAATTATGGTAATGAATAGATATTTTCACTCTTCCAAAATGGCAAAGCGTCAAAACAGTTTCTATTTTCTTTCTCATGAGAAAAAGAAGCTGGAAACGCACTATGACTTTCTTGACTGCCGGATAAAAGAACGTAAAGGGAAGAAAGTATTGGTTGTTACAGGACATTATAATCAAACCGGAGTAGATTACACCTATCAGATAGTTTACGATGGTTATCAAAACCCTGAAGTTAAGATACTTTCTCCTCAACTAATCGGTAATCCACCACATACTTATGAAGACGGTTCATTATGCCTTTATTATCCAGAGGAACAACCATGGTCTAACCGGACATGCAGTATATGCAATTGTATAATTCCATGGGTCCATGAGTGGATTGTATTTTATGAAATATACTTAATTACTGGGGAATGGGAACATCCGGAGGTCTCACATTCAAACCAATAGAAAGGAGGCGATATGAATAAATAAAAACAGTATTTCAAGGTAGCCGTGAGTGTAATCTTAATTATTGTTTGTGGCTTGTCCTTATCCCTTTGTAAAAAGCTATGTCGTCAAGCTTTCATAGATAATTATTGATTAGTTTCCTTGATTAGTTTATTCTGCCAGAGTATCAGCTTTTTACCGACAGAATACCAACATTATTATATGAGTGTTTAGGTTGATATTTTTTAATAAATAAATTGGTGATGAAAAAAATAAAATATTTTTCAAGTATTCTTTTACTTTTGCTGTTAATGTCATCATGTGCATCAATACCTAAGGAGACTGTAACTCTATCAAAAACGGTAGGGAATGATTTGCAGATTTTACATGATTCACATTATACTACAATTAAAATGTATTATGACAAAATAGAGGATAACATAAATTCATTCATAGAAAATATTTATTCTCCTTATATTATCCATCATGTTTTAAAATCAGAATTAGACAAATACAAAAAGGGAGAGTCTTCTCTATATGGAATCATAGAAAATGCGGGAAAATTAGGAGGCAAAGAAGAGACTGAAGAGGCATTGAATATTATGCTTGAATTTACAGAAGCAGCAAATCAACAAATCTCAGCAAAAAAGAATGAATTGCTTACTCCGGTATTAAAACAAGAAAGCGAGATTTTAGCAGCGATAGACCGTTCCTATCGAAATACGATTTATGCCAATGCTACTTTAACTGCTTTTCTTGAATCAACCCGAAAAATAAAAGAAAGTCAAAGCGAAGCACTTTCGATTGCCGGTCTTGGAGGTTTGGACAATACTGTCACTAACAAATTGGTTGAATTATCTGGATTTATAGATTCAGCTATTAAAGAAGGTAATGCTATAGATGTAAAAAGCGATAAGGCTCAACAACAAATCGAAGAGATATCAAATAAAATAAAGGGACTTACAAATAAAATAAGAAAATGAATAGATTTACAAAATCATTTGCTGATGCTGACACTGCTTTTAGTGGTCAGTATTTAAAGGAATTGGAACAATTAAAAGAATTAACTGACGCAGAAATTGCCAGTGTTTTACCTAATACAACTAATATTGATATTTATGAAAAATTGATTGAAGTTGTAGGTGATGCCTCTAAAAAAAATATGGAGCAAGCTGAATTGGTTTCTAAAATTAAAAATTTAGGAAATGTTGCTATTAAGTTAGCTAAAAAGATTCCTGGTTTGGCTGTTTTGTTCTAAACTGTTTAAAGAGCCAGAATTCTTCTTTTTCGTATGTTATTAATAGCGACTACATACGAGGAATATGGTAACATAAATAATTTGATAAATGACTGACCAAAAAAGGAAGAATTCTCTTTATGAACACCTCTCATGCAGTTATCTTTAGAGAGGGGAAACGAAAAAGCGGGAGAATGTAATTTAAACTGTGTCGGCAAAGAAAAAAAGAATAAACTTTGCTAACACAGTTTTTTTATGAACGAAGAATTTGATTTTGAAAGTATTAAGAATAAGGCTCTCTAACAACTCAAATCGGGTAAATCCTTGTTAGGTAAATATGGTGCTTTTGCTCCTCTTTTAGAAAGTATTCTGCCGCCTTGGAAGGTGAGAAGGGTGCCCATCTTAGTCCAACAGAGCGTGAAGATGGTAATTGCTGTAATGGCAAGATGTATAAGCATGTCCAAACTCCCTTGGCGAGGTGACTGTTTCCACTCCCCGTGATTGTAATTCCAGCAGTTTATAAAGAAGCGTGAAATGGTTCTTGCAGAGGACGTTTCTGATCGTATTATCGGTTTGTATGCTTTAGGCAATCGTGTATCTGCGGATACAATTAGTGCAATCACTGATCGTGTACTTCCGGAAATAAAGGCTTGGAAGTCTCGCAGTCTTGATTCTGTTTACCCCATTGTTTTTGATTATAAAGTAATGGATGAGCGTGGTCAGTCTGTCAGCCGTGCTATCTATAATGTTTAGGAATAGACTCCGAAGGTCATAAAGAACTTTTAGGGATGTATATTACCCATAGTGAGGGTGCTAATTTTTGGTGTCTGTTCTTACGGATTTCCAGAACCGTGGTGTGAAAGACATTCTGATAGCTTGTGTAGACGGTTTAAAAGGAGGTATGAGTTGGTATGATTATACGCCTTTACTTTTTAGTGAAAAAGGTTACATGTTCGGAAATATTCTATATGGTCATTGGTCTCTCCATCAAGGTAGATTCTCGTATAAAAATAGCAGGTACTTTGCTTTGTCAGTATATGTGTCCGCAATTCCTGAGGCCTAGGGCAAATAGGGGACTTATTGTACTTAATATATTCTGGTATGTTTTCTTTTACAATCTATTTCATGATTCTTTTTTTCTTTTGGCGAAGCACTTCCATGCGTATAAGAATTAGGTCTGGATCTGAAACCCCTAATGTTGTTTCAATGGTAGCCAGTTTTTGTTTGAATACATCTGATTCGTATTTTTCTTCTTTTATCAGTTCTTTCAATTTATCCAATTGATTTTCTATTTCCGGAACTCTCAGATATTTCACTCCCTGTATTTCTCTCAACACTTTCTCCACTAGCCATCCATACGGGCTATTGTCGCAGGGCTTCACTTTGACGTATCCGCTGTCGTCACGTACAAGTAAACGTATTTCTTCTTTATAGGCTGAGGCAATTACTAATGGAGATTGCGTTGTCACTATAATCTGGCAATCGTTAGCTTCGGAGCAACGACGGAGGACAGACAAGATTTGTGTCTGGCAAGCAGGATGCAGGGAAGTTTCCAATTCGTCAATTAATATGATATGATTTTTCATATCTTCTGTGAAGAGAATGAACATCTTTGAAAGTATTTGCTGCTCTCCAGCCGACAAGCCTTCGATACCAAACTCTTCTTCCGCTGTATTGACAAAAATAAGTTTTTTGTCTTGACTGACACCTTTAAAACAAATTTGCAAATTGATTTCTTTGAAAATATCGTTAATTAAGGATTGTATTTTGGTATAGGCGCCAAAGCTTGTTTTTCCTTTCTCATTTATGGATTTGTCCACATAATTCAGAATTTCATTTTGGAGTTGCTCAATAGAAATGTCTGTGTTAGTTGGGTAGAATTTGACTTTAGAGAAATCTTTGGTATAGCTTTCGTCTTCACATGTTGTGGGCAAAGTAAATGTAACTATGCCGTCTTCGTTTTGAACAGTTATAATACTGTATGGTTTAACAGTTGCGGCGGTACCAAAAATGATATCTCGAAGCAGTGTAGTTTTTCCGTTTCCATTGTTTCCTGTAATTACTATCAAATTTTGAGGTTTATCCCCCAAACAGAAGTCAATATCAAAGTCTCTAAAGACCTTGTATTTGTCTATATGTATATGTTTTAACTTCATATAATTGCAAATTAAACATTTTCTTTATTATGCGAAGATACATAGAATATAGCATATTCTATATGTAAGGAGGACTTTTGTTTGCAATTTCAATGAATTATTTATATAGGATTTGATATAGACTGAAGTATAGTAATTTTAATACTATTCTCTCAAAGTTTTATACTTATGCAATTAGTGTTACATTTTTTTTAATTCACTTACTGAATCAGGCAAATGACTAATACCTATTGTTTGAATCATAAGCTTTTGTTTTTTTAATATATTGACATCTTGAAAAGTAAGCGGTCCAAAGATTATTCCTCTCTACAATTTCTTTAAAATCTATTCTTTGTCTAATATCTTTTATTTTTTTATGCCTTTAGATATTTTTACATTTTTGCAAAAGATAGGTGAGCACTTAGTATGCTTTATCCTTGATGCTATGGGTTATCAAACAGAATCTATCGCTATCTATTTTTGTAAAAAAGATAGGGGAAATAGGGAAGTATAATATATAATACTTATTAATGTAATCTATTGGATTTGTTTTTTGGAAGATTAGAACCCTTATTTATTGATTTTATGATATAGATATGGATGTTTGTATCCTAAAAAGATTTATCTTTGCATTGTGACTTTTGCCTAGAGTAATGGAATAGAGTCTATTATGGGTGAACTGTTCATTATAATATCGCTCATTGAAATAAGTGTGGATAGTGGCTGTTATTTTGATATGTTAATATACGTTTATTGAATATCATCTCCTAATTAGGCACGTTTACACTGTAAGTTGTTGATTATTAGTGCTTTTTATCTTCGAGGAAGTGAAGTAAGTCCGATTATCAATAGGTCTATATACAAAAGGCCGTTACAAGACAAGTGCTTGTGACGGCCTTTTTTCGTTTGAACCAATTTTAACTCTTCGTTTGAAACCAAGCTATCTCTTAGTTGTTGTACACTGCAACGGTATAACGGACAGAGATATGTTTGGGAAATCAGATGATTTAAAGGATATGAGGAAATGGCGGGTATGGAAGCTGAAGCTGATAGATGCTCGTCTTTATTTTGTCAGTATATTCGTAGGACTGTTGACAGGACTGGTTGCTGTTCCTTATCATTATCTGCTACAATTGTTTTTCAATACCCGTAGAGATTTTTTTGATTCACATCCACATTGGTATTGGCATATTCCTATTTTCTTGTCCTTATGGGGAATACTTTTGTTTGTTATGTGGCTGGTGAAAAAAATGCCTTTAATCACCGGTGGGGGCATCCCTCAAACCCGTGGGGTTATTAATGGACGTATCTCTTACAAACATCCTTTTATTGAATTGGTGTCTAAATTTGTGGGAGGAGTGCTGGCTTTGAGTGCGGGATTGTCTTTAGGGCGTGAAGGACCTTCCGTCCAGATAGGTTCTTATGTGGGGTGCCTTGTATCGAAGTGGGGAAGAGTATTGGCCGGTGAACGAAAACAACTGCTGGCAGCCGGTGCCGGTGCCGGATTGGCTGCTGCTTTTGCCGCTCCTTTGGCTTCATCTTTACTGGTTATTGAGTCTATCGAACGTTTTGATGCCCCCAAGACTGCTATAACTACTTTGCTTGCGGGAGTGGTGGCAGGCGGTGTGGCAAGTATGATTTTTCCTATCAATCCTTATTTTCAGATTGATGCCATTTCTCCCGGACTGACTTTCTTTTCACAAGTTAAACTGTTCTTATTATTGGCTGCAGTGATTTCCGTATCCGGTAAGATTTATTCGGTTATTACTGTTTGGTTTAAGCGACTTTATCCCGCAATCAAGCATCCGGCCTATGTTAAGATGCTCTATCTCTTGTTTATAGCTTACTTAATATCACTTACTGAGGTGAATTTAACCGGTGGAGGTGAGCAATTCTTGTTGGGACAGGCGATGCATGCCGATACTCATATTATGTGGATTGTGGGGATGATGATTCTGCACTTTGTTTTTAGCGTACTTTCATTTTCATCCGGATTGCCGGGAGGAAGTTTCATTCCCACTTTAGTTACCGGAGGGTTGATCGGGCAGATAGTCGCTTTGATTCTGGTACGTCAGGGGATCATCGGATACGAAAATATCAGTTATGTTATGTTGATATGTATGTCTGCCTTTCTAGTTGCTGTGATCCGGACTCCTCTGACAGCCATTGTCTTGATTACGGAAATCACCGGACATTTGGAAGTTTTCTATCCTTCTATCGTCGTGGGTGGACTGACCTATTACTTTACGGAAATGTTGCAGATACAACCGTTTAATGTGACACTTTATGATGATATGATTAATTCTCCTGAATTTCAGGAAGAGAAACGTTATACACTCTCTGTGGAAGTGATGAGTGGTTCGTATTTTGATGGGAAAACAGTCAATGAAATACAGTTGCCGGAACGTTGTGAAATTATCAATATACACCGGGACAGGAAAGATATCCCCCCGGCAAAGCAGAAACTTGTTCCGGGGGATCAGGTGCAGATCGAGATGGATGCACAAGATATTGAAAAATTATACGAGCCTTTGGTAAGTATGGCCAATATTTATTGAGCTTGTTCTCTCAGCCAGGCTATTTCTTCGGGCCACAGTGTTTCGTCGATAGTCTCCAGAATCAACGGCATGTTGTCGAAACGGGGATCTTTCATTAGCTTCTCAAAGAAAGCGAAACCGATTAATCCCTTACCGATGCTGTCGTGACGGTCTACACGACTTCCCAATTCTTTTTTTGAATCATTGAGATGCATTCCCCGCAGATATTCAAATCCGACCACTTCACCGAATTCTCCGAATACGTCATCATAATCATTCAGAAAGTCATAACCGGCTGTAAAGGTGTGGCAGGTGTCCAGGCACACTCCTACACGGCTTTTATCTTCCACGCGGTCGATGATGTATTTCAACTGCCAGAATTCATTTCCCAGGTTACTTCCCTGTCCTGCCGTGTTTTCAATAACAGCGGTTACTCCTTTGGTCTTTTCCAAAGTCAGATTGATACTTTCTGCAATTCGGTCCAGACATTCCTCTACCGATATCTTGTTGAGATGGCTTCCCGGATGGAAGTTCAGTAATTTTAATCCCAGTTGTTCGCAGCGTTGCATTTCGTCAAGGAAAGCAGCCCTACTTTTAGTTAATCCTTCTTCCTCAGGATGTCCCAGATTGATCAGATAACTGTCATGTGGGAGAATGTATTCGGGGGCAAAACCGAACTTCTCACAATTTTCTTTGAATAGACGAATACTATCTTCAGTTAGAGGCTTGCTGACCCACTGGCGTTGATTTTTTGTGAAGAGGGCGAACGCATTGGCCCCGATCTCATGTGCATTAACAGGAGCAAACTCTACTCCTCCCGATGCACTGACATGTGCTCCGATATATTTCATAATTCTTTTCTTTGATTTGTCTGCAAAGATAACATTTCCATAACAATATATGTTTTGCCCCATAACAATATATGTAATCACTCATTACATATATTGTTATGGGGCAAAAGCTCAGATGGTCTTAATGATTAAGCTAAGTTTCCTATTTCGTCCAGATTCTTTTGGATATCATCGTCTGTAAGCGAATAGTTTACCAAGTCGCCGGACAGATATTTGTCATACGAAGCCATATCGATCAGTCCGTGGCCGGACAGATTGAACAGTATTACTTTCTCTTCTCCGCTTTCTTTGCACTTATTGGCTTCACGGATGGTGGCTGCAATGGCGTGACATGATTCCGGAGCAGGGATGATTCCCTCAACTTGTGCGAAAAGGCATCCTGCTTCGAATGATTCCAACTGACTGATATCTACTGCTTCCATCAGTTTGTCTTTCAGGAGTTGCGAAACGATTACTCCGGCACCGTGATAACGAAGTCCGCCTGCATGGATATTGGCCGGGGCAAAGTTATGTCCTAATGTGAACATAGGCAACAGTGGAGTATATCCGGCTTCATCACCGAAGTCGTACTGGAACTTGCCTCGGGTAAGTTTCGGGCAAGATGCCGGTTCGGCAGCGATGAAACGTGTCTTTTTACCTTCAAGTATGTTGTGACGCATGAAAGGGAATGCGATACCACCGAAGTTGGAGCCGCCACCAAAGCAGGCAATCACCATATCAGGATATTCGCCAGCCATTGCCATCTGCTTTTCGGCTTCCAGACCGATCACTGTCTGGTGAAGGGTGACATGGCTCAAAACGGAACCTAATGTATATTTGCAGTTAGGAGTGGTTTGTGCCAGTTCGATTGCCTCGGAGATGGCAGTCCCTAATGATCCCTGATGATTGGGGTGTGCAGTCAGGATATCTTTTCCTGCACGGGTTGACATTGAAGGGGATGGGGTCACCTGGGCACCGTAAGTCTGCATGATACTGCGGCGGTAAGGTTTCTGTTCATAGCTGATCTTTACCTGGTAGACGGCTGCTTCCAGACCGAAGAGTTTAGCGGCATAGGCCAAAGAGGCTCCCCATTGTCCTGCTCCGGTTTCAGTTGTTACGTTTTGTACGCCTTCTTTTTTGCAATAATAAGCTTGAGGGATGGCGGAATTTAATTTGTGTGAACCCATCGGGCTGACACTTTCATTCTTGAAATAGATATGTGCCGGCGTACCCAATGCTTTTTCCAAACCATAGGCACGAACCAATGGAGTACTACGGTAATATTTATACATTTCACGAACTTCTTCCGGTATTTCGATCCATTGGTCAGTCTGGTTCAGCTCCTGACGGCAAAGTTCTTCTGCGAAGATCGGATACAGGTCTTCTGCCTTTAATGGCTGTTTGGTTCCCGGATGCAACGGAGGCATCGGTTTGTTCACCATGTCGGCTTGTATGTTGTACCAATAGTGTGGAATTTCTTCTTCAGGCAGCATGTACCTTTTTTTCTTGTCGCTCATAATATTGTAGTTATTTGATTATTCTGATGCCAAAAGTAAGTATAATTTTTAAGAATTATATGATTTCAGCAACAAAGAATCGGATATGTTTGTTATTTTAGTTAAGTTTGTGCGACTCAATTAATATGCAATCCGATGAAGATTTATCATAAATTCTTTTTATATCAGAATAAATTATTGCAGCCTTACGTACGACTTTTGTTACGATTAATGGCAATCATCACCTATCTGGCCTCCATTATGCTGATAGTGGGAGTGATCTATGAACATGGCTTTACGCTCTCTGCACATGAAGTTACGAAAATACATCTTCTCTATAAGACGGTCTGGATTATATTCTTGATTGACGTCACCCTGCATATATTACTTGAATACAGGGATACGAAAAAGAATTTCCGGAAACTTGCCTGGATACTGAGTTGGTTGTTATATCTGACTCTGATACCGGTCATTTTTCATCGTCCCGAAGAAGGAGGGGCTATCTTGCATTTGTGGGAGTTCCTACACGGCTACTTTTATCACATTGTCCTGCTGTTACTTTTTTCTCTTTTGAATTTATCGAACGGATTGGTACGCCTTTTAGGAAGGCGGACGAATCCTTCTCTGATTTTGGCTGCCAGCTTTCTGGTGATTATTTTAATCGGAGCGGGATTGTTGATGTTGCCTCGTTGTACAGTAGACGGTGTTACATTATCGTGGGTCGATGCACTGTTTACTTCTACCAGTGCCGTATGTGTAACAGGGCTGGTACCTGTTGATGTGTCTGCCACCTTTACTCCGGCGGGACTGACAGTGATCATATTGCTGATTCAGATCGGCGGTTTGGGAGTCATGACTCTGACCAGTTTCTTTGCTATGTTCTTCATGGGAAATACTTCTCTGTACAATCAGTTAGTGGTACGTGATATGGTAAGTTCCAATTCGTTGGGGTCATTACTTTCTACCTTATTATATATTTTAGGTTTCACTCTGGTGATTGAGGGAGTCGGTATGCTTTCTATCTGGTTCAGTATTCATGGTACATTGGGGATGGATGTACAGGATGAACTGGCTTTTTCTGCCTTCCACTCTATTTCAGCTTTCTGTAATGCCGGATTTTCTACATTGCCGGGTAATTTGGGTAATCCGATGGTAATGACTAATCATAATTGGCTTTATATAACCGTGTCGCTCCTGATCATTTTTGGGGGAATCGGTTTCCCGATTCTTGTTAATTTCAAAGATATTATTGTTTACCATGCCCGTCGCTTCTGGCGTTTGATTCGTACCCGTCAATGGGACAATCACCGGGTGCACCATTTATTTAACCTGAATACCAAGATTGTTCTGATAATGACTGTCTTATTGCTTGTTTTCGGCACGGTGGCCATTGCAATTTTTGAGTGGAATCATTCGTTTGCCGGTATGTCGATTGCTGATAAGTGGACACAGGCTTTCTTTAATGCCACTTGTCCCCGAACGGCCGGATTCAGCAGTGTCGATTTGACTTCACTCAGTATACAGACCATTATGCTTTATATTGTTCTGATGTGGATTGGTGGTGCGGCACAGTCTACGGCCGGTGGTGTGAAAGTAAATGCGTTTGCCGTGGCCTCACTCAACTTGATTGCGGTTTTGAGAGGAACAGAGAGAGTAGAGGTTTTCGGTCGTGAATTGTCGCACGATTCTATTCGTCGCTCCAATGCGGCTGTGGTTGTTTCATTAGGAATCTTGTTTGTATTTATATTTATTTTAAGTATACTGGAGCCTAAGATGTCTATCATGACTCTGACCTTTGAATGTGTGTCGGCTCTCAGTACGGTTGGTTCCAGTCTGAATGCGACTCCTTTGCTGTGTGATGAAAGTAAATTGCTGGTATCATTGCTTATGTTTATCGGCCGTGTGGGATTTATTACACTGGTACTGGGCATTGTGAAACAGAAAAAGAATACGAAATACCGTTATCCGAGCGATAACATTATCATAAACTAATCAGTTGAATTCATTATGAAATACATTATTATTGGTCTTGGAAATTACGGTCATGTGTTGGCCGAAGAACTTTCTACCTTAGGGCACGAGGTGATAGGGGCTGATTTGGATGAAGGGCGGGTAGATAGCATAAAAGATAAGATTGCCACCGCCTTTGTGATCGATGCGACGGACGAGCAGTCTCTTTCCGTCCTGCCTCTCAACAGTGTTGATATGGTGATTGTCGCTATCGGTGAAAATTTCGGAGCTTCAATTCGTGTGGTGGCTATGTTGAAGCAAAAGCAGGTAAAGCATATTTATGCACGTGCCATTGATGGGGTTCACAAAGCGGTACTTGAGGCTTTTGGGTTGGAGAAGATTTTGACTCCGGAGGAAGATGCGGCTCGGAGTTTGGTGCAGCTATTGGATTTTGGTACAAAGATGGAAACCTTTCGGGTAGACTCGGAATATTATGTGGTTAAGTTCAATGTTCCCGAGAAGTTTGTCGGCTATTTTGTTAACGAGCTGAATTTAGATGAAGAATTCAATTTGAAGTTGATCGGATTGAAGCGTTCCAATACGATCAAGAATTGCCTGGGCATTTCTTTGGTGGAGCACAAGGTTGTAAACGAATTGCCGGAGGATGCCAAGATACGTCCGGATGACGTATTGGTGTGCTATGGTAAATATAGTGATTTTCAGAAATTGTGGAAGGCGTTGTGATAAGGATAAATTATAGTGAGATTGTGTTCTTTCTTTATATAAATGCGCCTCAAATGTAACAGAATCACATTTGAGGCGCATATCGAAGAAGTTAGATTATTCTTTCAAGGCTTCTTCCAGATCAATACCTAATGCTTGAGCTACTCCTGTGCCATAAGCCGGATCAGCTTTGTAGCAGTTGCGTACATGCCGTTGTTTGATGAACAATTCTGCGTCACCCATGGCGCGTGCGGTATTTTCAAACAATAATTGTTGTTCATCCGCAGGCATCAGTCGGAACAAATCACCCGGCTGGCTGTAGTAATCGTCATCATATTCACGTTCGTTATAGTTGAATACATCTCCGTGAACTTTTAAAGGCGGTTCTTTTTTCTCAGGCGAGTCTTGCCATTCGCCATAACTATTCGGTTCATAACCTTTGGCTGAACCATAGTTTCCGTCCACTCGCATTGCTCCGTCACGATGGAAAGCGTGGAACGGACAACGTGGCTTGTTTACCGGTATCTGCTCTGAGTTTACACCCAATCGGTAGCGTTGTGCATCACCATAAGAAAATAATCGTCCTTGCAACATCTTGTCGGGAGAGAAGCCGATACCTTCAACAATATTCATCGGATTGAAAGCCGATTGTTCTACTTCTGCAAAATAGTTTTCCGGATTACGGTTCAATTCAAGAATACCTACATCTTGCAATGGGAAATCTTTGTGTGGCCAAACCTTGGTAAGGTCGAACGGATTGATACGATAGTTATCTGCTTCTTCTTCAGTCATCAACTGAATCTGGAACTTCCATTTTGGGAAATCACCCCGTTCGATGCTTTCGTATAGGTCACGTTGATGCGATTCACGATCTTTGGCGATGATTGCTTCAGCTTCCTGATCAGTCAGGTTTTTAATGCCCTGCATAGTCTTTAGATGAAACTTAACCCAAATTCGTTTGTTTTCTGCGTTTAGGAAACTGTAAGTATGGCTGCCGAATCCGTGCATGTGGCGATAGGAAGCCGGAATGCCACGTGGACTCATGGTGATAGTTACCTGATGAAGAGCCTCGGGTAACAGGGTCCAGAAATCCCAATTATTGTTAGCGCTACGCATGTTGTTGCGTGGATCGCGTTTTACAGCATGATTTAAATCAGGAAATTTTAGCGGGTCGCGTAAGAAGAAGACGGGAGTATTGTTACCTACCAAATCCCAGTTTCCTTCTTCTGTATAAAACTTCATGGCAAATCCCCGGATATCGCGTTCTGCATCAGCAGCTCCGCGTTCTCCTGCTACAGTGGAGAAACGTACAAAACATTCTGTTTGCTTGCCTACTTGACTGAAAATAGCTGCTCGTGTGTACTTGGTGATATCATGTGTGACGGTAAATGTACCGTAAGCTCCGGAGCCTTTGGCATGCATACGGCGTTCAGGGATAACTTCACGGTCGAAATGAGCAAGTTTTTCAATCAACCATGGGTCTTGTAACATAATAGGCCCGCGAGGTCCTGCTGTCTGGCTGTTTTGGTTGTCGGCGATAGGACGACCATTAGCTGCTGTGAGTTTTTTATTTTCCATATAATTTTGATTTTATCGGAAACAAAGCTTTCAATGATGTGGAGTCTTTTACAGCCCTTCTTCCGTGTTATTACCCGACAAATGTAGAGCTAAATCATTTACCTGTCAAATAGATAATTTCAATCCGTAAATAGGTAATATCTATTTCTATCAAAGATATTGATATTACTTGAATATAATAGGTTCTATAAATGTTTTTTTGAAAAGAATTTGATCTTTTATCCGAATTCATCCGGTAAATTAGCCGTTTGGGAAAGAAATAGCCCCAATGTGATTTACCACAAGGGGGATGGAGAGTGGAAATAATAGGTAAACTTACCGGAAATTTTGTGTTTCTCTGTGATGAATTGGTTTTAAGGTATACATTATGATGTGAATTATAGGCAGTGCGTAAAGTGCAGTCTGGTGAAACATGTAATTTGTATATATCGTCGACAGAAATACATCCTGCCGACGATATTGGTGATATTATTATTTCTTCCAGCCGATTGCCTCCATAAACCATTGGCTATTGGCTTCGTTCAGTTTCTGTTCTTTGAGCATCTCCGGCATTTGACTGTAGTTTCTTTTAAACGTTTCTATCAGTTCGTTAAAACGTTCCGGCGAGTAGGTTAATGCAATGCTGGTAGCTTCGGTTGCTCCCATAGCAGGCGTCAATACAATTCCGGCGTCCCGGTATTTTAAAGCAGTGATTGCTTTGCTGAATCGTTTGAACTGTGAAACGATACCGTCGTTTAATTCCGGAATGGAGGTCGGGTATTGGATTACTATTGTTTTTTCCTGATCACATGCTGTTTGAGGGATGGTGATCAATAAGGCTAATTCATCGCCGATGTACTCATATTCAGCTTGATTACCATTAATAGTGATTGTCTCCGGAATGGCAGAACCCAAAACCTTGATTTTAAATTGGCGGTCGGTTGGCATATTGCGATACTTACCTTGGCGAGGACCTACCGTTACAGTTAAGTGGTTCTCTTTCCGTTCAGTGTACATCCGGGTACGAGCATATTCATTGGCATAATATTTATCATTACCATTATCTTCATAAAAGGTAAATGAACCATTTTCTCCAGGGAATATGTTTACGATAATCTCTTCGCTATTACTATTAAGATTCTTCACACGGTTGTAAAGTGGCAGTACGGAACCGGCTTTTACGTAAACCGGATATTCGGTTAGGGTAAACGAACGTTCTATTATCTGTCCGCCTTTCAATAGGGTTCCGGTGGTCCATTCAAACCAGTCGTTTCCTTCAGGTAACCATACCTTTACAGTAGAAAGTCCGTTCTGCATGGGGGTGGTGATAGGTGCTACCAGAATTTGATCGCCAAACATGTATTCACTCTTGAAATCGTATGCCTCTTTGGCTTCCGGATAATCATAGTACATTGGACGACAGATAGAAATACCGTTGTCATAAGTTTCACGCGCCATTGTATAGATATAAGGAGCCAGTTGATAACGGAACAGAATGGAGTTGCGTAATGCTTCGAAGTAATCTCCCTTGAAATTCCATAATTCTTTATTTAGAACTGCATTCTTTGTAGAGTGTGTGCGCATTACAGGTGTTAAGGCACCATATTGCATCCAACGGGTAAAGAGTTCCGGGTCGAGTATTTCTTTGTCTCCTCCCTTGAACATGTGGCCTCCGATGTCATGACTCCAGTAGCCGTATAGCACATTGGAAGCGCAGTTGGTAAAGTAAGGTTGGAATTCGAGTGATTTCCAAGAGATGACGGCATCTCCCGAGAAGCCAATCTGATAGCGGTGATTGCCCAGTCCTCCCCAGCGGTGGTAGAGCATCGGGCGAGTGTCACGGTTGCGTTCCATGTCTGAGAAGAAAACATAATTGATCCACCAGGTATTGCTGAGGCTGTCTACTTTTTTATCATACATCCATTGTTGCCAATCGAGCCACCAGAAGTCCACTCCCTGTTTTTCCATTGGGCGGAGTACCTTGTTGAACATACCGTTTATAAAGCGTTTGTCCGAAACCACCCAGGGAATACGTTCCTGTTTAGCTGTATCTACTCCCATCCATTGTGCCATTTCCGGATATTTTTCTTCATATGGAGCTACACCATCGGCAGGATGCAGGTTTAGTGTGATTTTCAGGTCATTGCTTTTCAGATAACCCAGAAATTTGGCGGGATTGGGAAATAGCCTGCGGTTCCAAGTCCAGCCTGTCCATCCGCCGAAGCCCGGATCGGTATAATGCCAGTCCATGTCTACTACCAATACATCCAAGGGGATATTATAAGTGTGGAAATTATCTACTAATTGACGCATTTCTTTGTCTGAGTAGCTCCAATATCTTGACCACCAATAACCGAATGCATAACGGGGTGGAAGAGGTACTTTACCGGCAAATACAGTAAAATCTTTTAAGGCAGCTTTGTAATCATGTCCGTAAGCCATAAAATACCAGTCTTGTCCGTCTTTGTGTTCACGTGCTTTTACCCAGGCCCATTCCGAATTGTCAAATAAGAAATTCTTTGAATCATCAATCAAGGTCCATCCGTCTGTCGATAGAAGACCGTCTTCCAGCTTCATATCTTGGTGGCTGTATATATTGTGGTCTCCTTCAAAACCATCCAATGTACGGTCTGTCCCTTTCAAATTTCCTTTTTGTATTGTTCCGGGTGTCCATTGAAAGGGGAACATCCCTTTAGTTGATGTGATCGTTAAATTATCTTTCGTAAAGGGGCCTTGACCTTTCTTATATTTTAGTTTCATTCGGGCGGTACTGATCACTACCGTAGCATTTTTATTTTGTACTGTGTACTTAGGAACAGGTAGATTGCGGTGGATTGCTACAAAAGAGGGATCGTCGGTAAACGAACCCGAAGGACTCCACTCCATACGGATTACCCCATCTGTAAGGACGCTAAAACGCACGTTACCATCATGATAGGCTATTGCATTTTGGGGAGTTGCGGCCGAAAGCGAAAAACTGAACAGAACTCCTTGCAATGCCAATAAAAAATAGACTGTTAAATGTTTCATGTTGTATTTATGTTAGTTTTTCACAAAGATAAGAGTAATATTCATAAATTAGTAATAATGAATTTTAAATCTTTTTATATCTTTGCAACCTGTGTAATAAATATCGCTTCTTTAGCTTACAACAGGATAATAGTATGAAAAAAGACGGTTTCTCTGAAATTTATGATATTTATTTTCCGAAGTTGCTGCGTTTTACCAGGACGTATCTGATTTCGGAAGATGAATCGGAGAATATTGTCCAAGAAATCTTTATTTATTTGTGGGAACACAGAGATATCATTGAGACTCTTCAGAATCTGAATGCCTATCTGTTTACGTTAGCAAAAAATCGTTGTATAGACTATTTTCGTAAGGAGATGGTCCGTGAAGTTCGTAAAGGTTCGCTTTCGGAAATAGAGAACAGAGAACTTCAATTGAAACTGTACTCATTGGAAGCATTTGATAATGATCGTCTTTCGGATGCCGATATTGAAGAAATACTGAATAATGCCATCAATCGTTTACCGGAGAGGTGCCGTGAAATATTTATTATGAGCCGTTTGCAAAATCTCCGTTATAAAGAGATAGCTGAAAAGTTGAATGTTTCTCCAAATACGGTTGAAAATCAGATTGTCATAGCGTTGCGTAAATTAAAAGAAGACTTGAAAGACTACTTTCCCCTCTTTGTTTTCATTATCTGAGAAATATTCCCTATTTTTGTCAAATCATTATTTATTTTTATATTCAAAACACAACAATGAAACACTTAGTTATTTGCATCGCTCTGTTGACAGTTGGTGCTTGCTGCTTTGCTCAGCAAAAGAAAGTGGCTTCTCATAAAGCCACAAGTGGGAACCCTGTATTTCAAGGATGGTATGCTGATCCGGAAGGCATCATTTATGATGATACTTATTGGATTTTTCCAACTTGGAGTGATCTTTACGAAAATCAGACTTTTTTCGATTGTTTCTCTTCCAAAGATCTTGTGAATTGGACGAAACATGCTTCAGTTTTGGACACTACTGCCGTAAAATGGGCTAAGAAAGCGATGTGGGCTCCTTCGGTAATCAGAAAGAATGGGAAATATTATATCTTCTTTGGAGCGAATGACGTTCATGAAGGAGAGATTGGCGGTATTGGCGTAGCGGTTAGCGATCGTCCTGAAGGACCTTATAAAGATTTATTGGGTAAGCCGTTGATTAATGAAATAGTGAATGGAGCGCAACCGATCGATCAGTTTGTATACAATGATAATGGACATTATTATATGTATTATGGTGGTTGGGGGCATTGCAATGTTGTACAGTTGAACGATGATTTTACAGGGCTCGTTCCTTTTGAAGATGGCACTGTCTATAAAGAAGTGACTCCGGAGAACTATGTTGAAGGTCCGTTTATGTTCAAGAAAGACGGTAAATATTATTTTATGTGGAGTGAAGGTGGTTGGGGAGGTCCCGATTACTCTGTAGCTTATGCTATTTCCGATTCTCCGTTCGGACCTTTTAAACGGGTAGCTAAGATTCTGCAACAAGATCCTTCGGTAGCTACCAGTGCCGGTCATCATTCATTACTGCATGCTCCCGGAACAGATGATTATTATATAGTCTATCATCGTCGTCCACTGAATGATAATGCACGCGATCATCGTGTGACATGCATTGATAAAATGACGTTTGATAAGGATGGATTTATTAATCCTGTAAAGATGACTTTCGAAGGAGTGCCTGCACAAAAGATTAAGAAGTCTAAAAAGAAATAGGACCAATGCTTTGAGGATGTGTAGAAACAAAAGGTTGCACAAACAAAGCTGATTTTACAAACTGGCTACAGATACTGGATTTTTCAAGTCACCGATAGTGATAGTGAACGGTTGTATCTGTAGCCGGTTTTGTTATCGGGCATCGATATTGTAAACGGAGGTGTATTCTTTGATATCTTTGCGTTAATCTATCTGTTGCGTTACGTATTCGTAAACGATGCGCGAAATTTCTGCGATAATCTCACTGTTTTCCCTGTTATCTGCTTCGGAATCTTTCACGAAGACGGCTATGCTATAGGCATGTCCGTCGGGAAGAAGAATAAACCCGATGTCATTGCAACCGATCTGTTGCCCTTTCGCATTACGGTCGCCTGTTCCGGTTTTATGCCCTATTGTTACTTTTTTATCGAGCAGTGGAGCAATCAGGCGGTCTTGTCCTGTCTGACATTCCACCATTGTTTGATAAATGAAATTCTTGTATTCTTTGTCAAAAAGGTTTTCATTGCGAAATATTTCCAGTAATTTGGCGGCTGCTAATGGAGTAGTCCAGTTTTGGTAACAGAACTCCAGATTCTCATGCATATCGTTTTCTGTATGGATGACAGCACATTCACGAATTCCCAATGAATGAAGATACTTATTCACGGCATCCGGACCACCTTGATAATTAAAAAGAATATCGCAGGCATTATTGTCACTTTGCTGAAGCGTATATTTCAGTAGATCGGCAATGCTCATTTCGATTCCTCCCTGCGGGTATGTTTCTCGAAGCGGACTATAGGTGTCTGGCTTTAAATCCGACTTTTTAATCAATAACCGGGTTTTCAAAGGTTGCTTTTGATGATGCATGCAATCGGCCAATGCCAATGCCTGATGAAATTTGAAAACACTCATCATGGGATAATGAATATCATTATTGATTGTTATCGTATCTTGCCCGTCGATAATGACTGCAATTCCTATTTCGGCTTTTTTCCCTTCTATGGCTTTCTTGAGTTGAGTTTCAAGAGGACTGTTCTGCGCAACTACCAGGGCAGGACATAGCAGAAAGAAGATAATGGATAAATGTATAAGTCTTTTTTGCATATATGATTGGGTTCTTTGTAATACGGTCCACAAAGGTATGAATAATAATTTGTACCGAGCAAATTTACAGGTCCCTTTTTTGTGCAATTTAACAGTACCCACTTTCCTTAGTTCTCTTCTTTACTTTCATTAACCCTTTTTGAGGTGCAGTCCCTATCTGTTGATTGCTAAAAATTGTTTTCCTGTTTTCCATGCGGTAGCTTTTTCCTGATAGCCTGATTATCTCACAACAATAGAGTAGTCTGTCCAGTAGAGCTGCCGCACAAACTTCGTCTCCTGCCATCTCCAGCCATCCGGTAAGATCCCGGCTTGCGGCAATGATAAGTGATGTCTTACCTTGAACGCAATTCACCAGTTTAAACAGCAGCAGTACATCTTCTCCTTTCAGGGGAAACAGCGTAACATCATCGATTGCCAGCAGCTGCGCTTTCATTATTCGTTTGTATGTTTTCATCGCGGGTCGTGATATCTCCTTAGCCTTCAAACAGACAAGCAGTTCTTCCAAGGTCAGCAGGTATGCCTTATAACCCGCTTTCACTGCTTCATGGATAAGTCCTGAAGCAATGAATGTCTTTCCGGTTCCGGAATCTCCTACCAGCAGAAGATTATATGTCCTTCTTATCCATACCAGTTCACGCAATTCGCGCATCTGCCTTTGGTCAATCCCTTCGGTACGTGAGAAATCATATAGATCCAGATCATACCTTGCAGGCAATCCTGCAAATTTCAACCTGGTCAGATAACTTCTCCTTTCCTTGTCCCGAAGTTCCCGCATGAGACAAGTTGACAGAAACTCGGAGTAAGTCTGTTGCTTTTCCTGTGCTTCATGTAGTATTTCATCCAGGTGTTCTGCCAGGAATGGCAGCTTCAGGTTGCGGGCACATTCGGTCAGTTCTTTCTTATACCTTGCCATTGTTTCTAAAGATTTCATTATATGTTTTTACCAATCCGGTTGACTGTGTCCGGGAGGCAGGATTTTTTCCTACATCCGATTCTCCCATTTTCTTCTTCCATATATGTCCGCACAGGCTTTTAACGGACTCACCATTATAGATTCCCTTGTCCAGACATACACTAACCGCTTCTGTCAGGATGGCTTTGTCATATCCGGGAATTATGCGTAGAATTACCTCCAGATTCTCCCTGTAATAACGTTCCTTCCTTCTCTGCAGGTTCTCAAGCCATAAGGCGACCTCTCTATTGTACGATACATAGATAAGAATGCGTTCAGCCAGCTTTTGTGCTCCGATATTTCTTTGCCTTCTGTGTCCTTCACCATAGATAGTCTTTCCCTTGAGTTCGCACAGATCATGCCGGCAGACAAGCTTTCCCGTCTCCTTATTATAAAGCTCCAGGCATCCGTCTGTTTCATGGAGCCATACTGTCGTTTCTCCTCCCCGATAGGTTCCGCATGGCAGGCTATAGTAGTTTCCCCTGTACTGTACGGTATTGTCTTTACGTACATGATATTCCTTCATTTCTCCACCGGGTGAGTGCGGAGTACCGTGATAGGGTACAAGGTATTCTCTTTCCTGTGCAAATTCCTCAAGGGGAATCCGGTGTGTGGTACCATGTTCCTTCCCGTTTCCCGTTCTTTCAAGCCAGAGACGTGCTTCTTCATTAAGTCTGTCTACATTCTGAAAAATACGCGCCGTGAGGAAATTCGTCTTCACATATTTCACAACATTCTCTACCTTCCCCTTTGATTCCGGATCGGCCTTGTGACAGAACACGGGATGGAAATGCTGCTCTTTTACAAATGCCTGAAATTTGCCGGTCAGTATCAAATCCCCCATGTTCGCCCGTGCTATAAGTACTTTATCCTGGTCGTAAATGATCTTTTGCGGCCTGCCTCCGAAGTATTCGAAGGCAAGTTCATGGGCATAAACCGCAAGCCCGGTGTCAAAGGGCCTCCGGCTAAAATAGATAAATTTATATCGTGAACGGGACAGGACAATAGCAAAGAAGTACACTTTGATGGACTTCCCGTTTTCAGTGCGCATCCATTTCTCCCCAAAATCCGCCTGTGCGTATTCCCCGTAGGGAGTATCAGGCTGCTTCTCGTAGTTTCGCTTGTGCGTTTCAACCTTTTTCCCGATGCCGTATTTTTTGCGTACCCTTTCCACGAAACCGGATACGGTTCTGTTACATACACGGGGGAAGTCCGGATAGCATTCCTTCAGCCAGTCATGTATCCTGGCGGCTGATATATACGGGTATTCTTCCAGGTTTGCACGTACATATTGCTCGTAGTTTTCCAGTTTCAGCCTGTACTTGCGGTGAGAACTTTGTTTTTTAACAAACTCCTCCATAGTCATATTCAGATACCGTCGTACAGTCTTACGGTTCACACCCAGATATATTCCAATTTGTGTTTTGTTCAGTCCTTTCAACTGAAGCTCCCTTACTTTATGCCACATATATTGTTTCTCCTTAAAATATTGTTTCCTTATTTCCATTGCAGTATCTGTCTATGCTTTGTTTGAGCGGCAAAGATAGACATTCCCCGACATGCAAAAAACACTGTATTCGTCTCTATAAAAGTGGTACCTTTGCTTTTTCCACTTTTTGAAAGATAAAGTTACAGCCTACAGGTGATGGCGGACCCATATATATTCTGGATTACAGAACCTTCTTTATTATTTTATCGGTTGCTTTTTGCAACTGCCTGCCCGAAGAAGTTTTCCGATCTTTATGATGGCTTTTGGAGTAACATACACTGACGTTTCTTTCCACCGAACGTTCCGGAGCGTATTGTAACCGGCTCCGATCTGATCCGCACTCAAATAGTCATAGATGGCGGCAATGCTGCCGAAAAAATAGTCTTTCTTCTCAAAAACGAGATGTACATATACCACTTTATTCATTGTCAGTTATTTTTCTGCGAATATATGCAAATAATTAATATATGCATTATTTCTCAATAAAAACATGCAAATAATTATTATTTGCATATAGAGGCAGTAAATATTGAAAAGTGTATTTTACTTTCTAAGTAAAATACTTATAAAAACACTAAAGTAAATAAATATTTAAAGTATCTGTTAATGATTACTTGTATGAATAGAAAATCCCCGTCTTCCCTTGAAAGGAAAAACGGGGAGGTGTAATAATAAAGGAAATAGCCTGCGTTACATCTCTTTGGCGTATCCTGTCCGAATCAAATCGGCAAGGAAATTCTCCGGTGTATCAGTGGCAATCTTCACACCTGCCTGAATCACGTAACGTTCGGCAAAATTGCACATATACTGTTCATCTGTGCAGTTGGAATCCATCCAACTGCCCGTCCGAAGTTCATGTACAAACTCTTTGGCGTCGGAGGCAGCTATGCGCTCATCCCCCGGCAATATATACATTTTCTTATCCATATTCATTCCATTAATTTTTTTGTTCTTAATTTATAATATAATTTTTGTTTTTCCTCCAAGAAAGGAAAATCCTCCAGTCTGCTTCCTGCGGGAAGTGAAGATGTGGATGCAAAGATAATCATTCTTCCCAAGAATCTAATCCAATTCTCTATTTTTGTGAAATTGATCGTTCCCGAGTGCTGTCTGAACTCCACTGTCCTGTGGCGTGAATAAGCTTCAAGGTTTACTTTCATGTACCTGCTGCCGAAGAGTCTTTGTAGTGACTCGATACTTTCTGCCGATCTGATATCTTCATCGGAGAATCCTCTGAGAGAACGGCAGTAGGTATTGCTGTTCCCCCTGCGTGAGGCAGGCATGAACTTGTCAATTTCAGTTTCGGCATGTTTGTAGGAAAGGATTAAGTTCTGCCAAGTTATAAGATTAAAGTCAGACGCATTAAAATGCACATGTATTCCGCAACTGCTATTTATCTTTACATTGTATGCGTCCAGCACCCAGCATACCCTCTCCAGTACCTCCAAGCCCTGCTCACCGCAGAGGATCGGGCTGACCAGTTCAAAAGTATGGCCTCCCCGTATACTTCCGTCTGTGGTCAGTTTCCAGTTGCTGTTGGTCTCGGCATTACGGCTTCCAATTTCCACAGGGATGCCGGCCTCCCGAAGTGCATCCGTCAAGGTCTGTCTGGGGCAGTTGTAGGCTTCGATCTCAACCCCGAAGCAACGGTTGAAAGTATAGTCGGGTTCCAGCCTTAAGACAATCGCTGGCTGTGAAGCGGGAAGCAAGCCCTCGTCCCTCATTCTCTTATAGACGTTCCACACGAAGCCACGGTTTCCACGGGTAACGAGGTCGGCAATTTCACGGTGTGAAAGTCCGAACAGAAGAAGCTTACGGATTTTTGAGGTTTTTGTTCCATTCTCGGCTAAAATACGTCTAATTGTTTCATTCATAACTTGTTATCTCCTTTATTATTATATAACAAAGGTAATGATTTTTCTCCATTTTTGCAAATCAGAGCATGCTCTTTATCAGCATATTAGCTTACTTTCGCTTCTGCTAAAAGTTGTATCCGTCCCACTGGAAACAGGGTGTTTTTTCTTTCATGGGGGGGGATTTTTGGGGTGTCCCGTTAGTCTCCCTTGCAGCCTTCACACCCTTTTGCGATGTCATGTCTTTTCAGGGGAGGGAGTTCACCGGCAGCCATGCCCCTGCCTGATGTTCTGGGCCTCCCGGGAGCGTCCCGGGCTAAGGGCCGGAGGTCCCTTAGTAAATTCCTAATAAGGAAGAGCAAGAGGAGTTCCCGCACACGGGAACATAAATCAACGCAAAGCGCTGATAATAAGTAGAATATTGAAATTCTTGTTAACCGATAATAAACATGTTGTAAACATCATGCTCGTAACACCTTGTTAATAAGCCTTTAAATCGTGTAAACGCATCGTTTACGGATATTAATAAACCATTGTTTATCAATACATTGCGATGTTTTTGAAAAAATAATAAGTTTACCTTTGGTACTTATTTTTTTATAAATAACTTTGTTTCAAAAAGATAGATGTTAAAATGAAGCAAAAAGGAGTGGAAAAACTGACTTGTTTTCTCAGAGTGTCTCCCAGCGTTAAATATCGGCTTGACATAAACAGCGGTACGCAATCTAACAATGCTTACATCAGCCAGATGATGGAATATTTTGAAGTGTCCGGACTGACCCCGCAACAGATAACCAAACAGCCGATTGTGCAGATCCAGAAAAGGATGGAGGATGTTATTAAAATACTCAGAAGTTATGAAAGGGATTATTTTAAGCCGGATCGTGAAAAGGAATCGAAAGACGGCAAGTTTGCGGAGGACTATGCCCAGTTGATGAACGAGCTCCGAGATCTGAAAGATGAAAACCGGAAATTGAAGGAAAGGCTGCAGGCAGATGATCTCCATACCCAAGACGCCGCCGTATACCAAGACAAGCTCAAACGCTTGGGCGACTTGCTGAAATACCAGCTTGATCCGGAGAAGTTTCCAAGGATAAAATATAGCGATGATGTAAGAGTCCCCGTCAACACCCTGCAGTTGCTTATCAAGAAGATCAACGAGGAATATGTATTGTAAACCGCATAGACCGGGAAACACTCCGCAGGTACCGGATAACAAGGGAAAATGCACCCGGCTGGTAGACTACCTGAGTAAGGAGTCCCAGGTCGAGCGTCCCTATTATGACAATTTTTTCTCACATCAAAAAGATTATGTTATACCCCTGACTGTCAAGAATCATATAGACAACAACCACAGAACCCTGAAAAGCAACGATGACAAATTCTATATGCTTTCCATCAATCCCAGCGGTGACGAACAGAGACATCTGATAGAAAGGGTGACCGGACGGAAGGTCGGGGAGTTCTCGGAACTGACTCCCGGGGAGCAGGAGAGTGTGCTGGCACAGATGAAGAAATTCACCCGTGAATGTATGGATGAATATGCCCGTAATTTCTACCGTGAGAAAATAAAATCAGGGGATGACCTGGTCTGGTACGGCCGCGTGGAAACGGAACGCCACTATAAAAATGATGATCCGGAGGTTAAGGCCGGCAGGGTAAAGGCAGGAGATAAGAAGCCCGGGCTCCAGCTTCATGTGCATGTGATCGTTTCCCGCATGGACAGGACGCAGACCGTATCACTCTCCCCGCTGTCAAAAAGCAGGGGAAACCGGCAGGTACTTGAAGGCAGGGAAGTAGTGGTCGGTTTTGACCGTTCCCAATGGTCCTCCCGGTGCGCTTCATGCTTCAATCAGTTATATGACTATTTCCCTAATTACTATTCCATGGATGAAAGCTTGAGGAAGTACTCCAAGAACTGGCAGGCCAAAAACGAACTGAAGAACGAGGCGGTATCAAAGCTCAAACAGGAAATTCTCAAAGGGGAGCTGAAAGAAGAAAGACGTCTGTATGCAAACACCTTCCGGATTTACCGGTTTGTGGTAAATCCCAGGAAGGCAATTATTCAGGAACTTAAAAGGCTGAGGACGGATCTTCTTTCCGGAAGAGATCTGTAGCATCAACCTTTCGTTAGTCGGGATTTTCAAAAACATGAATTTTGTCATCTTTCCAGAACCAGGTAACAAACAATGAGGGAGCCTATACAGCGGTTCTAAGAATGAAAAACAGAAGATTAAAGAGAGAAAAACGGATTCGAAATATGTATATCAGGTGTTGCAAGAGAGGCTCAAACACATCTTCTGAGGGTATAATTATGTGTACCCTTCTTTTTCTGGAGGTCAGGATAATGGTATGCCGCTAAATGCGTGTGTGAAGCATGTCAGGCAATATGGAGGACGGATGGAAGTATTACATATGGATTACGAAGTGCAGCATTCCTTGACCACGGAGTATGTGGAAAGGTTTTACTTCGAACAGTGATGTTCTGGGTGTTTATTGCTGTTGCGTTCCTTTCAAGGTCAGTTAGGCTGCATCCATATACCAGAGATTTTGAGGGCCTTGGAATCCTTGTATACATTTGGTCAAGAAGATATGGGGGGATACCTGGGTACGGAAGTGTTTGATTTTTATACTTCACAGATGTGGGATTACAAGTTCTAGGAATGTTATGTCTTTTGGCTCCATAGGAAGCTCACCGCCGGCCAAGTGGCATGCCTGGTTAGGATACATCCTTAGAAATGCTTTAATCTAAGCGCTGAGGAACCAGCACTTCTGTCCCCTCAGTTGAGTGGATATGTTCTGTCGGTGAGGGGTATCGTCACATAGTCTGCTACATTCACTTTCATATAAAAGAATCCAAACGCTTTGTCAGGTTGTACCCTCTGGTAGTCTAGGCGTGAAGATTTCTAAATTATCAGTCGCAGATCAGATATCTGCTACATTTCATATGAAGCAGGCAATAACAATCTGCGACTGAAAAATATTCATCTTATTCCATTAATCGAACTTCGATTCTCACTCTCTTTTTTATCTAATCGCCATCTGCAGCTTCCCAACCGAGATTTTTAGCGATTATATCCATATTTTTCTCGGACAAATGGGATAAGTATCCAGTAAATGTAGCATACATCAAATCTTTTGAATTATCCGTATGCTCAGCGCCCAGTATATGACCTAGTTCGTGTGCCATCACCCCGGGATACATCAGCTGGGTTGTAGACATCCCACTGGCTTCAAAATCCGAAGCCGTATTCACATTATAAGAATTGAACCAGGACATCCCTAAGATTTTATTATCCCAAGTACCCCAGCGTATTAAAAAATAAATTTGATCGTCATAACCTTCTGCTTTTGGATTACTTTTTAGTGAAGCAGTAAAGCCTTCCAGTCCCTCTTTGGCGTCGCCACTTGGACAACTGTATTCAGTAGTATACAGTACAAAGTGGAAATTGACATATCTTTTCAGTCCATGAACTGCATAAACCGAGTTCGCCGCATCCTGCATCTGGGCACTAACTTCATTAGGATAGATAGTACTTCCATTCTCTCTCAGACAAATGACATATACCGTTTTAGGTTCAGAAGGTACTGCACGTGTCTGACTTTCAGTTATTCCATGAGGTACTTGAGGCGTTTTTATGTAATCATTTATATAATCGCATTCAGGAAGATTCAATATTTTTTTTGCCTTGTCAATATTGATTTTTACTGAAACAATATCCTTTCCAGCACTTCTTGTCCTTGAATCATAAATGCATTCAAAAGCCTCCTTCTCGTTTATTGCACGTGTCTTTTTAAATGGTGCAGCATAAAATTCGGCAATCTCATTCATCATTTGCGCTTCCTTGTATGCGATGTAGCTGATGGATTCGCCATTGCGATAAAAACGTAATACTGCGAACTCATCTCCCAGTATAAAGCTGGTAGAATCCTTGTCCCTGCCGTTGAACAGACGGACATTCTCATTATCCAGCTGTATTTTAGTACGCTTATCCATAGAAACATGTACCTGACGGTTGAAACCATTGTCTTTTAGAATAATCATTTTGCCAAAGTCCGATACATCGTTAAGTTGTGTCGCTAAATCAGTATAACTTACTGATTGTAAGTCAATGGAAGCTGTAACTGGAGCATCAATAGATGTTGTTAGAGAATCAGCTTCATTAGAACATGCAGCTAATAATGCCGCGGTTCCTAGCATTAAAAGTAACTTTACATTCTTCATTTTGTTAAAATTTAAAATAAACATTGGTTTTATAATTGTTGCAACAATTCATTATTATATGTAACATATTAATAGTACACATATCAATATTAGTTCTGAAGATGGAACGGAAAAAGAGCAGCGTTTTATGATACTCATCCCATTTCCACTGATGCACGATGTGATTCCACATTTTCCCTGATCCCAATGCACATTTTACTAAGCTAATCTCCCAATCTTGCCATCCAAACACCATATACGCCCAGCAAACCGATGCCTGTCTGCTCATAATGCATTCCTACTGCAAATTTTAACCGAATAGCACTCCATAATATATCTTAAAATTATTAAAGTTTAATTAAAAATCCATGCTTTGCTTTCAATAATATATTTATTAAAAACGATTAAAATAAATAATCAAAAACACCGCCCAATACTCAACAAAATAAATCGAGCGTAAATATAGGTGATTTAAATTAATTATGCAAATAAAAAGAGTAAAAAATATAATTAAACTATGATGTTAAATGTATCAAATGGAATACAGTTGTGGACAGTAATGTTTTTTTAGGATAGTGATAGTTATAGCAGGTAATACCCGAAGTGATTATTAATTAAATAATTAAAACAATATTTTCTTGGAATCAAATTCATATTTTTAGATGGAAAATACGGAAACAAATTTGATTGGCTATGTCGAAATCCAATCCGGGATACGTATATAATATTATCTAGTATCCGAAAGATAGGAGGAAGCGTCTTATAAATGATGTGGAACCGGGATTGCGTGAACTTCTAAATGCAAAACCGGTAGATAACGGACGGGAAATCCGGAAAATAGAAATCATTTCCGATCACATCCATGTATTCGTCAAGGCCATTCTATCTGATTTCATTGTGCATATTATATTGCAACTGAAAGGATATGTATTTTTCATTATCAGGTTTGAATAACCACATCTGAAACAGAAAGTTCTTACATTGTATATCCGTTCATGGTATGTAGAAACAATAGGGCATATTCCAGAAAAATATATATTGAAATATATTGAATACTAGAAAAGGAAGTGAAAAATATTATACTCTCCTATTTCGGGAAGACTTTCATCCAATATCTGAAGAAGTAGACCCTTGCTTCACACCTGTCGTAATCGGGTATCATTATTGACATACTATTAATCAAACTTTATACAATTCTCTTATGCCATTAATTGATAGCTATTTTGCTAATTTCATTAACAGCTTTAAAATATACATTGATATTTGATACCTGATACAGTTCTTATTTGATGATACTTCTCTCTGGTCTATGATTTTTAATAAGAACATACTTAGACAGTGGATATGTTAAAGGTCTTTAGATGTCTCTCTCTTATATATCTACAATATAATAGGGCTTATTTGTTGTTTCCAACAAAAAATATGATTTCATAAAATATAAAGATATACTTAATATTGTTATAATATTGATAAATATTAAATCTATATATTTTCTTTATTTTTTTGAGAGATATGTTTAAAAACAGGATTTTTATTTTCTTATATTTAAAACAAATGTATATTTTTGTTTCAAATAAACGACAATGGTGTAACTATATTATATGCAATACATATATTCATAGTAATATAACTATAATGTCGTTCTTAATTAAGAGTATCAGTGATATTGGTATATATTAATTAATTTTATTTGTAGGTATGAAAAACATAAAGTATTATTTGTTTTTTGCAGCTACTGCTTTATTTACAGCATGTGCTGACGATCTTCTTCATGTAGAAGAAACTGCTAGTCCTCAATTGGAACATGTATTAAATTTAAGGTCTATGGATTATGAAGATCTGGCTGGAGTATTGTCAAAAATATCAAATACCGAACATACGATTATGCTTCAAGAGGGCTCTGAACTATGGACAACTTCTATAAAAGCCATTCATGGTGTTGAAATAGAAGAATCCAATCGTCCGGTCTATTTGTTTGAAGGTCAGGATAAAGATTCAATTAATGCAATACTCTCTCAAAGTTATGCTACGATAAGGCTTCAACGAGGTGGAGATCTCATTGATTATATAGTATATAAAGATAAAGAAAGGATGGCAGAAATAGCTAACTATTACCAGAATCACTATCTTTCAGCCAGCTCTGACACTTCTGATAAAATTGTTGTCTGTAACACTGGAGAAGATACACGTTCTGGTAAGAGCGATATAAAAAATATCAGGATAGATATAACCAAAGCTATTGGTAATAACCCTTTTAAAGGGTTGCCAATAAAAGACTATCCAACTGAGAAACTCAGTACCATTGATAAGAATTCGATTCTTAGCCTGTCCTCACGTGCTACTTACCCAGCTACCCTAGAGTTTATGCTGATAAAGGAAAAAGACGGAGGCTCTCTTGAGCACGATATCACTTCCCAAATTCAGGCTGTCACCACTTCTTTAAAATTTCTAATTGACTCAGGATTTATAACTGTGAAATACACTATAAAAGATAGTTCACACAAGGGTGGTGCTTCTGATTACGAGGTGTCTGCTCTTGAATCATTTCAAAATTATTTACGTTCTTGGGATGAAGTTAAGGGACAAGATAAGAAACCATATATTTTACTTAGAGACGGCACTTGGGATTCCGGTAAAACGTTTGGATATGCTAGTGGTATTGGAGTTATACACTTAAATAATCCCCGAGGCAACTTTGAAGTTGCTGCTATCTCTACCACTTCATCCTCACACCCTTACACACTGGCTCATGAAATAGGACATTTACTAGGAGCGGAACATGTGGATAATGAACAGGATCTTATGTATACTTGGTATTCCCCTCAAGTCACTCCTAATCATTTGAGTGCAGATAATTGGGTCCGGATGTTGGAATGCATACAAAAATAGTGATAAGTAATAGAAATGAATATTATGTGTTAATTTAAAATATATGCCAATCTCATGTGATACAATGTAAATCTCTTGATTGTGATAATTATAAAAACAGATTTATTCTGTTGCATCTATCTGATCTGTTATTGCCTTTCAGAACTGGAGAATATCTCCAGATCCGGAAGGCAATAATTTAATAAAGATAAATATTTTATCAATCTTAATTGTAATGTGTCAGCATTCCCAAAAGAATTCAAAATCTTAAATCCATAAGGAATCGTATTTACCTTTGATTTTCGATATACTTCCTGCTTGTTTCTTGATAGATATTTTGATAGATAAGACGAATTTCCGTTATCTGTTCTGGAGCCAAATAGGTTATAAGGCCAAGGATGGTGTTCGCTTTTTCTGCACTCCTATACTTGTATCCCGTCCAGCTTTCCTTACGGTTTGCCTACCTGCATTTGCAGGAAAAATACAGCCTTACCACGTTTCGTGTAAATAACATACGAGTAGGTTAGGTTCCGTCTCTTTGCCGGTAGTGCTTATGTCCCTGCAACCCTAATCGAAGAGAGAGTTATCCGACTGTATACTTTTTAGTTTAAGCTAACGACGATTCAAACAACGATTCACATGTGTTAATCATACTACTCAGCCTAGCCTCCCAACTCTATGATACTAAGAGTTATTGTCTTTCCCTTACGGCTCTGTCTTTTCCTTTCGGAAGGAGTACATTGTCCAGACAGCTTGATACAGAATTATCACTATTGGTGCATCTGTCCGTAGGTTACCGTTGACGGAACAACGGATTCAATCATTCAATTCCGGCTCGTGGATTAGAATTTTGAACAATTATTTACGCAACTTCGTGTCGCACCTTGATATAGAATGTTTACCACCGCATACGATTTGCCCAAACTAAGTGTATCCTTCAAATCTGCTTTTTAAATTTCTCTTTTATCTTTCTACTAAAAACATGTTTTATAGCTGTTTTATTTTAAAATAGTTATGGCATCTTTGTGCATCTTTTGAAAATACTTGGTTTCAAGGCATAAAACTATATTTTAGTTCTTTATTCGCACGGGAAAAGGCTGCGGACGTCCGCAAGTATCCGGGAAAAATTCCTGGTAATCTCCTCCGGCTCCAGAACCCGGACGTCGGGAAGGGGTTTTTCATCCTTTTCTTTAAACTCCCCGAGCATCACCTTGAAATATCTGACATTGGCACGGGTGGCGGATCCGATGAACTCTCCCGGCTCGAGATCCGCAAAATCCCTTCCCTGGTAGATATCCTCTTTCTGGGAAGAGATGGTAACGCTCCGGTTCGAACTGCTGCCGCTTTTTCCCGTGCTCCGGGATTTTCTTTCCTTTTCCTCCTTACCGAACATCTGCGGATAATATTTCAGGGCTTCCACATCCTTGGTACGCCCGAAGAACTGGATTCCGAAATTGGCTTCCACGGAGGACCGGTCGAGCTTGCCATACAGATTCTCCAGTTTTGAACCGGACTGTGTAAGCAGCACAAAGCCGACCTTGTATTCGCGCAGGACCGAAGGCAGCGACTCAAAGTTCTTGATATTGACCGTTGTCATTTCATCCAGGAAATAGACGAAAGGCACTTTGTTCTGCATGGTGAACTGGCGGGTGGATATGCTCATAAGCATGCCTATCACCGGGGCATAGACCGAATTCTTGGAAAAATTGTTGCTGATGGCGAACAGTTTCGGATCTTCCGGATCGATCAGGTTGAAGTCAAAATCATCCCCTGAAAGGATATAGGCTATCTCTTCGTTCTGTGAAATGGTCGACAGGTTGTTACACAGGGTGGAAAGGTAGGATGCCTGGGTCTTCTCGGAACCTTCGGCCTTGAGATACGCGCCGGCCATCATTTCCGCAACGAGGTTCTGCTGCAGGAATATGGACAGCTGCCTGGTAGAGGCGGTCATGATAAAGGCCATGATATGGGGCAGCGTGCAATACTCGGGAAATTCATCCCAAAAGCGGAAGGCCACCCCGCGCAGGATGCCCAATCCCCCGGCCACCCATTCATTCTGCTTTTCCCCCTTGGGAAGCAGTGCGAGCAGGACATCTTCCATGAGCTGCATCAGCTCGGTACGGTCCTTTACCACCTTGAGCGGGTTGAACCGGTATGAACGTTCCGGCTTGTCGAAACTCACGTAGTAAAACTTGTGCGGGTAACCGTACTTCTTTGTCAGGTTATAGGCCGTCTGCGTGTAGTCCACGTCCTTAAAATCGTAGATGAACCCTGCGAAGCCCAGCCTGATATATTCCTCCAGCAGCCATTTGCCGATACTCTTTGTCTTTCCCGAACCGGCCCCTCCATAGACCAGGAAATTGGAATAATAGTAATAGAATTCCAGATGGCGGTATGGAACCCCGGAAATGACGGGCAACCTGATCGGAGACTTGTTCTCTTTCCGTCCTGAAGGCTTGAGATGTTCCCATGCGGTGGAGAAAGCGAATATGGCCACCGAACCGCAGGCCGGCCATAATGCGTATGCGGGAAAGAACAGGTATGCCATGAAGGTCTCGCCCGCTATGCATATAAGAAAGACAGGCAGGTTGACATACCATTTCCGGCTCAGGGTGCAAACTCCCGTCACCAGGCAGGCCAGTGCCAGAATAATAAGCTTGATATAAGGAATAAGATTCTCCATAACAATTTACTTTAATGATTTACTTCAATAATCTGATTACTTTAATTTGATTAATATACGATTTACTCTTTAAGTATTTATATGTGTCATACTACATTTCCGTCTGGAAAGCCCTGTTCCTGCCCCTGGTTATTTCCAGGCACCTGAGAGTATATCCGGATGGGGCTTTGAACAGCATGAACGGCTTTTCACAACCCGGCAGGCGTGTAGGCTGCCCCCGGAGCAAAGAGATCCACCTGGCGGGAGAGAGTTTCCCGGGATCTACTCCGGATCCGCGGAGAATATCCAGCATCGGCTTCGTGTCATAGGGTATGCCCCCCACATACAGGCTGATTTTGTCTGAGGAAATGGTAAACTCCCTGTTCCCCCAGGAAAAGGAACGCAGGGTCGTATGTCTGCCCTCCTGCAGGAGCCCGTCGAAAGAATCATTCTTATCCATATTCATAATCCAAATCTTATATTTCCATTTCTGCCGTTTTGATACTCCGGAGAGCCGGAGCGGTTATCTTCAGTCCATATCCGGCCGGTTCCTTTACGGTCATAAGCATCCTGCCGTCGGGAAGCGCTATTCCTTTACCGCTGAAAAGAGATTTCCATCCCTCCGGACTGAGGGAGGACGGCTCCAGCCCGGCCCTCTTCATCTCCTTCAGGAACGGTGTGACATCCCGGACTCCGTCTTTACTTCTGAGAGATCCGGCGGCATATCCGGGGGTAAGCTCAAGTTCTCCTTTCGGGGTCTGTATCTTTTCCGGTATGCGGGTGGCCGCCGTTCTCTTCAGGTTTTCCCGGCTGGCCGCGAGCAGACCCTTCAGCTCCCTGTCATCAACCTCGATGCTGAAACCTAACTTCCGCAGAAGGTTCCTGAAGGCAAGGCGGATCTTGTCCCATACACGGACATCCGTCCCGCTTTCAGCCATTTGTGCCAGGTATTCTTCCGTAGCGGTACGTATATCCATTTTTCCCGTACCGGCCAGCCGGATAATCTCCCCGCGCACCTTTTCCCCGCATCCGGCGAAGATGTCATCCAGGAACGCGTCCATATGCTTCCGCCCGGCCAGTTTGCGCAGGCCGTAATGCCCCACTCCTTCGTGCAGCAGGGTACGCTCGATATCCTCCTTGCCGCGCGCTTTGGGCAGGTACAGGCAGATACGGTCCGAAGGGATGTCATACCATCCCCTTATATCCTTCCCGCCCGCAATAAGGGCACGTACTTTGGGAGAATCCACCTCGCCGATGGAATGGATGATGTTCACGGGGATGTGCTGTTTGCGGGCCAGAAAAACGGCATGGCGGGAGAGTTCCGCCATCCGTTCATCCCCGGAAAGGAAAACCTGCCCGCTTGCTGTACAGGCAGGAGTGAAGGCTCCCGTCCCACCCGCAAGCCGGAACCGCACACCTTTAATTTCCGACGCCAGTTTCACAGCCTCGTTTCTCGAGGATTCATCCTTGGGTTTATAAACAAACACTTGCAGCCCGCTTTCACGGATCGATTTGGAAACGTCTTCACTTACATTCTCCGGTACGATTGCCGCTACAAATTCATTCAAATAGACCGGCCGCTCGAATTTGGTCTCAAAATACATGGCGGGACATTCGTTCTGTATGGTATCAACCATCTCTTTAAGTTGCCGTACATCCTCCCGGGTAAGTTCCACCCCGTACTCACGTTTGGCAAAACTTCCGGGATCAGGTTTCAACGCGATATCCTCCACACGGTAAAGGCCGGTATCATCAAAGGTGCCGCCGCCCGGGTTAAGCTTGATTCCCAGATCAAAATAGACCTCCTGCCATTTGTCCCTGAATGCCTCCAGGTCACTATGGTCAGTGATCAGTTTCCCCTTCTGCCGGCGAATACCGTCCAGTGTGCCGACCGGCTTCATAAGAGCGGCTGCAAATTTAGAGAAGGAGCCTCCCCAGCCGGTTGCGGCGGCCAGGCCCTGCTGTTTCATTAACCCGGAGACATTCTCCAGGGTATGGGGAAGATAGATCCTGGCACCATCCGGAGTATAACCTTTAAAAAGGACCTCTTTGATACCGTATTTGTCCGCAAGACTTTCCTTCCACTCCGCATACTGCCGGCTTAGCGCTTCCGATCCGTTGATCTTATCCAAAGCGTCCTGCAGGGTATGATAGGTATCAACACTGCCGGCCTGGCGGATATCGGTCTTCACCCTGTCATAGAAGTCTTGTACGGAACTGTATTCATAGCCCCTTTCTTCTATATCATTCAGCTTCTGGACAGCTTTTCTGTAAGCCAAACCTTTTTGTTTTTGTTCCGGGAACGCTTGTATTTTATCTTGTAATACCCGTTTCCTTGTTTCGATATAATCTTTGAATTTTGTCTGATCACCACCGAAGTTTTCTTCTATATAAACCTCCAGCAGGGCCGTGTTGCGTTCATCATAGTTATCGAGCGCGTCGATGGCAGATATCCGGTTCCGCAGATGTTCCCCAAAGAGCGGCTCCACCTTCCTGAATTCGGGTGCCTCGCCTCTTTCATATAAAAACTGATAAGCGAACGCACTCCCCTCGTCGCGCCCGTCCATGTAATTGTTCCAGGCACTGCGTACATCCGGTTGCATCTCTTGCGGCAGCCTGGAAATGGCATCCCGGACACGCCCGCTGCCGTCACCGGAAAACTGCCTTTCTATTTGCGGATAAACGGGTGTCCACGCGTCTCCGCTGAATGTTCCGGCATTCCTTCCGGTGCGTTTGTCAATCATGGAAGAAGGGAGTATCAGGGAAATCTCCCCGTATCCTTCATGTGACTGCCTAGCTATATCAATCACGGCGGCACTGGGATTGGCAAGCCCTCCAAGCTTCAAGGCTTTAAGCAGCTTCTCCTCACTGATATTATGCAGGCCAACCAAAGACTTGCCGCCGTCATCCTGGCTGATCTCCCTAAACCGGATGTCATCCTGACTCTCAAGGAAGCTGCCCGTATTCTGGCTGGCGGATTTTATTTGGTTGGCGGCAAACGAGATATAATCCACCGTGCGGTCATTTTCGGAACCCATATCGGCACTGTCCGCCACATCTGAAATCACCACCCCGTCATACCCTTCCATTTCCGCCAAATTGCCCAAATCGGATGCCGCCACTTTCTCGCCGCCGTATTCTATGGAGGAGAAATTTGCCCCTTGGGCATCCACTTCCAAAGGATTGCGCAAGTTCAGGTACACATCATAGATGTTGCTGCCATATCCTAAGGCGTTCTTCCTGTCCGGGCTGAAAAAATGCCCACTATTTATAAGACCGTCTGTCCACCGCTTGAATTCGTAAAAGTTTTCTCGGCTTCCATGATACACCACCAGAGGTTCCCCATTGGCATCTCTGACTTTTGATGCTTCATCCGGACAGTTCTCCCAATCCCCGAACCAATCCCTGAATGCCCGGGTACGTACCTGTGCCCACTGCTTTTCATTCAGGTTGGTTGCCTGTCCGTTCGGAGCTTTCATGTAACTGCCTTCCGCCTTACTGCGGGCTATGACAGCCTGTTCCTCGGTTGTGAAAAGATATTCGGATATTTGTTCCATTCCATGAAAGAATAAGTATGTTACTTGATTGGTTATTAAAGAGAAATACTTGTTTACTTAAGCAGGACTCAAGTAAACAAGTAAATTCAAAAAACATGTTTTTATCGGTCGTACATTGGTACGTTACATGTCGGCACTGGCCTGCCGGGTCAGGCTGTTGACCGTATTCACAGCTTTTACCGCATACCCGACCGGAGTCTTGGTAAGCATGAAGGGGGCTCCCTTTGCGGCCGGCTTGGACGCTCCGGATATAAGGGAGGGCCGGATGGCCTTTCCATTCATCAGGGAGTGCCACTCTTCAGCTTTCATGGCTTCCACCTTGACTCCCTTCCCGCGAAGGTCCTTGAGGATACTCTCCACGTCACATCCTTTCTTTTCGGGGACGGCGGATGAATTGAATTCCTCTAAAGCCTTGATGAGTTTTTTATCCCTGTTTTTAACCTGCGGGATTTCCTGGATTTCCCGAAGGTCCTTGTCCAACTTCTCTATTGCCGTCTTAACCTGCCTGGCGGAAGGTTTTCGCGTGGATTGCGTACTCTGTTCGGTCTTTTTTCTGGGTGCGCGCCGTGTCGCGGAAGATTCCGTCGCTTCGGATGACGGCTCCGCTTCCCGGTCCGCAGGCTTCTCCAGCTTCAGCCCGTACATCTCTTCAGCCTGTTTCCTGACTGCCTCTGAAGGAGAGCTGATAAGCGCAGCCGCCTCCCTGTCGGCATGCAGGACAGACAGCTGAACCTTTTCCGTAGGGTTCTCAATATACCGGATATTCATTGGATTGTTCCTGACAGCGGCCAGCTGTACAGCCTCCGATGGTTCGGACACATACCTGATGGTTTCTCCTTTGGCTTGGACTGCCGCCAACTGTACGGTATCTGCCGGGGACTTGATGTGCCGCAGGGTATCCGCGTTGCCTTGGATAGCCATATGCTGTACTTTCACCGTAGGTGATTCAATGTGGCGGATGTATTCCGGGTTCTTCTGCACGGTTGCCAGCTGTACCTTTTCGGCCGGTTCTTTGATGGAGGCAATATGTGCCGGATCTTTCAGGACAGCCATTAACTGTACCTTTACCGCAGGCTTATTTATCAGGGAGATACATTCAGGCCTCCTTTCAACGGCTGTCAGTTGCGCTTTTTCCGTAGGGTTGGAAATAAAACCGATGTAGCCCGGTTTATGCCGGATGACGGATAGTTGTACCTTCTCACCGGGCGAAGCGATGAAATGAATATTGTGTGGTGCATTCCTGACTGCAGCGAGCTGTACTTTTTCCACCGGCTTGTCTATAAAGCAGATGACACTTTTATCCCTCCGGATGGCAGCCATCTGGACCCGTATGGAAGGATTCTCAATCATACTGATGGCACGCGGATTGCGGAGTACGGCCTGCATATCCCGGCTGAACAATGCGGTCAGGCGTTCTAAAATGGTAGGCATGACGATTAGTTTTTAATGGGTTTGACTTCATCCAGGAATTTCTCAATGGCGGCTCCGCTTGATCTTCCATCGGCTTTATCCTTCTTCATCTGCAGTATCAGCTCCCTTGCCGCATTCAGGACACCCGGCACGGGAAGAAGTTCCTCCTTGAGCATCCGTTCCACGGCCATGAAGCAGGCGGCAGGTGCGGGAGTATCTACAAGCAGGATGCTTTCCGGGCAGGCGATAACCGCTGCAAGCTGCACCTTTTCTCCCGCAAGCGGCAAGCTGGCGATCAGCTCAGGTTTCTTCTGTACGGCAGCCATCTGCTGCTTCAGAGAAGGATTCTCAATTTTCAGGATCATGTCTGGATCGTCCAGGATCCTCTCGGTCAGGATCCGGTCCGAGGACCGGTTGTTTTCATTCAACATAACATGGTTTGTTTGGGGTTATACATTTATGATTTCGGGGGCAAGATACGGCGGTTCGTTGCAATTATATTGCGACATGCGTTTTTTCTCAGGAAAGGAGCATTTTTATCGTTAGAACAGTTTTCTGTAATTGGCTGATAATAAAAAATGCCTGAGCCTATCCGGCCGGACACAAAAAACGGCAAGGTACTGAACTTACTGCCTAATGATATTTTTTATGGTATCTTTTTATTATTCTACAATTCGCGATCGTTTTTCCAAACTGTTGTGGATCCTAGATTGAATCATATTCTATACAAAAATGTAATATATATTGTTATAAGAAAAAATTTTGTGAGCGCCCCCAATGATTGGCATCGCAACAGCTTCAATTGTCAGCCGCTTGATATCACCGAATAATAAACAATAGGGAAAAGGCATATACATGTAAACGTTTTTAGGAGGTAATACTACTTTCCTCTAGTTAAGAATGGATACTGAAAGAAATATGCAGTCAGATTGTTACTTTTGCAAAAAAAAACTATTTTTGCGAATTGTTTATCTTAAAAATACATAGAATGTCGACACATGGTAGCCTTTCGGAAGTGGAACGATTCAATCTTTTGTATAAAAGTTCGTTTAATAAGGTTTGCAACTTTGCATGCTTTTATGTGCGCAATAAGCAAGCTTCTGAAGACATCACTATGGACGCCTTCCTGCAACTGCTCGAAACCATGAAGGTGGAATCGGTTGATAATCCCATGGCTCTCCTTATCACCATCGTGAAACATAAATCGTTGGATTATCTCAAAACACAAGTACGACGGGAAGATACCAAAGATGATCTTATACAATGGAAACAGCGCGAACTAGCCATCCGAATCTCAAACTTGGAAGGCTGTAATCCCAGTTATATTTTCTCACAGGAAATCAAATCTATCGTAATGAAAACTCTCAATCAATTACCGGAACAAACCAAAAAGGTATTTATTATGAGCCGCTTTGAAAATAAATCGGGAAAGGAAATTGCTCAAACTTTGGGCATCTCGGTCAAAGGGGTAGATTATCACATGAACAAGGCCCTTAAGGAACTTCGTACTGCCCTCAAAGACTACCTCCCTATCTTAACTTGGCTCTGTTTTATGAACCCAATCAATAAAGGGTGGATTTCTTAATAGAAGTTAATTTTATGAATCTACACTAGGGAATCCCTTCCTTCAGTCGCCATTATTACAAACGATAAAGAATTATGGACGACGAATTATTAATAGCTTATTTTAAAGGAGAGGTTTCGGATGAAGAAACTCAACGAATTACTGAATGGATAGAAGCGGAGATAGAACACCAGCGTTACTACCAACAGCTTTGCCGTCTGTTTGAAATGAGTTACTGGATTGAGGACATGCCCGAACAAACAGAAGTTGCCCTCCCCCAAAAAGCTAAAATCCTCCCGTGGAAACATTATGCCATATCTTTCATGAAGGTAGCGGCTATCTTCGTGCTGGGCTTTGCCCTGCACTTCTTCTTGAACCGGCAGACAACAACAACCCACCACGAACTACAACACCAAATCCATGTACCAACTGGACAGCATGTAGAAATAATGCTGGCCGACGGATCCAAGGTATGGCTGAACTCCGGCAGTACCCTGACCTTCCCCTCGAAATTTAACGGAAAAAAACGCCTGGTAGAACTTGACGGTGAAGGATTCTTCGAAGTAAAATCCGACAAGGAGCATCCCTTTATCGTTTCTACTTCTAAATATCAAGTAAAAGCGGTAGGTACTTCCTTTAATGTATACGACTATCAGGATTCTCCTCAATTTGAAGCGGCCCTATTGAACGGTAAAGTGGAAGTCACTACTAATGCAAAAAAATCATCGGCCGTAATTCTTACCCCCAACCAGCGTGCAGCGCTATGCCAAGGAGTATTGAAGGTCAAACCGATTGAAAATACTAACAATTATCTGTGGCGCAAAGGGATACTCTATTTTAACGAACCTCTGTTGGAAGTGTTCGACAAACTGCAAGAATACTATGATGTTGAATTCCAAATCAGAAATACTTCTTTAACCAGAAAATCACCCTACTGCACCGGTAAGTTCCGTGCCAAAGATGGACTAGAACACATCATACGAGTGCTGAAAGAAACCAATCATTTTGACTATCAAATTGATTACGAAAATAAAAAAATTATCATCTTATAAATTGTGTAACTTATAAATTATAAAATGCCTATGTAAAACACCCTATTGTAGCGTAACGTAAGGCGGTTCCGAAAATAATACCGCCCGTGGCTTGAAGCCATCTGATCTTAAACAAAATACTAATGATTAAATTAAAGTAAATTATGGATTTTAATTCCTACAAAAAAGTTATTTCAAACTGTAACCATATCGTTAAAGTTGGTATGGTTTCGGCTTATGCTCTTTTTTTAGGCGTAAATACTGCCCTGGCGAGTGTAACCGAGTACATGGATCAAAAAGTATCCCTTAAGACACAGAATTATACCATTGAATCTGTGATTCAACAAGTTGAGAAACAAACGGATTATTTGTTTGTATATGACAAGAACGATGTGGACGTAAAACGCACCGTATATGTAAATGGAAGCAATACCGATGTAATAGAGCTGCTGAAAGGCATCTTTGACAACACCGATATTGATTGCAAGGTGCTAGGTAACAATATAACTCTCTCTAAAATTACTAACGTAGCGACTAGAATTGCTCAACAAGACAAGAAAACAGCCAAAGGTAACGTTATCGATTCTACTGGTGAACCGGTAATCGGTGCTTCAGTAGTAGAGCAAGGTACTACCAACGGCACTGTGACCGACATCAACGGTAACTTTACACTGAATTTGAGTACCCCAAATGCCAAAATTGAAATTTCTTTCATCGGCTACAAAACTCAGGTACTGACTGCCCAATTTGGCAAACAGATGGCTGTAAAGCTGGTGGACGATACCGAATTGCTGGACGAAGTTGTTGTAGTAGGTTACGGTTCGCAGAAGAAAGTTAACATGACCGGTGCTGTTGCTACGATTGACTCTAAATCATTGGCTTCTAGACCAATATCCAATATATCTCAGGGATTGCAAGGTTTAGCACCGGGTGTAACTGTAACCAATGCCGGCGGTCAGCCAGGTCAGGATACCGGTAAAATTCTAATCCGTGGTTTGGGTTCATTCAATGCTTCTTCTCCGATGGTTTTGATTGACGGTGTAGAAGGCGATATGAACGTGGTTGACCCGAGCGATATCGAAAGCATCTCTGTATTGAAGGATGCTTCTTCAGCTGCCATCTACGGTTCTAAAGCTGCTAACGGTGTAATCTTGATTACTACCAAGCGCGGACAGAGTGGTAAACCCAAATTGACTTACAGTGCTTTGTTCGGATGGTCAAAACCTGCCGATTTGATGGACCGTACCAACTCTGCTGAATTGGCTGAATTGACCAATGAAGCTGAATACTGGGATGCCATCTCTCAAGGTGCTTCTCCTGAACAAGCTGAAAAGAGAAAACCCTACACTCAAGAAGACATCCGTAAATATGCCGAGGGTTCTGACCCATACGGTCATCCCAACACTGACTGGTACGACTTGTTCTATACCGGCTCTGGTTTCATGAACCGCCATAACATAGGTATGGACGGTGGTTCTGAATGGGCAAAGTATAGAGCTTCCCTTGGTTATGTAAAACAAGAAGGTATCGTTGAAAACGCTTCTAACAGACAGTTCAATGTTCGTACCAACTTAGATCTGAAGCTGACTGAACGCTTGAAATCAAGAATCAATCTGGACTTCGCTAATACATTGATGAAAGAGCCTACTGACCCGATTTCTTGGTCAAACGGTGCTGCTTATCAAGTATTCAGACAAGTAAACCGTATCTCTCCGATGGTTCCTTACAAAAATGAAGATGGTACTTATGGTACCATTGCCGATGGTAACCCCATTGCATTCCAAGACTTGGGTTCTACCGGTGATACAGACAAAGATTACTTGAATGCTTTCGCTGAATTTTCATACGATATCTGGGACGGTTTGAAAATTACCGCCAACGGTTCTTACAACGTAGTGAACAAGAGTTACAAGCTGTACAGAAAAGACTTGCAATATAATGCAAACAAATATGACGGTCCAATCCGCCTGACTAAGAGCCACACTAAGGAAATCCGCAGACAAGGTGATATCTTGTTGAACTACGACAAGACCTTCGCCCAGAAGCACACCGTAAACACTTTGGCTGGTTTCCACACAGAACTCTATTCTTATGAATATGATGATGCTTACAGACAAAACTTCCCGTCGTCAGACGTAACTGATATGAATGGTGGTTCAGTAGTAGGTATGAGAAACTCTGGTTATACTCGTGAACTAGCAATGAATTCTGTATTCGGCCGCTTGAAATACAACTACATGGACAAATATCTGTTCGAAGCTAACGCGAGAGGTGACGGTTCTTCCCGTTTTGCAGAAGGCAACCGTTGGGGATGGTTCCCCTCATTCTCAGGTGCTTGGCGCGTAACTAACGAAGATTTTATACAAGGTACTGCTTTCAACGAAGTAGTAACCGACATGAAAGTAAGAGGTTCTTGGGGAATGCTCGGTAACCAACAGATTGGTAACGACTACTATCCGTACATCAATACATATGCTACCAACGCGAAATATCCATTCGACAACAAGGTAAGCGGTGGTGCAGTACAAACTGAAAATAAAATCCAGGATATCTCTTGGGAAAAGACTACTACTTGGGGTGCAGCTGTAGACATGACTTTATTCAACGAACTGCAGGTCACTTTGGAATACTACAACAGAAAGACAACTGGTATCTTGATGCAGGTAAATGTACCGAATACTTATGGGTATCCTGGTTACTGGGACAATGTGGGAGCTATGAGAAACCAAGGACTTGAGGTTTCTTTGGCTTGGCATAAAACACTGGGTGGAGTTCAGCTGAACTTTGGCGGTAACTTTACTTACAACAAGAACGAAATTTTATCACTAGGTAATGTAGACGTTCAGAAAGATGCCCGTACTATTCGCATGGTAGGTAAGGAATTTAATGCCTTCTATGGTTACAAATCAGACGGTATCTTCCAAAGCAAGGAAGAAATAGCAAATGCTCCGAAATACACAATGATAAGCAACGACCGTTTAATTCCTGGTGATATCAAATTGGTCGACATAAACGGAGATGGTGAAATCAACCCTGATGATAAGGTAATCTTGAGCTCAGAAAACCCGAAATATACTTTCGCATTCAATCTGGGTGCCAGGTGGAAAATGTTTGATATCAACTTGTTCTTCCAAGGTGCTGCTGGCGTATCACGCTACTTCACTGATGAATTCTACGGTGAATTTAACGGTGACTCTGGTCACCCTTCAAATCACTGGTTAGGCCGCTGGACCCCGGAAAACCCAACCAACAAATGGCCTAGAGCTTCTAAATTCAGAACATATAACTTGCCGGAAACTACCTGCTCAGACTTCTGGTTGGTAAATACCAACTACTTGCGTCTGAAAGATATCCAAGTTGGTTTCAATGTTCCTAAAGAATGGCTGCAAGCTGTACGCCTGGGATCTGCTAGAATTTACTATAGCGGTACTAACCTGCTTACATTCAGCAAGACTCCTCAAGGTATCGACCCTGAAGCTCCGGCAGGATGGGGTGCATACTATCCGCACGTGAAGACTCACTCTATTGGTATTAATATTACATTATAATTTAACAACTATGAGAAATATATATTTGTCACTTATTTCAGGTCTCTTATTCACAGCTTGTTCGCTGGATAGAGTGCCGTACGATGCCTTATCTACCGCTACTTTCCCAAAAACAGAAGCAGATGTAGAAATGTTAGCTGTAGGTTGTTATGATGACTATGCCAACCAAGATTATACTATATACAATGACGTGTTCAGTGATAACGGTTATTGTGCCATCAATACTAACTGGGCTGTTTTTGCCAATGGTACAGCTACTCATGCCGTTCCAGGCATCAACTGGTATAACTACACTCTAATTACCCGTTGTAACAACTTCTTGCATCAGGTTACTACCAAAGAAATTCATTTCAATGATCCCAAACGTTTGGAAGTGTTGAAAAACGAAGTTCGCTTTCTACGGGCTTGGCGTTACTACATGATGGTAACTGCATATGGTGACATCCCCTTGGTTACAGAAGTGGTTCCTTCTTTGGAAGATGCCAAACTGCCGGCTACTCCAGAAACTGATGTAGTGGAATTCATCCTTGATGAACTAAATGACATCACCAAAGACGGAGCACTGGACGTAAGTCCAAAACAGAAAGGAAGAATTACACGCGGTGCTGCTTTGGCCTTGAAGGTAAGATTGTGTCTGTTCTACAAAAAGTATGATGAAGTGATTGACGCTGCCAATGAAATCAATAGCTTGGGTGTGTATAATCTGTACCAAGACGGTGAAGTTCCTTACTCTGAATTGTTCAAAGAAGCCAATGAAGACAACTGCGAAATCATTCTGGCTGTAAAGAAAGTAATGAACGACTACAAAAACCAAACCATCATTGAATTCTGTAACGTAATTGATGGCGGTTGGTCGGCATTCGTACCCATCCAATCTCTGATTGATGCATATGAAATGAAGGATGGTCTGACAATCGAAGAAGCTCAGGCTAAAGGTGAGTATAATCCAGAACATCCTTACAAAGATAGAGATCCTCGTTTCTATGCTACAATCCTTTACTCGGGTGCTGATTGGATGGATAACAAGGGTAGAAAGAGAATCTATAATACGCTGGACAGAAACATTAACGGTGAACCTAACAAAGATCATCGTCTTGATTCTAGAAATGCTTCTCAAACTAGCTATTCTATCTGTAAATACATGAAACCACTGACTCAATATTCAGATATAAACAACACTGGTCTGGATATGATTGTATTCCGTTATGCTGAAATCCTACTCTCAAAGGCTGAAGCTATGATTGAAAAGAATACAGACCTTTCGGGTGCTACTGACTTGATTGACCTGATCAGAGAAAGAGCTGGCATGCCAAAAGTAGACAGAGCAAAATATAATACACAAGCTAAACTGAGAGAATTGCTCAGAAGAGAGCGCCGTGTAGAATTTGCTTTCGAGGGCTTGAGAAGAGATGATATCATCCGTTGGGACATTGCCAAGGACGTACTGAATGGTCCAATCTATGCTTCTAACCAAGGTACCGTAGATATGGATACAAGCATTCCCCAAGAGGAGCGTGCTACAATTTTCCAAGGTGAAAAGAACCAGGTGGTACTCGAGATCCGTAAATTCAGGAACCGTTACATGCCGATTCCACAAGCTGAATTGGATAAGAACCCGAACTTGAAACAAACTAACTTCAAAATATAATTTTATTAAGTAGTCCTAATATTTGTTGGGTCCCTATGCTATGATGGATGCTTGGTGTCGTCATCGAGTATAGGGACTTACTTTTTAATTGTATACCATGAAAAAAATATCAATTTTAATTGCGGCTTTAACCCTCAGCATAAGCCTGAAACCACTTGCCGCTCAGAATAAAAAGGTTTTTATCATCGATAAACAGACCGTCTATCAAGAAATAGACAACTTCAGCGCCTCAGACGCTTGGCGCTGCGCCTTCATTGGTAAAAACTGGCCTCAAGAGAAAAAAGAAAAAATTGCCGACTTACTATTCAAACGTGAATTTGACGAAAAAGGTAACCCCATCGGTATGGCCTTGACTAACTGGCGCGTAAACATCGGAGCCGGAAGCTACGAAAACCGTGAAGCAAAGGAGGTGGATAACTCCTGGAACCGTACCGAATGTTTCCTCTCACCCGATGGTAAATATGACTTTACCAAACAAGCTGGACAACAATGGTTCATGAAAGCGGCCCGTGAACGAGGCATGAACAACTTTCTGTTTTTCACGAACTCAGCTCCCTACTTTATGACTCGTAGCGCTTCTACAGTTTCTACTGACCAAGATTGCATCAATCTGCAAAATGATAAATTCGATGACTTTGCCCGTTTCTTGGTGAAGAGTGCCCAACATTTCCGTGAACAAGGCTTTCACGTAAATTACATCAGCCCGAACAATGAGCCAAACGGGCAATGGCATGCCAATTCCTTCCAAGAAGGCAGCTTTGCCACCAAGGCCGACCTTTACCGCATGGTAGAAGAATTGGATAAAGCAATCAGCGAAGCTCAAATCGACACAAAAATTCTAATTCCAGAAGTAGGTGACATGAAATATCTATTTGAAATTGATTCGATAGCCAAAATTCCAGATGATATCATCCACTCTATGTTCTACAAAGACGGACAATACAGCGTGCTGAAGTTCAAAAACCTGTTTAATTGTGTAGCAGCACACGACTATTGGTCGGCCTACCCCGCTACCTTGCTGGTGGATATACGTAACCGAATTCACAAAGAGCTCTCAGCCAACGGTCACAACACCAAATTTTGGGCATCAGAATACTGCATTCTGGAAAAGAATGAAGAAATTACTATGCCAGCCTCTCCGGAACGCAGCATTAACCTAGGCTTGTATGTAGCCCGTATCATCCACAATGATCTAACTTTGGCAAATGCTTCGGCTTGGCAATGGTGGACTGCCGTATCACTAGGCGAGGATGTGCCCATTCAGCTATTGCCACTTGAAGGTTCAAACGGATTGTCACTACAATATGACGGTGAAATCTCTACCACCAAAATGCTGTGGACTACTGCCAACTACAGTTTCTTTGTGCGTCCGGGTATGAAACGTATCGCCGTAAAACCTACCTATAAGGTAAGTGACTTGGAAGCCGCTACTTCACTGATGATTTCATCGTATACTGATGGGAAAGAAGTGGTGACCGTAGCCATCAACTATTCAAAGGAAAATCAGGTGATTAGCCTAAACTGTGACCATGCCCAAAAAGGAAAAGTTTATCTGACCACCATCGACAAGAATCTGCGATACATGGGTGAACAACCGCTGAAAAAGTTACAGCTGCCAGCACGTTCGGTAGCTACCATTGTAGTCGAAGACAACTAATTAAACCCGTTGGCGGAATTAACTTAGTATATATTTAACTCTGCCAACGGGTATCTTAAATAAAATAGAATAATAAAAACGAACTCTATTGATCTGTAAATTGGCCATTCCAAACGGAGAGCCACAGAAAAAAGAATAATTCAAAAGATTGGATAATCAATGCACTAAAGAGAAAAATAAAAGATAAATAATTAATTTTACATATTAATTTTTAATCATTTCTTTTGTATACTTGTGAAATCTCACACCTAAAAATACATAATAAAAGCCTATTGTTTATTTTTATCTTTTCTTTATTAGTTCTTGTAACAAAAACTCTTTAAATGAGAATGTAGCTCAATAAGAAGAAGCTAAGTTTTCTATTTCTAAAGGTGATAATTACAGAAGCTATCAAACAACTTTTTTCTTCTCACACATTCCAAACGCTCTCCCTTGAAAGTAGGACATTATTAGACGAATATAATTTCACAAAATCCATGATAGCAAATCTTTTGGATAAACAAGAAAAACTCTACCTTGTACCCTCTACTAAAAAGGAAAATGAACTTTTAGCAGGGATTATCCTTAATGATGAAATTATTTATCTACTAAAATTTTCAAAGGCATCTGATAACATTTATACTCTTTACAACGAAACAAACGAACCTATATGCGATGTCAAATATGATTTTGAAAAACAAAATATAGTTATTATTAGCAACTATGGAAATGATGCTATCCCCCCTACAACACAAGTTGGTACAGTTTTGTTTGTAATATAGGCATTGGATCGCTGCAGGTGCACTTGTGGCACCAACAATGAGAGCCAGTGTTGGTATGGTTGTATATAAGGTATTAGTACAGATGTTGATGTGCTAATAGCTACTTTTTTATTCAAGTCGCTTCAAATATAAAAAATGAAAAACAAACAATTAAAATAAAAAGCGATATTGATTATATTGGATTCTATCGTTTTTTTACACTATCTACATTGCAATACCTATTTCCAGAACATAAATTATCTCTGTTCTCCAACTCATAGTCAATACCGACTTCCTATTCCGCCTGCACCACTCCTGTTAAAGGATCAGTAGCTATTTTATCACTTTCATTTCCACCGGTTGCTCCTTCGTTTCATCCAAAGGATCCGCTTGATATTTTACATTGTCGAAATTTATCGTTTTCAAATCAATGCAACGGATGTTGCTGTTGTACATGGTACGATAATAAACCTTCTGGTCCCGTATATCGCACGCAACGGTAAACTGGGTGGCACTCGGTACATTGGCTGACGCCTTTCCCCAGGGCTGTTCACTACCCGTCGGAATATCAAAGTTGTTCAGAATATGGAACGCTTGGAACACACTTCCTTTTGCATCGGGTTGTTGTGGTGCCGTAAGTTGGAAAAAGGTGGCACGCACAAAACGGGATGGAGGTGTAAAATCACCGGGAAGTCCCAGCAGACCACTGCCATGCCCGAAAGACTTCGGCTCCAACGGCCCGAAGTTATGTTCAGGTAACGTGCCCGGTTGTAGGTTGATGTAATTGTTCAGATTGGTCCAATGCCATTCAAGACCCGGTGAATTGGTTAACACGCCCAATGGATTGTCGTAGAAGTTCATCATTTCATTTACAATCTCCAACACCACCTGTCTTCCGGATGCTTCGGTAAAGCGCCAATGCACCGTGGACGAACGGGGATCAATATTGATGACACGCACCTGCGAAAGGGCCTCCTTCACTTCATCTACCGTGCTGCATTCTGCCAGCACATATGATACCAACTGAAAATCCGCAAGACTCTTGTCCCTCTGTGCCGCATCATAAACAGGATACCTACCATAGTTCGGAAAATAGTATAATCCGGCGGAAAGTCCCTTTTCGTTCATGCCCTCCACCACAAATTCCTTCTGCTCTACCGCCAGGCCCACAAAGCCATGCTTTGCCCTGAACTTAAGTCCATCCATACCGGAGGGAGTCAGTGACTGCAACTCTTGAGCGCGCGGCACAACCACATACATACAGTTCATTACACTTTCCGCCCATTCAATGGTACGTGCGACAACGGTTGCACCATCCTTGCTCTTCAAGGTAATACCCGTACAGGCTCCCGCCGGTATTTGCGGAACGCTACATAAAACTGACATCAATAATGCTGATAATTTTGTATTCATACTTTCTATTTTAATGGTCGTTTATGGTAGTGTAACACATTCCATTCCCGAAAGGTTGATTACAATAGAGAGTAATTATTCATTTTAAACAGACAGGGAGATATGAATATATTTTCCTTAAATGGCAGCATACAGCAGAAAAATGCAAGGAAGAGGACATATCCCCAAGGAATAGACCACTCTAAATATTACGTTTGAGTATTATTTGTAAAAGCTGGTTTTACAAACTTATCTTTTGTCGTGGTGAATTTTACCAGTGGTGAGATACGAATATCAAAATTAGATGTCTGAATATCACGAGGTGTTACTGCCCGACCACAGATAGGGCCCATAAAACTGTCATCTGTAATTAGTTATTGATAATAAAAGGTGACAAAATTGAATCAAATTGCTCTTCTGTATATTCCAACCCTGTGTGGACTGTATACGTCATTTGTTGCTTTCGTTGTGCTGCAACATAGCCAATCTGCTAACCACAGAACTGTATACATGGCAAATGGTAAAGAGAATGTCAAGCGTAACCGTATGAAAGGGTCGGACAAGACAAAGTACTAATTTTACGATATGTACAAAACGGAAGCTGGCAGGTACGGTAATTGAAGCGTGTTTGTTGCCAGCATGAAACGGCAGGGTGTAGAAGTGCATTTCAGGCACATGGAACAGAGCAATAAGCTACAGGACATCGTATTCACTATGGACAGCTACCATTTCAATGGTTCCAAAGTGGGCAGGCGTTTCAGTTATTCTAAGTTTGGTACAACTCTTTTTTCGTGGGCTGTACCGCCTCTGTTTGCCAGTGGAAGCCTCTGCTGCCGGATATGAGTTTATTTCCATATGATATGTCTCTTTGGCTGTACTTCTTGCGACATGCCCAAAAACAGCGGTCCCCGTCTACATCCGGAGTATCCGCTGGAGAAGAATTCAAGGTGGAGTATAGGGCTTTCTCAGGCCGCCCTTGGCAGGTCTTTGTAGAGCATGATATCGGTATAGGAGGAGTTGTAATTCATCCGTGCGGTAAGTGTGGACCGGCCGGCTCCCTTGAAAGGATTACCGATCCCGGGATGCTCTTCCATCCAGCGGCAAAAATCCAGTATGGGGGATTTCCCGGAAGTGAAATAGACAAACGGGTGTCCTTTCAGTACCAGCAGGACATCCAGGTAATCCGCCAGCTTCCAGTCCATCTTGTATGTACTGATATCCGTTCCCATATAGGGGGGATCAACCAGGAATACCACTCCCGGAAACACCCCGTATGTGTCTGCCAGTTCCTTATAGTCGTAGCAGACTACCTCAAGCCCGTCCAGATAGCCGTCACACCGGTAGTCAGACTGGCGTATCTTGTTATAAAAATACAATCCTTCAAGTTCCTCCATGTTTTGTGCGTATTTTCCGGAAAACAGTAGGGAAGTAGAGAGGGTAAGATAGTCCACGAAACCGGTTGTCTCCTCCAGCCTGATGCGTTCAAGGAAAGCCTCGCGCATTTTTCCGGTAATCTTCTGATGGCGGGGATATATCCCGACTATTTTACGGAGATCTCTCAGCAGGGTATTGGTCCGGTCAATGTTTTCCAAACGCTCGCGGTAGTTGTCATGGTCATTGTATATGACCACCGCATCCGGCCTTTCACGTTTGGTAATGTGTGATAGCAGGCCGGAGCCGCTGAACAGGTCGACAAATATCGTTTTGTCATCAAAATGTTTCAGGATCTTTTTGAATTCCGATACGAACATGCGCTTCTGCCCCACGAAAGGGAGCGGAGCACGGGAGTAAGTCTTTTCCTTTTTCATAATCATTTTGTCGTGTAATATATGTGTTTGTATTTCCGGGCAGCAAAATTCTTCAGTTTTTCCCATGAAAACAAAAAACGGACGGCATTTATACTGCATGGAACGTACACTCCTTTTTGAATCTTCCGACGATTTCATAGATCTTCCGTTCACAGACGCCGTGCCGGATGGAGAGAACGGCGACGCAGTACGTCACCTTATCACCCTGCCGGCGCATCTGTTCATACTCCTTGTACAGGTCGATATATTTATAGTCATCCGGTTTGAAACCCATGCGGGTCAGACGTTCCAGTAGTTCTCTATTAAAATTTAAAATCTCAAATAGTGTCATAGCGAATATTTTTTTATCTTTGCAAAGCCAATCATTCATATACAGATAAAAGCGCATCCCGCGACAAGGGTATTTACCCCCGGTCGTGCGGTGATGCGCATCTGTATGTTAACGAGTGATTGGCGTTGCTTTTTAACAGGCCGGGGGCTTTTTCTTGAACTGCCCACAGTGAATTCCCTGATCTGGAAATCCCCGAAACTCCTGTCCGTATATGACCTGATGTCTTTTGCGCCCGCAAGATAAGACAGAAAGTCGCAATTTTATTGCGATGTAGCTTTTCCCATGAAAGAAATACGTTATTTAACCAAGTATTCTACTTAAAAGAGTATATTACTAATATAGCATAATACATCACATATACATTGTTACTATTAAAGTATTATACTATTAAATGTATTTAAATATAAATACTATTAAAGTAAAACATGACAAAAAGTTTGGTCAGCTCCCCAAAAACAGTTACATTTGCAGGGTAATAATCAAGGAGATGCAAACGTATGAAAACAATTACAACAGCATGTGTGAACCATAAGGGAGGTGTCGCAAAGACAACCTCGCTGCTGAACCTGGCAGCCGGGATCGCACGGATGCATAAGAAAAGGGTCTGCATTATCGATGCGGATCCGCAGGCGAATACGACAATGGCAGCGTTCGGGGAAGAAATGGCAAGTCTTCCCCGGGAGGTTCTGCTCGAGAGTGCGCTACAGGACTGTATGCAGGACGCTCCGCCGGAGTTAAAGCCGCAAAAGTGGCTGGAGAAGGTGGACATACTGCCGGCCTCCCTGGATCTGGCGGCTACGGAAGTGATCATGTACACCACACCCGGAAGGGAATTCCTTTTCAGGGAAATAGTAAAGGGGCTGGAAGAGAAGTATGACCACATACTTATCGACTGTCCCCCATCATTGGGGATCATCACGCAAAACGCGCTGATGGCAAGCGATTACGTGATCATACCTACGGATGGGAATTACTTCGCCATGAAAGGAATTGAAAAGATACACTATATCATCGGCCTGCTCAAAAGGAAGCTGGGAGCCGATGTCCGGATACTCGGATACTTTATGACCAAGTACAATGCCAGGAGAAAGCTGGATGTGGATATCAGGGAGAGTCTGGTAAGAAGTCTGGGAGATGGCGTCTTTGAAACGGTAATACGAAGCAATGTTGCCCTGGGAGAGGCACAATACAAGGCACAGAGCATATTTGACTATGCGCCTTCGTCAAACGGGGCTGATGACTACAGGGAGCTGGTCAAGGAGTTCCTGGGCAGAATTAAAAAAATAAATAAATAGAAGAAAGGCAGGATTATGAAAGACTTTACATCGAAAGGAATATCCCTGGAAAACATGGTGGGAGAAACCCCGGGAAAAGAAAAAGGTATGACAGGAAAAACATCACCCAAAACGAACCAGACCGTTGCACTGACGGAAGATCTGAAATGGGAGTTACGGACGTTCGCTTCGGACCATCGCTGCAGGGGAGTCAAGACACTGCTTGAAACGATGATAGAATGTTTCGTCAGGGAAGACGGTACGCTTGACCGTGACAAGTTAGAAGGCTTCTGGCGGGAATATGTCGAAAAGTAAAATTTGAAAACGCATAAAGAAGTAATTTCAAATAAAAGTAAAACACTGGGTTTTGTAAAAAGTAAAATAATGAAAATATTTAGATATATATTGCTCGCCTCGCTAACCTGCACGCTTTTCTCATGCGGCCCGGATGAACTGATACCGGAATCCGTGCCACCGGTGGTGAATCCCGGGGATAAGGACGAGCCGGGTGAAGAACCGGAAGAGCCGGAAGAGCCTGAAAAGATACAGTTAGCCATCACGGCATCGTTGCAGGACATGCAGCAGACCAGGGGAATCATAGAGGCTTTTGCTCCCGGGCATGAAATGGGAGTGTTTATCAGCACAGACCGGACGGATGAAGCGGCAGGTACAAAGAATGCCTCCTATCTCTTTGACGGGAAGGTATGGAATGCCGGGCAAGATGTACCGGTGGAAGCGGATGCCGATGTGGTGGCCTACCTGCCATACGATAAGGGAGTGACCGATTTCAAGAGCGTGCCTTTCGACCTGGCGGATCAGAATGACATCCTGTACGGAACGGCCAAAGTGACCAAAGATGTACCGACGGCCAGCCTGATGATGCAACACGCCATGACACTGGTACGTGTGCGGCTGATGAAAAACGAATATATGGGCACCGGGCTTGTCTCGGATATGACATTCGCCGGTGTATTGACATCAGGAACAGTCGACGCCCTGACCGGAGCGGTTACGAAAGATTATAATCACGGCCGGGGTTCGGTAAAAGTCGGAGGAAACTATATGCTCAATGACGAAAGTCCCGTCATTGTCGATGCCATCATGATCCCAAGGGCAGCGTATGACGAACAGGCCTCCGTCAGTTTTGTCATTGACGGGCAAAAGCACACATATGCCTTCCCGGTACAGCATGAATGGAAAGCCGGCATGAAATACACCTACACCCTGAAAATGACAGGAAACTACAATGCGCCGGTCAACAAGGAGCAGGTGGATATCGACGTCGAATATTGGGGACAGTATGGCAAGACCGATGATATTGTACTCAATCCGAATCCGGAAGATTACGAGTTTACCATCTGGCCCAATTATACGGAGTACGGATATGACTGCTACCAGAATGAAGGCAAGGTATTCGGGACATTCTATTACCCTTGGTGCGGCACTTCGGAAGGTGAACTGCGTTTCGTGTTCATGAAACAGGGTACGAATGAAATTGTGGAAAAATTCCAGCCGATTGACATCAAGACGAATGGTGGATGGGGTGGCAAGCGCATCCAGTGCTACGTCACATCCGCGCCGGGAACATACCAGCTTGTTCCGTTGTTCCGCAGGAAAGGAGAAACCATGTGGTGTAGGGCGGCGGGTTATGATTACGGCAGTATGGATCAGGAGTGGCTCTATGAAGTCAAAGCACCCGCACCGGATGACCTGCCGGCATTGCGCATGATGGAGGTGGAGGGACAGGGATTTACCTCAATTCTTGCATATCCTGTCCCTGACGATACTTCATGGAATCTGGTATATACTTTATCCAATAAGGGAGAAAAAGCCCTGAGGGGCGAAATAAAAGCGGTCTGGGAGAGGGAATTCAAGCTGAAGTCTAACTCGTACCGACCGAGCAACAAAAAAGAAGGTGCTATTAATGACGATGAATGGAGAGATGAAATAGGCAGTGTATCGGTTAATGTTCCGGTAGGAACCCGTTTTTGGAAGGGAATTATGAGTTGCCAGTTTCCGGTAAAACGGTTAGCCCCGATGTATTTTACAGGAAGCGAATGGGTGAAGTATGCAGGTCCTATTGTACACTTGTATTGGAAAGCCGAAGGCTCAAACGAATGGATATTGCTTCGTTGTGATGCTGACTATCTGTTCAATCGTAATTACGGTGAAGGATATATTTGGGATGAAACGACAAATTCTATATCTATTATCCCCAAAAGTTGGTAACAAAAATAGTTATGACTATATTTACAACAGATAATCAACTGAAGTAAGCAAAATATAATGTAATTCATTTGGCATAAAATGAATTTAAGGTGGAGAAGTCCCCGCTGCAGTGATGCACCGGGGCTTCATTATTTATGATGATTTATGGCATGGCACTCTTTTACTTAAAGAGAGTGCGTCAAAACTTACCTTTTATGCCTTCTATCGTCGTTGCAACCTCCTGTCTTGCTATTTACTACTTCCAGGCGGCCGGTACAGCACTGTAATTAGAGGCCTTATTGCAATTTTTCGCAAATGCATTATAAGTCTTTATTTTGGGATAGAGGGAGGTATTCCACATTTCCGGCAAAGATGTTATCCAGGAACAGTTCTCAAAGCAGGAGGATACATTTTCAATCGCCCTGCAATTCTCAAAAACATTACCGGGTACAGTAGTAACATGGGACTGCCGGAAAGTTCCCCTGAAAAAAGTCGCCTTTACGCATTTTGCGAATAAACGTTCGGGGACCGTACTTATGTTCAGCAGCTCAAAAGTGGAAGCAAACTCTTGCGCATTTACGCAATCATCAAACAATCCTGCCGGAATTGATAAAATATTAGGTATAGCCGAGAAGGTAGAATTAAACTTTACGGCAGAGGAACATCCCCTGAATGTATTGGCAGGAATAGAATTTAGGGCTGTGTAATGGAATGCTAAAGAGAAATCAGTGCATTTATCAAAGCCTTCAAACAATCCATTATAAATGGTATGCAAATTTGTACATTGATCAAAAATATTAGCGCAGGTTGTCACTCTTCCTTTACAACTTTCAAACAAATCACATTTTATGCTTTCCAATGATTTCATTCCGCTAAAAGCATTCTCCAGTGACGTTACACAACTTATATCAATCGTGTTCTTTAAAATAGACTTTGCCGGACAGGGATTTGTATACTGAAGATCACTGTTACGTGTACCTCTGAATGAAAAAGCAGTAGCAGCCGGTCCCTTGATTGTAACAGTGTACTCCCCATCTGCTGAGTATGTATGGTAACTGCCTGGATATTGGGTATATCCGGGAGCACGAAGGTCTACCTCTTGGGCTACTGTACCATCTCCATAATCGATAATATAAGGACCGGAACCCAGAACCGGCATCGGTACAATTTTATTTGCACTGGCACGTACGGTAAATACCAACTCTGCGCCGGATTTAAAGTTTGCAGTAATCGTACTGTTATCATTATGCAAGGTTGCGGTGGTAGCCGGGCTGCCAGGATTCTCAATCGTTACATCACCCTCTGTGATCGTCCAACCGGCAAATTCGTACCCGCTATCCGGGGTGGCCGTAATACTGATCGCTTTTTCCACCCGGTAGCTGTTTGTGCCGGCTGGGGATACCGAGCCTCCGGTTCCGGTATTCACAGTCAGATTACGTTTCTTTTCTTTGAATCCACAGCGGAAAGTATGATCTTCACCCTTCAATTTTACATCAAAAGTAGATGATCCTGATTGTGCATAATCATATCTGTGGAGTTCGTTTTCCGGACCGCCATAGAAATAATTAACTTCATAGCCAGCATCAGGATGGGCTGCCACTTTAGGTTGAGCATCTCCATTATACAGCCCCGCTCCGGTTGCATACCCTCCTTCAAACTCCACTTTCCCGTCCGAGGATCTGGTTACCGGGCCTATCATCCCTTCTCCCTCGATGATGATACGCGTATCACCGGTCGGGGTCGGTTTGTTGTTATCCAACTCCTGTTCCGCCACTTCTTTCTGGCAGCCTGTAAACATGGCCACCATTGCGGCCAACAGTAAAAATCTTACTTTCTTCATAATGAATCGTTTTTTTAATGTTTGTTATAATTGTATATATCGTCCTCTTTTTCGTGAGGCTTATCCAATACATCGGCATCGATACGGGCTTCAACCGTTGCATGTAGTACGAAGTTATTTCCAAAGTAATACGTATTACGCCTCCTGCTGAACCTTATCTCGGCTCCCATCAGGCGGAGCTCCTCCAGATAATTGTTGATTGTCCGCCTGCTTACCCGCAGCAAGGAGGCCAGTTCGTCCAGGCTTCCGGTCCTTTCCATCCGGATCAGCCGGTACACCCGGTTGATCCTCTCTATATAGCTGATAACTGAAAGGGTGGTCATAATCCATCCTCCTGTCCGGTTGATTCCAGGAACTTGCGGAAATATCTCTCTTCCAGGTACAGGCATTTCATCAGCTCCGCTTTTCCTTCCCGTTCATACTTCTGCCGCAGCAGGGGAAAATCCGTCGAATAGAGGTACCATCTGATCAACCCTTTCGCCTTACTGTCGAGAACCGTCGTATCCGTCCCTTCCATCGCGTATTCCAGGGAAAAGAAATACAGGTTCTTCAGTCCGTATTTCTCAAGGAAGGCAAGGTCTTTCGGGCAGGCCTTCAGCCCGTCCAATGCGATACACTTCAGTACCAGCTGTTCTATTTCCTGTTCAATCGTCATAGCCATACCAGTATGGTTTTATAGGTTTACCGTTTTTTCTGATTTCATAATGCAGGTGGTAGCCCGTACTCTTTCCCGTGCTTCCCGCAAACGCGATTACAGCCCCTCTGTCGACTTTTTGACCTTCGGTGGTGTAATACGCGGCCAGGTGAGCGTACAGCGTCTCAAAGCCGTAGGAATGGCGTATAATGACGCATCTTCCGTATCCACCCTTCCTTCCCGCGAAAGAAACCGTTCCCGAGGCGGTGGCGTACACCGGGGCTGCCAGCCCTACGGCCATGTCAATTCCCGAATGGAAACTGCGTTTGCCGGTTATGGGATGAATCCGGATGCCGAAGCCGCTACTCTTCCTGAACCTGTCTTTCAGGGGACAGGTGAGCGGAATCCTGTCGGACACTCCGTACCGGGAGAGTATATCCCGGTAGCTTTCCAGTGTCTCCAGGCGTTCGCACCTTTCCAGTGCCTTGTCGAGTAGTTCCTTTCCGCCGTTTGATCCATTGAAGGGGAGACAGGAAAGCAATAGGGCCAGCAGTAGTTTCATCGGGCTATCCTCCTTAATATTTTGTCGGCTTCATCCTCCGTTTCCTGTTGCTTTCTGCTTCTGAATACCTCCTCCGCTGTCAGCAGCGACTTGTTCTTCAGCTTGTACAGGAAGTGCCGGCCGCCGTTCCTCTCCTGGATCTCGATGATAAGCCGTTTCTTATCCGGGATGGTGAACTTGTTCATGGCCACAGTGAATGTCCGGCTCTCATGCGCCGGTATCTCTTCCGGATAATCGAAAGTGAACAGGATGTTCTGCTCGAGCTGCTGCACCGCCGTTTTTTTGCGGATCTTGGCATCCTGGATATAGAAGCGCATGAAATCCGTCGTATAGCCGATCTGTGTACGGTTTGTCAGTGTCATGCGTAGCAGCAGGACATCCCCGTCGATGAAGATGTTTCCGACTTCGAACTCCATGCCGGAATTCTTGTCCCTGAGTCCCAGATCCAGCGGGGTACGTTTCGCGACAGCCTCCCTGATCCTTTCCTTCTGCCCGTAAGAGCGTTCCTTCTCGTCAAGTATGGCCACCCTCTGGGTATCCTCCTTGTCGATGACGAAGCTGAAACGCTCCGGAGCGGGCACATAGCGCAGGTCGAAAGTGTAGAACTTTCCCCCTTCAAGTACGACCGATATGTTCGTATCCTCCTTATAGGGCTGGACGGCTTTTACGGCCAGGATATTATCCACCCCCTCGGCCTTGTCCACCTCCACGTTCGTGCTTCCGTAATCGACGTAGGTGATACCGGCAGGGAAGATCAGGAACAGCTGCTTTTCTTTTCCTACCGGCAGCGTATGCGGTGTGGGGGCTTCTCCGCCTATACGCACATAACTCTGGGCCGGATGTGCGTTGTAGCTGATGGAGTACGAATAGAACTTTGTGTCGGCCGTTACCACCGACAGGGTTGTTTCCCCCGGGAAGTTCTCTTCCGCCGCTTTCAGGCGTATGATCCCTGGGCAATTGACCACTTTCTCACCGATGACGTAATCCCCTCCGATGCTGTAATACTTCACTTCGGTAGGGAAGATCAGGTGCAAGGTCTTTTCATACCCGATCTGCAGGGGGACTGCGGTGAGTTCCTCGATCTTCTGCGCTCTCCCTGAAAGGAAAAACAGCAGAAGCAGGGTGGTGATGTAAATTGGTTTATAGTTCATATTTTTTTAAGATTTTGTTTTTAATTATTTTGTCCGTTAGAGTTATTACAAAGTTTTATTACTTTTGTACCCTGTTAAGTATTCATCATAAAGACAACCTTATGCCGATAAATTATAACCAACTGCTGAAATCTTTAGAGATTGGTTCTGATCATTTCAAAGTTTTTATTTGCTTTCTATGCAGCACTTTAGTGTTATATCCTTTATTATTTGTCAGTCTTCCCTTTTTAAGGGATATCTCCATATATCAGCAGTTACTGTTTGTATCAGGGTGTTCAGTCATATATACAGGCTTGGGAATACTATTTTCAGCACCCGCGATTAAATATCCAGGAATGTTTTATTTGCCGATACTGGTATTGGGATGTATCAGCGTTGTCTTTTATATCAAGAAAGTCCTCCAATCTTCTGATTCTATGTTAATCATGTTACTGATTTTACTGATTTCAACCTACTCTTGTCTTTTCGTTGGAGGAATCATTGCAGTTGTAGTTAAAACCAAGAAATCAAAGAAATCAAAGCCTATTCCTAAAAAAGAAATATCCCATTAATATTTTTCATTCTGGAGTTTTATTGTTAAATATTATTACTATAAACACCACAAACACAAGGCACATTACAATCATCAGGAAATCTCCATATTCACTCTTCATGAAGTCAATGATTCTACTTATAAATTCTTCCATTGTATAATTTTTGTTTTTAGTTGTTGTTTACTTTTCAGGTTCCGGACCATTATCCGGGACTTTTTCTTCTCCATCCACAGATGCCTTTTCATCACTTCTTTGCCCTGACTGTTCGTGGCGTGAAGCATAAAGAGGGGCTATCATTATAAGTATATATGCAATTCCCATTATAATGCAGCATAATATCCGGCTCAGGTAATCCACTTTTTCCCAAATAGTTTCCATATCACATCGTTTTTAAATTCTTTATTTGATCAAACTCTTTCAGGAGCCGGGCAGCATCTGCCATCATCGGACAGCCCCGACAGGCTCTTTCCTTCCTCACTCTTTCGGTTGCCTGAGCAGTATGCGGTAGTTGGTCTTGATTGTCACCTTTACCTTCCGGATATTCTTGCTTGCCGCCGACTTGGTGGCGTTGATGACGCTGTTGGCCGCGCCTGCCACGAGCTGGCTTCCCATATCGAATCCTCCGGAGATATTGGTGTTCGCGCCGCTTATTCCCGCCGCTCCGGCTTCCTGTGCTGTCTCCGCCTTCACATTGCCCGGTACATAGATTCCCTGGATCGCGTCCTCGGAATAGACCTGCTTTTGAAAGGGAAGTATGTTTCCACCCAGGTTTACCGAGGTGATCTTTACCAGGACGCGCTCCCCGTCGATGCCCGTCACCTCCCCGAATACGGGAGTCCCTTTACGGATGCGCTGCCCGTCATCGGTCAGGCAATTCTCGGCCAGCTGCATCTTAAGGGTGGAACCGACCATAACGGTCTGTGTGGAGTGTACGAACGCCTTGATGGCATTCCTCTCTTCCTGCCTCACGAGCCGGACCGTGTTGAATCCCCTGCGGGCCGGTGCCCGGGGCACACTATCCATGGCTTTGCGCTGCTCGGGCCGTACTTCCTCTTCCTTCTTTTCCTGCAGGGCAGGTTTTTCCTTTCCCCTGGAAGCAACCGGTTGTTGTACCGGGACCGTAATTCCCGCTCCGAGCTCCCGCTCGTTATCCCGGATCAGCTCCTGTATGCGCCGGATCTCCCTTTCATTCCCGGCCGTGTCCGCAGGCTCCTCCGTTACCGGGTCGAAACCTGAAAGGGAAGCGGATTTGCTTGTATTTTCCTTCCCGACTTTCTGGAGCATGTCATCGAGCGTAAAGCTGTCCTTGATCTGGGTTCTGAGGATTACCTCACCCGTTTCCGGCTCCTTGCTCCCGGAGTCGGGCAGGCTGGCGATGAATGCCCAGACCAGCAGAACGATTACAATCCCTAAGCCCGCCAGTATGGCTATTCTGCTTTTCCCGTTCCGTGTCATAAGAGCTCGTATTGCTGGTCATAGGTACGGAAGAAGAAACCGGACGTATTTTCCGGAAAGCGCGGAGTGGCATGGATGGCGGTACCCTCACTCACAATCCGTACTTTCCTGATGTCATCGCCATTGATAATGCTCAGGATGGAGGAGAACCTGACATGGTACTCCTCACCGTCGGCACGTATGTCGATGATCTTTTCAAACTCCGTCTTGTAGACAACTCCGAGTTCCAGCGCATCGCCATAGGCACGGTCCGCCTGGTATTTGGCAAATACGGTGTTCGCGTCCGGCTTATTGACCAGGAACAGGGCACGGGCACGGTTCTCCTGCAGGGAAAGCCTGTCAAAGCTGTTCAGGAAATAGGCCGTGCGGCGGCAGTGACCTTTCAGGAGGCTTTCGTACAGCAGGTCCTGCTGCATGGACTTGAAATGGACGAATTCCCCTCCTTCATTGACCACCAGGATCTTGTTCATCGCATTGTTCACCACGCTGTGTGCGAAGAACAGGACCATCGCGATGGTTATCCCGCAGAAAATGAATACCAGCCTGGTGCGCAGCGTATAGCTCTTCCTGGCTTCGGCCAGGCCGGAGAAATCCTTGAGTATGCTTTGTATATTGAGTATGCTTTTGGTTGCTTTCATGAAAGTTTCATTATATAATTTATAACCATTTGTTTACTGTGGCCTTTACCGTGCCGAGCATCGTAAGCTTGAGCAGGAAAGAAAAAATGACCATCAGCAACACCGACCAGGACCTTTGCAGGACATAGTTCGTGACGATCAGGTCCGAGAAAACGCTGGCAAGGATAAACCCCGGATAGAGCATGTAGCATCCCAGCATCTGCTTGACCCATGTGTAGAAGGAACTGCGTGTGTCCTTATTGTACAGGCAGGCTATCGCTATGGGAGAAATGATCTCGAGCAGGAGCAGTATCAGGTAACGGGTACAGAGGAACAGCAGCATGATGTAATCGTAGGCCACTCCGAAGAGACTGCCTATCGTTCCTGAGATAAGTGACCATTTCAGGGTATCGAGCCCGTTGACGGCTATGTCGGTGATGTCCCCGTTCATCAGCTCGTCCAGCATGGCACTGATCGGATCTTTCCAGATATTGTGCGGGTTATATACCCCACCGTTGGCGAGTGACTTCATCAGCTCGTCGGCGCCATAGGCCAGCACCGTCTCGAGCGTTCCCAGCAGCACGGGCATGATGCAGATCAGGCCTATGCAGAAGATGTACTCCCGTCCCAGCTCGTAGAAGTGCCTGGCGTTGAAGCCTTTTCCCTCATTGATCATCTCCTTGATAATTCCCACGAGCTTGAAGACGAAAGTCGTTATGACAAACCCGGCGACAAGCGCGTAGAACCCCTCTATGACTACCATACCCTTTATCTGCAGGTACGCGGCGTTCAGATTTCCGTATGCTTCTTCCATTCCTCTTACCTCAATGCCCTTTTGAGCCGTTCGTACTGGTTTATTACCTGGGAGATCCTGGCTATTTTCCTTTCCTCCTCAAGGGTCTGTTTCTCTATGTTCTGCAGGGTGGACAACCGCTCGGCGTCATTCATCCTCACGCTTGTGGAGAGGATCGTTCTCGAGAGCTGTATCAGGCGCCTGTTACCGGCCATGATCTGTTCAATACTGCCGGTGAGTGTCTGCAGTGTCGAGGGGTTCAGCTGCTTCCCGCTGAGCAGATCGACGCATTTTTGGGAGAGCCTTGCCTGGCGTTCGATAATATACCGGGTCGTCTCACAGTCCGACACCACGGAGTTGACCTTGCGCATCATGTCCAGGCTCTCGTCCAGCAGCTTCTTCTGCTGCTGAAGGTAACCGACCTGCTTTTGCAGTTCCTTGAAGTTCTTAAGGTTCTGGCTTAAATTGCCGGCATCCGTCACGGCCCATTGTGCCGATGCGGTGGCTGCCGTCATCATCACGATTAAGGATAAAAATAATTTCTTCATACGTTTCTTGTTTTTAATGTTCGTTTATATATTCTTCGATGGCCTCCTGCATGGACTTTCCGCTGCCGGTTTTGTCCTCGAGGTCCGACCAGATCTCGCCTTCCGTCTGGAAAGCGAGGAACTTCTCCCTGGAGAACTCCAGGCGGGTAACCGTCGCGTAATTCTCACCCATGCGCATGAAGCATTCCGAGTAGGGACGGGAACAGGAGAAGTTGTTCCGCATGGATTTCATCAGGGCTATCTGCCCGGCCTGCGTCAGCTTGAATTTGTCAATGATGCTCCGGTAGATGACCTCCTTGGTAGGCAATACGAACAGCATGTCCGTGTTGCCGATGATGTTTTTCGTGTTCTCGTCATCGGGCAGCTGGTCAGGGGTCTGTACAATGGTATATACGGCCCCGTTCTCCTTGCGGATCTTCTGGTAGCAGAAGGCCACGGAGCTGTGTATGCCGCTGCCTGTGGCCGTATCCACCATCTGCGCGGTTTCGGCATACTCGTCGAAAATCAGTATGCCGCGCTTTCTCCTGTCACTGAGCAGCTTTTTCTGGATGACGGTGAATATCATGCTCATGACCAGGTTTGAAAGGAACCTGTCCTGCTTGATCCGCGTAAGCTCGAACACGATGAACTTCTTTCCGGAGAAATCGATCTTCATATCCTTGCAGACATTCTCATACCGCTGCCCGGGCATGAATTCCCCGCAGTTCAGTTTGAAAGACTCAATGGTGAAATACGTACCGGGGATATGTTTTCTCTCGAGGATCTCATTGTAATTGTCTATGACGTAATTATAGAAACTCTCAAAGTTATGCCCTTGCCGGACATGTTCGTAATAGTCCTGGATAAACCGTGTCAGGGCGACTTCCTTCTCCGACTCGTCCTTGGTGAACATGTGCTTCCAATATCGCTGTACGATGCCGGAGAGCGTTTCCAGGTCATTATTGTCCAGTTCCCCTCCCTGCAGGTCAAACGGGTTGATCCCCAGGGGAGTCTTGCCGTCATAGTCCACATGCAGGGAGATATCCGGATAGAGCTTGCACAGCTGGCTGAATGAATTTCCGAACTCCACGACGATGGTCGTATAGTCCTGCTCGATCAGCTGCTGCGTGAAATTCAGGGTGAAGGCTGATTTTCCCCCACCCGTGCCGGCAATGACCATCCCGTTTCGGGCATTCACCCTTTTTTTCGCCGCGTCCCAGATATCCTTGCGCAGGGGAACCTGGTACATCCTGTCATGCACGTAGATCCCTTCGGCATCATTGCTGAACTTGCTGCACTGGAGAAAGAAACAGAGTGCTATGGGCAGGGTGGTGAGGAAGAGATATTCCACCGGCATCAGGCTGATCTGTCCGGGGACACAGGCGAAGTGCATCCTTGCCAGGTTCTCGTAACCCGGTATATAGTATTTGAACCGGTTCAGGTTCAATATCTCCCTGATCCTTTTGTCCGCCTTCTCCAGTTCGGTATCCTCCCCGTCGAAAACACAGACCGAAAAGAAGGATCGCACCAGTATCTGGTTCTCCTCGAGGATCTCTTTCTGGAGCTTGTCCAGCTCTTTGAATACCCTTTCGATGCCCTTGTTCATGGAAGAGTTGCTCCCGTAAATGTCTATGTTGCGTGCGATCCGGGAGCGCAGCCTCTCGTTTCCCTCGAAATAGATGACCTGGTTGACGATGTGGTTGTAGGGAAGATACATGCCTAACTGTTCCATCAGGGGATGGTACAGTTGTGAAGCGGCCGGCGGCAGCGACTCGTCCCTGACATAGGACTCGATGTTTCCTTCCGGAAGGAAGATCTCGTCGCACACCGCATAGCAGCGCGCATGGTTCTTTCCCACATGCAGGCTCCCGTCGACGTGTATATCCACCACGGCGTCCGTATCACCGAACAGGCCGGAGTATGCGCGGGTGAATCCGGATATCCCTTCACAGGACATGGGCAGCACCGAGTTCCCGCGCATGTTCTGCAGGATGCTCACCGCATTGTCCACCCCTTCGAGAAAGGCTTCCAGCTTTCTGTAGTCTTCCCTGTGCAGATGTTCCTTATAGGCCAGGGGTGAGGATACATACGCCTTTTCCAGGCTTTTCAGCCCTGCAAGTACAAAGTGCAGGATACAGGTGTGGTCGATGTACAGGCGTCCTTCAAAGTGGCGCGCGTCGGCACGGTCCAGGAAAGAGCCGGTGCCTTTGCCCGGGTGGTACTCTTTTTTAAGGAACACGTCCTGTTTGTGTACGTAGGCACCGTCGGGCATGTGCCTGAAGGCTTCCCGGTACATCCCGTCCCTTTCGTCGATGTCTTCCGGGGAAAGGGAATAGCACTCCGGCTGCCGGAGCTCGAACGGGATACATATGCTGCCGCTCCGGGTCAGGATCACGCTTTGTCCATCGGACTCGCTGATAATGTCAAGTATGCTGTATGCCTCTTCCTCTTTCATCTTGTTTCTTCTTCAGAAGTTGTCTGTTTATGGTTAAGTTACTCACGGTCATGCCGTACTTCGATTCCCTGAATTTCGTTGGCCGTGCCTTTTTCCTGAGTTTGTGCCCCAGTACCGGCAGCAGCGGCAGCGAGACTGAAAGGACCAGTAACGTCAGGGTCCAGTCACCGGTCATGATGCCTGTACGGACACTCAGGAAAAGCAGGACAAGCGCGGCGGCACAACATCCCACAAAAATCCAGTAGTCCGATGAAAGGAAGCCCCGTATCATGCAGGGGCTTTCCAGTCCTTTTCTGACAGTGTACCTCATATGGTCAGTTTAATGCCGGATATTGCGGCTTTGGCCGCTGTTATCACGACTCCCGCAAGCAGGGAGAAACCCACATACCAGCCTAAGGCAAACAGGCCGTCCCTGCGTGTTCCCCGGTTCTCCTTGTCGATGATGTTGTCCAGCTGCTGGGCCACCCCTAAGGCAAGCCCCACAAGCATGCAGGCCGCAAAAATCGGCAGGGTGTAACCGTCCAGGATCTGGTTCATCGCGCCGCGGGCATCCTGTGCATATCCGCGCAGGGTGGACGCAAATAAAAAAGCGGACAGTAGAAATTTTCTTTTCATGATGGTTGTTTTTAGGGTTGTATGGTTCCGGTATAGTCCCCTCCCGTTTCCCAGGGACGGGCACTCACACCGGAGAGTATGAGTACCCCTTCCTTGCTCAGGGTCAACGCGTAATCATATCTTTTACCGGCTTCAAAGGTGTTTGCCGGAAGATACCAGTCATAGGTCCGGTCCAGATAGCGGATCTGCGCTCTCCTCTCTTCAAGCCTGCCTGGCAGGAGCAGCAGGATGTTCTCCTTGGAAGAAACGGTGCCGCTTCCCTGTTTTACGGACAATGTACCGCCTGTAAAGTCGTATGTGCCCTCTGTCGGTACGGCTTCCACATTCAGGCTGCACGCCTGGCTCCCGTCTACGGTAAATGCCAGCAGGGAGAGCAGGTGCTTCATTTCAATACTCGCCCGGCGGTTCTGCCAGTCCAGACGCACTTCATCCGATGCCAGGTAATCCGTCTGGGGACTCAGGCTGACAGCCACTTCCTTTCCCGGGATACTCCGGAACGGGGAGAAAGCGAACAGCCGGCAGGTTTGCTGGGTAAGCGTCACCTGCGGAAAATTCCAGCTCTCCCCATAGGTCACATGCAACGGATTGCTGACACCGGTATATGAGCCTCCCGTTTCATCGAGCAGCACCATGCCGAAGTCCTTTACCGGAACATGGCCCGTATCCGTACCGGTACTGCGGCTGAAACAGTTTTCTATCTCAAGTCCCGCCTCTCCTGTCCCGGGGAGGGAGTCTTCCTTGCCGGAACAGCCCGTAAGGGCCGCCGGCAAAAGAAACATGACTATGTGTTTATACACTTTTATTTTCATTTTTTGCTATTCGTTTAATTAAGGATTGATATCAATTGAAGTTTTACCCTTCTGTCTGACGGTCAGTGTCAGTGTCTTTCCGCTTTCCGCCTGTGTAAGGGTCACGCTTCCGCTGCGGATCTCCTTGGTCGGATTCTCGTCATAGCTGACCGAGCTTCCCGATACGTGAATCCAGCTGTCACCCGATGCGCTCCAGGAAAGGTCCTTCCGGCTGTTACCCGCTATCTTATAGCTTGTAATGCTCAATGTAAATGAGCCTGAGCCTGCTTCCACGCGTTCACTGTGGGTCGTGCTTCCGTCCCCATAGCTGAAATAGTAGCTGACCGGAGCTGCTTCCTGACTGATGGTGACCGTTGCGGAACTACCGCCATGACTTGCCGTAAATACGCAGCTGCGCGTGGATGCCGTATTGTTCTCCGATACGCTCACCGTATTACCTGAAAGGAAAAATCCCTCCGTACCTCCGCTGATAGAGGGTGAGCCTCCCTGGAGAGTCTCTTTAACCCCATTGACGAATACGTCCCGTGAGGCGCCCGCACTGAGCGTCGAAGTCCCCCCTTTCCAAGAAATGGCGGAAGGATTGGCCGTCAGGGTAACTCTCCAGGATCCGTAATTCCGGTATTTGGGCTCGAGGGTACGGTCCGCAAGCACCTCAAAGCTGTATTGTGCGGTACCGGATACAATCCTTCCCCCTTCATACCAGCCGGCAAACTCATAGCCCGGCTTCACGCTCGCCGACACCGTACAGTTGCTTCCCGTATTGTACAGTCCCGCACCTGTGGTGGTTCCTCCGGGTGCATAATCCAGGATGGTGACCTGTTTTTTGTAGTCCATCCGGTAATTATGTATTTTCCCCTCTTCGGTAACCATGTCGGAGGTTCCGCGTAGCTTTATGGGAGTGGTTCCCGTAAGGGACACATAGTTGGAGGAGGTCGTAAGCCTTTGTGCGGGGATGGTTACCCGAAACACTGTGGTTCCTCCCGCCTCCGAGTACTTGTACATCGTACAGTTTCCCTTGCTTTCATCCGTGCTGATTCCCCCGGTAAGAAGATTGAAACGGCTTGTACGTTTCACATTCTCCATCGTGGCTTCCCTCACACCGTCATTTCTATCGATCCTGACCTCTACGGTCGACATCCTGTGTTTGAAATTCAGTGGGACCGTGTAGTCCCGGATAGGATCGGTATAGGTCGCTGTCATGAAGTCCGCGGAAATCCAGCCCGCCTTTTCGTTCTGGTTGCCGGCGGTATGGGAGATCCCGGTTATATCGGTCTGCCCTGTCTTGAAAGGGTAATACACATAAAAATCAAAGTCGGTTCCTACCGTTACTATGATATTGTCCGCTTCCGCCTCCGGCTTGAATTTCTGTCCGTCATACGTATACTTGTTGTTCACCGCCCAGTACACGCCGGTCTTCGGTTCGATGGCGAATACGCCTATGGCATCGCCTGTCTCGAAACTGCCTTCCTGGCTGCTCCGCGTTTCCCCTTGCCCGGTCATGGCGGTAAATGTCACGATCCCGCTGCCCGGAATGGTTTCCTGCGGCCCGGTATCTTCCCGGCTGCAGGAAAAGGACAACAGCAGAAGGAGACTGCAGACAATCGTTGTTATTGCTCTTACCATTATTCTCTTTTTTATGGGGGAACCGGAAGGCTCCCCCGCGGGTTAGTAATCTATTTGACCGGAACAAGGGTGATGTCTTCTTCAGTGGAAGTCCAGCCTTCTATGGTTACCGACTGTCCGTTCTCTCCTCCGATCTCCGCATCGTTGGAACGCATGGTGATCGAGTAGATGTATCTCTTTCCCGCCTCCCAGGTGATTTGCGGGATGGCATAGGTATAGGTTGCACCGTCGATCACCACTTCAAGCGACACCTCGCCCGCGGCCAGCGTCATCGGATAAATGGCTGCGGCATAATCCACCGCCTGCTGTCCCTGTGCCGGAACGGTCGTGTTCGGGCTCCAGGTCAGCTCCGTGCTGGTAGGTTGGAACGTAATTTTTCCCCCGTCGTTCAGGTTCATGGTTCCGGTAGTGGCGAACTTGGCACCTGTCGCCTTGAGTTTGGCCGAGGTCAGGTTTCCGTCGTTATGGTACTCGGGTGAAACTTTCAGCCGCACGACAAACTGTGAAAGCGCATGCTTCATCGGAATCCTGGCATCGGTCTCGATTACGGATACCTGGTTAGTGCTTTTGCCCCACATGTAATCAACGGAGGTACCGACATTGATAGGAACCGGTATTTTGGTACCGTCCGTCACGGCCTGGTTATACGGATAATAGGCCCATATGGTGGCCTTGTCTACCAGCAGGTACACCGGGCTGGCCTGTGACCAGCCGTTCGCCTGCCTGGTCGACTTGTTGTTCTGGGCATCATAACGCGGGTAGGCGTCTCCCCAGCCGCTGGACTTGTACATGAACAGGCCCAGCGCGTCGCCTGCCGCCCAATCTGTCTTGGGATCGAAACCGGCCCTTGTTTCGGTGCTTTCGGAACTTACGGTAGGTACGATATTCAGCTGTGCCCCCGAATGCTCGCCGTCCGTCACTTGCCCATTAAAAATTTCTTCACTGTTGCTGCATGAAGCCAGCAGGCCTGCGGCCATTACCGCTGAAAGAAAAAAACTTGTTTTCATTTTCATCTGAAAAAAATAAATAATTAATTATAGTTTGGTAATTCTGTTTCCGGGATATCCTCCCAATCCGGAATGACAACCGGTTCTCCTATGGTCAGTTCCTTGCCGATGTGCAGGTCCAGTTCCAGAGAAAGTTCATCGCTGTCAAATCCCCGGAGATACGGGGTCAGGTCCACCTTCTGCTCTTCGTTGAATACCGAATCCTTCCCGTCCATTTCAATCTTTACCGAAAGGATATTCTCCGCTGCGGGGTTGAACCCGAAAGCGTACAGGCTTGTCTTCCACCGGTCGGTTTCCGGTTTACGCGCGAACAGGCTCGTGACACTTGCGTTTCCAGTCCTTTCCCGCGAGACAAGGTACCGGCCGGTGGAAATACCGGTGAGGGTACCTTTCAGGCCGGCCAGGGGAGCGGTATTACCCGAGACGTTGATCTGTATATTCAGTCGTTGGACGAATGCGGACGGTGTTATGGGAACGCGCTTGGGCCTCTGGTACTCCAGACGCTGGCCGAAACCGGCCGAACAGCAGAACTTCTGCACGCCGGAAATGTATACCTCGCCCTCCAGGGTATCTGTCCGTGCCATAAGGCGGGCCTCGTGATAATCCCGGATGTCGCTCACTTCATAATTCCCGGTATAAAATAGGAATTGGTATTCACCTTGTGGAATGCTTTGGCGCAGGGTATCCTGCGTAAATGTCATCTGTTCTCCGGAAGGAATATCCATACCGGAAGGGAATGCTATGATGTGCCTTTCCTCCGGTACGGGAGGTGTTTCCCGGATCCCGCTGAAATCACACCAGGCGACCAGCTCCCCGTTCCTGATACAGAAATCCTCGTTGAACTCGCAGCTGCTGAGAATGGCCGCAAGGACTGTAAAAGATATGAATCTGTTAGTATAGTTCATCTTTATATAAATTATAAGTTACTATCAGTTTGTTGATCTCCGGATCGAGCTTGCCCCTCCAGATCTTGGAGTCATCCTGGTCACAGGACCTGACATACATCTTCAGGGCTTCTTTCTCCCGTCCCAGACGGCTGTAGAGGATAGAGAGCAGGTAGTTCCTGTCAGAGGTATCCGGCTGTTTGAGCATGACATCCAGGGCACGGCTGTCATAGCCTAAGGACATCAGGCAGACCGCCGTATTGTAGTCCTCCCCGTAGAACTCTTCCAGCATGGACAGCGCCTGCTTGTATTGCCTGTTCTCGATCAGGCTGACCGCGTGCATGTAGGTACTATCGATGACCGGCATCACAATCGTATCCTGGATCATATCCCGGCGGTGGAGGTGGAAATTGAATTCCACACAGCGCAGCAGCGGATAATACCTTTCCCGGATGCGTTTGTAGTCGGAAGCATATTCGCGCAGGGCATGTTCCCGGCTGTCGGGATTCTTCGTCTCTTTCAGGATACGTAAAATGCCGGCCTTGTTTGCCAGGCTGTCATCTGAAAGGACCAGTTCGTGCAGTCTGTCCCAATCCTCACCGGTCCAGCGGGGACGGAAAAGCGTATCGACCCCTTCCCGGTCTTCCGTACGTGCAGCAAGGTATTTCTTCAGCTCCAGCGCACGTTCCCTGGAAAGGAAAAGGTTCATTTCGGAACTGCCCTCGGGGGATGAAGTGGCCGTCATGCGGATGCTGTCTATGAGGAACTCTCCCGTATAATTGATTCCACGGATGGTCTCGAACACCTTGTCGATCTCAGCCTTGTTGTTCCCGGTCTTTTCATCGAACCCGGTACTTCCGCTCTTATAGGTCACATAGGCCCGCAGGCTGACTTCATCCTTCCGGGTAATGATCTTCTTCCTGTAACGCGGCGTGCGGTCAAGGAACTGCACCATGCTGGAGATATAATAGGTGATCGTGTCCGATGGCGGAAGCTGGGTCCGTACCTCGTCCCTGGAGAGGATCTGTCCGTCAAGCGTCAGCTCTATCTTCTTCGTGTTTTCGGTGGCGGGAAGCTCCTGCTTGTAATAATACACGAAGCTGTTGCCTTGCTTGATGACCGTATCCAGGCGTGCGGGCTCATAAGGAAACCGCACATACTTTTCGTACATCGCACCGGCCTGCTCCTTTCTTTTCTGGTTCTCGGCTATCTTCTTGTAATCGGTAAAGCGTTCCGTTATGGCCGCCGAATCTTCCGGGGTGATGCTTCTCGTGCGGATTTTATAATTACCTTCGGCAAACATCTTCCATTTGGAAGGAATGTATTTGCCGTCTATTTCCCGGCGCATCCAATAGGCGGGAAGGTACTCCAGGATGGAATTGTATCCGGCAATGGCCTGCCGGTTACGTTCCATCTTGTAGTTGAACAGTGCGAACCGGGCATTGGTCTTGTCTGACCAGTCAACCCAGCGCTCCTTGGCGATGACCTCGTGCTTCCAGGCCTGGAAGTATTCCTCCTCCAGCTCGGCCAGTGCCTTCTTGTATCCTTTGCTGTCGAGCAGTTTCTGCATATACAGGCTGTCGGGTATGATGGAGTTCATAAAGGCCCGGTAACGCATGTACCCTTTTTCCTGCATTTTGGCAAAGTCGGCCCCTGAAAGGAAGATCTTGTCCAGGTACAGGGTGTCGGACGGTTTATAGGCTACGGGAGTGAGCTGGACCTGCCACTTGTTGTTGATCAGCTCACCGGGAACCGTTACGAGAAAGTCCAGGTTGATCTTTCCGTTTCTCTCGGCTACCTGTTTGCTCTTTGCCATGACAGTAACTTCCGAGAGTTCGATCAGGGTCATATTTTCGCCCGTGACACTGTCATGGGATACCTGTTTGACCAGGTGTTCTTCACCTTTGTCATCCGTCCAGGCAATTTGACCGGGCAGCTGTTTGCCGGTATCCGCAACCGTCTCCTTCATCTGCGGCTGAGAGATACGTACGCGTGCCAGACGGCGCTCTGTGGTGCATGAAATCAGTAATCCGCAGAAAACAAAAGGTATGATACGTCTCGTCTTTCTCATTTTCTTAAAAGTTAGAACAGGTACACCAGATTCACCGCTGCACGGGTGGGAAGGAAATGCCAGCCATAATTTTTGGATACAAGGTCGCCGCAGCGCTTACACAGGTACTTGTCATGGCCCAGCCATACCGCACCGGCACCGACTTCCCACTCAACGTTCCAGTGCGTACTGAGCTGGTAGGCTTTGCCTATGCTCACGCCCACACCGTAGCCTTCACCTTCATAGCGGTACCTGCTGCCGAAGAGGTTGCCCACACTGTATGTACCGGCGGTGCCGTGCATGCCGATAAATGGCCCCATATAGCTCTCGAGCAGCCAGTAGCGTACACCCGGAGCGACATATAGGTTACGGAACTGCCGGTTCTTGCTGAACCGGAACGGGTTATACTGCACGGGCAGGTGAAGCGACCATTTACGCCCCAGGGTCATGGATGCCTCCAGGTTCAGGTTGGTCGTAGCCAGACCCAGGACGTTGGTACGCAGGGAATAGGACTGGGCCGATACTCCCAGAGTGAAGGCAAGCAGGCTTCCCAAAAGAAATGATCTCTTTTTCATGCCGGCTGTTCCTCCTTTTGCTTAATGACAGTCACTTCCCAGGCTGTCAGCGTATTGAACCAGCGGTTCTCCCACTGGCGGGCGGAGATGTCAAATTTGACGTGTACGGTCATACCTACCTCGACGGCGTACCGCTCGATGTTGGCGTTCATCAGCTGCAGGCATACGCTCTGCGGTTTGCTCTCTTCTGTCTCCAGAACGAATTCCCGGCTTTTCCATTCATTGCCGGAAGTCTTGCCGATCCCGTCCTTGACGGGAAGTACGGCGATGATTTTTCCTCGTATTTCCATTTTTATCAATATTGGGTTTTTAATGGTCTGTTTATTTTCGCACTCCCTCCGGCAGGCTGTCACAGCTTACCGCAGGGCCGCGAAAAGGCAAGGATACACCCTGACTGTTTTATTTGAGATGAAAGAATGAATGTGTCACTTTAAACAGGGGGATCCTGATTCTATATATTACTGGTTTTTAGATCGCTGTTTTATCTTTGGCCGGCACGCCTATTCTTTCCATACGGCCAGAAAACGCCTGTACCGTTCCCGGGCCCTGGCTTCGTCGATAACCTCCATTTCTATAACCTTGCAACCCTCTGACCTTTCTCCGGTCTCTTTATGAAAGGAACCGCAGGAAATTGGGATGCTTAGCGGGTAGAAATAGGTTTCGAAGCTCTCCTGCCTGTTCAGGAACCGGTCGGATAGCAATACATATTCAACGAGATTCTCTTTACCGTGCATGACCTTCCCGAATTGCCCGATTATCAGCTTGTCGGGAGAATATGGAATGTAGTCGGCCTTTCCGGCTTCTTCATTTAGTTCGGCATACAGGTCAGCCTTAAGATCATCCGGCGGAAGATCCTCTTTTTTATCGGGCATGACCGCACCTGTCCTGTCCCCGATTGGCTTTCCTATTGCTGTCGAGGGCTTTCTGCGGGTTCTTATCCGCATATATATAATGTAGGGCAGAACGACAGTTAAACCGCCTATGCAGCCACAAATGATGGTTTCTATGATATTCATCTTTTTATTTATTAATTAACTTCATGTATGTAATTTATAATTTATATTTGTATCCTAATATTTAATGTTTTTGTCAGCTTGGTCTGGGAAGATAAAGCTATGTATTGTTTGTTTTGTTTGTGTAGTCTCCGGTTGTTAAGCGTAATGGCCGGAGATTTTTCTGTGTTTATTTTATTCATATTTTTCACATTCATATTTTGCTTTTCTGATTTCTTTTTCATATCAGGAACACCAATAGTAGGGCTGATATAAATCCGGTGAACTTACACGTATCACATAAATGGATTTGAATCATTCCTTATCAGTTTCTATCCTTGGTACAAAGCAGGTATGTGCCATAAACGAAAGGAAAACATATACTCAGTAAGAGGAGTATCCGGCTTCCTATGGAAGGGGTGGAGGACAGGACCTCCGCTCTTGCGGCGAATCCGCAAAGCTGTACTGTCCCATGTATCCAAAAAAATATTCCTAAGCATTTACGGCTCATAATCATCTTATAAAAGAGGCTGTTCCCCTTCTTTCGGGGGATGCCCTTGTTTTTGTCACAATCTTGTTCCTTCATTTTTTCAATCATTTGTTTTTTCTTTCCGGGGGAAACGGAGATATTTTCTCAGGATATAACCGCAGTTCTTTGACAGGCGCAGGCGGAAGGTCTCCTCACAGGGTAGTACCTCCAGTGTTACCACTACGGGTGAGTCCTGCCAGGTGATCTTGGGGAATACCTCCCGGAGTGCCCCTTGGGAAACCTGCAGGGCCTCCTCCCCGTTCCAGATCCCCGCATCCCTTTCGGGCTTGTAGGTAAAAAGGTGCCCCGTGCCGGCATAGTCCACGGCATACCAGTATGTGCCCTTCATTCTTTACCTCCTGTCTTTTCCCCGAGAAAGAAACCGGTTCCTTCTCCCAGCAGGTTTCTGACTTTCGTAATCGAAATAATACATATCAGGTTATCCGGCTTGCCTTTCACGTGGATGATCCATTGGATGCTATCCCTGCCGCTTGCCGCATCCAGATGCAGGGGTTGTGTACGCGGATACTTGGCGTCAAGCTCCCCGATCCGGCAGTGGAGTTCCTCTTTCAGGTCATCCAGGACCTCCCTGTTCTTTATCAGGCTGTCCTTGAGCTGCAGGACATATTCCTGGAGCTCGCTTCCCTTCCGGTTCACCGATGCGTATGTCTGTATGTAATGTATGAAATACATATGGCTGTTATTTAATGGGTTCCTGTCTTTTATCCTGTATCTCCATTCTCCGCGTGATACGTCTACGGTTTATATGTCTCAGACAGACCGTCAGTAAGATCAGGACTGCGATAACCGTAAATCCGGCCGGCACAAGAGGGGATCGTTTCAGATTAAACGCAAAGGGTGCCGTCAATATTCCGAAAACCGAAACGAGGGAAACTGCAAACAGAAGCAGCCCGAAGACGGAATTCACGAGTCTTTCCTTTTGGATCATTCCCTTTATGGAACTGTCCCGGAGATACTTCCCGCCGGGCAGTATTTCCTCAAAGAGGATGGACCGGTTGTACCTGCAGCGCAGCTCTCCTCCTGAGACTGTCTTGAAAAAGCACACTGCACTCCCCACAAAAGGGGTATCTCCATTAAAGGAGATATGAAATGTGACCACTACGTTCCGTAGCTCTTGGTTCATTCGGGAGATTGTATCGGAGCACTCCCGGCTTTTGGCTTCCAGAAAAGAGCGGAAGTCGGGGGTTGACAAGGCATACTTCCAGATACGCCGGCTTACTTTCCGGGAGAACCTGTACACTTTCGTGCTGTCCTCGGGCATGTTTTCGTTGCGGTATGTGTAAATAGTCTGTATGTTATATGTAATTTCCATTCCTGTTCACTTGATGCATTATTCTATTTCTTCGCCCCATAACTCCACGTCAGTGGGGGCATGTCTGATTTGGTATCCCATCCATAAGATGACCGGGATATACAGGACGATAAGCGGTATCCATACTGTCATCATACATTTCCTCCGTTTATTTGCCGGTGCAGGCTGATACTCCGTCCGTCATCCATTCCGGAGTGGTAAGCCGAATAGTCCGTCTTTGTCTTTCTGGGCTGTACTTTGGCACTGCACGTCCCGATTGTTTCCAGGTATCTCTCGATAAGAGCGTTATGGCAATGCACCAGAGCGGTTTCACGCACTTCTTCCGCCGAAGTGCTTCGCATCGCTTCAAACTGGTCTCTTAGTCCCGGTGTCACGCCTTCGAGGTACGAACGTATATACTTCTTCCTGTACTTCTCGGTACGGTAATATCCCCGTTTGATCGATACATATTCCATGTGCCTTTTATCTGCCAGCCGGCGGAAAGTGGTGCGTAGATAATCATACAGCACGGTTACGGCTGCAATATTCTCCTGCGTACCCACAATCAGCATGTCGGTGGTTCCCCGGTAACGGAGCATCCGGCAGTAATTGTATTCGCATAATACGCGCAACAGGTCACGTTTCCAGTAGTTGCCGAAGCTGTCCTTATAGCTGATCGCTCCGGATTCCCTGATTTCAAACACCGTCTCCGGCCGCTTTTCGTTCACGTCAAGCAGGGAAAGGTTATATTCCTTCAGAAGCCGGTTCACATGGGTGGCGGCAGCTTTGGCCTCGCCTTCCGAGGTGGTCGATTCCTTCAGGCGTACCAGTTTCCGGATACGTTCCAGGATCTTGTCCGGTATGTCATTTTCCTGTTTCATTATTCTGTTTTGTTATCGGTTCGTAAATCCGGCCGGTTAAATGTTCCGTTTTCCGGCTCTTCACATTTCCCGCCCGCTTGCCGGGCACTTGATTTTCTGCAAAAACTCGTTGAAGTCATTGCATGACGGATACAGGCGTTCCGCCTCGTTCACCAATACCGTGTCCTTGGGAAGGAAATGCCGCATCTTTCTCAGGGCCTCGCGTCCCGGAGCATCGTTATCCAGGAAAGCGTGTACCTTTTCATACCTTGAAAGAAAATCCTTTGACCGCTCAACGATGGAAGTGGAATTCAGAACGCACAGGTCCAGTTTTCTCAGTGCCGGCATCTGGGGATGATCCTTCGCGTATTGCTTGAAACTCAGCAGGTCGAAGAAACCTTCAAAAACGGCACAGGACCTGTTGCCTGCGGCCAGGCCGGTAATATCCTTGGCGGTGGCACATCCCTTGAACATGCTGTTACGCAGTTCGAAACCTCCGTGGTCGTTGGCGAACCCCAGCGCGTATTTCTCGCGGGGATTCTTCTCGAAGCAGTAATGCACCTCCACGCAGTGTTCACGGACGATATCCGCGTCGATGCCCCGTGAAGCGGCATAATCAAGCAGGTGCCCGTTTTCCACCGGAATGATTTTCAGGAGAGTCATCCCGGAGGCTTTCTGTACCGTTACCGGCCTTGGCTGCGGAATCATGCCGGAGGAAAAGCCCAGTCCTTCGATCTCTTTCATAGCCTGTGGGAAAGAGCAGTTCTGGATGCGCATGACCAGATCCACGACCCTGCCGTGGCTGCTGTCTCCGAAGTCATACCAGCGGTTCTCGTTCCTGAAAACCTTGAAGCTCGGAGAGCTGTCGCAGCGGAAAGGGGAGCGGTACATGTCGTATCCCCCGTACCGCCGGGAAGGTTCGTAACCGTAGCGGGAAAGAATATCTTCCAAGGGGATTGAATTGGCTTCCTGTGATGTCATAAGCATATAATTGTTATAGTTCTCAAAGAATTCACGCTTCAGGGTCTCCAGGACAAATCACCTGTAGCCGACAGATGGATGTTTCCGGAAGGAAAGTTGCAACTTCTCCTGAGTATTTCGACTTGTATTTCTTTGAATTCCATATGATTAATCTTTTGATATTTATGCTGAGACAGCCCTCCGCATCCGACTCAGGAGGAACATGGTGGGGCTTTTGATCTTTTTGTTGCCCCAGGTCTCCTTCAGAGCTGTATCCAGTACCAAGGGTGCAACGGAGGCAAGCTGGAGGATTTCCTGCTGGTCCTTCACCGGAACGCCCAGGAGCTCGAGGGTTTTACGCCGGGTGCGCAGGATCTCCTCCTGTTGCCTGGCACGCTCTTCACTTCCGTGATCGGCATTATACTTGGCTATATAGTTCTTAATCAGGGGATACAGGTAATTTTCCTTGGTCAGTTGGAAATTGCTTTGCTCCATGTCAGAGATCGCCTTCTCGATAGGGAAATCCGGATAACGGCTTTTCAGGAGCCGTACCCATTGGATGACATTGGAATCCACACCCAGGTATTGGAGCTTCCCTGAAAGAGAATTTCTCTCCTCCTCCCTCTCCGGTGTGTAGCTGGACTCTCCGGAGGGGTTTGGGGAGGATATATTTTCTTTTATTTTATTTTGTGGTCTATTTTCGCGAATTATTCCCGATTCTTCGCGAACTACCCCGGCGGAGCTTTTCGGTTCTTGCAGCCTGCGTTTAAAATCCGCAATGGCTTGCATCAGTTCCGTATCCTTCTCTTTTTCGCCACTCCGCACGGGTTCCGCAACAGGTGCCGTATGGGTGGCGGGACAGGGAGCGGCAACCTGCGGGGAAGAGGTGGCGGCCGGGGCAGCCGCGTTCAAAAGCAGGTAGTCATCCGAGATGGAAGGCTTGCGGTGGATCGACTTGCAGATGCCCATATACCTGTTCTGTATCTCCTCGCTGGTAAGAACCTGGCGGCTCCGCCAAAGTCCTTTGTCGAAAAGCCCCAGCTCGGCGCAATAGTCGACAATACCCGCGATGCGTTGCTCGTCCATGCGGGAATAGTCCGAGACGTCGAACAGGCCGTCGGAGTCCATGATCATGTAATAGCCTTCCACGCGGTGGATCTCGTTCACGATGAAATGGAACACGGCCCAGCCCTCCATCCCGAATTTATTTTTGAGTCTCTTGACTTTGGGGTCATAAAAATGATCGGTATCGAACCCGTAATAGGTGAAACCTTTTTTAGCTGTTCTTGGCATAAACTTATGTATTTATTAGTGGATAATAACCTTATGAATCAACTGGCCGAAAGAGCGAACTCCTCCTGGATGTAGCCCATGCCGCATAACTTGAGGTAGTCCTGCTGGATGGCGGCAGAAGTCAGTACTCCGTGCTTCCTGTACAGTTCGTCATTGAACAGGCCGACCTGTACGCAACCGTCCACGATCCGGGTAATGTCTTCCAAAGAGGCATTCCAGTAAGAGGCAACCGCACGCGCGGTCTCCTCACACCAGGGAAGGAAATACTCCCCCTTGTAGAGGGCCTCACTCACCAGATAACGGTAGATGCTGTATCCACCGAATCCGTAATTACGCGTCAGTCTCCTGACTTTCATATCAGAAAATTGCGAAGTGCCGATCTCATAAGAGGGACGGACCTCGCGCCCATGCCGCTGGGCATGCCCCGAAAGAGAGCGGCAGGTACCGGTTTGACGTTGGGTATTCATATATTTAGTTTTAATTATTGTTGCTCTCCATGAAATAAGAGGATAGCCCTCTGTATTTTCAATAGCCATTCAGGGAGGTTGGTTTTTGCGTCTGCTCATCCATTTTTTTATCTGCTTTCTGAGTGTTCAGGCCCAATATCCGCCGAAACGGTTGTGCCCTGTTACTACCTCTGATTTCAGTTGTCGGCGACGAAACTTGTTGATTGAACGTTTCGCGTGCTTCCTGCCTGATGGATTACAATGTTTCTTATCAAGTCGGCACTGGTGACAATGGCAAATGCCTATTCCGGTATGTGATTCTTTCATTAATCGCTCTTTTTATCACATTTATTAATCGGAATCCTCACTTCTTTCCCATACCACGAACACCAATAGTAAGGCTGAAACAGATTAGGTGAATGTGTACAATACTTACACATCTCACATAAATGGATCTGAGTCATTTCTATTCGGTTATACGTTAAATACTAATTTCTTTAAATTCATCCGGAGTAATCTTTTCTTTTGCTTTCACAGAAGAAAAGAATGGATCTGCTGGGCAAACACATTCGGGCATTCCACTCATATTACAATCGCTGGGAACGGTTGCCAAGATGCACAAACCGTCTGCCGGCAGATGCTCACAACTTACTTTATCATCCCAATCAATATACTTTTGTGCTTCCTTTGCGAGAGATTCGCACCTATGCCTATAGTTTATATAGGCATCATCTGCCTTTTTTATCATTTGATTTATATCCATTTCTATTCGGTTATGAATTAAATTTTTCTTCTATATCTTGATAATCTATACAGTTTATAGGAATACATAAATCAGGTTCTTCTAATTTGATGTCAGGTCCATAACATTCTATCTTTTTAGCACAATTAATACAGAGATATTCTTCATTTCCCATAATGTTCCTTTCTGATTTCTAATGAATTAATGTTTTTAGTTCAACAGTTGATTGGGTGAGTCACTTACTCAACTGATGTTTGTTTTGAAAGTTACTCTATAGCTTTTTTTATTGCTGCTTTGGCTGCATCAATCTCTTTGGTAGCAAAAGAATAAATAGCCTGATCATTATAATCAAACCGTTCCAGCATACCTTGTAATGCATTCAGTAATTCAGGGGCAGCAGCTATTAACTTAGCTCTCTCTCGTTGCTTTTTAGTCCCATTCTCATGCCCTCCAAGTGGAAAAGCGACCATAGCTAATGGAAATTCTACAGACGTGTCTTCTTTTATAAAGATTACACCATCGGGGTAATTAGGAGTCACTGTCTCGACAGTTTTCCATTTTACTAAATCTTCTATTTTACTCATTTGAATAGGTATTAGCTAAATTTGACTCATAGTATCTGCAAACTCTTTTTCAAAGTCAAGTGATTCACCGGAAACATTTGCAAGTGTTGCTCTAAGCATAAAATTTCGAAAGGCTATTTGACATTTCTCTTTTGTTTCCTGCTTTACCATTTCGGCAGCTTCTAAGGCATGTTTTTGTGCTATGACATCGATATACTCATAGTAGCCACCTGCTTTATCTGTACGCTCTGAAATAAATTGCTCTACTTTTTCTGATATTGTTATTTTCATTTCTAAACTGTTTTAAATCACACAAAAACATGAATTACTTTACCAAAAGTATCTTTCATGATTTTACAGGGACACGTACCTTGACGGTAATGTAAGCATGTTGTATTACATTCTTCGGTGCATACATGACCAATGACCGTAAACGGGACATCATTATCTATCAGTCCTCCTAATTCATCATTATCATTCATAACGAATATTTCACCACGAATTTCAATTGCTAAATATTTCTTCATACCTTCAAGTTTAGAGGATGATTTCACAATCGGATTCAATAAGAAAAAAGCTCTCTCTCGTGTCTTTATAAACTCTACGTTTCGCACCAAGAGCTTTCAATTTCTTATGCGAGATTATCACTCTGACATCTTCAACTGAATCTATACCGTCAATGCAGGTATGAATCTTAATATTCTTTTGGGTTACCATCCAGGCCATATTTATCCTTTATTTCTGATCAACTTATGATGTTTGCTATATTAAAGATCTGTACACGAAGATTCGGGTTCCGTCATAAACGACAGGACCGGAATGGAAGATGGTGTTTCTTCCGGATAAACTGCACGTAATTGTGCACAGTCTTATCACAGACGTTTGGAAAATCAGGATAATGTTCTTTTAAATAGTCGTGGACACGACTGCTGGAAGTGGAAGGAAAAGTGAAGAGTAAGGATACGACGGCCTGCTCATAGTTCTGCAGCTTACACCGGCGTGACTCCTGGTACTTCCGAAATAGTTCATCGGAACTCAAAGACTGCAGATGTTTCACTGTATCGCGTGAAACACCAAGACAATGTGCAGTTCTTGTTATATTGATACCTCGAGAACGAAGATCAACGATATTGCTCCATAAAATGTATTTTTTCCTTAAATTTTCGGTATCCATGATCTACTAAATAGATTTTGCATATGGGACATCCAACTATGCAAGAAAATGATACCGCTAAATTAACGCCTACAATAATAATTTTAGTGGAATTCAATATCACCAAGTATTCTGATTATTCAGTATCCGGTGCAGGAGCTGTTTTCTTTTCAAACGAGCCTTGCAGTCTCTCATACGAAAAATGCATTTCGATCTTCCATCTTCCACCTTCATCTTTCATCTTCCATCCTCGATTTGGCAAGTCAGATTCAGAGTATATTCTTGATATGCAGATAGATATATCTGTTATTCTATCCGTTTATACCATTTAAAGCAGTTTGTTTTTCTTAGTATCTTTAGTGAAAATGGTTGGTTTCTTATCTCGTCCCGCATACCCGGGCTGAGATAAAGATACTTTAGAAAGATGTAAAGTATTTATTGATAGTGTGTTATGTTCGCTATGGAATCAGCTTGCTCTCTTGGTAATTTCTGTGCCGGTCGTTCTGAATTTCTGTTGATACGGAGTTGGTTATGTAGAATAACTCACGTTAATTCTATAGGTAGATCCTAAAGTACTTTCATCGGTATATGGAGATTATATTCGATTTTAACTTCATTGTAAGTTAGGTTATGGATGGATTTTATTTCAATCAAAGTATGAACAATCGGAGCCGGGAGGATTCGAGAACTCATTTGTTCTTTGGTTTTTTCTTATTATTTTAGAAACGGAAAGATATAAGTGTTTAATCTTTAGTATTGATTGATAGGAATTTACCATGATAGGGAAAAGTTTTCGTAAAAAAAGTCTCTTTTCTTTTAGTGGATTTTAAAAGCTATTACGCCTTATTAATAGAATATCCCAAAAATGAGTGAACTGATAGATAAATATTTTGCAGGAGAGATGACCTGTGAAGAGAAAAAAGATCTCTTCGACCGGATAGAAAGTGATGAGGCTCTGAAGAAAGAATTTCTTCGGATGCAAAATGTAGTGGCGTTGACCCAAATACTCTCCCGCCAGGATGATTCGGAAACCAGCCGTAAAGGGAAACAGCATTTTATGCAACTTCTTTTCCGTAAAAGATTAAAGCGCGCGATAACGGTTTCTTTGAAATATGCTGCTGTTCTCGCGGTATTAGTGGTAGGAACTTTCTATGCTGCGAAGCTGTATTTATCTGAGGAATTCGGAAAAAGTTATACCATAGTTACGGCTCCCAAGGGACAGCGTGTAAAAATAGAATTGCCTGATGGAACCATTGCCTGGCTAAGCCCCTGTAGTCGTCTTCGTTTTGCGGCCTCTTTCAATGAATCGGACCGTAAAATAGAGTTGGACGGTGCTACCTATTTTGATGTGGCAAAGAATCCCGAGAAGCCATTTGTTGTTTCGGCTAAAGGTTACCGTATCCGAGTACTTGGAACTAAATTCAATATATCGGCTTATAAAAATAGTAAAGAGTTTGAGACCGATCTTGTGGAAGGTTGCGTACATATCTATGATCCGGCGGATATAAGGAACGAAGTGTTTCTACAGCCTAAAGAAAAGGCAGTGTTGTGGGGAGACCGGTTGATGAAGCGGGAGTCTGACTTTGATAATGAAGAATATCTGAAGAACGGAGTTGTCAGTTTTCTGTCCGAGCCGTTCGGGAGAGTACTGAATAGTGTCGCTTTATGGAATGATGTGAATATTAAAATAGAACGGTCAGTCAACGCGACGCAGCGGATCTCCGGAAAATTCAGGCAAAGCGATTCTTTGGAGAGTATATTAAAAGCCTTGCAAGGCGCTATGCCTTTCAAATATAAAATAGTTAGTGAAGAAGAAATAATTATTTATTGATAAATATAATGATATACTTAACTAAAAGCAGATGCCTATGATATAAAAAACAGTTTGAAATGAAAAAAGGAGGAAATGGTCTGGTACACCTTTCCCTCCCGATAAAGTCAACACATTTGGCAGAGCCAAATAAAAAAACAACAAAGTATTAACCTTATTACATTGCAAAAGTATGAAAAAAAACTTATTGCTGTTATCTTATGCAATTAAACAACGTGAAATTATTCAAATCTTGCGAATTATGAAATGCACAGTCTTGCTGTTATTTTTGCTTATTCTTCAGGCACATGCCAGCGTAAGCTCACAAAATGCAAGGGTAAACATGTCTCGAAATCAACTTCCGTTAAAGGAGTTTATGGCGGAGATTGAAAAACAAACCGATTATCTGTTTATCTATAGTGATGCAGAAATCAATGCCTCTCGCCAGGTAACTGTAAAGAAGGGAACACATAGAGTGGCCGATTTACTAAGAGAGGTACTCTCTAAAAATAATATTTCTTATAATTTTGCAGATAATTATATTTCTCTTCATGTACGCAAAGAGGCTGACGTACAGTCTTTGGCGGTATCTCCCCAACAAAAAAAGAATACGGTTTTGGTTTCGGGAACTATCGTAGATACCGCAGGCGAGCCTATAATCGGTGCTAACATCAAATTGAAAGGTGCTCAGGGAACCGGAACGATTACGGATGTGGAAGGTAACTTTAAATTGGAAGTGCCTACCAATGGTGTACTGATCGTCTCTTTTATCGGATATCAGCAGCAGGAAGTGGCGGTGAACGGAAAAACCATGTTGAAAATTAAGATGGCGGAAGATGCTGAAATGATAGACGAAGTGGTTGTAACTGCTTTGGGTATCAAGCGGGAAGAAAAGGCATTGGGATATGCCGTTCAGAAAGTGGGCGGAAGTAAGCTGTCTACTGTGAAGCCCGTTAATATTGCTACTTCACTGACTGGTAAAGTTGCCGGTTTGAATGTAACCAACAGTACGGAGTTCAATACAGCCCCAACTCTCAAATTGCGTGGTGAAACTCCATTGCTGGTAGTAGATGGTGTGCCATATAGCAATATCTCTCTGAATGACATTGCAGCAGACGATATCGAATCTGTTGACGTGTTGAAGGGGGCTACCGCATCGGCCCTGTATGGTGCCCGCGGAGGTTCGGGAGCTATTATGGTGACTACGAAGAAAGGTAGTCAGGAGGGACTTAATATTTCGGTAAACAGCAGTACGATGTTCAATGCCGGTTATCTGGTATTGCCGGAAGTACAACATGGATACAGTACCGGTCAGGGAGGTAAATATACCGCTGCCGACTTCGTTTGGGGTGATAAACTGGACATCGGCCGTACAGCTGTACAGTATGATCCGTATACTTATGAATGGAAAGAGATGCCATTGGTATCGAAAGGTAAAGACAACTTTAAGAATTTCCTGGAGACAGGTTTCATTACCAATAATAACATCAGCATCAGCCAGACCGGTAAATATGGAAGCTTCCGTTCTTCTCTGTCGCATGTTTATAATAAAGGACAGTATCCCAATCAGAGATTGAATAAGATTACTTACTCGGTAGGTGGGGATATGAAGTTCGGCAAACTGAGTTTTGAAGGTGGTGCCATTTATAACAAGCGTTTCTATCCGAATGGAGAAGGAGCCGGCTATGGTGGCGGTGGATACATCTACAACCTGTTGGTATGGACGGGTACCGATTATGATGTACGCGACTATAAAAACTATTGGAGAAAGAAAGACGAAGAGCAGAACTGGATGAACGATGTGTGGTATGATAATCCTTATTATCTGGCTCATGAAATGACTTCGTCCAATGACTACGATAAAGTAAATACTTACTTGTCCGGTAAATATGACATCATGCCTTGGTTGAACTTTTCGATGAGAGCCGGTGCCGATGCTTATGCCAGCCGTACGGAAAAGAAAAACGCAATGAGCGCCCGCGGCGGATGGGACAAGAACGGATACTTCTATACATCCAAATCCACCGGATTCAGTTTCAATGGTGACGCTTTGCTGTCTGCCAATCACAGCTTCGGTGATTTTGCTATCGACGGTTTTGTCGGAGGTACGATCTACTATTATTATGATGACGCTATTTCATCGAATACCCGTAACGGATTGAGTATTCCGGGATATTATTCATTGAAAGCATCGGTTGACCCAATTGCCTCTTCAAGTTCATACAAGCAGAAACAGGTAAACTCTATTTATGGAAAATTCTCAGCTTCATGGAAGAGCACTGTGTTTGTGGATGTAACGGCACGTAATGACTGGTCGTCTACTTTGCCTTCGGAGACTCGTTCTTACTTTTATCCGGCTGTATCGGGAAGTATCATTATGTCGCAGTTGCTAAAGATGCCTGAATGGCTGAACTTCTGGAAACTCAGGGGTGCCTGGACAGTAACGAAGAGCGACTTGGGTATTTATGATACGAACCAGGCTTACAGTGTAAGCACGAATGTGTGGGATGGAATGAATACAGCCGTGTACCCGGAAATGATCCGCAGTACAACGCTTGAACCGACCGCTGCACGTTCTTATGAAATCGGTACTGCCTTCAATGTATGGGACAACCGTTTGCGTTTTGATATCTCTTACTACAATAAACTGAAATACAATCTGACACGTGAAGCCACTATCAGCGGTTCGTCCGGTTTTACTAAAACATTGGTGAACTATGATGAAGAGCAGGTTCGTAGAGGAGTGGAGGTTTCTTTGACTGCTTCTCTGATTCAGACGAAAGACTGGAATTGGGAAGTGAATGCCAACTGGGCCCGTGACCGCTATTTCTATGCGAAAGTCGATCCTGTATATTCTACACAGAAACCTTGGGTAGCTGCCGGCAAGCGTTGGGACTGGTATGGTATCTACGATTGGGAACGTGACCCTCAGGGAAACATTATCCATGAAAACGGATATCCGGTACAAAGTAAATATCAGTCAGTGATGGGTAATGAATATCCGGACTGGATCTGGGGACTCAGTACTACCTTGCGTTATAAAGACTGGACATTGGGAATTTCGTTGGACGGACGTGTAGGCGGTATGGCTTACTCTCGTACGGAACAGACTATGTGGAATACCGGTGTACACCCCGATAGTGATAACAAATGGCGTTATGACGAAGTAGTGAACGGTAAAAAGAATTATGTAGGCCAGGGTGTGAAAGTAGTATCGGGTAAAGTTGAATACGACACAACCGGAAAGATTGTGAGCGATACACGTGTGTTTGCACCGAATGACACTCAGGTATCCTATGAAAGTTATATCAAGAATTACAATCCATGGTCAGGTGGTAAGGTTTACCAGAACGTGCATGACTGTACATTCCTGAAATTGCGTGAACTTTCATTGTTGTACACAATGCCTAAGTCAGTTTGTGAAAAGATTCACATGAAAGGCGTTACACTCGGTTTGATCGGACAGAACTTATTGATTTGGATGAAAGAGTTTAAGTATGCTGACCCGGATGTGGATTCGGATGACCTGAATTCACCTTCTATGAGATATGTCGGATTTAATGTTAAGTTTGATTTGTAAAAAAGGAAATTATGAAACTAATAAATAAAACGTTGCTTTTACTTACAGCAAGTGCTACGATTCTGGCATCTTGTAACAAGTTTGATGATTTGAATACGAACCCCGATGCTGCAACCAAGGTGACAGCACCTATGTTGGCTACAAAACTTATCCTGAACATCACACAACAGGGCTCTGCTAAGAACTTTGTGTACCACAGCATGCTGAGCAAACAGATTGCATGGTCGGAGAATGCTTCGGATGAACAATACAATTTGTTTGGCAGGACAGATTTTGACGGCTATACCATTCTTACAAACTGTCAGAAGATGGTCGATGCAGCCAATGAGGGAGATAAAGATTCGTATGCAGCTCTGGCTAAGTTTATGAAAGCCTATAAACTGTTCTATAAATCGCTGGAAGTGGGTGATATTCCTTACAGTGATGCATTGAAAGGTGAAGAGGGGGTTCAGAAACCCAAATACGATACACAGAAAGAGGTGATGCGCCAAGTCTTGGAAGACTTGGAAGAAGCGTATACTTTATTCTCATCGGGCAGTGACTTTGACGGTGATCCTATTTTTGGCGGTGACACCGAAAACTGGAAAAAGACCGTAGTCGCCTTCGAACTGAAAGTGCTGACTCACTTGTGTAAGAAAGATGCGGATGCGGATCTGAAAGTGAAAGAACGCTTTGCCCGTCTGGTATCTTCGGGCTCACTGATGACTTCGAATGCGGACAACTTCCAGTTGGTATACTCTAATAAGGCCGGACAACTTTATCCGTTCTATTACACTCAGAACAAACATTCTGATTATCTGATGATGTCGAGTGTGATTATCGATAACCTGAAGAAGTTCAACGATTATCGTATGTTCTATTATGCTTCTCCCGCCAAATCCCAGACAGATAAAGGTATAAAGGATTCCGAGTGGGATGCTTATCTTTCGATTGATCCCTCGGACAGCTATTCAAATATCTCCGTGCTGTACGGAAAAGGTGAGTTCTGCCTGGCAAACCTCCGCTATACCCGTGTTCCGGAAGGTGAGCCTTTGATGCGGCTGAGTTATGCAGAACAGAATTTTATTCTGGCAGAAGGAGCTGTACGTGGCTGGATTTCGGAAGATGCTTCTACTTATTATAAGAAAGGTATAGAAGCCAGCATGAATTTCATAGCAGACAATACCCCCGATAAAGAAGAATATACTCACGGACGTACCATAACGCAAGAATATATCCAGGAGTATCTGGCACAACCGGTTATACAGTTGTCCGGCGACAAGGAGAAAGATCTGGAAATGATTTTGCTGCAACGTTATCTCGCCTCGTTCCTGCAGCATCCGTATGATGCTTATTATGATTATCGCCGTACCGGATATCCGGTATTGCCTATCAACCCGAATACCAACCTGAATACGGAAAAAGATAAGATTCCTACAAGATGGATGTATCCGGAAGCTGAGTTCAGTTACAATCCTGATAATGCCAACGAAGCTGTTCAGCGTCAGTACAATGGTTCGGACGATGTGAACAAGTTAATGTGGATTCTCCAGTAAACATTACTCTTTTGAAGACAAGGGGATGTGTCATCTATGGTAAATTTTGACACATCCTCCCTTCTTTATACCTAAATAATCAAACCCATGAAACGAATTTATTTATTGTTGGCTATCCTGTTGGGAAGCCTTCAGCTTGCAAATGCACAGCAACAGACTCTTCAGTTTAACAAAGACGGTAAGTTTAAGATTGTCCAGTTTACCGATGTTCATTATATCTATAATGATCCTCGTTCGGATGTATCGATCGAACGTATCAATCAGGTATTGGATATGGAAAAGCCCGACCTTGTTCTTTTTACGGGAGATGTGATTTATGGTAAACCGGCGGAAGAAGGAATGCGTACAGTGCTGAATCTGGTATCTAAAAGAAAAATCCCTTTTGCGGTGACTTTCGGTAACCATGATAACGAACAGGGACTGAGCCGTGAAGAATTGTTGAAGATCATCCAATCTGTTCCTTTTAACCTGACACAGACTACTCCGGGTATTTCGGGAGTGACAAATTTTATCTTACCGGTGAAGGCTTCCGACGGCAAGCGCAATGCAACGGTTCTTTATTGTATCGACTCTCATTCTTATTCACAGATCAAGGGAGTGAATGGATACGATTACATCAAATTTGACCAAATACAGTGGTATCGTGAGAACAGTAAGAAGTTTACTGAAGAAAATAATGGCGTTCCGGTTTCGTCGTATGCGTTTTTTCATATAGCTTTGCCGGAGTATAATCAGGCTGCCTCTTCCGAGAGTGCAATACTTTATGGCATTCGTAAAGAAAAAGCATGCGCTCCCCAGTTAAATTCGGGCTTGTTTGCCGCCATGAAAGAGATGGGAGATGTGAGAGGTGTATTTGTGGGACACGACCACGATGATGATTATGCCGTGTCATGGAAGGGAATCTTGCTGGCATACGGACGCTATACGGGTGGCAACACAGTATATAATCACCTTACAAATGGTGCGAGAGTGATTGAGTTGGATGAAAATGCAAATAGTTTCCGTACGTGGATACGCCTGAAGGAAGGGGTCGTACAACAGGTAACCTATCCTGCCGATTTCATTAAAGAATAGAAGATACACAAAAGACAAAACTTAAATATAGATAGAATACCATGAAAAAGTTATTTGTTTTAGTATGTTTGCTTGTGATCGGATTCTGCAATGTGGCTTGGGCGGCTAAACGGCAGGCAAAACATGTAGTATTGATTGCGTTGGACGGCTGGGGTGCGTATAGTGTGCCCAAGGCAGACATACCCAACATTAAAAGCCTGATGGACGAAGGATGTTACACACTTCATAAACGTAGCGTATTTCCATCATCGAGCGCTATTAACTGGGCTTCCATGTTTATGGGAGTGGGTACTGAACTTCACGGATATACAGAATGGGGTTCGCGTACGCCCGAGATACCATCGCGGGTTGTCAATGAACATGGTATTTCTCCTACTATCTTTTCGGTTATGCGTCAGCAGTATCCGGAGGCTGAGACCGGTTGCCTGTACGAGTGGGAAGGAATTAAATACCTAGTCGATACACTGGCACTGAGTTACCATGCACAAGCTCCTGATTATGATAAATGCCCGACTGCTCTCTGCGAGATGGCTGAGAAGTATATCAAAGATAAAAAGCCTGCCATGCTTGCAGTTTGCTTCGATCAGTTGGATCATACCGGTCATGCTGTCGGGCACGACACTCCGAGCTATTATGAAAAGCTGAAAGAACTGGACGGTTATGTGGGACGTATCATTGCTGCCATTAAAGAGGCCGGAATATATGATGATACGATTATCATGATGACAGCCGATCACGGTGGCATTAAAAAAGGGCATGGGGGGATTACACTCCAGGAGGTAGAGATACCTTTTATCATTGCCGGTAAGAATGTCAGAAAAGGGGGAGAGTTCCAGGAAAGTATGATGCAGTTTGATACTGCTGCCACCATGGGATACGTTTTTGGAGTGAAGCAACCTCAAGTCTGGATAGGACGTCCCATGATACAGGTTTTCAAATAAACACTACTGTCACAACCTGAAGAAAAACAATGCACATAATATAAATTTGATAAAATGAAAAAGATTATTTTTATGACGCTTTTCCTGCTTGTCGCCATGACGGGACAAGGTAAAGGAAAGGGTGAGTTTACGGTTCTGCAATGGAATGTATGGCAGGAAGGTACAATGGTTCCGGGAGGATATGATGCAATCGTTAATGAGATAGTGCGCTTGCAACCCGACTTTGTGACATTCAGCGAGGTGCGTAATTATCATAACACTCGTTTTAACGAGCGTATTGTGGCTTCTCTGAAAGAGAAAGGACTGGATTATTATTCTTTCTATACGTATGACACAGGGTTGCTGAGTAAGCATCCGATCACAGACTCGCTCACTGTATTCCCCGAAAACGGAGACCACGGAAGTATCTACAGGCTGACAAGTTCCGTAAACGGACACAAGGTGGCAGTCTACACCAGCCATTTGGATTACCTGGATTGTGCTTACTACAACGTACGGGGTTATGACGGTTCCAGCTGGAAAGAGATACCTATTCCGACTACTGTAGAAGAAGTTTTGAAGGTGAATGTGGCTTCTCAGCGTGACGATGCCATCAAGATGTTCATTGCACAGGCTCAAAAGGATATTGCAAATGGTTATAGCGTGATTATAGGCGGTGACTTCAATGAACCGTCACATCTGGATTGGATTGAGGCTAATAAGAATCTGTACGATCACAATGGCCTGGTAATTCCCTGGACAGTAACTACATTGCTGGAGCAAAACGGGTTTGTGGATACATATCGTCACATTTATCCGAATCCACTGACTCATCCGGGATTTACATATCCGGCAGATAATCCGTTGAAAGAACCCGGTAAACTGACATGGGCACCGAAAGCGGACGAACGTGACCGTATCGACTTTATTTTCTACAAAGGAAAGAATCTTGAAGCAAAGAAAGCGATTGTCTTTGGCCCGAAAGGCTCTATCGTACGTAATAAGAGAGTGCAGGAGACATCAAAAGATAATTTCCTGTTACCGTTGGATGTATGGCCAACCGACCATAAAGGACTGCTGGTGACATTTAAGATTAAGTAATGTTTCACCACAGAGTAACACAGAATAACACGAAGTAACGCAGAATAACCCAGAGTATTCATGTCGACAATCCGTGACTTAATACTCACTCTGTGGAACTCTGTGTTACCCTGTGGTGAATAAATGCCCCCTTGATATTATCCTGTCGTTTAAATTTCTCCTCGCATCCGATCCTCGAATGCGGCTAATGCGGCTTTGGCGCCTTCTCCCATTGCGATGATAATCTGTTTGTAGGGGACGGTGGAAACGTCTCCGGCAGCATAAATTCCCGGCACGTTGGTACGGCAATGTGCATCGATCACGATCTCGCCCGGACGATTTACCTCAACCACATCGCGGAAAATACCACTATTGGCTACCAAACCGATCTGTACAAAGATGCCATCCAGGCTGATCACCCGTTCTTCTTCTGTTTTGCGGTCTTTGACACGGATGCCGGTCACCTTATCTCCATTGCCTACCACTTCGGTTGTCTGCGAGTGAACAAGAACTTCTACATTCGGCAGGCTTTTCAGTTTTTCCTGTAAAACCTGATCCGCTTTCAGTTCGTCCATAAACTCGAGCACCGTAACTTTGGAGCAGATACCTGCCAAGTCGATGGCTGCTTCGATTCCGGAATTTCCTCCTCCCACGACAGCCACCTGCTTCCCTTTGTAGAAAGGTCCGTCGCAGTGTGGACAGAAAGCCACCCCACGGCCGATATATTCCGCTTCGCCCGGTACGTTCAGTTTGCGCCAGCTTGCACCGGTGGCAACGATTACCGCCGGAGCTGAGAAACGTTCTCCTCCTTTGGCTGTCAGAACCTTATCCTTTCCATCAAGCTCTATCTTTTCGATCTGGCGATGTTCGAGCAAATCGATGGGATATTGTGACATGTGGGTTTTCAGATTATCGGCCAACTGGCTTCCGGTTGTCGAAGGTACGGAGATCAGGTTCTCTATGCCTACTGTTTCTTTTACTTGTCCGCCGATCCGTTCGGCAATGACCGCTACATTCAAGCCTTTACGGGCCGAATAGATGGCAGCAGCCGAACCGGCCGGACCTCCGCCGGCTACAATCACATCATATTTTTTGATGGAAGTTTCCGCACTGTTCGTCTCCGTTCCATATTGTTCTTCCAGTTTGGCCAACAGTTCGCCAAAGTCACCACGCCCCACGTGGATCAGTTTACCGTCTGCGAAGACAGAAGGAACCCCCTGTATTTTCAGTGCCTCTACTTCCGCCTGGTTGATGGCTCCGTCCACAGTCTGGTGCTGAATCTGTCCGTTCAGCGTGGTCATGGCGTTGAGTGCCTGCACCACGTCGGGGCAGTTGGTACAGGTCAGTGACACGTAAGTTGTCAGGCGGACAGGTCCTTTCAATGATTTTACCCGGTTGCAGATGCCTTCGTCCGGAAAGTTCTTTCCTTTTCCGTCCGTATTCAGGATGGCAAGCAGTAGGGAACTGAATTCATGCCCATTGGGAACGGCCCGGAAGGTGATACCTGTCCTGTGTTCTCCTTTGAGAAGTGTAAATTCCAGTCCTTTGCCTTCATTGATCCGGCAAGAGAGTTTCTCGGAGCAGGATGCCACATCGTTCAGGAGTTCCAGAAGTTCGGTGCGGCTTTCGTGTTGCGGTGAGACGGTGATGTCGAATGTATAGTTCGCCTCCAATGCGGCGAAGATGGTACGTAATTGTTCTTTTATAGCTGAGTCTAACATTATATCGAAGATTGATTAGAGATGAATGATTTAGAAAGATTTATCGTCAAGAGCTAAAAAAGACCGATATGGGGGATACCGGTCTTCATAGGATTGCTGTTTAGATCTTACCGACCAGGTCGATGCTCGGTTTCAGGGTTGCTTCGCCTTTTTTCCATTTAGCGGGGCAAACTTCTCCGTCGTGAGTAGCTACAAACTGTGCGGCCTCTACTTTGCGGAGCAACTCGTCGGCATTACGTCCGATGTTGTTATCCTGTATCTCGGCAATCTTGATTTTTCCTTCCGGATTGACGAGGAACGTTCCGCGGTAAGCCATTCCGTCTTCTTCGATCATCACACCGAATCCACGGCTCAATACACCTGTCGGGTCTGCCAACATCGGATATTTGATCTTACGGATGCTTTCCGAAGCATCGTGCCATGCTTTGTGTACGAAGTGTGAGTCGGTGCTTACCGAGTATACTTCTACACCCATAGCCTGGAACTGTTCGTATTTCTCGGCAACGTCTACCAGTTCGGTCGGGCACACAAAGGTGAAGTCCGCCGGGTAGAAGAAGAAAATAGCCCATTTTCCCTTTACGTCTTCGCTGCTTACTGTTTTAAAACTTCCGTTCTGAAAAGCCTGTACTTTGAATTCAGGCATCTGTGAGTTGATAATTGGTTCCATAATTGTTTCTTATTTAGATTCATTCTTATTTGTTTCCGATGCAAAAATAGGGCGAATTTTCCCGTTTCAGCAAAAAATCCAATTGATAATATTTATCGGCTGATAGATGAAATCTTATAGGCTGCCTTGTTTCGTATGTCCGGTGCCCGATAAATGGGGAGTGGCTTTCGTTTTGATACCTTTTTCTTCTTTTAGCTGTCAGAAAGAGAAGAATATCCCTTGGGGAGTAACCGGGTCTTTTGCGGTTCAAGTCAAACGGGAGGAGCGGAGGTGCCGAAACAGGGCGTTTTTTCTTCAGAAAGCAGGCTTTTGATGTCCGAAAGCCGGTGTTTGGGTCGGGAAGTGCCGGTGTTTTCCGAAAAAGAAGTAAGCATTTGCTCCGAAAGACGTAAGCAAGTTGAGAAAATGCTTACTTCTTTTTGGAATATCTCTATATGTTTTCCCTCATTACATATATTGTAATTGTTCCGAAGAGGAAAAAAGAAGGATTTCTTTCTGGTTGCCCTCCGGAAATGAACATGCTGAAAAAGATAAAAGGGAAGCATCAGGATTGAATACTGTCCTTTTTGTTCTTTTCTTTCTTGAAGAACCGCTTCTTTGCATAGAAACAGGAACTTAAAGTGATAAAACGGAAATTGCTGACAGGAAAAGGAGACGAAAAAATCGCTTCACCCTACCTTTGCCCGGAAAAAAGCCAATCTGGAACCATTCGATTATCAATATGACAGAATGTAGTTTTACCCCCCTTCCTTATCCGCCATCCAGTACCTAAGAGTCGTTAGTGTGTGAACTCGAGTTATCTAATCAAAATAGAAAGAAGTTTGCGTTTTGTTAAAGTTGCCCTCACCTTTAAACTTCCCTCTTACTTTTTAGTCATATAGACAGTTGCAACAAAAAAGACAGATGATTATTTGATAACTTAAAAAAGGAAAGAACAATGAAAAGAATAAGTTTTTTATTAGTAGCCCTATTAATGATGGGAGGAATGGTGATGGCACAAGGTCCGCGCAGAGGCGGTCAGGATATGGACCCGAAAACACGTGCCGAACGCATGACCGAGCGTATGGCGAAAGAATACTCTTTGAATGAAACTCAGAAGAAAGAGTTGCTTGAGGTCAATATGGCTTTCGTACAAAAGATGGGAGAGCGTCCCGGAAGAATGAAGCCGGAAATGAGACAAGGTAAGAAGGGGCAGAGTCAGGCTACCGACAGCTGCACTTGTAAACAGGATAGGAGAAAAGCTCCTCGCATGTCCAAAGAGGACAGAGAAAAGATGCGTCAGGAGATGAAAGCTTCGCGTGAGTCCTACGAGGCTGGTCTGAAGAAAATTATGACGAAAGACCAGTATGCTGCTTATACCAAGAAGCAGGCCGAGCGGGAGCAGAGAAGAGGAGGCGGAAGATAAGCTTCAGCGTTGATGATTAGTGATGGGGCGGACATCGACATGGTGGCCGGTCCATCACTAATCATCAATTACTAATTACCAAAATACTTGTATATTTCCCCCGCTTTTTGTTCCTTTGCCGTACGATTTAATAAACTGATAATTCGAATATGAAAAAGCTTATTTATCTGCTTGGGTTGGCAATGCTTATGGCTGTCGCAGCTTGTTCCGGTTCGGCTGAAAAGAAAAAGAGCGATATCCGTGTTTTGATGCAGGATAGCACCGATGCACATGGAGTGCAGCGCATGACGGCCCGTAAGAGCGAGGTAGATATTAAATATAAAGGCAAAGAGTACCATTCGTTTATTTCCCGTACGCCCAATGATTCGCTTCCCCGGGTGGTAAGCCAGATGGGGAATACGTATGTCGACAATCAGATAGTGCTTAGGCTGACGCGTGGAAACGAACGTGTTTTCAGCCGTACTTTTACCAAAAAGCAGTTCGAGTCTCTGATAGGCGATGATTTTATGGCGAAATCTATCCTGGAAGGGATTGTTTATGATAAAACGACTCCTGAGGGAATAGTCTATGCTGCCAGTATCTGCTATCCGCAGACAGACCTGTATGTACCTATCTCCATCACGATCTCACCCGATGGAAAAATAAGTATGAAGAAAGAAGAGCTTCTGGAAGAGGTGTACGATGAAGATACATCCGCCCGTTAAAAAATACAAAAAGAACCCTTCTCTTTATTTATTCCCAAATCTTTCCCGTTTCTATCTCGTTATTTGCAGTGTGAAATAGTTCCGAAACTTATTATTGACACTAAAAAATAACGATTATGAAGAAGATTTTGTCTATTCTTGTATTGGCCATTGCAGCCGTCCAATTTGCATTTGCAGGTGATATCATCACGAAAGATGCGATGAAATTGCCTCTTCCGGCACGTAATTTTATTAATCGGCACTTTTCCAATCCGCAGATTTCGCATATTAAGATAGAAAATGAGATTCTGCAAACAAAGAAGTACGATGTGTTGTTGACTAATGCAACCGAGATCGACTTTGATAACCGGGGCAACTGGATTGAAGTGGATTGTAAAAAAGCGGCTGTTCCTGCAACAATTGTTCCTGACTTCGTGAAGGAATATATGAAAGCCAATGGGTATCACTCTGAGTTTGTGACTCAGATAGAGCGCGACCGCAAGGGGTATGAAGTCGAGTTGAATACGGATTTGAGCCTGAAGTTTACCAAAGACGGTAAGTTTCGTAAAGCGGAGCATTGATAAATTGGAATAAACCTATTAAAAAAAGACCTTGATTATGAAATTTTTGAAATTTAGTTTGTTGACAGTCGTGTTGCTGTCGGTCGTGTTTGCTTTCAGTTCGTGTGGCGATGATGACGATACGGGATATCTTCCGCCGAGCCAGGCCATTCAGGATGCACTGAAGAAGCTTTATCCCAATGCCACTGCCATTAAATGGGAGCAAAAGGGCGTCTATTACGTAGCCGACTGTCAGGCGGACGGCAGAGAGAAGGAAGTTTGGTTCGATGCCAATGCCAACTGGCTGATGACGGAAACAGAGTTGAACAGTATCAATAACCTGCCGCCGGCAGTGTTGACGGCTTTTATGGAGTCGAGTTACAGCAATTGGGTAGTGGATGATGTGGCGATATTGGAATATCCGAATGAACCTTCTACGGAATTTGTGGTAACTGTGGAACAGGGTAAAAAGGTAGACTTGTATTTTTCGGAAGGCGGTGGTTTGCTGCACGAAAAAGATGTTACCAACGGTGACGACACACATTGGCCCAGGGTTTAAAGGTTGAATGTGCCGCCCGAGGCATGTGAATAGTAAAAACAAGAGGATGTGCAATCTGTGGTGAGTTTTGCACATCCTCTTGCGCTTTATGGGGAATTGCTTTTTACATCGGCTTATAATCCTTTGCCAGTCCGCCTTCACTTGTTTCTTTATAGAGTGAGGGTAGGTCGTGGCCGGTTTGTTTCATCACTTGTATTACTTTGTCGAAAGAGACACGGTGCATTCCATCGGTAAATGAAGAGTATAGATTGGCGTCCAATGCGCGGGCGGCCGCGTAAGCATTACGCTCGATACAAGGAATCTGTACCAATCCGCATACCGGATCACAAGTCATGCCCAAGTGATGTTCCAGTCCCATTTCGGCAGCATATTCAATTTGAGCCGGACTTCCTCCGAATAGCTGGTTGGCGGCAGCCGATGCCATGGCACATGCCACGCCTACTTCTCCTTGGCAGCCTACTTCTGCTCCGGAGATGGAAGCATTTTGCTTAACGATGTTACCTATCAATCCGGCTGTTGCCAATGCACGAAGGATACGCATCTCACTGAACTCACGGCTTTTGGCAAGATGATAAAGAACGGCAGGCATCACTCCACACGATCCGCATGTGGGTGCTGTTACGATTTTGCCTCCCGAGGCATTCTCTTCACTTACGGCAAGCGCGTAGGCAAATACCAATCCGCGTGACTGCAAAGAAGCCTTGTATCCGGTAGCGCGGATATAATATGTGGAAGCTTTACGTCTCAGGTTCAATGGGCCGGGCAGCACTCCTTCTTGTTCGAGACCACGCTGGACAGACTCCTTCATCGTATCCCATACTTCTTTCAGATAGTCCCATATATCAGGATCTTCGCATTCTTTCACGTATTCCCAGTAACTTTTTCCGGTATGTTCGCACCAATCCAGAATTTCGGTCATGCTGTTCATGGAGTATACTTCCGGGCTTTCAATAGACGGCTGTTTGTTGTCTTCGGCCAATGCACCTCCCCCTACACTGTAGACAGTCCAGTTTTCCAGTTCATTGCCGCCCGCATCAAGTGCCACAAAGTTCATTCCGTTCGGATGGAAAGGAAGAAAGATTTTGGGTTGCCATATAATATCTACCGGTGCAGTAGGTTTCAGTGTGTCAATGATGGCTACATCCGTCATGTGTCCTTTTCCTGTCGCCGCCAGGCTTCCGTAGAGGGTCACTTTGAACGATACTGCTTCAGAATGTCGTGTGAGGAACATTTCTGCTGCCTTGCGAGGTCCCATGGTGTGACTGCTCGAAGGTCCGGTTCCAATGCGATAGAGTTCTTTTATTGATTTCATATTAGCTAATTAGGTTGTTGCGCAAAGGTAATTGTTTTTTCAAAATTTTTGGTAACTTAATACCATTTCTTCTTTCGGAAAAACCAGTATACGGCTCCGCCCACCAGGAGCATCAATATCCAGGCATATACATATCCATATCGCCAGTCTAATTCGGGCATAATCTTGAAGTTCATTCCCCACACTCCGACAAGAAAAGTCAACGGAATAAAGATGGTGGAAACAATGGTGAGGCGCTTCATGATATCATTCATCCGCAAGTCATTGTTGGATATGTAAAGATCAACCAGGGACGATAGGGTTTCCCGGCATATTTCGATGGTTTGCAATACGAATTGCAGATGGTCGTTGACATCATTGAAGAAAGCACGGTTCACTTTGTGCATCAGGGAGTTTTCCGCCCTCAGGAGTTTCACGTATTGTTCCTTTAATGGAAGAATGGCTTTCTTCATCAGCATGTACTGCCGGCGGAGTGCCTGTATCTGGATGCCGATATCGTTACCGTCACTGATGGTGAGCAATTCTTCTTCCAGGTCTTCCAGAGAATCGTCGATGGTAGATACGGTGGCGATGTAATTCCCCATTATGCTGTTTAGTAAGACACTGAGCAGGTAGTCGCTTTGTCTGCCCCGTATTTTTAGTACATCATTGTGAAGGGCGGAGGTGACATCGTCAAAGAAGTCGGTTTCGTTTTCCAGGAAGGTGAGTACAAAGTTGCTTCCTTGGATGATGCATACTTGTTGCTGTTCCAGTTCATCCAGTTCATCTTCCGGGCTTTTCTCTTCTTTGTTGTTGAAGCGGAATAGCTTCATGATAAGCACCGTGTACTTGTCATGCTCCTCTATTTTAGTGGGATGCTCGGCATTCAGAATATCCTGAAGGATAAGAAAGTCTATTTCAAAGTGACTGCATATTTCCCGGATGACTTCGGTGTTCTGAAGTCCGTGCACCTGCAGCCAGTTGATCTGCTCGCGGTTGAGAGAATTGGCGACAGTCTGGAAATTGACACCTGAAACCTCTTGCATCACAAGAGCGTTGTAAGTACATAAATGCAGGTGGGTGGGAGTCTGGCTCTCACCGTTATAAACTAATCTTTCACTTAACAGGTTATTCTTCATATTCTTCTTTTTTTATGCCAAATCGACTACCGTGATACCTGCACCTCCCAATTGGATATGTTCGTCGGCAAAATGGCGGACTCCCGGTATGGTTTGCAAATATTGGCGGATAAGGGTACGCAGGATACCCGTACCGGTCCCATGTAGGATGCGTACCCGGCTCATACCGACCAGGATGGCGTCGTCTACAAAGTAGGTTACAGCTTGTAGAGCTTCGTCTCCCCGCATTCCCCGTACATCGATATCTTGCTTGAAGTTCAGCTTTTTTTCGTACATGCTGTCCTGAGTCTGGTTGCTGACAAAAGAACTTTTGGCAGACTCTTGTTTTTGGGGGACTGCGTTGCTGCGTTCCAGCCGCTCCGTCTTTACAGTTGTCTTGATGCTGCCGAAGGCTACCACGGCATTCTTCCCGTTGATTTCAAGTACTTCTCCGACCGAACTTTGTCCTTTGATACGTACCGGACACCCTTCGGTGATGGGAGTTGCTTTGGGAGTTTGCTGAACTGCCGGCTGTTCTTTGGTGCCGTTTTGCTTTTTCTCCTTCTTGCGGTTTTGCTTCTCTTTCAGCTTCTCCATCTTTCGGGCTATCTTATCTTCCTGTTCCTTGGAAGTCAGGTTGTCTATCGATTCACGGAAGTCCGCCAGTTCCTGGCGTACCAGACGTGTTTTTTCTTTTTCAGCCTGTGCCTCTTTTATGGTACGGATGGTATTCTCGATACGTGCATTTGATTCTTGCAACAACCGCTCCGCCTCCTCTTTTGCCTGACGGATGATCTCTTTTCTCGACTTTTGTAATTCTTCCATCTCAGCCTGATAGCGGGCAATGGTTTCTTCCATATGCTTTTCGCGCTGGCGGATAGTCTGACGCTTTCCTTCCCAGTAACGTTTGTCACGTACGATATCCTGCAAATATTTGTCGGCATTGATATATTCACTTCCCACAATCTCAGAAGCATCTGCGATCACATCTTCCGGTAATCCGATTTTACGAGCGATTTCTACAGCGAATGAACTGCCCGGATTACCGATCTGAAGTTGGAAAAGTGCCTGCATCAGATGACGGTCATATAGCATGGCACCGTTTACTACACCTTCGTGATCCTCTGCAAAATGTTTTAGATTCTGGTAGTGTGTAGTTATAACACCGAAAGTACCCTTTATGTTGAATCGTTTCAGTACAGCTTCGGCAATAGCTCCGCCGATCTGGGGTTCTGTACCTCCACCGAATTCGTCAATTAAAATCAGACTTCGTTCGTTGCAGTTCTTCATCATGATTTTCATATTGGTCAAGTGTGAAGAATAGGTACTCAAATCGTCTTCAATGGATTGTTCATCACCGATGTCGATGAAGATACTGCCAAACAGGCCTACATGACTTCGTTCATGCATGGGTACGAGCATACCGCATTGCAGCATATATTGTAGTAACCCGACTGTTTTCAGACATACGGATTTACCTCCGGCGTTGGGACCGGATATAATAAGGATACGCTGTTTGAGGTTCAGTTCTATGTCCAATGGCACTACTTTCTTTCCATGTTTGGCAAGCGAAAGTTGTAATAGTGGGTGGACGGCCATTGTCCAGTCCAATAATTGCTCGTTCTCCAGGCTGGGTTTGATACTGTTTGTTTGGATGGCGAAGTGACTTTTGGCACGAATGAAGTCTATCTCGGCAAGAAATTCATACGATTGCAGTATTTCCGGGATAGAAGGACGCAGGGTGTTAGAGAACTCAGTCAGGATACGGATGATCTCCCGGCGTTCATCCCCTTCCAGTTCACGGATACGGTTGTTGGCTTCCACTACTTCCGCTGGTTCGATAAATACAGTTTTTCCGCTGGCCGATTCATCGTGGACGATTCCTTTGATTTTACGTTTTAATCCCGGAGCCACCGGAATAACCAATCGACCGTCGCGCATGGTTGGTGCCACGTCTTTGTCCACATAGCCTTCGGATTGTGCGTTTCGGAGTATGCTGTTAAGCGAACGTGAGATACTTCCCATCGTGTTAGCCAGTTCCCGTCGGATGCGTGACAGTTCGGTCGAAGCATTATCCTTGATTTTGCCATATTTATTTAAAATGCCATCAATCTTGGTGATAAGTTGTGGAAAGACAGTTATGTCACCGGCCAGTTTTTTCAGGCTGGGGTAGGGACAATCCGATTCTTCTTCATCATTGCGCTGCAGGAAACGGACGATGTCCCGGATGGTCTCCAACGAACGTCGTAGATCAAACAATTCTTGTTCGTCCATGTACATTCCTTCTATCCGGATTCGTTTCAAAGAGGGACGGACATCGAAAAAAAATTGGTCGGGAAAGTTATCTTCCTCTTGTATGATGCGAACAAACTCTGCAACCTGATTCAGCAGTTCATCAACTTCTTCAAAGTGATCGGAAAAATTCATTTCATTCACTCTCTCTTCTCCTAATGTGCTGAGACATTTGTCTTTTAATAATTGTCTGATTTGGTCGAATCCTATTTTCTGCTCAAAATTCTGGGGATATATCATGGATTATCTAATTTATCTATATAACAGTTTCAATTGAATTGTTCCGCAAAAATACGATTATTCCACGAAAAAAATGGCAAAATGTTTGTGGATTTAAAAATGATTCGTACCTTTGCATCGCTTTAAGAGAAAAGCACTACTTAACCGTAGTTTTGGAGAGGTGGCAGAGTGGTCGATTGCGGCGGTCTTGAAAACCGTTGTACTGCGAGGTACCCGGGGTTCGAATCCCTGTCTCTCCGCAGAACCTACTGGACAAAACAGGACAGTAAGAGGACAAAAACCTACAAATCAGTGATTTGTAGGTTTTTTTATTGCCTATAAGTCTTGTTTCCAAGACAGCAAAAGGACTTGAAAAGACATAGTTTCGTTACTAAATCGTTACCTATTCCCTACCGGACAAAAACGGTAACGATTTGTCCGAAAATGACCGCAGGAAGTCCGAATTTGTCCACAGTCTAAATATCTCACATTTAAAGTGTTATCATTAGTTTTGTAACTTAAAAAATGTGAGGTTATGAAGAGTACATTTAAAGTCCTTTTCTATTTAAAGAAAGGCTCTGAAAAGAAGAACGGTGAGGTTATGATTATGGCAAGAATTACCATTGACGGTAAGTTATGCCAGTTCAGTACGAAACAAAGCATCCTGCCCGAAAACTGGAATATAGCAGCGGGTAAAGCCAAAGGTAAGGATGCAGGCAAAATAAATGCCTTATTGGAGGATATAAAAGCATCCCTGAATAATATCTATCACGAACAGCAACGGCGTGATAACTATGTGACAGCCGAAAAGGTGAAAAATGAATTTTTGGGACACAGTGAAAAACACGAAACCATTTTAAACCTTTTCAAAAAGCACAATGACGATGTGAAGCAGTTGGTCGGCATATCTAAGACGATTGCCACTTACCGTAAATACGAAGTGACCCGCCGCCACCTTGCCGAGTTTATCCAAAGCAAATACAATATATCGGATATTGCCATCAATGAAATCACCCCGATGTTTATTACAGACTTCGAGTTGTATTTACGTACTACCTGCAAATGTGGTTATAATACGACTGCCAAGTTTATGCAGTTCTTCAAACGCATTATCCTGATAGCCCGTAATAACGGCATTCTGATAGGCGACCCGTTCGCCAATTATAAAATCCGTTTGGAGAAAGTAGATAGGGGGTATTTGTCAGAGGATGAAATTAAAATCATCCTTAAAAAGAAGATGGTTTCCGAACGGTTGGAAAACGTCAGGGACTTGTTTATCTTTTCCTGTTTCACTGGTTTGGCTTATGTTGATGTCGCCAACCTTACCCAAGAGAACATACGCAAATCATTTGACGGCAAGTTATGGATAATCACCAAACGCCAAAAAACCAATACGGACGTAAATGTTCCTTTGCTGGATATTCCCAAAATGATATTGAAGAAGTATAAAGGCAAGCTGCCGAACGGTAAGGTACTTCCGGTTATCAGCAATCAAAAACTTAATGCGTATTTGAAAGAAATAGCGGACGTTTGCGGTATTAAAAAGAACTTGACATTTCACCTTGCCCGTCATACATTTGCGACCACAACCACGCTTGCAAAGGGTGTTCCTATCGAAACGGTCAGCAAAATGCTGGGACACACCAATATAGAAACTACGCAAATTTATGCCCGCATTACCAATAATAAGATAGGTAACGATATGCAGGGACTTGATAAGAAATTTATCGGTATCGAGAAGATTTATAAAGAAGCCCTGTAACCATTCAAATAAAGAACTTGCCGTAAAAGCGGCAGGTTCTCTACCTTATTATTACTCACTTTAAAACAAATAAGCACATGAAAAGACAGTATCATAAAGAGTATCTGACACGTGAAGAACTGACTGCTTTTTTAAAGGTGAAACTTTCTTCTGAACGTCTTGAAAAAGTCCGTGATGTTTTCGTATTTTCCTGCTTCACCGGGCTGGTTTATGGAGATTTGAAAAAGCTACGTGCAGAACAGCTTATGACGTTACCCAGTGGTAGCCACTATTTGCAAATATATGTTCCTATGACCCGTTTTCCCCGCACTATTCCCCTGTTGGATATTCCTTATAAGATAATTGAAAAATACAAAGGACAACAAGAGGATGGCGGGTTGTTTCCGATTTTTCCTTTACCTGTAATGAATATCCGGTTACGGGAAATTGCTTCTGTATGTGGTATAAACAAACCTATCACCACTTTTTCAGCCCGCCGGACGTTTGCCACTACGATAGCTTCGGAAAACGGTATTCCTCTTGAAACCGCAGCCAAGATGTTGGGGCATAGTCTTTTGAAAAGTACGCTTTCAGTCACCTGCTTTACAGAAAACAAAATAGCCAGCAATATGTCCGCTATTTCCGGGCAATTCAAAGATATGGAAACCATGTTTAATTTATAAATAATAGAATTATGGACTTACAAATCATTCAGAACAAAATTTTTGAAATCAGGGGTTATCGTGTAATGCTTGACTTTCATTTGGCAGAACTTTACGGAGTACAGACCAAAGTATTGAAACAAGCGGTGAAACGTAATGAAAAACGTTTTCCACCTGATTTTCGTTTTACCATGACGAAAGAGGAATGGCACGAACTGGTCACAAATTGTGACCAGTTGCCGGAGAGCCTGAAACACAGCTATGTACTTCCCGATTGTTTTACAGAACAGGGGGTTGCCATGCTTAGTAGCGTGTTGCGTAGTCAGACCGCCATAGACGTGAATATATCCATCATGCGGGCGTTTGTCCTTATGCGCCAAATGGTAATTGGTTACGAAGAACTGCTGAAACGTATTGAAGAACTGGAAGTAAGTACAGACGCACAGTTTAATGAAATTTACCAAGCCCTTACCCAGTTATTAAGTCAGTCCCAACAGCAGAAAGAACGCCGTCCCATTGGCTTTAGATAATGAATAGCAACAGATTGAAATATTCCCATCAGGATAGCGGGCATACGTCCCGCTATTCTTTTTTCTCCGGTACATTTTCCAAAATTCCCGCCGTTACTGCACAAAAGTTTATCCACTTACGGAGCTTTTCAAAAAAGAACCTACGAAAACCCGCACAAGCCTATCGTAAGATAAACTGACGATACACTTGTCTTTTCCGCCCGCATATTTCCACTTTAGAAACTAAATTCCCATCAGCCACTTTCCCTATAAATATAGATATTAAACCTTTTACCTGTTCCTCTTAATGTAAATCTTCCTCTTTAGCAGTCCCCCAGCCGGGACAGTCGTTTTTATCATTTCAATAGGCAAAGGTAGTTACGTGTTCTTCACGACTTTGCAAGTTCGAGCCTTTTAGGTTTGGCAAAAAATCTTCCCTGCGTCCGTTGGTTGCGAGGTATTTTTCGCCAAAAACTTGCAAAGTCTAAACACTACCCTTTTACGCCTATGTGAAACGAAAACGACCGACCCGACCGAAAGACGCATAAAAAAAAAAAGTCGGATTTACGAGAAACAGGAAAAAGGTTATGAAACTCAACTCCCTCACCTCTCAAATCCGCATAAACTTAAAAAAATTACAATCATGGAAGCAACGACATTATCAGAAGCAAGAGTTTATGTAGGCACTTATGGCAAGTATAACAACGGTTCATTATTCGGCGCATGGCTTGACCTGTCGGACTATTCGGACAAGGAGGAATTTTACGATGCCTGCCGGGAATTGCACAAGGATGAAGAAGATGCCGAATTTATGTTTCAGGACTGGGAGAACGTGCCGGAGGACTTAATCGGCGAAAGCTGGCTTTCGGAAAACTTTTTCGCTCTGCGTGATGCGGTGGAAGATTTAGGCGACACCGAGCAAGAAGCCTTTTTCGTGTGGTGCAACTATAAAAGCCGTGATTTTAGCAACGAAGATGCGGACGACCTTGTAAGGGACTTTCAGGATGAATATCAGGGTGAATACAAGGATGAAGAAGATTTCGCCTACCAAATTGTAGAAGAATGTTATGAATTGCCGGAGTTCGCAAAGACTTACTTCGATTATGAAAAATTCGCCCGTGATTTATTCATGTGCGATTATTGGATGGACGAGGGTTTTGTATTCCGTGCGGCTTAAATACTAATCAGGGCGGGGATAATACCCCGCCCGCAATACTCAAAATAATGGAAAGGAAAAGGTTTTATAAGTTGGTTCTACGGCTTGCGTTGCTTGGGATAGTGTGCCATATTACGGGCTTCGGGACGGTTGCCGCTTTATTTTTCGGCTTTTATGCGGCTTGTTTCCTGCTTCGGGTTTGCTTATCCTTATTTTACGGGCTTTGCGTGGCGTTCCTTTTCCTTTTGTTCCTTTCCTTACTGATTTTATAACGATTAAAAATAGAACATCATGCAATCACTTAACAAAAACGGGGTGAGTATCACCCAAACACCGGGAGAAGAAAAATACGTGAAATGCTGTTTAGGCGCATTCAGGGGACAAATTTATTATCAATATGACTACCGCCACACGGACGGCGAACTTTTCAGTACGTTGGCTAAAACGCTTGACGAGTGCCGCCGCCAGCGGGACAAGTGGTTAGAGAAAAAATGCAAAGTGATAACAAATAAAATTTAGGATATGAAAACGACAGAAGTAAACAAAGAACTTATCGGTAAGCGTTGCGAGTGTATTTTTACGGGTTTGATGGTAACGGGCGTTATCGAGGACACCCAAGAGGACAAATATACGGTAGGCGTGAAAGTCCGTTTCGACACGCCGCACCAGTGGGGCGATGATTTATACCACGATGTATGGGCGTGGGGACGGAAAACAGACGATTTCGGGACATTGCACCATTTGAAATTATTACCTGATAAAGCAGATTTTCAGACGATGGTAATAATTTTCGGTGAACCGATTAGCCGGATAGATACCCTTTTCAGTAAGGATGCAAGGGCGTGGGGTGTTTCTTCCTTGCAAGGCTGGGTAAATAGCTATGAAAGCACCCGTTTCACCCCCATAGACGAAGAAACGGCGGTTATAACGAGCGAATATAACATGGATTGTGTGAAAGAGTGGTTACAAGGGAATGTGTCGATAAAAAGTCTTAAAATCAGTTGATAAGAACGGCGGCTGTTTGCCGCCGCTACTTTCTTTCAGTGAGCCGTTGGCGGAAAAGAAAGATAGCAAAGAAACCGCTTTAGTTCCCTGTTTTTAAATGCAAAAATCCACCGAGAATACCCGGTGGATTTTTGTTGTAACACCACACCTTTGGTGTTTTATTCCAGTTCCCTGCCCCATAGTTCCACATCAGTGGGCGCATTACGCAAACTATAAATCGAGCAGAGCCAAGACCCTATCAGAAAGGCTAAATAGATAGATGCTGCTGTTTTCATTCTTCTTGTTCTTCCTTGTCATTGTCATTATTGAAACTGAATGTCAGCTGTACCAACTGCCCGAAACTGTCCTGCACATACACGTCAATGGTCTGCTGGTCGGTCGATGCGGAGGTATAATAAAGCCGGAATGTTTCTTTCTCCAGCGGGTAGAAATCATTCGGTAAAAATGCCGTGCCATTATCCATTTTTAAAGTACCTTTTCCATCCGGTTGGAAATACCTTATTTGGTAGGTGGTCGGCAGGTAACGCCCATCCCTAACCAACTGGCAACGAATTTCCGCTGTTTCCCCGACTTTCAGTTTTTTGGGTACGGGCAGCGTTTCGATGGTGAACGGGTATGCCTGCTGAATATCCAAGCTGTCATTACAGGCAGTGACAAGTACAAGGGCGGCTACGATATAGCAGCCCATAATGATTTTATATATTACATTCTTCATATACATTATTATATAGCGATTAGTTGATGATAAATTTTACTCCTACGCCTACCTGCGTGTGAAATTTGCCGATGTCCGAGCCGAACAACGCTCGTTCCCTTGCATTCAGGAGAAGCACCACCCGGTCAGTCAGGTAGGCTTCCAGTTCCAGCGTTAAAGCCCCACCGTACACAAAACAATCCTTGTCCAGCAATGTAGAACCATCCGGCAATAGCTTTTTGTCCCGGTTGCTCGTTTCGTACCCGGCGAGTGCTGACAATCCCAGCGAAAGGAAAAAAGTTTTCCGCCTGTCTGAAAGGAAGTTCAGGTAATAGCCGCCCTCTGCGGTAAACTGCTGGACGGGTATTTTTATGTCTTTGTAGTTATACCGCTTTTCGAGGTATTCCCCGCCGAGCACCCAGCGGTTTGCGTTTTTGGTGTAAACACTGTATGCAGCCCCGATGTGGTAAGCAAAATCCGTGTTATCGTTCCAGTGTACGCCGTCCGCCATTCCTGCCGTAACCTGCAAGGCTTTCATTCCCGGCAGATACCTTTGTGCGTGTGCCTGGTTAAAAGTCAGGCACAACGCAAAAAGGGTCATAATGATTAAAGACCGTTTCATCCTTATTTGATTTTAAGTTTGTTAATCACTTCGGCGTTCACGATGTCGGCGTTCTCCACCCGGATAACCTGATGCCGTCCGCCGTTTTTCTCGTAGAGTTCCACCAATAGCAATTTGTCGTCCCGTATAGTGAATTTCGGCAGGGCGTACACCGTGCGGACAACGCTTTTCCCGGCAATTTCTATTACTTCGTTATAGCTGCGTACCGCATCCAGTACTGTTTCCTGAATAGCCGTTCTTTTAGGAACTTTTTTGTCCACGATTTTAAACTTGATAAAATCCGTGTCAAACGGCACGTTTGAACTGTTCTTCGTTTGAGTATGCACATACAACATTCCGTTGTAGGTATAAATTCCCTTGATTAAAAACTGAATGCCGAAACGTTTACTACCTAAATGCCGTATCTTGCGGTCGTTATTCTTGTAGATACTCTGCATTATCAGTTTTACCAGCAGCGGGCTTTCGTTCCCCAATTCCCGGAAATAGATGTTCATGCGGGTATGCGAGAAATCAGACGTGTCTTCATTTTCCAAGAAGTCTTTCATTTCAATATTCAGCAATTCCGGTTCACGGGCATATTTCGCATTAAAGGAATAAAAACTACCATCTTCACAAATCACGCTGAAATTGGTTTCACCCGGAAAGCCCTCTGTCGTGGCTTTCACCCGGATAACATTTTCTGCCCCGTCCGCTTTTCCGGCTATGATATGGTTGCTTCCCAAATCCACGTAACGCACGGCAGACGGAAAAATGATATGTACCGTTTTGGCGAATGTAACTTCCACTCCGTAAGGCGTTACCATTTGTCGGTAGGGTAATTTCCGGGTTATCCCCTGATACAAGTTGTTGCCTGCTACATATTGCACCGTGTCGGTAGTTTGTGCTTTTACAGCTACTACGCCCAGCAAAAGGGCGAACATTACAAAAATCTTTTTCATTTCTAATTGGAATTTTAGTGGTTAAATAATTATTGTTGTTTGGCATACAGCATGACTTTATAGCCTGCTTTCAGCTTTACTTTTACAGTTCTGAACTTTTTCGCAAGATAGCCGGACGTGCCTTGTAGTAACCCCCTTGTTACATCCATTGCTACTTGCTGCCCGGCACTACGGGCGAAAGAAATACTTGTTCCCAGTCCGCTGCCTATATTTGCCATAGCCTCGTTAAAGGCTTCCTGTTCCATTGAGGACGGAACGGATAAGCCTTTTTGTCCGTCCGTGTCAAACACGGCAAGTTCTACCGGGATAATGTTTCCGGCATACTCTATTGAGGACACCAGCACGTCCAGCCTTTCACCCTGTACTTTTACCGTCCCTGATATGACCGTGTTTTTGGCAACCAGTACGTTTCCGGCTTGCAGGGGTTCAAGCAACCGCAGTTTGACCGTTTGCCCGTCTGTCAGGGTTTGGTCTTGGTGGATGCAGGCAGCTATCGTGTTTTTTCCCATTGCGTAACCCGTGCCGACTGCCGTATTGAAACCGTAGTTCCGGTTTTGGCTGTACGCCCGGATAAAGTCAGCATCATTCATCGGCTGCTGCAATCCGGAAACGGTGTTTTCCCGTACTGCCTGTACCGGGTAAGCCTGCGGCTTTTGGGTGATTGTTCCGGCTGGTGTAACCTGCGCCACCTGCCCGTTTTGTTCCCCGTTCAGGTTGTATTTTGCCGCCAGTTCATACGATTTTTCTAATATTGCCATTTGGTCGTCCACTCCGATGGAAGCCTTTTCTTTATCTTCTAGTTGTGCCATCAGTTCCTCTACCTGCCGTTTTAGTTCCTCTTTTTCCTTATCTTCTTTAGGCGTTTCGTAGAATGTACTTAACTGCTGGTTGATATTCCGGTAGGCATCGGCGGAAGCCCTGACGGATGAAACACTACCCCGGTAGGCAGAACCGCCGGAGTTTTGCGGTTTTTCTTCTTCGCTTTCCGGTATCAGTTCCAATTCCGCCGCTTGCTGCTGTTCACCCAGCGTGAAACCGAAATCCTGCAAGGTTTTCATTTTCTCCTGCTGCTTACGCTCCAGTTGTGCGGCTTCGTAGGCTTTCTGCTTGTCGGCTATTATTCCGTCCTCTGTCGGCAGGGGAATATCGGCATTAAAACCGCCCACTTCTTCCCGTTGTGTTCCGTCATTCGAGGACGGCGCAAAAATCAGGTACATACAGCCAGCAAAGGCAAGGAATATCAGGGGAAAGACAATCATTTTCTTTCGTTGTTGCGCTTGTTGCGGGGTAAGTTCCCGTTTGGGCTTTTCTTCTTTTTGGGGTCTGCCGTCCGTTTCCGGTACGGTTACTCCCGTTTCATTTTTCTGTACTTCTTCCATTATTCGGATAATTTAAAGGGTTGATACTGTCGTTTGCCTGCTGCAAAGGCAACTGCCTGATATGTTCGATTTGTAACCGCTGCCCGTCCCGCTTTCCAATATTGTAGATAGAGGACACGGTTATATAGATGGACATACCACCGAAAAACACGAACATCAGAAGTATAACTGCCAGCCTTTTTCCCGGCGTGATACGCCCACACATTCGGCGCAATTTGTCGTCCACCCAATCCTGCACCTTTTCGATGCAATTCTTTTTCATTTTCATACTTTTATCGTTTAAGTGTTTGCAAATCCTTGTTTTCCGTGATAGTGAACGCTTCCATGATAAAGCCGTGCGGGTTATTGTCGCTGCGGGTAGCGTTCAATAACCGGCACGAAGTGACAAGGCTTCGCACCGTCAGGCTGCTTTCCCTGATAATCATTTGCCGGGCATAGGTATTGACCCGGTAGGGGTACTGGTTGAAGTCGCATTTTATGCTGTCAATTTCTACCGTTTGGTTGATATTCCCGCTAATCACCCGATTATAGTACCCTTTTTCCGCCAAGTCTTTGTAATAATTAAAGGCACTCTTATCGGCAAGGAAAAGCGAGCGTTTGATATTGCTTTCGATGGCATCCTTATCGGGGGACAACGTGAAGAACAGTTCGTGAAAACGCTTCACGTGTGATTTGGCTTCCACGGGTCTGTTTTGCGCCATATCCTGCGAAAGTGCCAGCATCAGGCTTTTACCGTTGTCCAAGACGTATATTTTCTGCCGTTGCGCTTCGGCAAAGCTGTACGAGTTCCACACGGCAAAACCTGTTATCAGGGCGCACAGGCATATAAATACCAACGCAAAAAGCCTGATTTGCCGGAAACTCGTTTCGATGTTCGTTAAACTTTTAAATTCCATTCTTTTATTGTTTTAATGATGATAGTTATTTTTATTTCAGCAGTTTTCCGGCAATCTTTCCGGTAGCTGCACCAGCCGCCGCACCAGTGAGTACGCCCGCTTTGGTTACGTTCCGGCTGTAACCGCTTGTTCCACCAGCCGATACAATCCAGCCCGCCACGGTAGGGATAGTAAAGTAGCCCACAATACCAATAATCATAAAGATGATATATACCGAATTGCTGCCGTCCGGTATGAAATTCGGGTCTGAAAGTTCCTCAATGTCCCTTTGCAGCATCAGTGTTTGTATGCGTGCCAGCACACTGCTGAACAAGTCTGCCACGGGCAACCACAAGTATATCGAGATATAACGTGTTATCCATTGGGTCAGCGTGTTTTGGAAACCGTCATAGACGGAAATCGCAAACGCCAGCGGACCCAGTATAGACAACACGATTAAAAAGAATGTACGCAGCGTGTCGATAATCAAAGCCGCCGCCTGAAACATCAGTTCCAGCAATTCCCTGAACCAGTCCCGGACAGATTTTTTGATATTGTACGCCGCCCTGTCCATGTACATTCCCGTCATGGTAATCATGTCGGAGGGCGACCATCCCAGTTCTTCCAACTGTTTGTCAAATTCTTCATCCGAAGCGAGGTACGCCGTTTCCGGGTTTCGCATCAGGGCTTCATATTCCAGCTTGTCTTTCTGTTGTCGGTACTCGTTCATATCGAATGTCTGCGTTTGGAGCAGGTTGTTACAGCCCCGCACAACCGGGGAAAGCACGGTGTTGATAGTCCCCAGCACGAACGTGGGAAAGAACATGATACACAGACCGATGGCAAAGGGGCGTAGAAGCGGGTACACGTCTATGGGTTCGGCACGTGCGAGTGACTGCCACACTTTTGCCGCCACGTAGAACAAAGCCCCTAATCCGGCAATACCTTTCGCTACCCCGGTCATGTTACTGCATAAAGGCATCATTTCGTCATATAACGCCCTTAAAATCTGGTGCAGGTTGTCAAATTCGATAGCTGCTAATAACATAGGCATTTCTTTATCTTCATGTTACCAATAGCGTTCATCAGCCGAGCCGTAAAGAGCCATTACCCGGTCTGTATCGTTCTTCTTTTTAGCCCGCAGGTAGGAAACGGAAATATTTTTGCGGGTATAGTAGTTCACAAGATTGCGGTAATTCAGCAGGCTGGTGTATGCCCGGTCAATCAGGGCAAGCCGTTCGGCATCGGTCATTGACATACCGCTGATGTTTACCACGTTTTTTAAATCCTGCAATACGTCCGCACTTTCTTCCAGTAATTTGGCATATCCGAAAGATATAGCGGTAAGTTCCTGCGGTGTATAATTTTTATCGGACATCATTTTCTGAAAATTGGTGACATAGATTTCCGATATTTCCGCTACCATCAGGATGCTTTTCTGTACTTTCTTTCCGCCCTTGACAATATCGTGTACTTTTTTCAGGGCATCGTAGTATTCTTTTCCCTGCTGGAAAATCTTCTGCGTTTCCTTGAAATTACTCATTACATTGTTTGCCGTAGTGGACGTTTGTACTATCTGTTTGGCGGTATTGATGATACCTTGCGCCAAATTGGACGGGTCGGTAACGACCCACTGGGCGGAAGCCCTGCCGAAGCAGGACAGGCACACCGCCATTAGGATAAATAATTTTGTTTTCATACATTTACTGTTTTAATGATTTGTCACTTCTTTGGTATTCTCCACCGGGTGAAAGGGTAATCCGGTCATTTTTGCCGTCATAGGTCAGCACCACCGCAAAGCCCGTGTCGATGTACAGACATCCGTCCGTTTGCCGGACGGTGTAGGTGTTTGTTAGTTCCTTGCCCCTGATTTTTACCGTGCGGGCAACCTTATATTGCCCGTTATCATTCCACAGGGAAAAAACGGTATTCCCGTTTTTGCTTACCCATTCGCCCTGCATCCGTTCCAGTTCTTTTTGCGTGTTATCCTTGCAGGCTGTCATAGACAGCAGGCAGGCGCACAACAATACCGGAAACAATCTTTTGAACTGTTTCATCTTATTGTTTTTAAGTGGTTGTTTTATCGGGGTTTCTTTTACTTTCAGCAAGGCGTTTTATAGCCAGTTCGAGATTTCCGCCCAGCTTGTCAGCGAGGGCGAACAGTTCCATTTTTTCGCTTTCTTCCGTTGTGTACGTGTAGTATTCTTCCAAACTAACTTCTGTTGCGTACACTGCCGACTGCGTACCGCCCAGCGAAAAGAAAACTTCCTTGTACTTTCGTCCGGGATGATTTGCCATGTTGATAGAAAGTATTTGCGCACGTTCCTTATCCGTCAGTCCCAGCAGGTTTTGGATGCTGTCGAATTTATTCAGGTATTTGCGCTGGTCTAACAAGATTTTACAATCGCTGTTATTAATGATACTTTCTTTGACAACGGGCGAAGAAATTATATCTTCGACTTCTTGGGTGACTACAATCGCTTCCCCGAAATATTTGCGGACGGTTTTGTATAAATATTTTATATAGTCCGCCATATTTGCACTCGCAATCGCTTTCCACGCTTCCTCGATTAATATCAACTTTCGGATGCCTTTTAACCTGCGCATTTTGTTTATGAAGGCTTCCATTATGATAATGGTTGTAATCGGGAATAAGATTTTGTGGTCTTTGATATTGTCCAACTCAAAGACTATGAAGCGTTTGTGTAGCAAATCCAGTTCTTTGTCAGAGTTTAGCAGGTAATCATATTCGCCACCCCGGTAGTAGGGTTCGAGGACATTCAGGAAACCGTCTATATCGAAGTCCTTTTCCCGGACGTTCTTTTCTGCCAGCTTTTGGCGGTAGTCGTCCCGTACATACTCATAAAAGGTATTAAAACAGGGCTTAACCGCCCGGTCGCTGGTAATCCGTTCGATATAGGCACTTACAGCATTGGACAGGGCGACTTCTTCCGAACGTGTCGGTGCTTCATCGTCCCTTTTCCACAGGGTAAGTATCAACGTCTTGATGCTTTCCTTTTTCTCGATGTCGAAAATGCCATCTTCCACATAAAACGGGTTAAAGGCTATCGGGTTTTCGTTGGTATAGGTAAAGTAAACCCCATCTTCCCCGTGTGTGCGGTTGTGTATCAACTGGCACAACCCCAAATAACTGTTACCCGTGTCCACCAAAAGCACGTGCGCCCCTTGCTCGTAATATTGCCTTACCATGTGATTGGTGAAGAAACTTTTGCCGCTACCACTCGGCCCCAAAATAAATTTGTTGCGATTGGTCGTAATACCTTTTTTCATGGGCAGGTCTGAAATGTCGATGTGCAGCGGCTTTCCGCTTACCCTGTCCACCATCTTGATGCCGAACGGCGACAATGAACTTTTGTAATTTGTTTCTTCGGTAAAGAAACATAGAGCCTGCCCCAAAAAGGTGTAGAAACTTTCTTCTGCCGGGAAGTCCGCTTCGTTTCCGGGTATTCCCGCCCAAAACAATGTCGGTGTATCGGTGGTATTATGGCGTGGTTTACATTCCATCAGTGCCAACTGACTACCTACATCGTTCCTGATACGTTTTAGTTCGTCCCGGTCGTCCGACCATGCCATAACGTTGCAGTGGCAGCGCACAGAGATTAGCCCTTTGCTATGTGCTTCGTTCAGGTATTCTTCTATCCACTGCTTATTCACCTGATTGGCACGGGAGTAGCGGGAAAGCGAGTGCATATTCCTTGCGGTCTGCTCGAAGTTTTTCAGGCTTTCGGCGTGGTCGTCCAAAAAAATAAACTGGTTGTACACGTGATTGCAGGAGAGCAACACGCCAACGGGTGCGGCAAATGACAAGCGGCAGTCCGAACGGTCGGTGGACAGTTTTTCATAACGGCTGTCCGTGCCGACCTTTCCCGGCAAATCTTCCACGTCCGAAAGGGTATGCAGGCATAGTATATCATCCCCGATACGCATATCTTCCGGGTTAAGCTGCATATCTTTCAGGGTGGTGGTGTCCGTTTGTGAAAGCGAGAAATATTTTTCAATAATTCCCGCTTTTCCGTTCTGTCCGGTGATTTCCGGCGTTTCCAGCCGTGTAAGGGTGATAAATCCGCTGTCGTTCATAATCTTTTCAAACTGCCCGACCGCTTCGAGGAACTTATTTACCGTTTCCTTATCTTCTATCTCTTTAGGTATAATCCTACCCCGGCAAAGGGTGGAAAAGTCGCTTTGTCGGCGGCTTTTCTCCTTTGTCGTTTTTGTAAGGAACAGGTAACAGTAATGGTTCAGGAACGGGCGTTCGTTAAAATGACGTTCAAACGAACGGCTTAAAAAACTAAGTTCGTCCTTTTGTATATCCGGCTGGTAGTTCTCCTTGATGAAAAAATCCTGTTTGTGGATGATGGAGAAGTCCGGCAATACCTTGATAGCCTTGTACCAAGCCGAATGTATCGCTTCATATTCCGCACTTGTGACGGTGAACAGTTCCGGCAGTTCTACCGAGAAAGCGACCGTAATATCCGCATCTTTGGACACGATGCAGCCGTTTTCCACCGCCAAAAGCGGAAACTTCCGTTCCAATGTGGTAGCCTTTAATGTATTTCTCATTCTTTCTTGCTTTTATAGGTAAATAATCGGGGAATAGTCCTGCGGTTGATGATAAAGCGGGGATGCCGTTTGCGGGCTGCAATTTTCATCAGCCCGTGCGTGCCGTAGCGTTCATTTAACCGGAAAGTTTGCCATACGAGCAGCAGGGCGGCAGTAACGCCGAACCCAATGCACACCCACTGGTTTACACCTGCCATGAACAGGATAATGAACACTACGAACACGGCAAGCAAGCCGCCCGCAAAGATGAAAAGGTACTGGCTTTTCAATCCTTTAAACTCCACAGGTTTTCCGATACCCCGGTTTACTGGATATTCAGACATAATACATTCTTTTATAAGAAGAAAGAACGTAAGATAGTGGCTGCCACGATAAGGAATATGCAAGCCCCAAACCAGCTTGCGGCGACCTTGCTGGTATCGGGGTCGCCGGATGAAAATTTGTTATATACTTTTACGCCACCAATCAATCCGCAAACCGCACCTACGGCATACACCAACTTTGTTCCGGGGTCAAAGTAGCTGGTTATCATATTGGTAGCTTCTGTTATGCCTGCTTGCCCGTTTCCTTGCGCATACGCACCCATAACAGCGGCAAGGAGAGCCGCCGAAAGAAAGATTTTCTTTTTCATTTTAATTTTGTTTTTAAGCACCGGGCTGGCGGGTGGATAGTCCGCCATGCCCGGTAAGATGAATAAATAAGAATTTTAGTGGTCGGGGTAAATCCCGTTTTTTGCTATTGGCTGTCAATCAACCATAATCTCGTTCTTTCATGCTGTTGTACATTTAGAGGTTATAAAAACTCGTTCATATCGAATTTCCGGTATTCTTCGTTTGTCCCGGCTGTCTGCGTTTCGGTGGTCGGTATTGCCGCCGCTTCGTTCCGTTTCAGAAGTTCCGCTACCTTTTCCAATTCGCCGTTGATGTTTGCCACCACCGCATCGTAAAGGTTTGTTCCGGTTATTTGTCCGAGTGTTTCGGCTGCTTGCTGTTTCTCCGCTTCGGCAGGCTTCGGAGTATTCACCGTGCGTACAGTTTCGACCAGTTTTTCAAACTCTACACCCGTAGCCTGTCCCGTTTCATCGTCTGCCATGTACCCGGCGATTTCCTCGTCCTCATAGTCCGGCTCTTCCGCTGCTTCAAAGGTCATTTCAAAGTCGGTTTCTTCGTCCTCTCCGCCAGCATCGGGCGCAAATGTAGTATCATTTTCAACCGCTTGCGGGAAGTGTCCCAAGATGTCCCCGTTTGTCCTCATTAGTCCACTGCGGAAGCGGCTTTCACCCACCAGCGAAGCGGTATTTTCCCGCTTTTTCCTTTCCGGCTGGGAAACTGTCCGGTTGTTTACAGCCACATGGCGATACCATCCCCACAGGGCAAGGTAATAAACCGCCAGTCCGATGATAATGCAGTATAAGACCATACACTAAAAAGGTTTGTGGAAATGACTTTCGTACAGTGTGTTTATTTCATCCTGAAATTGCTCGAAATGACGTAGCAGAATGTTTTCCACGTAGCTGCTGGCAGTCGCTTTGCGCCCGCCGATAACCGTCACAATACGCATCAGCTTTTCATGTGTGGTGCGACTGACGTACAAGGGTTGTCGGTCGGACAATTCCACTTTTTGGAAATAGGTTTCCCGGTAGTCACCTGTTCCGCTTTTCCGCTTGCGGGGAACTGGTTTTTCCGTTTGCGGCTGTTCTGTCACTTGTATGGCTTCTGCCTGCCGTGTTTCTTTCTCTACTTCCGGCGTATCTTCCTTTGGCGTTGCATCCGGCTGGTTATCCCGTTTAGCGGGTATGCCTTGCGAGATAATCTCTTTCATGAAATTTTCGTCTATTTGCGGTTTTCCGCTGTTCTGTTTTGCCATATCATTTCAATTTGATGTAATACGCTATTTCTGTTACCAGTTCTTCCAAGTTGCTGCCCCTTACCAGCATCCGGCTGGCAGGAAAGAGCGTGGAACGAAACACTGCTTTTTTATCCGTCACCAGTTCTTTTTTGTACCTTTTGGTATCGGGTATAAAAGTTTTCATCAGGGGCAGTTCTAATTCTCGGATAGTATTGTCATACACGGTGTACAAGTCTGTCTTTTCTCTGCCGTCCACCATGTTCCAAAAAAGGTATAGCCCGGCAAGGCGGCAGGCTTCGTTCCGTACCAGTAGCTTGTTGATAGCCACCGCAAACGACAGGCTGCTTTCCAGCACTACTTTGTCGGCGGCTATGGGGGTGAAAATATAGTCCATACCGGACAGGGAGTTTATTACACCCTCGCTGTTTACCGTTCCGGGTAGGTCGAAAAAGACAATATCCGGCACGTTTGCGGCAGCGGTTATATATTCGTCTGCCGTGGCTATCGCTTTTTCGGGTGAACTGCATAGCACGGGATAGGCTTTCTTCCCCAGCCGGGTAAACTGTTCATACGCCATGCGCTTGTAATCTTCATCTTCGCCCACCATTTCAGCATCCCGTTTGCGCATCCCGGCGATGGAGTGTTGCGGGTAATCGCAATCCACGACCACCACGTCATACCCTTTCAGATAATACAGATAACTTGCAGCCAGCACGGTAAAAGTGGTTTTGCCTACTCCGCCCTTTTGGGTGGAAAAGGCTACATAAAGGGGTGTTTTCTCGTTTTCCATAATGCTTTCACTTATTAATGATTTATTGTTATATTGTTTTCATTCTTCCTTTCCTGATAGGCAGCTTTCTATCTTGCATCCACGCTTTCTTTCCATCTGTCCAGCCATCTTGCTTTGCAGCCATCGGGAACGATTGTTTTCTTTCCATCTTGTTTTCTTGCTTTCATTCTTCCTTGAAATCCTGCTATCCTGCTGTCTTGAAATCTTGCTTCCAACCTTTTTTCCAATCCGGCTTCAAAGGCGGATTTTTGTCTTTCAACCCAGCTTTCAATCTTGAAATCTGTTGCAAATAAAAGAAGAAAAAACACCCGTTTCGAGAAGTGTCCGCAGATGTCCCCGTTTGTCCCTATTTGTCCACCAACCAGCTATTTTACAGCATTTTAAATCACCGTTACTTTGCATCGGAGTAACGAACCGGAAAGGGCGGGCAAATGAAAACGGGCGTGTGTGCCACAGGGTTTACCGTTGTACGCTAACCCCAATCCGTCCGTGACGGATTTTGATTTTCGCAGAGAAAATAGCAAGGTGTGTTTCGTGGCACACGAAACCGTTTTTCGTGCCTCAAAACGCCTTGCCCCTGACGGGGGTAAAAATTACTCCGAAGTCGTAATTTTAAAGAAAGAAGTATGGAAACGAAGAAGCAAAACAAGGGCGGTCGTCCCACCCTTGATGACCCGGCGAAGCATCGCCATGTGTTGTACCTGAACGACCGGGAGAATGCCCGGTTTCTCTCCCAGTGGGAACAGTCCGGCGTGACGAGCAAGTCCCGGTTTATTGCCGCCCGTCTTTTCGGCGAGCCGTTCAGGGTGGTAAAAGTGGACAAGTCAGCAGTTGAATATTGCGCCCGGCTGACTGAATTTTACGCCCAGTTCCGGGCGGTAGCTGTCAATTACAACCAAGTGGTAAAGGCGTTGCACAGCAATTTTTCCGAGAAAAAGGCACTGGCTTTTCTCTATAAATTGGAGAAAGCGACTACCGAACTGGCAGTGTTGAACCGCCAAGTGATTGAACTTACCAACGAGTGCAAAGAACTATGGTTGCCAAAATAAGCACGGGCAGTTCCATGTTCGGCGCACTTGCTTACAATCAAAACAAGGTGGATAACGAGGATGCCAAAGTGCTTTTTTCCAACCGTATGTTACTAAACGAAGATGGAAATTTCAGCATCGGCGAGTGTATGCGCAGCTTTGAAATGCAGATGCCCGTCCAGCTTTCCACGAAGAAACCAATCGTTCATATCTCTATCAACCCACACCCGGAAGATGTGCTTTCCGACCAGCAACTTGCGGATATTGCACAGGAGTATATGCAGAAATTGGGTTACGGCAATCAGCCTTATTTGGTCTATAAACACGAGGACATCGACCGCCATCATATCCACATCGTAGGTTTACGGGTGGACGAGAACGGCAAACCGCTGAATGACAAATTCGAGCATCGGCGCAGCAAACAAATCACCCGTGAACTGGAAAAGAAATACAACCTGCATCCAGCGGAGAAGAAAGAGCGAACCGAACGCCCCGAACTTAAAAAGGTGGATTATGCAGCCGGGGACGTGAAGCACCAAATCGGTAATGCTGTAAAAGGTGCTTGCTACGGCTACCGTTTCCAATCGTTCGGGGAATATAAAGCCCTGCTTGCCTGCTATAATGTTTATGCCGAGGAAGTCAAAGGGGAGATAAACGGAACGCCTTATCAGGGCATTGTTTATTCCGCCATGAATGACAAGGGCGAAAAGGTCGGTAACCCGGTGAAAGCATCCCGCATCGGTAAGTCGGTGGGCTATGAAGCACTGGAAAGACGTATGCAGAAATCCGGTGAAGTGATAAAAGACAAGAACCTGAAAGAGCATACCCGCCGCACGGTTGCTGCCGTGATGAAAACTGCCGATAACCGCAGGGAATTGGAACGGCAACTAAAGCAGAAAGGTATAGACGTTCTATTTCGTCAGAATGACAGCGGGCGTATTTACGGCGTTACGTTCATCGACCATAATAACCGGGTAGTGCTGAACGGTTCACGCTTGGGTAAGGAATTTTCGGCGAACGTGTTTAATGAAACGTATTCTGCCGATACCCATTCGCAAAAGCCGGAACTTGCCTTGCCGCAGGAACGGCAACCGTTTACCCCGAAAGAGCAACCGACACCCGGTTTTTCCTCTGTCGGTATAGGTGGGCTATTGGGCGGAGCATCCGGCGGGGACGAGCCGCAAGATACCACCAGCCAAAAGAGAAAGAAGAAAAAGAAACGCAACAGACGAATTTACTAATCCTAAAAATTATAATTATGCAACAAGAAGATGATTTGCGGGGACTTGCCCGTGTGATGGACTTTATGCGTGCCATCAGTATTCTGTTTACCGTGATAAATGTTTACTGGTTTTGTTATTCCAGCCTGAAAGACTGGGGTATCACCATCGGTGTGGTCGATAAAATTCTGCTGAACTTCCAGCGGACAACCGGGTTATTCTCTACCATCCTTTGGACGAAACTTTTTGCAGTGGTGTTCCTTGCCCTTTCCTGCATCGGTACAAAGGGGGTGAAAGAGGAAAAAATAACGTGGACGAAGATTTATTGTTTTCTTTCGGTCGGTTTTATCCTGTTCTTCCTGAACTGGTGGTTGCTTGACCTGCCACTGCCACCAGTGGCAAACACAGCTTTTTATATCACCACGCTTGCAGCAGGTTTCCTTTGTTTATTGGTTGCAGGAATATGGATGTCCCGTTTGCTCAAAAGTAACCTGATGGAAGATGTTTTCAATACCGAGAATGAAAGTTTTATGCAGGAAACAAGATTGATAACCAACGAATATTCGGTAAACCTACCGACACGTTTCTATTATAAAAAGAAATGGAATAACGGTTTTATTAACGTTGTAAATGTTTTTCGTGCGTGCATCGTGCTTGGAACTCCGGGAAGCGGAAAATCTTATGCGGTTGTAAATCAATTCATTAAACAACAAATTGAAAAGGGATTTGCAATGTATCTGTATGACTACAAATTTCCCGATTTATCGGAAATTGCTTATAATCACCTGCTTAACCATTTGGACGGTTATAAGGTGAAGCCGAAATTTTATATTATCAATTTTGACGACCCACGGAAAAGCCACCGATGCAACCCGATAAATGCGGCTTTCATGTCGGATATTGCGGATGCTTACGAAGCCAGTTATACTATCATGTTAAATTTGAATAGAAGCTGGATTGCCAAACAGGGCGACTTTTTTGTAGAAAGTCCCATCATCCTGCTGGCTGCTATTATATGGTATTTGCGTATTTACAAGAACGGGAAATATTGTACATTCCCGCACGCAATCGAGTTTCTGAACAAGAAATACGCCGATATTTTCACTATCCTGCGCAGTTATCCCGAACTGGAAAACTATTTAAGCCCGTTCGTAGATGCTTGGGAATCAGATGCACAAGAGCAGTTGCAGGGGCAAATTGCATCGGCGAAAATTCCGCTTTCCCGTATGATAAGCCCGGCTCTGTATTGGGTAATGACAGGTGATGATTTTTCGCTGGATATAAACAACCCGGCAGAACCCAAAGTATTGGTAGTGGGTAACAACCCCGACCGTCAGAATATATATTCCGCCGCTTTGGGGTTGTATAATAGCCGCATTGTGAAACTGATAAACAAGAAAGGACAGCTTAAAAGTTCCGTAATCATAGACGAGTTGCCAACTATCTATTTTAGGGGATTGGACAACCTGATAGCCACTGCAAGGTCGAACAAGGTTGCTGTACTTTTGGGCTTTCAGGATTATAGCCAATTAACAAGGGATTACGGCGACAAGGAAAGCCGGGTAATCCAAAATACGGTCGGTAATATTTTCAGCGGTCAGACAGTAGGCGAAACGGCGAAAATACTTAGTGAACGTTTTGGAAAGGTGCTACAAAAACGGCAGAGCATGACTATTAACCAGCGGGAGAAATCAACGTCTATCAGCACACAGATGGACAGCTTGATACCAGCCAGTAAAATAGCCAATTTGACACAGGGAATGTTTGTGGGTGCGGTGGCGGATAATTTCGATGAACGTATCGAGCAAAAGATTTTCCATTGTGAAATCGTGGTGGATAATGAAAAAGTGAAACGTGAAACTGCCCGTTATGTGAAACTGCCGCAAATAATTGACTTTACGGATAAGGACGGCAACGACCGGATGCAGGAAGAAATACAAGCCAATTACGACCGCATCCGGCAGGAAGTCCGGCAAATTGTAGAGGATGAAATCACCCGTATAAAGAATGACCCAGATTTGTGCCACTTGATTAAAGACGGTGAGGAATAATATACTGATTTAGTTGATTTTGGACTTATATACCTTATTATCAATAAAAAACAAATACAAAAAAATGATAATGACAGAAATATGCCTACTTTTGTATTCTAAATTTATAGATATATACTATGGGCTTTGAAAATAAAGAGGAATTTAGACCAATTCTTACTACTGCTAAAGAATTATTAATAGCCAGTGGTGAAGTGGAGCTTGTGAAGATATTGAATAGTGCAGAATTATCGGTAATACAGACAAGTTATGATAATTGGAATGGTGGTATATATTACTATACCATGTATGTAAATGTTAGTGTTCCTGATTTTGTAAGATTGCAGTCTTGTAATATTGAAGATATAGAGAAACGTATTTTAGAAGCTATAAACACTGCTTCTCGTTCTATTGATGATGAAGTGGTGGGGCAAGTTTTAATAACACCAAAATCTGTTGCTAAAGTGGATTGGAGTTTATTAGATGGTATATCAAAAAAAGATTTAGAAAATAAAATTGAATATTTAAGAAATGTAATGGTTTCTGTTGCAACAGGTGGGCAGAGGATACAAGATGTTGAAAAAGAATACTCTCAAATATACAATCATGTTGCTATTTCTCTTAAAAAAATAGATGTTGAAAATCCTAATCCATTTAAAAGTTTATGGGACTGGTATGGAAAATGGCGTAATGATTTTCCTAAATACCAAGAAAGAAGAGATTATATTAGAAAAATGTACGAACCTGTTGTGTCTTTATTTTCAGAAAATGAAGATAGCAGAATAGTCGATATAAAAATTGATTTATCGGATTGGGATAAAATAAAGCGTAATATCATAGAAATTAAGAAAAGAGAAGCACAAGCAGTTGTTGAAGAACAATATCAGGCGGTTGGAATGCTATGTCGAGAGGTGATAATTTCATTAGCGCAAGCAGTATATATTCCCGAAAAACATATTTCTTTAGATGGTGTAGAAATAAGTAAAACGGATGCAAAAAGAATGTTAGACGCATATATTGCTGTAACTCTTGCAGGAAAAGAAAGTGAAGAATTGCGTTCTTATGCAAAAGTTACCAATAAATTGGCTAATGTATTAACACATAAAAGGACAGCGACTAAGCAGGAAATGTTATTATGTACTTCTGCCACATTAGCATTGATTAATTTAATAGGTGTTCTTGAAGAAAAATTTTAAGTTATGGGATTATATGTACAATCTTTAAATAATATTCCGCAATCAGCACATAGAGATTATTATATCTATTTGTTAGATTATGGGTGGAGCGAACCATTAGGAAATGCTTTAATGAATAACTACGAAAAAATGGCTCAATTAGCGGCTGAAAATGATGCAGTTGTTATTCGTGGAACTCATAGAGTTCATTTTGAAGATGAAGTTTTATCGTGGCATCATATTAATGGAGAAAATGCAGAAGATTTACTTCCAGCTATACTTATTACTAATAGACATCCTTATCTGTTTAAAGAAAGCTATGGAAATACAAATTCATGTATTGAAGATGATTTAAAGATGATATTAGTTCCTTTGAAGAAATTTTGTTCGACAACAACTGATGTAATATCGTTGGTAGAAAAAATGTTTAATGATATAAAGGCACATAAAGACCTTAAAGATTTTAGGGTATATAAAGAAATGAAAAAAGGGTTGGGTCATGCCCTTGCTGATGCTATTATTCTTGAACCAAATTTTGGTGGTATAGGTTTTAGCTTTTCTAAAATGATTAATTATTTTAGAAAAAAATAAATTTTTCTAATAAACATTTGAAAAGCAGCTTGATACATTCAGGCTGCTTTTTTTGTGGACTTCTGCGGACAAATAAAGACTAATGCGGACACCTGCCGCCTATTTCTCAAATATAGCATATTTAGTCTTTACTTTTGACCGGGACTTTTCCCGTAAACCACTAAAATTCCTATAATTATGGATGAAAACAAAATGAAACCGTCCGTTTCGGACGGACAAAAAAACGATGTCCTGCTTGTACATGACAAGCGGGCAGGTACAGTGAACGTTATTAAAGGAGTAGGTACAGACGGCAGTTTACAGACCGTTCCACCTTTGCAACAACACGCCAGCGAGTTTATGCGGGTAGATAACAATTCCGACCCGTTTACCAATTTCTTTTCCAACTTTTACCGGAAAATCAACGACACCGAAGGACTGGGTTTTTTCCGGTGTAATGCTTCGGTGGTGGAACAAAGCGCCGAAGCCATTCGGCAAGGTAGCAAACAAGGGGAAATGCTTCGAGTGCCGAAACCCGATTTTCACGAGTTCCCCAAGAACCAGTATCGCATCGACCCGGCAAAGATTGACTGGGAGAGCCTGAAAAAAATTGGCATTACCGAAGAAACACTGAAAAAAACAAAGAACCTTGACCGGATGCTACGGGGGTATAAATCCCGTAATTTATTCCGGGTATCAGGTCAGGTAGGCGACTTTTACCTAACGCCAACCGATGCAAAAATTTCATTGTACACGGTACAGGACGGTACGGTCAAATTTAAGCTGCACGGCATCCAAAATGATGAAAAGCAACTGCAACGCCCGTTCCATGAATATAAGTTCAATGACAAGGAACAGAAAAAATTATTGGGAACGGGTAATTTGGGCGAAGTCGTAAAAATCAAAGACCCGAAAAGTGGTGAACAAATCCCGGTATTCATCAGCCGGGACAGGGAAACGCACGAACTGGAATATATGCGTGCGGATAAATTGCGCATCCCGGACGAGATTTGCAAAGCTAAAATCACCGACCAGCAAAAAGAAGATTTTGCAGCAGGTCGTCCCGTAAAAGTAGAGGGCATGATAGACAAGGACGGCAAGACATTCTCTGCCAGCTTACAAGTCAGTGCCGTGGAACGTGGCATTGAGTTTTTGCCGAAAGGGTTTCAACAAAACCAGCAGCAACAGCAGGGGCAAAACCGTAAGCCTTACCAATGGGTGGATGAAAACGGGAATATCCGTGCGCCGAAAACCATCGGCGGTGTTGCCCTTACTGAAGAACAACAGAAGAAATTCACCGCCGAAGAAACCATTTATGTAAAAGGAATGAAAAAAGACGGGCAAGACCAACCTTATAATGCTTATATCAAATTCAACCGGGAGAAAGGCAAACCCGACTTTTCCCGTGCCAACCCGGATAAGGCACAAGCAAAAGAAATCGTTCCTGTAAGCAAGAGCCGCACGCAGGTAGCTGTCAATTCAGACGGCAAGACCAATGAAGCGACCAAGCACCAAAAAGAGCCGCTAAAGCAGGGACAGCAGAAACCGACTGCCGGGCAAAAACAGAACCGGGTGAAGAAAGAGCAGCAGGAGCAGAAAGCGGACAAATCACAGAAAGCCGACAAGCCTAAGAGGTCTAAAGGAATAAAACTATAAAGGTATGCAACTAATCTATATTATAGCTATTCTGTTTGTTGTCCTGACTTTCTTTATAGCCCTTTCTCTGAAAGCTGACTGGAAAGAAATAGACAGGAATAACCGACTGTATTATGTGGACGGCTACCATATTTATTATGACCGTAAAATTTTACGGGAAATCAATTCAGTAACAAACTATAAAAAAGAAACAATATGATTGCATTGATAGCAGAAAAACCGAGTGTTGCCAAAGATATAGCCCGTATAATCGGTGCTACACAGAAAAATGACGGCTACCTTTCAGGTAACGGGTATCTCGTTACCTGGGCGTTCGGTCATTTAATCCAGCTTGCCATGCCGGAAGCCTACGGCGTTGCTAACTTCCGCAGGGAAAGCCTGCCGATTATCCCGCCGGAGTTCCGGCTAATTCCCCGACAGGTGAAAGCCGATAAAGTCTATAAGGCAGACCCCGGTGTATTGAAACAACTGAAAGTAATAAAAGAGGTGTTCGACCAATGCGACAAGATAGTTGTCGCCACCGATGCCGGGCGAGAGGGTGAACTTATCTTCCGGTATATTTACCTGCATTTGGATTGCCGTAAACCTTTTGTACGCCTATGGATTAGCAGTCTAACCGACAAAGCCATCCGGGAGGGCATGGAGAAATTGCAACCGGGTAGCCAGTATGATAACCTTTACCGTTCTGCACAAGCACGTAGCGAAGCTGATTGGTTGATAGGTATAAACGCCACCCAAGCGTTAAGCGTTGCAGCCGGGCAGGGCGTGTTTTCACTGGGACGTGTACAGACCCCTACGCTGGTAATGATATGTAACCGTTTTTTAGAGAATAAGGATTTTGTACCGACTAAATTTTGGCAACTGAAAGCCACCACCGCCAGTAGTGGGGTCAGTTTTTCCGCCCAATCGTGTGCCAAGTGGGAACAACAGCCGGAAGCCATTGCAGCATTGCAAAGGGTAAAAGCTACCGGACAGCTTACGGTAAAATCCGTTGAAAGAAAAGAAACGAGCCAAGAACCGCCGCTTTTGTATGACCTTACCACTTTACAAAAGGAAGCCAACAGTAAACTGAACTTTTCGGCAGATAAAACGCTTTCCATAGCGCAAAGCCTTTATGAAAAGAAAGTGATGTCCTACCCAAGAACCGGAAGCCGTTATATATCGGAAGATGTGTTCGAGCAGATGCCGCAACGTGTCGCCCTGCTGGAACAATACACCCGGTTTGCCGGGTATGCCGCCAGCCTGAACGGTTGCGCCCTGAACCGCCGAAGTGTTAATGATGGAAAAGTGACCGACCACCACGCTTTAATTGTTACCGAGAACCTGCCGGGTGACCTTTCCACGGACGAACGAGCTATTTACGAATTGGTTGCAGGGCGTATGCTGGAAGCCTTTTCAGGCAAATGCGTAAAAGATGTTACTTCCGTCCTGCTTTCAGCGGGTGATACCGATTTTACCGTTAAAGGGGCAGTGATGAAAATTCCCGGTTGGCGTGAGGTATTCAGCGAGCCGGAAACGGTAGAAGATGGAGAGAACGCCACGCTGCCGGAACTCCAAGAGGGTAACATATTGCCACTTTCCGGTGTGGACTTATTGGAAAAGCAAACCAAACCCAAACCGTTGCACACAGAAAGCTCATTATTGGCGGCTATGGAAAATGCAGGCAAGGAACTGGAAAATACCGAATTGAAAGCCAGCATGAAAGATGCCGGAATAGGTACGCCAGCGACAAGGGCGGCTATAATTGAAACGTTGTTCTCCTGGCAGTATATTGTCCGGGAAAAGAAAAGCCTTGTTCCCACAGATAAAGGACTTGCCGTTTACAAGATAGTAAAGGATAAAAAAATAGCAGATGTTGAAATGACGGGTATGTGGGAAAACGCCCTTTCCAAGATTGAAACAGGTGAAACCGATGCCGTTACATTTCACAAGGGCATAGAAGTGTATGCCCGGCAAATTACGGCGGAATTGTTGGACGTGCAGTTATCCTTTGCCAGTGGTGAAACCTGCCCTTGTCCTAAATGTGGAAACGGTCACATTCTTTTTTACCCCAAAGTTGCCAAATGTTCAAATGTGGATTGTACGCTTACCATTTTCCGGAACAAAAGCGAAAAGGTATTGACGGATAAACAAATCACCGAACTGGTGATGAAGCGGAAAACCGGAATAATCAAAGGTTTCAAAGGCAGGAACGGGAAACCGTTTGATGCTTCGCTGATACTGGACGAACAGTTTAATGTAAGTTTTGTGTTCCCTGACAAGAAAGGGAAGAAATAACTAAAAAACACTATCTTTGCCACCAAAGTTCCGTTACCAGTAGGTTTTTAAGCTATGAATAACAGGAATTTTAGTGGTTGCGCCCGGAGGGAAACCGGGCGCATTTTTATTACAAATTTTTGTCAATTTGATATGTCGAGCAGACCACACCACCATCCAGCACCTTGCTTTCTGATAGCTGCCATTCTGAACCAAATGTTTCTCCCAAAAATCCAATACCTTTTCCCAACATAACCGGAACAGTGTACACCGTCAGACTATCCAACAATCCCGCTTTTATCAGCGAAGTAAGCAATTTTCCGCCACCTATCACTAATATATCACTATCCTGCTTTAGTTCCTCTATTCGTAGAAAAGGATTGTCTAACAGAAATTCTACATTGTAATTTCGGGTAACATTATTGTGGTAGTGGGACACCACAAAAGACCGTTGGCTTTTGTGCGGCCAACCACCCCAATGCTTAAAAATATACAGATAAGTATTTGCCCCCATTAGCAAATTATCTGCCATTTCATATTCTTTATTCAATAAAAATTTGACGTTTTGAGGTATCCAATCCAATTCTTTGGATGGTGGTGCAATCAATCCATCGAGAGATACGGCAATATAGCTTTTTATTTGCTTCATATAATAAGGTATTAAACAGTTGATAATCTTTATTCAAACTGCCCGCCAATACCTCAAAAAAGAAGCGTGAACTTACACTGCTCCAAAGTAGAGGTACTGGCAATACCTTTGAAACGGGACAGGCAAGCCCACGCTATGACAAAGCATAGCATAAGCATTGCGCTGAAATCTCGTTTCATTTTGAAAAGTGCCAGTTTTCTACTTTGAGATATTCGGCGAACGAATATGTTATATATAAAGACGACTTCCCAGTTATTGTTCAATCGCCGTTATTCTCTTATGTTACTTTTGCAAAGTTAAGCAAAAGCTCTGATATTCTCAGTATAAAATGAAGAAATCCTGCCTTATCGTTACATAAAGCAGGATTGGAATATAGCAAAATAATCTGTCAGAAAGTCTAATCCGTTCGTTCACGGATTAGCTGGTGTACATCACTTTCACGGTAATAACATCGTCCGTCCAGTGTCAGATAGGGCAATATCCCTTTCTTGCGGTAACGTTGCAGAGTTTTAGCACTCACTTTCAACAATAGGCATAAATCCTGATTGTCCAATAGCTTTTCACCATCCAAGTAATTGTGTCCGTTTACTAAACGGTCTATTTTTTTATCTTGTATATCGAACCTATCCATGATACGTTCCATCCATGCTATAAAATCTTCTCTATCTATATACATAGGACTGCCGGATTAAATTAAACCAATCATAAAATAACTTTGGTTGGACGGGTCTTTAATGATAATGTCCCGTTCCCGCATGAAGCGGATATAACTTTTTGCGGTACGTTCTTTCACGTCCAAAACTTGCTGTAACTGCTCGCAAAGGTCTATATAGGTGATATGGGTTTGCCGTCCGAAAATATCACGGGCAACGCTTACCAATTCCTTTTCTTTGCGCTTTTCCTTTTCTTCACGTGGCTTTTCTCCTTTGTAAAGGTGCATCCCGGCTGCTTTGTCCCAAGCAAAGAGCATCAGTGGAACGTCCAACGGGCTACCATCCCTTACTTTCAGGGCTTTCACCACCGACTGCGTGGGTTCTTCATCCTTTTCTATTGACAAAATGGTAGCTGCTTTCCGCTGCAATTCGCTACCTAAGTGTCCACGTAGCTTTAAGCCGTTCGGAACAAAGTGCAGCACGCAAAGAATACAGGTATTATAAATTCCAGCTAACCGGTATAATTCATCTATCACTGCTACACTTTCCGCTTCATCATTCGCACTTTTTACAAGGTCGGCGATACCGTCAATAACGACCAACTGGATGCCGCCGTACTGGTAATAGAATTTATCCATACTTTGAACAATAGCGTGCAGACGTTCTTTACGCGACATACCCGTCAGGCAAAATGCTTTCAGTTCTTCCGGCTTGTCCGGCTGTTTGGCACGGGCTAACAGGTTGCTTACGTTCTTGAACAGTTGTACTTCTGACTGTTCTGTATCATACAGCAAAACAGCTTTATGTTTGCTGTTGGTTGCTATCTGTATGCCGAGTGTGTCCACTTCTGCCCCTGCCGGGCAGATACACCCCGCCACTATTGCAGCTACATAGTTACTTTTTCCTGTTCCCTCGCCGCCAGTGATACCGAACAGGTTGCCTTGTGTTCCCAACGGAACGTCCCCGGCGGAGATTATCATCTGCGCTTTTGCCGGGGGATTATTAAAGTCTATTTCGCACGATTTAAGCATAATCAATGTGTCACTATAAAGGTTGTCTAAAAATTCAATGAACAGTTTAAGGAAATCTTCACGAGTATTTCCTGCTTTGAAATAGTCGGAAATATCCTTTTCCTCTTTCGTGCCGGGAAGTGGTAAAAGCAGCCGTTTTACTCCAAATTCTTCCAACTGTTTTTCTTGCTTTCGTGCGCTTTCCCTGCCCGTCTTATCGGTATCATATAGCAAGATTATATGTTTGAAACGGAACGTTAGTTTATAAATCAGGGTAGGCGGGATAGTCACCGTTTCGCTGTTAAAGCAGATAGCGTGAAAACCGTGTGCCGCCATTGCCATGACATCTTTCTCACCGCCCGTGATAAATAACGTATCACCTTTTGCGGGCAGTTGTTCCAGCCCGAAACAATAATTTTCACCGAAATTGCCACCATACAGAAAGCGGGTTTTCGAGAATGGACGATATAGTTTTATATATCGTTTACTTTTATACCCGTACATCGGTTCTGCCACGGATGAAGTATAAGTAAAGGGTGTACCGTCCGCTGTTTCACTCTGAAAATCCCGCAGGGAACAAACCTTGTACAATTCTAATATTTCCGGGGTGATGCCGTACTGTTGCCAGTACATCAATTCGGTAAGCGGAAATTTTTGTTCCCTGAACTGATAGGGTCTGTTTCCCTTTTCGGGTGTTTCTTCCGGTATGGATGTCGCTATCCGGCAAGAAGTACGGGTAACAGGTAACGGGTTGCCTGCCGCCAGCCCAAGCCCTAAATCCCGGTCGATGGTTTCTAATATCTCCACGAAGTCCACCGGATTGTTACAATCCAGTCCTTTGAGTTGCCCCACGAAAAAGAAACAATCACCGCTATAACTGTCATTGCCGAAGTCTTTCATTTTATAGTTACCATTCCGGCGGTCGAAATAGATGTTGCACGAAGCCTTGTTATCCTCATAAAGAGGGTTCAGAAAATTGCGACCTATCCGCCAGTTACCCGGTATATAGTGTTTGAACACGGATAGCCCGTTATTTGTCCTTTCTAAGATTTCTTCTTTCCTTAACATATAGCTGGTGGTTGGTTATCAGGTCTTGAATATTCTCTTTGTTACTTCTTATCAGGCGTTCTTCCAGCATCCGTTTTACCTCGCTGATTTTGTAGAAGTAACGCCCCCGGATATTGGAATAGGCAATAGTTCCAGCCACCCGTAGGCGTTGAAGTGTCTTTTCGCTTATTTTCAGGAACGTGCAGACCTCGTAGCTGTCCACCCAAATTTCGTCCTCATTGGTACTTTCCGCTTCCATGTGGTTGAAAATGTAATCCGCAATAGCGGTAATTTTGTTGTCTAATTCCTTATAGGCTTTTGACTCGAATGTTATTATCTCCATATTGCTAACTAATTGATTTTCCGCAAAGTTGGAGTGTTTGAAAAAATAAATCTTCCAACCTTTTTCCAAGTTGGAAGATTTATTTTTTGGAGCAATTACAGGTAAAACAAGGAAAAAATCACCTGTTTTTCGCAATAAAAAAAGAAAAAATAGAGTATGGAGCGAGCAAAAACAAAAACAACCAAGTTGGCAAGAACTTGGTTGTTTTTATTTATAGGTTATCATCTTCATCCATCTTTTTAAGCAGACTTTTTATTAAGCTGTTTAGAAAAGAAGTCCGGTCTTTTTTTCGGTCTTTCATGGTTATGTAAGTTCGGTAATAGTCGCCTAAGTCGATTTGAAACGATGCTTCCATAAAAGTCATAATTTCTTTTATATCCGTTTGCCCGTTATTCAGGACACCCGCCGCATAGATAGCGTAGCCTAATTCTACGGCGGCTATTTTTGTTGCAGTCCACCGAAAAGGGTGTTCCGGTAAGAAAGACCGACTTTTTGCGATGATTACTTGCTTATCAACCCCATGTAGCTTTTTATTCAGATAAATACAAAGCATGTCATTCGCTAATATTTGTGCTGCTTTGTGGTCGTAACAAGTGGAAAATTCCGGGTCACGGTCATAAGGTACACAATTCGGACACAGCTTAAAATCAATATGCCCCCGTACAAAATAATGATTGTCTAAGTGGGTCGCTTTAGAACGGTAATATTGGTAAAAATCCAAATTACTTTCAAAATAGGAAGTCAATTCATCCAATCTGTCGTTATAATACTTTTTTAAGACTTCAATACTTCCATGTGGTTTTCGCATTTCGGTATTGTAAATCTCTGTAAAGTATAATAATCTACTCAATACTTCCGGTTTGATGTGTTTGAAGAAATAAATTTCTTCTTCCTTGCTACTGAAAGGATGATTGACAATATAAGCTCTCAAATCTTCGAGTGACCGTTGCAGGAACTCTACGACATCGAGAACTGCCTCTATTGAAATATTCCAGTTATCAACATCTATTTTTTCATAGATAGCACAGTCTATGTTTCTTATAAATTCTTCAAAATCAATTTCATTGTTCATGTTATAACGGTTGTCTTAATGCCGAAAAATGTATCTTTATTCTGACTTTTGTAAAAGGCAGAATGCCGGAAATGTTAGAAACAAACATTTCCAGCACCAAGCCTTTTTGCGATAAAGTTAGATTAGGACTTTTGTCCTATTATTATTTTGTAGCCGGAAACCAGCTTCGTGTATTATTGGCAATCCTTACTAACATCAACATTACCGGAACTTCAACCAGCACACCCACTACCGTAGCCAATGCAGCCCCGGATTGTAAACCAAAAAGAGAAATAGCCACAGCAACCGCCAATTCAAAGAAATTACTTGCCCCAATCATTCCGGCAGGTGCAGCAACATCATGGGGTAATTTCCACCATTTTGCCCACCCGTAAGCAACGAAGAATATCAGAACCGTTTGCAATACAAGCGGAACTGCAATCAATAAGATATGCAGGGGATTGTTCAATATCGTTTCTCCCTGAAATGAAAACAGGATAATAAGCGTTAAGAGCAGTCCACCTACCGTATAATTATCAAATTTCTTAATAAATACGTTATTGAAATAGTCCACTCCTTTGCGACGAATAACCATTATACGGGTAATAACCCCGGCAGCAAGTGGTATCACAACAAATAATACTACGGATAACAACAGGGTGTCCCACGGAATAGATACGCCGCCAACCCCTAAAAGGAAAGCTACAATAGGCGCAAATGCTACTAATATGATTAAATCGTTTACCGCAACCTGTACCAGCGTGTAAGCGGCATCGCCTTTCGTTAAGTAACTCCACACAAATACCATCGCCGTGCAGGGTGCAGCCCCCAATAATACCGCCCCGGCTAAATATTCTTCGGCTAACCCGGCAGGTATAAAGGCTTTGAAAACCACATAGAAGAATAAATAAGCTATTCCGAACATGGTAAACGGTTTTATCAGCCAATTTGTAACGCACGTAACTATTATTCCTTTCGGACGCCTGCCTACATTCTTAACGCTTTGAAAATCCACTTTTAGCATCATCGGATAAATCATCAACCAAATCAGGATAGCCACAGGTATAGACACATTGGCATATTCAAATTTGCTTAATGTTTGCGGAATTGCCGGAAGCCATTGTCCCACAGCAATTCCAATAATGATGCACAAGGCAACCCAGATAGTCAGGTATTTTTCAAAAAATCCAATTCCTTGTCTCTTTTCCATAACAACAACTATTTAGCTTAATTGTGGTTTTAATTCGTTCAGGTAGAAGTCATAGAAACGGGCTTTTATTTCATCCCGTACCCGATGAAATTCACTGTTTATAAACTCCAGCGTTCCGGTTGCTTCTGATGGGTCGTCAAATCCTATATGCAGTCTGTTTCTTACTTTACCCGTAAACATCGGGCAGCTTTCGTTTGCCCCACCGCAGACCGTAATAACATAGTCCCATTCCTGCCCTGTATATAGGTTTACACTTATAGGGGTATGGTGGGTTAAATCTATACCCATTTCATCCATAACCTTTACCGCCATCGGATTGACCTTTTCAGCAGGTTTTGTTCCTGCTGAAAAGACATTCAGTTTATTGTCAAATGATTGCAAAAAGGCATGTGCCATTTGACTGCGACAGCTATTCCCTGTACAAATAATTAAAATCTTCATGTTTTTAATTATTTTTCCAAGCTATCAGGGCAGCATTTCCCTTTGACAATTCTTCTACTTTCTTAATCCAAATCAATTCATTTTGCGCCTTTGCCCGCAAGAAAGAATTTTCGGTGTCAGTTAATGACAGGCAAGCATTTACAACCCACCATTTATTATTAATCCCGGCACGTTGTAAATCCATTTGCAAACGTTCGGCTTCAAATACGGGTGTTGCTTCGGGCAGGGTCACAATAACGACTTCCGTTTCCTGCTGATTTCTTAAACGTGGTAACAGTTTTCTTACCGAAGCGGGAGTATCGCCATGTGTACGTTGCACTTCTTTATGGTAACTTTCCGTTGCATCCAGTAATAACAAAGTGTGTCCGGTAGGTGCGGTATCAATTACAACGACTTCATTTTCCGCTTTATCGACAATTTCAGCGAAAGCCCGGAATACTGCGATTTCCTGCGTACACGGTGAACGTAAATCTTCCTCTATATATTCCATATCTTCGGCAGTCATTGTTTCCGCTGCTTTACTGCGAACCTCGTTTTTATAGGCTTCCAAAACTTCCGCTTCATCAATACGGCTTACTGTAATGCCCGCCTGAACAGCAAGGTTATAATTCAGATGGTTTGCCGGGTCGGTGGTGGTAAGATGTACCTTTGCGCCCAGTTTTGTTAATTTCAGGGCTATTTCAGTGGCTAAAGTGGTTTTTCCCACGCCGCCTTTTCCCATAGTAAAAACAACCCTTTTCCCTGACTGATAAAGGTCGTTTACCAGTTCATCTAACCCTTTGGCATCGGTAATCCGCTGATAATTCGCATCATTTGTTAAATTATCATCGTGAAGCATCCGGCGGATATTCGCAATATTAGATAAATTGTATGACCGTAAAGGAACATAATAAGACGGATATGCCAGCAGTTCCGCAGGGGTCTGTTTCAGGGCGTTTTGCTGTCTGTCATATATTTGTTTCGATACGCTGTCGGCTTCATCTAATTGCAGCAAAAGCCCGTTAATTACCAATAGCTGGTTTTTAATTCCCAGTAATTGCAATTCGTGTGAAGAACGTGCGGCTTCTTTTAATGGTGCGATTTCGGGACGACTAACCAACACTAAGCGGGTTGCGTTTGCATCCGAAAGTGTTTCAACAGCTTGCTTATAGATGCCTTTTCGTTCTTCTAAACCGGATAATTGACCTAAGCAAGATGCACCGTGCGTACTCTCACTAATAAATGTACTCCACGCTGATGGCAGTTGTAACATTCGTAACGTGTGTCCCGTAGGGGCTGTATCAAAGATGATATGGTCGTATTCCTTTGCTTTATTGGCATCCGTGATAAAATCGGAGAACTGGTTAAAAGCCGCAATTTCTACCGTGCAAGAGCCTGAAAGTTGTTCTTCCATATTCTGAATAACACTTTCGGGCAGTTGTCCCCGAAAAGGAGCGATAACGCTTTCCCTGTATTCGGCTGCGGCTTGTTCCGGGTCGAGATTAACGACTGTTAAGCCGGGGACTTCTTGAATATCCGTGCCGTGTCCGTTCAGTGTTTGATTAAACACGTCTTGCAAGTTGGAAGCCGGGTCTGTACTGATAAGAAGTATTTTCTTTCCATTATCTGCCAAACCTACCGCAGTAGCACAGGCAATAGAAGTTTTTCCTACACCGCCCTTTCCGGTAAAGAAAAGGTATTTCGTCAAATCTATATCTGATAAATTGAATGTTTTCATTTTTATATAATTAGCTGGTGAATACTCATTTTACTGGCATAAAATCCAAATTGATACCTGTCCATTCACTCATTTGTTTGGTGGTAGGATAGGTTTGTGAAACAGCGATTTCTCCGTCCACTAAAGTAATTGGCAAAGCATCCGCCCCATGTTTTTGCAGATACTCATTTACCGTTTTATTACTTACGTACACTTGCGGTTCGTCACGTAAATTGTGGCGGGTAACGATGATACCCTGTTTTTTCAATGTTTCAATAACCACTGCAATACGCATTAATTCCGGGTCGATATTTGTCCCACAAAGACCCGTAGGGCAACACATTGCCGGGTCGAAAATTTCTATCTTTTTCATACTGTTTTTATTTAAAATGATACTCTATGTTTATTTATAGATAAAAGACTACTGCATAATAAATTCCTACCGCAATAAAGAGGATGGCAACTATTTTACGAAACCATTTCTCGAATATTTGCATCCGGTTATAAAACTTACCCAGTCCGGCAACACTGTACGCTAAAATCCATGCAACAAGGATTACGGGCAATCCCGTAGCAATAGCGTAAATTACAGGTAAGAGATACCCGCCCGTTTCCGCTGCTGACAAGGGCATAAGCATACCGAAATAAAACACTCCACTGGTAGGACAAAAAGCAAGGGCGAATAGAATACCCAATAGCATAGCCCCCCAACCGCCTTTAGTCCTCTTTTTCAAACTTTCACCGCCGATATTGATTTTCGGCAAATTGAGTTTTATTATATCGAGCATAAATATTCCAATGATGATTAACGCCGGAGCAATCAGCATTTCCCCGTATTTGCTTACAGCTTTTTGAACCATAAACATACTTGCCCCCTCACGGAGAATAGGAATAAGGATAAAGCCAAGAACTGTATAGCTTACTATTCTGCCGAAAGTATAAAGCAATCCGTTTATAAATATTCGGTGACGGTTTTCTATGTCCTTGCTAATAAATCCTATTGCCGTTATGTTGGTCGCTAACGGGCATGGGCTGACTGCCGTTAAAATCCCCAATATAAAAGCTGTAATAGCAGGAATAGAACTGTTATCTAATAGCGATTGAAGAAAATCCATCTTACAACTGTTTTAACAATTCGTCAATCTTGCTTTTAATTCCCTCTTTAAACTTGTCCGGTGCATTTTTCGCATTGGAAAAACTAAACTCGGTCATGTTGTTTACATTCTCTTTGCCGTCTTTCCAGCCGTTTACGAACAAAGACGACCATGTAACTTCGTACTTGTCTGCAATCGCTTCATTTTCTTTCTTTGAAATATCTATCACTTTGTAGATAATTTTATCGTCTGCTTTTTCTTTTGAATAAAGGCTATCCAAAAGGGCTACTGTATTTGCTTCTATCGCCCGGCAAGTGATACACCGTTGCGCTCCATGAAAATAAAGAACTTCTATGCGGTTAGTCTGTATTTCTTCCGCTTGGTTTTCTCCGGTCTTTTTCTTTGAACCATTACCACAGGAAACTAAGACCAGCGTTGCAATCAGTAGATAAAATAATTTTCTCATAGTTCATTTTTATTTTGTTATTAACTCTTTCACTTCTGCAAGAGATAACTTTTTTCCGGCTGATACGACTTTCTCGTCAATCACCAAAGCCGGAAGCCCTAAAATGTTATACTCCATGATTTTCAATAAATCTTCCTCTTTGATAAGGGTTGCATCGCAACCTAATTCTGAAATAGCTTGTTTGGTGGTTTCGTACAAGGCTTTACAGCTTGAACACCCAGTTCCTAATACTTTAATTTCCATTATCATTCTACTTTAAAGTTAATATAATAATCGTAATTCGTAGAACTACGAACATTAATTCTAAAAAAAAGGTACTGCTATTCACAGCACGATGTACCTTTACATTTGCAATCCCCTAAAAAAGCTGCAAACAATTTTCGGGCAAGTTCCCAATTCTCACGATTTATACAATACCGGACTTTTGGCGTTTCTATTTCTCCCTGAATTAGCCCTGCTTCTTTCAGTTCTTTCAAATGCTGCGAAACGGTTGCTTTAGCGATAGGCAGTTCTTCGTGAATATCACCGAAGAAGCAACTATCTTGTTTTGCCAAAAAAGCAAGAATAGCCATTCGTGCCGGATGCCCCATTGCTTTGGCAAAACGAGCAATCTGTTCCTGCTCTGTTGTGTACTGTTTCTCTTTCACTTCAACTCTCCTTTCTTATTTGTTGTTCGCAAAACTACGAACAATATTTTTAATAGCCAAATTTTACGGCATATTTTTTTCGGATAGGTGCAAGGTGCAAGTATATATCTATATATAGCTTGCACCTTGCACCTAAGCTGAAACATTTATATTCAGACATTTGCGTAATTCAAAAATGTGTTGTATCTTTGAACCCGTGAGATAGGCAGACAAACAGCGGACAAAGCCGGACAAATAACCCTGCAAAAATCGTTACTGTTTCGTTACCTATTTGAAATATTGGAAAATAAAAAGCTGATTTATAAGTGGTTAGACGTTTGGGTTCAATACCCACTCTCTCCGCTGAGCGTCAAAGATAAATGACGGAAAAGTAAAAGTAAGTCCCGTAAAATCAAGGTTTTACGGGACTTTTTATATTTATGCTTGGACAAGTGAAAAACATGATCTAGCCTGTCATCGCAGCCAAGAACATAACAATAATCAAATAACGTTTGCAGGCTGTACAGACGGGCAAAAAGACTATACACTAATTTTGTATTATGAAATCAATAGAATTGTTATGTTGCATGTTGTTTGTCATAAGTTGTTTAGGTAAGTCTCAACCAAAGCAACAATCTGCCGATTTATATAGGTTGCCCTTATGTAATGAATGTGTGAAAAATGAAATTTATTGTGCTTTGACACTAATGGGATCTGTTGAAGTTGATGATTTAAATGAAAATACAAATAAATAGAGATTTGATTAGGCTAATAGAAGAATACGCAGGAAGTTTGAATACGTATTCTGATGTGACATTCATGAGAAGAAAACAAGAATATCAACGATTAACGATACGGGATTTACAGGAAGGAGTTATTAATAAGAAAATCTATTGATTTGCCGACACTGCCCTACCCTAAAAAAAAGATATACAATGAAAGTAAAATTATTGTTTTTGGTCTTCGTTCTGTATGCGTGTGGAACTAAAACGGTTTCGGAAGAGAAATCTTATGATCGAATAACCATGACGACTTATGAAAACAAGTATGATGAAAATAATCGTTTGTCAGAGGTACAATTGACCAGAACATCTCATCATAGGTATGAAGAAGATTCTGAAACAATTGATTTAATTGATGATAAAAGCACGTATTATTATACGTATATCAACAACGAAGAGTTTACGGTAAGAAGAAAGTCAAAGAGGTCGGGAAATATCAAGATTATGGGATATGCTCCCCAAAGGGAGGAGGTGTTAACATTAAATGCTCAAGGGGATACCATTGATTATTTATTGCAGAAATATTATGATAAAAGTAAACTCAAATTAGTGTATGTTAGAAATATAAACAATGACTATGTACTGCATGAAGACAACGACTATGAGGAAAAGAATGAATACGACGGGAATGGTAATCTAACAAAAAGAGTGCAATACTATTTTGACATAGGGAAAAAAAGAACCACTTACTTCTTTCGGGGACTATCTTATGAGGAAGCTAAAAAAAGGATTCCCCGTACAGACGAGGACTATGACATCGTGTGCGATATAGAGAAAATGGCAGGAGACACCCTTATCAGGAAATGTATAAAGAATGGTATTGTCAGTTCTATTAACAAGACGATTGTTGACGAAAAAGGGAAAAAGGAATTTATATTCGACGCTGACATGAAGTTCACAGGTAGTTTCACGGAATTTAAGTCGGATGGTTTTGATATTCACGTTGATCGTATTGTACTGGACGATTGCACGGATGTTGATAGCACTTATTATAAGAATGGGAAAGAGGTAAGATGCGTTTATCTTTCGGATACGTCTAAACGTATTGTACTTTCTAAATATGATAAATGGGGAAATATGGTTGAGAGGGTGGAAAAGACAAAGTATTTTTATTCGCAAGACGGAGAGGAATTGATCAATGAAATGCTGCAAGTAGTGAGAGAGAATGAGAAGAAGAAAGAAAGTAGAAAGCGATTGAAAATATCAAAATAAAAAGGTTGTGAGAAATAAACATTTAATCGGGGTATGAAGGGGGGAGACAGATTCTTAGAAAGAATGACCGTTATTGTGACGATGATTTTCACGATATTCATGATTATCAGAATCGGCTACTTGCGGATCGGTCTCCTGACCCTCGTCATGTGCGCATGATCGGACTTTTCTCGTTTGTCCCCCATAGGTATATTGTATCGCTGAATACAGGAAGGTGCTGGAAGGCGACAGAGATATGCTAATCAGATACCCTCTCTTTCCTTCTAATGACTTTTCATTACGCTTTTAATAAAGATATTGGTAGAAGACAATTGTCTGAGACTAATTGTGAGTTCTATTCCTCAATGTGGCTTAATGATTTTCTGTTCTGTGATTCTCTTCGACTTTTTTTGTTGATCGGCTAATATTACAATGATAACAGACATTAGTATCAGTAATAAACCGATTAATGATTGTAATGTGAAATGTTCCGAAAATACCAATACGCCTACAACCACTGCGACCAAAGGTTCCATTGAACCAAGGATGGCTGTTGTTGTCGAACCGGCATATTTTACCGCTAAAATCAACGTAAGGTCGGAGATGACGGTAGATAGAAATGCCAATGCCAAAATATAAAATCCGGCTTTTGTGCTGGGGATGGAGGATATACCTGCTGTAAATAGACTGTAGATGAAAAAGATTACGCAACCGCCTAAAAGCACATAGAACGTAAGCACTTCAGCAGGTAATTTACCTATATCCAATTGATTCAGAGCAACAATATATATCCCATAGGTTAATATCGTAAGAGCTGCGAGTCCGATACCCATCAATCGGATACTGCCTCCTCCCGACCAACACATAAGTGCAACACCGATTAGTGAGAGTGAGGCTGCTAAGAATAGAGATTTGGATTTTTGTTCTTTAAAGAATACTACCATTAAGAAGCTGACACAGATTGGATAGAGAAAGTGAATGGTTGTAGCCACTCCACTAGTTATATAATGGTAGGAATAAATAAGAAATAGCGCTGTAAGAGCATACAAGGCACCTAAACCGATGATAGAGATCAGATGTTTCATATTTATTTTTAAAGTACTTTTGTGCAAAAGACATACTGCTCCCATCATAAGGGTAGAAAATAGAAATCGATAAAAAAGAATGTTGGATTCATTCATTCCCATATTTCCCATTAATGGAATTGTAAATAATGGAATGAGCCCAAATGTACCTGATGAAATCATTGCATAAATAATACCTTTTAAACTTTTCATATCATACAGAATTAAAATTTGAGCGCAAAGGTAGGTTACAGGGAAGAATGAAAAGTTACCAAAAGGTAATTAATGCATATCGGCCCTGATTCTGCTTAAGGATTGTGGAGTTATGTCCAGCCATGCGGAGAGGTCTCTCATTGATAATCTTTGTATCAGTTTGGGCATTTCTTTAAGTAGATATTGATATTGTTCTTTTTTGCTCATCCAGTGGATAGATGAAAAATAGAAAGAAGATGAAGTAAGCCATTCCTGAAGAATCATTCTTCCCCAATTGGATAAATTAAGAGAGTCTTTGAATGAGGTGGCTAAGTCTTTACGGGAGATTCTCCATAAAATACAAGTATCTACTGCCTCTAAAGTATATAGTGATTGTCTGCTCTCTGTCAGGTTGGGTGAACTGAGTGGGACATCATTTTCTAATGCAAAAAATATGATAAATTCTCTGCCCTCTCTTAGAATCGTACTTTTTACAATCCCTTTCTCAACAAAATAGATATAGTGATCTGTTTGCCCTTCTTGAAGGATAATCTCTCTCTTGGGCACAGAAAATTCTGTGAACTTTTCAAGCAATATTTCTATATCTTTTTCAAAAAGTCCATATTTATCTCTTAATATTTTTTTAATCCCGTTCTCCATACTTTAAAGAAAACAAAAAGACACGATGCAATGTTGGCGTAATTCTGATAAAAATGTACGGCATACCACTTGTAAAAGTATACTTAATTATAGAAAGAAACGGGGAAACAGGCCGATATTGAAGTGGCAATGCTCCAGGGAAGGGTACACAGAAAACATACTCTATCCGGTGAAGTGATGCTATCCATGAGTCAGAAACAGATATTAAAGTATATGTTTTACCGATGAAATCACTATTTTTGCTGCATATATGGATATATTGATTAATCAGGAGGAGATATAATGCTTGCATATACATATGTCGAACATGGGAAGTTTGAACTTTTGGAGAAGTTGAGGCCACAAATAAAAGATGCCCGGGATGCAATCGTACGTGTAACACTTGGCAGTATCTGCACCAGTGATCTTCATATTAAACATGGCAGTGTTCCGCGTGGAGTTCCTGGTATTACAGTCGGCCACGAGATGGTGGGCATTGTGGAGGAAGTAGGCTCCGGCGTCATTTCCGTCAGACCCGGTGATAGAGTGACTGTCAATGTCGAAACCTTTTGTGGAGAATGTTTCTTTTGTCGGCACGGATATGTGAACAACTGTACTGACCCCGACGGAGGATGGGCATTAGGTTGCCGTATTGATGGCGGACAGGCGGAATATGTCAGGGTTCCGTATGCCGAGCAGGGATTGAATCGTATTCCCGATAATGTCAGTGATGAACAAGCTCTGTTTGTAGGTGATGTGCTTGCGACGGGGTTCTGGGCTACCCGCATTTCGGAGATATCCGAAGATGATACGGTTTTGATTATAGGTGCCGGCCCTACCGGAATCTGTACTTTGCTCTGTGTGATGTTAAAGAAGCCACGGCGCATTATTGTTTGTGAACGGTCTGCTGAGAGAATCCGGTTTGTTCGTGAACATTATCCTGACGTGCTGGTGACAGAACCTGAAAACTGTAGGGATTTTGTACTCTGCAACAGCGATCATGGTGGAGCGGATGTCGTGTTGGAAGTGGCGGGTTCCGAAGAAACTTTCCGTCTGGCGTGGGAGTGTGCCCGCCCCAATGCCATCGTTACCATCGTAGCCCTTTATGACAAACCTCAGTTTTTACCTTTGCCCGATATGTATGGCAAGAACTTGATCTTCAAAACAGGTGGGGTAGATGGTTGCGATTGTGCTGAGATTCTCAGCCTGATTGAGCAAGGCAGGATAGACACTACTCCTCTTATTACGCATAGGTTTCCGTTGAACGAAATAGAGGAAGCTTATCGTATCTTTGAAAACAAGCTGGAGGGAGTTATCAAGATAGCTATAACGGGAGGGAGGTAGGGGAGTGTTTGTATTGACACTTTCTGCACATATTACAATTGAAAAAGGAAAAATCATAGAGTTAATCAAATCAAAGAGAATGCCTATCATAAAAATATCATCCTTGTCTCATCCCGGAGTAGAGATATTCAGTACCCTTACTGAAGCCCAGTTGCGTAATCGCATCGATTCCGACCGGGGAATTTTTATAGCAGAAAGCCCCAAGGTTATTCAAGTTGCTTTAGACGCCGGTTATGAACCTTTGGCTATTTTATGTGAGCAAAAACATATCATCGGTGACGCTGCCGTTATCATTGAGCGTTGTGGTGATATTCCTGTCTATACAGGCAAGCGTGATATACTTGCTTTGCTCACCGGATATACACTTACCCGCGGAGTGCTTTGTGCCATGCGGCGTCCTGAATTAAGAAGTGTGGAGGAAGTATGCCGCGAAGCCAAACGTATCGTGGTAATAGATGGAGTTGTTGACACCACTAACATCGGAGCTATTTTTCGTTCGGCTGCTGCCCTTGGCATAGATGCTGTTTTGCTGACGCGGAACTCTTGTGATCCGCTCAATCGCCGTGCGGTCAGGGTATCTATGGGGGCAATATTTCTTGTATCATGGACTTGGATAGATGGTTCTCTCAGCAGGCTTGGCGATTTGGGATTTCGTACGGCTGCTATGGCACTTACTGATGATTCCATCTCTATCGATGATCCGGTTTTGAAGACTGAGCCCAAGTTGGCTATCATAATGGGTACCGAAGGAGACGGACTGCCGTATGAGACAATTTCCGAAGCCGATTATGTGGTTCGCATCCCTATGTCGCATAGTGTAGATTCACTTAATGTGGCGGCTGCTGCTTCTGTGGCTTTTTGGGAACTTCGTGCTCCAACTTTCAAGGAGTGATATGCCGAAGTCATACTTACAGTTATCCGGTTCTTTTCAAATTAAAGAAAAACATTTTCCCATGGCTTAGATTTAAATTCTTTAGGTCGCTATAGCTTAAATAAATGTTATATCACAAACTTTTCTCTTTGGGCATTGTTTCGGAGTGCAGTAAGTTATTTAAAAACATACCGATATGGAAGAGAAAAAAGAAGCCCGTCAAAAACGGAACAGGGAAAAATTAGCAACTGCTGATTGGGTAATGGCAGAATTTTATGCTACGTGGTGTCCTCATTGCAAACGTATGCAGCCCGTTGTAGAAGAATTCAAGAAACTTATGGAAGGGACTCTCGAGGTAGTACAGATCGATATCGATCAGGAAGATGCTTTGGCTAATTTCTATACGATCGAATCGGTTCCGACATTTATTTTAATGAGAAAGGGAGAACAGCTTTGGAGGCAATCCGGAGAACTGGATTTAGAAAGGCTGAAGAAAGCAGTGAAAGACTTTAAATCCTGAAAAGACAATACGAATTACACGGATTATCAAGACAAGCACTGCTTTATTTGCTTTCAGTCTGTGATAATCCGTGTAACCCGTGTTGCAAAGATTGTTGCAAGATCCCTGTCTTGGGGATTATTCGGCAACAAATATCGGACTCAATACGTTTTTATCGGCATCTACCGGATAGAGAGCTTGTTCTTTTTCCAGCCTTTGAACCATTAGACGGAAGAGTTCTTTCGCTTTTTGTTGGTTTGTTTTTGACAGATCATTTTTTTCGTAAGGATCTTCTGAGAGGTTAAACAGTTTATAGGTAGGCGCCTCCGGAGTCTGTGGGTTATAATAATAGATAAATTTCCAGTCTCCCTTACGATAAGAGGTGAAATAGCTGCCGCGATGCTCATGTGGGAAATGCATTAAGAAATCATCACGATGCTTTTTATCTCTCTTTCCCTTTAACAGTTTTCTTAAATCGGCTCCGTCTAAGATATGGTTGGGGGCAGGTTTGACACCCGCAACAGAAAGTACGGTTGGATATATATCCATAACCGTTCCCATTTGGGTTTGTATGGCATTCCGGGCTATAGGATATGCTTTTTGGAATTTATTGTTTGGGTTGGGATGTGCCCAGCTGACAATGAAAGGAACACGGACTCCCCCCTCATATTCCGATCCTTTTTTTCCCTTGAATGGGGCAGATGAACCATAATCGGCAGCATCCCCGAGTGGTGCATCACCACCATTATCTCCCAAAAAGATGATCAGAGTATTTTCCGCTATCCCCATATCTTCGAGTTTATCCAGAATGTCTCCCAGCGATTTATCCATACCTTCGATCAGGGTGGCAAAAGCGCGTGCTTGTTGAGATTTGTTTGGATCGGTATAGTGGCTGATGAAGCGTTCATCGGTTTCGAATGGAGAGTGAACGGCATAGTGTGCCATGTTTAGATAGAAAGGTTTTTTTTCTGCAACGGCTTTTTCTATCTCTTTACCGGCTTCTAATGTGAGTGCATCACTTAAGAAGGTGTGAGTTTTGTGATATTGTTCCAAGTCGGGCACGGCTCTTGCTCTTTGACCTTTGATCCAACCGTACCCGTTTTCTCCATGATAACTACCCGGATGGCCGATTGCCGAACCGGCTATGTTGACATCAAAGCCCAGATTCGTAGGGTTTTCTCCTTCGCTTTTCAGACATCCGAAGTGTGCTTTACCCACATGGATCGTTTTGTATCCGGCTTGTTGTAATAAATAGGGATAGATCATATCCTGATGAGTGAGCCCTTTCCAATTCCAATCGAATGGTCCGTATGGAGTGCGGTTGTTGCTTTCCGCATTGATCCAGTTCGTAGTGCGGTGACGGGCCGCATTTTGTCCGGTCATGATGGATGCTCTGGAAGGGGAACTCACGCTTTGTGCATAAAAAGTGGAAAAGCGGATTCCCTGGTTTGCCAGGCGCTCCATATTGGGAGTACGATACCAATCGTTTAACGGTTGTCTCTGTGCATTTCCGTTTTCGTCCGTAACAAAGGGAACGGAGGTGTCCATTAATCCCATGTCGTCGACTAAAAAAACAATGATATTGGGGCGTTCTTGTGCACTTACTGTTGTGAAACATGCACTGCAGAGGGCTCCCATCAAACTTCGGCTAACTATTCTATTGTTCATTGTGGTTAGTTAAAAAGGTTATTAAGTAGATTGGAACAGGATAATCATAAATTTATTGATAATCGGGATAAAGATATTAAAAAGATATCGGGCTTACAAGAAAAAAGCTAAGAAATAGGATTGAGAAAAGTCCGGATACTGATAAGAATAAAAGATGGAATTCAATTGCCATTTTCTAGTCAGATATTGCTTTATTAATTAAATTTATGTTACTTTTGCCCGGATAGAGAATTAGCTATGGAATTCATAAATCCTAAATTTAAGTATATTTTTGCCTCCATTCTTTTGTTGGGCGGCTTTTTGTGTGGGTATAATTTCAAACAATGGTATGTAACCAACCATCGAAACGAAAAACATATTTCTCTTATCTATTCTTGTTCAAAAAAAGAGGCTGACCGGGGACAATTTGAAGAACTGCTAAAGAAGGAATTTAGGTCGAAGGGTGTAGAAGCTATATTTGATAAATTTTATCTTGATTGTAACCGTTTCGGCCAAAAAGTCGAAATAGAACACATCGGTAATTATCTTGAAGCTCTGAAAAGTAAGCCGATAGAACTTGTTATGGCGATGGGAGATCAGGCTACCCATTCTTTATTATCGACTCGACATCCTTTGCTCTATTCTGTTCCGGTGGTAGCTTGTAATGTGCATTTTCCTGATGAAGACCTTTTGAAAAAATATGAGTCCAGGAAAGTATATGCTCTAAGAGATACCCCCGACTTTAAGCATAATATGGAATTTATAAGGTCTTTGCAGCCACATGTTGGTCTGGAAATCGTTTATAACATTGACTTGACGCCTCTCGGTCATAAATCTTTTGACTTATTAAATCAGGTGGTTGATAGAAAAGATGTACAGATTCTGGGACATAAATCAGCATTCTCCATGGAGTATGAATATAAAGAAATGAGAGAAATGATTGAGTTTTATAATCTGATGCCTGCCGTAGCAAATAACCGGATAAAAAAGAATGAGTTGACAATAAGCCTTTGCCCCTTCCGGTATATTAAAGGTGCTTCTTTGCTTGTAATGATGGAAAATTCAAAAAGTGAGCAGGGGAAGAAAGCATTTCTGCTTGATAAATTCGATATGGTATCGTTTCCGATAGTGAATGCCTTAAGCATACCTTCATTTAGTTGTGTACATGCCGGATTCGGAGAAGGAAATAAAATTGTTGGCGGCTATATGGCCACCAAAGAGATTTCTGTGCAGGCTGCTGCCGATCTGTCTACCCGGTTGATGAATAAAGAAAAAATAGGTATGCCTAAAATAAGGGATTTGAGAAAAGAATATGTACTTGATTGGAGCGTTTTTTCTACTTATAATGGTTATGATATTAAAAACGTGGGCAAGAATGTGCGTATTATTAATTATCCTATTTATGATCATTATCGTGAGGAATTTTATTTATTGGGGGTATTATTTGTCTTTGCATTCATTTTTATTTCCGTCAGTTTGCTGCATACTCGGCGGCGTTCGCTGATTGAACGCAAAAACTTGAAAATATTGGAAGAAGCACACAAGCGTTTGACTCTTTCTGCGGATGGAGGACAGATTTCGCTTTGGAATATGCAGGGAAGTGATATTGAGTTTGATGATAATTATGCGCGTCTGACAGGAGTAGAAAAAAGGAAGTTTAAGAGAACTGATTTTTTGGAGTATGTACATCCTGATGACTCGCAGTTATTAAGTTCTTTTTATGAAGCGTTGTGCAAATCTCCGGGTGTAGAAATACAACGGGTACGTTTCCGTTTTGATGAAAAGAAAGGTTATCAATGGTATGAATTACGATGCCGCAGTCTGAAGGATATTAAAGGAGAGATGATGCTGGCGGGGATCATGCAGAATATTCAAGAGTCGGTAGAACGTGAGCATCAGTTGATTGTGGCGAAACAAATGGCTGAGAAAGCTGAACTGAAACAATCTTTCCTTAATAATATGAGTCATGAAATCCGTACTCCACTCAATGCCATTGTGGGGTTTACAAATGTATTGTTGGGTGAAGGCTCCGAGGAGATTGATCCGGATGAAAAGGCGAGTATGCTTGAGATTATCAATCATAATAATGAATTGCTCTTGAAGCTCATTAATGATGTACTGGAAATTTCCCGCCTGGATTCCGGAGGTTTGGATTTTGACATGAAGGAATGGAATATGACAGATATTGTCAAAGAGATTTATAAGACGTACCAACCCTTAATCCGGTCTTCTTTACAGTTTCGTCTCGAATTGGATGATACTGTTCCTGTGCCTGTTCATACAGATCGTCTCCGTTTTGCTCAGGTTATTTCAAACTTTTTGAATAATGCTAACAAGTTTACCCAAAATGGATATATCGCTTTGGGGTGTAAAGTAGACAAGAAGCATAGGGAGGTTCGTATATATGTGGAAGATAGTGGTAAGGGAATTGATGAAAAGGAACTTATGATGATTTTTGAGCGTTTCTATAAAACTGACGAGTTTGAACAGGGAAGTGGTCTTGGTCTTGCCATTTCTAAAGTTATTATCGAGCGGTTGTCGGGACGTATAAAAGTACACTCTGAAAAAGGTAAAGGAAGTTGTTTTACAGTGATTTTATCATTGGCGGATGCACCGGAGAATCACATGTTGAATTGAATAGTGTGGTTGCTGTTTCAAGATACCGGTTGTTCTTGCTGTCTTTTTCAGTGGATGTGAATAACCATAGGTTATAAGGGATAAAAAAATTAAGTGTTTGTCTCTCAATTTAAAATGCTTCCTTTGTAGTGTACTAATTAAAGACACTATAAATAAATTCATTTATGTTGAGCGAGAAAAGAAACAGTATGCTTCACGGGGTTTTGTTGATAGCCCTGTTTTCATGTGCGGCCTTTTATATAGGTGACATGGAGTTCATAAAGAAACTCTCTTTCAGTCCGATGATTGTCGGAATCATTTTGGGCATGTTGTATGCTAACAGTCTCCGAAACAACCTTCCTGAGACGTGGGTACCGGGTATACAGTTCTGTTCAAAACGTATTTTACGGATAGGCATTATCCTCTATGGGTTTAAGTTGACTTTTCAGGATGTATTGGCGGTGGGGTTGCCCGCAATATTGATTGATGCTATTGTAGTAACCATAACGATTCTTGGAGGTATCTTAATCGGTCGTATGCTTAAAATGGATCGTGGAGTGGCGTTACTTACTTCTATCGGTAGTGGAATTTGTGGTGCAGCGGCTATTTTAGGGGCCGAATCGACCATTCAGACAAAACCATATAAAACGGCGGTAGCTGTTTCTACTGTAGTTATTTTCGGAACTTTGTCCATGTTTATCTATCCTATATTATATAGAAATGGAACTTTTGTGCTTTCACCCAACGAGATGGGGATATTTACTGGTGCTACGTTGCATGAAGTGGCGCACACTGTTGGTGCGGGAAATGCGATGGGGAAGGAGGTTTCGGATGTTGCTATTATCGTGAAGATGATTCGTGTGATGATGTTGGTACCTGTTTTGTTGATAACCAGCTTTATGGTATCCAGGGCTGCCGTGAAAGCTGGTGGACAAGGAGGTAGTATGAAGGACATATCTATTCCGTGGTTTGCTATCGGTTTTTTAGCGGTTATCGGTTTTAATTCCTTTGATCTATTGCCACAAAGTTTAATAGCTTTTATCAATAATCTGGATACTTTCTTGCTGACTATGGCAATGACTGCATTAGGTGCGGAAACCAGTATCGACAAATTTAAGAAAGCTGGTGCCAAGCCATTTGTACTTGCTTCTTTGCTGTATTTATGGCTAATTGTCGGAGGATATTTTTTGGTAAAACTCCTTGCTCCTGTCTTAATGTAAGAAGATGTTTCTTCCGGTCTCTGAATATCCTTGATTCTTTTCCCGATAGAGTTTTTGCAACTTTGTTGCACTTGAAAACTACTACCTTTGCATCATAAACCTAATAGTAGATTGGATTATGGGACATTGTAAATGTGAAATGAATGCAAATGTGCGAGTAGAAAGCTGTCAGGAAGCGAATGGCTTCATAAAGGAATATTGGAAGGTAATACTTTCATTGTTAATGTTGATAGCAGGTGCAATAATGAATCAGTTGGATGTTGCTTTTTTCAGAGATAATACGATATCTTTGGTTTGGTATATACTGGCTTATCTGCCTGTAGGTTTACCTGTGATAAAAGAAGCATGGGAGAGTATTCTTCAGAAAGATTTCTTTAGTGAGTTTACGTTGATGTCGGTTGCAACGTTAGGTGCTTTTTATATTGGTGAATATCCGGAGGGAGTTGCCGTTATGTTATTTTATTCGGTTGGTGAATTATTTCAGGATAAAGCGATAGACAAGGCTAAGCGTAATATCAGTGCTTTGCTGGATGTTCGACCTGAAAAGGCTGCGGTTGTGAGAAGTAATGAGATTGTTACGGTGGATCCGAGATCGGTTCTTATAAATGAAATTATTGAGATAAAAGCCGGTGAGCGTGTACCGTTGGATGGAGTAATGTTGGATGAAGTGGCGGCATTCAATACGGCAGCTCTTACCGGAGAGAGTGTTCCCCGGGATATTAGTAGGGGAGAAGAGGTACTTGCAGGTATGATTGTCACAGACAAAGTAATCCGGATGAAAGTGACAAAGCCTTTTGATAAAAGTGCATTGGCTCGTATTCTGGAACTTGTAGAGGATGCTTCCGAACGTAAGGCACCTGCAGAATTGTTTATTAGAAAATTTGCACGTGTTTATACTCCTATTGTTATCGGCTTTGCATTTCTGATTGTGTTGATTCCATATATTTATTCATTTATAAATCCGTTGTTTGGGTTTGTTTTTAATGATTGGCTGTACAAAGCATTGGTTTTTCTGGTGATTTCTTGCCCGTGTGCATTGGTTATCAGTATTCCATTAGGGTATTTTGGGGGAATTGGGGCAGCATCCCGATTGGGTATTCTGTTTAAAGGTGGAAATTATCTGGATGCCATAACTCGTGTGAATACAGTCGTATTCGATAAAACAGGTACTCTGACTAAAGGAGTTTTCGAAGTAGAATCTTGTCGGGTTGTTCCCGGGACTTCAGAAGAAGATTTATTGCGTGTAGTGGCTTCCATTGAGAAAAACAGTAACCATCCGATAGCCAGGGCTATTGTAGCTTATGCCCAAGATAAAGGGATTGATCTGATTGTCACTAAGAATATAGAAGAGATTGCAGGTTATGGGTTGATGACTGAGATTGATGGAAAAAGGGTGCTGGTAGGTAATGCCAGATTGTTATCGAAATATTCCATTGAGTTTCCGAAGGCTGTGTTTTCAATAACAGAAACAACGGTTGTATGTGCTGTCGGGGATAAATATATAGGTTGTATCATCTTATCGGATGTGTTAAAAGACGATGCGTCAGATACTGTCAAGATACTTAAAGAGTTAAATATTAAGAATATTCAGATATTGTCGGGCGATAAACAGAGTATTGTTACCATTTTTGCAAATAAGTTGGGAATAACTCAAGCTTATGGTGATCTTCTGCCGGAGGGAAAGGTGGAGCATATTGAGAGATTGAAGGAGGAGAAGGGCAATCAGATTGCTTTTGTTGGTGATGGGATGAATGATGCTCCGGTACTTGCTCTGAGTGATGTGGGTATTGCTATGGGAGGACTGGGTAGCGATGCCGCCATTGAAACGGCGGATGTAGTCATCCAGACCGATCAGCCTTCGAAAGTGGCAGCAGCTATTAAGGTTGGGCGTTGTACACGTCGGATTATCTGGCAAAATGTATTGTTGGCATTTGGTGTGAAGTTGTTGGTGCTGATTTTAGGGGCAAGCGGTATAGCTACTTTGTGGGAAGCTGTCTTTGCGGATGTTGGTGTTACATTGATTGCAATAATGAATGCTGTTCGTATACAGAAAATGATTAAATGATAATGGAAGATTTGTGTTTGAAGATATTGGAGCAGAGAGGCATAAAACCTACAGCCATACGGATGTTGGTTTTAAAGGCCATGATGGAGACGGAGCAGGCTGTTTCACTTCTTGATTTGGAAAATAAGCTGGATACAGTTGATAAGTCGACCATATTTCGTACGATTACTTTGTTTGTCTCTCATCATTTGGCACATAGTGTAGATGATGGTACAGGGTCTTTGAAATATGCGGTTTGTGATAGTGAATGTACTTGTGCGGTAAAGGATCTACATACACATTTTTATTGTGAATATTGTCATAAGACTTTTTGCCTTGAGAATATCCACGTTCCTGTGGTCGATTTACCTGAGGGATTTGCTGTACGAAGTATAAATTATGTCTTGAAAGGCTGTTGTGCTGAATGTGCGGCAGAGCTGAAAAAAGATCATTAAAATAAAAGCGCATTGATTGAGAATATCAATGCGCTTTTTTGAAGGTAATATAATTGTTATTACTTGATCAGCTCTACCACTACTGCGCGGTTCCAGTCATCATTTTCAAACTTAGTGCTGGTACCTTTGAACTCTGTAGTGATACGGTCTTTTGCAATTCCGTATTTGTTGACAAACACTTCAGTTACTGCATTGGCACGTCTTTCAGAAACAATTCTGTTAGCTTGTTCTGAGCCACGTTTGTCAGCATAACCTGTCAGACGAACACGGATTTCTGGATTTGCTTTCAGGAATTCAGCAATATTGAAGATACTAACTTCCTGTGAAAGCTCGATTTTGCTGCTGTTGAATGGGAAAGTAATTGTACTCGGAAGAGCCTTGATTTCTGAATTGTCGATTACTGTTTCTTCTTTGACAATTTCCGGTTTACGTGCTTTCAGTTCTGCTATTTCAGCTTGTTGTGCAGCATTTTCTTTTTTCAAAGTTGCGTAGTTTGCTTCCAGATCAGAGTAGTTGCTCTTGATAGCGTTGTACTGACGTGAAGAGTAGCCTTTCTTGAAACCTGTTTTGCCGAAACGGAAAGTAACACCGGCTGTCAGACCACTGATTCCATCATTCGGGAAACCACCGCGAACCACCATATCGTCATCCAAGATAGCTCCTTGGTATTCAACGTTAATATCGAAACGTTTTGAGATACGGTAACGTGCCTGGATACCTGCATTGATCGTAAACGACTGGTCGCCTTTACGAATAAATGCTCCACCAATACCTGCAAAAGGAACGATGTCAAAACGACGGTTTTCTTTATAAGGAGCAAAGAAGTTGATCAGTCCGAACATAAAGTCTGCGTGAACAGCACCATATTGATAGTGCAACATTGAGTTAGCGCCAGAAGTAAATCCGTGCAGTGAACCGCCTGTACCTTGTAAACGAACTCCCCAGTAAGGATTAAACCATTTACCTACAGAAAGTGTCGGCATGAAAGTGATTGTGTTTCTGAATTTAGCGTCTTTTGAATTTTCTGCGAACAGAGATTGTGCACCAAAGTTTGCTGACATGAACCAGTTGTTCCAAAATCCATTGCCTTCAAAGGTTGTTTTATATCCCGGAAGACGTTTTGCATCATTGTCTTGAGCAAATACACTTGCGCTCATCAATGTTGCCAATGCAAACATAAAAATACTTTTTTTCATTTCTCTAAATTTTAAATTGGTTTGGTTAAACATTAATTGTTATTATTCGCCAATAATTGTTTTTAGTAATCCGGCGTTTGATACGCCTAATTCGCAAAACAGTCGCAAAAATATAAATAGTTTTTGTTGGTTGCAAATATTTCTTCATTTATTTTAAAATTGTCTGATTTTGTAAAGATGCAAAGCTTTGTGAAATAGAAGATTATATGCTTATGAGTGAAATCCGGACAATTTGTGTGTGGAATCACTTTTCCATTTGTTTGTTTCTCAGTATATTGTCTTTATTAAATAGGTATTCATTATTATGGCCTCTTTGTTGCACTGGCAAAGGGTATGTTAAATAGGAATGTTCTATATTTCATCTTTTGTAACTTCTGTTATGAGAGACAAAGGAGGTCGTTTAATTGATTATGTCTGTAACTTTCGTGAAAAGCCTTTAGTGGCCGTTTGAGGGTGTTTTCTTAATAAACCTTTTCGGTTTTTATGGGTTATTTTATTAAAATAGGATTAGGTATGACTGAAATAAAAATAAAACGTGTATATGAGGATCCTTCTGATACAGATGGGTATCGTGTTTTAGTAGATCGCCTTTGGCCGCGGGGAATGAAAAAAGAACATTTAAAGTATGACTATTGGGCAAAGGAACTGACTCCTTCATCTGATTTAAGAAAATGGTTTCATGAGGATGTTCCGGGACACTGGAAAGAGTTTGCAGAGATGTATCGAAAAGAACTTGAAACTTCTGATAAAACGTCCGAGTTTTTATCTCGGATACGATCCTGTGAATCAGTGACTCTTTTGTATGCTTCGAAGGAGCCGGTTTATAATCATGCCCGTATTTTACAAGCTTTTCTGGAGGAACGTTTGAAAAAGTGATTTCTAGGAGAAACCTATGCCAACACGAATCTTTTTTGTACTTTTGCGCCATCTTTTTAAAAACAACATCAAAAAAGAATCATATGGGAGGTTTTTTCGGAACAGTCTCGAAAACGAGCTGTGTGACCGATTTATTCTACGGCACAGACTATAACTCACACCTGGGAACAAAACGGGGAGGACTTGCGACATATAGTGAAGAACAGGGATTTATCCGCTCGATTCATAACCTGCAGAGTTCATATTTCCGTACCAAATTTGAGGAAGAACTGGATAAATTTAAAGGAAATGCCGGTATTGGTATTATCAGTGATACAGACGCCCAACCTATTATTATTAACTCACATCTCGGTAGATTTGCCATTGTTACGGTTGCTAAGGTCACAAACCTTAAAGAACTCGAAGAGGAACTACTTTCACAAAACATGCATTTCGCCGAACTTAGTTCGGGTAGTACCAATCAAACGGAACTTATCGCTTTATTGATTATTCAGGGTAAAAATTTTGTAGAAGGAATAGAGAATGTATATAACCATATAAAAGGTTCGTGTTCTATGCTTCTGTTGACAGAAGATGGAGTGATTGCCGCACGAGATAAATGGGGACGTACTCCTATTGTTATCGGGAAAAAGGAAGGTGCTTATGCAGCCACGAGTGAATCTAACAGTTTTCCGAATCTTGATTTTGAAATAGAACGCTATTTAGGACCCGGTGAAATAGTCCGTATGCATGCTGACCGTCTTGAACAACTTCGCAAGCCTGATGACAAAATGCAAATCTGTTCATTTTTGTGGGTGTATTACGGTTTTCCCAATTCATGTTATGAAGGTCGGAATGTAGAAGAGGTACGCTTTACGAGCGGGTTGAAAATGGGTGAACAAGATGACTGCGATGCTGATTGTGTTTGTGGAATTCCGGATTCGGGTATCGGGCAGGCATTGGGTTATGCAGAAGGGAAAGGCATTCCTTATCATCGTGCTATTACCAAGTATACTCCTACCTGGCCCCGTAGTTTTACTCCGAGCAAGCAGGAATTACGTTCTTTGGTGGCAAAGATGAAGTTGATCCCTAACCGTGCTATGCTCCAAGATAAGCGTATTATTTTTTGTGATGACTCCATTGTGCGTGGTACGCAGTTGCATGATAATGTGAAGATTCTTTTTGATTATGGTGCAAAAGAGGTACATATGCGTATCGGGTGCCCACCGCTTATTTATGGCTGTCCGTTTATTGGTTTTACGGCTTCAAAGTCGGATATGGAACTTATCACCAGGCAGATAATAAAAGAACTGGAGGGAGATGAAAATAAGAATCTGGATAAATATGCTACTACAGGTTCGCCGGAATATGAGAAGATGGTAGGCATCATCGCCAAGCGTTTCGGACTTTCGTCTCTCAAATTCAACACGATTGAAACACTGATTGAAGCCATCGGATTGCCAAAGTGTAAAGTTTGTACCCATTGTTTTGACGGATCCAGTTGTTTCTAAGTGGCTATTAGTGACTGAATATAAGATTATGTATAAAAAAAGAGCCGTGAATTGCTTGGCAGTTCACGGCTCTTTTTTTACCTTTACAGGCGTGAAAAATAAGATTTTAGCAAATTATTAAATTTTAAAGATATGAATTTAGTAGAACGTTTTTTGAAGTACGTAAGCTTTGATACACAGTCGGATGAACTGACAAGACTTACCCCCAGCACTCCGGGCCAAATGGTATTTGCGGAATATCTAAAGTCTGAGTTGGAGTCGTTGGGGTTAGAAGATATAACATTGGACGAGAACGGTTATCTTTTTGCTACTTTCCCTGCCAATACAGAGAAAGAATTGCCTGTCATCGGCTTTATAGCACATATGGATACGAGTCCCGATATGAGTGGAAAAAATGTCACTCCACGTATTGTAGAAAAATACGATGGTTCGGATATTGTGCTTTGTGCCGAAGAGAATATCGTACTTTCACCGAGTCAGTTTCCTGAGTTGCTCGATCATAAGGGTGAGGATCTGATTGTTACCAATGGTAAAACTCTGTTAGGGGCAGATGATAAGGCAGGTATTGCTGAAATAGTATCAGCTGTTGTCTATCTGCAGGAACATCCCGAAATTAAGCATGGTAAAATTCGGATCGGTTTCAATCCGGATGAAGAAATAGGTGAGGGTGCTCATAAGTTTGATGTTCAGAAGTTCGGTTGTGAGTGGGCTTATACGATGGACGGAGGAGAAGTTGGAGAGTTGGAATTTGAAAATTTCAATGCTGCCGCTGCCAAGATCACTTTTAAAGGACGTAATGTGCATCCGGGATATGCTAAACATAAAATGATCAATTCGATCCGTATAGCCAATCAGTTTATTACTATGCTTCCCCGGCACGAGACTCCGGAACATACTTCCGGATATGAGGGTTTCTACCACTTAATCGGTATCCAAGGAGATGTGGAACAGAGCACTGTATCCTACATTATTCGTGACCATGACCGTAATAAATTTGAGGATCGTAAAAAAGAGATAGAACATTTGGTGAATAAGATCAATGCAGAGTTTGGTGAAGGCACTGCTACGCTCGAATTGCGTGACCAGTACTATAACATGCGTGAAAAGATAGAACCCGTAATGCATATTATCGACACTGCTTTTGCTGCAATGGAAGCCGTAGGGGTGAAACCGAATGTGAAACCTATTCGTGGAGGAACGGATGGCGCACAATTATCATTCAAGGGGTTGCCTTGTCCCAATATCTTTGCCGGTGGCTTGAATTTTCACGGTCGCTATGAATTTGTTCCCATCCAGAATATGGAAAAGGCAATGAAGGTCATTGTGAAGATCGCTGAACTGGTAGCTTCGAAGTAATCATTATTTATATAATTCTTAAATTCTCATTTCATGAAAACCACTCCATTTACCGAGAAACATATTGCACTTGGTGCTAAGATGCACGAGTTTGCAGGATATAACATGCCTATTGAGTATTCGGGTATCATCGACGAACACCTTACAGTTTGTAACGGTGTCGGTGTTTTTGATGTGTCACACATGGGCGAATTTTGGGTGAAAGGTCCTTATGCGTTGGATTTTTTGCAAAAAGTGACTTCAAATAATGTGGCAGCTTTGGTGCCGGGTAAAATTCAATATACTTGTTTTCCAAATGAAGACGGCGGTATTGTTGATGACTTACTGGTCTATCAATATGAACCGGAAAAATATCTTTTGGTTGTTAATGCTTCGAATATAGAGAAGGACTGGAACTGGTGCATTTCTCACAATACGGAAGGTGCTGAGTTGGAAAACTCTTCAGATAATATGGCACAACTTGCCGTACAAGGTCCGAAAGCCATTCAAGCTCTGCAAAAATTGACGGATATTAATCTTGCCGATATTCCTTATTATACATTTAAAGTCGGTGAGTTTGCTGGTGAGAAGAATGTGATTATTTCCAATACGGGATATACCGGAGCAGGTGGATTTGAACTATATTTTTATCCGGATGCTGCCATGAAGATTTGGGATGCAGTTTTTGAAGCCGGAGCTGAGTTCGGCGTAAAACCGATAGGGCTTGGTGCGCGTGATACTCTTCGTCTCGAAATGGGATTCTGTTTGTACGGTAATGACTTGGACGATACTACGTCTCCTATTGAAGCCGGACTGGGATGGATCACTAAATTTGTGGACGGCAAGAACTTTACAAATCGTTCGATGCTTGAAAAACAAAAAGCTGAAGGCACCGTTCGCAAATTAGTGGGCTTTGAAATGATTGACCGGGGGATTCCTCGTCATGGTTACGAGTTGACAACAGCGGAAGGTGATAAAATCGGGGTAGTAACATCAGGTACAATGTCTCCTATTCGTAAGATTGGTATTGGTATGGGATACGTGAAACCTGAATATAGTAAGATCGGTACAGAAATATGTATTGATATGCGTGGACGTAAGTTGAAAGCTGTAGTAGTAAAACCGCCTTTCCGTAAATAGAATATTGACGAATAAAGAGTTGAAATCCCTCTCTGTCTTTAAAGGCAGAGGGGGATTTTTGTTTAAATGGAAAGTTTGCGTTCTTTCGGATATGTTTGGAATATTAGAGGTCTCATTTAACAGATATAAAAGTCTTCCTTAGTCAATTTGTCTCTATACTCAAACATATTATTTCCTTTCTAATATTATTCTTGGTTATGTCTATGAAATATTTTTATTTCAGAATAATCTCTATTTCTGCCTATATAGGCTATTATATTTGCATTATATTCTGATTTCTACTTTTTTTGATTTCTTGGAATTAATATTTATTTGTATTTTTGATCTATATATATAATGCAATAGAAAGAATAATTAGATCAATTAAATGATTGTATTTTGTTTCCTATGAACTGAATGTGTAATATAAAAGTGATAGGCGTATCACTGTTTTCAGTGACAAATGTGTATTAAATATCGTTGTATGATGGTAAATAGTGAGTCTTATAGCATGAATTTAGTAAATATTGGAATAATTTTTTTCTTAATTATTGGAAATAATAAATCTAAGCGCTATATTTGCTGCAACACTAAAAGATATTAAATAGAAAATTCAAGATATTGAAAGAATGTTAATCGATTGTTCGATGATTATCATTTCTTTCTTAGAAAAGATCTACTAAGTGAAAATTAGGATCTTTGATAATAAGATTTGATAGAGGTATTACACTTACATAACAAATATTTTATTGGTATTAGAAAATCGGATATTAGAAAATGGATTTTGTCGTTGCTTTCTTAATAAAGGTAGTGTAATTCTGGTGATAACGGAAACTACCGACAATGACGAATCTTATCGGTAACCGTAATGTTCTGTTTGCGGGGATGCGGAATATCAGAAGATTTTCATATTTTTCTTTTGTCAGAAGGTTTACTGAATTTGTATGTGTATTGAAGAACAGCTTTTGTTCTTTGAACTGCATACTAACTTACTATAATTTACATTGTTAATCTTACGGGCTTTTATATGAAAAAGGCATCTTTGTTTTTGTCGTTTTTTATTGCTCTCTTTTTGTTTTCGGCTTGTACTGACGATACTGAGCAATGTCTATATTCCCCTAAAGTTTTTGATACGGGTAATCTATTGAGCAATAGAGTGAAAGAAGAATTTCTTAATTTTGATTATCCTACCGGGATTGTTCCAATTCTTTTTGCCGTAGATAGTATCGAGGCCATCCAAATGGGGGCTTATGCTGATGAATGTTTTAATGATCTTGTAGATTCGATATCCGAGTCAAGAGATTTTAAGCATAGAGGGATGTTGGTGCTTGTTTCGAAAAATCCGAAACTCATTCAAATACGTTTGGGTAATCGATATCGGGTTTATTGTAATATGACAGGAGCAACTTCCGGACTGGATTATTTAGATTTGCAAAAGCAAATACAGGAGAGAGGTGTAGAAGAAACTCTTCCATTGTTTCTGCAAAACACTTCAGTTCGTATTCAGGAGTTGAATGAATTACCTTCATATAAAAAATATCGAATCAACTCTGCAATATCAGTAATTTCTACCTGTTTGGAATACATAGGAACTCCTTCGGAGAACTTTTACGGAAAGTGTGTTTTAACCCCCATTTTAAAAATAACATCATTTGGGTATTATATTTTTAAATCATGGTTGTTGACCTTCATGTTTGTATGTCTGATAATGCTTTTATGCCGTTGGATGATGTTTCTGCTAGTGAAGCGTTTATTGGGAGAGAATGTTATAGCCCTTATGTGGACTCAAAAGATCATTAATTGGGGACTTGGTTTATTGTTTTCAATTTCTGCAGCAGCTTCGGCTATTATTTTGTCCAGTGGACGAATGGAAGATGCGATAGCGTTGCAGGCTATTGGAATTCCTTTTATGGAGAATTTTCAGATTGCCGCTGCAGATTATGTTTTGAAAACATCGTTTGTTGCCGCTTTCTTTTTTGTTTTAATGTATGCACTGAAACGAAATATCGTATCAGATATCTTTTTAATGAGTCTTTTGGAACCAGCCAAGCAGCAGGAAGTTTATCGTAGTTTGAGCGATGCTCAAAAGACTGCTTTGGTTATAGGACACGAAGCGGATCTCAATGAAGTTGAAACAAGTTCCGAACCATATTCCGAATTGTTCACTTCGCGTGTATCTAAACAGGAAACCGTGACTATTGTTTCATTGGCAATAGCGGCTTTATTTTTGATTCCGCGGCCTTTGATTATAATGGGTATTGCTTTAACCATTTACCCGCTGGTCGGACAATGTGTGAAGATTTATCATGTGGTGAGTAATCATACGCTTCCGGCACAAATAAAGGGAGATAGAAGAAGGGCATTAATAACCAATTTACTTATCATTTTTGCAATAGCTTTTATAACTGTTCTGATAGGACTGTTTTTTAATCCCATGCCGGATAAAAAAGAAATTGATAGGAATGAAATAAAGATGGAATTGATTGCTCCGGATAGATTGGAAGGAAATTATACTGTTAGTAAATCTATTGCGGGGCAGATCCAAGTATCCAGTGGTATTATAAAAAAGGTGAAAGATGGAACGTTTCAACTTTTGATAACCGGTAAATCTTCTCCTAAAGTGTATAAGTTGGATTTTAATTCTGATAAAATGATATTTGTTTCAGGAGAATTGGGTAATGGAGCAATCCACTATGATAAAGATTTGGATAAAATTAAAATAGTATTTAATATAAATGAACAAACGACATGGACAATTTCAAAGTGATTTATTCGATTCCATTTTTGTTTTTTATTATCGTGTCCTGCAGCAACTCATCAACTGAGATGGTTGCTAAAAGTAAGTATGATGCTAAGATTGCCGAGTATAAGGAGTTGAACGAACAGCAAGCGGCTGTTATTGAAGATAATTTAGAGAAAAGTAAAATTATTAATAATGTGGTGACGGAATTAAATCAGATAGCCGGCAATACACATTCTTTGCGTGTGAATGTAGAGCATGGAGTGGGGGAATTGAGTCAAGCAGAAGAGATCAATCAGAAACTTCAGACTCTGAAAAAGCGCTTAAGTGCAGTTGAGGGTAAGCGTAGTGACAGCAGTAAGAACCTGTTGGCAACGATGGATAAATTGAAAAGTATTATTGAGCAAAAAGAGATTGAAATCAACAATCTCAAACAGGAGATTGCGAACCAACAACAGACAATAGCTAATCAGAAAAATACAATTGCGAGCCAACAGGTGACGATCGATGCTCAGAGTCAGGAGTTAATGAATAAACAACAGGAAATGTGGTATAAATTAGGTACTGAGCTACACTCTGTCGTAGAAGAATTACCAAAAGTAAAAGGAAGAAAAGATAAGCGGAATATTAAAAATACCAGATACTATATTCTGAACAAAGCAAAAGAATGTTTTGAACATGCTGCACAACTGGGACATTCACTTGCCGGTTCGAAAGCCCGACAGGTGGAAGGGGAGATGAGTAGATTATAAAGTGTGATTTTATAGTTTTTCTGTTGTTAGTTAACAGAAAACACTAATTTTGCATTCGATTTAAATTCTATTCGAATGTCACAACTTCCAACATTAATAGCCGACCTCGCCCTGATTCTGATTTGTGCCGGTATAATGACTCTGTTATTCAAGAAGTTGAAGCAACCGCTTGTGCTGGGCTATGTGGTTGCCGGATTTCTTGCCAGTCCACATATGCCCTATACACCTTCGGTGATGGATGTAGCCAATATTAAAACCTGGGCTGATATTGGAGTCATCTTCTTGCTTTTTGCTCTTGGATTGGAATTTAGTTTTAAGAAGATAGTCAAGGTGGGAGGTACGGCTGTTATTGCCGCCTGTACCATTATCTTCTGTATGATTCTTCTTGGGATTGCCGTCGGGATGGGGTTCGGCTGGCAACGTATGGATAGCCTGTTCTTGGGAGGTATGATCGCCATGTCTTCTACTACAATTATTTATAAGGCATTTGATGACTTAGGATTGCGGAAGAAACAGTTTACCGGTTTAGTACTCAGTATTCTTATTCTTGAAGATATACTTGCCATTGTTTTAATGGTCATGCTTTCGACGATGGCAGTCAGCAATAACTTTGAAGGGACAGAAATGCTGGGCAGTATCGGTAAGTTACTTTTTTTCCTTATTCTTTGGTTTGTCGTTGGCATTTATGCCATACCTGAGTTCCTGAAGCGCTGTCGGAAACTGATGAGTGAAGAAACGCTGTTAATCGTATCTTTGGCTCTTTGTTTCGGTATGGTGGCTATTGCTGCCAATACCGGTTTCTCGGCTGCTTTTGGTGCTTTCATTATGGGGTCTATCCTGGCCGAGACAATTGAGGCGGAATCTATCGATCGATTGGTAAAGCCTGTGAAAGACTTATTTGGTGCTATCTTTTTTGTATCGGTCGGGATGATGGTAGATCCTGCGATGATTATTGAATATGCGGTTCCTATCATAGTCATTACGTTGGCAGTGATTCTGGGACAGGCCTTTTTCGGAACAATGGGGGTTATGTTGGCAGGACAGCCTTTAAAGACCGCCATGCAGTGTGGCTTTAGCCTGACGCAGATAGGGGAGTTTGCTTTTATTATTGCTTCTCTGGGCTTATCACTGCATGTGACAAGTGATTTCCTATATCCGATTGTAGTAGCTGTTTCCGTGATCACGACATTTCTGACCCCTTATATGATTCGTGTTGCCGAGCCTGCCTCAAACTTCGTCGATCGTAAGTTACCCGAATCCTGGAGACGTTTCCTGATGCGATATACTACCGGTACGCGGACTGTCAATCACGAAAGTTTGTGGCGGAAGCTATTGTTTGCCTTAGCACGTATTCTGGTGGTGTATTCCATTGTCAGTATTTCGGTAATTACCCTTTCGTTCCGTTTTGTAGTACCTTTGTTACGCGAACATTTGCCGGGTATCTGGGGCCCATTGGCAGGAGCTGTTTTTACTATCTTGTGCATATCCCCTTTTTTGCGGGCCATTATGGTGAAGAAGAATCACTCGGTCGAATTTATAACTTTGTGGAATGATAATCGTGTCAATCGCGGACCGCTGGTTTCCACGGTTGTATTTCGTGTCGCAGTGTCAGTTCTGTTTGTTATGTTTGTCATTACCCGTTTGTTTAAAGCTTCGGTAGGACTGATGTTCGGAGTGGCTTTGTTACTGGTGATTCTGATGATACTTTCGAGGCAGTTAAAAAAACAATCCATTTTGATAGAACGTAAATTTTTTCAGAATCTTCGTTCACGTGATATACGCGCTGAGTATTTGGGAGAAAAAAAACCGGCTTATGCCGGACGTTTGCTTTCAAGAGACCTGCATCTGACTGATTTTGAAATACCGGGAGAGTCGGCTTGGGCCGGAAAAACCTTGCTTGAACTGAATCTGGGTAAGAAGTATGGAGTGCATGTAGTCTCCATTCTTCGGGGAAAACGTAGGATTAACATTCCGGGTGGTTCTATCCGTCTGTTTCCGATGGACAAAATACAAGTGATCGGTACTGATGACCAGTTGAATACCTTCGCCGAAGAGATGTCGCATGTTGCTGTGATCGATTCGGGAGTGTTTGAGAAGAGTGAAATGACTTTGAAGCAATTGTTGATCGATACAGACTCTGCTTTTCTGGGCAAAACGCTGCGTGAATCGGGCATTCGTGATAAATACCATTGCCTGATTGCCGGCGTGGAGCGGGGAGGAGAAGCTTTGATGACGCCTGACGTGAATGTTCCTTTTGAAGAAGGAGATGTAGTGTGGGTGGTAGGTGAGAATGAAGATGTGTACCGGTTAATAGGACAAAATTGTGATAGAAAACGTTAACAAGATACTGGCATATCATAAAAAAATGCGATATTTGCGGAATGATTCAGATAGAGACTATACTTGATATACTGGTTAAAGGATTCGTTATCGGCATTGTGGTTTCTGCGCCGCTGGGGCCTGTAGGTGTCCTTTGTATTCAGCGTACTTTGAACAAAGGGCGTTGGTATGGATTTGTCACCGGACTGGGGGCTTCGTTGAGTGATATTGCTTATGCTCTTTTGACGGGATATGGCATGAGCTTCGTTTTCGATTATATCAATAAAAATATTTTTTATCTGCAACTCCTCGGAAGTATCATGCTATTGGCTTTTGGTATTTATACATTCCGCAGCAATCCTGTGCAATCCATTCGGCCTGTATCGGCCAATAAAGGTTCTTATTTCCACAACTTCATTACCGCCTTTGCAGTTACACTTTCCAATCCGCTTATTATTTTTCTTTTTATCGGTCTGTTTGCCCGTTTTGCTTTTGTACAACCCGGAGTATTGGTCTTTGAAGAGATTACGGGCTATCTGGCCATTGCCCTCGGAGCGCTGGCGTGGTGGTTTGGAATAACTTTCTTTGTTAATAAAGTGCGGACGCGATTCAATTTGCGGGGTATCTGGATTTTGAACCGGGTGATTGGCAGTATCGTGATGGCAGTATCCGTGTTCGGACTCATATTCACTTTGCTGGGAGAATCTATTTATTGATAGGAGAAAAGACAGAAGATGAAAATAGCGCAACAACTCAAGGAGAAGAACATTGCCGAATACCTTATTTATATGTGGCAGATAGAGGATTTGATCCGTGCCAATGATTGTGATGTCGACCGGATTGAGGAGAATATCGTTTCCCGTTATCAAGTGAGCGATGAAGAGCGTCGTGAACTGACAGAATGGTATGCCAATCTGGCTTCGATGATGCGGGAAGAGGGAGTTCGTGAGAAAGGACATCTCCAGATTAACCGGAACGTAATCATTAACCTGACCGAATTGCACGCTGCCCTGTTGGCATCACCTAAATTTCCTTTCTATAGTTCGGCTTATTTCAAAGCATTACCCTTTATTGTAGAATTACGAAATAAAAACGGTCAGAAGGAAGAACCGGAGCTGGAAACCTGTTTCGAAGCTTTGTATGGCATGATGCTGTTGCGCTTGCAAAAGAAGCCGGTCAGTCCGGAGACTACGAAGGCAATGGAAGCTATCAGTAGCTTTTTGTCTATGTTGGCCAACTATTATGATAAGGATAGAAAAGGAGAGTTAAAACTGGAATAAAACGAATCAGACTCACCATAGAGTAGTACAGGGCTCCATAGAGATGGTTTTCTCTTAATATCCTATAAACAAGAGATTAAAACTCTGTGAGACTCCGTGTTACTCTGTGGTGAATCCAACTAAAAAAATACCGAAATGAATATATTGGTCACCGGAGCCAACGGGCAACTTGGCAATGAAATGCAGGTACTTGCCAGAGAAAACCTGCAGCATACGTATTTTTTTACGGATGTACAGGAGTTGGACATTTGTGATGAACAGGCTGTTTATGCCTATGTGAGTGAACATAAGATTGACATCATCGTGAACTGCGCTGCTTATACAGCGGTAGACAAGGCTGAGGATAATGTCGAACTTTGCGACAAACTGAATAATATAGCACCGGGATATCTGGCACGGGCGGCTCAGGCTAATGGCGCTGCAATGATTCAAGTTTCTACCGATTATGTGTTTGACGGTACAGCGCATATCCCTTATACGGAAGAGGAACCTACTTGTCCGGCTTCGGTTTATGGCTCTACCAAGCTGGCGGGCGAACAGAACGTGATGGATCATTGCGAGAAAGCTATGGTAATTCGTACGGCATGGTTGTACTCCATCTATGGCAATAATTTTGTAAAGACAATGATTCGTCTCGGGCAGGAGCGTGATTCTTTGGGAGTCATTTTCGATCAGATCGGTACACCGACTTATGCTAATGATTTGGCCCAGGCTATTTTTGCAGCGATCAATAAAAGCGTTGTCCGCGGCATTTACCATTTCAGTGACGAAGGTGTTTGTTCCTGGTATGACTTTACCGTAGCCATCCATCGCCTGGCGGGCATTGCTTCGTGTAAGGTAAAACCGTTGCATACCGCCGATTATCCGGCAAAGGCACCCCGTCCGCACTATTCCGTACTCGATAAAACAAAGATAAAAGATACATTTGGCATTGAGATCCCGCATTGGGAGGAGAGCCTGAAACGTTGCATTAATCAATTAAGAATGGAGACACTTTGATTCTTCATCCTCAATTCTCGAAATATGGCAGATAATACAGAAATACTAAGACGGCGCACTTTCGCCATTATTGCACACCCGGATGCCGGTAAAACTTCGTTGACTGAGAAGTTACTGTTGTTCGGCGGACAGATTCAGGTGGCAGGAGCAGTAAAAAGTAACAAGATCAAAAAGACGGCAACTTCCGACTGGATGGAGATCGAGAAACAACGTGGTATCTCGGTGACAACTTCGGTGATGGAGTTTGACTATCGGGACTATAAGATTAATATTCTGGATACTCCGGGGCACCAGGACTTTGCCGAAGATACCTATCGTACCTTGACGGCGGTAGACAGTGTCATCATCGTGGTAGATGGAGCGAAGGGTGTGGAAACCCAGACCCGCAAGCTAATGGAAGTCTGCCGGATGCGGAATACCCCGGTAATCATCTTTGTGAACAAAATGGACCGTGAAGGTAAAGATCCGTTTGACTTGCTGGATGAATTGGAAGAAGAACTGATGATTCAGGTACGTCCTCTGTCTTGGCCTATCGAACAAGGCCCCCGTTTCAAGGGAGTTTATAATATCTACGAACAGAAACTGGACCTCTATCAACCTTCCAAACAAGTGGTGACGGAGAAAGTGGAAATAGATATTCATTCTGACGAGTTGGATCGGCAGATCGGCGATACGCTGGCAGATAAGTTACGCGGTGATTTGGAATTGATAGAAGGTGTATATCCCGAATTTGATGTAGAAACATATCTGCAGGGAGAGTGTGCACCGGTCTTTTTCGGTTCGGCTTTAAATAATTTTGGTGTGCAGGAACTGCTCAACTGTTTTGTTGAGATTGCCCCCGCCCCCCGTCCCGTACATGCAGAAGAACGTGAGGTGATCCCCGAGGAGCCTAAATTTACCGGTTTTATTTTCAAGATTACGGCTAACATCGATCCCAATCACCGTTCGTGCGTGGCCTTCTGCAAAATCTGTTCAGGTAAGTTTGTACGAAACGCCCCTTATCTGCATGTACGTCATGGTAAGACTATGCGTTTCTCCTCACCCACCCAGTTTATGGCACAACGTAAGACGACTATTGACGAGGCTTGGGCCGGAGATATTATCGGTTTGCCGGATAACGGAACATTTAAGATTGGCGATACGCTTACCGAAGGAGAACAACTTCATTTCCGTGGTTTGCCGAGCTTCTCACCGGAGATGTTCAAGTACATAGAGAATGCCGATCCGATGAAGCAGAAACAGCTTGCCAAGGGCATCGACCAGTTGATGGACGAAGGTGTGGCCCAGTTGTTTGTCAATCAGTTCAACGGTCGCAAGATTATCGGTACGGTAGGTCAGTTGCAGTTTGAGGTTATTCAATATCGTTTGCTGAACGAATACAATGCTTCTTGCCGTTGGGAGCCGTTGAGTTTGTACAAAGCATGCTGGATTGAAAGCGATGACCTGGAAGAGTTGGAAGCATTCAAGAAACGTAAATATCAGTATATGGCCAAGGATCGTGAAGGACGCGATGTTTTCCTGGCCGATTCGAACTATGTGCTTCAGATGGCACAGATGGATTTCAAAAATATCCGGTTCCACTTTACAAGCGAATTCTGATTCGCTTCATAAAAAAGACCGGATCAAGACGGTGGACGAATTGCAGTGCAGTGCTATTTGTCCACCGTTTGTCGTATATGGCATTGGGTCGGCGAGCTTTCCCCCGATACATTCCACCCTAACCCTTTTATCCTTTAAACCAACGTTGTCCGACACCCCCATGTCGGGCATGCTGACACCCCCATGTCGGATGTGTCGACACCCCCATGTCGGATATCCTTTCTTTAAGGCTTAGTTCCGGTTGGTAGGTAAGAGAGGGCATCGATCTTTCTGTCCATACAAAAACACCTTCTTAATGAAAATTTCGGCTTGGCAGTCGTTGCGAGAGGCTGGATGTACTGACCGGACTTTTATCCTTAAGAGTAACAGCCCGGTACGTTTGTTTACAGACCTGAAGCGTGGTGCTTTCATTCTGTCCGGTTGTCGGGTGAAACGATGATTCTCGCATCTTCTGTGAGTCCGGACGCAGGTTTCTTTCTGTACCTTATGGTATAATTTTCCCTAAAGAAACAGGGATGTTGCCTTAAATATTTTACCTTTGTAATCTAAACAAAAAACTCGAGGTCATGAAGTATAAACTGTTAGTCCTTGATGTAGACGGGACATTGCTCAATGATGAGAAGGAGATTACTCCTCGTACCCTTGCCACTTTGTTAAAAGTACAGCAGATGGGAGTACATATTGTTTTGGCCTCCGGTCGGCCCACTTATGGGATTTTGCCTTTGGCAAAGAAACTGGAGCTGGGTAACTATGGCGGATACATCCTGTCCTATAACGGCGCACAGGTCATTAATGCCAAAAATGGGGAAGTATTGCTCGAACGGCGTATTAACCCCGAAATGTTGCCTTATCTGGAGAAGAAAGCCCGTAAAAACGGATTTGCAATCTTTACTTACACCGAAGACCGAATGATTGCTGATCAGGCAGATAATGAACACATTCTTCAGGAAGCATTCCTCAATCGGATGGAGTTGATTGAAGAACCCGAATTTTCGGTTGCCGTTGATTTTGCTCCTTCCAAATGTATGTTGGTCAGTGATGACGAAGAGGCGCTTATCGGATTGGAAGAACATTGGAAAAAACGTTTGAACGGAGCGCTTGATGTATTCCGGTCGGAACCCTATTTCCTGGAAGTCCTGCCATGTGGCATTGACAAATCAACTTCGTTGGGAGCCTTGCTTTCCCATTTGGATATCACTCCGGAAGAAATCATTGTTATCGGTGATGGCGTTTGCGATGTTTCCATGATCCAGTTTGCCGGATTGGGTATTGCCATGGGCAATGCTCAGGATTCGGTAAAGGTATGTGCCGATGTGGTGACGGCTTCGAATGAAGAAGACGGAGTTGCTCTTGCCGTAGAAAAAGCGATTCTTTCTGAGATTCGTCCGGCAGAGATTCCTCTCGACCAATTGAACGAGCGTGCACGTCATGCCTTGATGGGAAATCTGGGCATTCAATATACCTATGCTTCCGAAGACCGGGTAGAGGCTACTATGCCGGTAGACGAGCGGACCCGTCAGCCTTTCGGCATTCTGCACGGAGGTGCCACGTTGGCACTGGCCGAGACTGTTGCCGGACTGGGTTCGATGATTCTCTGCCAGCCCGACGAGATTGTGGTTGGTATGCAGGTCAGCGGTAACCACATGTCATCTGCCCACGAGGGAGATACCGTACGTGCCGTCGGTACCATTATCCACAAAGGACGTTCATCACATGTCTGGAATGTAGACGTATTTACGTCGACGGACAAGTTGGTGTCTTCCATACGGGTAGTGAATAGTATATTAAAGAAGAGATGACGTTAGAAGAAACAAATAATTGTGAGATTATAGATGAATTGATCCGTCAGGGAAGGAGCTTCGCAATGTATCGTAATCCGGGCGAAGAGGAACCTCACTTTCTGATGCAGACTTGCGGAGAAGTACACCTTATCCGGAAAATGGAAGATTTGAATGGTCGGACAGGCTTTGTCATCGCCCCTTTCCGGGTCACTCCGCAATGTCCTATCATATTGATCCGGCCGGATTGTCACGAGATTCCTTCCTGCGCCGGAAACTTGCATACCCCTGCACAGGGGGACGATGCGGCATCGTACGGGCAACAGCTCCGAAGCGACCGGTCACTCGGAGCGAAGAAAGCCTATGAGGCTTGTTTCGATGTCTTTATCAGGGCTTTGAGGGAACGTACTTTTGATAAGTTGGTACTATCCCGCAGAATGACGGTGAGGAGAGAGCCGGGATTCTCTCCCGCAGCGGCTTTCTACCGGGCTTGCAGGCGTTACATCTATTCGTATGTCTATCTTTGCTATACTCCGCAAACCGGGGTGTGGATGGGCAGTACTCCGGAAATCATTTTATCGGGTGAGAAAGGAGAATGGAATACGGTAGCGTTGGCAGGAACCCAGTCTTTACAGAATGGTGAGCTTCCGCAACAATGGGATGAAAAGAACCGGGAGGAGCAGGAGTATGTGGCGGCATATATTCGTAAACAACTCCGCTCGTTGGGGATTTCTCCGACGGAGAAAGGACCTTATCCGGCTTTTGCCGGGGCATTGTCTCACCTGAAAACGGATTTCCACTTCTCGCTGAACGACAGTCAGAGGTTGGGAGATTTATTGAAGCTGTTGCATCCCACTCCCGCCGTATGCGGATTGCCAAAAGAAGAAGCTTACCGGTTTATCCTTGACAATGAAGGCTATGACCGCAGCTATTATTCCGGATTTATAGGCTGGTTGAGGCCGGAAGGGAGAACGGACCTGTATGTCAACTTACGCTGTATGAATGTGAAAGAAGATTCGTTGACATTGTATGCCGGAGGCGGCCTGCTGGCCTCTTCCGAATTGGATGATGAGTTTCAGGAGACGGAAAAGAAGATGCAGACCATGCAGAACTTGAACTCCTAAATAAAATAATATATAAAGCGATGTATTCAGATAAGAAAAACATATTGCAGTTGGTAGCGTTGCTCCGTGCACATGGGGTGACGAAAGTCGTTTTATGTCCCGGAAGCCGGAATGCACCGATTGTACATACACTTGCCGGACATCCCGACTTCACTTGTTACTCGGTAACAGACGAGCGGAGTGCCGGCTTTTTTGCTATCGGGCTTGCTTTACAGGGCGGAACTCCTGCCGCTGTTTGTTGCACATCGGGCACGGCTTTGTTGAATTTGCATCCTGCCATAGCAGAGGCCTACTACCAGAAAGTATCTTTAGTAGTTATTTCCGCCGATCGTCCTGCCGCCTGGATCAACCAGATGGACGGACAGACTTTACCTCAGCCGGGTGTTTTCCGGTCATTGGTGAAGAAGTCTGTCGATCTGCCCGAAATACATACGGACGAGGATGAATGGTACTGCAACCGCTTGCTGAACGAAGCATTGCTTGAACTGAATCATCATGGTAAAGGCCCTGTGCACATCAACGTGCCGGTTTCCGAACCCCTGTTCCAATTTACGGCAGAGTCACTTCCCGAAGTACGTGTCATCACACGTTATCAAGGACTGAATGTTTATGATCGCGACTATGACGGCTTGATCGACCGCCTCAATAAATACAACCGCCGTATGATGATCGTCGGCCAGATGAACCTGATTTATCTGTTCGAAAAGAAATATTCAAAGATGCTCTACAAGCAGTTTGCCTGGTTCACGGAGCATTTAGGCAATCAGACCGTTCCGGGCATCCCGATCCGGAACTTCGATGCAGCCCTCTATGCCATGTCACCCGAGATGCAAGAGAAGATGATTCCCGAATTGGTGATCACTTACGGGGGGCATATCGTCTCTAAACGAATGAAAAAGTATCTTCGCCAGCATCCGCCCAAAGAGCATTGGCATGTGTCGCCGGATGGTGAAGTGATCGATCTGTTCCAAGGGGCATTGACTACGATTATCGAGATGGACCCATTTGAATTTATGGAGAAGATAGCTTTTCTGCTGGATAACCGTACACCGGAATATCCCCGGCAATGGGAGAACTTCTGCAAGGAGCTTCCCCGACCGGAGTTGCCTTATTCCGAAATGTCTGCTATCGGATCACTCATTCAGGCGTTGCCTGCTTCGTGTGCTTTGCATCTGGCCAATAGTTCCGCCGTGCGTTATGCCCAGCTTTATTCGCTTCCCGATACGGTAGAGGTTTGTTGCAACCGGGGTACGAGCGGCATTGAAGGTTCCCTTTCCACAGCGATCGGTTATGCTGCTGCTTCGAAGAAGTTGAACTTTGTGGTCATTGGTGATCTGAGCTTTTTCTATGATATGAATGCCCTGTGGAACAATCATTTTGGAAGTAACCTCCGTATTCTGCTTTTGAATAATGGGGGAGGGGAGATTTTTCATACTTTGCCGGGACTTGAAATGTCCGGTACTTCCCATCGCTTTGTGACTGCCGTGCATAAGACGTCTGCCAAGGGATGGGCCGAAGAACGGGGATTCCTCTATCAGGAAGTGCAGGATGAAAAACAGTTGGACGAAGCCATGAAAACTTTCACTCAACCCGAGTTACTGACTCAACCTGTCATTATGGAGGTTTTCACCAATAAAAATAAAGATGCACGGATATTGAAAGACTACTATCACCAACTAAAAAACTAATATGATGACTAAGCACAAGATGAACCTATTTTGTGGGATGCTACTTTTGTCAGCTTCCCTGTTTGTGGAGAAAGCTCAAGCCATGTTTCCCGAGAGATACGTATCGGAGGAATCGGTAGCCAGGGCAGATACAATCAATTTTCGTTTGGCTTCTGTCGGAGAAGCAAAACGCCTGATAGCGGCCAAAGATTCTTATACGGCTAATTGGAGTCCGTTTGACATCGCTGCCCGACTTGAAAATCCTGAAGGCAAAAGAGAAGACCTCGTCAGCCTGGCCGTTCGTGAAGTGCGTGAATGGACAGCGGAAGAAGCGCAGCAGATCGAGCAGATCAGGAAGAACCTGAATGATACGATTCGTAAATACGGCTATCGGATTCCATTTCCGAAAGAGATTGTGCTGGTAAAGACAACAATGAAAGACGAAGGAGGAGCGGGAGGATACACACGCAGTAACTGGATCGCATTGACGGACGCTACTTTTCAGAGGGGGACCGAAGCTTCTCACACACGCCTGCTGGTGCATGAAACTTTCCACATCCTGACACGTCTCAATCCCGGATTCAAAAAGAAACTGTACAGAGCTATCGACTTCAACATCCTGCCCCAAGAGATTGAGTTCCCCGAAGATATACGGAAAAGCCGTATCTCCAATCCCGATGTCAGTCGTTGCGATAGTTATGCGACTTTTACCATTGACGGTAAGCCACAGAACTGCACTATGATTATCTATACCAACAGACCCTATACCACGGGTAAGTTCTATCAGTATATCAATGTGGGGCTGATTCCGTTGGACGAGTCGTTCAAGCCTCTCCGGGAGAGTGGGAAGACAGTTATTTATCCATTACAGAAAGCGACCGACTTCTTTGATAAAGTAGGGCGGAACACCGGATATGTCATAGATCCGGAAGAGGTGCTGGCGGATAATTTTGCAATTGCTTTATTGAACACGCCCAATGTACATACACCCGAACTGCAAAAGAAAGTACAGGAATTACTGAAATAATAATCATCAAAATAAATAGAAATGGAAACTAAAAGAGAATGGACTCCTATTAAAGAATACGAAGATATTCTGTTTGATTACTATAACGGCATTGCCCGTATTACGATCAATCGCGAACGTTACCGGAATGCTTTCACCCCTACTACAACAGGCGAAATGAGCGATGCGCTGCGCATCTGTCGTGAAGAGCCCGATATCAATGTTGTGGTATTGACCGGTGCAGGCGATAAGGCCTTCTGTTCGGGAGGCGACCAGAACGTAAAGGGCCGTGGCGGATACATCGGTAAAGACGGAGTGCCCCGCCTGAGTGTATTGGATGTGCAAAAACAAATCCGTTCGATTCCGAAACCGGTTATTGCTGCCGTTAACGGATTTGCCATCGGAGGCGGACACGTATTGCATGTCGTATGCGATCTCTCTATTGCTTCCGAAAATGCCATCTTCGGACAGACAGGTCCTCGTGTAGGTAGTTTCGATGCCGGCTTCGGATCATCTTATCTTGCCCGCGTTGTGGGACAGAAGAAGGCCCGTGAGATCTGGTTCCTTTGTCGCAAGTATAATGCGCAGGAGGCTCTGGATATGGGGCTGGTCAATAAAGTGGTACCGCTGGATAAACTGGAAGACGAGTATGTTCAGTGGGCGGAGGAGATGATGCAGCTTAGTCCGTTGGCACTCCGCATGATTAAAGCCGGTCTGAATGCCGAACTCGACGGTCAAGCCGGTATTCAGGAACTGGCAGGTGATGCCACTCTGCTTTATTACCTTACCGATGAAGCACAGGAAGGCAAGAATGCTTTTCTGGAGAAGCGTAAACCGGACTTTAAACAATATCCTAAATTTCCATAAGCAGACAGAGGCCTTCTTGATGGGAGGCCTTTTCTTTATATCATTTTTATGTATACAATCAACATTATTCCACGCGTTCTTCATTTCAAGCAACCTGCGGGAACTTCGCGTGGTTCTTATACTACCCGGAATGTCTGGTATATCCATCTTTCTTCCATAGAGTGTCCGGGACGTGTCGGAGTAGGAGAGTGTGCTCCGTTACCCAAACTGAGTTGTGATGACTTGCCGGATTATGAACAGGTGCTTCGGAGTGCCTGTCAGCGACTGGAACAAACGGGAGAACTGGATATAGAATCTTTACGTGGGTATCCTTCTATTCTGTTCGGACTCGAGACAGCACTGCACCATTACGAAACACAGAGCTGGGCATTATGGGATACTCCTTTTTCGCGCGGAGAAGCCGGTATACCTATTAACGGACTTATCTGGATGGGGAGTTTTGACAGAATGCTGCAACAGATCGAAGTCAAGATGCAGGCGGGATATCGCTGTATCAAACTAAAAATCGGTGCGATAAACTTTGAAGAAGAATTAGCCCTGTTGAGACATATCCGTGCTCACTATTCCGCCAGAGAAATAGAGTTGAGAGTGGATGCCAATGGAGCTTTCTCACCTGCCGATGCTATGGATAAACTGAATCGGTTGGCCGAATTGGACCTACATTCCATAGAGCAGCCTATCCGGGCCGGGCAGTGGGAGGAAATGGCCCGTCTGGCGGCTGAGTCCCCGCTTCCTATTGCTTTGGACGAAGAACTGATAGGTTGCAATGCCATTGAAAGAAAACGGGAATTGCTGGCGGCTATCCACCCCCGGTATATCATACTGAAACCATCTCTGCATGGCGGGATCAGTGGTGGCAACGAATGGATTGCAGAAGCGGAAAAGCAACATATCGGTTGGTGGATCACATCTGCGCTGGAGTCGAATATCGGTCTGAATGCCATAGCCCAATGGTGTGCGACTTTCCGGAATCCGTTGCCACAAGGATTAGGTACCGGGCTACTGTTTACGGACAATGTCGAGATGCCCCTCGAGATTCGAAAAGATTGTTTATGGTTTTGCAAATAAGAGGAGTCGGCACATGATATTTAATAGAGAAGAACAACACCTAATGTTGGAAGGCAGTGTGCTTTCCAAGGAGGACGTGAAAAGGCTGGTGGCTTGTTACACGGAGGAGGCATCGGGATTTTTGTACGAACTTTACCGGTTTCTGGAAGAGTGGTTCAGTGATTCTCCTTATCTGACAGTGAAAACTTCCGGTTCTACCGGGACTCCCAAACTGCTGAAGGTCCGTAAGGAGCAGATGATGCAAAGTGCCCGGCTGACTTGTGAGTTTTTGGGACTTCGACAAGGAGATAGCGTATTGTTGTGTATGCCTTTGCAATATATTGCCGGGAAGATGGTGGTGGTCCGGGCATTGGTGGCAGGGTTGAATCTGGTTATCCGGACTCCTTCCGGGCATCCGATGGCGGACGTGGACATACCGCTTCGCTTTGCCGCTATGGTGCCGTTGCAGGTTTACAACACACTGCAGGTATCGGCAGAAAAAGAGAGGCTCTGCCGGACCGATATTCTTATTATAGGCGGAGGGGCAATAGATGCAGGGTTGGAAGCTGAAATACGGCAATTACCGGTTAAGGTTTATTCTACGTATGGCATGACAGAAACCCTTTCACATATTGCTTTAAGACAGTTGAACGGATCGGATGCGAGTATGTTGTACCGGCCTTTTCCTTCGGTGCGGCTTTCTCTTTCGTCCGAACATACATTGGTGATCGATGCTCCATTGGTTTGTGATACCACTTTGGTGACAAATGATGTTGCGGAGATCTATTCCGATGGCAGCTTCTCTATTTTGGGCAGGAAGGATAATACCATCAATACCGGAGGTATCAAAGTACAGGCAGAGCAGATAGAAGAGATACTTCGTCCCTGGATGAGAGTTCCTTTTGCAATCACTTCTGTACCCGATGCCAGATTAGGAGAGGCGGTTGTGCTTTTGGTAGAGAAGGGGGCAGATGCAGAGTTACCGGAAACAAAGATGAAGGAGCTTCTGTCCAAATATCAGTTACCCAAGATGATTTTGTCAGTCGGGGCTATACCCTTGACGGAAACGGGAAAGATCAATCGTGCCGCTTGCCGGCAACTTGCCCTCACTTATCGGACAGATCGCTAAGTGTTTTTTCTTCTTTAGTTGTATCATATACGAAATAGCTTTAAATTTAATAACCAACACATATAAACTAATGAATAAGATTTGCTTTTTTATCGGAGTTTTTATTACCCTGCTTTTGGCGGGTTGCAGTTCTAATCCGATTACCCATGTTCGTGTGGCGACCTTTAATATCCGCTATGATAATCTGGGCGACAGTTTGAATTCCTGGAAGTATCGTAAAGAGAAGGTCTGTGAATTTATCCGTGAGAAACATCCCGATGTGCTGGGAATGCAGGAAGTACTGAATCATCAGTTGAAAGACCTGTTGTCCGGCCTGCCCGATTATGCCTATGTAGGTGTGGGACGCGAGGATGGAAAGACTCAGGGGGAATATGCTCCTGTATTCTATCGGAAAGATAAATATGATTTGTTAGACAGTAATACATTCTGGCTTTCCGAACATCCGGATAGTATCGGCAAACTTGGTTGGGATGCCGCGTGTACCCGCGTGGCTACTTGGGCTAAATTAAAGGATAAAACTACCGGAAAAGAGTTTCTGATGTTAAACACCCATTTTGACCACGTTGGTACGGAAGCTCGTCGTAACAGTGCCCTGCTTATTATTGATAAGATAAAAGAAATAGCCGGTATACATCCTGCTATGATGACCGGAGACTTTAATGTTTCTGAAGAGTGGGAAGCTTACAAAACGATCACATCCAATGAGTTTGTCTTGAAAGATGCATGGAAGATAGCCGGGAAACAGTCCGGTGAGAACTACACTTTCCATGATTTCGGAAGAGTACCTGTGGCCGAACGGGAAAAGATCGATTTTATTTTCGTAACTCCGCAAATCAAGGTGGCAGATGCAGAGATTATTTCTTCTGCGATTACAGATTCCACCTATTTGTCCGATCATAATGCACATCTGGCTGATTTGGAATTCTAAACCGTATAAACGAATTGTAACCATGAAACAGATTTTGCATATATTACTCATCACCTTGATGCTGATGGGCTTTTATAGTTGTGTTCCGAAGACGGAATTAGCCTCTCCGGACGGACATATCAAAGTGGCTTTTACTGCGGATACCGATGGAAAGATGATGTATCGGGTGACTGTCAACGATACCCTTTTATTGGATAACTCTCCGCTCGGTTTCGAAGCGAAAGAGGGAATCGATCTTAATCGGGGATTTCGTGTGGTGAACACTGTCTTTACCGATAAAGACGAGATCTGGACGCAGCCTTGGGGAGAGAATAAAACGAACCGGAATCATTATAATGAAATGGCGGTTCTTCTGAAAAATGCCGCTAATGTGGAATTGACTCTTCGTTTTCGTGCATTTGATGATGGTGTAGCCTTTCGTTACGAGTATGAGGTGCCCGGTGTCGACTCTTTGTTGATCACCGATGAACTGACTGCTTTCCGCTTTCATGAAGACGGGACCTCTTGGTCTATTCCTGCCAGTTTCGAGACTTATGAATTGCTGTACTCGAAACAGAAGATCAGTGAAGTGGAGAATGCCAATACTCCTTTCACTTTCAAAACATCCGGAGGGGTGTATGGCAGCATTCATGAAGCTGCTCTTTATGATTTTCCGGAAATGACTTTGAAGAAGGATGGTGAAAATACTCTGAAATCCGAACTTGCCTCATGGCCCGATGGAATTAAAGCTCGTAAAGAGAATCGTTTTACCACTGCATGGCGTACCATTCAGATTGCTCCGCAAGCTGTCGGACTGATTAATTCGTCGTTGATCCTTAACCTGAATGAACCTTGTAAACTGGATACCACCGACTGGATCAAGCCGATGAAATATGTCGGTGTCTGGTGGGGGATGCATCTGGGAGTGGAAACCTGGAAGATGGACGATCGGCATGGCGCTACAACCGCCAATGCCAAGAAATACATTGATTTTGCTCATGCCAATAACATCGAAGGTGTGTTGTTTGAGGGGTGGAATGAAGGATGGGAAAGTTGGGGAGGTATGCAGAGTTTTGACTTTACTAAACCTTATGCCGACTTTGATATGGATGAAATAACTCGTTATGCACGTGAAAAGAATGTTCAGATCATCGGACATCATGAAACCGGTGGAAACATTCCCAACTACGAGCGCCAGATGGAGAAGGCAATCAAGTGGTATACCGATAAGGGCATTCATATTCTGAAAACAGGTTATGCCGGTGCTTTTCCTGACGGACATTCACATCATGGACAATATGGAGTGAACCATTATCAAAAAGTGGTTGAGACGGCTGCCCGTTATCGTATGACTCTTGATGCGCACGAACCTATCAAAGATACCGGTATACGACGTACCTGGCCCAATATGATGACACGTGAAGGCGCCCGCGGTATGGAGTGGAATGCCTGGAGCGAGGGTAATCCTCCTTCACATCATGAAATGTTGCCGTTTACCCGCTTATTGGGTGGTCCGATGGACTATACTCCGGGTACTTTTGATATTTTGTTTACACAGACGAAAGATTCTCCTAAACGTCAGAAGTGGAATGATCAGGATAAGGGCAATAGTCGCGTCAATACAACATTGGCCAAGCAGTTGGCTAATTGGGTGATTTTATATTCTCCGTTACAAATGGCATCTGATATGATCGAGCACTATGAAGGGCATCCTGCCTTCCGGTTCTTCCGTGATTTCGATCCTGATTGTGACGAATCGAGGGCATTGGCCGGTGAGCCGGGAGAGTTTGTAGCAGTGGTACGGAAGGCTAAACAGAATTATTTCCTGGGTGCCTCTACGAACGAAGAACCGCGGGTCTTGCCTGTCAGTCTTGATTTTTTAGAGAAGGGGAAGACTTATAAAGCAATCATCTATGCTGATGGTGAGAAAGCTGATTGGAAAACCAATCCGACAGAGTATCAGATTACGGAACAGGAGGTGACTGCAGACGATACGTTGAATATCCGTATGGCAGCCGGTGGCGGACAAGCTATTTCATTTATGCCCTTGCAGAAATAAAAACAACATGATCAGTGGGAGATAATCCTTTAGTTCGGACCGTAATATTTTCAGGGCTTGCCCTATACGATAATTGATTGTTTGCGGAGAGACGTTCAGTTTCTCCGCAATTTCTTTATGAGTCATTTGAAGACTTCGATTCATTTCGTATGCCTGGCGAAATTCGGCCGGTAGTTTTCTTAAAGCCTCTTCGTACAATCTGAATAGTTCGTTTTCCAGGTAAAAGTCAGGTGAAGAGAACTCCGTTTCATATTTTTCCGCAATTTCCTGATGCACCTTGCGTTTTATTTCAAAATGAGAGATTTTATTAAGCGCTTTGTTCTTGACGATAGTAAAGAGAAGAGTCTTTAAAGTAAGTTCCGGTATAAGGGTTTTTCTGTTTTCCCATAGCCACATCATAGTATCCTGCACGATTTCTTCCGATTCGCTCAGAGTGACATATTGAGAGCAAAAGGCGCATAATCCACGAAAATAGTAACGGTAGATATGATCAAACACCTCTTCATCCCCTTCTCGCAGGGCTGATATAACGGCATTATTATCATTTATGTTTAGGTTAGTCAGAGTCTGTGCCATTCTTCTCTCCATTGTTATTAGCGAACAAACGTAGCTAAATTTTTGCTACCTACAAAATGATTTTCTGAAGAAAAAAAAGTTTGTGTTTTATTTAGTAACTTTGTTTTCTGAACTGTATTATACGTAACAGTGTATGATATAGGTATTAAAGATTTGGTTAAAACAATGGATGAAACAAAACTACTGAACTATCTGAAAGGAGAATCAGATGCCGAAGAGTGTCTGGAAGTGGAGGCATGGTATCATGCTTCTGCAGAACACAAAAAACAACTGGACCAACTTTATTATATGCTTTTTGTCGGTGAACGTAAGGTGGCAATGGATGGTGTGGACACCGAAAATTCACTAAGCGTTTTGAAGGACCGGATAAAGCACAAAGAGTCAGAGAAAAAATCAGTGCATAGAATACATGTATCAAAATGGAAACGTTACGCGATGCCTTTGGCAGCTTTCCTGTGCGGTCTGTTGGTGTCTGTCGGTGCCCTATACTGGATTTCCTCCGGAAAGTCGGCAGGATATATTTTTGCTACCGAATCAGGGCAGCGGGCACAGGCAGTTTTACCGGATGGAACGAAAGTATGGTTGAATGCTTCAACACAGATCGTCTATAAGCCTTCTTTCTGGAAGCGGGAAAGACAGGTCGACTTGAGTGGTGAGGCTTATTTTGAGGTATCACGTAATAAGACAAAACCCTTTGTTGTTAATAGTAATGATGTCAGGACTTGCGTGCTCGGTACAAAATTCAATGTCCGGGCACGTCCGTCCGAAGAAAAGGTGGTGACCACTTTATTGAAGGGATCAGTAAAAGTCCAATTGCCGGGGCAGTCTGAAGAGGAAGGTATTTTGTTGAAGCCGGGACAGATGCTGAGTGTGGATACCCGTACGATGCAACCCATGCTTACAGAAGCCAACCGTCCGGGAGATGTATTGCTATGGATTAACGGAAAACTGAAATTCGAACAGGCCACACTTCAGGAAATAGTGCAGTGTCTTGAAAAACATTTTGATGTTCATTTCATTATTTCGGATGCACAATTGCAAAAAGACCGTTTTACCTGTACTTTTAGTACGGACGATGATATAAGACAAATTCTTTCTATACTCGCTCTTACCAAACGTTTCGATTATAAATGTGAGGATAACAATATAATATTGACTCCTAAGACGAATAGATAACAAAAATATTTTATAACCTAAATCACGAAGAGGGGGCTGTTTCTGTAAAGAAATAGTTCCCTTTTTTTATCTTCTGATCTGTATTCTTATTCTTTTTTTATTCTTTTTTCGAAAAAATCCGCTTCTTGATTTAGTATGTTTATAAGTTGAAATGTACTATTAACAGAAAAGAGATATAGTTAACCTAAAAATCTGTAGTGATGAATAATGACCCTTAATTTAAAACCAACCTTAACATGTATTAGCGATCCTTTATGCTAAACCTTTCAATTTTACCTAAAAACATTTTCTAATTAAAAAAAGAACAAGATGAAGAAATCAGTGAAACACAAGTTTCAGTACTTGCTATTTTTTCTATTGTCGATGCCTGCTTTTATCTTTGCTTCAGCGCAAGATATACGGGTGAATATCGACTTTACCAAAGCCTCTTTGGGCAGTGTCCTGAATGAAATAGGACGTCAAACCTCATTATCTATTGTGTATAACACCGGGGATGTTAACCCCACTCAACCTGTTTCTATCAAGGCTTCTAACGAAAATATCACGACGGTCATGAACCGTCTGCTTCGTGGGACGGGACTTTCCTATTCTATTATGAACAAACATCTTATTCTTTCGACCACTGATAAGAACCATTCGATTCAACAGGAGAAAGTTACGGTTACAGGAAATATTTCGGATGCCAAAGGCGAACCACTGATCGGAGTGAGTATTCTGGTGAAAGGAACATCGAACGGGACCATTACCGATATGAACGGGCACTTCTCCTTGCCGGTTGCGAAAGGAGATGTTATTGAGATCTCCTATATCGGTTATGCTCCGCAGGCCATTACGGTGACAGACTCCAAGCCTTTGAAGATTGTTATGAAAGAAGACGCAGAAGTGCTTGACGAAGTGGTAGTGACTGCCTTAGGTATCAAGCGGGCGCAAAAGGCGTTGAGTTACAACGTACAGCAAGTAGGTGGCGATGCTATCAATACAGTGAAGGATGCTAATTTTATCAACTCTTTGCAAGGTAAAGTTGCCGGAGTAACAATCAATAACTCAGCCGGTGGAGTTGGTTCTGCTTCGAGAGTCGTGATGCGCGGTACCAAGTCCATTACGAAAGATAATAATGCTCTTTATGTAATTGACGGTATTCCGATGTTCAATGTAAGCTTTGGTAAGAGTGAAGGTTCTTTTGCCACCCAAAGCGGTTCGGACGGAGTAGCGGATCTTAACCCGGATGATATTGAAAGTATCAATATGCTGACCGGTCCTTCTGCGGCAGCTTTGTATGGTAATGCGGCTGCCAATGGAGTCGTATTGATCAATACCAAGAAAGGATCTGCCGAAAAGACAACTCTGACTGTCAGCAATAATACGATGTTCTCTGACGCATACATGATGCCGGAGATGCAAAACCGGTATGGAAACAATCCGGGAGAATTTGCAAGCTGGGGCAATAAAACCAAGCAAAGTTATGACCCTTCCCGTTTCTTTAATACCGGAGTGAATGTAATTAACGCTATTTCTTTTTCGACCGGAACAAAGAAAAACCAGACCTATGCGTCGGCTTCAACAACCAATGCGACAGGTATTTTGCCTAATAACAGTTATAGCCGCTACAATTTCTCTATCCGGAATACGGCCACTTTCCTGAAAGATAGGCTGACTCTGGATGTAGGTGCCAGCTATATCATTCAGAATGACAAGAATATAACGGCACAGGGACAATACTTCAACCCGCTGCCGGCACTCTACCTCTTTCCCCGTAACGACAATTTTGAGGAGATCCGTATGTTCGAACGATATAGCGAAAGCCGTGGAGTGAACGTACAGTTCTGGCCTTACGGACATCAGGGATTAAGTTTGCAAAATCCATATTGGATTATGAAACGCATGAACCGCAAGACAGAAAAGAAGCGCTACATGATTAATGCAAGCTTAACTTATAAGCTCACGGATTGGCTCAATGTAGCCGGACGTGTCAAGGTGGATAATTCCGATATTCGCATGACTCAGGAACGTTATGCATCGACTCTGACTACCTTTGCCGGTGCCAATGGTTTCTATTCCGATCAAAATCGTACGGACCGCAATACGTATGCCGATATGATGGTAAACATTGATAAGAGAATAGGGGACTTCTCGCTGAATGCCAATATCGGTGCGTCTATCAAGGATTTGGTTTACGAACAAATGGGGAATGAAGGTGATTTGGCAGGGATACCTAACTTCTTTACAGTGAGAAACATCAATTATGAAAGCAATTATAAACCTAAACAGTTCGGATATCATGACCAATCTCAGGGTGTATTTGCCAATATAGAATTGGGATGGCGGAGCATGGCATATCTGACCCTGACCGGACGAAATGACTGGGAGTCCCAACTTGCATTTACCAAGCATTCTTCATTCTTTTATCCTTCCATCGGAGGTTCTGTCGTTTTATCCGAGATGTTCCGGTTGCCCGAGTTTATTTCTTATGCAAAGTTACGTGGCTCATACAGTTCTGTGGCTTCATCTTTTGAACGTTATTTATCGAATCCGGGTTTTGAGTTCAATGAACAATCCCATCAGTGGGGATCTTCAACCACTCTGCCTGCCACCAACTTGAAGCCGGAAGATACCCGTTCGTGGGAGATCGGTTTGAATGCCAGACTGTGGAATCATTTCAGTATAGATGCCACTTACTATCATTCGAATACCTATAACCAGACCTTTAATATCACTCTGGCATCGTCGAGCGGTTATTCTTCGGCCATTGTACAAACGGGTAATATTCAGAACTACGGTTTGGAGTTGGCGTTAGGATACAATAATACATGGGGAGACTTTAGCTGGAACAGTAGTCTGACTTATACGATGAATCGTAATAAAGTGAAACGTCTTGCCAGCGGTGCTACGAATCCGATAACCGGTGAAATTATCGATATGCCCGAACTGCGTATGGCTGTGCTGGGTGCCGACGGATATGGCCCCAGAGTTATATTGAGAGAGGGCGGAACAATGGGAGACCTCTATGTGGATAAAGGGTTGCGTACAGACGGTAACGGTAATATCTGGGTAGATTCTCAGACAGGCAAAGTTGGAGTGCAGGATTATGCCGAACCGAAGAAAATTGGTACGATGAATCCTGATTTCAACATGGGATTCAGCAATACATTCTCTTATAAGGGCATCAATCTGGGAGTGGTTCTGACTGCTCGTGTCGGTGGATTGTGCGTCTCGAACACTCAGGGTATACTTGATTATTATGGTGTGTCCAAAGCTACAGCCGACGCTCGCGATGCCGGAGGAGTGTGGATCAATAACGGATTTGTAGATGCCAAATCTTATTATCAGACCATCGGTGGTTCTACCGGAGGGTTGGGACAGTACTATACTTATAGTGCAACGAACATACGATTGTCCGAACTGAACCTAAGCTACACGTTACCTCGTAAATGGTTTAATAATAAAGTAGGCATAACGGCAGGTATCGTAGGGAAGAATCTTTGGATGATTTATTGTAAAGCACCGTTCGATCCCGAAATGACACCTTCCACTACCAGTAACTTCTATCAGGGAGTAGATTACTTTATGCAACCGAGTACACGTAATATTGGCTTCAATGTCAAATTTCAATTTTAAAACCAGTCGATCATGAAAAAGAAAATATTAAATATAGTTTTGGCCGCAGCTGTCACACCTTTCCTGTGCTGCTGTACCGATAATTTTGAGGAGTATAATACCAATCCCTATGAACCCCATTCACTCAATCCGCCCATGCTGTTTGCAACCATGATTACTACCGGAATCAATGTACAGCAGAATGACAATCAGATGATCGATCAAATGGTAGCCGGACCTTTCAGTGGTTATCTTACGATGGCTAACTCATGGGGTGGGTCCAACTTCAATACTTTTAATCAGACGGAATCCTGGAATCAGATTCCTTTCAACACACCCTTTGAAAAATTCTATTCCAATTACTTCAAGTTGGAGACTGCGACAGGTGGAAAAGGCCACTATTGGGCGATGGCAAAACTCCTTCGTGTGAATACAATGTTGCGTGTAACCGATTGTTACGGTCCCATTCCCTACAGCCAGGTGGCCAATGGTAAAACGGCTGTTGCCTACGATAGCCAGGAAGATGTGTATAAACATATGTTTGAAGATCTGGATTATGCAATACAGATGTTGGGTGAATTTGTAGATGAAGTGGGGGGACTGAAACCGTTGGAGGGTTATGATCCGGTCTATAATGGTGATTATAATAAATGGATGCGTTTTGCTAATTCACTTAAACTGCGTTTGGCTGTCCGCATCAGTAATGTGTCCCCCGAACTTGCCCGTACGAAAGCCGAAGAAGCGGTAAAGAGCACCCGCGGACTGATAGATACGAACGATAATAACGCGTATGTCGGTGTAGGTGCCGAGCCCAATCCTCTTTGGCTGGTGGCCTCCAGTTGGGGAGAGATTCGTATCAATGCCACTATAGCCAGTTATATGAAAGGATATTCCGATCCTCGCAGTGCAGTCTATTTCACGACCTCCAAGTTGGGAGGCGATAGCCCGTATATGGGTATGCGGTCAGGGTTGGAAGGAGTGAAGCCGGCAACTTATTCGGGATATTCCATGCCCAACTACGAACAGAAAGACGACATGTTGATGTTTTGTGCGGCTGAAACCGCCTTTTTGCGTGCTGAAGGCGCCCTGCGTGGTTGGGATATGGGAGGTAGTGCCCGTGACTTCTACGAGCAAGGCGTTAAGCTATCATTCGACCAACGGAAAGTGAGCGGGGCAGACGAATATCTGGCCAATGCAGTGGCTGTGCCTGAACCTTTTATCGATCCGGTAAACCCGGCTAAATGCAATTATACACCGAAAACCAAGATCACGATTGCCTGGAACGAAGGTGCTTCGACGGAAGAGAAACTGGAGCGGATCATTACTCAGAAATGGATTGCTAACTTCCCTCTGGGCTTTGAGGGTTGGGCCGACTATCGACGTACAGGTTATCCGGAAGTGTTTCCATCTGTCAGCAATTTGAGTAATGGAGTGATCGACACCAATCGGCAATTGCGGCGTTTACCTTTTCCCTTGTCCGAAAAACAGGGAAATTCAGCCAATGTTTCGGCTGCCGTTTCAATGTTGGGTGGTCCGGATACCGGAGCTACCGATCTTTGGTGGGCTAAAAAGAATTGATGTTTAAGCTAATAAAGAGAAAAGAAAATGAAAAAGAGATATTTAAATATAGTAGTTTTTGCATTGTTCGTCAGCATGCTTTGGGGTTGCAGTGACTGGACCAAACCTGAAGCGGAAGACTTTTTTGAAATGCCGGGAAATGATTATTACGAGAATCTGAGAGCATATAAACGTTCGGAGCATTCGGTTGCATTCGGTTGGTTTGGAGGCTGGACGGGTGTCGGGGCTTCGATGGTGGGCAGTCTGATGGGGCTTCCCGATAGTGTGGACTTCGTTTCGATTTGGGGTAACTGGAAAAATCTTGATGAGGCCCGGATGTTGGACAAAAAGAAGGTGAAAGAACAGAAGGGTACACGCGCCTTAATGTGTTTTATCGTGGCTAATGTAGGCGATCAGTTGACTCCGGAAGAGCATAAAGAGAATTATAAGGAGTACTGGGGCTGGAAGGATGGTGATCAGGAAGCTATCGACGGTGCCATCAGAAAATATGCGAATGCTATTTGTGACTCCATTGATAAGTATGGATACGATGGTTTCGACATCGATTATGAACCTAATTATGGTTCTCCCGGAAACTTGGCAAGTTATCCCGAGAATATGCTCACTTTCGTGAAAGCACTGGGAGAAAGAATCGGACCTAAATCGGGTACGGGACGGTTACTTGTGATTGATGGCGAGCCTCAAAGTATTCATCCGGAAACCGGGCCTTACTTTGACTATTTCATTGTGCAGGCATACTCTAACCTTGCGGGTAATTCCGACGCTAATCTTGACAGACGTCTGGCTGGTACGATTGCCAACTTTAAAGGAATACTTCCTCCGGAGAAAGTGGCTAATATGTACATCGTTACGGAGAATTTCGAATCTTATGCTCCGACAGGAGGAGGTGATTATGTAGATCGTTACGGAAACAAAATGAGAGCACTTGCCGGCATGGCACGCTGGACTCCGACTATTGACGGAAAACAGGTACGGAAGGGTGGAGTAGGCACCTATCACATGGAATATGACTATCCGGGCGACATCGAATATAAGTACCTGCGTGAAGCAATCAGAATAATGAATCCTGCTGTAAAATGACTTTAAAGAATTTGATTATGAAAAGAATAACAATAAAACAATATTTGCTTGCCTGTTTCGTTCTGCCGATGATCCTGGCAGGATGCAACGATGCCGATTACCAGGTTATCGACAATGCGATTTATTTGAATGAAGCATCCGAGAATGGTTCGGCAAAGGTTACCGTTGATCCTGAAAATGTAACAACAACTACTCTGACCGTACGTGTGGGACAGCCTGTAACCGAAAATGTGACTGCTGTCCTGACGGTAGATCCTTCTATTCTTAAAGAGTACAATGAAGCTAATGAAACTTCGTACGAAGTCCTTCCCGAGCAGTATTTTACTTATGACAAAGAGATAAAGATAGCGGCAGGCGATGTTAGCGCAATCCCCAGTGAGTTTAGAGTGAAACCTTATTCAAACGAAAACGGAGAATTGTATGCTATTCCGGTATCTCTCACAGAAATTCAGGGACCGGTGTCCACAATCGGGCTTTCGTCGAAGTTTATCATTTTGCTGGATAAGCCGCTGATACAGTCTGTACCGTTTATGAATACGACCAATGCCGTGAAGCCCGCCAAGGACGAATTGTGGGGAGTGACAACCAATGAATGGTCACTCGAGGCTTGGGTACAGATGGACGGATTCGATATTAATAATCAGGCTATATTTAATTCGGGCAGCAGCGACCACGAGGTTTATATCCGTTTCGGTGACGCTATGATCCCTTATAATTCATTACAGGTGAAGACACTTGGAAGTCAGGTCAATACGGTGACTTTGTTTGAGAAGAATAAGTGGTATCATCTGGCCTTCGTTTATAATTCTTCCGGGTTATTGTCGATTTATATCAACGGAGTGCTCGACGTGACTCTGCAGACAAAGGGTGGCCCGGTTAGATTCGACAAGATGAACATGGTTTCGAGCGGTAGCTACTTCCGCAACAATTGTCAGATGGCCCAGGTGCGTCTTTGGAAGAGCGCAATCAGCCAGACGCAAATTCAGTCCAACATGTATTTTGCCGTGAAACCCGCCGATCCGAACCTGATAGGCTATTGGAAAATGGATGAAGGTAAAGGAAATGCCTTTGCCGACTGTACCGGACACGGATACGATTTGGTGGCAGGAGGAACTCTTGTCTGGAAAGAGCATGTTCGTTTTGATAAGCAATAACTATGTAAAAAGAAGATAAGATATGAATAGACATTTGAATTTTGTGACCTTAATCTGCCTGATAACAGGCTTTGTATCGTTGGCTTCGTGCAGCAACGATGATGATGAAATGGACAAATATCAAAAGATATATATCAGAACGGGAGTTGCACCGGGGGCCGAAATGGGTGCTGCGGTAGTGGTGGATTGTGTGAGCAATTCCTCTACTGCCGACCGTTCTGATTTTGAAATACAATTGTGTGCCGTACAGCCGGTTACGCGGGATGTCACTGCCGCTTTGGGAGTAGATACGCTGAAAGTGGATACTTACAATTCTGCCAATAAGACGAAATGTAAGTTGTTGCCCCAAGATAATTATACCATTGAAACAAGTGAAGTTGTCTTAAAAACGGGACAGACAGTGGCCGATTCATCTTTTCAGGTCGTTTTGAAGAATATAGAAAAGTTGACTAATCCTGACGGATATGTGCTTCCCGTGACGCTTAAAGGAGTTACGGGCATGGACGAACAGGCTGTCAGTACATCTATGAAGACGGTTTATATCCGGATTTATACCAGCGTGCTTTATACCAGTTATACGAAACCCGGGAATTGGTCCGCTGTAGATCGAAGTGCGTGGAGTGTAAGTTGCAGCAATGTTTATGCCGATGATGATGCTAAATATGGTGCACATCTGGCTATTGACGGTGAGATAAATACTACTTGGTTTACATGGGGAGTGGCTAATGCCGGAGAGTGTTGGTGGAATACGGTACTGGACCGGCCTGTTACCTTAACCGGATTTTCGGTCACTAAACAGAGTGCCTACGGATCGGGTTATAACCTGAGAAGTGCTGAGATTAAGGTTCGGAAAGAGGGTGAAACCGAGTGGGTTACTTACCCGAGAGTCTTGACTTTCAGAAATTTTAAAGGGGCTGATCCGCAATATGCGGCCATCGAACCACCTATCCCGAATGTAAAGGAATTCAGAATAAACTGTCTGACTCCGGATAATTATACCGGGTTTGCTGAGATAAATTTATATGTGAAGCAATAGAGGTGTTTAGATTGTAGATAAGGGGGCGAGAGGCATCGGGGATGAAAGTCTTCGGTGCTTCTTTGCGTGTATTGTATTGATAAAGTTTAATAAAAAAAGGGTGATAGAGGTTAGTAGTTTTCCCGGGTGAGTTGTATTATTAAATAATGAAAGCAACTTCTTGTCGTAATCTTGGGTTATGTTTTTAATATCCCCTATCTTTGCTTACTGGAATTGTTAACCGATGGAATTATTATAAAAAACTAACTGATGAATAAAAAGCCGATAAGCCCTGTATGTTGGGTGCCTACTGTTTACTTTGCTATGGGATTGCCGTTTGTGGCCCTTTCGATGGTTTCTGTCCTTATGTTTTCCGATATGGAAGTGTCGAATGCACAGATTGCTTTCTGGACTTCTCTCATTATGCTTCCCTGGACATTGAAGCCTTTATGGAGTCCGTTTCTGGAAATGTTTAAAACGAAAAAGTACTTTGTTGTCGCTACGGAAATCATTACCGGACTGGCATTTGCATTGGTAGCACTTTCGCTGCCGCTGCCCGACTTTTTTCGTTATGCCATCGCTCTGATGGGGATCATTGCTCTCAGTGGTGCGACTCATGACATTGCGGGTGACGGAGTATACCTGACTGAACTGACTGCTACCCAGCAAGCCAAGTATATCGGTTGGCAGGGAGCTTTTTATAATCTGGCCAAGATACTTGCCAACGGAGGCTTGGTTTGGCTGGCAGGTATGCTGAAGGATGAATTTGGAGTGGTACATGCCTGGATGATTGTCATGTTGATGTGTGCGGGTATTATGATTCTGATCGGTCTTTACCACATCCGGATTTTGCCTTCGGGAGGAGGCGCTTCCGGTGAAGTGAATACGATGAGTGACGCATTGAATATGCTTTGGGAAGTCATCCGCTCTTTTTTCCAAAAAAAACATATTGCTTTCTACATTGTCTTTATCATTTTGTACCGGTTTGCCGAAGGATATGCCATCAAGATTGTACCGTTGTTCCTGAAAGCGTCGGTTGCGGATGGTGGATTGGGACTCAGCACTCAGGATATCGGACTGGTATATGGTACGTTCGGAGCGGGAGCTTTTATTCTCGGTTCGCTTTTGGCCGGTTATTACATTTCGGCTTTCGGACTTCGGAAGACTTTGTTTTCTTTATGTTGCGCTTTTAATATTCCGTTCTTGGTATATTTCCTGTTAGCCCTTTACCAGCCTTCCGATCTATGGATTATTGGTATGGCCATTGTGTCTGAATACTTGGGTTACGGGTTTGGTTTTGTCGGATTGATGCTCTTTATGATGCAGCAAGTGGCTCCCGGCAAACATCAGATGGCACATTATGCTTTTGCTACCGGTATTATGAATCTGGGGGTGATGCTTCCCGGAATGATGAGCGGATACCTGAGCGATTGGCTGGGTTATCGCGATTTCTTTATCTGGGTACTTATCGCTACCATACCGGCTTTTATCGTGACTTGGCTGGTACCTTTCACATATCCGGACGGAAAGAAGAAATAAAAAGAGATTTTCAATATAAACAAGATATATACATAATATTAATTTAATCGAATCATGGAAGAAATTAAAATTGCAGGTGCTGCTTTGCCGGCTATGCCTTGGGAAGAACGTCCGGCAGGATGTAAAGATGTAGTGTGGCGTTGTTCGGCCAATCCGATTATTCCGCGCGACTTGCTCCCTACTTCAAACAGTATATTCAACAGTGCCGTAGTTCCGTTTAAGGATGGCTATGCAGGGGTGTTCCGTTGTGATGATACTAATCGTCGCATGCGTTTGCATGTGGGATTCAGCAAGGATGCTGTTCATTGGGATATCAACGAAGAACCGTTAAAGTTTCAATGTGATGACGCTGAGGTTGGAACCTGGGTCTATGGATATGATCCACGGGTTTGCTTTATCGAAGACCGCTACTATGTGACCTGGTGTAATGGCTATCATGGTCCTACTATCGGTGTGGCCTACACCTATGATTTTGTTACTTTTCACCAGTTGGAGAATGCCTTTATTCCTTTCAATCGGAATGGAGTCTTGTTCCCTCGTAAGATAAACGGTCGTTTTGCGATGTTGAGTCGCCCGAGTGATAATGGGCATACTCCTTTTGGAGATATTTTCTATAGCGAGTCTCCCGATATGGAGTTCTGGGGACGTCATCGTCATGTTATGTCGCCGGCTCCGTTCGAAGACAGTGCCTGGCAGTGTACCAAGATCGGTGCAGGGCCTATCCCGATTGAAACCTCGGAAGGCTGGTTACTGATCTATCATGGTGTATTGGCTTCCTGCAACGGTTTTGTGTATAGTTTTGGTTCGGCACTGCTTGACATCGATCAACCCTGGAAAGTAAAATTCCGTTCGGGGCCTTATCTGATTTCACCTCAGAAGGATTACGAATGTATGGGTGATGTGCCTAATGTCTGTTTCCCATGCGCGGCGCTTCATGATTCGGAGACCGGACGGATTGCCATCTATTATGGGTGTGCGGATACAGTGACCGGGCTCGCATTCGGATACATTCCGGAAATTATTGAATTTACCAAACGTACAAGTATCATCTGAATCGAATAAAACAGAAAGGGTGTAGCTATCCCGCCGGGATGGCTACACCCTTTTGCTTGTATGGCTACACCTTTTCGGTCAGATGGCTACACCCTTTCGGCTGTTATCCGTTGTATGCAGTCAGCATCCAAACCATCTTTTCCTGTTCTTTCAGGTAGTCGCTCATCATGGCCACTGTTACTTCGTCGTTGTGTGAAGAGGCGAGAGACAGGATTTTACGTTCTTCCGCAATCAGATGCCCGTAAGTTTCGAGAATATGATTCAGAGCGTCGTCGGCCTTATTCACTCCGTCCACTTCCTTGATCTGCGCCATCTTCAGATAGTCACTGTATTTATTGGCGGGAGTTCCTCCCAGCATCAGTATACGTTCGGCTATTTCGTCCACCTTTTCGGCGGCTCCGTTATATAAATCTTCAAACTTGCTGTGCAGTACGAAGAAACCGTGTCCTTTGATGTTCCAGTGAAATCCTCTCAGGTTTGCATAATGAATCTGAAAATCGGCAAGCAGTTGCTGTAATGACAGTACGATGGTGTTAGCTCCTTTTTCTTCCAAATGTGTATAATTTAAAGTCTTCATAATGATATTGTTTTTTTTGAGTTAATACTATATTTCTTCTTTTTATCTGGAACAAAGATACGGCACAAAATGATTCGTGTCAAACTGAAAATTTCTATCTTTGCATTGATAGATTCTATATCTTTAATAAATCAGAGAACGATGACTATACAACAATTGGAATATATTCTGGCTGTGGACCAGTTCCGGCATTTTGCTAAAGCTGCCGAGTATTGCCGGGTGACGCAACCTACTTTGAGTGCAATGATCCAAAAGCTGGAAGACGAATTGGGGGTGAAACTGTTCGACCGTAGCATGACACCGGTTTGCCCTACTGCCATTGGTAAGAAAGTGCTAGAACAGGCCCGTAAGATTCTTTCGGAAGTTATCTGTGTCAAGGAGATCATCAGCGAAGAACAGCACTCCCTGTCGGGTACATTCCGATTGGCAGTGTTACCGACGATTGCACCTTATCTTCTGCCCCGTTTCTTTCCGCAACTGATGGAGAAATACCCGGATCTTGATATACGGGTGATGGAGATGAAGACGCCCGACATTCGCAAGGCTCTGCTGACTGGTGAAGCGGATGCTGCTATCATTGCCAGCATGCTGGATGATGCCGCATTAACGGAAGAGACCTTATTCTACGAGCAATTCCTGGGCTATGTCTCAAAGAAGGAACCGTTGTTCAAGCACGATGTGATTCGTACGTCCGATGTGACAGGGGAACGGCTTTGGCTTCTTGACGAAGGGCATTGCTTCCGCGATCAGTTGGTTCGTTTTTGTCAGATGGAAGCGGTTAAGATCAGCCAAATGGCGTATCGGCTGGGTAGTATGGAAACCTTTATGCATATGGTGGAGAGTGGTAAGGGGATTACGTTTATTCCCGAACTGGCAGTGATGCAATTGAGCGAAGAGCAGAAAGAACTGGTCCGTCCGTTTGCTATCCCGCGGCCTACCCGTCAGATTGTCCTGGTGACCCGGAAAGACTTCATCCGCACCAGTCTGCTGCAGGTTTTGAAAGAGGAGATTCAGGCGGCGGTTCCCAAGGAGATGCTTACCCTGCAGGCCGTTCAGTGTCTGGTATAATATAAAAACGACGGCGATATTTTCACAAACATCGCCGCCTTATTTCTTTTATGTATCAGAATTATTACTCGTTTTGCCTGATTGTGTAGGTGTTTCTTGTTGTTTTATTGAGAATGAAATGATTTTATTTTTAAGTTTTTGTCTTCGTTGATATCTATTGTGACATACTGTATATTGTCATAAATGGTGTTCACACGGAGTTTTATTCCTTTGGCTGTCGCCAATTGCTCGGCTATACTATCCAGCTTGAAAGAAACAAGGCTCGAACCCAATTGATTGGGGGAGTCATTAAAGGCATTATGCCGGAACTCCAGATAGATATATCCGTCATCTTTTATGGGACCTGTTATTTCGTTTTGTACCAAGTTCAGCATGTGTTTTTTATTTTCATTCATGCTGCCCAGATATTGATATTCGATGGTCAGATAATCTTTCGTAAGTGCATGCGCTGTGACGTTGATACGGTCGTCTCCAATGCTGTCTGCTGTAGCTTCCGTCAGTGGAATGATCTCTTTCGTCAATATATCTTCTATCGTGAATATTTTACCGTTCTCATATCCGGGCTTCTCTTTTCCCATCTGCAGATAGCCAACGAAGACTCTTTGACCTTCTGCAACAGTGTATTTCCTGTTGCGTATATCGGCCGTATCTGCCGGAAGTACATTGTCTCCATTGTCCAACGCAATGAAAAAGTCCCTTGGAGTGTCCGCATTGGGAATCTTCATTGTGCCGATGGCCAATATTCCACCCGGAGGACAAGTGACCCACTCGTCGTTGTTGGCATCGTCCAGACATGACTGTAAAATGGGCAATAACATCAGGATGACGGCAAAAGTTATTAAATTAAATTTCTTCATAAGTTTCTTGTTGGTTTTATCCTATTTATCCATTGAGATTTATTCTTTATTGTATTGAGAAAATGCAGGAAGTGATGAAATATTGCATCCTAAAATGTTAAAGAAACAAAAGTGATAAAAGAGTTGTTCTCTCTGTGCAGTATTTCTATCTTTGCTGCATTTATAAGGTAAACACGTGTTTAGGAGAATGAATGAATTAGAGCTGTCGGAACGTTGCAGGCAGGGAGATAATCGTGCCCGCAAAGAACTTTATGAGCAGTACGCAGGGCGCATGCTTGGTGTCTGTCTTCGTTATGCCGGAGACAGGGACATGGCACAAGACTTGGTACACGACGGTTTCCTGAAGATTTTCGACTCCTTCGACAAGTTTACCTGGCGGGGTGAAGGCTCTCTGAGAGCATGGATGGAGCGTGTAATGGTGAATACGGCTTTACAGTTCTTAAGAAAGAACGACGTGATGAACCAGACCACGGCACTGGATGAAGTTCCCGAAACGTATGAAGAACCGGATGCTTCGGCTGTTGAAGCAATACCACAGAAAGTGCTGATGCAATTTATTAATGAACTCCCCGCCGGATATCGTACCGTATTCAATTTATACACCTTTGAAGATAAGTCGCACAAGGAAATCGCACAGATGTTGGGGATTAATGAAAAATCTTCTGCCTCACAGCTTTTTCGCGCAAAAAGTGTATTGGCAAAGAAAGTGAAAGAATGGTTGGTGACCAATGGTTGACATGTATTTACAGATACTGAGGTGAACCTTGGATTTCAAAAATGAAATAGAATGATGAAAGAAGACGAAAAATGGATTAAAGCATTCAAGGATAAGCTCGAAGATTATTCGGAGCCGATGCCTGCTTCCGGTTGGGAACGACTGGAAAGGGAACTGATGCCTGTAACCGAAAAACGAATATATCCGTATCGCCGGTGGGCGGTTGCTGCGGCAGCTGTGGTATTGGTGGTAACGACTGCTGTCAGTTTGTATTTTCTGAATAGTCCGGTAGCTGATGAAATCCGTTATGCAACGGCTCCTTCACTGGCTGTCAACCCGGATGTATTGCCGGAACCTGCCTTGCCGGATGTACAGGTAGCTGTATCCGAACCCGTTAAGCCGGTAGGAACGACGAGTATCAACCCTGTTTCGGGCTATTTGGCAAAGAATACTGATCCGGTGATTGTTCCGGAGGTATCCTCCCTGGTAGAGAAGCGACCGGAGGCAGTGACGGAGGAAAAGAGAACTGAGCCGCAACAGGAAGCAACTGCGGCAATCGAGAAAAAAGAAAGTGTGACGGCGCAGCCTCCAAAGAGGAAGGAAGCGCGGCGACCGTCCGGTAAAGACAAGTATCAGTTGCCTATCGGAGACTCTTCTGCTAAACGTGGTGGTAAATGGTCGATGGGAGTGGGTATCGGTAATGGAGGTGGACTTCCGACAAATGGTTCCGAAAATTTTGCGCCCCGTCCGATGACTAACAGGGTCGACTTGATGACGATCATGAATGGAGCTGTGAGTATTCCTGCCGATCAGGAAGTTATATTTGAGGAAGGGGTTCCTTACCTGAAGTCCAATACAACTGCCGTGGTGGATTATGAACATCATCAGCCGGTTAGCTTCGGACTGTCTGTACGTAAGTCTCTTCCCAAAGGTTTCTCTGTAGAGACGGGATTGACTTATACGTTGTTGTCTTCTGACATCAAACGGCAGGGGGATACCAAGATGCAGAGTCAGAAATTGCATTATATAGGTATTCCTGTACGTGGAAACTGGAATTTTCTGGAAAAGAAATATTTTACACTCTATGTATCTGCCGGAGGAATGGTTGAAAAGTGTGTTTATGGAAAGTTGGCGGATGATAAGGTGAATGTGAAGCCTTTGCAATTTTCTGTAGCCGGTGCCGTGGGAGCGCAATTCAATGCGACAGATCATGTCGGCCTATATGTGGAACCGGGAGTTTCGTATTTCTTTGATGATGGCTCCAAAGTACAAACCATCCGAAAAGAAAGGCCTTGTAACTTTAACTTGCAGGCAGGATTGCGATTCACTTATTAAAGTAGGGTGGCAAAAAATATGCCGGTTACATTATCTCCCTGTTCTTGCCTTGTATTGTAATGAATTGAGGCAAGAACAGGGAGACTTTTATGTCGTGACTTACAAAATTATAAATAAGCGCAATCGTCATAATTCACCGCAGAGTGAACTTAATCTATTGATTGCCAATGAATCTTTATCTGTGTAAATTCGTGTAATCTGTGGCGAATACGAATTTCGACACTTATATAAGTCAATTCACTTGTACGGTCCGGAAGTATTGCCTGAATAGTTTCTCAGCCTTTTCTATCTGCTCCGGAGTATTCTCTTTCACTCCTTTCAGCATATATTCTTTGTTCATTGCTTCATATTTGTGAACACCCAAGGTGTGGTAAGGCAATATTTCTACACGCTGAATCATCTGGTACGTTCCAAGATGCTCTCCCAGCTGCCGGATATCGTCTTCGAAGTCACTGTAGCCGGGCACTAATACGTATCGCAACCAGAATGGTTTATGATTGGTTTCAAGCCAGGCTGCGGTTTTCAGGGTCTGCTCGTTGCTTCTTCCGGTTAAAGACTGATGATGTTCCGGATTAAATTCTTTGATATCTAATAAAACCAGATCAGTCAATTCCAATAGTTCCTCTACATCATTGTTCCATAGCCCGCCATTGGTATCAAGGCAAATATGGATTCCTTTTTCCTTTAGTCTTTTAAAAAGTGGGATAAGCGATTTAGCTTGAAAAGTAGGCTCTCCGCCGGAAAAGGTGATACCTCCCTTTTTACCGAAGAAAGCTTTCTGACTGACGGCCATGCGAACTATTTCCTCAGGGTCGGTTGCTGTCCCTCCTTTGGCTTCAATTGTGTCCGGATTGGCACAATAGAGGCAACGGAAGTTACACCCTTGAAGGAAAACGACGAGCCGGAGACCCGGCCCGTCGAATGTTCCCATTGACTCGTATGAGTGTACGTCTATCATTCAATTACATTCTTTCGTGGAAACTGCGGCTGATTACTTCCAACTGATGTTCGCGGCTCAATTTCACGAAATTAACGGCATATCCTGAGACACGGATAGTCAGTTGCGGATACTTTTCGGGATGTTCCATCGCATCCTGCAACATTTCCCGGTTCAGCACGTTTACGTTCAGGTGGTGTGCGCCTTTTGTAAAGTATCCGTCCATCATGGTCACCAGATTGTCGATACGGTCCTCTTGTGTTGCTCCCAATGATTTGGGGACGATCGAGAATGTATTGCTGATACCATCCTGTGAGTCGCGATAACGCAACTTGGCTACAGAACTCAGTGAGGCGATTGCACCATTTTTATCACGTCCGTGCATGGGGTTGGCACCGGGAGCAAAGGCAATGCCTTTGGCGCGTCCGTCAGGAGTGGCACCGGTCTTCTTGCCATACATTACGTTCGAAGTGATAGTCAGCAGCGAGAGGGTAGGACGGGCATTCTTATATACGGGGAGTTTCTTTAATTCTTCGCTAAAGAAATATACCAGGTCCACACCCAGGTGGTCTACACGGTCATCGTCATTACCGAAACAAGGGAAAGCACCTTCGATATCGAATCCCTCCGTCAGTCCGATGTCGTTGCGACGGGCTTTCACATGTGCATATTTGATGGCGGACAGTGAATCGATGGCGATTGAAAGTCCGGCTACACCATAAGCGAGGTTAATGCGGGGATCAGTATCCACGAAAGCCATCTGCGCCTTTTCGTAGTAATACTTATCGTGCATGTAATGTATGATATTCATTGCTTCGTTGTATACACGTGCAATTTGTATCAATACTTTCTTATAGTTGGCCATTACTTCTTCGAACTTCAGTGTTTCACCGGTCAATACAGGGATGTCTTTTACCATAACTGTACCTGTATTTTCGCAACGTCCTCCGTTGATAGCCAGTAGCAGGGCTTTGGCAAGGTTGGCACGTGCGCCGAAGAACTGAATCTGCTTTCCGATTTCCTGATATGAAACACAACAAGCGATTCCGTAGTCATCCGATTGACGGACTTCACGCATCAGGTCGTCGTTTTCGTATTGTACGGAAGAAGTGTCGATAGATACTTGTGCACAGAATGCTTTGAAACCTTCGGGTAATTCAGGGCTCCATAGTACAGTCATGTTAGGTTCCGGTGACGGGCCTAAGTTATAAAGTGTCTGCAAGAAGCGGAAAGAAGTTTTAGTAACTTTGGTACGTCCGTCATTGAAACGTCCACCGATAGATTCGGTCACCCATGTGGGATCACCCGCAAAAATATCGTTGTACGACTGCATACGCAAGTGGCGTACCATACGGAGTTTGATAACGAATTGGTCGATCAGTTCCTGAGCGAATGTTTCGGTTATCGTACCCTGGCTTAATTCATATTCAAGATAGATGTCGAGGAATGAAGATACATTACCCAGTGACATGGCAGCACCATCCTGCTCTTTTACGGCAGCCAGATAAGCCATATACACCCATTGTACAGCTTCCTGTGCGGTATATGCCGGTCGGCTCAGATCCAAACCATAATATTCGCCCAATACTTTAATCTCTTTCAGGGCCTTGATTTGCTCGGCTACTTCTTCGCGAAGACGAATGCGGGCTTCAGTCATAGGACCTGTCAGATTATGCAGATCTTCTTTTTTAGCTTCTATCAGACGGTCAAGACCATAGAGAGCCAGGCGGCGATAATCACCGATGATACGTCCGCGTGCATAGTTGTCGGGAAGTCCGGTAAGGAATCCCAATGAACGGAACGAACGAATTTCTTCGGTATACACATCGAATACCCCATCATTATGAGTCTTGCGATAGTGAGTGAAGATATCCTTAACTCTGTCATCTACTTCCACTCCGTTTTCACGGCAAGCTTTCATAACCACATTGATTCCGCCAAACGGTTTGATGGCACGTTTTAACACCTGATCGGTCTGTAGTCCGACGATCAGTTCGTTCTCTTTATCGATGTAGCCGGCAGGGTGAGAGGTTATAGTAGATACAGTTGTGTAGTCGAGTGCACGAATACCATTATTGTTTCTCTCTTCTTCGAGAGCTTTGAGACAGTGATTCCAGACAGCTTTGGTGCGTTCGGTAGGTCCTTGCAGGAAAGAAGCATCCCCTTCATAAGGAGTGATGTTGTTACTAACGAAATCCCTTACATTGATTTCTTTGCTCCAAAGTCCATCTTTAAAGGTCTTATTCAGTTCCATAAAATTAATCAGTTAGTGGTTAGTTATCCTTTAGAGCGCGCAAATTTACAACCTTTTTTCGGTTTAGGTATATAAAAGGGTCCTATTTTATGTTGAATAGCATAAAAATACCTATTTATGGGGAGAAGCCAGAGGGCGGTTATTACTTCCAAATATACTTTTCTAATATTTTTTTGCGGAATAATTTGCAAGTTAAAAAATGATTCGTACCTTTGCAGCGCTTTAAGAGAAAAGCACTACTTAACCGTAGTTCTGGAGAGGTGGCAGAGTGGTCGATTGCGGCGGTCTTGAAAACCGTTGTACTGCGAGGTACCCGGGGTTCGAATCCCTGTCTCTCCGCTGAACTAACCGGACAAAACCGGACAGAAAGCAGACAAGTCCCACAAATTCAACGATTTGTGGGACTTTTTTTTATTCCCTTATGTCTGCCCTACCGGACATCATTTAGACCCTAAAAGACAAAGTTAGTAACCTAACTCGTACCCCCGACAACCGAAAGCCCCAAAGGGGTACACTTAGTCCGAAATTGGCGAACTTCTGTCGCTATTTGGCGAGCCTGTATAAACTTCACTTTGAGCTAATTAACGTAGTTTTGTAACCAAAAAAGTGAGTTTATGAAGAGTACATTCAACGTTCTTTTCTTCGTGAAAAAGGACAAGCAAAAAATCAATGGCAGTTACCCTATTTTCGTCCGTATCACGATTGATGGTGTGGCAAGCCGTTTTAATTCCAAGCTGGACGTTCAGCCCAAACTTTGGGACGGTAAGGCAGGCAAAGCCGCCGGACGTTCTGCGGAAGCTACCCGTATCAACCGATTGCTGGATGATATAAACGCATCCCTTAATACCATCTATCACGAACTGCAACGGCGTGACAATTATGTTACCGCCGAAAAGGTGAAGAATGAATTTTTAGGGCATAGCGAGAACCACGATACCATCCTTAACCTTTTCCAAAAGCATAATGACGATGTGAAACAGCTGGTCGGTATATCCAAAACGATTGCCACTTATCGTAAATATGAAGTGACCCGCCGCCATCTTGCCGAGTTCATCCAAAGCAAGTATAATGTATCGGATATTGCCATAAACGAAATAACCCCGATGTTCATTACAGACTTCGAGTTATATTTGCGTACTACCTGCAAATGTGGCTTTAATACGACCGCCAAGTTTATGCAGTTTTTCAAACGCATTATCCTGATAGCCCGTAATAATGGCATCCTAACAGGCGACCCGTTCGCCAATTATAAAATACGTTTGGAAAAAGTGGATAGGGGATATTTAACAGAGGATGAAATAAAAATCATCCTCAAAAAGAAAATGGTTTCCGAACGGTTGGAACAGGTGCGTGATGTTTTTATTTTTTCCTGTTTCAGTGGTTTGGCTTATGTGGATGTAGCAAACTTAAAGGAAGATAATATCCGCAAGTCCTTTGACGGTAATTTGTGGATAATTACAAAGCGTCAGAAAACGAATACAGACGTGAATGTTCCTTTGCTGGATATTCCTAAAATGATATTGGAAAAGTACAAAGGTAAATTGCCGAACGGAAAGGTGCTTCCTATTATCAGTAACCAGAAACTTAATGCGTATTTGAAAGAAATTGCAGATGTTTGCGGTATTAAAAAGAATTTAACATTTCACCTTGCACGTCATACTTTCGCAACGACAACTACGCTTGCAAAGGGTGTACCCATTGAAACTGTCAGCAAGATGTTGGGACACACCAATATAGAAACGACGCAGATATACGCCCGCATTACCAATAATAAGATAAGTAACGATATGCAGGGACTTGACAAAAAATTTGTCGGCATTGAAAAAATCTACAAAGAAGTATCTATGAAATAGGTATATAGGGGAACTTATCACAATTTGTGATAAGTTCTTTTATGCTTTCAATTACTCACCATTAAATAATAACATTATGGACTTACAAATCATCCAAAACAAAATTTTTGAGGTCAGAGGTTGCCGGGTCATGCTCGATTTCCATTTGGCAGAACTTTATCAAGTTGAAACAAGAGCTTTGAAACAGGCAGTTAAAAGAAACTTATCTCGTTTTCCCAGTGACTTTGCTTTTCAGCTAACAAAGGATGAATGGCAGGAACTTATCACAAACTGTGATAAGTTCCCTGAAAATATCCGGCACACACCGATCCCGCCTCTCGCATTTTTGGAGCAAGGTGTCGCCATGCTTAGTAGTGTCTTACGCAGTCAGACTGCCATAGACGTGAATATTTCCATCATGCGTGCTTTCGTCCTCATGCGGCAAATGTCAATCGGTTACGAGGAGCTTCTTAAACGCATCGAAGAACTGGAACAGAGTACGGATGCACAATTCAGCGAGGTGTACCAAGCATTGACCCAGTTATTAAGCAAGCCCGAACCGAAGCCACGCAAGCCGATAGGATATAGAACCTATGACGAATAACTGTTTAAGGTATTCGGTTGTCTAAGGGGTGTCACCAGTGATACCCCTTTTTCAGTTCCCTAAAGTAATGTATCTCAATCACAAATTTTAGCAAAGTTACAGCCCGGCGGGGACAAATACCAAATCCGAGCCGTTCCGGTTTTCTAAAAAATCTCCACACCTGCGGGTCGTATTTTTTGAAAAGATTAGGTTGAAGTCCCCGCCAAACTGTGGGTGTCCGGCAAAATTTCTTATTGTTTAATTTAAAATTCAAGTGTTATGAAAACAACAGAATTTACCATGCCGGAAATCACTATCTCTTATAAAGACAATGTAAAAGCATCCGGAAGAGTGAAAATACTCTCATCCGAAACGTCCTACTCTTACCTGAAACCGTTCTATTCGGAATGTATGGAACACCACGAGGAAAGTTATGTAATGTTCCTCAACCGGGCTAACAAGGCTTTAGGCGTTTCCCTTATCTCTAAAGGAGGCATGGCTGAAACTGTAATGGACGTGAAAATCATCCTGCAAACTGCCTTGAAAGTCCACGCTTCGGGGATAATCCTCTCACATAACCACCCATCGGGCAACCTACGTCCGAGCGAGCCGGACAAACAAATCACCTCAAAAATAAAAGAAGCCTGCAAGGTCTTGGATTTACACCTGTTAGACCATATCATCCTGACAGAAGAAAGCTATTACAGTTTTGCAGACGAGGGGCTTTTATAAGCCCTTTTTTTACTCTCTCATTACTCAATACAAAAAGCCTGATGGCTTTTATTTCTATCCTCTCAAACAAGAGGAAAATTTTCCCTAAAACTGATTGGAACATTGTCAAAGGTATATCCGTGTCTGTTACTGTTCAAATTATTTTTTAGAAATCTCCACACCTGCAGGTAGTATTTCATAAATAATAATTTGCCCTGTACCATTCCCGAACCTTTGAAAAGACAATGTTCCCATTCAGTTAAAGGAAAAAATTATGTGGTGGGCGACAAGCGATGTAAACAATTAAAATTCAAAAGTCATGGAAGCAGTAACATTATCAGAAGCAAGAGTTTATGTAGGTACATACGGCAAGTATAATAGTGGTTCACTTTTCGGCAAGTGGTTAGACTTGTCCGACTATTCGGATAAGGACGAGTTTATAGAAGCGTGTCGGGTACTTCACAAGGACGAAGAAGACCCAGAACTGATGTTTCAGGATTACGAGAACATCCCCGAAGCCCTGATTTCGGAAAGCTGGCTTTCTGAAAACTTCTTTGAACTTCGGGATGCTATCGAGAAACTAAGTGAAACACAGCAGGAAGCGTTTTTCATATGGTGCGACCACCACAACAGCGATATAAGCGAAGAAGATGCCGACGACCTTATTTCCTCTTTTGAAGATGATTATCAGGGAGAATATAAGGACGAGGAAGATTACGCCTATGAAATCGTAGAGCAATGTTACAAACTGCCGGAGTTCGCAAAGACCTACTTTGATTATTCGGCTTTTGCCCGTGACTTGTTTATGACTGATTACTGGATGGAAGACGGTTTTGTTTTCCGTTGTGCCTGATTACTAACCGGGTGGAGCAATCCACCCGCAACACGCTAAGACAATGAAAGTATATAATAAGATAGCGACTTTTTTACGATGGTTCATGCTTACTTTTATCATCTATCAGGTAGCCACCAGCACCGCCGGAATGTGGATAGCCTTAATCATTGGCTTTTTTTATTCTCCGGTTCGTTCTCCGGCTGTTTATCTCTGCTGTTTACCTATTTTTTATGGTGTTTATTTTCATTATGCTGCTTTCAATTCTGATTATCTGAGAACTCATTATAAATTATAACGATATGGAAACTTTAAACAAAAACGGGATAAGTATTACCCAAACATTGAGAGAAGAAAAGTATCTGCAATGCTGCTTAGGAGCGTTCAGAGGGCAGATTTATTACCAGTATGATTATCGCCATTTTAACGGCAATCTGTTTTCAACATTGGCTAAAACGCTTGAAGAATGTCGCCGACAACGGGACGAATGGTTGAAAACTCAAAAATGAAAAAGAAAATCCGGCGGGAGAAATCCAGCCGGACTACTTTCTTTCGTGAGCCGAAGCGGGCAAGAAAGTGGCAAAGAAACCTATTTGTTTTCTAATACATTTTATATCGAAAGCAGCGTAATATTTTTAACATTCGATGATAAATACAACTTTTTTCACTAATCTCTATATTGTGTATATCATGCTCGGTATCAGTTTATTTCTGATTTATGTATTTTGTACAGATAATGTATGTTTTTTAATACTGTATGTTTAAAATAAGAATAATCACACAATAACTTTTGCATTTATGTACAAAAGTTATTGTTAAAGAATATCTAACATATTATAGCGTACCGGTGTTAATACAATACTTTTATGATTAAACAGATATATTTACTAAATCCTCTCTATTCCTTTTTAATTATAATTTCATTTGATTTATGTGGTAGCATAATCTCTGTTTCATTAGATTTCTTATCTAAAAATATATTTTCAAGAATATTCTCAATATATTCTATAGTTTTATTTAAAAAAGAAAGTTTAGTAGATGAAGGGAATATTGATTTGGCGAACATATTTACAAAATTCTCCGATTCTCTCATGCTTAAAACATTAACGAGTTGTTTATTGTATTTATATAATACATAAAAATCATCATCGTACTCTTTATTTATTATTGGATTTAAACATCGTAATAAAGCTGTGACTTTCACCGAATTAGAAGAGAATATTAAATCGGTAATAGTATTTGGAGTCGTTTTTATAAATATATTGTTAATTTCTTTAATGGATTTATGACTAAAATTACACATGTAAATAAGTTCTTCCTTTTTGCTTTTAAATTTACTCATGTATAATTTTTTATTCGTTTTTGAATTTGAAATAACAAAATCTACATACTCTTTCACTCCAAACCTATTAAGATTATCATCCAATCCAACTATATATATATATAAAGATTGTTTCAAAACGTCCTTGTGACAATTATTATCAGTATTTTGTCGTTTGTAAACATCTAACAATTTAATATATGATGAAACTGAATTATAATATTTTTCTGTTATGAAAGATTGAGATTGTATACAGTCAGAGAGAAAGGAATAGTCCATTTCATCTAATTGTAATGATTTTAATTGGAAATCAACAATAAAACTAGGAATATCCAATTTATTGATAACGAGTTTTCCTAATGCTGAAATACTCCATAAATTATTGGAAGACTTCTCAACTAATGATGCTGTAAATAGCTTTGCTAATTTACTCTTTATATTGACTTCAGGATAAGAATTACATAATTCTTCCTCTGTTTTAGGAAGATTCAAATATAAATCCGCAAGGATGTTAATTGCTACAGAATCTTCAACAACACTAAATCTATAATTTTCAAATAGATATTTTGTTATATTCATATTCTTCTTCCGTTTAAATATTGAGCTTCTTGTAACCTTTTAACAAAATCTGTGGCTACTCCTATTACAGTATTCAATAGCTTTGTTGATTCATAAGGGTATACCCAACATGTTGCAGGTGATTGTATGTCTATTAGAGCTCTATTAGAAAAGCCATCATTCCAGTTGCTATCAAGAAAAGCCACTATTTTAGGACCGATATATGGAACTCTAGCTAATTGATGAATTTCAGCAATAGAACCTGGAGAATCTGGAATAGAAAAAACAATATCAAAGGCTTCAGCTTGTGCTACTTGCTGCAACAAATTTGAAACATCACATGTGGAATCATATAGTTCCTCACTGTAACATGCGTAATGACCTAGTTCGCAAAGAGTATCTTTTAACTTTTTTCTGCAATTAGCGGTTGGAGTACCTGCATTTTCATTGGGTCCCCAAATAAGACAAGCTATGGGAATTTTTCGTATATTCTCCAATGCTAATTTTCTCCTTATTTCAATTTGTTCTTGAAAAACAGTAGCCATATATTGTATAAAAATAAATTGTTTTTATGCAAAGTTAATCATAAAAATACATCCAGCAGTATTTTACTGGATGTTTCTTAACACATTTATTTTAAAAAATTATATTCTTTGATATTATCATTGTTAAATAAAAATGTAAGTTGCTCCAACTGTCCGAAGCTATCCTGAAAATACACATCTACCGTTTGCTGGTCGGTGGATGCAGAGGTATAGTAAAGCCGGAATGTTTCACCCGGAAGCGGGTACAGGTCATTCGGCAGTAAAACCGTCCCATCGGACATTTTCAGCGTTCCCGCCCCGTCCGGCTGGAAATAGCGTATGAAATAGTTTGTTTCCTCATAGCGTCCATCCCGGTGAAGCTGGCAACGTATTTCCGCCGTTTCGCCCACTTTTAATTTCTTCGGTACAGGCATCGTTTCGATACTGAACGGGTAAGACTGCTGTATATCCACATTGTCACTACACGCACCTACAAATAACAAGGCGGCCATTACATAGCAGCCTATCAAAATACGGCTTAAAATCTTTCTCATATACATTATATATAACAGATTAGTTTATCACATTATAAATTTCAGCCCGATACCGAACTGTGTGTGGAACTTTCCGACTGAAGAACCGAACAGGCATCTTTCCCGTGCGTTAATCAGAAACACCACCCGGTCAGTAATGTAACTCTCCAGTTCCAGCGTCAGCGCACCGCCATAGACAAAACCGTCCTTATCCGTCAGCATCGAGCCATCGGGCAGCAATTTATCGCCCCAGTTGCTTGTTTCGTACCCGGCAAGTGCGGACAATCCCAGCGAAAGGAAAAAGGTTTTCTTCCTGTCTGAAAGGAAGTTCACATAGTAACCGCCCTCACCTGTGAACTGGCTCACGGGTATCTGCAAATCCTTATAGGGGTAATGCTTTTCGAGGTATTCCCCGCCGATAACCCACCTGTTCCCGTTTTTGGTATAGGTACTCATGGCAGCCCCGAAGTAATAAGCGAAATCGCTTTTACTGTTCCAGTGAACGCCGTCTGCCATGCCGCCCGTAACCTGCAAGCCTTTCATTTCCGGCAGACATCTTTGTGCGTGTGCCTGGTTAAAAGTCAGGCACAGCACAAAAAGGAATATCATACAGGATATCCTTTTCATGTTCATTTGATTTTAAGTTTGTTAATCACTTTGGCTGCCACTATATCCGAATTTTCCACCCGGATAGTTTGGTGTCTGCCCCCGTTCTTTTCCACCAGCTCAATGACTAATATCTTATCGTCAGGGATAGTGAACTGTGGAACGGTGTACACCGTGCAGACGGTACTCTTGCCACCGATAACCAGTATCTCGTTATAGCTCCGCACCGGGTCAATGACCGTTTCCTGAATAGCCGTCCTTTTGGCTACTTTCTTATCCACAATTTTAAAGCGGATAAAATCGGTATCAAACGGCACGTTTGAACTGTTCTTTACCTGTGTATGGAAATAGAACAGCCCGTTATGCGAATAAATGCCCTTTACCAAGAACTGCACCCCGAAACGCTTGCATCCCAAATGCTTTATTTCCCGGTCATTGTTCTTGTAGATGGACTGCATAATCAGCCTTACCAAAAGCGGGCTTTCGTTACCCAGTTCACGGAAATAGATATTCATCCGGGTATGGCTGAAATCCGTTGTGTCCTCATTCTCCAAGAAGTCTTTCATTTCGATGTTCAGCATTTCCGGTTCGTGTGCGTATTTCGCATTGAAAGAATAAAAACTGCCATCCTCACAGATAACGGAAAAGTTCGTTTCACCGGGAAAGCCCTCTGTCGTAGCTTTCACCCTGACAACGTTTTCCGCCCCGTCCGCTTTCCCGGCAATAATGTAGTTACTGCCTAAATCCACGTACTTCACGGCAGACGGGAAAATAATATGTACCGTTTTGGCAAACGTCACCTGTACGCCGTAAGGTGTCACCATTTGGCGGTAAGGCAGCTTTTTAGTAATGCCCTGATACAAATCGTTACTTTGTGCTTTCATTGAAACCACGCCCATGATAAGAGCGAATAAAATCATTAACTTTTTCATTTTGGATTGAAATTTTTATGGTTGATAATTGATAAATTGATTATTGCTGTTTGGCGTAAAGCATCACCTGATAGTTCGCTTTCAGGTGTACTTTTACCGTTCTGAACTTCTTGGCAAGGTATTGCGAACCGCCCTGCATCAAGCCCCTTGTAATATCCATTGCGACCTGCTGCCCGGCACTTTGCGCAAAGGAAATACTCGTACCCAGCCCGGCGCCGATATTCGCCATCGCTTCTTTGGCTGCTTCCTGTTCCAGTGACGAGGGAACGGAAAGCCCCTTTTGCCCGTCACTGTCGTAAACGGCAAGTTCCACCGGAATGATGTTACCCGCATATTCGAGCGAGGACACCAGTATGTCGAGCCGTTCCCCCTGCACTTTGGCACTTCCCGATACAAGGCTGTTTTTCGGGACAATGACGTTTCCCGCTTGCAGTGGTTCTAACAGCCGGAGTTTGACGGTCTGCCCGTCCATAAGTGTTTGGTCGTTATGCACACACGCCCGGATAGTGTTCTTTCCCATCGAATAACCACTGCCGACCGCCGTATTAAACCCGTAATTGCGTGGCTTACTGTATTCGGCGATAAATTCGCTGTTGCTCATAGGTTGCTGCAATCCTGAAACCGTCCTGTCCGATACCGACTTTACAGGTGTGGTATTTCCTTTGCCCTGAACGGGTGCGGATGGTGTAACCTGTGCGACTTGTTCCGATTGTCCGCCGTTCATATACTTTGCCGCCAGTTCGTATGACTTTTCCATAAGAGCCACCTGTTCATCCATGCTGCCCGCACCGCTTTCTTTCGCATCGAGCCGGGCAGTAAGTTTTTCCACCTGACGTTTGAGTTCCTCTTTTTCCTTGTCCTCTTTCGGTGTCTCGTAGAAACTGCCTAACTGTCGCTTCATGTCCCGGTAAGCTGCCGCCGAGGACTGGATAGAAGAACGCTTATTATTCGGCGCACCCGCCCCGAAATCAATCACGGCGTTTTTCGGCTTTCCTGCCGGAGCATCATCTATCAGGGTCAAATCTTCCCCCTTTTCGTTTTCGTCTCCCAGCGAAAAGGCAAAATCCTGCAAGGAGCGCATCTTGTCCGCCTGTTTGTTCTCCATCTGTTCCTGTTCGTAGGCTGTCTTTTTATCGCTGATTATCCCGTCCCCTTTGGGTTGCGGAATATCGGCGTTAAATCCGCCCACGCTTTCCACCTTTGCTTCGTCCTTTTCGGACGGTGCAAAAATCAGGTACATAGACCCCAAGAAAACCAGTCCCATAAGCGGGTAAACCAGCATCTTCTTTCGCTGCTGTATCTGCTGCGGGGTCAGTTCCTTTTTTTCCTTTCCCTGTTTTTCAGGTTCTTTTCCCTTTGCCGTTTCCGGTGCGGGAACTTCATTCTTCACTTCTTTTTCTTCCATTGTCTGACTGATTAAAAATGTTCGTACTGTCTTTACTTTGTAGCTGCAACTGCCTGATATGCTCTATCCGCAGGATTTCGCCATCCTCTTTCCCTATCCGGTAAATGGATGATACCGTAAAGTAGATGGATAGCCCGCCGAAGAACAGGAGCATAAGCAGTATGACCGCCAGCCTTATTTCCGGTGTCATGCGCCCGCACAGGCGGCGGAGCTTTTCATCCGCCCAGTCCTGCACATGGGTAATCGCCTGATTAACCGGAGAGAGAATTTTCCGTATCATGGCTTACCGCTTTATGGTGTTTAAGTCCTTGTTTTCCGTTATCTCGAAACTTTCCATGATAAAGCCGTGCGGGTTATTGTCCGAGCGCACAGCGTTCAATAACCGGCAACGGGTGACAAGGCTTCTTTCGGTCACGCTGCTTTCACGGATAATCATTTGCCGGGCATAGGTCGCCACCGCATACGGGTACACATCGAAATTGCATGAAACGCTGTCTATCCGTATCGTTTGGCTGATATTGCCCGAAATGATACGGTTGTAATACCCTTTTTCCGAGAGGTCACGGTAATAGTTGAATGCGCTTTTGTCCGCAAGGAACAGCGACCGTTTGATATTGCTTTCGATAGCGTTCTTATCGGGTGAGAGCGTAAAAAAGAGTTCGTGGAAACGCTTCACGTGTTCCCTCGCTTCAACCGGACGGTTTTGTGTCAGGTCTTGCGAAAGCGCAAGCATCAACGATTTGCCGCCATCCAAGACGTAAATCTTCTGCCGTTGCGCTTCGGCAAACGTATAGGAGTTCCAAACGGCATACCCCGTTATCAGGGTACACATGACGACAAACACAATTCCGAAAAGACGTATCTGTCTGAAACTGGTTTCAATGTTCTTTAAACTTTTAAATTCCATCTTGATTTTTATTTATTGGTTACCTTTGATTAGTTTACCGCCGACCCTGCCGCCAGCGTTTCCGGTTGCTGCCCCGGCTACCGCACCGACACCGCTACCCGTTTTATTAGCCGCACTGTTTATGTTCCGGCTCATGTTACCCATTCCGCCCGCCTGAATAATCCAGTTTGACACGGTGGGAATAGTGAAGTAACCGATGATACCAATCAGCATAAAAATTATGTACACGCTGTTACTTCCGTCCGGTATAAAATTGGGGTCTGATAGTTCCTGAATATCCTTTTGCAGCATAAGCACCTGTATTCGGGCAAGAATGGAACTGAACAGGTCTGAAACAGGCAGCCACAGGTAAACGGATATATACCTTGTTATCCATTGGGTCAGTGTCGCCTGAAAGCCATCGTATACACTGATGGCAAAGGCTATCGGACCCAGTATGGCAAGGACAATCAAGAAGAATGTCCGGATAGTGTCTATCACAAGGGAAGCCGCCTGAAAGAGCAGTTCCAAAAGTTCCCTGAACCAGTCCCGGACGGATTGCTTGATATTATGGGCTGCCCTGTCCATGTACATACCGCCCATTGTGGCAATATCTTTGGCAGACCATCCCAATTCGTCAATCTGTTTATCAAATGCTTCATCCGAAACAAGGTAAGCCGTTTCCGGATTGCGCACCATCGCTTCATATTCCAGCTTGTCCTTTTGTTCCCGGTAGGCGTTCATATCGAAAGTTTGCGTTTCGAGCATATTGTTACAGCCCTTGACTACTGGCGACATGACGCTGTTAATCGTACCCAGTACGAATGTGGGGAAGAACATAATGCAGAAACCAATCACAAAGGGACGCAGAAGCGGGTAAACGTCTATCGGTTCGGCACTGGCGAGCGACTGCCATACTTTGGCAGCCACATAGAATAAAGCCCCCAGTCCCGCTATTCCTTTGGCTACCCCCGCCATGTTCCCGCATAACGGCATCATGTCCGTGTACAGACTTCGTAAAATCTGATGCAGGTTATCAAATTCGATTGCTAATAACATATCTTTGATTTATTAGAGGTTACCAGTAACGTTCATCCGCCGAGCCATAAAGAGCCATTACCCTGTCGGTGTCCTTTTTCTTTTTCGCACGCAGGTAGGAAACGGAAATGTTCTTGCGGGTATAGTAACTCACCAAATCCCGGTAGTTCCTGATGGCGTTATACGTCCGGTCGATAACGTCCATCCGTTCCTTGTCCGACATGGAAAGCCCGTTGATGTTCACCACGCTTTTCATTTCTTCCAGCACATCGGAACTTTCCTGTAACAGTTGGGTATAGCCGTAGGCGATAGCGGAAAGTTCATCCGGCGTGTAGTTCTCGTCCGAAAGCATCTTTTGAAAACTGTTCACATAGATGTCGGAAATCTCCCCGATAAGCAGGATGGATTTTTGCACTTTCTGGGCATCTTTGACAAGGTTATGCACTGATTTTAAGGCATCGTAATAGTCTTTTCCCTGTTGGTAAATCTTTACCGTTTCCTGAAAATTCTTTATCATGTTCTGTGCGGTCGATGAAGTCTGCACGATGTTTTTTGACGCATTGATAATCCCTTGTGCCAAGTTTCCGGGGTCACTCACTACCCACTGTGCGTTTGCCCGAACAGCAAACAAACTGCCTATTACGAGCAGCATTATAATCTTTGTTCTCATACGCTTATTTCTTTATGGGTTGGTTACTCCGTTTGTATTCTCCGCCGGGTGAAAGCAAAATCCGGTCGTTCTCCTTGTCGTAGGTCAGCAGGACGGAAAGCCCCGTTTCGATGAACAGGTTTCCGTCCTGTTCTGAAATCTGATAGGTTTCCGTTTGGATAGTCCCCCGGTAAGTCTTTCGATAGGTCGTTACCCTGTAATGCCCGTTTTCCTCAAAGAGAGTAAATGCCGGACGGTTCTTCACGCTTTCCCAGTCGCCACGCATCGCCCGCAAGCGGTCGGCGTTTGTTTCCTTACAGGAGGAAAGCCCCAGTAACAAGGTGCATAACAGCACCGGAAACAGGATTCTTAAATGTTTCATACTGATTGATTTTTTAATTGTTGATTGATTACTTTTCAGGATTACGCTTGCTTTCGGCAAGCCGTTTGATAGCCAGTTCGAGATTGCCGCCCAGCTTTTCGGACAAGGCGAAAAGTTCCATCTTTTCCGTTTCTTCGGTCGTATATGTAAAATATTCTTCCAAGCTCACTTCTGTGGCATATACGGCTGACTGTGTACCGCCCAAGCCTATCCAAACTTCCTTATATTTCCGGTTCGGATGATTGGCAAGGTTGATGGAAAGCACCTGTGAACGTTCCTTGTCGGTCACTCCCAAAAGGTTCTGTATGCTGTCGAACTTGTTCAGGTACTTCCTTTGGTCGAGCAGTATCTTACAGTCTGAATTGTTTATAATACTCTCTTTCACAATAGGTGAGGAAATAATATCTTCCACTTCCTGTGTGACTACAATCGCTTCACCGAAATACTTTCTGACGGTTTTGTACAAATATTTTATGTAATCCGCCATGTTCGCCGATGCAATCGCTTTCCACGCTTCTTCAATTAATATTAATTTCCTGATACCTTTTAATTTACGCATCTTGTTTATAAAAACTTCCATGATGATAATCGTAGTAATCGGGAATAAAATTTTATGGTCTTTGATATTATCCAACTCAAAGACAATGAAGCGTTTATGCAACAAATCAAGTTCCTTGTCGGAGTTCAGTAGGTAGTCGTATTCACCGCCACGATAGTAAGGTTCTAATACATTCAGAAAGTTGTCTATATCGAAATCCTTTTCCCGGACGTTCTTTTCTTGCAGGTGCGCCCGGTAGTCATTTCTCACATATTCATAGAACGTATTAAAGCAGGGAGTAACCGAACTGTCCTTAGTAATCAGTTCGATATAGGAACTTACAGCGTTTGACAAAGCTACTTCTTCCGCCCGTGTGGGTGCTTCATCGTCCCTTTTCCACAGGGTCAGGATAAGCGTTTTGATACTCTCTTTCTTCTCAATATCAAATACCCCATCTTCAACATAGAAAGGATTAAACGCTATCGGGTTTTCGGTGGTATAGGTAAAGTAAATCCCATCTTCCCCGTGCGTTTTCCGGTTTATCATTTCACATAGCCCCAAGTAACTGTTTCCGGTATCGACCAGCAGCACGTGTGCATTTTGTTCGTAATATTGGCGTACCATGTGGTTGGTAAAGAATGACTTGCCGCTACCACTCGGCCCAAGTATAAACTTGTTGCGATTGGTAATGATACCCCGTTTCATGGGTAAATCTGAAATGTCAATGTGCAACGGCTTTCCCGTGACCCTATCCACCATCTTGATACCAAAAGGGGAGAGCGAACTTTTATAATTCGTTTCTTCGGTGAACAGGCAAAGAGCCTGCTCGATGAATGTGTAGAAACTTTCTTCCGCCGGAAAGTCCGCCTGATTGCCGGGTATGCCCGCCCAAAACAGGGTCGGCGTGTCGGTGGTGTTATGGCGTGGCTTGCACTCCATAAGTGCGAGCTGTGACCCCACATCATTTTTAATGTGTTTGAGTTCGTCCCGGTCGTCACTCCAAGCCATGATATTGCAATGGCAACGCACGGAGATAAGCCCCTGCGAATGGGCTTCATTCAAATATTCCTCTATCCACGACTTGTTTATCTGATTGGCACGGCTGTATTTGGAAAGGGAGTGCATATTGCGAGCCATCTTTTCAAACTGTTTCAGGTTCTCCGTATGGTCGTCAATGAAGATATACTGGTTATAAATATGGTTACAGGAGAGCAGCACACCCACCGGGGAAGCGAATGACAAACGGCAATCGCTCCGGTCAGTGGATAGCTTTTCATAGCGGGTATCTGTTCCCACCTTGCCCGGCATATCTTCCGCATCCGAAAGGGTATGCAGGCAAAGGATATGGTCGCCAATCTTCATTTCGTCAGCACCCAGTGAAATATCTTTCAGTGTGGTGGTGTCTGTCTGTGAGAGTGAAAAGTATTTCTCCACGATACCCGCCGTTTCCCTTGTTCCGGTTATCTCGTCCGAGTTCAGGCGGGTAAGGGTAATGAAACCGCTATCGTTCATAATACTTTCAAACTGCCCCACCGCTTCGAGAAACTTTGTGACCGTTTCCTTGTCCTTTATCTCTTTGGGGACAAGGAAGCCCCGGCAAAGGGTGGAAAAGTTACTCTGCATCCGGCTACGTTCCTTTGTCGTTTTCGTCAGGAACAGGTAACAGGTATGGTTTAAGAACGGTCGTTCATTAAAATGCCGTTCAAAGGAACGGGAAAGGAAACTCAAATCATCCTTTTGGATGTCAGGCGCATAGTTCTCTTTGATGAACCAGTCCTGTTTATGTACGATGCTGTAATCAGGCAGCACCTTTACCGCTTTGTTCCAAGCGGAATGTATCGCTTCGTATTCGGCTGCCGTGACGGTGAACAGTTCGGGCAGTTCCACCCGGAACGCCACCGTTATGTCGGCATCTTTGGAAACGATGCACCCGTTTTCCACCGTGAACAGTGGAAACTTGTTTTCCAGCGTGGTAGCTTTTAATATATTTCTCATTTCGATGCTTGTTTCTGATTTTTAGTGAATAATCGGGAGATAGCTTTTCGGTTGATGATATGGAAAGGGTGGCTTTTGCGTGCGGACAATTTCATTAACCCGTGTGTCCCGTACTTTTCATTTAACCGGAATGTGAGCCATACCAGCAGCGTTGCCGAAGTAACGCCAAAGATGATGCACACCCACTGGTTAATGCCTACCATATACATGATGATGAAAAGCACGAACAGGGCTAACAGCCCGCCCGCAAAAATGAAAAGATATTGACTTTTCAACCCCCGAAACTCAACTGGCTTGCCTATTCCCCTGTTAATCGGATAGTCTGCCATAGCCCATTTCTTTTAGAGGAAGAATGAACGTAGGATGGTGGCAGCGACAATCAGGAAGATACACGCACCGAACCACGAAGCCGCCGTTTTACTGGTGTCAGGGTCGCCCGAAGAAAATTTTCCATACACTTTCACGCCGCCAATCAAGCCGACCACCGCACCGATAGCGTAAATTAATTTTGTCGCCGGGTCGAAATAACTGGTTACCATGTTGGTAGCTTCTGTAATACCCGCCATGCCGTTACCCTGTGCAAAAGCGGAGGATGCAGCCCAAAGAACGACTGCCGAAAAGAGAACTTTCTTTTTCATTATAAATACTTGATTTTTTAATTGCCGGACGGTTGGATAGTCCGCCCGGCAGAATGAATAATAATTGAAAATTTTGTGGTTGTGGGGAGTTTTCCCCGTGTTCGGAAAGGTTTGCTTTTTAACCGTAATCTCTTTGCTTCATCATCTTATTATTTAAAGTTTATCACTAAAGAAAATCGTTCATATTAAAGTCTGCCATTTCATTACTTCCGGCAGCCGGGACGATGGCGGGCACGGGTATCTCATGTTTCTGTAAAAGTTCTGCCACCCGTGACCTGCCCCCGTTAATCTGTTCCACCAGCGAATGAAACAGGTTTGTTTCCGTCCGGCAGATGGTCTGCACCGCTTGCCGTTCTTCCGTGTCGGACGCTTGTTTTATCTGAATGACCTGAACCATTTGCCCCAGTTCCCCCAGCGTGATGCCCTGTGCCATTTCAGGCTCACCGTCCCCCATGTAACAGGCGATTTCTTCCGCTTCGATTTCATCCGGCGAAACGTCCGTTTCTTGCACGTCTTCCGTTCCAAATTCCATTTCAAATTCGGTTTCAATCGCTTGCGGAGCAGGCGTTTCTATCACCGTTTCATCGCTTTGCGGGACAAATATAGAAGCATTATCAACCCCTTTTGAAAGGTGTCCTAAGATGTCCCCGTTTGTCCTCATTTGTCCCATCCGGTAACGGCTTGCACCTACAAGACAATCACCGTTTCCCACTTTTTCGGTCGGTTTGTTCTCCGGCTGCTCCGGTTCTCTTTTCCCGCCCGTGAACCATGTTCCCAAGCTATCCCGGTATCGCCATAAGAGGATGGCGTAATACAGGAGTGTTCCGATAATAAACCACTTCAACATATCAGAACGGCTTTTCAAATTTGCTTTCGTACAGTTCGTTTATCTCGTTCTGAAACTGGTCGAAATGCCGGAGCAGGATATTTTCTACATAGCTGCTCACGGTTGCTTTGCGTCCGCCGATAACGGTTACTATCTTCATTAGCTTTTCATGGGTGGTACGGCTGACGTATAACGGCTGGCGGTCGGTCAAGTCCACCCGCATGAAATAGGTTTCCCGGTAATCGCCCGGAGTGTTCTTTTTCCGGCGGGCAGGTTCTTTCACCGCCTTTTCTTCCTTTGGTTCTGCCTTGATTTCCGGTTTATCTGCCGTTTCCACTGTACCCGTTTTATCGTCCGGTTTATCCGGTGTTTCTATTTCCGTTTTCACCGTCACTGTTGGCGTTTCCTGTTTCTTCACGGGTAAGCCCTGTGAAATAATCTCTTTCATAAAATCCTCGTCAATTTGCGGTTTCCCGCCGCTTTGCTTTGCCATATCGTTACAGTTTTATAAGGTATGCGATTTCGGTTATCAGTTCTTCCATGTTGCTGCCCTTTACCAGCCGTTTGTCTGCGGGGAACAGCGTAGAACGGAACACGGTTTTACGCTGTGCGTCCAGTTCCTTTTTAAACCTTTTGGTGTCCGGGATAAATACGTTCATAAGGGGCAGTTCCAGTTCCCCGATGGTCTGCTCATACAGGGTGTAGAGGTCTGTTTTTTCCCGTCCATCTACCATGTTCCAAAACAGGTGCAGCCCTTTCAGTCGGCACGCTTCATTCTTTACCAGTAGTTTATGGATAGCCACCGCAAAGGAAAGGCTACTTTCCAATACCACCCGGTCGGCGGCTATGGGAGTGAAAATATAATCCACTCCTGAAAGGGAGTTGATAACACCCTCACTGTTCACCGTTCCGGGCAGGTCGAAAAAGACCACATCATAATCTGACCCGGCAGACGCAAGAAATTCATCCGCCGTTTTTATCGCTTTATCCGGCGAACTGCACAGCACCGGGTACGCTTTCTTTCCCAGTGTCTTGAACTGGTGAAAGGCAAGCTGTTTGTAATAATCATCCCCGTTCACTTGTTCGGCATCCCGTTTGCGCATGGCACTGATACTGTGTTGCGGGTAGTCGCAATCCACGACCGCCACATTATACCCTTTCAGGTAATACAGGTAACTTGCCACCAAGACGGTGAACGTTGTTTTGCCGACCCCGCCCTTTTGGGTGGAGAAAGCCACATACAAGGTTTCTTTCTTCATTGTAATACTGAATTATAGTGATACATCTTTATTGTTTTCCATCCATTCAGATGAACGGATGGTTTTCTTTCGTTCCATATTGCCAGCAGGAAAGCAGGGCTGATTTCTGTTTTTTTGCAAAGACAGATTGTTTTCTTTCCTGCTTCTTTGTTTTCATTCATTCCACAAAGGCAGCTTGCTTTCTTTGCAGACAGTTTACTTTCCCGATTGAATGACTATTTTCTTTCAATCATTCCATCTGGTTTTCTTTCCTGCTTTCTTGAAAGATTGCAATCTTGAAATCTTGTTTTCAAGTTTTCAAAACCGCTTTCTTTCCGTCCGCTTGCCGATACATATTTCCATCTATCCATATTGCTTTCTATCTTAAATCCGGGACAAATAAACATAGAAAAACAGCCCCTTTCGAGATGTGTCCTCAAATGTCCCCGTTTGTCCTCATTTGTCCTATAACCCGCTATTTCACAGCATTTTTAATACCCGTTACTTTGCAACCGAAAGGTATCGGTCAGGCTAACCAAGCCCCCGCCGCCGGGAGCGTTCCAATATCCGCTAACCCCAATCCGTCCGTAGGCGGATTTTTATTTGCACTGGCAAATAGCAAGGTGTGTTCTAAGCAGCTTGAAATTCTTTCAGCAGCTTTGAACGCCTTGCCCGGACGAAGCCGGGACATGGGTCACTCCGAAGTCGTAACCCTTTAAAAAAAGAAGCATGAAACAGAAAAATGAAAATGCGCCCCGTCGGGGTGGCGCAGGACGCAAGCCCAAAGCAGACCCGGCAGTGTTCAGGTACTCTATCAGCTTCAATGCGATAGACCACGCCCGCTTTTTGGCATTGTTCGACCAGTCCGGTATGCGCACGAAAGCGCATTTTATCACCGCCCGTATCTTCGGCGAACCGTTCAAAGTGATTAAAATCGACAAGGCGGCAGTCGAATATTATACCCGGCTGACCGCTTTATATTCCCAGTATCGAGGTATCGCCGTGAATTACAATCAGGTGGTAAAGGCTCTCAATACCAATTTTTCAGAGAAGAAAGCACTCGCGTTTCTCTATAAACTGGAAAAGGCAACGATGGAACTTGCCGACCTGAACCGCCAAATTATTGAACTGACCCGTGAATTTGAAACAAGATGGTTGCAAAGATAAGCGTAGGCAGTTCCCTGTTCGGTGCGCTTTCCTACAACCAAAACAAGGTGGATGAACAGCAGGGAAAGGTACTTTTAAGCAACCGGATGTTCGAGAGCGAGGATGGGAATTTCAGCATCCGGCGATGTATGGAATGTTTCGATATGCACCTGCCCGCAGACCTGAAAACGGAAAAGCCGATTATCCATATCTCCCTGAACCCGCACCCGGACGATGTACTTTCAGACAGCCAGCTTGCGGATATTGCCAAAGAGTATATGGATAAGCTGGGGTACGGCAATCAGCCGTATATGGTTTACAAGCACTGTGATATTGCACGGCATCATATCCATATCGTTTCCATCCGTGTAGATGATACAGGAAAGAAGATTAATGACAAGTTCGAGCATGTACGCAGCAAGCAAATCACCCGTGAACTGGAACAGAAGTACGGGCTGCATCCGGCGGAGAAGAAACAGGCAGCCGAACGTCCCGAACTTAAAAAGGTGGACTACCGGGCAGGGGATGTAAAGCACCAGTTATCCAATACGGTGAAAGCCCTTGTCGGCAGTTACCGCTTTCAAAGTTTTACGGAGTACAAAGCCCTGTTATCTATATATAATGTACAGGCGGAGGAAGTGAAAGGGGAAGTGAACGGCAAACCCTATAACGGCATTGTCTATTCGGCGACCAATGGTAAAGGAGAAAAGCAGGGAAACCCGTTCAAATCTTCCTCTTTGGGAAAGTCGGTAGGTTACGAAGCCATCCAGCGACACATCAAGAAATCCACAAAGGACATTCAGGACAAGAACCTGAAAGAGCGTACCCGCCGGACAGTCGGCGCAGTGATGAAATCCGCCCATAATCGTAAGGAACTGGAACAAGAACTGAAAAAGAAAGGTATAGATGTACTTTTCCGGCAGAACGATACAGGCAGGATATATGGTGTAACATTCATTGACCACGAAAACCGTACCGTCCTGAACGGTTCACGGTTGGGAAAGGACTTTTCCGCCAATGTGTTCAACGACCTGTTTTCCGGCTCCCGTACTTTGACGGGAGACAGCAAGCAGGAAATGCAGGAACACGCACCGGAATTTAACCCGACCGGACACCTTGAAAATACAGGTAAAGCCGTTGCCGGACTGTTCAGCCTGTTATCCGGTGAGGACGATACGCCACCCGACAACAGTCAAATTCCACCACCCAAGAAGAAAAAGAAGAAGAAACAAAGACGAATTTAGTAATCCTAAAAATTTCAATTATGCAGAATGAAGATGATTTAAGAGGACTTGCAAAGGTCATGGACTTTATGCGGGCAATCAGTATTTTATTTGTAGTGATAAACATTTACTGGTTTTGTTACCAGTCGTTCCGTCAGTGGGGCATCAATATCGGGGTAGTCGATAAAATCCTGCTGAACTTCCAGCGTACCGCCGGGCTGTTCTCCAATATCCTGTACACCAAACTTTTTTCAGTGGTGTTCCTTGCGCTTTCCTGTTTGGGTACAAAGGGAGTGAAAGAGGAAAAAATCACATGGAACAGGATTTATGTATTTCTGACAATCGGTTTTATCCTGTTCTTCCTGAACTGGTGGTTATTGTTTCTGCCGTTGCCACTGGCGGCAAACACGGCATTGTATATCTTTACCATGACAGCCGGGTATCTCTGTCTGTTGGCTGCCGGAGTATGGATTTCCCGCCTGTTGAAAAATAACCTGATGGATGATGTGTTTAACACGGAGAATGAAAGTTTCGCACAGGAAACACGCCTGATTGAAAACGAGTATTCCATCAACCTGCCGACCCGTTTCTACTATAAAAAGAAGTGGAACGATGGGTGGATAAACGTTGTAAACCCGTTCAGGGCAAGCATGGTTTTAGGCACACCCGGTTCGGGAAAATCGTATGCGATAGTCAATAATTACATAAAACAGCAAATCGAAAAAGGTTTTGCTGTTTATATTTATGACTACAAATTTCCTGACCTTTCAGAGATAGCTTATAATCACTTAATTAATCATTTAGATGGATATAAGGTAAAACCTAAATTCTACATGATTAACTTTGACGACCCACGCAAAAGTCACCGATGCAACCCGATAAATCCGGCATTCATGACGGACATATCGGACGCATACGAAGCCAGTTATACAATCATGTTAAATTTGAACCGCAGTTGGATAACCAAGCAGGGAGATTTCTTTGTGGAAAGCCCGATTATCCTGCTCGCTTCTATCATTTGGTTTTTGAAAATCTATCAGGGTGGTAAGTATTGTACATTCCCGCACGCCATTGAATTTTTGAATAAGAAATATGCCGATACGTTTACAATTTTAACCAGTTATCCCGAACTGGAAAACTACCTTTCACCATTTATGGACGCATGGGAATCGAATGCGCAAGACCAGTTACAGGGGCAGCTTGCAAGTGCTAAAATCCCGCTTTCCCGTATGATAAGCCCGGCTTTATATTGGGTAATGACAGGTGATGATTTTTCATTGGATATAAACAACCCGGAAGAACCTAAGATATTGGTAGTAGGCAACAATCCCGACCGTCAAAATATCTATTCCTGTGCTTTGGGATTGTATAATTCCCGTATCGTGAGGCTGATAAACAAGAAGCACCAACTCAAAAGTTCCGTAATCATAGATGAATTACCGACCATCTATTTTCGGGGACTGGATAACCTGATAGCAACGGCAAGAAGCAACAAGGTAGCGGTCTGTTTGGGCTTTCAGGATTTCAGCCAGTTACGCCGGGATTATGGGGATAAGGAAAGCAAAGTTATCGAAAACACAGTGGGTAATATATTTAGCGGTCAGGTGGTTTCTGAAACGGCAAAAACACTTTCAGACCGTTTCGGAAAGGTACTTCAAAAACGGCAAAGCATGACTATCAACCGGAACGACAAATCAACCTCAATCAGTACGCAGATGGATAGCCTGATACCACCCAGTAAAATATCCAACTTAACACAGGGTATGTTTGTGGGTGCGGTCAGTGACAATTTCGATGAAAGGATAGAGCAAAAAATATTCCATGCGGAAATTGTGGTGGATAACGAGAAAGTGAAGCGGGAAACAGCCAGTTACAAGAAGCTGCCCCAAATCATAGATTTCAGGGACGGGGACGGGAACGACCGGATGCAGGAAGAAATACAGGCAAATTACAACCGTGTCAAACAGGAAGTCCAACAGATTGTCACGGACGAAATGGAACGAATAAAGAACGACCCTGATTTACAACATTTGATTAAAGATGTTGAAGAATAAGCATTTGCCTTTCTTTAAGAATAGTATTATTTGTACTTTTGGAGAAATTATAAATTTACTAATTATGGATGAAAGAAATTATGTTTTATGCCAAGATATAAAAGATAGAATATCTAAAAAGTTTATAGAGAATGGATGGATAACAGTTAGTGATATTGGAATACATTCTGCATTAGTAACAGATGAAAATGTATTAGAAGTATTGGGTAACTATTGTTGGGATTTACCGCGAGGGGATGGAATGCCGGGTGTTTCTGTAAGGTATGTAAATAAAAAGCCTATTGTGAATTATGATAGATTGGGACACAATAAATGTGAACCTTTTGTTTTTTATAGGGATGGTTATGGTACACATCCATCTTATATTGAACTATCCGAAGAATTTAGATTGTATCATAATTTGCATGAAAAATACATTTCAGAAGAAGAAAAGAACTATGTTGTTATGAATAATGGTTCAGAAGAGGTCGTAGCAAAACTATCTAAAATATCATTATACATCAAAGCTAAATATGTAAAGGATTATCTTGCGATAAGAAAAATTAATCTATTAATATTCTTTGATATAGAAAATTACGGTTCTTCAACGTATTCAGAACTCAATATTATTCCTGTTAATAATCAAATAATAAAGGAAGATAATTATATATATAATTATACGAATATGTTTGAGTATTTTAATGAAGAAAAAAAATCTTGTGGTTGGATAATGGGGAAATGTGTTTTACGCTACGAACAAAAGACGGACTATGACCCTTTTGAACGTGATAATAATCAATATTTAGATTATATAATTGGATATGATGATAATGGAGAAGAATTACTACATACTTGCAATAAGGATTTTCTATCAAATTACTTCGTTGAAAAAGAAAATGAACCGTTAGAACTAACGCCTGTATTTTTTTCTAAAGATGTATTAAATAAGTATTATAACAACCCCAATAAATACACAGTTAGTGATGGTCTTATTACTTGTGATGGTTCATGGAGTTTAAAGGTTGATAATAATTGTAAAGAGTATGTTGTTGTAATGTTAGTTGATTTAGGAACATTAGATTATAAGGAACAATCCTATTGGAAAGGGTTTAATATAGCTCCACCCCATAAAGGATGCTTAAGTTATACAGCTTATCAACGATGGATTAATGGAGTTTGGTGTAATCCCATAAGCCCTGATTTTGTATTTAAGCAGAAGTATAAATCTTTTAATAAGAAATGGCATGAAATATACGGTTGGTATTTGTTTCTACCTCTAATAAATGAAGATGAACATAGATTTAAAACATTACATTGCTTGACAACTTTAGATAACGAGCAGGATTTTGACGAGCAAATTTTATCTTTAGTAAAATTATTTATAGACTCTCTAAATCAGGAAGAATTAATAAAAAATGTCTGTATTGAGAAAAAAGAAGTAGTAGATTTTCTAAAAAGAAAGAAGTTTGATAGTTTGAAAGATGTTAAAGCTGGTATAGATAAATTTGAGCTATTTATTTTGTCCCAAAAATATCCAATTCCTGATATGTTTAACTTTTTAAGGAAATTGCAGGATTTACGCTCTCGTGATGTTGCTCATAGAAAAAGCTCTAATAAAAGTAATCGAAAAAGTATAGTTGATTTTTTTAATTTAGAAACTAAGCCTAAACAACAAATACTTGATGATATTTTTAAAGATGTAATAGAGACTATTTCAACATTAGAAGATTTGTTTATAAATGAAACCCCTAAAAATATAATACCGAAAAAATAGGTTTTTTTTGTGCCATAATAAAAAGCAATCTCATTGAGGTTGCTTTTTTTATATACTTCTGTGTAGACTAATGAAGCCAAACGAGGACTAATGAAGCCACCCGTTCCCAAATCCTTAAATATACTCTATTTCATCCTTACTTTTACTTCCGATATTTTTATTTACTCACTAAAATTCAAAAAGTTATGGATGTAAACACAGCCAACCAATCCACCACTGACGAGCAGATGATGGATATTCTTCTTGTACTGGATAAGGAGAAAAAGACAATCAGCGCAGTGAAAGGCGTGGATGAAAACGGGGAACTCCAAACCGTACCGCCGGAGAACAACAGCGAACTTCTGAAATTCGACCGCCACGGCGATTTCTTTTCCAACTTCTTTTCCAACATGATGAACCAGTTGAAGAATCCGACACGTTTTAATTTCTTTAAAATCCCCAAGATTGAACTTCCCAAGATTGCACCGATAATCAGGGACAACTTCGACCATCCGACCGCCAAGAATGAAGCGGAGATAGAACGTTACCGGGTAACACCCGAAACGCTGAAACAGGGGGTGAAGAACGAACAACCGAACCAAACACAACAGCAACCGCAGCAGGAAGCAACGGCACAAGCACCGCAGCAACCTGACAAAAGCAAGTATGTTATCGACCCTGACAAGGTGGACTGGGAAGCCCTGAAAAACTTCGGGCTTTCCAAAGAACAGCTTGAAAAGGCAAAGGCTTTAGAACCCATGTTAAGGGGTTACAAATCACCCGGTGCGTTCACCATCGCAGGAAACTACAATTCCGCCATTATGAAACTGGACGCACGCCTGTCTTTCCGGCATGACAAGGACGGGAATGTAGTTTTGGCGATACACGGCATCCGCCAAAAGCCGGAACTCGAACGTCCGTTCTTCGGACATGAATTTTCCAAAGAGGATAAAGTCAATCTTCTTGAAACGGGCAATATGGGACGGATAGTAAACCTGAAAAACTATATCACGGGGGAAATGATACCCTCTTTTGTCAGCGTGGATAAGGTGACGAACGAACTGGTTTCCATGCGTGCAAGCAGCGTCCAAATACCCGATGAAATAAAGGGTGTCAGACTGAACAAGGAACAAAAGGAAGCCTTACGGGAGGGAAAGGGAGTATTCCTTGAAAATATGATTTCCAACCGTAAAAATCCCTTTTCCGCTACCGTTCAGGTCAATGCCGACAAGAAAAGTCTGGAATTTATCTATCCCAACGCCAAACAGTCACAGGAGCAACGGCAGAAACAGGAGCAGCAGAACAGCCTTGTCACCAGTGACGGTGTAACCATTCCCAAGAGCATTTCAGGAATAGAACTGACACGCCAGCAACAGCAGGATTTAGTCAATGACAAGACCATCTTTGTTGCCGGACTGAAAGACAAGCGAGGGGTCGAATACGATGCTTACATTCAGGTGAACCATGACAAGAAGAAACTGGGCTTTTACAGTGACAACCCCAGTTTTGACCGTTCCGCCGTGAAAGAGATTACCCCCGCCAGCAAGAACCGCACACAGGTAGCGGTTAATTCGGAGGGCAAGACCAACGAAGCCACCAAGAAAGTGAAAGAACCTTTGAAAAAGGGTCAGGACAAGCCCACTGAAAAACAGAAAACCAAGCAGGATAAAAAGGAGAAGCAGGAGCAGACCGATAAGCCCAAACAAAGCAGGGGACGCAAAAGATGATAGCGGTATTAATCCTTATCCCGGTTGTCGGTTTTGCCCTGTTTTTCTTCACCTGTTACAAAACAGACCGGGAAGCCATAGACGAGCAGAACCGACAATATTATATAGATGGCTATCACATCTACTATGACCGGAAAATCCTAAGACAAAAAGAAGTGGAACAATTAAAAACGAAATTAAAATGATTGCAGTAATCGGAGAAAAACCAAGCGTGGCAAGGGATATTGCCCGTATTTTAGGAGCGAGTGAAAAACAGGATGGCTATCTTTCAGGTAACGGGTATCTCGTTACCTGGGCGTTCGGCCATCTTGTAGGTTTGGCAATGCCGGAAGCCTACGGCATACAGAGTTTCCGCCGGGAAAGTCTGCCTATTATCCCGGATAGTTTTCAACTTACACCCCGGCAGGTGAAAGCGGATAAGGGGTACAAGGCTGACCCCGGAGCATTGAAACAGCTAAAGGTAATAAAAGAGGTATTCAGCCAGTCGGACAAGATTATAGTCGCCACCGATGCAGGGAGAGAGGGAGAACTTATCTTCCGCTACATCTACCAGTATATCGGATGCAACAAGCCCTTTGTCCGTTTATGGATAAGCAGCCTTACTGACAAGTCAATCCGTGAGGGACTGCAAAACCTGAAAGCCGGTAGCCTGTATGATAACCTATTCCTTTCGGCACAGGCACGCAGCGAAGCGGATTATTTGATAGGGATTAATGGTACACAGGCTTTAAGCGTGGCAGCCGGACAAGGAATATTCTCTTTGGGACGGGTACAGTCGCCCACGTTGGCTATGATATGCACCCGCTTTTTGGAAAACAAGAACTTTGTCCCGCAAAAGTATTGGCAACTGAAATTACAGTCGGCAAAAGACAATATCTCTTTTTCTGCCCTATCCGTAGAAAAATACGATGCACAGCAGACCGCCATCGACACGCTGCAAAGGATAAAGGAAGCGGAAACGGTACGGGTGAAATTCGTAGAGCGTAAGGAAGTGAACCAAGAACCGCCCTTGCTCTATGATTTAACTACGTTGCAAAAGGAAGCGAATACGAAACTGAATCTCTCCGCAGACAAGACATTATCCATCGCACAAAAGCTATACGAGGGTAAGCTAATCAGCTACCCCCGAACCGGAAGCCGTTATATATCACAGGACGTGTTCGAGGAAATCCCGGAACGTCTTGTTAATTTGGAACAGTACACCCGCTTTTCCGGGTATGCCGCAGGGATGAAAGGCAAAGCCTTAAATTCCCGTTCTGTGAACGATGGCAGGGTAACAGACCACCACGCTTTGATAGTAACGGAAAATCTGCCCGGCAAGATGGAAACGGACGAACAGGCAATCTATGAACTGATAGCCGGACGGATGTTGGAAGCCTTTTCTGAAAAATGCGTCAAAGACGTTACCAGTGTAACGCTGGAATGTGCAGGGTCGCTTTTCACGGTCAAAGGCTCTGTAACCAAATCTGCCGGATGGCGTGCCGTATTCGGCGAAAAAGAGGACGGGGAAGATAACGCCACTTTGCCTGTGATGCAGGACGGTAACAGTCTGCCGCTTTCCGGTATTGAACTGTTGGAGAAGCAGACCAAGCCTAAGCCGTTACACACGGAAAGCAGCCTGCTTTCTTCGATGGAAACGGCGGGTAAGGAACTGGAAAACGCAGAACTGAAAGCCAGCATGAAAGACACGGGTATCGGCACGCCCGCAACACGGGCAGCTATTATCGAAACGCTGTTTTCCCGCCAGTACATCATCCGGGAGAAAAAGAACCTTGTCCCGACCGAGAAAGGACTTGCTGTTTACAACATCATCCGGGACAAGAAAATAGCGGACGTGGAAATGACGGGTATGTGGGAAAATACGCTTGCCAAAATAGAAAGCGGGGAAATGAACCCCGACACATTCCGCAAAGGTATTGAGGTGTACACAAGGCAAATCACAGCTGAACTTTTGGATGTCCGGCTTTCTCTCGCTTCGGATGGAAATTGTATCTGTCCGAAATGCAAGACCGGACGTATTTTATTTTATCCGAAAGTCGCCAAGTGTTCCAATGTGGACTGTTCCGTTACCATCTTCCGCAACAAGAGCGACAAGCAATTGACGGACAAACAGATTACCGAACTGGTGACGACCGGGAAAACCGGGCTAATTAAAGGCTTTAAAAGCAAGAGCGGTAAAGTCTTTGACGCTTCACTCGCTTTTGACGAACAGTTTAATGTTACTTTCGTGTTTCCTGAAAAGAAAGGCAAGCTGAAAAAATAAGCTGGAAATAGCTATATTTGCCACAGAAAGTTTCATTATAGATAGATTTATAATTGAAATTTTTGTGGTTGAAGCACCCGGAGGGATACCGGGTGCTTTTTAATTACTCTCCTTTATATTGGTAGGTCAGGCAAACCACCTGATTATCCAGTATCTTGTTTTGGGTCAGTTCCCACTTCGACCCGAATGTCTTTCCTATGAACCTGATACCGTCCCCCAACATGACCGGGACAATATACAGCGTTATTTCATCCAGCAGGGACGCTTCAATCAAGGAGGTTATGAACTTGCCGCCGCCGATAACCTGAATATCGGTTTCCGAACTTGATTTAAGTTCATTGACCGCACGTAAAGGCATATCGGTAAAAAAGGTTACATTCTCCTTTTCCGACACATTGGTATCGTAGTGGGACACTACAAAAGTTTTTTTGCTTTTGTACGGCCATCCGCCCCAATGTTCAAAAATATAGGTATAGGTGTTTACTCCGGCAAGAAGTACACCGGATTGTTCATAGGTTACCGAAATTTCCTTTTTGACTTTTTCAGGCATCCAGTCCAATTCATTATCCTTTGTGGCTATGAAACCATCAAGAGATACGGCAATACAAGTTTTTAAATGTTTCATAATTGAGTATTTAACAGTTACTTTTTATAAACTGTTCGCCAGTACATCAAAAAAGAAGCGTGAACTTACACTGCTTCAAAGTAGAGGTACTGGCATACCTTAATGACGAAACAGGCAAGCCCACGCTATGTTAAAACATAGCATAGACATTGCGCTGAAAATCTCGTCATTATTGAAAAGTGCCAGTTTTCTACTTTGAGATGTTCTGCGAACGAATATGTTATATATAAAGGCGAAATCACAGGTTACTGTTCCATCGCCGTTATTTTCTTATGTAACTTTTGCAAAGTTAGCCAAATACCTGAAAACTCCGGCATACAAGACGAAGAAATCCTGCCTTATCTCACGACAAAACAGGATTGAAAGCTATTAGAAAAGAAAAAATTAATCGGTTTTCTCACGGATTAACTTGTGTACGTCCGTTGCACGGTAATAACACCTGCCATCCAGCATAAGGTAAGGGAGTATTCCTTTTTTTCGGTAACGGGTCAGTGTTCGGGGGGCTACTTTCAGGAGCAAGCACAAGTCCTGATTATCCAGCAGTTCTTCCCCGTCCAAACAGTTACGCCCGTTTATTACCCGGTCTATCTTCTTGTCCTGCATATCGAACCTATCCATAATGCGTTCCATCCATGCGGTAAAATCGTCTTTATCTATATACATAAGGCTGTCTGATTAAATTAAACCAATCATAAAATAACTTTGGTTGGACGGGTCTTTGATGATAATATCCTTTTCCCGCATGAAGCGGATATAACTTTTTGCGGTACGTTCTTTCACATCCAAGATTTGCTGTATCTGCTCGCACAGGTCTATATAGGTGATATGTTCCTGTCTGCCAAACACGTCACGGGCAACCCCGACCAGTTCCTTTTCCTTGCGTTTCTCTTTTTCCTCTCGTGGCTTTTCTCCTTTGTAAAGGTGCATTCCGGCTGTTTTATCCCATGCGAACAGCATCAAAGGAACATCCAATGGGCTACCATCCCTTACTTTCAGAGCTTTTACTACTGATTGCGTAGGGTCTTCATCCTTTTCGATGGAAAGGATAGTTGCCGCCTTACGTTGTAATTCCGAACCTAAATGCCCCCGCAGCTTCAATCCATTGGGTACAAAATGCAGCACGCAGAGAATACAGGTATTATAAATTCCTGCCAGTCGGTATAGTTCATCTATCACTGCCACACTTTCCACTTCATCATTTGCACTCTTTACAAGGTCAGCAATACCATCTATCACTACTAATTGTATGCCCCCATATTGATAATAGAACTTATCCATACTTTGAACAATAGCGTGCAGGCGTTCTTTACGGGACATACCCGTTAGACAAAATGCTTTCAATTCTTCCGGTTTGTTCGGTTGCTTCGCACGTGCTAATAGATTACTTACATTCTTGAACAGTTGTACTTCGGACTGTTCCGTATCATATAGCAATACCGCTTTATGTTTACTGTTAGCGGCTATCTGTATGCCGAGCGTATCTACTTCCTTATCCGGTTGGCAGATACAGCCCGCTAACATGGCAGCTATATAATTACTCTTTCCTGTTCCCTCGCCACCAGTGATGCCGAACAGGTTGCCTTGTGTTCCCAGTGGAACGTCCCCGGCGGTGATTATCACCTGTGCCTTTGCCGGAGGATTATTGAAGTCTATTTCGCACGATTTAAGCATAATCAATGTATCACTATATAGGTTATCTAAAAATTCGATAAACAATTTCAGGAAATCTTCACGGGTATTTCCAGCCTTGAAATAATCGGAAATATCCTTTTCCTCTTTTGTACCGGGAAGCGGTAGAAGTAACCGTCTTATTCCAAATTCTTCCAACTGTTTTTCCTGTTTGCGTGCGCTTTCTTTGCCCGTCTTATCGGTATCATACAACAGGATGATATGTTTAAAACGGAACGTCAGTTTATAAATCAAGGTAGGCGGGATAGTTACTGTTTCACTGTTGAAACAGATAGCGTGAAAACCATGTGCCGCCAATGACATGACATCTTTTTCACCACCCGTGATAAAGAGTGTATCACCTTTTGCGGGTAGTTGCTCCAATCCGAAACAATAGTTTTCCCCGAAATTACCACCATATAAAAAACGGGTTTTCGAAAATGGACGGTACAATTTTATATACCGTTTATTCTTATATCCATACATCGGTTCTGTCACAGATGAAGTATAAGTGAATGGTGTCCCATCCGCCGTTATGCTCTGAAAATCCCGCAGAGAACACACCTTATAGAGTTCCAACACTTCCGGTGTGATACCGTACTGTTGCCAGTACATCAATTCGGCAAGCGGAAATTTCTGTTCCCTAAACTGGTAAGGTTTGCTTTCCTTTTCAGGTGTTTCTTCCGGTATATCATCTACTATACGGCAAGAAGTACGGGTAACTGGTATCGGATTGCTTGTTGTCAGTCCCAATCCCAAATCCCGGTCTATGGTTTCCAGTATTTTTATAAAATCCATCGAATTATTGCAGTCCAGCCCTTTGAGTTGTCCCACGAAAAAGAAACAATCACCACTATAATTGTCATTGCCAAAATCTTTCATCTTATAAATACCGCTTCGGCGGTCGAAATAGATGTTACAGGACGCTTTATTATCTTCATAAAGCGGGTTTAAGAAATTTCGACCTATCCGCCAATTACCGGGTACATAGTGCTTGAATACGGATAACCCGTTACTTGTCCTTTCTAATATTTCTTCTTTCCTTAACATATAGCTGGTGGTTGGTTATCAGGTCATTAATACTGTCCTTATCTCGTTTTATCAGGCGTTCTTCCAATAATCGTTTTATTTCTCCGATTTTGTAGAAATAATGCCCCTTGATGTTGGAATAGGTGATAGTCCCTGCAGCCCGTAAGCGTTGTAATGTTCGGTCACTGATTTTTAAGAATGTACAGACTTCGTAACTATCCACCCAAATTTCATCTTCATTGGTGTTTTCCGCTTCTGTGTGATTGAATATATAATCGGCGATAGCGGTAATTTTGTTGTCTAAATCCTTATAGGCTTTTGACTCGAATGTTATTATCTCCATTTTGCTAACTAATTGATTTGCTGCAAAGGTCGGGAGTTGTAAAAGATAAAACTTACAAGATACTACCAAGTTGGTTGATTTATTTTTTTGTGATAATTGGCTTTAAAAGAGAAAGAAACAATAGATTTCAATTCAAAAAACTTCCTTTAAAATAGGCTATAAAAAAACTACCAAGTTGGTAGTAACTTGGTAGTTTTTTTGAGAAATTGATTATAGCTTATCATCTTCGTCCATTTTGCGCAGGAGCTTATTTATAAGATTGGTAAGGAATGACGTTTTATCTTTCTTTCGCTCTCTTATTGTGAGGTAAGCTCGGTAATAGTCCCCTAAATCTATTTTGAATGATGCTTCTATGTATGTCATAATCTCTTTAATATCAGCGTTCCCGTCATTTAGAACTCCAGCAGCATATATGGCATATCCTAATTCAATGGCAGCTATCTTTGTTCCAGTCCATCTAAAAGGATTGTCAGGTAATGAAGCTCGGCTGTTATCTATTACCTCTTTCCTTTCAAGTTCATGTAATCGTTGTTGTAGATATATTTCCAGCATATCATAAGCTAACATTTTGGCAACCCTATGGTCGCAACAAGTTGAAAACAGAGGGTCTTTGTCGAACATGCCACAGTTGTGGCATAACTGATACTTTTCATGTCCTCTAAGGAAATAGTATTTATCCAAGTGAGTAGCTTTAGAACGATAATATTGGTAGAAGTCAAGATTAGCATTGCAAAACTCGGTAATTGCTATTTGCTTCTTCTTGTAATACTCTTTAAGAACCTCTTTGCTACCATTAGGTTTTCTTATTTCGAGTAGATATACATCATTGAAATATATTAGTTTGCTTAAAATAAACGGTTTCGTATTTTTGAAAAATTCAATTTCTTCGTCTGTGTCTTGAAAGGTATATTGATGTATAAACTCTCTTAATTCTTCAAATAAAGGTTTGATGAAATTAATCATATATAGAACTTTATCGGAAGAATGATTATTATCAATACAGAACATTTCTATCTCTATATTGATTTTTGATATTATGTCATTTGCTATCTGTATCATTTTGCGAAATATAATAAACAGCCGGATAAAGACTGCCCATATTAAAAATACAAGAGACTTTACCCGGCATTGTTTATTTAATCGGGAACTAATTTATTTTAAAGTTTCCATATTTATTACATATCTGAATTTTACTTTCCCATCTAATACAGATTGATATGCTTGATTTATTGCATCTGCATTTGCTTCAATCAATTCTATTTCAGGGTAAATATTATGTGTGACGGAATAATTCAACATTTCTTGTGTTTCAGGAATACCAGCAATCAAAGTTCCGTATATTTTGCGGCGACCTGCGAGTGCCCCGGTATTAACAGATGGAATTTTATCAGTAGCAGGCATTCCAATCAGAACCATTTCCCCATCTACTTTAAGCATCCGTACATACTGTTCTACATTAAAATTAGTTGGAATTGTGCTGATGATTACACGAAATGAATTATCCAAGCCTTTAAGTTCTTCCGGATTAGTTACGTTTATAAATTTTACTGCACCCATACGCAAAGCGTCATTACGTTTATCTTCTGATACATCAAATACGGTTACTTCTGCACCAAAAGAAACAGCATATTGTACAGCTATATGTCCTAATCCGCCAAATCCAGCAATAGCAATTTTATCACCCTTGCCTACATGTGTGAATTTCAGTGGTGAATAAGTGGTTGCTCCTGCACAAAGTAATGGCGCAATACGTTTCATATCTGCACCTTGCGGTATTTTAAGTGCAAAGTGTTCGCTGACAACAATATTGTTGGAATAACCACCCATCGTGGGTTCTCCATCAAAGTCTCTTGAATTATAGGTATAAACGGTTTTGTTATTATCGCAGTACTGTTCTTCGCCCTTTTTGCAATGTTCGCAAATTCCACAGGAGTTTACCATACAGCCGACACCTGCGTAATCTCCTACTTTAAATTTAGTCACATTCTTTCCTATTTGGGTAATCTTTCCTGCTATTTCATGTCCGGGAACCATTGGGAAAATTGAACCGCCCCATTCATCACGTGACTGATGAATATCGCTGTGACAGATACCTGAATACATGATTTCAATCAACACATCATTGTCACCAATAGCTTTTCTTTCAAATTCATACGGTGTAAATACCCCGTTTTTATCCATTGCAACAAAACCTTTTGAATGTACGTGACCGTCATGTACTTGATTACTCTGTGCTTGAACATTGTAACTGATAGTCAGTAAAATTACTGACAAGAGATAAATTAACTTTTTCATTTTTAGTTGTTTCTATGATTTATAAATTGTTTATTTATAAGATTGTAGATAAATTTCCAGCATATCCATATCTGATAATTCAGCAGGGTCTGCGGAAATGTCACCACCCATAACTTTACGGGTACGTTCAGGACAGCTTTTCAGGTATTCTTTTGTAATCCCGAAATCACTCATTTTTAAATCAGACATCCCGATGTTCTCAATCAATTTGTCGAGAGCATTTACAAAATCTTGTCCTGAAATAGCATTGTGAACCCCCATCGCCTTTGCTATTTTTATCATTTGTTCTTCACAAACTTTTAACTCGGCAAACTTCTGATAGTAAGCATGTGCAATCATAATCAAACCTGCTCCATGTGGCAGTTCGGGATAGAACCCACCAAGTGAATGTTCCATAGAATGTGCAGATGTGCAAAGCATATAATATCCGGCAAGTGAATTAGCCACTGCCATATAATAGCGTGCTTCTTTATCAGAACCGTCTTTAACGGCAAGGGGTAGATATTTAGCAACAAGTTCGATTGCTTTCAATGCGAACATTTCGCCCATTATATGATTTTTAGTATTGATAACACTTTCTGTTGCGTGGAAGAAAGCATCCATTCCTTGATAAGCCGTAAATTGGGGTGGAATAGTCATCATTAAGTCGGGGTCAACGATGGAAAGAATTGGGTACATGCTTTCTCCGCTGAAAAATCCTGATTTTTCTCCTGTTTCTTCTTTTGTGATGACACCCCACGGGTCAACTTCACTGGCTGTACCCGCTGTTGTGGTGATACATACGATAGGAAGCGGTTGGGCTATACGTTCTTTTTTGCCACCCGTTGTACTGAAACTGTAATCCCATAAATCACCGGGGTTAGTCATTGCAAAAGCAATGGCTTTGGCTGCATCCATCGCACTGCCACCCCCCAAGCCAATAACGAAATCACAACCACTTTCTTTTCCCAATATTGAAGCATCCATTACATTAACAAGGGTAGGGTTGGGGTGAACTCGGTCGAAAAGTGTGTATTCCACGTTTGCCATCTCCAACTGTTTTTCTACTCGTTCTAATGTCCCATTTCTTTTTACTGATTTACCGGAAGTCGTAACTATCAAAGCTTTTTTTCCGGGTAATTGCTGTTCATGCAAGTGATTTAATTGTCCTGCTCCGAATAATATGCGCGTAGGAATGAAGTAAGTAAAATTGGTAACCATTGTTATAATCTCCTATAATTGAATTGTTAGAAACTTATTTTGTCAGGGTCTAAGCCAGACCCCCCACAGTATTCCATATTATTGATAGTTTGCATATCTTCTTTTGAAATTTCAAAATCGAAGATTTCAAAGTTTTCTTTTATCCGGTCAGGGGATATAGATTTGGGTAATGGAAGTACACCATTTTGTAATATCCATCTGATACATAGTTGAGCTACTGATTTTTGGTATTTGTCAGCTATTGTTTTCAGTAAGTTGTTGCTTAACATCCGCCCTGTACCAAGTGGACTCCATGCTTCTACCAAAATATTATGTTCTTTGCAGTATTTTACGCATTTCTCTTGCATAAAACCGGGATGAAATTCTATTTGATTGATAGCAGGTACAATCGTTGCAGAGTTCAGTAATGCTTCCAAATGGTGTGGCTGAAAATTGCTAACGCCGATAGCATGAACTTTTCCAGTATTATAAATCTTTTCCATTGCTTTCCATGTTTCAGTATTCAGCCTTTCCCAATTTTCAAATTGATTGGCTGTTGCAGGCCAATGGATAAGATAAAGGTCGAGGTAATCAAGTTGTAAATCTTTTATTGTTTTATCGAATGCCCGAAGTGTTTTATCATATCCACGTTCAGTATTCCATACTTTACTGGTAATAAATAAGTCTTTGCGATTGCTGCCGCTTTTTTTAATTCCTGAACCGATACTTTGTTCATTACCATAAATAGCAGCCGTGTCAATGTGGCGATAACCAACTTTGATTGCTTGCTCCACTGACTGAATTGCTATATCTCCATCAGGTGTTTGCCAAGTTCCAAAACCTATGGCTGGAATGGCTATACCATTATTCATTTTGAAATATTTATTCATATTCTGCTTCTTTGTTATCAATATATTTAATTATTCTTGCCGGATTGCCAACAGCAATAGTATTTTCCGGTACATCTTTTGTCACTACTGAACCTGCGCCAATCACTGCATTTTTGCCTATTGTAACTCCCATTAGTACAACTGAATTTCCGCCAATCCAAACATTATCCCCGATAGTAACAGGTTTGGCAATTCCCAGTTTATTTTTCCTTCCGATGGCATCAATAGGATGTGCAACAGCATAAATACCCACGTTAGGACCAAGCCACACGTTATTTCCAATTGTAACAGAAGCCATATCGAGAATAGTTACATTGTAGTTGGTAATAAAATTATCTCCGATATGAATATTGCTTCCGGTATCACAGAGGAAACCCGGCTTTAGTTGAGGGTTATTTCCTACTGAACCCAATAATTCTCGCAACAAGTTCTCTCGTTCTTTTTTCTCGGTGATAGATAAAGAATTGAACTGTTGACATAAGGTGATTGCTCTTGTTTGAATATTATCTATTTCAGTATCATTCATACGATAATACTCACCTTTCCTCAATTTTTCTAATTCTGTCATATTCGCTATTTATTTTTTATCCATTTATTATATTCATCGAAAAGTGGTGCACCATTGATATAAGAAATTTCTTTTAGGTCGGGACGTTTTTCAAGCAATATCTTATAAGCTTTAGGTACAACCATTCCAAGACGGCAATGCAATAATACTATACTGTTTTTAGGAATTTCATTATATCTTTTTTCCATTTCTGTATAATGAATATTGATAGCACCTTCAAAATGCTTTTCTTTATATTCACGTGCTGTCGCAACATCAACAATAACAAGTCCTTTGGTTGACTTCATATAGTTGAGTGCTTTTGAGGGAGAAATTTCTCCAAGAGCATTTGTCTTAGAGATATTTTTTTCACTATCCTGTGCATGGACTGACATGGATATTCCTAATACGGCAAACATGGCTATTGCCACTAATCTAACTTTACTTAATACATCTAATGTTTTCATACTTATTTTTGATTTTATTATTTGTCATCTGCTTTCTCACGCAGTAGAAGTTCTGTTACTTTACATCCGATACATAAACAACATCCGGTACATTTCGTGAAACCATATTTTTGAACTATGTTTCCGCATATTACAGTACCTTGTTCTTTTTTAAAATGGTCGAACAATTCTTTTGATAAAGCAAGAGCCTTTTCGCTTTGCGTAGGCAAGTAAATTCCTAAAGCCATAATTCCTGCAGAAAGTGCTCCGCAAGTTCCTTCGTTATATGAACGCCCGATACCGCCACGAAAGCCGACTGATAAAGCCATTAATTGTTCATTCGTTAAGTTACTACCAAAAGATTTGCAAATACCTAAAAAAGTAGCTTGCGAACAGGAATAGTTATCATTCCTATATTCACGAATATTTTTTTTTACCACTCCTTTTATCTTTTCCATCTTATTCAATTTGTATTTATTTTGTAATGCAAAGATATGGGGTAAGAAATCTTATGGGTTTTCTTATAAGTTATTTGGCACTTTGTTGAAAAGTCAAAATAGCTTGTTGATACATATTGGTTTATCGTTCATATTTCTTATGCAGAATAAATAATAGTATAGAACCAAGCACAGCAAAAGGAATACCTACTAAAGCCGGATAACGGAAATCAAATCCTGCTTGTAATATTAGACCACCACAATAAGCTGCAACAGCATTTCCTATATTAAAGGCTATTTGAATGCTTGCTGCACCTAACATTTCACCACCTTTGGAAAAACGAATAATCAGGTATTGTAAAGGGCTGCCTACACCAAATAGTCCTGCTGTGCCTATAACCATTAATACTACAGAAAGCCATGGAACAGGTGAAAAGAAAAATATCAATAACAATGTGAAAACCATACACGATTGTACAATGGCAGCAACAAGTCCAGCTCGAAAACGGTCAGCTAAACGTCCGCCAAGTAGATTACCTATTACCATACCGAAACCTGCAATAACCATTAACCAAGTAAGGCTATCTGTTGAGAAGCCCGAAATGTTCGTTAAAAGTGGATTTATATAACTATACCAACAATACACGCCGCCGTTTCCTAATAAAGTACCACCGATAATAAGCCACGGTGCAGGTGACTTTAGAAACTTAAACTGTCCTTTGAAACCACTATCAGGTAAACTATCCATTTGAGGAATCCAACGCCAAATGCAATAGAACGTTAGTAAACTCCAGCAAGCTACCAGCAGGAAAGTAAGCCGCCATGAAATAGTATTGCTTAGTGCAGTTCCAAGAGGTACACCAAATACTGTGGCTATGGTCATGCCTGCAATCATAACCGATACAGCTTGCGAACCTTTTCCTTTGTCTGCCAACCGTTGCGCTACGATAGATGCCACTCCAAAATATGCGCCATGTGGGAAACCTGACAGAAAACGAGCAAGTAGAAGCATCCAATAATTAGATGCTGCCGCAGCACAGAGATTACCTACCAAAATAATTGTTACTAACAGCAACAAAATCTTTTTTAAAGGATATTTGCGGACTAACAATAATACAGGAGCACCCACGCATACTCCCAAAGCATAAGCTGAAATCAAATGTCCGGCAGCAGATATGCTAATCTGCAAATTTTCAGCTACGCTTCCTAATATTCCCATCATGGCAAATTCTGCAATGCCTAATCCAAGTGTACCGAATGCCAGTGCAATAAGACTTTTCTTCATAATAATTCGTTTGTTTGAAGACATAAAAAAACATCATCAAAACCATTTGATTTTGATGATGCAAAAGTAGTTGCCGGAATCCTTGTGCTGTTTTTCTTATTCGTTATTTCTTCTTTGCTGAAAAGTCTTTTTTCTCTCTATATGGCAGTCGATTTTATGACGGACGGAGGAAAGCCGAACTCTTTTTTGTATGCCGTAGAAAAATGCGACAGGTTCTTAAAGCCCACCTTTAAATACACTTCTGCTGGCTTTTCTCCTTTCTCGGTTATCAGACACTTAGCTTCTTCCAAGCGCTTTTTTATCAGCCATCTACTTGGGGTATTATTGAAAATACAGAAGAAATCTTTTTTGAAAGAAGATAAACTTCTTCCGGTATAATGTGCAAATTCTTCTATAGACAAGTCACATTTATAGTTTTTGGTCATAAAATCAGCCAAATCAATTTTCCATGGTTCTGCAAAGTCAAAAAGTACTGAACCCAGTTCTGGCTTTAGTTGAAGTAAAGCGAATACTGCTTCTTTCAGTTTAGCTTCCATCAGTTCCTTTGACGGATATTGCTGGGCATCAAAATATTGTTCAAGTGACATAAATAGTCCTTTCAAAAAAGGGTGCTTATCCAATAAAACATAAACAGATTTAGCAATAAGAGAGTTATGAACTAAGGGGACAGTTATTTGGCTTTCGTTCAGTAAAGTTTTCAGGAAAGGCGTTTTTAATTGTAAGAACAATCCTTTGAAAGGTTCGCCGTTTCTTGATGGTTTTTTAATTTTACGGAGCATATGGTTACGTTTCAAAAAAAAGGCATCTCCTTTTTTTAAATGATACCGTTTTTCAGGAGAAATAAGTTCTAATTCTCCTGAACATATATACACCAACATATGCTCTGTAACCATCTCCTCACACCATTTGTCTTTCTCTACGAGGCAACAATAAAACGTGTCCATGTAGTTGTAAACGACTATACCTGATTTTGTATCCATGACTTTAGTCCTTTTTGATAAACAAAGATATACAACTTTGTTTAAAAGTGAATTAATCTATTCTATTTTGATATTTATATTATGCAAATATACGGCGTTACGTATTGAGATGGTTTTCTTAAAAGCTCTTTTTACTTTTCTTAAAAGCCAATAGTGAATAATAAGGCTCTTTTGGGAATATAAGCTATTCGTATAGGTGTAAGGTGCAAGTATATATCTATATATAGCTTGCACCTTACACCTAAGCTGAAATATTTGTATTCAGACATTTGCGTAATTCAAAAGGAAGCTGTATCTTTGAACCGAAGTTTTAGGCAGACAATGAACAGCCAAAGGACGACAAATAAACGTCTTTTTTGAAACCTAAATTGTACCCCCTAAGGCATTGACATATTGATAAAGAGTTGAATTAAAGCGACATAAGGAGATAGGTTCATTACCCTGTCTCTCCGCTGAAAACAAAAAATAAAGTTATAAGTCCTTGAATTATTGAAATTCAAGGACTTTCTTTTTTTAGTATATAACATATCAGTCTGCATAATAAAGAACGAGGAGCAACGTAGATCAATGATAACCCTTGAGGACCTACCTTGTATGTAGAATAGTGGGAAAATCGATTTTATTTGTTCCGCTACTTGAGCAGATGTCATTACCACACCGCCGGTGTCTAGTTGTAAATGCAATATTTGAGGCCTCTTATATAGACCGTTGGCTTGAACGTTACTTTTTAAGGAGCGACACACATTATCAAAGTTTATCAATCAAAGCAAGGTTCTATTTTTTGTATTCCTTTTGTAAGATATATAGTCGGGCTATTCCTTTATTTCAGTGTTTTGCTATCCTCTAATTCATTATACTACATTCTTTTTTACTTTTTTCTATATATCAGTAATTGACCTGAGGTCGACATTATTTAAAAGATTTTCAGTTGCCGTCATTTGTGAAATTTACACCAATGACTGGTTGTTTTTTAAAGAGACAATAGACGGTAATGGCTGATAGCGTGTTGGCTATGAAATGAATACTAACTTTATCTTCGGTGATTATAGTGGTAAGTTGTTAAATCTTATGATTAAATATTCTAACTTAAATGATTTTATTGCTGTATTCCTATTTTTTTAAGATAACAGATTGATGAATTATATCGTATTCACGTTAAATTAAATAATTTATGAGTGATCAAAATCAAAGCTTTTGTCTATCTTTGTAAATAGACTTAATTCTAAAATAAATAGTATGGCAAAAGAGTTGAATTTTACATTGGAAGGTGTACAAGGTGATTTAAAGTTGAAATACGGTCCTTTTAATCAACGTTTATACCAAGACGGAAGAGAGATCAAGAAACAAGGACGATTCAATCCGAAATATTATGTGATTAACACCAATGGGGAAAAAGAAGAAATAAAGGTTGTCTATGGTTTTGATTTTGTCCATGTCGCTGTGTTCCGCGGACAGAAAATCGATCTGGAGGAACGGCTATCTATCCGCGAATACATAGTGGGTGGTCTGCCTGTGTTACTTGTCTTTCTAGGTGGGTTGATTGGAGCCTTGTTCGGCATCATGGGTGCTACGTTCAATTATAATCATATGCGGCAGGAAAAATCTTTTATAAAACAACTGCTTGTTTCCCTGGGCGTTTCCATACTCTGCTATGTAGCTTATTTTATATTTGCTATTGGTGTCCAGTTGATAGTGGCTAGATAGGCTGGAAAGTAAAAGAAAGGTGGCTTCGCGGTTATTCCGTATGCCACCTTTTTTAGTAAACTTCTGAATGTCCTCCCCACGGATGATGGCGACTATCCATATTGGGAAAAGTAAAACAGGCGAAAGGAAAAATGAAAACTGTATTTTCTCTGTATTCTTTCGGGAGATTCCCGCTTTTTATCAATTCCCGTAGGTACCGATTAATCCATTCGTTGTGATAGTTTCTGCACTTATTTTCAGTTTCCGGCATCTACTGTTATTATAGAACCGGATATGTGCTTTTCCCTCCTTATCCGGAGTGACAGACGGATTCCAGTATAATGTACGACGATAGTCGGGGACAGGAGGGAGCACAGAATAATTGGGGTGATAGAATTCTTTAACTTGGCTGTAACCGTCAAGCCATGTTTTTCGGACACCTTTCCCTGCTTCTGTCGGTATCTTACCTTCCGGATATGTTTCGATCAGTACGGCACAACTGTATAAGTCGGATACATCGAACGGAGTCAATCGCGGATCTGCATACTGGCAAATCGTAGATAGATTTTCAGTGATATAAATCGATTTAATGGCTTCGAGTCTTATATATTTGTACTTATTATAATCCATTTCTGTATGCCGGGTGCGTTCATAGTTGATTACGAAAAGTGGCATTTTACTTTTATAATACAGGTAATTTCGTCCTGAAACAGGACTGAAATTTTTATTCATGTTCATCATAAGTTCGTGTATGTCGTCACCAATAAATTTTCCACTGTCTTTTATGTCGTCTAGTTCGGAATGTACATCATAATAAGCAATCGATTTCGAACGGCTTTCATATATCTCTTTTTCTTTGGTTCTCTTTTTGGCCTTGATGGTTACCTCTTTTAAACGGTAGTTCTTTTCATGGTTACCTGCCTTTGCCAGCGAATCTGCGTAAGCGGCAAAGAAGGCTTCGATATCCTCTTCAGGTAGGGGAGTGGTTTCCACTTCGGGCATAAGTTCTTTCTCTTTTTCTGCATTGGCAATGCTTACCTGCATATCCGCATAATGATATTTTCGGGGGGCAGGACTGAATAGCCTATCCAATAAAATACGGTAATCTTTCTTTTTTCTATTGACTGTAACTGCCAATATCAAGTCCCATTTTCCATATATATCGGATATTAGTGAGAAGTGTCCTAAACTATCTGTAGTGATGGCTTCGATGAAACTGCTGTTTTCCTCATTCTCCCCGCGTTTCTTCAGGAAGCAGGACACTTCTACGTTAGGCTTGGGAAGTTGCCGGACGAAAGAGACAACCTGCCCTCGCGTTTCGATACCTTGCTCCGGTCCGTATTTAAGGTCAAGAGATTCAATTCCTGTCATTTGTTTCCAAGAGTAGCGGCGCCATCCCTGCACTCTTAATAAGAGATCGATTGCCTTGCGGCGTGTATCGTCCCGGGATTCGAAATAATATTGGGGATTGTTGACATATCCTTTTATTTCGGACATTAATAAAAGATCGGTCAACATATTGTGCCCTGATTCTACTTCATTCATGCCGTCTCTCACAGATAGGGCAAATGGGGTTTGTACCGGAATCTTTTCTTTTCCGGTCAGGGTGAATTCAAGGTTTACCAATTCGTAAGGGGCGTATGTCTCTTTGTCTGCCTGTACCTGAACGGATAATTGCTCTTTGGGATAGGTAAATATCAAACGATCCGATAGGACCTCTCCGTTACTGTTGAATAACGCGATTCGGGAAACTCCGGGTACTAATTTACTTTTATCTATTTTGAAGCGAATCGTTTCATTACCTTCGACATCGATCAGGCAGAATTTGTATAGTTTGCCTCCGCTGATGACTGCCAGTCCCAATACGTCGGAGGGGGTATTGGAATTCTTTTGCACTGCTATTTCAATGCTGTCTGTGTATGATAAATTGTCGGCATGTAATATATATCCTTCCGGTAAGGCTTCCGGCATATTGAACTGGTGCTTTTTGCCATTAAATTCGACTATTGCTTTTTGTTTCTCTCCCGTGGGCGTGTAATTGAAAATTCCCCGTCCATCATGTGTGACATTGAAACGGGCTGTTTCTTGTTTTTCTTCGTTAATAACAATACCGGTGAGGGTAATGGGGTTTCCATAGGTATCTGTCGCTTCAAAAGCCACTTCGGATTCTATCCCCCGAACCAGATTTCCACCTTCGGGGAAGAACTTTAAATTTACTTTTTTACCTTTTGTCGGTTTGGGACGCTCCAGCGGGTAATTTCCTGTCGCATATTTCCGCATCTCTTTTTCCGTAAAGTCGCCTTCTGCCTTAGGTTTGTCGAAAACCGGCAACAGTCTTGAGAAAATGATATCTCCTCCAAAATTCAGCATATATTTTGTGTAGGCACGAACTTCATAAAATCCTGAATAAAACGGGATTTGGTTTAGTGTGAAATCTCCGTGGCATTGTCCGTTTTCTATTTTTAATGTCCGTTTGTCGATAACTTCACCACCGGGATTTAATAATTCGACATATAAAGTCTTGCTCAGGTCAGTGGCCGGATGCAGGTCGGAAGTGACCAGGAAACATTTAAACCAGATATTATCACCTTGGTAATAACTGGTATTGTCAAATTGCAGGTAAACCTTCTCTTGAGGGATATATTTGGAAAAATTATCGATCAGGTAGGCGTATTGGCTTAGTTTTTGGACAATACTGTCCGTGGTTTGTGCAGATACACTCAGGCAAAACAGGTATAATAGCAAATGTATCTTTAATGTTTTAGGTGTTTTCATTTCGTATCTTGGGTTAGATGGGAGATTGGTTTTTCCGTTGTGAGTCCTGTCTTAAATAAAGTTCTTTACTCTTACATCGGGATTCGTCTTTTGCAGGGCTTTTATCAGTTCCCGGGGTGATTGGGGATCTATCATGACAAATCCGGTGGCGTGTCTGATCTTTATTTTCTGCATGCCCAAGGCATGGCGAGTATACGTAACATCGGTGATATGACTGAATGTTCGTTTTTGGCGGAAGAAGTCATTTACTATTTGTAAATCTCCGTTTTTCTTGACAATGTATTTGCAGGATGTTTGTGAAAAATAGATGGTTGCACTGGGACCTATACATGCGGCACCTATCCAGATTGCTTGTATAGTTATGAAACTGATCGCAATGCATGCTATTATACCTATGGCGAACAACCAAAGTCCTAATTGGGGATTTCGCGCTTTAAATGTTTGTTCCATCTTTTTTTAGATTGTATGTGTAACTGTTTGATAAAGATAGAAAAAAATATAATGAAAGAATCTTTTTTCTATTCTTTTCTGAATTGTGGCTGCGAAAATAATTATTTAGGGCCTGTTGGATTCCGAAAGTTCCGGTGAAAAAGATAAAAGCTTCTCTAAACCACCGTGGCTGCGGTTGATGAAAAATAGGCAAGGGAGATTTGAACAGGTGCTTGTAATATGCAAAATTCGGACAAGAATTTGGAATCGGAAAATTTAGATTCTGTTTTTATGTGGGAAGCTACGGTCCGGAAATAATAATTCTTTGCCGATAGATGATCTGTTCTTTCTTTTTTATCTATTTTTGCCCCTTGAGAATTTTAATTATTAATCTAACTATCATGAAACGAAAAGCGACTTTACTATTTCTCGTGACATTCGTGCTGCTGCTCGGTGCAGTCGCACAGGAAAAATTGAAAACAGTGATCGAACCCCTGCAAAATGAAAGATGGTGGGGTGGATTCGTGGCTTTAGGAAATCAAATGCCATTCAATGATCACTTGCGGATGCAAGACATGTCACGCAATAATATGAACAACCAAGTAGTGCCGTTCATGCTTTCTTCGGAGGGCAGGTATATCTGGGCCGAAAATCCGTTTTGTTTTGAAGTAAAGGATGGGCAGCTGATTATTTATTCAGACTCGGAAAAGATAGAGCCGGTGAAGGCCGGAACTACGCTGAAAGAGGCTTTGCTGGCTGCATCGGCTAAACATTTTCCACCTTCGGGAAAGATTCCGGAACCTACTTTCTTTTCTCTTCCGCAATATAATACCTGGATTGAGCTGATGTATGATCAAAATCAGGAAGACATTATGAATTATGCCCATAAAGCTGTGGAGAACGGATTTCCTCAGGGGGTGTTTATGGTAGATGATAACTGGCAGAGATATTATGGTAACTTTGACTTCAAAACCGAGAGGTTTCCGGATCCGAAAGGGATGACTGACGAGTTGCACCGGATGGGATTCAAGGTGATGTTGTGGGTGGCTCCCTATGTTTCGCCCGATAGTCCCGAATTCCGTGAATTGGAAGCAAAAGGATATTTGTTGAAAGATAAAAACGGGCGCACGGCCATTATTCATTGGTGGAATGGTTACAGTGCCTGTTATGATACCACAAATCCGGAGGCTATGAATTATCTGAAGGAACAGTTAAAAGCCAATCAAGAAAAATATGGTATCGACGGATTTAAGTTTGATGGTGGAGACGTAGCTTATATGACAGGAGAGTATACTTTTCATGATAAGAATGCCAATGTGAATACTTTTATGGAAAAATGGGCTGAGATAGGTTTGAGTTTTCCTTACAATGAATTGCGTGCATCTTGGAAGTTGGGTGGCCAGGCATTGGTACAGCGGCTGGGTGATAAAGATTATTCTTGGCGTGCGACTCAGTTATTGATTCCCGATATGACTGCTGCCGGATTGTTGGGGCATTATTATACTTGTCCCGATATGGTAGGCGGAGGACAATTCGGAGCTTTTCTGAATGTGAAGAAATTTGATGAAGAACTTATTGTACGTTCGTGCCAGGTGCATGCCCTGATGCCAATGATGCAATTCTCGGTAGCTCCTTGGCGTATCCTCAGTAAAGAGAATGTGGCTATTTGTGCGAAGTATGCCCATCTTCACCAGCAAATGGGAGATTATATTTTGGAGTTGGCAAAACATGCGTCAAAGACCGGTGAACCCATTGTTCGCCACATGGAATATCAGTATCCTCACCAGGGATTCATCGATTGCAAAGACCAGTTTATGCTGGGGGATAAATATCTGGTAGCTCCGATGCTGACATCCGGAACAAGCCGTACCGTAATGTTGCCAAAGGGTAGATGGAAAGATGATCGGGGCAAGGTGTTTAAAGGGCCGCGGACAATGACAATAGATGTTCCCCTTGAACGTTTGCCATATTTTGAGAAATTGACGAAATAATTTCTGGGCCGATAAAACAAGAAAAGCCACACTGTCAATATGTACAGCGTGGCTTTTGTTTTTGTAAGTTTAAACTAATTCGGCGTTACTTTACACGGATAATGTTGTAATTCAGATCGCTTTCCGATACTTCCAGGCTGTCATCAGCCAGTGTCAGGGTAGTATCATTGGCAATTACGAAATAAACAGGTTCACTTCCGTCACTCGGATTCAGTTTGATGGCCGTTTTCTTTTTATCTTTGACGGTTTTCTCCACTTTTACCGGCTTTCCTTTAGAAGTAAAAGTCTTGTCTTTGCCTTTACCTTCAGCATCCAGATAAGTGACGTCCAGTGTATACGTTGTATCGGTTGCGTTCGCCAGTGTGTTCAAAGTTAACACGTAACGGATGCCCGGACCGTCAGCAGCAGGAAGCACACCTTCATATACCTGGGTTTCTTCCATTGTGGGTTCCATAGCTACTGCCAGACTGTCTGCGACTGCTTCTTCAGCTTTCGTTCCTTTTGATTGGCAGGATACCAATGCAGCAACGACGGCTGCTAACATAATTACTTTTTTCATTGTTAAGTGCTTTAAATTAATATAAAAAGTGAGTTGCTATTCCTCCTCTTCTCTCTTAATAACCAACAGCTTATCGACTCTTCCACGGTCCATATCCACTACTTCGAACTGAAGGTTTTTGTAAGTGAATATATCTCCGGCTTTGGGAATACGTCCTATCAGGAACATAGCCAATCCGCCTAAAGTTGTAAAGTCTTCCGATTCGATATCATCATAAGAGAGTATTCCCATCTCTTCCATAAAATCTCCGATATTCATTGAAGCCTCTACCAACAAGGAGCCGTCCTGTCGGCGAACGATTTCCTCTTCTTCCGTATCGTCCTCTTCCAGAATGTCTCCAAAGATACTTTCGGTCAAGTCATGCAGGGTAATGATTCCCTCTGTGCTGCCATACTCGTTTACAACAACTCCGAACTTATTTTTGTTCTTCTTAAATAGCTCTAAAACTTTTTTAGCGTATAAACTTTCGGGTATAAACAGGGCGGGACGTGCGATTTCTCTAAGGTTGAATTCCTGTTCGCTACCTATCATCAGTATGATATCTTTCACAGAAACCACGCCTGCTATTTCGTCGGTGTCGTCATCAATCAGGAGATATTTACTGAAATGCTCGTTGTCGATGATCTGAAGCACTTTCTCTTTGCTGTCAGTCGTATGTAGCACCACCAGATCACGTCGGTGAGTCATCAGTTCGTTGGCACGTTTATCCGAAAAGCGAAAGACATCACGTAGCATTTCGGTTTCTTCTTTGTCAATCACACCCTGCTCCGAGCTTTGGTGAAGGATCATTTTCAGTTCTTCCTGAGTCATCAGGCGTTCTTCGCTTTTCAGGCCGATCAGTTTGTTGAGCAGGCGGGTGGAAATGCTGAGCAACCAGACAAAAGGGAATGAAATCTTGGTCAGCAGAATCATGACGGGACTCAGCAAGGTTGCATAGCGCTCGGGATTGCTGAGAGCGATGGATTTGGGTACAAGCTCACCGATAATCAGTGACAGGTAGGTAATGACGATTACGGTTGTGATCATGGCCAGGTCCTTTGCATAGACTTCGGCTCCCGGTATCATGGCAAAGAGCGGAGTCACATCATCGGCAATGGCTACTCCACCGAAAGCACCCGATACGATACCGATCAGCGTGATACCAATCTGAATGGTAGAAAGAAATTTTTCGGGTTCTTCCAATTGTTTCAATACTCCCCGGGCAGATTTGTTCCCTTTGCTGACCAGGGTTTCCAGACGTGCTTTACTTGAGGATACTAAGGCAATCTCGTACATGGCAAAAATGCCATTCAGTACGAGTAAAAGAATAATTACTAAGAATTCCATATAAGTTTGAATAGTTTCATGACCGCAAATTACACCAAAGTACGGACTCACGCAAAAACTATCGGAATTATTAATGAATTTTTTCAAAAAGACCGAGGCCGGACCTCATATGTTGGGATCCGGCCTCGGTTAAACTCAGTTTTGTGGTTCTCGAACTTACTTGTTCTTAGTATAGTTGTCTGCTTTTTCTTTGGCGCGTGCTACACGTTTGGCTGTATCGGGGTGTGAAGAGAACATTTTCTGGAATTTAGACTCTTTGGGGGCCTCGGCTGAGAGTTCCAGTAGTTTGTTCAGAGCATTGTACATTGCATACGGATCAATGTTATGTTTGATGCTGAATTCGAAACCATAATCATCGGCTTCGCTCTCTTGCTTCTGAGAATATTGGGCACCGGCTAATGCTTCTGCCATAGCTCCCAGTTCCGAATCAGTCAGTTTGGAAACGGTAGAGCTGGCTGCTCCTGCAGCATTCTTTACTGCCGAACGAAGATATGCACTCTTCATGGCATCTTTAGAGTCTGTATGAATCACGTGACCGATCTCATGTCCGACAACTGCCATCACTTCATCGTCCGTCATAATATCCATCAATCCGGCACAGATGCGGACACTGCCGTCACCACAGGCAAAAGCATTCACGTCGACAACCTCATATACTCCGAAATTCACTTTCAGTCCGTCTACTTCTTTGATATGTCCGGTCAGTTTCTCCAGGCGTTTGCCGTATTCGCTGTCGGCTGCGGTCAGCGGATTGTGGGTGTCCATCCATTGCATGTATTCTTTGCTCATGGCTGCGATGTCCGCGTCGGACAAGGTGATGGCTTTCGCTGCGTCGCTACCGGCTTGTACCACTTTGCCTACATTGATTTTCTTTCCACCGATTTTGAACTGTGCGGATGCTGTCGTGAAGCACATTCCGCATAAAAGTGCCGCAATAAAAACAATTCTTTTTTTCATTTTGTGAGTTTTTATAGTTAATAATATAGTTGTTTCGAGATTTAATATTCAAATGTGATACCCAAGGTTGGCATTAATGTTCCGCTTTTCTGGGTTATGTATTTCATTTTGTAGCGCTGTTCTGCCATGGGGGCGGATGGATTTTCGATAACGCCTGTACTCATCAGGATATCCGGTTGCTTGAATTTGCTGTTTGTCACATTCTGTAAATCGATGTAGAATCCCAACATACAGCGTTTCAGATAAAATGTTTTGTCCACTCGTACATCCAGTTGGCCGAAGGCGGGCAAGCGTCCGGTATTGTACTTTGTGTAGTCATAGTATGGACGTCCCTGTGCATTCCATGCCGTAACAAGAGATGATTTTTCCACATCATAAGGGGTATAGGGTGCTCCTCCTATACAGCTGATTTTCATGCCCAGGCTCCAGTTGTGTGGAAAGTTATAAGTTCCACTCATATTGAAAATGTACCGGTTGTCCCAAGCGGAAGCGATGTACTCCGATTGTTTGTTGTTGCGGTATTCGCTTTTGAACAGGGTGAACGAGGATGCCAGATTCAGTTTTTTAGCTATCAACCATTTCATTAATATTTCTATGCCGTATGCACGTCCTTGGGCGGTAGAGGACAAGGCTTCGTTTCCGATGACTCCGTAGTCATTGCCTTTGCAAGCCAGGGGGATGCCGTCTGCGATGGAGAACGGTATTTTATCATATTGTTTGTAAAAACCTTCGGCAGACAGTTCGAATGTATTTCCCGGATGCCAACTCAGGCCGAGACTTTCTTGACTGACGCTCATGTAACGGAGGTATTTGTTGACCCATGCTCCATTGTTATCTTTAAATCCCAATCCGGTATAAGGCGGGAGCTGATAATATAGTCCTGCATTTCCACTTAAATATAATCCGTCTGTCAGCCGGTATGATAGTGACAGGCGGGGTGAGAGTTGGTCGCCCATCCCTTTCATGCCGGAAGAAAAGTTGTTGGCATCGGTCCGTACGCCGAGTGAGGCGGTGAATCGTTCATCGGTAGTTGCATAGTTGATGGTTCCGAATATGCCCCAACGCCACATACCTAGATATGTGTGATAATCAAACGTCCTGCCTTCATCAATATACACTCGTTGAAAGGTGGTGTTGGTGTATTGGGAATAATCCAGATTGGCTCCGAAATTAATTTTCCAATTACCGAAAGTCGAGGTGTTCTCTATCCGGAATTTGGTCTCCTGTTCCACTGAGCGCAACTTCAGGGATAAGTTGTCCGTACTGCTTTCGTCATTATTCAGATATTTGGTATTGCGGTTGTTCAGGTAACTGTGGCTGACGACTACAGATTGTACATGTATGCCTGCATAGTGACGGTATACGGCTCCCAGTGTAAAAGTCTCCTGCTGTATCTTGGGCAGGTAACTCAATATGTATTCCGCTTTTTCTCCATCCAGCTTGGTATTCAGTTTCATGTTATCGATTCCTCCGAGCCCCAGTATTGTCAACTCGTTGTTGGCATTGAAGCGAGTTTTCAGTTTAAATTGTGCGTCGGTGAAAGTTGGCAGGAAAGGTAACCCCAACATGTCAAATAAAAACTGGAGGTATGACTGACGCACCGAAACCAGATAAGATGTCTTCTTTCCTATATGTCCGTTCGATGCTAACGAGACTTCCGAGGCTCCTAAAGTTGCTTTTAATGAATTGCGTTCCATATCTCCGTCCCGAAGCTTAAAGTCGAGTACCGAACTCATGGCATTCCCCCTGTCGGTCGGAAAAGCTCCCGTATAGAAATTGACTTCACGAATCAAGTCTGCGTTGATGATGCCCACCGGACCTCCCGAGGCCCCTTGAGTGCTGAAATGATTAATATTGGGTATTTCTACTCCATCCAGATAGAAACGGTTTTCGGAAGGAGATCCTCCGCGTACGATCAGGTCGTTTCGATATCCGGCAGGGGAGAAGGCAACGCCCGGATAAGATTGGACAATACGTGAGATATCTCGGTTGGCTCCGGGGCTTTTCTCGATTTCCTGCAATCCGATGATACGTAGCCCTACAGGACTCTCCGGGTCTCTTCGGAAAGGAGAAGCAGTAACCGTGACTCCTTCTAATTCGGTCAGGTTTTCTTCTGTTTCTATTTGGATGGTGAGATCTTTAGTAGAGACGATATATTCGGGGGTGAGTATGGTTTTGTATCCTACAGCAGACGCCTGCAGACGATAAATGCCCGGAGGGACTTCTCCGATGTTGAAGTGCCCTTCGGCATCTGTCACTCCTCCGCGTCCCAGCCCTAAGACCAGTACATTGATAAATTCCAGCGGTTGACGACTGGCTTTGTCAATCACAGTTCCCTTTATTCGGTGTGTCGGTTGCGCACTGACTGTGGTGAGCAGGCCGAGTAGCAACAGGAACAAAACATTTTTTTTCATTGGCCCGGTTCGATATACTTTGTGAATTCTGTGCAAAGTTATATAAAAATGGTTTCGTCTCTCGTTTTTATCTGCTATTTTTGTGGGAAAGTTTTAAATAGAAAAGATGAAAACCGTAAAACTGATTACTTGCGATGATGCCTTTCAAGCTCATATTATACAGGGAGCACTTGCTAATGAAGGTATTGATTCTCTATTACATAATGAAAATATGTCGACCTTGTTGCGGGGTTTTGTCCATGACATTTCAGGAGTGGATGTCTTGGTGGCGGATTGCGATTATGAAGCAGCCATGCAGTTGCTGAGGCAGAATCAGATGATACCCGAAGAACAGAAGTTTTGTCCTTTCTGCGGTTCGGACCGGATTAAGTTTGTTCTTAAAAAGGAGCATCGTGTGAGGGCTGTCAGTGCTGCCATTGTTTCTATGCTGGCTACTGTCCCGCCCGGAGGCAATCATTGGGAATATATCTGTGACCATTGCGGGAAAGCTTTCGAAAAGCCGGTTACGGAATTCAACCCTTCTGCTTTGGAAGAGAAAGATTGAAAAGACAAACTCTAAAAAACATAGATTAAAAATGAAAAGAAGAAATTTATTTTTGGCTTGTCTGCTTTTATTTGTATTGCCGCTTAGTGCCGCAAGGGTAGATACGCTGATGGTGAAGAGTCCCTCTATGAATAAGGAGGTGCAGGTGTTGGTAGTGACCCCTGATGTTGCTTTGGGAAAAAATGCAGCGGCTTGTCCGGTACTTTACTTGTTGCATGGGTATGGCGGTCATGCTAAGACCTGGATTCAGATAAAACCGAACTTGCCGGAAATAGCAGATGAAAAAGGGATCATTTTTGTGTGTCCCGACGGCAAAGACAGTTGGTACTGGGACAGCCCCAAGAATCCGGCGTACCGATATGAAACGTTTGTTTCTTCAGAGTTAGTGAACTACATTGACCGTAATTATAAAACGATTGCTGATCGGAAGGGACGTGCCATTACCGGTCTCAGCATGGGAGGACATGGGGCAATGTGGTTAGGTATTCGCCATAAAGACGTGTTTGGAGCGGCAGGAAGCACCAGCGGAGGTGTCGATATCCGTCCTTTCCCCAAAAACTGGAGCATGAACAAGCAGTTGGGTGAACTGGCCTCAAATAAAAGAATATGGGACGAACATACGGTAGTCAATCAACTCGATAAGATTCAGAATGGTGATCTTGCTTTAATTATAGATTGCGGTGAGGATGATTTTTTTCTGAATGTGAACAAAGACTTTCACGATCGGTTGTTGGGCCGCAAGATAGATCATGATTTTATTACCCGTCCCGGTGAACACAATGGAAAATACTGGAATAATTCCATTGATTATCAGATTCTTTTCTTCAGCAAGTTCTTTGCCGGAGAGTAAAGAGTGAGTGATAAGGAGCATCATGGGATTATACGTCCCGTTCCTCCCTCGGCGTATGGAATCCGGAGAGGTGCCGGTGAGTCCGGGGAGGAATTGTTTGTAAGGAAAATACCAATATATGTAATGCCCCATAACAATATATGTAATCGAAATAACATATATTGTTATGGGGCATTACATTACTACTTCGTGGAGGCAGGATTGAAGTCATTCCCCTTATTCGATGGTGATACCAATGGTTCTCGTGTCTGTTTTTGTTTCATCGTATGCATCACCGTTTATGTCGATCACAGTACCTGTAGAAGTGGTCTTAGCGATGATTCCGGTTGGCTTTTCGTTTTCATCCAGTTCATAAGTGTATTTTGTATACTCCTCTTTGTTTTCTTCCGGAGTGTTGCCGATAATCAGGTGTTTGGACTGACGGCCCAACAGTCCGGCATAAATAGCGTCGTTGTGGAAAGACAGGGGGTAAGTTTCGCAAACTTGCAGGCAAGGGAGCTGATACAGGTTCTCCGTATTTCCCGCCTGATAATTGGTTTGCAAGCCATTGGCAATGATATGGCTTAAATTCCCGTTGTCATCGTATGCCAACTCTACGGAAGAATAAGGCGTACTGTTTATTTCTTCATCGATCCGGGTAAGATATTCACCGGAATAGGTGAAGGTGTACTTTCTGACCTGGTCGGACAATTTGTAAGTACATTCGGTGGCATATCCCGCACTTCCTAAGATATAAATGGCGGTATTTCCGTTTTCATCTGCCAATGTCACTTCGTTACCGGAGTAGGAGAGAGTCGTTTCGTGGGTCAGGCTCTGCCCGTAGAACTCCTGTAATGTGGTATGGGTCGTTAGTTTATTGTTATCGTATACATAAGTATCGGTGCGTAATACGTCGCCTCCGTCACTGTGCAGATTCTCTTTCAGGATCATCAGGCTGAAATCGGGGGCTGGAGGAAGTTCCCGTTCTTCCTTATCATCGGTACATGCTGAGGTAGCCATGACAGAAAATGATAAAAAGAAACAGTATAGAAGTTTATTCATATCAATAATGTTTTATTTGCCTGCAAATGTAGTTAATAACCTGCTCTATCTACCACGATTGTGGTATAAAAATGCCTTCAATGTGCGATTTCTTCCCATACCGGATTCCTCTATCTTTGCCACATATAAAGATTGGACACTGACAATGAACTCTAAATATAGATAGCAAATGGAAACGAAAAAATTACATTTTGAGACTTTACAACTCCATGTTGGACAGGAGACTCCCGACCCGGCAACCGATGCGCGTGCCGTACCTATTTATCAGACAACTTCCTATGTGTTCCGGGATTCGGCCCATGCCGCCGCACGATTTGGATTGCAAGACCCTGGGAATATTTATGGACGACTGACCAATTCCACTCAGGGAGTATTGGAGGAACGCATCGCAGCACTTGAAGGAGGAGTAGGTGGTCTTGCCGTGGCTTCCGGAGCTGCTGCCGTGACCTATGCTATCGAGAATATCACCCGTTCCGGTGATCATATTGTGGCTGCCAAGACCATTTATGGGGGCACATACAACTTGCTGGCGCATACTCTGCCTGCTTATGGAGTAACGACCACTTTTGTAGATCCGTCCGATCTTTTTAATTTCGAACGGGCGATTCGTGAAAATACAAAGGCGATATTCATTGAAACTCTGGGAAACCCCAATTCCAATATTATCGATATGGATGCCGTAGCTGCCATTGCCCATAAATATCGGATTCCGCTGATCGTGGATAATACTTTCGGTACGCCTTACCTTATCCGTCCCATTGAGCACGGGGCAGACATTGTGGTACATTCTGCCACAAAATTCATTGGCGGACACGGCAGTTCGTTGGGAGGAGTTATTGTCGATTCCGGTAAATTTGACTGGGTTGCTTCCGGTAAATTCCCGCAACTGACCGAGCCGGATGCAAGTTATCATGGGGTACGGTTTGTCGATGCTGCCGGGGCTGCTGCCTACATTGTCCGTATACGTGCCGTGTTGCTGCGCGATACGGGTGCTGCCATCAGCCCGTTCAATGCTTTTATCTTGCTGCAAGGGTTGGAGACTTTGTCTTTGCGTGTAGAACGGCATGTGGCCAATGCTTTGAAGGTTATTGATTTTCTGGTGAACCATCCGAAGGTAGCGGCTGTTAATCATCCATCATTGCCCGGTCATCCGGATCATGCCATCTATCAACGTTATTTTCCTGGCGGGGCAGGTTCTATCTTCACTTTCGAGGTAAAGGGAGGAACGGAGGAAGCGCAGAAGTTTATCGATAGTCTGCAGATATTCTCTTTGCTGGCCAATGTGGCCGATGTGAAGTCGCTGGTGATTCATCCAGCCACTACCACACACTCGCAGTTGAATGCGCAGGAGCTGGAGGAACAGGGGATTAAACCCGGAACGGTCAGACTTTCGATAGGCACGGAGCATATTGAGGACATTATTGATGACTTACGTCAGGCATTAGAGAAAATTTAAAAAAATGGATATAGCAGCATTATTATCGGGAGGAGTGGACAGTTCGGTTGTTGTACATCTGCTTTGTGAGCAGGGCTACAAGCCTACACTGTTTTACATCAAAATAGGTATGGATGGGGCGGAATACATGGACTGTTCTGCCGAAGAGGATATAGAACTGTCTACTGCCATAGCCCGGCGCTACGGTTTGGCACTGGAGGTTGTCGATTTACATCGGGAATACTGGGATAATGTGGCTGCTTATGCCATAGAAAAGATACGGAAGGGGCAGACTCCGAATCCGGATGTGATGTGTAACAAGCTGATTAAGTTTGGCTGTTTCGAGCAGCAGGTCGGAAAAGATTTCGATCTTACGGCAACCGGACATTATGCTACGACCTTGCAACTGGGCGGGAAAACCTGGCTGGGTACAGCCAAGGACCCGATAAAAGATCAGACTGATTTCCTGGCCCAGATTGACTATTTGCAGGTTTCGAAATTGTTGTTTCCGATAGGTGGGCTGATGAAGCATGAAGTGCGTGAGATAGCGTTGCAGGCCGGATTGCCCAGTGCCCGTCGGAAGGACAGTCAGGGAATTTGCTTTTTGGGCAAGATAAATTATAACGATTTTGTCCGTCGCTTTCTGGGAGAAAAAGAGGGGGCGGTGATCGAATTTGAAACAGGTAAGAAGATTGGTACTCATCGCGGCTATTGGTTTCATACCATTGGCCAGCGAAAAGGATTGGGATTGGGAGGAGGACCCTGGTTCGTTGTGAAAAAGGATATTCAGGATAACATTATTTACGTCTCCCACGGTTATGATGCCGAGCAGCAGTATGGTTATGAATTCAGGATGAAAGACTTCAATTTTATTACAGATAACCCGTGGGAAGGCTCGACAGGCGAGGAGGAAGTAACATTTAAGATCCGGCATACACCTGAGTTTATCAAAGGCCGTTTGCTACATGACGAAGAGGGATACCGGATTATTTCTTCCGAAAAATTACAGGGAATTGCACCGGGACAGTTTGGCGTGATTTATGACGCCGAATCCCGGGTTTGTTTCGGGAGTGGAGAAATAGGATAAGAATATAACGAAAGCTCCTTCAGATGACACCGGTTTGTACAGAGATGCGGCTTAATAATCGGTCGCTGCTCGAGGTCTGTATGAATCGGTGTATTTGGGTTGATTTCCGGTACGCTCTTCTGCTTTAGATATAATATTCCGCCAGATCCACAATGCCTGCCCGCATGGCATATTTGGTAGCCTCGTGCACATTGTTCACTCCCAGTTTGCGGAATATATTTTTTCGGTGACTGTTGATGGTATGAAAACTCAGATGCTTCTCTGCCGCTATCTCTTTGGTCGTTTTGCCGGAAGCTATTTCTTTTAAGATTATTTTTTCCGTCGGTGTGAGCAGACGGTCTTCCTGCGGTACGAAAGTGTGCACGGCTGAAGCAGTGTTTACATTTCCACTTCCCGATAATAACAGATTGCTTACATGATTGCAGATAAAGCGCTCTTTTCGTGATGCGCATTGCAGGGCCGACATTATCTCTTCTTTGGAGTTGTCTTTCAGCACGACTCCGAAAGCATTGCTGCTGAACAATACCTGCCTCAGAAATCCGATGCTCAATTCATCCGAAAACAATAACCAGTCTGATTCTTTGAATCGTTCCTGAAGGATGATCAATTCATCTGCACCGGAAAAATCAAATAGTGTATAGTCTAAAATAACCACCGCTTGCGGATGAATGCGCAACAACTGGACCAACTCCATCTTATTGTCGGCTTCCAGCAACAAGCTTACCTCTTTTTGCTTGCTTAACAGAAACATCATTCCTGCTTTCGTGATGTCCTGATTATCTGCGATGATATATTCTCTCATAATCTGTCCATAAAAAAACTCCGTTGCAAATGTACACTTTTTGTGCGATTTGCAGCGGAGTTATGTGAATTAGTTACGAGCTTAAATAGAGTCTCGTCACTCTTATTACCATGAACGGCCTTTAAATACATCCGACTGGTTCAGTGGAACAAGGTTGCCGCTCAACGTTAATGTATTGGAGTTGAAGTTCGGATTAATGGTCACAGTGGCGTTGTTGCCTCCGTTTGTCAATGTGATAAAGACTTGTGCCGAGATACCGATACCTTGTACGCTGAAGTTGCAGTTCACATTGCCTCGTTTGTCGGTAGTCACTTTTACATCCGAAGTGGTTCCGTCCACTGTTACACCGCCAATTCCGTTAGGGCCGGGATACGGAGTATTGAACGCTACCTGTACGGTTGCTCTCTGTCCGTTCAACATTACAAAGTTAGTGTTGGACGATACGAAAGCTGTCTGGCCGCGTTTGAAGATTACCTGATCAGCTTCCAGTACAAACTGTTTGTCTTTGATAGCCTGTACGGCTTGCTGATAGGCCACTTGGTCGGCAGCTTGTTCCTCAGCTTTCAGTCTGGCTCTTTCTGCGTCTCTTTGTGCTTTACGGTCAGCGCGGCGTATGTCTCTCTGTGACTCTTGTGCATACATTAAAGTCGATGCACTTACTAATACTAATGCTACTAATGCAATAAACTTTTTCATAACTTTTTTTTGTTTAGGTTTAAAACTGTTGTTCGTTTATTCCAAGAACAACTCCCTTTTCAGATTGTTCACTTGCGTCTCACAATTTTATATCCGATGGCAGCAATCGTAATGCTCATTAACGGACTGATAATGTTGAAGAAGCAATAGGGAAGATAAACCAGTGTAGGAACACTCAGTATCGTGGCTTGCGTCATTCCGCAGGTGTTCCATGGTATTAATACGGAGGTCACTGTAACAGAATCTTCCGTGGTTCGACTGAGCAAACAGCTTTCATAACCTTTCTTTTCATAAATATCCCGGAACATGTTTCCGGTCAGGATAATGCTAATATACTGATCGGCTGTGGCGAGGTTCAGGAAAATACCAGAGCAAACCGTAGAGGCCACCATGCTGACTGTATTTTTCATGAAGCGGACAAATACGGAAGTGATACTTCCTAACATGCCGCCGGCAGTCATAGCCCCACCGAAACACATCGCACAGATAATAAGCCATACCGTATTCATCATGCCTGCCATACCCCGGGTAGCCACCAGTTCGGTGAGTGCTTCATTGCTTGTCTGTAGACTGGTCCCTCCATAAAGAGTCATCATCAGTCCTTTGAAGATGGACTGTGTGCCTTCGGAATTTTGCAAACCGGATATTTCCTGTAACAGGTCGGGTTGGAAGAATACGGCGAATGCCCCTGCCAATGCCGCCGACAGAAATAAGGTGATGACGGAAGGTACCCGCCGAGCAATCAGTACACCTGTAACTACCGGTACAATCAGCAGCCATGGTGTAATGTGGAACTTTCCTGCCAGTGCGGCCGAGAATTCGGCTATATGTTCTGTGCTTCCGGCATTGTGTGACAATCCGGCTACTGTAAAGATAACCAAGGTAATGATTAGTGAAGGTACGGTAGTTATCAGCATATAGCGGATATGTCTGAAGAGGGGAGTATCGGTAACTGAGGCTGCTAATATTGTCGTATCCGATAATGGAGAGATTTTATCTCCGAAGTATGCGCCCGAAATAATGGCTCCGGCTATCCAGCCTTCTTCGAATCCCTGTGCCTTGCCAATGCCCATTAAAGCGATTCCGATGGTAGCAATCGTAGTCCAGGAGCTTCCGGTCATAACCGATACCAAGGCACAGATAATGCAGGTAGAGGTCAGGAAAAAACTGGGATGTATGATTTGCACTCCGTAATAAATCAATGTGGGGACCACACCGCTTATCATCCATGCACCGCTCAATGCGCCGATAATCAGCAGAATGATTAGGGCGGTAGATACGCCTGTAATGTTGTTTGTGATAGCCAGTTCAAAGTCTTTCCAGCCTATTTTGTAGAATCCCATACCGATCAGTATGCAAACGGCTGTTGTAGTTAGCAGGGACACTTGGCTACCTCCGCTGAGTGCATCGCTGCCAAAGGTACGTATGGTGGCAAATAGCATGATAACCAATACGACCAGAGGGATCAGAGAAACAAGAGGTGAGGGGGCTTTTTTCATGATTCTTCTTTTCCTTTTTTATGTTTAAGCGTCTATTCCTGTAAATGTTTTCAGTGCATAGCCTATCAGAAAGCTAATGCCGGCTACGCTGAAACTAAGTACTGCCATCTCGGTGAATCTTTTGCGGAAACTTTCTCCGCGTGCTACCGAATAGTAATAATTAAATAATGCAATGATTACCAAAGCCATGGCCAGCATTACTCCCAAAGCTATCAGTACGTTTTCGATCAGTATGAAGGGAGCAACCAGCGCCACTACCGTGATGATATAAGCAATACCCGTATAGATGGCGGCCTTTATGGGATGTTTCGTTTCTCCTCCTTCCGATTTGGTCGAGAGATATTCGGAAGAAGCCATTGATAAAGCTGCGGCAATCCCCGTGATGCTTCCCGTCAGGGCTATCAGCCTGGAGTCACTCAAGGCCAGAGTGAATCCCGCCAATGCCCCGGTAAATTCCACCAAGGCATCATTCAGACCGAGCACTACCGAACCCATATATTCAAGTCGTTCTTCGTTGATTAGCCCGATTAATTTCTGTTCATGAACTTCTTCTTCATTGGCCAATTGCCGGAGGTCCGGATAATCTGTATATTTGGCATAATCATGATGTGCATTCTCTTCACTTGACTCCATCAGTTTAATGGCAAATGTAATACCCAGGATTCTTGCCAGCCAGTAATATTTGGCTATACGCAACTTGTCTGGTGCAACGTCGGTTTCCGTATATTTCTTCAGTGTGGCATAGTGCGCTTTTTCTTCTGCTGAGATCAGACGTAATACTTTGCGGTTCGATTCGTCTTTTTCAATAGAGGCCAGTCGTTCGTATACGATACTTTCGGTTTTCTCATTTCGTTGGAAACGGATAAACTCTTCCTTCACTTCTTTCTTCAAGTCCATCTTCATCACTTTTAATTTTGCAAAGATACAATAAATGGTGCAAATGTCATTTATTTCATGAAGTTGAGTCGGGATATTTAAAAGTTCTTTAGCCACATTAAGAATAGGCAATGCTCCTTTTTTCTGAGAGTCTGTTGATTTCAGCCGTTCAGAAATACGTGGTAATTGGCGGTATGGACTTTAATAACTGTCCGGAAATACTAACTGATATTTGAGCTTTCTTTATAGGGAGGGTAGTTTATGGGGCATTAGGTCTTTTATTCCCTTCGGCTTTCCCTGCTGTTCTGGGGGCGACCTCAGTGAAAAACGAGCGGAGAGAGCTCTTGCATGGGTACTAAGTATGTGGTCTTCTGCGCCACCAGTAGCGTATAAATAATGTGCCTGTGAACATAAGTGCCAGTGAGAGTCCGGTGTAAAATACCGAAATGAAAGTGTCGGGCAACAGGTGTAATGTCCGGATGGTGATTCCCATTGCTATCATGAAACACATGACGATCCATCCCTTTGCATCGAAGAAAGAAAAGGGGCAATTTTTCTCTTTTTTCTTTTGCTCAATCCGGCGAGTGTGTTTGTAGTAGAGCTTTCGGAAGACAAGGACAAAAAAGAGCAGGAAAACAACTGTGGCTTCGCCTACCTTAAAAAGCCAATATTGTGAGTCATTAAGCCAGGTGACAATACCAATCCGGAGAATATTGGCTCCCGCCACTATCCAGACGATGCCGGCTGTGATTAATAACACTTGTCTGTTTACTCCGTACTTCATGATTTATATAACAACTTTTGTTACTATTCGGATTATCGTTTTGAAAAAAAAGTAATCAGCAGTGAGCCGGTAGTCAAGGCCACTCCTGTGCCTATGACTCCATGCCAACCGAATGCCTGCCAGAAAGTTCCTGCCAGAAATGTCCCGGTGGAGGCTCCTATGAAGTAAGTTGTCATAAAAATAGTATTAATGCGGTTCGAAGCACTCGGACAGAGTTCGAAGATACGGGTTTGATTGCTCAATTGGATACATTGCATGCCGATATCGATGATGATGATACCGGCAACGATTCCCCAATAGGAGTTCTCTCCGATAAAGAGAAGCAACCAAGCTGATAAGATCAGTCCGCATCCGATGAAATTGAATCGTCTGACTCCCACTTTCCGTACACACTTACCTACAAGAGAGGCTGATAAGGCGCCGGCAATGCCGCACAATCCTAACATACCGATGATGTGGCTGTCAGCGTAGAAGGGGGCACTTCCCATTTTAAAAGCCAGACATGACCACATGGCCAGAAATGAACCGAAAGCAAGTGCGGCGCGGACTGAAAAGATGCGGAGCTCGGGATACTGCTTCAGCAGTGAAAGCAAAGACTTCATTAAGTCGCTGTATTTGCCCTGAAAGTTCGGGCGTATGTCCGGTAATACCCGCATGACTACCATACCACATATCAACATCATGCCGGCAGCGATGTAATACATCTCACGCCAACCAAACAGTTCTCCTATAAACCCGCTGACTACACGTGAGGCCAAAATGCCGGTCAGTAGTCCCGATACGACGATTCCTACATTTCTCCCTTTGTTTTCCGGACGTGAGAATTGGGAAGCTATCGGGATGAATATCTGTGGCATCACCGAACAGATGCCGGTGAGGAGCGAGGCACACAGGATGACGTGGATGTTGGGGGCCATCGCGATCACCAGCAACGAAACGATTAATATGGAGAAGCTGGTGAGAATGATCCGCTTTCGCTGATATAAATCGCCTAAGGGGACGATAAACAATAGTCCGAGGGCATATCCGATCTGCGTTACCATGGCAATCAGGTTTGTTTCGAACTCCGAAACACCCAATTCATGGCGGATCATGTTCAGTAAAGGCTGGTTATAGTACAGATTGGCTACCGATATACCTGCAACAATAGCAAGTGTCCAAAGAATCGAAGCCGGTAGTCCGCCGTTTTCTTTCAAAATCTGTTTCATGGCACAAAGTTATCATTTTAGAGGCTATTCCACAAAGAACGTTGTCGAAATTGTATTTCCCTCGTCATCCACTGCCGTCAGGGAGTGTTTGCCGGGGGACGGACGGAGAGAAAGTTTGTGGAAGTCCTGCGTTTGCGTCAGGTATGTCTCGTCCAGATGCCAGTAGATGGTTGTATTCGGATGACTGTGAACCAATTCGACAGTCAACTGCCCTTTGCTGCCATCCATCTGTTTGGGCAGATGGATACGGGCTCCCATTGACGGATAAATAAATTGCATCGGTTGGAACCGGTCTTCTCCACATCCTGATTTAAAGGGAGGGAGAGGACGATATTCCGGGTGATGTTGCTTATAATACCATTCCCATACGGGAGGAAGGGTAAACCAGTTACGGCGGACAACCGGTTCGCTATTGGCACAATTCTCGTATATTCGGAACCGTTCATTTGCCGATAGGGTGACCGGGTGATGATAAGGGCAAGCTTCTGTTTTGAGACCTGCCGGAAGGATCAGCAAAGTATCTGTTTCTTCACAGAATCGTCCTTTCAGATGGCCGGACTGCCGACAAATTTCAGCTTCAACCAGTTCGCCCTGAGGACGTTCGAACCAGGGAGAAGAAGGGAGCAGGTTGAATACATCGAACAGGACAGGGCCTGCCGTACGGGCACCAACCAACCCGGGTTTTCCCTCACCCGTAGCATTCCCTACCCATACACCCACTGCATATTTAGGAGTTACACCCACTGCCCAGGCATCCCGGAAACCATAACTGGTGCCGGTTTTCCAGGCAATGGTTTGCATGGAAGGAATGGTACGCCAGTCTATTTCTTCCGGTCGGTTCACTTCTTTTATTGCATCAAAAGTCTGCCAGACGGCTCCGGATTGGAACGATGGACGATGAACGGAGGTGGAATCCGACAGGAGGAGTGTACACGGGAATTGAGGTAACCGGTTGAGGCTGCGTCCCATGTTGGCATAGGCCGAAGTGATATCCCATAACGTGGCTTCTGCACCTCCCAGAATCAGAGAAAGTCCGTAATGGCTTGAGGGACGGTTCAGGGTAGTCAGTCCGATTTGTTTCAGGAAACTGTGGAACTTAGGTACCCCGTAACGTTGCAGCATTGTTACCGAAGGTATGTTAAGAGAGCGTGCAATGGCTTCCGAGGCCGGTACGGCTCCTTCAAATTGCAGATTAAAATTTTGTGGAGTGAACCCATTGATGTTGACGGGAATGTCCGGCAACAAAGTATTTGGGAGAATTTCTCCTTCTTGTAGCATGGCATAATAAAGAAAAGGCTTGAGAATGCTGCCGGTGCTCCGTGGCGACCGGATGACATCTACTTGGTTGCCGCTCTGCTCTTTGTCGAAATGTACATTGCCACAATAGGCTATCGCCTGATTCGTCCGGATGTCAATCACAAGAATCGCCAGATTACGGATGTCACTCCGTTTGAATTCACTGTTCCATCGTTCTACCAAACTTTCAATTTGAGTCTGTATACCTCTGTCGATGGTCGATACGGAGTATTTTCCATTTCGGGTTTGATAAAAATAGTCTGTCAGGTGAGGCGCTATGTGTGGAAGAGGTAAAGGTTCCTGCGGAAGTGGTTCACTGATGGCCAGTTCATATGTCGAAGTATCCAGAATTCCTTTTTTATGCAGGTGTGTCAATAGTCGGTTCCGTTTATCGAGGAGTGCTTGCCGACTTTTCGAAAGATGGATCATGGCGGGTGAGTTGGGGAGTACAGCCAACATGGCCGATTCTGCCCATGATAGTTCTTCAGCCGAGTGTCCGAAGTATCGCCAGGCGGCCGCATCCAGTCCTACTACGTTTCCTCCGAAGGGGGCATGTGAAATGTAAAGTGACAGTATCTCTTTCTTAGATTTACGAAATTCCAAACGGGTGGCCCATACCATTTCAATCAGCTTTTCCTTGAATGTACGCGGCTTGTTCCGAGCCAACCGAATGGTCTGCATGGTAAGGGTGCTTCCTCCGCTGACGATACGTTTGTGCTTGAGGTTTTGAACTACGGCTCTGCCTATTGCCAAAGGATTGACTCCCCAATGATGGTAGAACTGGCGATCCTCGAATTCAATCAGGCAAGTGGCAACTTTCTCGGGAATATTGTCGCGCGGGGGAAAACGCCATTGTCCATCCGTGGCGATACGGGCACCGAGAAGTTCACCGTTCCGGTCTGTTACGACGGTAGAGTAAGGGGAGGTGAATAATTGGCTGGGAAGGCAAAATATATACAGGACAAGAAGGAGGAAAAGGGCAGGTTTCCACCAACTTTTGATACTTATCTTCCACCCCCTCCCTTGAAAGGAGGGGGGAAGATTGTGTGGCTTAAGAATCTGATTCATCAGTTTTCTTATTCGATGCTTTGTCTGACAACTTTAGTTCTGCCTGCCTGTGTCCTTGCCTGTACATTGGCATCATACATCGCTTCACACTGGATGGCCGGCATGACAAAGTCACCGGAATACGTTGCCTGCAACCGGACGGTAAATGTTTTGGCTTGTCCCTGTTGCAAATTAAAGTAAGTCAGTATCCGGTCATCGCGGATATCCTGATAGCTATAAGGAGCAGAAGTGGTAATCTGTCCTGCCATTCGTTCATTGAAAATCTCCCATCCGGCAGGGATGATGTGTGTTAATGCCAGATTTGTATAATCGGTTGTACCGCTGGTATTGGCAACAGTTACCACTGCCATAAAATCTGTCCCTTGATGCAGAGAATGCGTATCTATCGGTGAACCGTTATTATCAACGTACTTTACACTTATCCGCAGGTTATTGGCTATCGGAGGCAGTGTGTCGTTCAGTAATTGGGTCCGTGTGATCAGGTCTGCATTCAAAGCTCCTTTTCCATTGTTTTTCAGAATTACCTTTCCTTCACGTGATGAAGTGGAAATAGGTGTCTCGTATACTGCTTTTGCTGATTTTACTGCCGGTTGCTGTTTTCCGTTCAGTGTCCAACTGAAATCCAATGTGCCGGACAACTTTTCTGCCAGACGTCCCATTGCCATCAGTGAGAAAGCAGTGGACTGTGTACTGAACCACGTCTCTCTTGTCAGATTATGTGAAACGATTTTAGCTTGTTCCATGGCTTCGCGCTGACGATTCATTAGCAATAGCGTTTCAAGTATCATTGCTTCGTCTCGGTCGGATGAACCATATACATAATTATTCGATGAATAGGGTTCTACAGTCGTTTTTGCACTGAATACCAGTTCGCCGGCTGCTTTTTCTTTACCGTTGAGTGCATAAGCGGCTGCCAAACGCCATTTGGCTTGTTGCGAAAGTGTAGGCAGTTCTTTCATGCGGTTCATTGCTCCATGTTCTGGTGCTCCGGCCATGGCCAATGTATAGAGGCGGAAGGCCTGCTGGAAATCTGCCTGCCAATACCACCAGCTCTGTTCTTGGGCAACGGGTTGCCAGTTTTGGGCTGCTGCCCGTTGGAAACGTTTCCATTTGTTCAGTACATTACTGTTTACTGCATAACCCTTTTCTTGTGCCAGTATCAGGAACATACCGGCATAGGAGGTGATCCACTCGTCTGCCGAGGCATTTCCGGGCCAATAAACGAAACCTCCGTTCGGTAGCTGGCGTCCGTATAGCTGACGGATAGCTTCCTGTACATTGACTTTTATCTTTTCCGATTCTTCGTTGTCTACTGTTTTGAACTGGCTGATAAATAGCAAAGGAAGAGCTTTAGAGGTTAATTGTTCCGTACAGTTGTGCTGATAATTGTAGAGAAAGTCAAAACGGCGGCTGATGTCGACAGACGGAATACGTGAGACTTCGAGCTGTATACTGTTTCCTTCCGAGCCACTGCTTAACTGATAATTGAGTTCTTCGCTCTTTCCGGTTTCCACCCATTGGCTTTCACGCAGGGTGACCACCGGATTCGGATTACGAACCTCTATCTCAATGGTCTCTTTGGTGTTTTGTCCGTTTCCGTTGGCAGTAAGATGAATGGTGGCTTTTCCGGTTTTCGTATCTGTCTTTAACTTGAAAAAGATCAGGCGGTCACTTGTTTGAGTGAAGGTAAGCGTTTGTTGCTTGTTACCTATCACTTGTATTCCTGCACCGGAAGCTTGTATGGATACGTTGACGTTCTTTACATTGTTTTCCAATGCAAATACGTTGACTGGTACTTCAATCTCTTCATTGGTGCTCAAAACTCGTGGCAATGTTGAAAGAATCATCAAAGGGGTACGTACCGGAACTGTCTTTTCGGCATTTCCGTATGCTCCGTCCTGACCTGCTACTATCATAGCACGGACAGAACCTACATACATGGGTAAAGTGATTTGGTGCGTACGGCTTTTCCCCTTACCGATACTGAAAGGACCGATAAATTTCACAACAGGTTTGAAGCGGTTCGCTTTTTGGTCCGATGGCTTCAGTGTCTCGTCACCACCTGTGCTGAACATTGATCCATAGCTTCCTGCCGTGGCTCCTAATACATCGTCGTACATATCCCACGTACGGATTCCCAATGCTTCGCGGGCATAAAAATTATTCCAGGGATCCGGTGTCTTGAAATTGGTCAAGTCTAATAGACCGTCATCTACAATGGCAAGTGTATATGTCATCGGCCTGCCATGTTTCTCGTTTATGGTCAGGTTGAATGCCTGTTCGGGACGAAGTACTTCCGGCATCTTGATTTGCGGTTCAAGAACGGTTTGCTTGTCGGTCACGAATACCGGCATAATGCCGTACATCCGGATAGGAAGATCGTTCACCGTCTGTGCATGGGGCTGTAGCAAGCTGATATGGAGATAAACATTCGGAGCCATTTCAGGGGTTACCTTAAATTGATATTTAGTGTCTTCTTTCCCTGATACCTCGATCCATTCCCGTTGAATTACAGACGAACCGTTTTCGAGCGTAACCAGGGCCCTTCCACCGGCAGATGCCGGTAATATGGCTGTTACGGTTTCTCCCGGTTCGTAAGAGTCTTTGTCAATGGAAAAAGATAACATTTTGATGCCACTCGGGTCACTCTTATTAGAACGCCCTCGCCAGTCAGGCCAGTCCACGTAGATGGTACCTCCTGTAGCATGTCCGCTTTCACGGTCTTTGACGTAAACCAAATAGCGTCCCCAATCCGGATAATTCACTTTGAAACTGAATTGTCCTTTGCCGCCTGTTGTGTTGAGTCTTCCCGTAGCTACGGGGGTGATGGAACTGCTGTTGATGTATGTTTCGAATGATTCGTTGTCGTTTTCCCACCACCAACTCCAACTGATGCGGTATATTTTGTATTCCAGACCGGAACGATTTACCGGCTTTCCGTCGGAGTTGACCGTTACGATATCAAAAATATGCTCTTTGTCTGTTTCGATATATCTGCCTTGTGGCTGGTTCAGATTGATACCCACGTATGACGGGAAAGGAGAGTAGGGAACTGACAGAGTCTGGATACTGGCATCTCCGCCCGGTTCGAATACCTGAGTCGTGATATTGGCACGAAGCATTCCCGGAGCATTCTCAGAGGTCGGAAGTTTCAGCATGAACCCGGTATTACCATTTTCATCCAGGGTACCGTTGAAAATATCGGTTCTTATTGATGTGAATTCTGTTGCCGGATTATTAAAGATGTATGTCTCGTAGTTCTTGAATTGTGTGTTGACTTTCGACAGAGACATTTCGACTTTTGCTTTCAGACGCGATGCCGTTGCTCCGGTCAGCCAAGCTGATGAAAGATGTGCTTGTACTTCTTTATCCGCAGCTTTCAGAATCTCTCCGGGCAGTTTCAGGTTTATTTTCAGACGGTTCGGCTTTATGGTCTCTACACGGAGTGATTTGTGGAAAGCGGTACCTCCTACTTTTACATAGGCGTTCCATAATCCGGTGGGATCTTCCGGTTGTGTCGGGACCTTGAATGTATAGAAACCATTCAGCCCATTGGTTGAAATTTGTTTGCTGTAAAATTGTCCTCTTGGATTGTAAAGCTCCAAAGTTACGGGATGTTTATCCGGAATACGTTTGTTACGGTCCTCCAGAACAAACGAGATATGCAAGGTGTCTCCTGGTCGCCATACACCTCTTTCACCGTACACAAATCCTTTCAAACCTTTTTGGATGTCTTTGCCGCCTACATCAAAACGACTGGTAGACTGCTCTTCTCCATCGGCTACTTTTACATAAGCTTTCTGTTTTTCCGATTCTGCCACTACAATAAAAGGTGTTCCTTTCGTTTCTATTATTGCAAAACCTTCCGCATCTGTCAATGCTTCTCCGATAGGCTGTAACTGGAAGTTGTAGACAATGACTTTAGCTTTTTCTACCGGTTTGGTGTCCAGAATATTACTTACGGCTATCCAAAGTTTGTTCATCGAATTACGTTTTACGATCATACCTATGTTGGAAGCCAGTACGTTACAAGCTGCTATCCGGTCGGACGTCATATAATAGGACGGATGGCAGGGATTATCCCGTTCATCCCATCGATATTGGCTCCAGTCGGCATTTTCATTCTCGCTGAAGTAATAATATGTTTCCGGTTTGTCCCAGACGGCTTCATCTTCTTCCGAAAGGATATCAGATTTGACCTTGGTCAGAGATTCGGTTTCTTCGGAAAATTGCATTTTCGGATTCTCACCACTGCCGCAAGGATAAGCCGAATATTCCTGCTTGAAGGATAGGATAACACGATAAATAGCACCCGGTTCCTGATGAATCAGGCCTGCCAGGTCGATGGAATAGTTTTCCCATTTATGGAGATCTTTTGAAGGATCTTTACCCAAAAACAGTGTCTTTTTATAAACCAGTCTTCCCGATCGTCTTAGTTCGTTGGCCGAGGACAGTGAGTTATTTTGCATAAACATTAGCACATTGTTCTCAAAAATGCGGATAACCCGTAGGTCTACAGCATACAGACTGACAGCCCGGAAAGGAATTACAAGATTTTTTGAATCGGGAATGATGGCACCTGCAGAAGATATTTCGACTTGAGGTTTCAGGTTCAGTTCGCCGAAAGAGATAGAATGGGAACCGCCCAATGCTTTGCCTTGATTGTTTTTCACTCCTTCATGTATTTTCAGGGTCAGTTTACTGAGTTGACCGGCTTCAAAATAAACATTTACCTTATTATCCGTAATCTGGAAAATATAGGATGGAATCTCGGGTATTTCGATTAGACCTTTTAAATCCTGAGTATCAGAAACCGGATCAGAGAAGACGATTTGTATCCCGTTCTCAGGCTGACTGATACGTTCGGCGGAAAGGAAACGGAAGCTGTCTTTGGCAGGAATCGTAATGGACTCACTTTGTTTCCTGTCCATTCCGACAGGTTCCCCGTCTGCTGTAATTTTAAGATCGTAATCCTGTTCTTTTCTTTGGATATTACTGATAATGAAACTATATTCTAATGGATTAGATGTGGATCCTATGGTGATTGTAGAGGTACCGTTAGTGGAAAGTATTTTTTCAACTTGTTCTTTAGTCATTTTATCACTAAAACGGATTTCTCCCTTTACGGTTACCTTATCGGGTGAAGAAGAGGCTATTTCCAATGGAGCGGTATGCAGTGTGAAATTACTTTCTTGTACCCGGAAAGAGAAATCGAAAACTTTCAATTTGCTATCCACTTCGACAAAATCGCCTAGTTGGAACGAGCCTTGATATAACTTGCCCGGCTTTAGTTCTCCTTCTTCCGGAAGAAATTCGATGGTGTTATTACTCACCCAATAAGCTTTGCCTTTTAACGATGGAGTAAAACTGAACGGACAGTCTTTCAGTTCATTGTTAAGGTCTACCATTGGTTGATCTTGAGTCAGTTCGATTCGTATGGGAGAAGATTGAGAAATGACTCCACCTGTATAAGCATTGACATAAGGAGCATATTCCGATGACGGAATAATTTCTTTTGCGCTGCGTGTGCAAGCGAACAGTCCTGCGATAATTACTGTAAGAATACAGGAGAATAGAATTAAAAGATTCTTTTTTCCTTTCATAGCAAATAAGCGTTTAGTTTATTATTATTTTGTCAACCAATGATTTATATTTCTTTACTCTGTACTGAATTTCACTTTAGGCTTTAACCATCTTCCATCTGTCAGTCAAATCGCAGATATTATTACATCTGTATCTCTATCGGAAGTTTACAGGCCAGATCAATCATATATTTTCAAGGTTTATATTCACAAAGATACAATTTATCCTATAAAGAGTTTACTATTTGCACCCTCAAATTTATGCTTCGTATCTTTAGGTTATTCCTTAATAAAATCTGAATGTTCGGAAACGATTCGGACTATTATTACCCGCTTTGTGTTCTCGTTTACTTTAAATCGGTTATCCGTACGTTCTCCTATCAGCCAGGCTATTTGTTCTCCAAAGCATAATACCCATTGCTTTTCTTTTTCACTCAAAGAGAATTTTTTATCCGTCAGGTAGTCACTGACATGTTTTTTACCGGTCATTCCGAAAGGTATAAAAACATCTCCTGGTTTCCACTTGCGTATCTCCCATGTTTTATTTATTTTGTCAGCATCGAAGCAAGCCGTGTTTTTATCTTTTGGAATTATAAATTCAGAAGTATAATCGTACTCTTCCATAACTAACCGGAAAGGTGGCTGGGACTTTTCTGCAGTTGTATCTTCTTCGATTAATAACAGGTCACGGTCTTTTATGACTCTCCATCCTTTACCAAGGAAGATTTTTCCTGGTTGTCCGTCGAGCGTTTGCCTTATATTATCTATTTGGGTCGTGTTGAATCCTAGCGGGTGTAATACTTCGAATAAAATGGCTTCGGGTACCGGTTCTTGCAGCAAGGCTTCTATCCGGATGCCTTCGGGGGTCAATATACGTTTACGCGCCTCCCCTATACTTTGATTGTATAAAGTTGCTGCGTCATTCAGATAGTTGGTAGTGCGGATGATACTCTCTTTCACCGATGGATTGATCTCTTTCATCAGGGGCAATAAGTTTAAACGAATCTTATTCCGGGTATATTCATCCAAAAGATTGGTGCTGTCCGTTACGTAATCTTGGTCGATATATTGCAGATAGGCTATTATTTCTTCGCGACTCAGGCAAAGTAAAGGGCGAACAATGTTACCGTTTCGTGGACGAATTCCGAGTAATCCGTTGATACCCGTACCGCGAATCAGGTTCAACAATACGGTTTCTACACTGTCATCTTTATGATGCGCTGTTGCGATAACACTGGCTTCACGTTGTCTCCTAAGCGTTTCGAACCATTCATAACGTAATTCCCGGGCAGCCATCTCAATAGAAATATGTTTCTTTGCGGCGTATTGGGTTGTATCGAAATGTTCTATGTGTAAAAGAACCCCTGATTCATGGCATAATCGGCGCACAAAAGCTTCGTCTCTGTCCGATTCTTTATCCCGCAAATGGAAATTGCAGTGAGCAGCTTCGCAGGTATACCCCATTGATAGCAGGAGACGTAGCAATGCCACAGAGTCGGCCCCTCCGCTTAATGTCACCAATACCTTGTCATTCAGACAAAACAGCTTCTCTTTTTCGATGTATTGTGCTACTCTATTTTGTATCATATTGCAAAGATAATAGTTTTGCTAATAATGATAAGAAATCTTCCTTATTTAAAAACAATCTAAATAATTTGCATGCCCCAAAGTTATGAATTATCTTTGCGGAAAATTTTGAGGTACACACACTATGCGATTGTCCGAATTAAAAACAGGTGAGAAAGGAGTCATTGTAAAAGTTTTGGGACACGGTGGCTTCCGTAAACGAATTGTGGAGATGGGCTTTATCAAAGGTAAAACCGTAGAAGTATTGCTTAATGCTCCATTGAAAGACCCGATCAAATACAAAATAATGGGTTATGAAATCTCTCTGCGACGACAGGAGGCTGATATGATTGAGATTATCAGCGAGCAGGAGGCAAAGTCACAAACACAGGAGGCTGCTTATCATCAGGGGCTTACTGAAGATATCGATGTGAAGGAGGAAGACTTGAAACGGGTTGCTCTTGGAAAGCGACGCACGATTAATGTGGCGTTGGTCGGTAACCCGAATTGCGGTAAAACGTCTCTCTTCAATCTGGCTTCAGGTGCTCACGAACATGTGGGTAATTATAGTGGTGTGACGGTAGATGCTAAAGAAGGGTATTTTGATTTCCAGGGTTATCACTTCAAAATAGTTGATTTGCCGGGTACTTATTCTTTGTCTGCCTATACTCCCGAAGAAATTTATGTGCGCCGTCATATTATCGACGAGACACCTGATGTGATTATCAATGTGGTTGATTCTTCAAATCTGGAGCGTAACCTCTATCTCACTACCCAGCTTATTGATATGAATGTACGTATGGTAGTGGCTCTTAACATGTATGATGAACTGGAAGCCAGTGGTAATACGCTTGACTATCTCCTGTTAGGAAAGTTGTTCGGAGTTCCGATGGTGCCTACTGTCTGTAAAAGGAATATCGGTGTGGACCGTCTTTTTCATGTAGTCATCAACCTTTATGAAGGTGCCGACTTTATTGATAAAAAAGGGCATATACATCCGGAGGTGGCAAAGGAAATTATGGATTGGCACCAGTCCTTACCCAATTTTAAAGACCATGGTGAACATCCGGCTGATTATACCCATGGCAAAGAACCGGTGGGTAAAGTGTTCCGCCATATTCATATCAATCATGGACCCGATTTGGAGAAAGCCATTGATGCAGTGAAAGAGGAGATTTCGAAGAACGAGTTTATCCGTCACAAGTATTCTACTCGTTATCTTGCTATCAAGTTATTGGAGAATGATCCGGAAATAGAACGTTTTATTCATACTCTGCCCAATGCTGTGGAAGTAGAAAAGAAGCGGGATAAAGCAGCCCGTCGCATTCAGGAGACGATGAATGAAGATAGTGAGTCGGCTTTGACTGATGCCAAATATGGTTTTATCAGTGGTGCTCTGAAAGAGACTTTTACCGATAACCACCTGGAGCAGGAACAGACAACCAAGGTGCTCGACTCTATTGTAACCCATCGCATTTGGGGATATCCCATCTTCTTTCTTTTTATGTATCTGATGTTCGAAGGTACCTTTGTGATCGGTGAATATCCGATGATGGGTATCGAATGGCTCGTTGAGGCACTGGGGAATCTGATCAGGGATAATATGTCTGAAGGTCCGCTGAAGGATCTGATGATTGATGGTATTATTGGTGGAGTAGGAGGAGTTATCGTCTTTTTGCCTAATATCCTGATATTATATTTTTGTATTTCTTTGATGGAGGATTCGGGCTATATGGCTCGTGCAGCTTTTATTATGGATAAGATCATGCACAAGATGGGGTTGCATGGCAAGTCGTTCATTCCTTTGATTATGGGTTTCGGTTGTAATGTACCTGCTATTATGGCTTCGCGTACTATTGAAAACCGAAAGAGCCGTTTGATTACCATGCTTGTTAATCCATTGATGTCATGTAGTGCCCGTTTGCCTATCTATTTGTTATTGGTCGGTGCTTTTTTCCCAAAGAATGGTAGCTTGGTCCTATTGGCTATTTATGCTATCGGCATTGCATTGGCAGTTATCATGGCGCGTCTGTTCAGTCGTTTTCTGGTCAAAGGGGATGATACTCCGTTTGTGATGGAGCTCCCTCCTTATCGTATGCCGACCATGAAATCCATCTTCCGCCATACATGGGAGAAAGGTGCGCAATACCTTAAAAAGATGGGAGGAATCATCATGATTGCCTCTATCATTATCTGGTTCTTGGGGTATTATCCCGATCACGATGCTTACCCTACCCAGGCAGAACAGCAGGAAAATTCTTATATTGGTCAAATCGGTCAGGCAGTGGAGCCTGTGCTCAAACCGTTGGGCTTCGACTGGAAGCTGAGTATCGGTTTGCTCTCCGGTGTCGGTGCCAAAGAATTGGTGGTAAGTACACTTGGCGTACTCTATACAAATGATGCCGATGCCGATGTAGTCAGTTTGGCCGAACGAATTCCGATTACACCGCTTGCGGCATTTAGCTATATGCTGTTTGTGTTAATCTACTTCCCGTGCATTGCCACGTTGGTAGCCATCAAGCAGGAATCCGGTAGTTGGAAGTGGGCTATCTTCACGGCAGGATATACCACGGCGTTGGCATGGCTTGTTTCATTTGCCGTCTATCAGATAGGAGGAATGTTTTTATGAATTGGCAGGAATGGGTAGTCGGGCTACTGATTGTATTGTGCGTAGCCCGTATTCTTTATGGTATTTATCTTTTTTTTCGTCGTGTGAAGGAAAATGATAACCCTTGTGCGAGTTGTGCAAGTGGCTGTGAATTAAAGGATATGATGGAAAAGAAGCAGAAGGAGTGCTCGTCCAAGAAAAAGAATACAAAGAAAAATTGTTGCAGATAGTTTGGTAGTTTCAAAATTTGTACTACCTTTGCAACCGCAAACGAGAAACAAGGTTCCTTGGATGAGTGGCTTAGTCAGCGGTCTGCAAAACCGTGTACGGCGGTTCGAATCCGCCAGGAACCTCTTAAAAAACTCTTGTAACTAACTGAATGTCAGTATATGTTACAAGAGTTTTTTCTTTTTAGGATTAGAAGGGGCTAACCGTAAAAATCTTGACTATGTTCCTCCCTTCAGGCATACTCGCTTACTTTGATTTAGTCAATCATGTCTCCTGAGCAACTTGCTTCATCCTCTTCCTTGAGGAAAAGTCTTCGATTCCTGAAAAATACTCCCATTTACATCTTCATTCCAAAGGCTTCTTTCCAGAAATAGAAGTACAAGACTTCCCCATTCGCGGCAAGGCAGTATACCTTCGTATCAAACGTCGTCGTTGGGAAGATCCTGAAACTGGTCAGACCTATAGTCACGATTGGAAAAGAGGCCAGAGCAAAGAGAGAAAGCTATGAGCCGGAGGTCTTTAGCAACGGGGATACTCTTAGGCAATTGTTGGCTAGAAGCCGGTATCTGCTGTTCAAGGCACCGGGCAAGTGGACGGACAGCCAAAAACGGAGGGCTGGAATCCTGTTCAAGCAATTCCCGGATATAAAGGCCGTGTGTTATTATGCGTTAAGATTGGGAAAGATTTTCACTGATTATATAGACAAGGATGTGGCGTGTGCCAAAAACTTAGAGGTGGGTGTTAAGAATAGAACTTTTATAATGGAAGTATGCTGTATCTAAGTACTTTTTAGTAGTTTTGCATAATAATGAAATCGAGAAATAAAATCTCTCTTTTAAGCAATAGATAGGATATATGAAACATATCTTCAATAAGGAACAATGCCAAAAAGCAACATTCATTCTTGAAAGCCCTTTGGCTAAACTGTCGGAACTTTACTCAAGCGAGATAAAAGACTTGGCTGTTGTATGGTGCTATTATTCGGGGAAAATAGAAGGTAATACCTATACCTATGTTGAAACAGAAGCATTGCTTAAGGACGGCATCACTTCCGAAAAAAAATATGAAGATGCTAAAATGCTGAAAAATCTATATAATACATTCATTTCCGAACTGGAATATATTCATCAAGAGAAAAATAAGGAGATTATAGATGAACGTACTCTTTTCAGACTTCATCAATCTATTTCCACAGGTTTGGTTTCTAATGAGGAATCAGGCTTTTTAAGGACACGTGCAGTTAGGATCAGCGGTACTGATTATGCTCCTCCAAAAGATTTGCAAGAAATAAAAAATAAATTGGGAGAGATATTATATGAGCAAGACGTTTATACTAATCCATTGGAAAAGGCAGTTTTCTTACATTGTAATATTGCACGGCTGCAACCTTTTATAGATGGGAATAAAAGAACTTCTCGCATGATAGAAAGTGTTGTCATGATGAATGCTGATATTATTCCTGTATATTCAGCAAAAGATGCTGATATTTTGAATTACAGGAAAGGGTTGATTCGATTTTATGAAACGGGGCATTACACTAAGTATTCTGACTACTTTCTAAATAGGCAGTTGGAACGCATTAAAGAAATAGATATATAATTTAAATCAAGACTAATTTAGTCGAATGTAAGAACTGTATTTGCTAATTTCCTTGATAATCAATGATATTAGGGAAATTTTAAAAAAACGCCAGGAACCTCTTAAAGAAAAGGGAGTAAAGGATCATATCTGAATTCGGGATCGTCCCTAAATTTTGAGGGATTATTTTATTATGCATGAGTCATAGCTACAATTCACTTTACAATTACCTCTGCTTACTCTATTCACAACCTACTTATGAAGATAAGAAGGATAAACAAAAGATATTTCGACTGTATAACGATTTGTTTTCTGAGCAAAAAGAATATCCGAATGCTTATCCGTGTGCTATAATGGGTGACGGATAATACCAATGCGGTCTTGTTACTTGATGAAGAAGACTCTGCACGTTATATCATTTATGCAGAGCTGAAAAAATAATATCTTTTTACCATCCACTTTATCTATATAGGTACCAGTTCTTATTTCAGCTTTTCCAAGAAAAAAAACTCTATTTATGCTTATGCTATTTGCATGTGCTGATTGTTTTCTTATTGCCAAACGTTACTTGCAGATTATTTTAGTATTCACTCTGGAGTGGATGTCCCGATATGTACTGATTTTAGTGGTATAGATGCTTGATTTTTGATGTGCGAATTGGGGTACTTTATAAGTTCTTACCGTTTAAATCCATATAAATTTAGGTTTTTCCCTATAAGTAATTATAGAATTCACAGATCAGGTATGATTTTCCTGCTTTACTTTTGTTGCAAACCTAAAAAAAACATCATGAAAAAGATTTTATTTATTCTATTTACAGTTCAGTTTATTCTGATCCCTCGGATAACAGGGAGTTATGGTGCAAATTCTATCGGAAATAATCATGGACATTCGGTAACTAATCAAGAAAAGAAAACCATCAAGAAAGACATCTTTGGAGATACTGTCATTGAGGACAATCACGGTAATAGGAAAACCATTAAGAAAGATATCTTTGGAGATACTGTCATTGAGGACAATCGCGGTAATAGGAAAACTATCAAGAAAGACATTTTTGGAGATACTGTCATTGAGGACAATCGTGGTAATAGGAAAACTATCAAGAAAGACATCTTTGGAGATACTGTCATTGAGAACAATTGCAGTAATAGGAAAACCATTAAGAAAGACATCTTTGGAGATACTGTCATTGAGGACAATCGCGGTAATAGGAAAAGCATCAAAAAAGATATCTTTGGAAATACTGTCATTGAAAATAATAAAGGTTATAAAAAGACCATTAAGACAGATATATTCGGTAATAAAATAATCGAAGATAATCATGGAAAAAAGCAAATTATTAAAAAAGATATATTCGGGAATGTTATTATTGAGAATTACTAAGGCATCTATCTAAGTATGATAAAGAGCAGGACTTGCAGTGTGGACTTATGCTCAGAATCAAAAACATTTTTTATATAATATCAACAACAATAGGCTGATAATGACACGGACTATGGAGTATTACTGTTAACTGCTTCTCAGCGTGAGGATGACGAGGAAAAGAAAGAAAATCCGATACCGGAAAATTTTGTTTTTTACAATTGAACCTGAGGCCGTAGCATTGGCTGCAAGTGAATTTTGTCAATCTTGTGGATTCTTCTAATATGTCTGTTTTTTTATATATTAGCTTCGAAAATTAGACTGAGTCAGTTTAAAAATGGAGGTATGCCGGGATGTACTTTCCCACCTGGTCAGCATTTTCGGCACGCCCCCATCCATGTATCTACTTTTATTCCAGAATAAAGATGAATCCTTTGTTTTTGGGAACTTTTATTTTATCTTTTGGCGACAGGCTGAATCCTTCCTGGAAACCTTTGATGTCAGGAGCCGTCAGCCTGGCTTTATCAGCGTCAATGCCCAGTTTCTCCCAATCTATCTGCAGTTTTATATCACTGTCTTTTTTTGCCCAACTGGCAATGGCAATCATTACTTTGCCATCTTTCACAAACGAGGTTGCCAGAATGTCATTGCGTCCTGTCTTCACTGGATTGTAGGATACCCAATAGCCCATCATGCGGCTGTCTTTTATGCCGAATGCATCCCACACCTTCCAGAGTTGTGAGGGGACGGATTCCATCGGTTCGCGTGCGGTCATCCCGTACAGCATGCCCCGGTAAGGATTGCCGCCATCCTGCAACATTTCGCTCATCATGCCGAAGGGGATACCCGATACGTCTGTCAGCCAGTATTCCGGTGACTTTTCGTATTTAAAGTATTCTCCAAACCAAAGGCGGTCCAGATAAGGCATGTGTTCCATGTAAAGGAATATGCTGTTGATGTAACCGTCGGCCGGATTGAACTGATTGGCTGAATGGACATCGATGCGCGGATCGGGACGGTTACTTTCCAGTACCCGGCGGATGCGTTTCATCGTGTTACGATCGAAAGCCAGGTCGTCGATATAGACTCCGTCGATGCCGACATTTTTTGTCAGCCAGTTCAGTCCTTCCACATAGAAGTTGTGCCAGCGCGAAATGCCGGTGTTCACGATTGCCGCATCCTTGTAAGCATCTACAAACCAGGCTCCGATGTAGTCGCCGTCCAGATGTTCCTGTAGCCAGGCATAGCCTCCTCCCTTGCCCGGTGAGAAGATTTCGTGTCCAAGGCTCTTCAGGGCAAACAGCTCCGGTGCATGGTTCGTCAGTTCGCGTACCGTATAGTATATTTTCACTTTATATCCTTTGGCATGCGATTCGTCTACGTACTGCTTCATGAAGGCAGGGCGGAAGAAAGGATAGTTGATATGCGGATTCACCGCATTGCCGTGGTGCAGGTTGATAACGTTTGCTCCTGTTTCTCCCACAACGTCTACAGCCTGGTAGGCGTGTGCGTCGCCCTCTTTCAGTTTCTCGGCAGGCTGGTATCCGTGGTAGTAGCGGTCGGTCCATTGCTTCATCGTGTCGATGGGCTTGAAGGGAGTTACCAGTACCAAGAAGTCAAAGTTCAGTTCTTCGCCCTTTTGGAGGGTACGGCTGCCACTGTATGTCTTGATGTCTACCTGGTTTCCTTTCTCTTTATAGCTGATGCCGCCTTTACCGTCGTTAAACCAGGATGGAGGCATGTTCAACGGTTGCATTTTGTAGAAGTTTGTGTTTAGCGGACGGCGATAGTTCTCTGCACGGAACAGGCATTGCATGCCGGCGTTTACATCGCCAAACCAGAAACCTTCCTGATTCCGTTCCACATTCCATTTCCATTGGTCGCTTTTCGGGCGCAGTGAGCCTTCATAACCCATTCCCAAACGATATTTGGCCGTTGTTGCCGGCATAGAAGTTAACAGGGCTATATCGTCTACCGATGTATTTTCGGCAGCCTTTACTTTGATCTGATAATTCATGAAACCATCGAATTCCATACTTGCAAGTACTGTTATGTCCAGTGCCCCTGCTTTTCCGGTAGCGGTCCAGCTTACCGTTCCGTCTTCCTTCTTGCCGAACTTTAGCGGTGAAGTGATGGCGACGGGCAGTGGTTTTCCATTCTGGCGAATGACAAATTCCATCGGTTGTGACAGAATGTCTTTGGGTTCTTTGCCTATGGAAGTCATCTCTTCGGTGAAGTAACTCTGGATGGAAGCCGGCAGTCCCAGTTCGCCGGCAGTGACGCTGCGTCCCAGCACGCTGATTGTACGGTCTGCCACCTTTATCGGAATGAATGGCTTCACCGGCCGGTTATTGACTGCATACTGTGAATTCAGCCAGCGCAAACGTGACAAACGCCACAAGTCTCCGTCTCCTTTGTCCACCAGTACGTTGTCCGACAGGTTAATGGCTATGTTCACTTCCTGTGAAGCACCGCTCAGGTCGCTCACGGTGACCGTTCCCCGGTAGATCCCTCTGCCGGCATGTTCCGGCATCTGGATGCCGATCCATAAAGGTTGTACACGGCCTTTACCGACGTTTACCTCCGGATGTATCGGGCGTCCCAGCCAGTCGGTTCCTTCCGTGTTGAAACACGTAAGAGCCGATGCAGGTATACTTTCGTTCTTTCCTTTCAGGTCGGTAAAGGTTACTTTGACTCCGTTCACCGGATTCTTGAATGCCCACAGTCCCAGTTGCAGCACATAGTATTCGTTCAGATCCGCTTCACCGAAAAACTCGCCTGTGGCTCCTTGCGTCACCTGGCGGTATGACAGATCATCGAACATGCGGATGGGATATTTACGGTCTTCGGGCAACAGCAGGAAAGGCTTGTTGCTGTTAGCATTGATCAATGCCTGCTTCTCCTGTGCTGTGGCGATGATTTCCATCGGATAGAAGCTGTTGAAACTGCCCAGCGATTCGAAACGTACCAGCTTGGCTTGTACCGCCTTTCCGGCCGGAGTGGCTTTACAGGTTGCTTTCCATTGCGGGTCCGCCTTATCCGGTTGCTGAGGATAGTTTACTTTCGGATAGGGCCCTCCCGAGGTGTGGTAGGGGAGGTAGTACACATAATAATCTCCGGCATTTCCGCTTGCGTCAAATCGGATGCGTCCGTATTCACGGTTGATTTCCACCGGAAGTACATTGTCTACCGCTTTGCCGGTAGATACATTGATCACAATAATCCCTTTTTGTTCGGGATTGGCGTCACGTCTGCGCCAGGGGATATAAGCTTCCGCTACGGAGGCGGGAGTGTTCACGGAAACAATGGCGCGATGGTTACCCAGTGTGTCGGGTGTCCAGTAGTTTTCGCCGTAAAACGAGGCTTCGGGGACGAAGTCTTGAGCCGCTGCCGGAAGGGTTAACAAAGCTGACAGTGCCCATAAAAAGAGTTTCTTCATAATGTTTATCTAATAACTATGTGCAAATTTACAAAGAATCATTTATGGATTTGGCAGATCGGCCGTTTTTTTATTATAAACCGTTTCTGCCCAAAAGCCTGTGTGGTAATCGGGTATGCGATTAGCGATGTTTCGCTCCGATTATCCGGAAGAATCTTTTTGTGGGAAAAATATTTTTTATATTATCTTTGCGCCCTCAAAATGAATAAACCCTACACTATGAACAGAAAGCAAATTCTGTGTATCTCGCTTCTGGCATTCTCGCTGTGTGCCTGTCAGGATGATGATACAGCCGATATTCTCGATGCTTTTGGCACTCCGCCTGCTTTGACGAAGATGACGGCACAAGAGTTTCTCGATCAGGGAGAACAGATGTTTGAAGATGGCGAAAGCGTGGACGAGATTGTTTCTGCCGATCGTGCCTTCTATGTGAATAACCCCTTTAATGTTTCGATGGCGGATGGAAAGCTCCGGCTGTTCAACGGCATGGCGCACGATTTCAAGGAAGTCTCCCTTTGGCTGACGATGCCCCATTTGCGTGACACCATCCAATTGATGCAATTTGAGGAAGTCCCCGGTTTTTATAACATCAAACTTGATTCTCCATTGAAAATGGGAGAGGTCGTCTATGCTTCGAAGAGTGGAAAGCCTGTCCGTGTGAATAATCTGGCACTACTGTCGCCCGACCAGTATGAATTGCTGCTTTCGTGCAACGACTCCGTATTCGATATGCTGAAGACCATCAAGATGAAAACCCGTATCCAGATGGGAAAGTACGGCAGTGGAAACTGGGGAGTCATGACAGCAAATGCAGCCCGCTACTATGCCACATCGGCGGTGAATATGGCTGTCATGTTCAGTTCCGAAATTTTTCGTGATTCATTGATGAACTACAAAGGTAGCATTCACAATGATGCAGGAAAGGAGATCGACCGTGAAGGGCTACTGAATTCAATTCTCAATAAACAAAGTCTTGTGTTCGGAGTGGTTACCGGTTCCGGTATCGCCGGGCTCGGTGGAGGAAATGCTTTGGGATTGCGTGAAGAATATCTGGCCGGATTCTTCTACCAGAACCGGGTGGCAATCGATTGCAACTGGGTGCTTCATGTCTGGATTCACGAGCTAGGGCACTGTTTGGGCTATGGTCATTCTAGCAGCCTGTGTTACGGGTCGGTGCCCGATGAAATAGTACCGAAAGTGTATCGCTACATGATGAAGCACCGCATGCTGCCTTATATCATCAATCCCTTTAAGAGTTACAATGATTATAATCCCGGCATCAATGATGCCGACAATCCCGACATAGAGCTATGATGAAGAGACATAATATACTGACGGTACTGGCAGTCCTGCTGCTCACCTTTGCCGCATGCGATAAAAATAGTGCCCCCGGATTCAGTTTCACGACTGACTCCATCCTTACATTGACTTTCGATAAAGAGCTGGATGCCGCCTTTGTCGGAGTGGGGACCCAAAATTACAATCCGGTGGGAATGCGGCGTTCGGGAGATACTCTTTTCATTGCCAACCGTGCCGAAGGTTCTGACGGTGTGTGGGTGGTACGCGCTTCGACCGGGGAGTTGCTTTATTCGCTGACCGGCTGGACCTACAACGGGAAAAACGAGAAGTTCGACAATCAGGTGATGGATGTGGCGGTCAGCAGCGATTACATCTTTGTGGTGAACCGTTCATCCCGGATCGACCTGTTCCGACGGAACGATTATTCGTATGTGACCACCATCGGGCGTACCGGATGGCAGTCGAGTTCTCTGTTGCAATGCGAAGCGGCCGAAGTGGCCGGTGATAAATTGTTCATCCGTGACAAACAGAAGATTAAAGTGGTGCAGATTTCAGATTGTACGCCTGAAAATCGTTTTAAGGTTCCTGTCTTTGCTCAGAATACGGACAGTACGTCTTCTAATAACGGTTTTAATCTTGAGTCCGTCGCGCGGCATGAAGGCTTGATCTATGTGTCCGACTACGAAACCTCACGCATCCTGGTGATCGATCCCGCCACCGTGGCGGTCAAGGGAGAGCCGGTACGCTTTTTGCGCTCTTATCGCATGCCGAACAAACCGCTCAGTATGGGATTCTTTCAGAACGAAATGTATGTTGTCTGCGCAAATAACCGCATCGTGAGAGTAGACCTCCGTACCGGGAAAGAGCTCGGCTCTTATTCATCCTTTGCCGGAGGAGTGGGGCTGGGAACTCCCGGACGCCTCTTTTTCCATAATGATACATTCTATCTTGCAGGGCGCAATGCCAATGCTCCCCGGCTGATACAGGGGAAAGTTATGTTTGTTGAAATATCCGAGCTGGACTAAAAAAATGAATAATTACGATTCGCTGCAGATTATGCAGGTTTGTACACTCCTCTATATCCGGATGAAGGTTTAAGAGAAGAAAACTTTCTGTGTCGTCTGTGGTGAGAAAACAATCAAGCATGAATTTGAAATTTTTATATCTGTTATTATTGATATCTGCCCTGTGTATATCCTGTTCCAAGGACGAAGAACCTTCGGATAAGGGCAGTACTTCTCCCCAAGAGCCGGTTTACACCACCTTTACAGATGCCGGCGAAGTGGTTGTTCCCGGAGTGCTTCCGGCCAATTTCACTCCCCGGTCCGTACGGGTCAAGGGGGACACTTTGTTTGTTGCCAATACCAATGCCGCCGACCGTTCCGTGCTGTTGCTGAACCTGACGACAGGCGAACTGATCGGACGTATCGATTCATGGGTACGGAAAGGTGTCAAAGAGACCTTTAATGCCGAGATAGGCGACATGGCTGTTTCTGACCGTTATATCTTTGTGGGTATGTACAACTCCCGTATTAATATTTTTGACCGTCGCACCCTTCAGTTTGTCAATGCCATCGGGCGTTCAGACGGAAAGTGGGGAGACGATATTTATAGCATGACCCATTGCTACGGACTTCGTGAGTGTGGCGAGAGACTGATGGTACGTGATAAAAATACCATTCGCGGCTATTGGATTTACGAAGCCGTTACCGAACCTGCGTTCCGGGTTCCCTGGATCGGAAAGGTGAAAGTGCCCGAAGGAGTCGGATATGACTATCAGGCCCGTATCCATGGTATGGCAGAGTATGACGGGCGTATGTATCTGACCGACTGGTACAACAAGAGTGTGCAAGTGTTCACTCCGTCGAAAATGGAGATCGTGTTCGGTGAAGAGACACATATCACTTCCGATGCCGTGTTTAAGTACGATGATATTCAACCGCTCGGACTGCTTGCCTACGGAGGCGAATTACTGATGTCGGTACAGAAGAGTGGGAAAATACAGCGTTATGATCCGGAGACAGGAGACCTGCTCGGAGTGCTGGCCGAGTTTCCGGGTAAGGAGATCGGGCGCATGGAGATAGCCCGGGGAATGCTTTACTACATTGACCTCAAAGCCGGGAAACTGATGAAGGCAAAAGGAGAATAAAGAACGGCGAGAGTGTGTCATGACTCACCACAGAGCAATCTGTGGTGAATACGAGTTTCGACACACCCTCGTTCTTTCATCTGCATGTCCTATCCGAAGCAGAAGTAATACTCAGAACCGTCGCTGACATAAAAAGAATCTGCTTTCTTTTCGATAAAAGAACTGTTCTCTTTTGCCAACCATCCGACAGCAGGCATTACATCGTCTATATTCAGGCAGGTCAAGCTGCAAAGTTCTTTCACAGAGACTTTTCTTGCATGTATAAGTATTCGTCATACTTTTCTGGAGTTTTCTCCGATTTTCACTTTTTCCATATTACTATTTATAGCCTATTTAAATCAAATTTGGTGGTAAATTCTTTATCTCCAAGTTGATAATTGTCCTTTTTGCTTGCTTTGATAAGAAAAAACAGACACCGGCTGAATAAGATAACTCAAGTTTAGGAAGTGAATTTACGCCGTCTGAACCGGTATCTTCATCCTTATACTTTTCTTCAATTAACATTGTTAACGTCTTTTACAGGTTGTCAGGTTCTTGTGCGCAAATAACAAGTCTTTTGCATTTAAAGAACTTCTTATTTATATCCAAAGAACAAGCTTTAACTCTGTGTTAAAACAAAGCTTTTGAAGACAGAAATCTTACTTTTTAAAGATGTTGATTTTCAGATAGTTTAGCCTAAGATTCGCTTCTTCACCTCACGAATGGACACTTCGGACGAAAGCCGGGATACCTGCTTTTTTGTCAACTATAAACGAGGGCTTGCACTTCCGAAAACTGAATTAGATTCCATGAGTAAAAGAAAACTTACCACCAAACTTGACGAAGAACCTGTTTTCTAAAGTAGGTGTCGTCTCGCGCGTAAGGAGAAATTTTTTTGTGTAAATGATAGGAGGCTAGGGTACTTACCTATTGGACTACAAACAGATACATAATATAAAGTAGATGGAAGAAAAGGGAAGGGGTGTTTCAAAAAACGTTCGTCTTTTGGAACACCTTTTTTCGACCTTTTCTAAAAATCATGTTCTTATAGAAAAAACACATATATAAAGATTCTATTTCATGTATATAATACTCTTATAATCAGTATACTAAAATAGATAAAGAAAGAAAAACTCAATTTATTTATAAAAATATTTTGTTGTTATAAAAATGTGCCTTACCTTTGTGTTTATAAACGAACGTTTTTTGAAACAATTTCATTCGTTTTACCACTAAAAATAGTTTCGAAAATTCTTACGGTTTGAATGGGAAAAGATGTCTCGTCCAAACCGCGTAGCGCACCCGAAAGTAACCTCTCGACTTTTAATATCCACTAATAAATGTCTGAACAACAGGAGTATTGGTTTGCCGCTCGGACAAAGAAGGATCAGGAGTTTTCTGTTCGCAATGCTTTAGAAAAGCTTGGAATAGAATACTTTCTTCCAACACAATTTGTCATCCGTCAACTGAAATATCGTCGTCGTAGGGTAGAAGTTCCTGTTATCAAGAATCTTATTTTTGTCCGGACCACGAAAGACCGTGCCTGGTCTATCACGAAGGATGATCATGTTCCTCTTTATTATATGAAGGATCTCTATACCCATACTTTGTTGATCGTTCCCAACAAACAGATGGAAGATTTCAAGTTTGTGATGGATTTAGCTCCGGAAAATGTAACTTTTGATGATCTTCCTCTTACCGTTGGTACAAAAGTGCAGGTCGTCAAAGGAGAGTTTTGTGGCATTGAGGGCGAATTGTCCAGCCTTGCCAACCGTACTTACGTAGTGATTCGTATCCACGGAGTTCTTTCTGCCAGTGTCAAAGTACCTAAAAGTTACCTTCGTATTCTTTCAGCGTAATTCGTAATTTCAAAATTATATGAATCAAGTCCAAAATCTGCAACACATTGCCCGTGAGTTGCTTTATTTGGGTATGGATGGTTCTCCCATTTATACCGATCATTTCCGTCAACTGAACACCGAAGTTTTTCGCTTGTCCGAAGCCCTTTTCTCTATGAAAGGTGCCACATCCGAGGAAGAAGCAGCGATTTGTCTGTCCCTGTTAATGGGCTATAATGCTACCATTTACAATGATGGCGACAAAGAATCTAAGATACAAAGCATTTTAGATCGCTCTTTTGCCGTATTGGATCATCTTCCCGCTTCTCTATTGAAATGCCAATTGCTGACTTATTGCTATGGCGAGGTATTCGAGGAGGATTTAGCACAAGAAGCACATCAAATAATGGATAGCTGGAAAAATAGGGCACTTTCAGAAGAAGAATTGGAAGTGATGGAGACATTGCAGACAATGGAAGATAATCGGTATCCGTGTAGCGAGGTAGAAGATTGATTGTATGCATTTTTGAAGAATAATATAAATATGCTTAATGTAGATAATTTTATCGACGATCATATCACTTTTCGTCGTTCCAGCATGTTTGCTCCCGATATTGCAGCAAACAGTGATCGTCTTCGTCAGGAGGTTGAAGGTAAGAGTTTATTGGTGATTGGTGGTGCGGGTTCCATTGGTTCTTCCTATATAAAAGCCATTCTTCCTTTTAAGCCTTCCAAACTTGTTGTGATTGATTTAAACGAAAATGGATTGGCCGAACTCACCCGCGATTTGCGTTCCACTTACGGTCTGTATATTCCGGACGAGTATCGTACTTATACATTGAATTTTGCAGATCCCATCTTCGAGCGAATGTTCCGCAAGGAGCAGGGTTTTGATATTGTAGCTAACTTTTCGGCGCACAAGCATGTACGAAGTGAGAAAGATGAATATTCGGTACAGGCTCTGATTGAAAATAATGTAATAAAAGCTAAGAAACTGCTTGATCTATTATCGGAATTTCCTCCCCGTCACTTTTTTTGTGTTTCTACGGATAAGGCTGCCAATCCTGTGAATATAATGGGTGCCAGCAAACGTATCATGGAAGATATGATAATGGCCTACTCCTCTAAATTTAAAGTTACTACTGCCCGTTTTGCCAATGTCGCCTTTTCCAATGGCTCCCTATTGGCCGGTTTTATTGACCGTATCATGAAGAAACAGCCTCTGGCCGCCCCCAATGACGTGAAACGTTATTTCGTTTCACCTGAAGAAAGCGGTCAGATCTGTATGCTTGCCTGTGTTCTTGGAAATAATGGAGAGATTTTCTTTCCAAAGCTGGGTGAGGAAAAGATGATCACTTTTTCTTCTATCTGTGACCGTTTCCTCCGTACTCTGGGCTATGAAAAGAAAGAGTGTGCTACAGATGAAGAAGCCAGAAGATATGCTGCCGAAATGGCGGATGACAGCAAGATATACCCTGTTGTTTATTTTAAAAGTGATACTACGGGTGAAAAGGACTACGAAGAATTCTATGTGCCCGGTGAAAAGTTAAATTTAGAACGTTTTTCTTCTTTGGGTGTGATTGAGGATGTCAGTAAACGTCCTTTGTCTGAGTTGGATTCCTTCTTTGATGACCTGGAATCTCTCTTTGCCCTTCCGGACTGTCATAAGTCTGATATCGTGACTGCGCTTAAAAGATTCCTTCCCAATTTCGAACACGTGGAGAAAGGAAAGAATCTGGATCAGAAAATGTAATGTTTACAAGTATGTATAATAATATAACTACTTTCATCCATAACTTGTTTGGTACGGATGAATTTGTTCCGTTGCACGCTCCTTTATTTATCGGTAACGAAAAAAAATACCTTGCAGAATGCATTGATACTACTTTTGTCTCGAGTGTGGGCAAATTTGTCGATCGCTTTGAGGAGCAGGTTGCTTCCTATACCGGCTCAAAAAGAGCTGTTGTCTGTGTGAGTGGTACTAATGCATTGCACATGGGTATGCTTCTTGTCGGTGTCGAGCGTGATGATGAAGTTTTAACTCAGGCTCTTACTTTTATCGCTACCTGTAACGCCATCAGTTATATTGGCGCACATCCTGTATTTCTTGATGTGGATAGAGATACTTTGGGTCTTTCTCCTCTTGCTGTAAAAAGATGGTTGTCCGGGCATGCGGAAGTAAGGAATGGGCAGTGTTATAATAAGAAGACGGGACGCCGTATCAAGGCTTGTGTTCCTATGCATACGTTCGGGCATCCTATGAAGATTGACGAATTGTCGGCAGTGTGCAACGAATATCATATAGAACTTGTCGAGGATGCGGCCGAAAGTATCGGCAGTTTCTATAAAGGCCGTCATACGGGTACTTTCGGAAGAGTGGGAGCCATCAGTTTTAATGGTAATAAAACGATCACCACCGGTGGTGGGGGTATGTTGCTTTTCCAGGACGAAGAGTTGGGCAGGCTTGCCAAACATTTGACAACTCAAGCCAAAGTTCCGCACCGTTGGGCCTTTGTTCATGATCATATCGGCTACAATTATCGTATGCCTAATATCAACGCCGCATTGGGTTGTGCCCAAATGGAGAATCTTGACAGGTACGTTTCCAATAAACGTGAGACAGCGGAACGATACCGTGAGTTCTTTTCTCATATTCCTGATGTTGAGTTTGTTGTTGAGCCTGCGAACAGCCGTTCTAACTATTGGTTGAACGCTGTACTTTTGAAAGACCGCCGGGCCCAACAGTCTTTCCTTGAATATACGAACGATCATGGTGTAATGACCCGCCCCGTTTGGGAATTGATGAACAGACTTGAGATGTTTCGTGGATGTGAGACGGATGGTTTGGAAAATACTGTGTGGTTGGAAGAAAGAATTGTGAATATACCAAGTAGTGTAAGATTATAAAAAATATGGAAGAGAAGATTTTAATTATTATCAATGAGATAAGGAAAGCTAAAAATTTGTCAGAATTGAGTGTTATTAACTTAAGTGATACTTTAAGAGATGATATTGGATTTACTTCATTTGATTTGGCAGAACTTACCGTTCGAATAGAGGATGAATTTGATATTGATATTTTCGAGGATGGGTTAGTAAATACTGTTGGTGAAATAATTGAGAAGTTACGTTAATATGGGACTGTTTTTAGTAGATCAACATAAATCATATACTTATGAAGATCTGTTGCAACGGATAAATGCAACAAAGTCATACATTCCACTGATGCAGACGAATAATTTATATGATTTCTTTTTGAATATGATCTTATCTTTGATTTCCGATCAGCCTCTAATTCTTTTAGACTCAGATACTAAAATGAATGAATTAGAAGGAATAGAAAATACAGATATAAATGAGCCTAAGAATATTCTTTTTGATGATAAAGCAGATGTAGATGATCTGATAAATAGTGTTTTAACCTCAAAATCAGAAATAACTATATTCACATCTGGTACCACAGGGCAGCCTAAAAAAGTAGTACATACTATTGGGACGTTGACTCGTTCGACAAGAATTTCGTTTAAATATCATTCTCAAATATGGGCTTTTGCTTTTAACCCGACTCATATGGCTGGTTTGCAAGTCTTTTTTCAGGCTTTTGCAAATAAAAATGCTTTGATAAATGTTTTTAATAAAAATCGAGTTGAAGTATATGAATTGCTTTCGGAATACCATGTAACTCATATTTCTGCTACTCCCACCTTTTATCGTTTATTGTTACCAGTAGAGAAATCATATCCTGAAGTGTGTAGAGTGACTTTAGGAGGGGAGAAATCTAATACTAAACTTTATGAATCAATGCTTTTGATATTTCCGAATGCTCGAATAAATAATATATATGCTTCAACTGAAGCTGGTTCTTTGTTTGCAGCAAAAGGAGATTTATTTCAGATTCCAGTCGAATTGAAGGATAAAATTAAAGTTGAGGATGAAGAATTATTAATTCATAATTCTCTTTTGGGTAAATCTGATAGCTTTTCATATGTGGGAGATTATTATCATTCTGGTGATTTAATAGAATGGATGGACTCTGATAAAGGATTATTTCGTTTTAAAAGTCGTAAGAATGAACTGATAAATGTTGGTGGGTATAAAATAAATCCTGGAGAGGTTGAGAGCGTCATAATGCAATTTGATGGTGTTCAACAGGCTTTTGTTTATGGCAAACCAAATTCTGTTTTAGGTAATATTCTTTGCGCTGAAATAAAGATTGAGGAGGGATGTAGTTTGTCTGAATTGGATATTCGTCACTGGTTGGCTGATAAGTTACAAGAGTTTAAAATTCCACGTAAAATAAAATTTGTGGAGAATATAGCATTAACAAGAACAGGAAAATTAAAACGAACATGAATATATTAGTTACAGGTTGTTCTCGTGGGGTGGGTCTCGAGATTTGTAGAGTTTTGTTGGAGGAAGGACATGTTGTTTATGGAGTTTCTCGTAGTTATTCGAATGAATTCCGAATACTTGAAGAAAAATATGAAAGTAAACTCTTTTTTAAAAGTGTTGATCTCTCAGATACGACCAATATTCACAAGATCATTTTTAAAGAGTTTCTTACTAACTCAGTCCTATTAGATGGTTATGTAAATAATGCAGCTGTAGCTTATGATGATATTATTACCAACTTACAAATAGATAAGTTAAGGGCAATGTATAACGTGAATGTATTCTCTCCGATGCTGTTGACTAAATATGCAATTCGTAATATGTTATTACATCATATTCAAGGAAGTATAATACATATATCTTCTATAAGTGTTCATACAGGGTATAAAGGGTTATCTATGTATGCTTCTAGTAAAGGGGCATTAGAAGCATTTTCCAAAGATACTGCTAGAGAATGGGGACAGTTAGGTATTCGTTCTAATGTGGTGGTACCTGGTTTTATGGAAACGGCGATGAGTTCTTCTTTAACAGAAGAACAGAAAGACCGTATTTACAAAAGGACTTCTTTAAAACAGGCTACTGATGTACGTTCTGTAGCAGAAACTGTCGCTTTTCTATTATCAAAGAAAGCTTGCTCTATTACAGGACAAAATATATTTGTTGATAACGGTACTATTTAGTGATGAAACCTACTCTTTTTATTGTTGGTGGTAGTAGTACTGCCTTGGAAATCCGAGAAACTGTAGATCAGTTTTTTAAGGATAAATATTTTGCAGTTTATAACGTTATATCAGATGAAGAACCTCCTATTTTACAAACTTATATTAGAGACTCGTCTTTATTAGATAGATTATCTACAATTGAGGTTTCTCATTATATTATAGGATTTACCAACAGAACTTTACGCTTACGGTTTGTTGATCTTTTTGGTGGATTTAACAGTGTACTTGATAATGTCATTCATCCATCTTCTTATATTTCTCCTTCAGCTATATTAGGTAAGGGTAATTATTTGGCTGCTAATGCTGTTATTTCTTCCAATGCTCTTATTGGAAATTCAAATCTGATTAATTACAATGTGACTATTGGGCATGATGTCGTTGTTGGTTCTGATTGTTTCTTTAATCCGGGAGCCAGAATTAGTGGTAATGTAAAAATTGGGAATGGATGTTTATTTGGTGCAAATTCTTTTGTATTTCAAGGACTTGAAATAAAAGATGATTGTCAGATTGATGCATTATGTTACATTGATAGAGTAATAGAAGCAAATAGTATGTGTACAAGTAATGGAGGGAGCTTAAGAGTATATAGGAAACGGTATTAATAGATACTAAAGAAATGGATTACCAACAGTTGATTGTGGATATAAATGTTTCCATATTGCATACATTGGAGCAAATGGATAAATGTAATAGGAAGCTTTTATTAGTGTTTTCAGAAGGAGAATATTTCGGTTTGGTTAGTATTGGAGATATTCAACGCGCTATAATTGGTAATAAATCCTTGGATACGCCTATTAAGAATATTTTACGAGATAGAATTATTACTGCTGACGACACTTTAAGCCTTGATGAAATCAGAACTTTAATGATGTCTTATAGAATGGAGTTTATTCCAATTCTGAATACCGAGAGGAAGCTTGTTAAAGTTTTAATGTGGAGTGAGCTTTTCCCCAATGAAGATAATGCTCCAATAGATCAGTTTGATCTTCCAATAGTAATTATGGCAGGTGGGCAGGGAACACGTTTAAAACCGTTAACAAATATTATTCCTAAGCCATTAATCCCTATTGGAGAAAAAACTTTTATGGAGGATATCATGGATCGTTTTGTTAAATGTGGAAGTAATAACTTTTATGTTTCTGTAAATTATAAAGCAGATGTCATCAAACATTATTTTTCTACTCTTAGAGATTCGTCATATCGAATAAACTATTTTCAAGAGAATGTTCCTTTGGGAACTGCTGGTAGTTTAACATTAATGAGAGATAAAATACACACTACCTTTTTTGTGTCCAATTGTGATATTATAATTAATGAAGATTACAGTCAGATACTGAAATATCACAAAGAAAATAAAAATGAATTGACAGTTGTTGCGGCTCTTAAAAATTATCCAATAGCTTATGGCGTTCTTTATACTAAGGAAAATGGTCTGCTAGATTCAATCGTAGAAAAACCTGACTTGACTTTTAAGATAAATACGGGACTGTATATTCTTGAACCCAATTTATTGGATGAAATTCCAGAAGGACAATTTTATCATATAACTTCTCTAATAGATAAGCTAAGAAAAGAAAATAGAAGAATAGGGGTTTTTCCTGTTAGTGAAAAATCTTGGATTGATGTAGGTAATTGGAATGAGTATTTCTCAATTATTAATAAATAGTCGATTATTATAGGCATGAAGGTTCTAATAATTGGAAATAGAAGTCATCAGTTTATATACAATTATGTGAAGACTCTAAAAAAAGTTTATCTTAATTCAGATTTAGAAATTGATATTCTTTCTCAAGATAGTTCAGACCTCTCTTTTCCTTCTGATAAGTTTTATAATAATATTTATGCTTTAATAGTACCTTCTTTTTTTAAAAAAAATCGTTTCTTAAAAGTTCTTTATCAACATATATTGTTTCGTAAATATATTAAAAGACTTGATTGTTATGATGTAGTTCATATTCATTATGTTGAGAATATAATAGTACGAGATATTAGGTTCTTTTCGAAATATATCCGTGGAAAGTTAATTGTTTCAATATGGGGAAGTGATTTTTTACGTGCATCGGAAGATAGGAAAAAAAATATGACTGTACTATTTAATAGAGCAGATCATATAACTATTGCATCGGATAAAGTTATAGAAGAATTTAAAACTTGTTATCAAAAGAGTTCTTTTCTTTCCAAGATAGTTTTATGTCGTTTTGGGTTGGAACCTTTAGAAAGTTTGATTTCGATTTTAAGGAGTGGTGCAAATGCAAGAATTAGTAAATCTAAAATAGGATTATGTGCAGACAAAATAGTAATAACTATTGGATATAATGCCAGTAGGTTACAACATCATATTGATATTATAGAGAATATAGAACGATCTCCTTTGCTGTCTCCCTTTCATGATAAGGTAGAATTTCTTTTACCTGTAACCTATCCCGAAGATGCCGAATATATTGGTATAATAAAAAAAACAGTTCTTAATTCGAAGTTTCATTATAATGTAATTGAACAATTTTTGTCTGATGAAGATATTGCACATTTAAGAGTTGCATCTGATATTTTTATTCAGCTACAACCTACAGATATGCTTTCTGGATCGATGTTAGAACATTTAAGTGCCCAGAATATAGTTATAACAGGTTCGTGGTTACCTTATGATTGTTTAGATCAGTGGGGCGTTTTTTATAGGAAAATAGATTGTTTGGAATTAATATCAAATGAATTATATGATGTTTTGAATAAATTTGTTTCTTATAAAACACTCACTTGTAAAAATTCGGAAATAATAATAGATAAGTTTAGATGGAATAATGTAATTCAGGATTGGCTGGATTTGTACATGAACAGATATGATAATAAATAAATTTTTTAAGAAGGTTTATCATTTAATTTATCCTCCTAGAGCTAGATTTAAACATGGTCAACGTTTTTACAGTAACTCTTTAATTGATACATTATTTCCAGAACTAGTGGAAATAGGTGATGATTTTATTTCTGCGCCAGGATCTATTATATTGGCACATGATGCTAGTACTCTTTGGCATACAGGTAAATATCGGGTACAGAAGACTAAAATTGGAAATCGTGTTTTTTTAGGAGCTAATAGTATTATTTTACCAGGAGTTGTAGTAGGTGATGATGTGATAATAGGCTCAGGAAGTGTTGTCACTAAAGACATAGCTTCTAATTCTGTTGTAGCAGGAAATCCTGCAAGAGTCGTTTCTACTATAAGTGAATATATTGATAAATGTGAGCAACGTAAAATTCTTTATACTCCTGATGAGAAATTTATTGATTTAATTACTAGAGGTGAAATAATTACTGAGGAACGACAAAATGAATTGAGGGACACTATTTATACTCAACTGAAATGAAGAGAATGTGTTTGTCACTTATAGGTGATATCTGTTTTCCTGAAGAATTTAAACAGATTTTTACTCTAGACGGAAAGTTTCTAATTACAAGGAGTTTAGGATCTGATTGGTGTTTTGAGATGAGTGGGGAAAGTATGTTTTATGCATTATGTGAGATAGAGAAATCCCAAAAAGAATCCCTTTTTGATTATAAATTAAGCATAATAGAAGCCATTGATAGACGTATAATTTGGGGTAATGGAAAACTATTGCATCGTAGCTTTACAGGAGATTATGATATACAATTTCGTTCGACAAATTCTGCATTGAGAACGCTGTTATATGCTTGTGAAGATGGATTTGATACAGATAAAAATATCAGAATCATAGCGAATGAACAATTTAAATACTTTTTTGAATGGAAAGAAGGTATTTGGTTTTGTCATGATTCAAGTGAGTATGGTGGAAAAACCCCCTTTTCGCATATTAGATCAAAAGTGGCAGGTAAGAGTTGGAGGAATACTTTAACCTTGAATACTCATATCGACTCTTTGAATACACTTCTATTACTAAAATTCTATAGGAAAGAATATCTTCTTAACTTTGATTTAGACTATTGGATAAACAAAGGTCTTATTTCCATAAATCAACTTTTAGGATTAACTAATAAAGGAAAAATAATGAATAAATTACAGGAAATAGATAATTATTGTTTGAATTTATTTTTGAAAGAACAACATAATTCTTTTTGGATTGATTGCGTATATGAGAAAATTGTTCATCCTATAATTTTTAAACTTGTGTTTCCTACTGTCTTTTTTAATAATGGATTTATTTCTAGGGATTTATCTGTTTTAAATAGGCATATAGATTATCAATTAGTTAATATTGTTGATTTTGCTCGATTGCTGAGTCTCTACAAAAAAAATAGGGAAACAGAGATACTAACTGCAAGTATTTTAAACTATAATGAAATAGAGGATAGATTAGAACGAGCTATTGAATTTGTTGAAAGTAACAAATACCTGTTGAATTATATTCAATCTAGTGATTTACAAAGAGCTTGGTATGCAGAGATGTATTATGCAATGTCAAATATAAATTCTAAGTATATAAAAATAGCACAGAATCTTTATTCTGATCAGTTATATTGTTCTGAGAGCCCTTTTTATAAATTGGATTTTTTGAATGAAAAGAATTAATTCAGATTTTATTTCAGGTTTTATCAAGAGAGGAGGTTTTTCTGTCTTTTTCTCTACAGCTTTGGTAAAGATAAGTGCGGCACTACTTTCTATTATCGTCGTGCAATTACTTACTAAAGAGGACTACGGAATATTATCTTACGTATTGTCTATATATGCTATAGCAATCGTTATTGCAGGATTTGGAGGGAATTATTCGTTGTTAAGATTTGGTTCAATTGTAAACTCATTCTTGAAAAAAAAACAGTATTATTATTATACCCAAAGGATCGGAATCAAGTATACTTCGGTTGTTGTTGCTATTATAGTAGTTTATTCTTGCTTTCTACCTGAAGGAATGAAGAATGCGCAACCTCTAGTTATTTATATGTGTCTAGGATTGTATAGCTTTTATATGTTAGAAACAATGCGTAGTTATTTCCGAATTGTAAATTTAAATAGAACGTATTCTAAACTAAACGTGTACAATTCTGTTATATTATTATTACTGACGGTTTGTTTGACATTATTTTTTAAGAACTATGGCTATATCACTGCTCTTATATTAGCACCATTATTGACTTTCTTTTTATTTAGGAAAAAAATATCTTATATACAATTTAGTAATCAGATTGAAATATCTAAAAAAGAATATTGGGGATATGGAATACATACGAGTGTAAGTGCAATTGCTAACCAGATTATCTTTTCTATTGCTCCTTTACTTTTAGGTATATTGAATGAACCGGAACACAGTATAGCAAGTTTTAGGGTTGCCACTATAATACCTTTTAATCTTTTAACTCTACCTGGAATTTTGATGATCTCTGATTTTAGCTATTTATCTAGGAACTATATGGATAGTAATTGTTTAAAGCGATATTATTATAACTATCTGAAAGTGGTAATTCCTATTTCATTTGTAGTCTTTTTATTATTGATTATATATGGGGATTTTGTGGTAGAGAATCTATTTGGGGCACAATATAATGATTGTGTATATATGTATAAGATGTTTATGGTTGCAACATTTGTTACATATATTTTTCGGAATCCATTAGGAAATATATTACTCGCTGTTGGAAAAGCAAAGTGGAATGGATATAATACTTATGCTTTTTGCTTTTTATATATTATTTTCTCACTTATATTTTATCAATATTGGGGTGCTATAGCAATTGTTTATGGTTTGTGCGCTACATTTATTTTGTCAGGTATAGTTTCTCTTTTTTTGTTTTATTACTATATAAAAGGTTTGCGGTAAAGGTCGATGTTTCCTTATTTTCTTATATATTTTTTCTTACTAATCTTTTGCTCTTTAGGAAGTGTCACTAAAAATCGATTTTTTCTAATTTGTGTATTTATTCTTTTTTCCATTTTCTCTGGGTTTAGGTATTATGTAGGAGTAGATTATGTTAATTATGTGAAAATATATAATCTTGAAGAAGGGTATGGAAGTCGAGAATTAGGATTTAACTTGATTCTAGATTTTTTGCGATACATCGGGGCTAGCTATCAATTCATGTTTTTTATAATGGCTGTTGTCATGCAAATACTGGTATATAATATTATTAAACGATATAATTACAGTGTTTGGATTTCAGTTTTTATTTATTATTGTATCTCTCCGTTTTATATTGCAACCTTTAATGGGATGAGGCAATACTTAGCAATCGCTGTTTTTATTGTTGCATTAAAGTATATTGAACAAAAAAAAATATTTAAGTATATCGTTTCTCTTTTGTTGGGAGGATTCTTCTTTCATGAATCGATTTTAGTTTTTATTCCTTTATATTATATATTAAATAAGACTATATCTATAAAAGGCAAATTACTTGCGTTTTTGTTGACTATTGCGGGTAGCTTGGCTATAGATAAACTTATTTCCTATACTCCATATATTGTGTATTTGACAAGAGATCGAGAAACTCATATAAGCTCATTCACTTATATTTTTGCGGGCATTTCAATCTTATTCATCATCTTTTGGAATAAGCTTAATTCTTTTAAAAGTAAGCTTATAATGGAGAATATGAATCTTTTTTGTTTTTTGTCATTATTAGTAGTGTTACTTCAATCTAATGGAGTACTTATTCAAATGACTCTCCGAATGAATAGTTATTTCTTCTTTGTGTATATCATATTGGTTCCAGCCGTTATATCATCTATAAAGAATGTCCATATGCGTATTGGTATGTATTTCAGCCTTCATTTAGTGCTGTTATTATACCTTGTCCGTACCATTTGTTTTAATGGGCATTTGTATGATTTGGTTCCTTATTCTATGAATTTCAACTTATTTAAATAAATATCATATTATGAAGATTGCTGTTATTGGCCTTGGATATGTAGGTCTGCCTTTGGCTCGCTTATTTTCAACAAAATATCAAACAATAGGTTTTGATATGAATCAGAAACGAGTAGAATCTTTAATGGGGGGGCATGATACTACTTTAGAAGTTACTGATGTTTTGTTACAAGCAGCTTTAGATAGTGGTTTTAAATGCACTTCTAACTTGGAAGATATACGTGATTGTAATTTTTATGTAATAGCTGTACCAACACCGGTCGATAGAAATAATCGCCCTGATTTAACACCGTTGATATCAGCTAGTGAAACTGTGGGAAAAGTAATTTCAAAGGGTGACATAGTTGTTTATGAATCGACTGTGTATCCGGGGGTTACTGAAGAAGAATGTTTACCTGTTGTAGAACGTGTGTCTGGATTAAAATTTAATCTCGATTTTTTTGCTGGCTATTCACCAGAAAGAATAAATCCAGGTGACAAAGAACATACTGTTGAAAAAATAAAGAAGGTGACATCCGGATCTACTCCAGAAATTGCTGACATAGTAGATAAAGTATATAATTCTGTTTTGATAAATGGAACACACAAAGCTCCTTCTATCAGAGTTGCTGAAGCATCTAAAATCATAGAGAACTCTCAACGTGATGTTAATATTGCATTTATGAATGAATTAGCGAAAATATTTAATGCAATGGATATTGATACCAATGATGTGATTGAGGCTGCTTCGTCAAAATGGAATTTTATAAAATTGAGACCAGGATTAGTTGGTGGACATTGTATTAGCGTTGATCCATATTATTTGATACAAAAAGCACAAGTGTATGGGGTCTTACCAAGAATAATGTCTTCAGCCCGGCGATTAAATGATGGTATGGGCGATTATGTTGCTAATCAAGTAATCAAGTTGATGAATAAAAAGGGAGTATTGGTGAAAGATTCTAATATATTGCTACTTGGTATTACTTTCAAAGAGAATTGCCCTGATATACGCAACACAAAAGTTGTTGATATATATTCAACTTTGTTAGAGTATACTAAAAATATTTCCGTTTATGATCCTTGGGCAAATGCAGAAAAAGTGTATGAAGAGTATGGCATTCGTATGATTGATAATGTTAATGAAAAAAAATACGATGCTATCATATTGGCGGTTGGACATAATGAGTTTAAAACAATTGATATAAAAGCACTTGGCAATGATATTTCTGTTGTTTTTGATGTAAAGTGTTTTTTAGATAGAGCAATTGTTGATGGACGACTGTAAGAATAATATGGTTTCTGGATTGGTTAGCGTTATTATTCCGACTTATAAACGTCCCAATATGTTGGGGCGAGCTATAGATAGTGTACTTGAGCAAAGCTATAGTAATATAGAGGTGATTGTTGTTGATGATAATTCTGATGGTGATAAATATCGCTTGGAAACAATCCAATATATGGAAAGGTATGCTGATGATCCTAGAGTTAAATATATAAAACATAAAATAAATCAGAGTGGATCTGCTGCTCGTAATACAGGAATTCAAAACTCTGTAGGAGAGTATATCGCTTTTCTTGATGATGATGATTATTTTTTTAAAGATCGAGTAAAGGAAGCCATACTTTTCTTGCGGAATTCAAATGTGGATTGTGGTGGTGCTTGCTGTAATTATGTAAAAAAATATAAGAAGAAGATATATAAAGTGAGTAAAAATGTAGGCTGCTTTGATTCATGTTATGAATTATTATCTGCACAGATTGATTATGCCGCAGGTTCTACTTTAATGATTAAAAGAGAAGTATTGAATAAGGTGGGGTTGTTTGATGTTTCTTTTAAGCGCCACCAAGATTGGGAATTCTTGATCCGTTTATTTAGATTTTATCACATAGAGATTCTTCCTTATGTGGGTGTAGTAATTTGTGCTGATGGAATAAGAAATACACCTCGTACTGATGTTTTGTTGGAAGTAAAAAAGAAATTGCTACAAACGTTTGTCACTGACATAGAAATGTTGGATGGGCAAAAGCAAGCTGATATCTATCGAGTACAATGGAAAGAAATTATATATAATTACTTAAAAGAGAAAAGATATGGTACAGCTATTTCTTTTGCTCAAAAAAATATTTCATGGACTTCTTTTGAAAAGAAGGATATACTTAATATTATATTGTCTTGTGTCGTGGGCGTTATCCCATCTTTTATGATTGTAGTGTATTCTATTTATGATTTGAAGTTTAATAGATTTAAAAAAGATATTATATAAATTATATCTATGCTATATGTTATTATGTCCTTGTATGCGAAAGATACTTTATTGAAAGTTCAAGAAGCGATAGAAAGTTTACTTAATCAGATATATACTCCTTTTTATTTATATGCAATTTGTGACGGTCCTATAAAGAGTGACGTAGCTTCCTATGTAGCTAATTTATCAACAAATCATGTCCATATTAGTACGAGAGAAAGGAATTTAGGCTTGGCTTATTCGTTGAATGAGTTGTTGAATACTGTTCTAAAAAAGGAGGATTGTACCTATATTGCTCGTATGGATGCTGATGATATTTCCATGCCGGAACGTTTTGTGAAGCAGATCGCATTTATGAATTCACATCCGGATATTGATTGCCTTGGTACTTGGGCAATAGAAATTGATGATGACGGAAAAGAATATTTTCGAAAAAAAATGCCGATAACTCATGAAGAATGTTTGGAACTGTTTAAAAAGCGGGATTGTATGATTCATCCTACTGTGATGTTTCGACGTTCATATTTTGAGAAAGCTGGTTTATATCCCGAAGACACCTACTTTGGAGAAGATACTATGATGTGGGCTAAAGGTTTTAAAAGTGGATGTAAATTTGCCAATGTACCCGAATATCTGTTTAAGTTTAGATTGGATTCAAACTTCTTTGAAAGAAGGCGGGGGTGGAAACATGCAAAATCTATTTATACTTTACGTCATCGTGTTAATAGAATGTTAGGGTTCGGATGGAAGGAAGATTGTTATGCATTGCTATATGCTATGGCCAAATTAATGCCTAAATCTATTCTTGACATAATCTATAAAACAGTACGTTGATTTTACTTTTCTTATAAAACATAAACTCATGAAAATACCTTTTTCACCACCTTATATTGACGAGGCGGTCATCAACGAAGTCGTTGATTCGTTACGTTCCGGTTGGATCACATCCGGTCCGAAAGTGAAGGCTTTGGAGGAAGAAATTAAATCTTTCTCAGGAGCAAAAGAAGTGCTTTGTGTCAATTCCTGGACATCAGGAGCTATTATGATGTTGCGTTGGCTGGGAGTGAAGGAGGGCGATGAAGTGATTGTTCCTGCCTATACTTACAGTGCAACGGCATTGGCTGTGCTCCATGCCGGAGCCAAACCGGTAATGGTGGATTCTGGAACTGATTTTAATATTTCGGTGGAGGCTGTTCGTAAAGCTATTACTCCTAAAACAAAGGCGATTATACCCGTAGATATTGCTGGTTTTCCCTGCGATTATGAAAGAATCATGGCACTGGTGCAGGAACCAGAAATGGTAAAACTGTTCCGTTCGGAATCTCCTGTGCAAGAAAAATTGGGACGCATCTTGGTGATGAATGATGCTGCCCATTCTTTGGGAGCACGTTACAGTAGCTGTCAGCGTACCGGTTGTGAAACTGATGTGGCTATCTTTTCACTTCATGCTGTGAAAAATGTGACTACTGCCGAAGGTGGGGCCATTTGCCTGAATCTGCCTAAACCGTTCGATAATACGGAGTTGTATAAAGAGCTACGGATGACAAGCTTGAACTGCCAGACCAAGGATGCTTTTTCGAAATCTAAAGCCGGAGGATGGCGTTATGATATTGTCGGTTTCGGGATGAAAATCAATATGGCCGATGTAAATGCCGCCATAGGACTGGCACAGATACGAGAATATCCGGAATTGCTGAAAGAACGAAAGCGGGTGTTTAATGCTTATAGCGATGTTTTTTCGGCTTGTGACTGGGCCATCGTTCCGCCTTCTGTGGATGGGGAAAAGGAAAGCTCTTATCACATTTATGCTTTGCGTATTAAGGACTTTACCGAAGAACAACGCGACCGGATGATTGATGAAATCGCTAAAAGTGAAGTGGCTGTCAATGTGCACTTTATACCGATGCCGATGTTGTCGTTCTTCAAATCGATGGGATATGATATAAAGGATTATCCACAGGCTTATCAGAACTTTAAGAGCGAGATATCATTGCCGATATATCCCCAATTGGATAGTGAAAAATTGAATTTCATTATTGAAACTGTAAAGGCGGCCTATGCGACCGTGATTGCAGAAAACCGATAGTATATTTACAAACACTAAATAGATAAGTTGCTTGATCCGTTTTTTTGATATCGTTTTTTCCCTTTTGGGAATTCTTCTGCTTTCTCCCGTTTTTCTTCTTCTTTATATAGCCATTTGTCTCGAAAGTAAAGGAGGTGGTTTCTATAAACAGCTCCGTGTGGGAAGGTACGGAGGGGATTTTTATGTTTATAAATTTCGTTCGATGCGTGTAGGGGCTGATAAAAAGGGGTTGATAACGGTAGGAGGGAGAGATCCGAGAATAACTCGTACCGGATACCTGATCCGGAAGTATAAATTGGATGAATTGCCTCAGTTGTTTAACGTACTGAAAGGAGATATGAGTCTGGTAGGGCCCCGTCCTGAGGTTCGTAAGTATGTGGATTTATATACCGATGAACAAAAGAAAGTATTGAGTGTACGTCCGGGGATTACGGATTATGCTTCTATTGAGTATGTAGATGAAAATATGATTCTTGGAGAGGCTTCGAATCCTGACAGAGCATATATAGAACAGATTATGCCCGATAAGATACGGTATAATATGAAATATATCTGTAATCGTTCGGTGAAGGAATATTTTAAAATTATATTTCTGACATTTTGGAGCATCATTCGTTAGGTATGTTTTTAAGGAAACTGGGGGAAGTTCTTCTTTTTGTTTTCGTACCCTATTATGTGAGAAAGAATAAGGAGTAGACGGAAGTTTCGAAGAGAAGTTAATTCAATAAAAAAGAAAGGATCGGCAATTGCCGATCCTTTCTTTTTTATTGAGCCTCTTGTCGGATTCGAACCAACGACCCCGAGATTACAAATCACGTGCTCTGGCCAACTGAGCTAAAGAGGCGTCATTTCTGTTTTGCGGGTGCAAAGGTAGGAAAAACTTTTAAACTTGCAAATACTTTGAAAAAAAATGCTTCATAAAAATAGTGTTTGATAAGTCGGATTCTTTGTTTACTTTTGCAAATCAATTAATTATAGGAAAGTATGAAGAAAAACTTTTTTTATGCAGGTGGTCTGTCATTGCTTCTTTGGGGTATGGCAGCATGTTCCGGACAAGGAAAAGCGGATAAAGCAGCTGTTGTTGCGGATAGTGTAGTGGTGAAAACGGATAGTGTTGCGGCAGACAGCACAGGATATATTGTGAAAGTGGGAGAGCCAGCTCCCGATTTTACCATTACTCTGACCGACGGAAAGCAGATGAAACTCTCCGAACTTCGCGGCAAAGTGGTGATGTTGCAATTCACAGCCAGTTGGTGCGGAGTATGCCGTAAAGAGATGCCTTTTATAGAGAAAGATATCTGGCTGAAGCATAAAAACAATCCTGAGTTTGCTTTGATAGGCATTGATCGTGACGAACCTCTCGATAAGGTGATCGCATTTGGAAAGTCGGTAGGGGTGACGTATCCGTTGGGATTGGATCCGGGAGCGGATATCTTTGCGAAGTATGCATTGCGTGAATCGGGCATCACCCGGAATGTCCTGATAGACCGGGAGGGTAAGATTGTGAAGCTGACTCGTTTATATAACGAAGAGGAGTTTGCCTCACTGGTGGATCAAATAGATGAAATGCTGAAAAAATAAGTTGAACAAGCAGGGGTGATTTTCTGTTTTTAACATAGATCACCCCATCTTTTTATTTTATGGCTATAACGATTATCATTCTCGTACTGTCGGCTGTCTTTTTTATGAGTGGAAAGGTACGTTCCGACTTAGTGGCGTTGTGTGCGCTGGTATTATTAATCCTTTTCAATATCCTCACTCCGGAGGAGGCGCTTTCAGGATTTTCTAATTCTGTTGTTATTATGATGGTCGGCCTGTTTGTTGTAGGCGGTGCCATCTTTCAGACGGGGCTGGCAAAGATGATCAGCAGCCGTATCCTGAAATTTGCCGGAACAAGCGAACTGAAACTTTTTATCCTGATTATATTGGTGACGGCTGCCATCGGCGCTTTTGTCAGCAATACGGGAACGGTGGCGTTGATGCTGCCTATTGTGGTCAGTATGGCCATGAGTGCCAATATCAATGTAAGCCGTTTGCTGATGCCTCTTGCTTTTGCCAGTAGTATGGGTGGGATGATGACATTGATTGGTACACCGCCCAACCTTGTGATACAAAATGCCTTGATTGAAGCCGGCTATGAACGTCTCTCTTTCTTCACTTTTACTCCTGTAGGCTTGGTGTGTGTCACTGTCGGGCTGATTGTGCTGATTCCGCTGAGTAAGATCTTCCTGACGAAGAAAAGTGATAAAGAGGCACGGGGAAAGCGCAAGAATAAGTCGCTTCAGGAGTTGGCGGGTGAATACCAGTTATCACAGAACCTTTATCGGGTGGAGGTTGAAGAGTCTTCCGGTTTTGTAGGTAAGACCATACAGGAGCTAGGGATTCCGCAGAGGTATCATGTGACGATTTTGGAGGTTCGCCGCCGTTCGGTTTCGTCCCGGCACTTCTTCAAGACAAAAAAGCAGGAGATGGCAGAAGCCGGAACCCTGATTGAGGCGGAAGATATTCTTTATGTATTAGGAGAATTTGAAAATGTAAAACGCTTTGCAGGTGAGAACCGTCTGTCTTTATTGGATACACATAAGACCGAGGGGAGTCTGCATGATACGGACGAGGGATTCGATTTTCAGGAGATAGGCATTGCTGAAATTCTGTTACTGCCTACCGCCAATCTGATAAACAAACCGGTGAAAGCTTCCGGATTCAGGGAGAATTATAGCATCAATATATTGGGTATTCAGCGTAAGCGTGACTATCTGCTGAAGAATCTGAAGGATGAAAAGATGCATTCGGGAGATATCTTGCTGGTGCAGGGAAGTTGGGCAAACATAGCCAGGCTTGGTGAGGATCAGTCACAGTGGGTCGTTCTGGGGCAGCCGTTGGCTGAAGCGGCCAAAGTAACCCTGAATCATAAAGCACCGGTAGCGGCACTGATCATGTTGGGTATGATTGTAACCATGATGTTTGACTTTATTCCGGTGGCTCCTGTGACGGCCGTAATTATAGCGGCACTGCTGATGGTACTGACCGGATGTTTCCGCAATGTGGAAGAAGCTTATAAAACAATCAACTGGGAGAGTATTGTGCTGATAGCAGGTATGCTGCCCATGTCATTGGCATTGGAGAAAACCGGAGCTTCGGAGGTGGTGTCGCAATCGTTGGTGAATGGGCTGGGGGCCTATGGGCCTTTTGCTTTGTTGGCAGGTATTTACTTCACAACTTCGCTGATGACAATGTTTATCAGCAATACGGCTACTGCTGTGCTGCTTGCTCCTATCGCTCTTCACTCGGCCGTACAGTTGGGGCTGAGCCCTTATCCGTTCCTGTTTGCCGTGACAGTGGCGGCAAGTATGTGTTTTGCTTCACCTTTCTCCACGCCGCCTAATGCGTTGGTGATGCCGGCAGGACGCTATACGTTTATGGATTACGTAAAAGTAGGTCTGCCGCTTCAGATCATTATGGGCGTGGTAATGGTGTTCGTATTGCCGCTACTGTTTCCGTTTTAGTCTTTTAGGGAGGGACGGTTTGTTGGAAACATTCCCTCCTGTTTATAAGGCAACAGTCAGCCGGGCCAGATAGTCATAGTGCTTACCCTCTTTTATCATTTCGGCCTTGAAGCCATTGTCGGCAGCATAGGCGCTGAGGGTCTGGAAGTCGATATACAGCCAGTCGAAGGGATCGCCTTGAATATCTTTATATTGCATGCGGAAGTCGATTTCTCCATAATAATCTCCTGCCAGGTCGATCAGGAAGCTGCCGTCTTCATCTTCGAACAGATAGCGGAGGTCACTCGAATCCATCAGGATGCAACCATCCGGGCGGAGTAATTGTTTCATCTTGCGGAAGAAGAGAGGCATATTCTCCAAACGTCCGATAATGCCGGAACCGTTCATCAACATAAGGATGGTATCGAAAGTCTCGGCAAAGCGTTCGTCGAACAGATTGACTTGGCGGGCATCTTTCACTCCCCGCAGTTTCATCACTTCGACGGATAAAGGGGAGATATCGATGGAGGAAACTTCTTTACCGCTCTCTTGAAGGGCAAGAGCGTGGCAACCGCTTCCGGCACCTACGTCGAGTATTGTTCCGGTAGCCATTGCGAGGGCTGTGCGTTCGAGTAGAGGCATTTGTCCGGCTTTGCGGAAAAGTTGCTTGACGGGTATTTCGTCTTCATCGAACTGAGAAGAAAATACGCGTAATCTGTCTGCTTTTTGGCGATGATAAAAATCGGCTATGGCAGCACCCATCGGGTCTTTTTCTGCCGGGAGCAGGGATGTATTCATTGATTGGTTTTTAGTTGTTACAGCGGGCAAAGATAGGGAATTCACAGAAAAAGAGTATCTTTGTCCACGGAAAATATAGAATAAGAAAGGAAAGATTATGAGCTTAGAAGATGCGATTATGGGTGGAATTGTCTTTAAAGGAAAGAAAGAAGGCCCGAAGAAAGATGAAAATAAAGTGAAAACAAAAGCGAAGAAAACAACCTATATAAAGGGAACTCACGGTTCCGGAGCTGCCAAGATGAAAGCTGAGATCCGGAGAAAGAGGGCGAACAGACATAAACGGTAAATAGCGAATAACGATGAACGATAAACTCACTGCGATATCAACGCACAGCCTGTTTATCGTTCATCGTTATTCGTTTTAAAGTCGTTCCGGTAATATTTCAATCCAGTAGTCATCCGGATCATTGATGAAATAGAGCCCCATGGAAGTATTCTCAAAGCATACGCAGTCCATTTCTTTGTGATATTGGCGTACGGCATCATAATCTCCCGCTACACGGAAGCAAAGATGACTTTCGTTCTCTCCCAGTTCATAGGCTTCGGTATGGTCTCGCAGCCAGGTGAGTTCCAATAAAAAACCGGTGGTGTTATCTGTGAGATATACCAGGATAAAAGAGCCGTCGGCTGCCTCTTTCCGGTGATGTTCTTTCAATCCCAATGCTTTTTCGTAGAAAGCAATGCTACGTTCCAGATCAGTTACATTGATATTGAAGTGGTCAAATCTACTTTTTATTTCCATTGTTTCTAAGTTTGTTTTTTAGATTAAAATAGAGCTTATAAAGTTTACACCACAGGTTACACGGATGATTTATGGCAATGATCCGGTCAAAACTCAATCTGTGTAACCTGTGGTGACTGATTTATTTCATAAATGCTTTGGTTATTTTACCTGCATAAGTTCTGGGCTGTCCTTCCATAGGTGTCGGGGCCGGTAGTTTCTGACATTCCAGTATGACGGACGGTTCTTTTTGTCCGGTAGGATAGAAGCGTATGCTGTATGTTTCTGCTTTCTCCAACTGTTCGTAAGGCTGGTCGGGAGAAAGGATACTGAATACAACAGGACTTCCCGAAATTTTTCCTATGGATCCTCCGGCGTTGGCTGTCATCATGGTCATATTGAAAGGATCGGAACCGATAGCAATCACCAGTCGGCCTGCACCCATCTGAATGGCATTGGCAGGAACCTGGTCGGGGGCTACTTCTTTATAACCCGGCATCGTGCTTGGAGAGGTAACGGGAATTGCAGGGGTAAGTTCTGCTGCTTTTTCTACTTTTCCAGTCTCTTGATTATCACCGATAACCACGACTTTCGGAGCGGTTACTACGGCAGGCTTTTTCGGAGTGGCTTCTGCTTTTGCTTCCATAGGTTTCTGACTCAGTGCCTTTGCAGCTTCTTCAAAGAGGTTGTCGGCAAAGTTGACTGTCTTTCTGCGCCATTTGGCTAGACCACGTACCATTTTCGTTTTCGCTTTGTTTAGAGCGTATTTATCGGTGATCCATTCTTCGGCCGCATATTTTTCTTTTTCACGATAGGTGTATCGGATTTTCTCTACCTCCATTGTACACTTTTGGGGCTGGCAGTTTACGGTGACTTGGTATGTCAGCCAGGTGCGGTCCAGAGAAAGGGCGGTAGAACTGAATACCAACCACTCTTCACCGGCTGCGGCGATGACTCCTTTTTCTTTATATACCACCCGGCTATTGTTTTTGTTCTGGGCCATGCGTCCGTCAAGCCACTTGAGCATCCGTTCATAGATTTCGTCTTGCGACATACCGGGGATACTGAATTCGCGGCTGAAAACTACCCGTCCGTCAACTTCGGGCACAGCGCCTGCAAGGTATCTGCTGTCATCATCATCTTTGTCATTGTCTGCCCAAAGCGTCACGGGCAGGCAAATCATAAATAACACGAGGAAAATTTGTGTCAGTTTGTTCATAATTGTATGTTTTATTTAGTTATATATCAAAGCTTTCGCCCCGGTGGGTGATGGTTATGAAACGGCATCCGCCGGCTTCGGCTATAGATCGGAAGGCATTGCCTCCTTCGTAGTCTTCGCTAAAGTGCATGGGTACAAATATAGTAGTTTTTATTCGTTCGATGAATTGTTGGGCTCCTTTCATGTAATCTTTTCCCATTCGGCGGTCTACGGGAAACATTACCAGGTCGATGGTCGGAACTGCTGCCTGAAGATATTTTATTTCTGCCAGGAAGTCTCCTTCTGCTTTGCGTATCTCTTGTTCGGTAGATTCTTCGCTCCAATGCCAGTTGTTCAGGTCACCGGCATGAAAAATGCTCTTGCCTTGCAGATGGATCAGAAAGGAGATGCCCACATCCGTAGAACCGAATGCCTGAATACGTAGCATATCATCTTCGTATTCCTCACCTTTATTAATATAGATCGCATCTTCTTTCTGTGCCCGATGGTGTTTCAGAATGTCTTTTGAGAAGATATAGATGATATCCGGACGTTGCTCTTTCCATGTCAGTACTTCCCGGTTGAAGTGGTCGGGATGGAAATGTGAGGCAAGCACATACAGTTTTCCGGGACGTTGGAGCAGACGGTCGTGCACGATTCCTTTATTCAGTTCCGTTTCTGAAGAGTCTTTGTAATAATCAATGATAAGGGTTACACCTTCTGCTTCGATGGCGAACCCGCTGTGGTATATATAATCCAGAATCATAGGCGGATGTATTTTATGGATGCAATATTACGTATTATTTGTTGGTTGCGCAAGTACAATAACCGGAAATATCAGGGAGCAAGCCTCTCTTTCTGCCAGCTTCCGTCCGGTTGAAGGGAATATAGAAAGCGATCGTGAAGCCGGTTTGCCCTACCTTGCCAGAACTCGATCCGATGGGGAGTGACGGCATATCCTCCCCAGTGTGCGGGGCGCTCTACTTCTCTGCCTACCCATCGGGCTGCTTCTGCAACGAAATTGCGAATCAGTTGCATCCGGCTTTTCAACGGACGGCTTTGAGGAGAGATGCGTGCTCCTATACGGCTTTTGTAGGGACGTTGGCGGAAATAGGTATCAGACTCTCCGGCAGGAACTTTTGAGGCAATGCCTTCAATGTGTACCTGCCTTTCCAGCGCGTGCCAAACGAAAGAGAGGGAAATATACGGATTCTTTGCCAGATGGGTACCTTTCCGGCTTTCGTAATTGGTATAAAAGATAAACTTTCCATCATGCAAATCCTTTAGCAGTACGGTACGGGTCGATGGTTGCCCTTCGGGAGATACGGTGCCTACCAGCATGGCAGTAGGTTCGTCTACCTGTGCATCGATAGCTTCGTGGAGCCATCGGTTGAAAAGAGAAAGCGGGTTGTCGGGAAGATCTCCTTCCTTCAGCCCGCCTTTGGTGTACTCCTGCCGGATGGCAGCGAGGTTGATAGCCTCACTCCCGATCCCGTTTCCGTGAAGAGGGGAGTCGGGATGTGTGGATATATGATCGGTTGACATAAGCGATTACTTTAAATTTACATCGGTACTTCTATCAGTAGTATTTTAGAGTCTTTCAGAGTTTCTATCTCAAAATTCTTGATTTCGGATATTCCCAATCCGTCGCGTCGAGTCAGGATCACATCATCTATCTTTACTTCTCCTTCGATCAGGAAAACGTAGACTCCCATATCCGTCCCATGCAGTGTATATTCAACTGTCTTTCCGGCTCCTATCTCACCCATCGAGAACCAGGTGTCCTGCAATAGTTTGGCAGGTGTACTTCCGTCAGGTGATAGTATGAAGGCCAGTTCGTCTTTTTTCAGTAATCCCCGGATGTCATAATCCTGATAGAGGGGATGAGTGTTCCGTTCTTTCGGTATGATCCATATTTGCAGAAATTCCACCGGTTCCGATTTGCTGCCGTTCATCTCGCTATGATAAATGCCTGTACCGGCACTCATCACCTGAATATCGCCTACAGTAATGGTACGACTGTTCTTTTTACTGTCGCCATGTGCCAGAAGACCCTTTAAAGGTATGGAGACGATTTCCATATTTTTATGGGGATGGGTCTGAAAACCTTCACCCGGGGCTACCCGGTCATCGTTCAGTACCCTCAGAGCACCGAAATGAACCCGTTCGGGATTGTAATATTCGTCAAAGCTGAAACTGTGATGGCTGTCGAGCCAGTCGTATACGGATCGTCCGCGGGTATCTGAGCGGTGAACTACTTTTTTCATGATGTATATCCTTTCTTTTATAAATAGATTTTATAAACCAAACAATCGGGGGATGTAAATGGTTTGAGACGTTCACTTTTTATAGGAATCAGAAGCTATAATAAGGAAATAGAAAAGAAATGGACAACTCTCTGAAAGTCGGCAAACAGAAAAGAGTTGAATACGTTCGGTAAATAAGAGATAGAAAAAATTTTGTTGTCAATATCATTATCTTATTTTTGTGCTTCTAAAATTAGCCAATAGATAAGAGATATGAGAAAGTTATTGTATGTTATTCTGTTACTACTTTTCCGTTTATTGATGTTTCCGGGGGCTGTTTGTGCCGAAATACTCTCTTTGCCGGACAGCTTGATAACAGATGATAACGTATATAAATATACTTTCTCCGATTTTGATAAGGCACAGCAGGTTATGGAACAATTGAGAAAGCGGAAATCTCTTTCCATGTTCCGGATGGATGTGGTGGAAGGTGATTTATATTTTAATGTCGGCCAATATTATAAGGCGTTGAAGTTCTATAAGCGTGCCTTGGACAGTGACTCGGTGCGCAATAATGATAAGAACTATATGGAACAGGTGCATCGCATGATCTCTTGTTACGACTGTTTGCATAATGAAAATAAAAAATCGCTGTATGTCTATTTACTTTTAAAAAGGGCAGAGCAGTGCGGGGATAAAGCCATGCAGTCCGTTGCTTTGTTCAATATGGGTAAAATGCTGTATTATCAGGGTAATAAGGAGAAGGGATATGAATATCTGGAACAGGCGATTGAAATGATGTCAAAGACGGACTATCGGTATAAATACGATAATCTGCGTTATGATTACAACACTTTACTGATATTCCAGAAGTCGGACAGGCGTAATGAGGAGGCTCTCAGGACACTGGCTGCGTTGGAAAAGGTGGTGACCGAAGAGACCGGCAGTGAAACTCCGATGGAGGGGTTGAGTGCAAAGGAGAAAAAAGCAATGTATGCCCATTATGCTGTCGTTCTTTTTCGGTTGGGGCAGGCGGAAGAGGCCGAACGTTACTACCGGAAATTCCTGGCGGCAAGTGAGGAATATAACCGTGACGATTACCTGATTATGCCTTATTTGTTCGACAGGAAGATGTATGACCAAGTGATCCGGATGAATGCCGCCCGTGAGAAGATGTATATCATGCGGGGGGATACGGTGAACTATTACATGACTACGATAAAGAGATCTCTTGGATGGGCTTATCGTGATAAGGGCGATTACCGTACTGCTGCAAGATATTTTGAGCAGTTGGCTGTGTTGCGCGACAGCATTAAGAATCGTGAACAAAAAAGTGCAGCATTGGAATTGGCAGCTGTTTATGAAACGAACGAAAAGGATTTGTTCATCCAGCAGCAGGCGGCTGATATGCAAAAGAGGAACCTCTTATTGGCATTTACCCTCTGTATCGTTTTTCTGTTAGGTGTGCTTTTGTGGCGGACGATACGGCATAACCGGATTATACGTCGCAAAAATAAGGCGATGGTAGGCACTATCGAAGATTTGCTGATACATAAAGAAGAATTGTATCGGAAAAAGGAGGAGAACCTTATTCTGAAAGAGCAATTGGAGAGGGAGCAGAATTTAAGGATGTCCGCAGGTGGGGGGGCGCTATCAACCGATAAGGACGGGAAAGCGGAAACAACTGTTGTTCCGGAACCTCAAGCCGGAGATGGAAATGACATACACGATAGGATATTGTTCGACAAGTTGGAACACGAGATCATTAGCCGTCAGCTCTATCTTCAGCCGGACTTTTCGAGGGAGGAACTGATCAAGACAATCTATATTCCCAAAAATAAATTTGCTCCTCTTTTCAAGCAGTATGCGGGAATGAGCTTTTCGAAGTATATTAATAATCTTCGTTTGGAGTATGCGGCTAAGATGTTAAAGAACTACCCCGATTATACAGTAGATACGATAGCCCAGGAGTGTGGCATGTCGACTCAATCTCTTTATCGCCTCTTTTCGGGAAAGTTTGGAGTGACTCCGACAGATTTTCAGGTGGGGGTACAACATATTAATAATAAGAATATTACTGAGGATAAGTGAAAAAATGAGAGACTCAAAGTGAAAAAATGAGAGAATAACCTACTCGAAATGTTTTGATTTGAAAATCCTTCCTTCTACCTTTGAATCACATCAACGAAACTGGTTTAGGTGATGTACAGTACCCAATCTGCCGGGAGGTCTCTCTCGGCAGATTATTCTCGATAAGGCTGATCGGCATATCAGACCATTAGAAAACCTTTCTTAATGAATTAATCTTTCAAAAAACACGTATTGTTATGATTGAAAAAGTATTCAAAGTGGGTGATACAATCACCATCAAACGTACCTCACAAGCAGGTACTGGTTATCGTTACGCTTTAGTACGCCTGACCGGCGGAGTTGCCCTTGTAGAGGAATTGTCAGAAGATGCCGATACTCCGGGAGGAACGTCTGTACAGTCTTTTATCTTCCGGTTTTTACAGCCGGGGCAGGTAGAGATTCAGTTTGCCTATTACCGTGACTCTGAGGAAGTGCTTTACGAAGATATATTCTCTTATGAGGTGGTTACTTCGGAGAAAGCGAATCCGATAATAGGGGGCTGGGGAGAATTCAAACCGTTGACGGATCAGGAGAAAGAGATATTCCGTACTTGCATGACATTGAAGGGTGTGGACTATACTCCTCTTCTGGTTGCCAAGCAATTGGCAAGCGGATATAACTACCGCTTCATCTGTATGACTGAATTACTAATCCGCGAACCCAAGTATGGTTTTGCCAAAGTCACTATTTATGCTCCGCTGAGAGGAGAACCCATATTAGAGAGTATTATAGAGTGTTGACTCTAAACGGAGGAACCGAAAATCCATAATAGAGTAGGAACTTGATTTAAAAAGAAATAGTTATGAGTCAATTATATTTTTCGTCTAAGAAAAGGAATAATGGTTCTATTCTTCAAATAAGAGGCCATTATTATGCAAACAATAGAAATGATTGTTTTCAACCCATCGGACAGCTTAGTCCTATTTCGTTTAATGCCGTAAAAGGAAATCAGTTATTGATTACATTGAATGTTCCAGATACGTGGTGTGACAAGGCGGGTGACGGAGCTTGGTTTGCCATCTCTGTGAATGATGAAATAAAAAGCAGAGGTGTATATTATAGTGGCAAGGATGGGCAACGCGTCCCTATCACATTGCAAACGGTTGTCGATGTAGAAGAGGACCATAGTTATATTATAAAAGGATTGTGGTGTAACGAAAGCGGGACTGAAAATCGGAATTGTAATATCGGTGAATTTTCGGAAACCGTACTGACCGTTTTGGTACTTGATTGATGAACAGCCATCCCGGACATTATGCGTTAAAGTCCGGGCAAACCTGATAAGGTCTGCCGCTTCTTTCGCAGGAAGCGGTGGCACTATTGCAACCGAAGCTTCTTTTTGATGCCTTTAGGCATTGCTCAACTTGACTTCGTTCACCAAAGGCTTCTGATTTTTGAAATCCCGTATATTCTCCAGAGTCGTTGCTGCGATGTTGGCCAGCGCTTCACGGGTAAAGAAAGCCTGATGGGAGGTTACGATTACATTATTGAACGACAGCAAGCGTGCCAGTACATCGTCGTCGATGATACGGTCCGATTTGTCTTCATAGAAGTACTCGCTCTCCTCTTCATACACATCCAGTCCGGCCGAACCGATCTTTTTATTTTTCAGTCCCTCGATCAGTGCATTGGTGTGGATCAGTTGTCCACGGCCGGTGTTGATGATCATCACGCCGTCTTTCATCTTACTGATGGAGTAGTCGTTGATCAGATACTTGGTCTGCTCCGTGAGGGGGCAGTGTAGTGAGATGATGTCCGAACTGTGATACAACTCGTCGAGTGTGGTGTATACTATTTGATTCTCTCTGGCAAAGTTGTAATCCGGATAAAGGTCATACGCCAGTATGTTCATGCCGAACCCTTTTAATATATGTATCAGTATTTTGGCTATCTTTCCCGTACCGATGATACCGGCTGTCTTTCCATGCATATCGAAGCCTAACAGTCCGTGCAGTGAAAAGTTTCCATCCCGAGTGCGCCATGATGCCCGTGGAATTTTCCGGTTGAGCGAGAGCATCAGTGCCACTGTATATTCGGCTACTGCGTATGGAGAATAGGCAGGAACACGAACGACGGTTACACCGTTTTCGGCTGCAGCTTTCAAGTCTACATTATTATAACCAGCACAACGAAGGGCGAGTAGTTTTACTCCGTTGGCAGCCATTGTTCTGATTACTTCGGCATCTGCGGTATCGTTGACAAAGATGCAGACGGCATCCACTCCCTGTGTCAGCAATACGTTGTGTCGGTTCAGATGACCTTTGAAAAATCGGAGTTCGAATCCGAATTCCTTGTTTTTCTCGTTGAAGGAAGTTTCATCATAAGGTTTGGTACCAAAAAATGCGATTGTATATGCCATAATTTTCTTATTTACATTCTATGATAATAGAACGTTTATGGGGGGAGTAATGTTTGTGTCCGGGGGTGGCATTTCTTTCTCCGGATTCTTATTCGTTTCAGTAGAAACAGTTTGTGTTTTCAATTAATTTGTTTGTGAAATGGAAATTAGGTGCACAAAAATATTCGTCATGTGCAATATTATTGTACCTTTGCGCCCGAAATAACTTAAAAAAGATTTAGATGAGAAAATTATTCTTGATTAGCATCGGGTTGCTAATCGTTTCAACTTCAACTTTTGCGGGAGGTCTCCTGACGAATACCAATCAGCACGTATTGTTTTTGAGAATGTTGGCTCGTGATGCTTCTACACAAATTGACGCAGTATATTCCAATCCGGCGGGTGTGGCTTTCATGGAAAACGGCTTCCACTTGTCACTCAACGGACAGAGTGCGTTCCAGACAAGAACTATCACTTCTACTTTCGCTCCGTTTGCAGGGTTTGGAGGAAACGCTACCAAAGTATATAAAGGAGAAGCTTCGGCTCCGTTCATTCCCAGTGTATTTGCAGTATATAAGAAGGATAAGTGGGCATTTTCGGGGAATTTTGCGGTAACCGGTGGTGGCGGTAAGGCTACTTTTAATGAAGGGCTGGGTTCATTTGAGTCATTGGTATCTGTAGTACCCGGCATGTTGGTAGCTGCGGGCAATGAAATGGTGGATAAAGGTGTTCTGCCGATTAACATTTTTAATGGAACCAATAAATACTCTGTTGACAGCTACATGCGTGGTAAGCAAATGATTTTTGGCCTTCAGCTGGGTGCCACATATAGAATCACAGATTACTTGTCTGCATTTGCCGGTGTGCGTATGAACTACGTAAGCAATGGTTACGAAGGACACATTCGTAACATCGAGGCTAACATCGGTGGTGGAGAAATGGTAAACGTGAATAAGTATTTCAGTGATTATGCCAAGCAGGCCAGAACAGCCGCAGATGCTTATCTGGCTGCAAATGATCTGGCTAATTATGCAAAATATGATGCCATTGCAAAAGAAGCAACCAAGGTTGCCGGACTGACGGCCGATAAAGAACTGGATTGTGACCAAACCGGTTGGGGAGTAACTCCTATTCTGGGTCTGGACTTTAAGATGAATAAATGGAACATCGGTGTGAAATACGAGTTTAACACCAAATTGAATGTAGAGAACAAGACCCGTATAGATAATACAGGACTGTTTGCGAATGGGGTAAATACTCCGCATGACATTCCGGCTCTGCTGACAGTAGGTGTTTCTTATGAAATTCTTCCTGTACTTCGTGCTTCAGTTGGCTATCATCATTTCTTCGATACCAATGCACGTATGGCCGATGCTAAAGATCCTGTGACCGGTCAGACTATGGGCAAACAGCATTTCATCAAACAGGGTACCAACGAGTATCTGGGAGGTATCGAATGGGATGTGTGTAAATGGGCTCAGGTAAGTGCCGGTATGCAACGTACCAAATATGGTGTGGGTGATAATTATCAGAGTGATATGAGTTTTGCAGTCAGCTCTTATTCATACGGTTTCGGTGCCGGATTCGATATTGCGAAGAACCTGAAATTAAATGTCGCTTATTTCTGGACCGATTACGATAAATATACAAAAGAGACTCCTAACTATGGGGGTACCGGAATCGCCGGAAAAGATGTCTTCACCCGTACCAACAAAGTGTTCGGTATCGGTCTCGACTATAAGTTCTGATGCAACCCTTATAGGCTAATCTTTATTTATATAAACCTCAAAAAGGGATCGGATAGACTAAATTATCCGGTCCCTTTTTTTGATATACTGCTTAATTAAATTTATCTTTGTTTTTCTAATCCCGCAAGATATGAAAAACACATTTATTCTTTTCCTCGTTGCTCTGAGCTTTGTTTGCAGCTCTTGTAATCGGACTCCCTCTGTGGAAGAGCCCGATGTTCTGAAAGTAGAGTTGAAGGAAACTCCTGTTTCTGTTTCCGATTTCTTTTCTAAAGTTGAAGTGATTCCGTTGGAAACTTCGGACAGTTGTCTGCTGGCCAGAATCTTGAGAGTACGGGTTTCCGGGGATACTACTTATATATTGACTCAGGATTATCCCACCTTCAGGCATATCACGTTGATGGCTTTTGACAAGAAGGGGAACTACCTTCGTTCTATCGGGCGAGTAGGACAGGGTCCTGGTGAATATTCACAGGTTTATGATGCCGTTATCAGTGAGCAGCGGAACCGGGTATATATGTTATCTCCTTTCGGATCGATGTATACTTATCGTTTGGATGGTTCGTTTATAGACAGAAAGATATTGCCGCAGAAAATGAACTTTCAGGAGATTGGACTGACTCCGGATGGCGATCTGCTGACGTGGTCAGCGCAGAACAAGGATGACGGGGCTTGTATCATGCGGTTGGATGCCGATTCGGCGAAGTTGATCAATGAGTTCTGGTCCGATGATTTCTGGTTGAACTGGGCTTGTAGGGATATGTTCTATTCCTATCAAGGCAAAGCTTACTTTGCTCCCGCTTTTTATGAAGAGGTCTACGAACTTACGGGCGATAGCTTCCGTGTAGCCTATTGCTGGGATATGGGAGAACAGAATATAAATATAGCACAATATCATTTCAATTCGAATCCGGACACACGCAGGGAGGAGGACAGGCGGCTGAATGAATATCGTGAAACCGGTAAAATAGCCTTTAATTTCACCAATCAGTACCAAAACGGAAAGTACTATTATGCTCAATTGCTCAGCTTGGCATCCAAGCCCAAATGGAAATACACAAATCTTTTTTATCGTAAAAAGGATGGAGCTGTCTTCTATTTTGAGAAGACACGAGAGGGTATCCGAATCGATCCGGAAGTGTTAACCGAGGATTTTATGCTTTGCATCGTTCCGACAGAAGAGCTGGAGAATTATAAAAGTATCCTTCCCGAGGAAGAATATCGGGTGCTGAGTAAAAGGGTGGAAGATGATAATCCCTGTGTGGTGAAATTTTATTTTTAGCCCCATCTCCGTAGGGTAACAACAGAGACGGGGCAGGGTTCGTCCTTAGACTTTTTTTACGTTAGAGTTCAGAGAGATTTATAAAAAGTTAGAACGAATATTGTACCAATGCATTCATACGGTTGGCATGGCGGGTATTGCTGCTGAAGTCTGTGCGCCAGCCCCTTAGATATTCGGCACCTACCTGCAAGTTGCTGGTTACATTCCAGAACAGGTTGGCTACCAGGTATTGGCCTTTCCTGTACATATCGGGCTCGTCGCTCGGATAGGTATGTTCCGAGTAAAGACGTGACAGACTGTAAGTGCCCGATACAAAGACGTTTTTGCTGATGTTATATTGCAGCCCGGCGAACCATCCCAACATGGGGAGCGTCTGCATACGCCCTTCTTTCTCCGGATTGGGAACGATATCCACATTCAGGTTACTCAAATCATTCAGATATTGTCCGATTCCTCTTCCGTAATTCACCTGTCCGTATACCTGCCATTTCGGAGTTACGTTGAAGGAAGTCGAAGCCTGAAGGCCGTATCCGGCTTTTGAATGTGCCTTGTTGTCCACAGAACTCGAGTAAGTCATGCTGCGTACGATGGCGGCCAGTTTCAGGTGGCTGTTGGCATTCCAGTTATACTGTGCTGAAGCGGTAAAGTCCGGCATACGCTGGGTGTTGATGGTAAGATACTGGTTCGTGGTACCGTCTACCGAAGGCATTTCGACACCGACGCCGAATTTCCAATTTTTCAGTTTGTCACACATGTAGCTCAATTGGGTGGTACGATAGAAAGCTGAGCCGTTAGGGCCAGCGAAGTCGATGGTGGGCGGTAGGGCGGCCAGGTCCATAAAGTTACCATAACTGTATCCCAGGGTAAAGCCGAGGAAGGTGGCATAAGCATTTTGCAGTTCGAAGGTTTTTCCGTCTCCACGGAAGTTTGCAGCGGTGTAAACAACGAAATCCCCTAAACGTTTGGTATGTCCCACCAGCTTCAGGAAGAGGGTGGAAGTGCTGATATCCATCTGGAACTGGTTGCGGGCACGGTCGGCAGAACCTTTGTTGGGGATCAGTGCCGGATAGAAATCCACATCCTTCACAATACCTCCGAAGTCATATTCGGCAGTTGCCCGGACATATCCACCAATACCCAGTGCGAATTTTCCTTGTCGGTCAGTCAGTACAAAGCGTGGAGCCTTCGGTTCGTGGAAACGCGGGAGGCGTGTTTCGTTCATTATCCGGATAATCTCGTCTCCGGCTTTGTTTGTCGATACAAACATCACGGAGTTCGGTTCTTCATCTTCGATGATTACTTTTTTCTGGGCATGTGCCGCTACAGGCAAGAGTCCCAGTCCGAGTAGCATAGCTACAGATCTAAAAAATGTTTTCATTATAAGTTAAGTTTTAGGTGAATTGCCCTATTGAACAACTTAAATGGGAAATGGTTGAGGGGGCGAGGGAAAAATCGCCAAATTATGCGGAAGAATTGCTATAGCATAGACCGTTTAAAATGCGAATCTTTGCATATTCGATAATTAGAAAGGAAAAAGAGCAATGGAAAAGATGAATATTACCCATAAGATAGTGGCTATGCAGCCCGAACTGGAGCATTTTGCGTATAAATTGACTGCCGACAGGGAGTCGGCCAATGATCTGGTACAGGATTGTCTGTTGAAGGCATTGGACAACAAAGAGAAATTTGTGCATACCCAGAATTTCAAGGGATGGATGTATACCATCATGCGCAATATCTTTATCAATAATTACCGTAAGTCATTGCGCGAAGTAGACATGACCGACTCTACTTATAATCTCTATGCACAAACCATGACGGAAGGCGAGGAGGGGAACCGGTTTGAGACGATCTACGACCTGAAGGAGCTCTACAAAGTGATCAATGCCGTTCCCGAAGACCTGAAGAAGCCTTTTATGATGTTCGTGGCCGGGTTCAAGTATCGTGAGATAGCCGAGAAGATGGATTTACCGGTAGGGACTATCAAGAGCCGTCTGTTCCTGATCCGTAAAAGATTGCAGCAGGATTTGAAAGATTTCTCGTAAAGGATAACGGTTTAGGCACGTTAAGTGATCATTGTATGATGTCCTATTCTGACGGGGCATTACATTATATGTTATTCCGATAACAATATATGTAATGCCCCGTTACATATATTGTTATTTTGTCGATTAAAAAAGAATTGTTACCTTTGCCGCCCGAAAACGTATGATGCCGTGAATAACGGTCGTGTATTCTAGAACACCACGTAAAAAACAGGAATTATGAAAGAAAAAGTATCCGTACCCTTCATGTTGCTCGGCATTCTGTTCAATGTTTGCCTGATTGCAGCCAATCTTCTTGAAACCAAAGTTATTCAGGTAGGCAGTATCACTGTTACTGCCGGATTGCTGGTATTTCCCATCTCTTACATTATCAACGACTGTATAGCCGAAGTATGGGGGTTCAAAAAAGCCCGTTTGATTATCTGGAGTGGCTTTGCCATGAACTTCTTTGTAGTAGCCCTCGGACTGATTGCCGTGGCATTGCCGGCGGCCCCTTTCTGGGAAGGCGAACAGCATTTTGATTTTGTATTCGGCATGGCCCCCCGTATCGTAGTAGCCAGTCTGCTGGCTTTTCTGGTCGGTTCGTTCCTCAATGCCTACGTCATGAGTAAAATGAAAGTGGCCAGTGGCGGACGTAACTTTTCCGCCCGTGCCATTTGGTCGACGGTGGTGGGAGAAACTGCCGACTCACTGATTTTCTTCCCCATAGCATTCGGAGGACTGATTGCCTGGCCGGAACTGCTGGTGATGATGGGTACTCAAATCGTACTGAAGTCTCTCTACGAAGTGATTATTCTTCCGATTACCATCCGTGTCGTGAAAGCCGTTAAGCGAATTGACGGAAGCGATGTCTACGATACGGACATCTCCTACAATGTACTGAAGGTAAAGGATATCTGATAGGAGAATTTAAAACAACATTTTCAAGAATATAAATGATGAAAAATGATTCAGCAGTAGTCCTGTTCAGTGGTGGACAGGATTCGACAACGTGTCTCTTCTGGGCGAAGAAACACTTTAAGAAAGTATATGCGCTCAGTTTCCTGTACGGGCAGAAGCATGCACACGAAGTGGAGTTGGCCCGGGGAATAGCCGAAAGGGCAGGAGTGGAATTTCATGTAATGGATACCTCTTTTATCGGAAGCCTTGGCAGCAATTCATTGACAGATACCAGTATCTCGATGGACGAAGACAAGCCCAAAGATTCATTTCCGAATACTTTTGTGCCGGGACGTAACCTGTTTTTCCTGAGCATTGCCGCTGTCTTTGCCCGTGAGCAGGGAGCTTTCCATCTGGTTACGGGAGTTTCACAGACCGATTATAGCGGTTATCCCGATTGCCGGGATTCGTTCATCAAGTCGCTGAATGTCACCTTGAACCTGGCGATGGATGAACAGTTCGTCATTCACACTCCGTTGATGTGGATCGATAAAGCCGAAACCTGGGCGCTGGCGGACGAACTCGGTGTGTTCGATCTTGTGCGGAACGAGACACTGACCTGTTACAACGGGATTCCCGCCGACGGATGCGGACATTGTCCGGCATGTAAGTTACGCAAGCAGGGACTGGAAGAGTATTTAAGTAAAAGAAACCGTTAATTATTAATAGATTATGACCGAATTGAAAGAGCAGCTTTCTTTGTTGGGAAGAAAGACCGAATATAAGCAGGATTATGCTCCCGAGGTATTGGAAGCCTTCGATAACAAACATCCTGAGAATGATTACTGGGTACGTTTCAACTGTCCGGAGTTTACCAGCCTATGTCCCATAACCGGACAGCCGGATTTTGCGGAAATACGTATCAGCTACCTGCCCGATGTGAAGATGGTGGAGAGTAAGAGCCTCAAACTTTATCTGTTCAGTTTCCGCAATCACGGTGCCTTTCACGAAGACTGCGTAAACATAATCATGAAAGATCTGATCCGCCTGATGGATCCTAAATACATTGAAGTGACCGGCATCTTCACCCCTCGTGGCGGCATTTCGATTTATCCGTATGCCAATTACGGTCGTCCGGGGACGAAATACGAAGAGATGGCAATCCACCGGTTGATGAATCATGAATAGGGGATGACCCTATTCATGGTGATAGGGCCCGCCGTTCAGTATGGTCATGGCCCTGTATATCTGTTCTACAAAGATCAGGCGGATCATCTGGTGCGAAAAAGTCATTTTTGACATGGATATCTTTTCGTGTGCCGCGTCATATACCTTTTGTGAAAAGCCATAAGGTCCTCCTATAATAAATACCAGGCGTTTGTTGACGTTTACCAACTTCTTCTCCATCCAGCGGGCAAACTCCACCGACCGCATCTCTTTTCCGTGTTCGTCCAGCAACACAACCACGTCTCCCGGCTGAAGGGCTTTGGCTATCAGTTCGCCTTCCTTCTCTTTCTGTTGCTCGGGTGTCAGGCTTTTCGTATTTTTCAATTCTGGAATTACCTCCATATCGAAAGAAATGAAGTGTTTGGTACGCTCTATGTAATCGTTGATTGCAGTGATATAATGCTGCTCTACAGTCCGTCCTACGACGATAAGGGTTGTTTTCATTCAAGTGCAAACTCTTGTTTATTGCACAAAAATAAGAAAAAAATATTGTTTTTAGCATTAAATACTTACCTTTGCGTATCGATAATACTTGTGATTATGAAAAAACGGGTACTTTTATGGATGGCCGGACTCGTATTCGCTGTAACTTCGCTCTTCGCACAGGACATACCGGTGGGCGTGGTCGTTGCGTTTAAGAAAGGAAACTCCCAAGAGCTGAACAGGTATTTGGGAGAGAAAGTGAATCTGGTGATTCAGAATCGCTCGGAGAGTGTAGACAGGCAGGCAGCTGAAGGAACACTTGCCGCTTTTTTCAGTAGCAATAAGGTTAGTGGTTTTAATGTAAACCATGAAGGTAAGCGGGATGAATCGAGTTTTATTATCGGTACCCTGACCACTGCCAACGGCAATTTCCGGATAAACTGCTTCTTCCGCAGAGTACAGAACAAATATTTAATAAATCAAATAAGAATAGATAAAACCAATGAATGAGTTAATAGACAGACTGATCGATCTGGCCTTTGCCGAAGACATAGGTGATGGCGACCACACAACACTTTCCTGTATTCCCGCCACTGCAATGGGAAAATCGAAACTTTTAATCAAAGAAGCAGGCGTGTTGGCCGGCATCGAAATTGCCAAAGAAATATTCCACCGTTTCGACCCGACGATGAAAGTCGAGGTATTTATTAACGATGGTGCCGAAGTGAAACCGGGTGATGTGGCAATGATTGTGGAAGGTAAGATTCAGTCTCTGCTCCAGACAGAACGTCTGATGCTGAACGTGATGCAGCGCATGAGCGGTATTGCCACTATGACACGCAAATACGTGAAGCAGTTGGAAGGCACGAAAACACGTGTGCTGGATACCCGCAAGACTACTCCCGGACTCCGTATGCTTGAAAAAGCGGCGGTAAAGATTGGCGGCGGCGTGAATCACCGTATCGGACTTTTCGATATGATTCTCTTGAAAGACAATCATGTGGACTTTGCCGGTGGCATTGACAAAGCTATCAATCGTGCCAAGGAGTATTGCAAGGAGAAAGGAAAAGATCTCAAGATCGAAATCGAGGTGCGCAACTTCGATGAACTCCGGCAAGTATTGAGCATCGGCGGAGTAGACCGCATCATGCTCGATAACTTTACTCCCGAAAATACAAAGAAGGCTGTTGAGATGATCGGTGGAAAGTATGAAACCGAATCGTCGGGCGGCATCACGTTCGATACGCTTCGCGACTATGCCGAGTGTGGTGTAGACTTTATTTCAGTTGGTGCCCTTACCCATTCGGTGAAAGGACTCGATATGAGTTTCAAGGCATGCTGATTTCCAAACGATGAATGATCTTTAACAAGTAATGATGAACGGTGGACAATTTGTGCGTTGAGGCTGCAAGTTGTTCATCGTTTATTCTTTGAAAAAAACACTTCATCGCAGATCACATTCATCGTTCACGGTTGATCGTTTAAGGACCTTGATCGTTAAAACGATTATTTTAACTTCTTTTTTCATTTTCGTTTGCAGCATTCGCTGCATCCTTGCGTCTAATAGACAAACGACGCAGACATACGTTCGATTTTAAAAAGGCAATTGACATTGGAAAACGAGATAGAACTGATAAAGGGCTGTCGGGCAGGAAAGGATTCGGCTCGGAAGGAACTTTATACCCTATATTCGAGGCAAATGCTGGCGGTATGTTTCCGCTATACGGGCGATATGGAAGCGGCGCACGATGTACTGCATGACGGTTTCATCAAAATATTCACCAACTTTTCGTTTCGTGGCGAGGCTTCGCTCGGAACGTGGGTTACCCGGGTGATGGTGACTCAGGCACTGGATTACCTGCGAAGGCAAAAGCGGGTCAGTCAGTTGGAGGTACACGAGGAACAGTTACCTGACATCCCCGACCTTCCGGAAGGAGGGGAGGCAGGGCGAATTTCCGAAGAACAGTTGATGAAGTTTGTCGCAGAACTGCCCGATGGGTGCCGGACGGTTTTCAACCTTTATGTGTTTGAAGAGAAGTCGCATAAAGAGATAGCCGATATGTTGGGTATCAAAGAACATTCATCCACTTCGCAGTTGTACCGGGCCAAGTTTTTATTAGCAAAAAGGATTAAAGAATATAGAAACCATGAAGAAAGAAAATGATGAAATAACCGATCTGTTCCGTTCCCGTCTGGGAAATGCCGAAATGACCGTGCGGGACGGTTTCTGGGAAGAACTGAATTCTGAGATGATGGTGCGCAGCCATCACCGGAAAGTAGTTTTCTTTCGTGTAGCGGCAGCAGCTTCCGTACTGCTGGTATTGGCTGCTTCGTCGGCTGCTTTCTGGTTCTTCTCTCCGAAAGCGGAGATAGAAGAAGCTTTTACTCAAGTGGCGGTTGTCAGCGGAAATACAACACATCTGGATGGAGACGTGGTGAAACAGGATTTTACCCCTATGCGCTCCGAACCGGTTCTGGGTAAACCGGCTTCCAAGCGTTCCGGCGTTTTGGCACAATCATCGGGAGAGGAAGATGATTCGGTATCGGTTACGGTCTCCATGTCATTCAGTTTCTCTTCTACGACTACACGCAGGAGACAAAATAATCATCCGGACAAAAGTTATTGGCAAGCTGGTGGAGAAGGTGGGGCTTTGGCAAGTTCTGCTGATGGACCCCGGCCGGACGATCACACAGTTGTGGCGGACAAATCGAGGACATGGGCTGTGAAAGCTGCTGTGGGTACCGCTTTGCCTGCCGCTAACGGTAAGTACAAGATGCCCGTAACTGCCGGACTGACGGTAGAGAAAAAAATAAATAAACATTTAGCCGTTGAAACCGGTTTATTGTATTCAAACCTGCGTGCTGAACAGAATCTGCATTATCTGGGAATTCCCGTAAAACTGAATGTGACGCTGGCGGAAACTCCCAAATTTGATCTATATGCTTCGGTAGGCGGAGTTGCAGATAAGTGCATAGCGGGAGCACCGGATAACAGTTTTAAGAATGAACCTGTGCAGCTGGCTCTGACTGCGGGCGTAGGAATGAATTATAAGATTAATGATAAACTGGCTTTATTTGCCGAACCGGGAGTAACGCACCATTTCAAGACAGACTCCAAACTGGAAACAGTACGTTCGGCGAGGCCTACGAATTTTAACCTGATTTGCGGTCTGCGTATGACCTATTAACCATTTAGTACGGATGTTATGAAAAAAACATTTTTAATGCTGCTCACACTTGTTCTGTCATTGCTTACTTGCGTAAGTTGCAGCGAAGAGACATTAGATTACAACAACCCCGATGTAGACCTTTTCGTAAGGCAACTCAAAGCGGGAAATTATAATACCAAGAGTCCGAAGGGCTTTGTAGAAGTACCTAAATTTACGGAGAAGGATATTCCGACATTGCTCAATTATGCTGAAGATCTGACTTTGATCACTTCTTTTCCGCTTCCGCCGGTGTCTGCTTATTATAGTGGTAAGGTCCGCTTGGGTGAATGTATGTTGTGGGTTGTGGAAACCATCCGGTTAGGTCATTATGCTTCGTTTGGCTGCAAAATGGTGAGAGCCAATGCCGAGAACTATGAAGGTATCTATTTCCTGACTGATGAAGAGTTGCTCGATGCTGCTGCCCGATACCGTCGCTGGTGGGAAAACAGACAGTATCCTCGTACGGCATGGACCATCGACGCATGCTTTGACGAGCCCCTTTGCGGAAGCGGATACCGTTGGTGGTAAAAAAATAAATCAGATGAAACGTACTGTCTTTCTGATGCTGTCTTTAGGGATGGCAGTGACCCTTCATGCCCAATGGACCGCGAAAGATTCGGTGAATCTGCAGCGCATCCTGAATGGCAAAGAGGATATTAAGCTGAATATGGATGCTGTGAAACAGATTGATTTCAACAGTTCGCCGACTGTTCCTAAAATGTCGAAGGAACGGCCCGGTCTGAGATTGGATGAAACGCTTCCGCAGGTACTTGAAAAGAAGAAGGTGGTGCTGACCCTCCGTCCCTATACGGCCAATACCAAATATAATTGGGATCCTATTTATCAAAAGAAGATTCGGGTAGATGCCGATACATGGAGGGGAGATCCGTTTGTCGAGTTGTATCAGACGGTTCCTTCCAACTGGGCTAAGAATGTATATGATAAAGGTATACGCAGTTCATACGAAGAGATACGTTCCAGTGGATTGAGGCATAATCTGTTTGGCGAACGTGCTAATGGAATGATGGTGCCTACGCAGAGCATGGTACATACCTCTGCCATGAAACTTGGAAAAAGCGGCGTGACCGTGAATGGAGGTACGATTGGCGGACTTGATTTAATGACCATTTTTACAAAGGACTTCTGGGACAAGAAGGGACGCAACCGGAGATCGCGCACGTTGGAGGTGCTGAAGGCTTATGGCGATTCAACAACAGTGCTGCTTCCTGAACCGATTGTGCACTGAATTTGTTAAAAGATAAACAAAGGCATCCTTGTTCCTTTTTCAAAAAACGATATAACTATGAACAGAATTTCTTCTCTTTTCGGTATTCAGTATCCCATTATTCAGGGAGGTATGGTGTGGTGTAGCGGCTGGAAACTTGCTTCGGCTGTCAGTAATGCCGGTGGTCTGGGACTGATAGGCTCCGGTTCGATGTATCCCGATGTTTTGCGTGAACATATTCGTAAATGCCGGGCGGCTACCGACAAACCTTTCGGGGTAAATATTCCGTTGATGTACCCACAGATAGAGGAAATCATGAACATCGTGGTGGAGGAAGGCGTCAAAATCGTATTTACCTCCGCCGGAAATCCGAAAACGTGGACCGGATGGTTGAAAGAGCGCGGCATCACAGTGGCACATGTCGTTTCTTCCTCCAAATTTGCCATGAAATGTGAAGAGGCGGGAGTCGATGCCATAGTGGCTGAAGGATTTGAAGCCGGCGGACATAACGGGCGGGAAGAGACTACAACGCTTTGCCTGATTCCGGCAGTGCGTGAAGCCACCACCTTACCTTTGATTGCGGCCGGAGGCATTGGTACGGGAGAGGTGATTTTTGCCCTGATGGCGTTGGGAGCCGAAGGAGTTCAGATGGGCACCCGTTTTGCTTTGACGGATGAAAGTTCGGCAAGCGACATTTTTAAAGAGTATTGCTTGCGGCTGAACGAAGGCGATACCAAATTATTGCTCAAAAAACTCGCACCGACCCGGCTTGTGACCAATTCGTTTCGTGATAGGGTAGAGGCCGCTGAAGGACGGGGGGCTTCTGCCGAGGAACTTCGTGAACTGTTGGGGAGAGGTCGTGCCAAGAAAGGAATCTTTGAAGGAGACCTGGAGGAAGGGGAACTCGAGATAGGACAGGTTGCTGCCCTGTTCCGCCGTAGACAAAGTGTGGACGAAGTGATGAAAGAACTTTTAGAAGGATACCGGAGGGCTTCGGACAAGATACGTTCTGCCGGGTTATAAACAGTGCCGGGAGAAGCACTGCGGATTTCACCACGGGGTAATCACAGGGTAGAATAATGACGCTTAACCCTCTGTTACTCCGTGGTGAAACTCTTTTATTCTAAGTTCAATTGCTCGTATTTCAGGCCGAATACATCGGCTATCGCTCGATATACCACTTTCCCTTCTACCACATTCAGACCTAAAGCCAGCGCCGGATCTTCCTTGCATGCCTTTCTCCATCCTTTGTTTGCCAATGCTATGACATAGGGCAGAGTGGCGTTGGTCAATGCCAATGTAGAGGTGTAAGGCACTGCCCCCGGAATATTGGCTACAGCATAATGTACGATTCCATCGACTACATACGTCGGTTCACTATGAGTTGTGGGATGCGAAGTCTCGAAACATCCTCCCTGGTCGATGGCTACATCTACCAATACCGTACCCGGTTGCATCATTTTCAGCATATCACGGGTGATCAGGTGCGGAGCCTTGTCTCCCGGAATCAGTACCGAACCTACTACAAGATCCACGTCCGGCAACTCTTTTTTCAGCCTCACTTCCGAGGCGTATAGTGTTTTTACATTTTTCGGTAACGTCTCGCTCAGGTAGCGAAGACGGCTCAGGTTGATGTCTGCAATTGTGACATCGGCTCCCAATCCGGCTGCCATCTGGGCCGCATTACTACCTACGATCCCTCCACCCAGGATTAACACTTTTGCCGGCTTTACCCCCGGTACACCACCCGGCAAAATGCCTTTTCCACCTTGTGGCTTTTCCAGAAAACGGGCACCTTCCTGTATGGCCATGCGTCCTGCTACTTCACTCATAGGTATCAGCAGCGGGAGAGAATGGTCGGCTTTTTCCACTGTTTCGTAAGCCAGGCAGACCGAGCCGTTCTCTATCATGGCAAGAGTCAACTCTCTATCGGAAGCGAAATGGAAATAAGTGAACAACAACTGTCCTTTGCGGATCAGTCTGTACTCCGGTGCGATAGGTTCTTTTACTTTTACTATCATCTGGGCCATAGCGTATGTCTCTTCCATAGTGGGCAGTATTTGTGCTCCTACGGCTGTATATGCCTCGTCCTGAAAACCACTGTTATCTCCTGCGGTGTGCTGTATGTATACAGTATGCCCGCGTTTCACTAACTCGGCGACTCCCGAGGGCGTCATGCCCACACGGTTCTCGTTGTTCTTAATCTCCTTAGGTACTCCGATAATCATAACGTTACTCTATTAAGGGTTAAACATGGCACAATGTAGGAAAATTCTGCTTACGTTGTTATCCATGTAGGGATGTTTTACAGCAGAATGATAGTAGGGTGGCGGATAGGAATAAAATCCACCCTTCTGTTTTCTAATATGGCAGGAATGATGTATTTTTGCAAAGATTCCATTTTTAAGCAAACTACATGAAACAGTATATAGTTGCCTTGATGCTTGCCTGCAGCATTCAGGGACATTCACAAGATGTGAAGCAGGCTACTTTTGTTCCTCCATTTGACTTTACACTGACTCTGAGCGGCAACTTCGGAGAAATCCGGGCTAACCATTTTCATGGAGGGCTCGATTTCAAGACTCAGGGTGTCATTGGCAAACCGGTACGTGCGCTCGCCGACGGATATATTTCCCGTATTCGCGTCACCAATGGGTCGGGACATGTACTCGATGTGGTGTATAACAACGGTTATACGACAATCAACCGGCACTTGAGCGGTTTCATGCCCGATATTGCCCGGAGAGTGGAGAAACTGCAATATGAAAAAGAAGATTGGGAAGTCGAGATTGTTCCCGAGCCGGGTGAATATCCGGTGAAGGCCGGGCAGCAAATAGCCTGGAGCGGTAATACCGGTTATTCATTCGGTCCGCATCTGCATCTGGATGTGATGGAGACCGCTACCGGTGAATCGATTGATCCGATGCCCTTTTTCAAGTCGAAAATAAAAGATAAAACCGCTCCCCGGGCAGAAGGAATCATGCTGTTTCCACAGCCGGGAAGTGGGGTAGTGGGAGGGAGCCCGGAACGGCAGAGCTTCCCGATAAACACAGTGCGTCCCATCGAGGCATGGGGAGTGATCGGGTCGGGCATCAAGGCCTACGATTATATGGATGGTGTGCACAACCGTTACGGAGTGCATACCGTTGTGCTTAGAGTGGACGGTACGGAAGTGTTCCGCAGTGTGGTCGACCGTTTTTCACAGGATGAAAACCGGATGATAAACTCTTGGACCTGCGGACAATATATGAAGTCGTTTATTGATCCGGGCAATACGCTCCGCATGCTTCGGGCTTCGAACGACAACCGGGGACTGGTCACCATTGATGAAGAGCGGGATTATAAGTTTGAATACGAATTGAAGGATGCTTTCGGCAATACTTCCCGCTACCGTTTTACGGTGCGTGGAAAGAGACAGCCGATTCAGCCGCTTGGGCATCGGGAGAAATATTTCTTTGCCTGGGATAAGACGAACTTTCTGCAAGAACCCGGATTGACCCTTACCGTTCCCCGGGGAATGTTATACGATAATGTGCCTCTCAACTACGAAGTGCATTCCGATAGTGGGGCGATAGCCTATACTTATCAGCTGAATGACGAGAAAGTGCCGTTGCATGGGGGATGTGAGTTGCGTATCGGTCTCCGGCGTCAGCCGGTTGCCGACAGCACCAAGTATTATGTGGCACGTGTCACTCCCAAAGGAAGTATGTACAGTGCCGGAGGTACTTACGAGGATGGATTTATGAAGACCCGAATCCGTGAATTGGGAACTTATACGGTTGCTGTAGACACAGTGCCCCCCGAAATTACCCCGGTAGGTAAGAATACCTGGGGCCGTAATGGGAAGGTCGTTTACAGGTTGAAGGACAAAGAAACCGGCATCCGTGCCTATCGTGGAACTATCGATGGAAAATTTGCCTTGTTCGGACGTCCCAACTTGACCAAATCCCATTGGGAGTGTAAGCTCGATCCTAAGCATGTCAAAAAAGGGGTACGTCACACCGTAGTAATGACTGCGACAGACGATTGCGGAAACGAAACAACGGTTCGAGACACCTTTGTCTGGTAGCTTTCCGGATAAAGACAGAATAAAGATAATGTATTAATAATTTATTATATGAAAAGAATCTTTCTCTTTGCCGCTCTTCTGACTGCGGCAGTGGCGGAAACCTTCGCCTGTACTAACTTAATTGTCGGCAAGAATGCGTCTACTGACGGTTCAACCATCGTTTCCTATTCGGCCGACTCGTACGGACTCTTTGGCGAGCTGTATCACTATCCGGCAGCCACATATCCCAAAGGCACCATGATGGATATTCACGAATGGGATACCGGCAAGTATCTGGGACAGATCGAACAGGCACGCCAGACTTATAATGTAATCGGTAATATGAACGAGTTTCAGGTAACCATCGGTGAGACGACTTTTGGAGGCCGTCCCGAATTGGTGGATACGCTGGGAATTATCGACTACGGAAGCCTGATTTACGTGGGTTTGCAACGTTCGCGTACTGCCCGTGAAGCCATCAAGGTGATGACTGAACTGGTGCAGGAATACGGATATTACAGCAGTGGCGAGTCGTTCACCATTGCCGATCCCAATGAAATATGGATTATGGAGATGATAGGTAAAGGTCCCGGCATCCGGGGAGCCGTATGGGTAGCTGTCCGAGTGCCGGACGACTGCATTTCGGCACATGCCAACCAGTCGCGCATCCATCAGTTCGATATGGCTGACAAGGCCAACTGCATGTATTCTAATGACGTTATTTCTTTTGCCCGCGAAAAAGGATATTTCAGCGGTGTGAACAAAGACTTCAGCTTTGCCGATGCTTATGCACCGCTCGATTTCGGTGCCCGCCGTTTCTGTGAAGCCCGTGTGTGGAGCTACTTCAATATGTTTACCGACCAAGGTGAAGCCTATCTGCCTTATATCCAAGGAAAGACCAATGACCCTATGCCTCTGTTCGTAAAGCCGAAACGCAAACTCTCCGTTCAGGATGTAAAGAATGCCATGCGCGACCATTATGAAGGAACCGCCCTCGACATCAGCAATGATTTTGGTGCCGGACCTTATAAAACACCTTACCGCCTCTCTCCGCTGACTTTCAAGGTAGGCGACCAGGAGTATTTCAATGAGCGTCCCATCTCTACACAACAGAGCGGTTTCGTTTTTGTGGCTCAGATGCGTGCCAATCTTCCCGATGCTGTAGGCGGTGTGCTTTGGTTTGGTACGGATGATGCCAACATGACTGTTTTCACTCCCGTATATTGTTGTACTACCAAAGCTCCGGTATGCTATACGCGTGTAGACGGTGCCGATTACATCACCTTCTCCTGGAACTCCGCTTTTTGGATTTTCAACTGGGTGGCCAACATGGTATATCCCCGCTACGATTTGATGATCGGCGATGTACGTGCTACGCAGAACGAACTTGAAACCACCTTCAACGAGGCACAGGAAGGTATTGAAGCAGCTGCTGTTAAGTTGTACGAGAAGAATCCGGAAACGGCTGTGAAGTTTCTGACCAACTATACCGACATGACAGCGCAAAGCACTTTCGATACTTGGAAACGTTTGGGCGAATTTATCATTGTGAAGTACAATGATGGTGTCATCCGAAAGATGAAGGACGGCAAGTTCGAGCGTAATGCCATTGGTCAACCCGCAGGCGTGGTACGTCCGGGCTATTCAAAGGAATTCCTCGAAGAGTATGTGAAGCAAACAGGAGAACGCTATAAGGTAACCGAATAATCGCTTCCAAAGAGTTTTCTGACTAAAAGATAGGAATTTCAAACTTATTCTTTTACATTTGTATTTTAAATAAACTAATTATTAATCTCTAAAATATAGATAGAACCATGGGGAATGAAGAACTAATCAAACAGGTGACTGAGAAAGCCGAAAAGTGGCTGACCCCGGCGTATGATGCCGAAACTCAGGCTGAAGTGAAACGCATGCTGGAGAACGAAGATAAGACAGAATTGATCGAGGCCTTTTACAAAGATCTCGAGTTTGGTACGGGCGGACTCCGTGGGATCATGGGCGTAGGTACCAATCGTATGAACATCTATACTGTCGGAGCTGCTACCCAGGGACTCTCTAACTATCTGAACGCAAACTTTAAAGATATGAAACAGATTTCGGTTGTAGTCGGATATGATTGCCGTAACAACAGTTCTCTGTTTGCCAAGATCTCTGCGGATATTTTCTCGGCCAATGGCATTAAGGTATATTTGTTCGAAGAGATGCGTCCCACTCCGGAGATGTCTTTTGCCATCCGTCATCTCGGTTGCCAGAGCGGCATTATCCTGACTGCTTCACACAACCCGAAAGAATACAACGGTTATAAGGCTTATTGGGACGACGGTGCGCAAGTACTGGCTCCGCACGATAAGGGCATTATCGATGAAGTAAATAAGATTGCTTCTGCTGCCGATATCAAGTTCCAGGGTAACCCGGATCTGATTCAGATCATCGGAGAAGATGTCGATAAGATATATCTGGATATGGTGAAGACTGTTTCTATCGATCCTGAAGCGATCGCCCGCCATAAAGATATGAAGATTGTATACACTCCGATCCACGGTACAGGCATGATGCTGATTCCGCGTGCACTGAAGATGTGGGGATTCGAGAACGTATATACCGTGCCCGAGCAGATGATTAAGGACGGTAACTTCCCGACAGTTGTCTCTCCGAATCCGGAGAATGCGGAAGCTTTGACGATGGCTCTTAATCTGGCTAAAGAAATTGATGCCGACCTTGTAATGGCTTCCGACCCGGATGCTGACCGCGTAGGTATCGCTTGTAAGAACGATAAAGGCGAATGGGTATTGATTAATGGTAACCAGACTTGTCTGATGTATCTTTATTACATCATCACTCAATATAACAAACTGGGCAAAATGACCGGTAATGAATTTTGTGTGAAAACTATCGTTACTACCGAACTGATCAAGAAGATTGCCGATAAGAATCACATTGAGATGCTCGATTGCTACACCGGTTTCAAATGGATTGCCCGTGAAATTCGTTTGCGTGAAGGCAAGAAGAAATACATCGGCGGTGGTGAAGAAAGCTATGGCTTCCTGGCTGAGGACTTTGTTCGTGATAAAGACGCTGTTTCTGCTTGCTGCCTGATTGCCGAAGTGGCTGCTTGGGCCAAGGATAACGGAAAGACTCTGTATCAGTTGCTGATGGACATCTACGTTGAATATGGATTCTCTAAGGAATTTACTGTAAACGTTGTGAAACCGGGTAAGAGCGGTGCGGAAGAGATTAAAGCCATGATGGAGAATTTCCGTGCTAACCCTCCGAAAGAGTTGGGTGGTTCGAAAGTGGTTCTGTCGAAAGATTACAAGACTCTGAAACAAACCGACGCAGCGGGCCATGTGACTGACATCGATATGCCGGAACCATCGAATGTACTGCAATATTTCACAGAAGACGGTGGAAAAGTATCTGTTCGTCCGTCAGGAACGGAGCCGAAGATCAAATTCTATATCGAAGTGAAAGGTGAGATGGGATGCCGCAACTGTTTTGCTACTGCCGATGCAGAAGCTACTGAAAAAGTAGAAGCAGTGAAGAAGTCACTGGGTATTTAAAGGAGCTATTTTAAATACTCTTTTGACGGATACCTAGCATCATATAAATGTATCCATAATATTATTGGAATGCCTTGTCCTTCATTGGATGGGGCATTTCTTTTGGGACTATTCTCTAAAAAGCCGAGGACCTGTGCAGTGCCTTCCACCCGGACAATGTCTCCTATCCGCGTGCTGATTTTTCCCGTTTCTACAATGATAGGGAAAGTGACAGGGAAACGATCACTGTCGTTTTCCTGGATAAATAGTTCTCAGGACCTGGCGAGAACTTATTTTTTCCATCGAATGCAAACCGACAGTCAATTACTTGGGTACTGTCATAGAGGGATGTGCTGTGAATTGTTTTTTAATTATACTTTCTTCTTTGTATTTTATTTATTCGGCTGAAGTTCTATTTCTATATTTTTACGGTACTTTTAGTCGTAGTCCAAAGGTCTTTAACTTAGAGATATTGCCTGAGACACTTATATAACTTTGCGACTTGAGGTGCTGATATATTCATAACATTACTTTAGAATATGGACTCTTATTTGCACTTTATCCTTGATGCTGAATCAGTCTAGGTTCAGAAGATCTATTAGAATATAACTAATAGAAGTATGGCCTTCTCTGTCAGTGAGTATAAATCTGTTTTTTCACGAGTATGTATCCTCCATCCTAAAAAAGTGGTTAATGTGTTGATAGTATATAAGTAAAGTTTTTTGCAAATTATAAATGATAATTAGCCATTTTACTATCATAATATATAATATTATATATTAAAATCCTTTTAAATGTTCTTTGTTTAATAATTAATTTGTGACCTTCGCACGTCAAAGATACACAACGAAATGAAGGAGTCTTGTGCGATGTTTATGAAAATATTTTTAGAACCTTTTAATCCTATGTAATGCATATTAAGACTAATCCGAAAGATAAAATATCTTTTAATCAGCTATATAATGATTATCAGACACGTTTTTTGAATTTTGCTAATACCTATGTCAGAGATTGGGATGTAGCGGAAGATATAACAACAGAGGCGTTAATTTATTATTGGGAAAACAGGAATACTTTATCTGAAGTATCCAATATTCCTGCATATATACTTACCATCATAAAAAACAAAAGTCTTAATTATCTTCGTCATTTGCAGATACGGGAAGAACATTCTGAAAATATTAGAAAATATATTGAGTGGGAACTCAATGCACGTATCGTTTCTTTAGATGCTTGCGAACCTTATGAACTTTTAGTCAAAGAGATGCAAGAGCTGATTCAGCAAACTTTGGATAAACTGCCGGAACGTACACGCAAAATATTTATTTTAAGCCGTTATGAAAATAAATCGTATAAGGAGATTGCTGCTTTAATGAATATGACAACCAAAGGTGTAGACTTTCATATTTGTAAAGCTTTAAAGGCATTACAGATTAACCTAAAAGATTATTTTCCATTATTTCTTTATTTTTTGATGAAATTTCACTAGGATACCTTTCCCATGAAGTGCCTTATACATAAAGGGACATTAATACATTGTCATGGACAAAGATTTACTATATAATTTTTATAAAGGAAAGGTTTCCATAGAAGAAGGACAAAGGGTCAAGGCTTGGGTAGAAGCATCAGACGAAAACGAGCGCGCCTTCTATAGGGAACGTAAAATTTTTGATGCCTTGATGCTTAATAATCCGCTTCCGGTAAAGAAAACCTCTTTTTTCAATTTTACACATTATAAAAAAATAGAGTGGCTGAAAATTGCCATGACTGTAATATTGACATTTCTGCTTAGTTATTTCTATCAGGAGTATAAAGCCGGTCTGGATTCAGTGGCAATGAGTACGATTTCTGTTCCTGAAGGACAAAGAACCAATGTCACATTACCCGATGGTAGTAATGTTTGGTTAAATGCATGTACAACGATACAATATCCGACTTCTTTTAACAGCCGGGAGCGTTTCGTTATACTAAAAGGAGAAGCTTATTTTGATGTGAAAAAGAATAAAAGCAGACCGTTTATAGTGCACACAGACGCTTATAGCATCGAAGTATTAGGTACGAAGTTTAATGTGGATGCATATCCGGAAACAGAAAAATTTGAAACTACATTGATGCATGGCAGTGTAAAGGTCACTTTGAAAGCAGATTCATCGCAAACAGTAATATTAAAGCCTGATTATAAATTGTCATTAGAAAAAGGACGGTTTGTAATGACTAAAGTGGAAGATTATAATCCTTATCGATGGAAAGAAGGGCTTATCTGTTTCTCTGACGAATCTTTTCCTAATATTATGAAAGACTTTGAAAAGTATTACGGAGTGAAAATAGTGATAGAGAATAAAAATGTATTGCAGATTAATTTTACGGGGAAATTCAGACAAACCGACGGAATAGATTATGCGCTTCGTATCTTACAAAAAAATATAGATTTCCAATATGAGAAAGATAATGAAAAACAAATTATCTATATAAAATAAAGTATTAATTCTTAAAAGCGAAATGCCTATGAAAAATGATCTAAGTTAACCTATTGAGAATGCCGATAGGTGTTCCCGCACCTACCGGCATAAGAAATCAACACAATTTTTTATTAAAAATGTATCAATTTAAAATCTATACAAAGGTATGAAAAATAACACTTTGTCGGGGTCATATTACCCTAAAAATCCCCAAATAAAACATTTTTTTAGAATTATGAGAATTACATTGTTCCTATTGATGGCATGTGTTTTTTCTTTATATGCCGGAAATTCCTATTCTCAAAATACAAGAGTTAGTTTTGCCATGGATAATGTAGGACTCAATAAGGTCCTAGAGGAGATAGAGAGTCAGACGGATTATCTTTTTATTTATAATAGTCAGATAAATGTTAATAAGCTAGTTACTATTAAGGCAAATAAGCAGACGGTTTCAAAGGTATTGGATCAAATATTACAGAACACTGGTATTGAATATAAATTGGAAGGTTCGCATATTATATTAGAAAAAAAAGTAGAAGAAGTTCACAATAGCTCGTCTGCCGTTCAGCAACAGCAAACTAAAAAGATAACCGGAAAAGTTGTCGATAAGACAGGAGAGGCTATTATTGGAGCGAATGTCAAAATACAAGGTACAGATAAAGGAACTATTACTGATCTCGATGGTAATTTTATCTTGGAGGTTGCTCCAAAGGATGTGCTTGTTATCAGTTACATAGGCTATTTGGATACGAAAGTTCCCATAGCTGGGCAAAAACAGATCCATGTGGTGTTGTCTGAGGATAATAAAATGTTGGACGAAGTCGTTGTAATTGGTTATGGTACTACTTCTACACGCAAGATGGCGTCTGCTGTTACAGCCGTGAAAGGTGAGAAACTACAGGACTTGCCATTTAATAGTGTAGCAGCTTCACTGGCCGGACGTGCAACAGGTGTTATTGTACAATCATCAGGTGGTGAACCGGGATCTACCCCTTCTATCTCGATCCGTGGCGGTGGTGCACCTGTCTATGTCATAGATGGTGTTATTTCCGATGCTTGGGATTTCAATACGTTGAATCCGAATGATATCGAAAGCCTTTCAATTCTAAAGGATGCAGCATCTCTGGCTGTTTACGGTTCACGGGCTGCCAATGGTATCGTGATGGTGAAAACCAAACAGGGAGGTAAGGGAAAGACAGCGGTGAATTATACGTTTAATGCTGAATTCAGCCAACCTACCAAATTACTGAAAAAGACTCGTGGTTATGACTATGCTTACAACCAAATGCTTGCCGGTATCAATGATGGTTTGGACGAGGCAGATTTACCTTTTAATCAGGAAGTATTGGATATCATTAAAAATCAGTCAGATCCTTATACATCCGGACACGCCGATACAGATTGGCTGGGAGAAGGATTGAAAACTGTTGCTCCTCAATACAAGCATACGGTATCATTGAGTGGAAGTGGCAATAAGGTGAATTACTATATTTCTCTGGGTATGCTCAATCAAGGTAGTATCTATACTTCGAATGCATTGAACTATGACCGCTATACAGTTCGCAGTAATGTTAACACGACTTTTGATAAGATTGGTCTGAAGGTCAGCCTGAATCTGAACGGAGCTTATGAAAAAAAGGAATACCCCTCTTTCTCAGCGGCAAAGATCTGGGAAGATCTTTATAACCAGTCTCCGCTGAATCCGGCTTACAATAAGGATGGTACTTATGCCGCAGTTACCGACCATCCGTTGGCGGAAATGGACAAGCGTTCGGGATATAACAGGAACTATGGCAAATTCATAAATACCCAAGTGGCTGCGGACTGGACATTGCCTTGGTTAAAGGAGTTAACCTTGGGTGCTATGTTCAACTATCGTCTGAACGACTCACATGTGAAGAAATTCAGTACTAAGGCTCCTCAGTATTACGCAGATGGAGCTGTATATCCAATAGGTAAACCGACATTGCATGAAGAAGGCTATTGGGGAGAGTCCTACAATTTCGAAGTAAGTGCCGCTTATGTGAAAACTTTTGCCGAAAAGCATACGATTGATGCTAAATTCGTTTATAATGTTGCAGAAAATACTGGATGGAATTTTAATGCATATCGTGGGGAATACTTATCTACGGTTGTGGACCAGCTATTTGCCGGTGCAGCAGATACGCAGCAGAATGGCGGAAATTCGGATGAAGGAGGACGTATGGGATTGGTAGGCCGTTTGAAATATGACTTTATGAATCGGTATATCGTGGAAGGTAGTTTCCGTTACGATGGATCGGATAACTTCACTCCAGGACATCGTTGGGGATTCTTCCCCTCCGGAGCGGTGGCGTGGGCCATCAGTGAAGAACCTTTCTTCAAAGAGTGGGATCAACATGTATTCGATTTGCTCAAGCTACGCGCTTCTTATGGACAGACCGGTACGGAAAATGGAGTAAATCGTTTCGGCTATCTTTCTACCTATAGTCTGGATGAGAAAAAAATAGTGATCGGGGGAAAACTGCAATCAGGATTTAGTGAAGGGGCTTTGGTGTCTCCGGAACTGCTGAGCTGGTATCAGGTGAATTCCTTTAACCTGGGATTGGATATGGCTTTCTTCAATAATCGCTTGAAAGGTACCTTTGATTATTTCTATTACGTAACCAAAGGTGGTTTGATGAGTCCGGGAGACCGTTATACAACTCCTTTGGGTAAACCTTTACCACAAATAAAATCGAATAGCGAACAACGTCGCGAAGGTGTGGAGTTGACAATGCGCTGGTCAGATACGACTCCGCGTAAATTCACTTATGAAGTAGGGTTCAATATGACCTACTTTAATAGCCTGTGGAAAGTGAAAGCGGATGAAGCATTATCTGACTTGATGAATCCTTACAAACGTCAAACACATCAGACCGATTACTATGGGTTGGGATACATAGATACAGGACTTTATCAAAACAAAGAGGATATCCTGAACTCTCCCCGAAGATTGGGATCTACCCAAACTAAGCTCGGAGACATTGGTTATACGGATGTGAACGGTGATGGTAAAATAGACGGTGAAGACCAGGTACGTATCGGAAAGCCGACAATGCCTCACTTTACTTATGCCTTTGATTTTTCTTTGGGTTATGAAGGATTCACTTTGTCCGGTTTACTTTATGGGACAGGTGAACGCTACATGACTTTTGGCAATCGTTATCAGTCAGGTGAAGGAAAATACCTGTATTATGAAAACCAGTTGAATTATTGGAGACCGGACAATACAGGTGCGGATTTTCCTAGAATTTCGATCAGTTCCGGTGTAAACGGAAATAATAATAAGGCAGGATCGACTTTCTGGATGCGGAATGCATCATATCTTCGTCTGAAGGATTTGCAGTTGAGCTATGACTTTAAATATAAATACCTGAAAAGATGTGACTGGTTACAGACGTGTCGTGTGAATCTGAGTGGTAGTAATCTTTTCACTATTTCAGGTGTTAGCAAATTTTTCGATCCGGAAACATCAAGTACCAGCGGCGACGGCTATCCTGTACAAAGAGTTTATTCAATTGGTGTAACAATAGGTTTTTAATAGGGAGGAATACATATGAATAAGATAAAGAATTTATTTGTAATTATACTATTTGCCTTGGTCGCCTTTTCCTGCAGTGATATATTGGACAAGGGACCGCTTGACAAATATTCGGAAAATGACGTATGGAAAAGTACTGACCTGACACAAGCATTCATTTATACTGCGTTGGCAAATGCTACGAATATGATGGTTTGGAAAGACAATTGGACGGATAATGAAGCTATCATGGAAGATGGGCGGGATGTGAATGCAGAATTGATAGACCGTTATTATGATGCCGGATGGAATAAGTATGAAGATATCCGTCGTTGCAATATGGTGTTGGCACGTGTTCCGGAAGCACCCTTTACGAATGCGGAAAAGGCTAATTTTATAGCACAGGCTAAGACGATACGTGCTATGATTTATTTTACGCGTGCCCGCTTGTTCGGTAAACTAATGTTAGTAAAAGAACTTATTGATCCGGAAGCGGATATGAAATTCCCTCGTACGGCTACAGTGAAAGAAACTTATGATTTCATACTGAACGACCTCAGGGAGGCTGCTCCTGATCTGCCTGTAGATGCTCCGTCCGGTGCATTGTCACGCGGTGTTGCCTACGCATTGTTGGGAGAAGCAGCTTTGCATGGGGCTGCATATATTGAGAATGGACAGGAGGAGTATTACCGGATAGCGGCAAAGGCCTGTGAAGATCTGTTTGCACTGGACAAATACTCACTGGATGGTAACTACGCCGGTATGTTCAATGATTACGATCATTCATTGGTCTCAAACGAGATCATTCTGGCACAATGGAGAAGTGCTGAAAATACGAACTTTTCAGATACGTGGATGCAGAGACTGGTTCCTAATATTGATCCCTCTAAATTGATTGCCGATGTGCAGGCAAAGTATCCCTTGGTAGAGGAGATGGCAGGTTGGCCGCAAAGATTTCCTTCTGTTGATTTGGTAAATGATTATCTTGTAGTTGATGAGGATGGAAAAGCCAAAGAGTGGGACCAGACTTCTTATTATAAGAAATTCCTGGTTGACGGAGGGACGGTTGAAGATGCTATTTACAAGAATCGTGATAAACGATTCAAAGCTTCTATCGTTTACGACGGATGTTCTTATTTCGCTAATAGGGTGTGGCTTCGTGAGGGAGGTAATCTTTATTATACTTCTAAAACGACAGAATTCTGGGGAATGCCGGTATCAGGATATGTTTATCGGAAATGCGTTTATGAAGCCAAACGTTTGCTGAACTCGGAAAAAACGGATTATCATTATACTTTGTTACGTTTGGGACGCTCTTATCTGAATTATGCGGAAATAAAGTTGCGCCAAGGTGATAAGGAAACGGCTATTGACTATATCAATAGGACGAGGGTAACTCATGGCGGTTTGCCGGAATTGCAAAAATCCTTATCACTGGAAGATACCTGGAAAGAGTATAAACGTGAACGCCGTATAGAACTGGTCAGTGAAGGCGACCGATACTGGAGTGTACTTCGTTGGGGTAAGGCCGACGGTCTGGAGGTTGTTCCGGAACTGACAGTTGAACAGAAGTTCATGAAAATAGCTCCTGATGGAAAATCTTTTGAGATAATTCCGATACCCATTTACCAAAGTGATAATGAGCGTACTTTTACCAAGAAACATTATTTGTTCCCTGTACCTCAAGGACAACGTGATCTGAATCCAAATCTGGACCAGAACGAGGGGTGGTAGTAGAAAAATGCTGGACGTCTAATAATTAAAGTATTACGAATATGAAGAAACTTATAAATACTGTTTTGTTACTATTTCTAATAGGTACCGTTTCATCGTGCCTGAAATCAGGATTGGATGATTTAGAGGCCTATAATGAGGCTGAAATTACTAATTTGAACTTTGAATACCGTTGGTGGGATGAGGCTAAGGATCAGATGGCTGTTAAAACACTCAACATTGAAAAACAAATTTCGAAAGACGACAATCTGATTACCTGTAAGCTGACGGTTCCAACGGCCAGTGGCAGTTTTACAGATGCTGTCAGGCAAAATGTATCATTAAGTAATCTTATTGCTTATATAGATCTTTCTACTGCTGCTAGAATTATGCCCTTAAACGGAGCGCCTAAGTTGGGTAGTCCTGGCGATTTTTCAGCTAAGGAGTTTAAATATCAGGTGACTGCTGCCGACGGTACGAAAAGAGAGTGGACAATAAAGATTACGGATTTTGTGAAATAAGAATAACGATTGAGGTTATTCGGATTACTGATTGAAATGATGAAGGAAGATATTTGAGAATATTTTCCTTCATCTGTTATTATATTATTTAGTGAAATTAATAAAAGAAGAACTATGAACAAACCCTATTTTATTGCATTTTTACTCTCTTTAGCTTTATGGACAGTCATTCCTTCTGTTTTTGCCGGAGATGTTGTTTTAAAAGTATTTGAAGGGAAACCACGTATCAATTCTCCTCATATCATAGGTAATTATCCTTCAACTCCATTTATCTTTTATATTCCGACTTCCGGTCAGCGACCGATGCAGTGGAGTGCGGAAAAACTCCCCGAAGGACTGGAATTGGATTCCAAGACTGGCATTATTAGTGGAGTCATGACTTCCAAAGGAGATTATACTGTAACCCTGAAGGCTGAGAATGCATTAGGTGTAAGTGTGAAACAATTGGTCATCCGCATTGGTGATGAATTATTATTAACTCCTCCAATGGGCTGGAACAGTTGGAATACTTTCGGACAGCATCTGACTGAAGAATTGGTCTTGCAAACCGCGGATGCGATGATAACGAACGGAATGCGTGATTTAGGATATTCCTATATCAATATAGATGACTTCTGGCAGTTGCCGGAACGAGGAGCTGACGGACATCTGCAGATTGATAAAACTAAGTTTCCACGTGGGATAAAATATGTAGCTGATTATCTGCACGAGCGTGGGTTTAAATTGGGAATTTATTCGGATGCGGCCGAAAAAACTTGTGGCGGCGTTTGCGGTAGCTACGGATATGAAGAAACAGATGCAAAAGATTTTGCCTCTTGGGGAGTTGACTTGTTGAAATATGACTATTGCAATGCTCCTGTAGATAGGGTAGAAGCCATGGAGCGATATGCGAAAATGGGAAGGGCACTACGGGCTACCAATCGTTCGATTGTCTATTCAGTGTGTGAGTGGGGACAGCGTGAACCTTGGAAATGGGCGAAGCAAGTGGGTGGACATTTATGGAGAGTATCAGGAGATATCGGTGACATTTGGTATCGTGATGGAAATCGTGTTGGTGGATTACATGGTATATTGAATATCCTTGAAATCAATGCTCCTCTGAGTGAATATGCCGGTCCATCCGGTTGGAATGATCCGGATATGTTAGTGGTCGGAATAGATGGAAAGAGTATGAGTATTGGTTATGAGTCGGAAGGATGTACTCAGGAACAATATAAATCCCATTTTAGCCTGTGGTGTATGATGGCTTCTCCTTTACTTTCCGGAAACGATGTACGGAATATGAATGATAGTACATTAAAAATCTTGTTGGATCCTGATTTAATAGCCATTAATCAGGATGTGTTAGGTAGGCAGGCAGAACGCAGCATTCGTTCGGATCATTATGATATTTGGGTAAAGCCGTTGGCAGATGGACGTAAAGCTGTGGCTTGCTTTAACCGGGCAAGCTCTCCGCAAACTGTGATATTGAATGAAAATACGATTGCCGATTTGTCATTCGAGCAGATATATTGTTTGGACAGCCATTTGACAAAGAGTGGTAGTGATTCAAAGGAACTGATAGTAAAACTGGCCCCATATCAATGTAAGGTCTATATTCTCGGTAAAACGGATTGAAATCATCTTGGTTCATTAAATATTTAATAGTCACTTATGCCGCAAATTTAATTCTGTCTTTCCATTGCTTTCGATTTATTTCCTAAACAGGGCTGAATGTCCAATACGGAAATAAATCGTTGCAGGAGAAAGCAGTTGTGCAAAAGTTCTTTCACAGAAACTTTTTAATTCCGTGTCGGTTGAGAAATACAACTTGCGCATTTTCTCCTTTTTACCTTTCCCTGATCCATAATGATAAAGAACGATTTGAACCGGATGGTCCCGATTTGTTTGCTTTTTAATCAGCTTCAATCTTAATGTGATATTATCTATAGGACAAACTATCGGTTTTTAAGCTGATCATTGCGTGGAACGTACTCTTTGAATAATAGACAGGTTAATGGGATATCTGTTTGCACTTGCCCAATTGGTAACCTCACCTCTTTTAACATTTTATCTTCTTCGTCTTCTTTTGCTTTCTTTAGGGAGTAGGGGTCAATCATTCTTGAGGATATATTGTTCTTACTGCAACATCTAAACTTAAAAACGTATGAAAGATCTTGTGTCCGGCATCCGGTATGATGCCTCTAATGTGATTAGTCAGGCTATAGGGCCAAGTAAAGAATTTTGCATGGGATATTTAAATCCCGGCGTTGTGGGTGGTGAAGGATATATTTCGACTATGAAATTGTCAGTCGGCACAGTCGACGTGAAAGACCTCGATGCAATAACCGAAAGGATTGTAGCGAAGGATCGTTGTGAGAAGAACGATGCGTATCTCGGGCAAGTCAACCTGATGAAAGCCTCGTCTTTTTGCGGACAGAATGGAGCCATCTGGGGATTTGACCTGGCGATGCACGATGACATTGCCAAAAGGAAAGAGATGCCTATCTACATGCAGGCGCAACCCGAAAGAGCGGACATCCCTGTTTATAATATCCGTCCGTTGCTGGAGGCAACCGAACGTCTGTTCGGCCGTGCCAAGGAGCGCCGTTTCCCTGTGCTTCCGGGAGCTTACGTACCGGGAGGTAGCAGAAAAGTTGTGGCATGCGGTCCTGTATGGGTATGGTCTGTAATCGGCCTGGCCATTCTGAAAGACCGTAGTAAAGGAGCTTGCCTGTTTGTAAAGGATGCAGGTACTTATGGAGACGATTCGACAACAGAAGGTGAAGCCATCGGTTTTCTGGAAGGTATACTCCGCAAAGCGACCAACAGTATTGCCCTTTGCGGTGAAGATCAGGATGTGATCTACGACCGTATTTACATCGGTTATAAATATACATTTGTAGAACCCGGTCAGGTAGGTTGTGCCCTGTCGTGCACTCCTGCCGTTTATATGGCGCAAAATGCTATTCCTGCCGATATGAAACCGGCCGATCTTTGCCAGATGACTATCAGTGACTGGGAAGAGAAGCTAGGTCTGGAAGAGTTGACAATCTTCGAATAGAAGTTTTGTAATCAAATACAAGCTACGGACAGGTACACAGGTTTATGATCCTGAGGACGGGTTTCTTTTCGATTCGTCCCTGGTTGTTCGTTTGTGGTAGGTGTACCTTCCGTAGCTTGTTCTGTTTTTATTGTTGTGCGATCCACCAGTCGATCATCTTACGTGCCAGGCTGAGTTTGCGGGGAAGTTCCGGCAAGTGATCCCTGGTATAGAAGTTCCCGGAGCTGAGCTCGTCATCTTGCAGGTGGATGTCACCACCGGCGTAGTCGGCGATAAATCCCACCATCAGTCCGCTCGGATAAGGCCAGGGCTGACTGCCGAAATAACGGATGTTTTTCACATCGAGCCCGGTTTCTTCTTTTACTTCCCTTGCCACACACTCTTCCAATGTCTCGCCTGTTTCGAGGAATCCGGCTACCAGGCTATTGAAAGTACCTTTAAAGTTGCGGGCATGTACCAATAACAGGGAGTCTTCTTTCCGCACCAATACCAGGATGGCTGTTGAGATGACCGGATAGATTTCTCTGCCACAATTCGGGCATTTCTTCATAATGGGTTCTTTCTGTACCAGCGGAGTTCCACAAGTGGGGCAGAAACGGTTGCTGCGGTCCCAGTAGAGAATTTCGTGAACCTTGCCTGCGGCCTGATAGTGTTCCGGCGACAAGTAATCATAAGAAGCGCGCAATCCTATCTGCACGTATTCCGGAGTTTCGGCTATCGGAGAGTCTGTGTAGAAAGCTTTGCATACCATGCCCGTTGCCGTGGTGATGGTGTGTACGGTTATTCCTTCCGAAGTGGTGACAGGGGCATTCTTGCCCGTGGGGATGGAAAAAGCATTGTCGTTCTTTTCCAACAGTAACTGATCTTGGTAAAAGATGAACCACCGGTAGTTGGTTTCTGTATTTATCATTTTGGGATTATTCTTTTTAAACGGTGCAAAATTATAAAAAGATACTCTTTCTGATGCCGGTTTCCTTTACAAAATATTCATCATGTGATACAAGCAGTACACTGCCCGTATAGTTCCGAACGGTAGCTGTGATGATTTCGATACTTTGTATATCCAGATTGTTGGTAGGCTCGTCCAGGATAAAGAGGTCGGGCGTGTTGTTACTAATCATCAGGCAGCAGAAAGCGAGTCGCATTTTTTCGCCTCCACTGAGTTGGATGCAAGGTTGATCCCAGCTCGTTGCCGGGAAGAGAAATCGATTCAACCTGATTTTTATTTCGTGCTCCGGCAGGGCACGTACATTGAATGATTCTGCTTGTTGAAGCACCGTCAGCTGGTTGCAGATGATGGAATATTCCTGATTCAGATAGACATAACTGAACCCGGCGCGTTCCAGTGTACCCGATGTTGGCAATAGGTCACCCGTAACCAATTTCAATAAAGTCGTTTTGCCGCTTCCATTGTCTCCTTCGATTCGTATCCGGTCGCCACTCTTCAGTTGAAAGCAGAGTGGAACCTCCCATAAAGGCGAATTTCCATAAGAAAAGTTTATTTTATGGGCAGTCAGCAATGTTTTTCCCGTATGTAAGGCGGAAGCATGGAAGTCGGTTTTAAGCAAAGTATTTTCGGCCAGCCTGTTGCGTATCAGGCTACGTTCGCTGGTCAGTTTCTCTGACTTATTCTGATGGATATCCGCCAGTTTGGTGGTACTTTTTTCTGCCCGGTCCTTCAGGGTGTGAACCGCCATGCGGGAGATGCCTTTTTTAGGCACTGCTTTTTCGCTCCGTATATTCTGCTTTTCTTTTCGTTCGGCTACTTCGCGTGCCAGTTTCCGTATTTGGCGGAGTTCTTTTTCTTTCTCGTCCAGTTGTTGTTGCAGGGCGTTCTGTTGCAGTTCTTTCTGCTGCTTGTAGAATTCGTAATTGCCTCCGTAACACACAAGTGCGTTCCGGCTCAGTTCACAGGTTTCGGGAAGCCTGTTGAGCAGAGTGCGGTCGTGACTGACAACGATCAGGGTGGAACGGCATTTCTTTACCCATTCGTACAGTCGGTTGCGTCCTTGGTTGTCAAGGTGATTGGTCGGTTCGTCCATCAATACGGCGGAAGGCGCTTGCAGTTCCAGACCAGCCAGGAAGACCCGCGTCTTTTCTCCACCGCTCAGTGTGTGCATGGATTCGGAAAGGGATCTGTTTCCGAGTCCCCAGCCGTTGAGGGCGGCTAAGGCTTTTTCTTCGATATTCCAGTCGTCATCGAGGATGTTGAAATGATCGATGGAGGCATTTCCGTTCAAAATTTCATGAAGTGCTTTCTGCTTCCGGTCTATTCCGAGGGCTTGGGCAATGCTCATTTCATCATATTGCCCGAAGTGTTGAGGCACATAATAGAGGTCGTCGGGGCGGAGCACGTTCCCCGAAGACGGTTGTAATTTTCCGGCCATGATTTGCAGCAATGTCGATTTGCCGCACCCATTGTTGCCGATCAGGGCCAATTGCCGGCCTTTGCCGACGGTGAAACTGAGATTCCGGAAGAGAACTTCTTTGTCTGGATGGATATAGGTGATTTGTTGTACTTGAATACACATGGCGGTCTATTGTTTTGAAAGTAAATATTTGCTGTTGATTTTGTGGGAAGCAGGGAGGGGACAGACAAACACAATAGAGGCTGAACAACACGGATTCGTGATGCTTAACAGTGAATGAAAAGAAGCATATTGAGAAAAGTGATGTTTACCGGAAGTGTTGTCTTACTTAGATATTCTCATGGGTATAAGTATGAAATTAGGTCGCAAAGATAGAGGATATTCCGGTAACTGCAAAAAAGAGAGGGAAGAAATCGGATATTTCTCCCCTCTCCAAATGAAAAGGTTGTCCTGAATCGTGTAAAACAGAGGTTTTAAACTAATCTATTGAAAACAAATCGTTCAGTCCCTCGCCCATACTCGGATGGGTAAAGATGAAATCGCGAAGGAAAGTATAATGCTGTCCTGTCTTCATTGCCATGTTTACCACATTGATGACTTCGGAAGATTCGGCACAGAACAGTGTACAACCCATAATACGTCCCGAATGGCTGTCGACGATGGCTTTCAGTATGCCGTCAGTCTGTTGCAGCGTGCGTGCACGCGGCAGTGCGGAGGCCGGAAGGCGTGACACCTTGAAGGAATATCCCCGTTTGATGGCTTCTTCCTCAGTCAGTCCGACGTGTGAGAGAGGCGGGTCTATAAATACCGAGTATGCCACCGGATTGCGGTCGTCGGCCGTGCGTTCTTTGTTGCCGAAAAGGTCATCCCGGATAATCCGGTAATCATCCAGCGAAATATAAGTAAACTGCAATCCGCCTTTTACATCACCCATTGCCCAGATGTTCGGGGCAGTGGTATGCAGATAACCGTTTACGACGATAGCTCCGTGACTGTCTACTTCGACTCCGGCCGCCTGAAGATTCAGACCTTCGGTCATCGGTTTGCGTCCTGTGGCTACCAGGATGGCGTCGCCTTCTATAGTGACAGGTTTTCCGTCGGCTGTATCCGTGTAAGTCAGCGTCACGCCGTCGGCTGTGTCATGTATGGATTGGGCACGGGCATTGAGGCGGATTTCTATCCCTTTCTTTTCGAGTGTCTCCTTAACGGCATCCGCTATATCACGGTCTTCGCGGGCAATAAACTTATTGCCTCCTTCGAGTACGGTCACTTTACTGCCGAAGCTTGCGTACATCGAGGCAAACTCCAGGCCGATGTAGCCGCCGCCCACAATGATCAGATGGCGTGGCAATACGTCCAGTTCCATCAGTGAGGTGCTGGTATATACCCGCTTGCTGTCTTTCAGCCCGTCAATGGCCGGTATAATGCTGGTAGAGCCGGTATTAATGAAAATCTTCTTTCCCTGAAGTTCGATCACTTCGTCGGGGAGGGTTACTTTCACTACATCCTTTGAAACGAACGATGCCATTCCGGTATAGATGGTCACGTTGGGAAGGCTGCTCAGTTTATTGAACATATTGGCCCTTGAAGCTGCTGTCATTTCGTTCTTGCGTGCTATGGCAGCTTTGTAAGCCTCAGCCTGCTTCTCGTAATCGGTAGGATAGAGCCAACTCACCTTTTCGGCTTCGTGGATAAGCCGCTTGGTGGGTACGCAAGCTATATTGGGACAGGTACCTCCATACATCATGGCGGAACGTTCAATCAGTGCGACCTTCCAGCCGCGTTTGGCTAATTCGGCAGTCAGCGTTTTGCCTCCTTTGCCGAAACCGATAATAATGGCATCATATTGTTTCATAATTCTTATTACTTTTAGGATGTATCTTTATGTAAGTTTATAACATTCCGCAACCCTTATTTGTTTCGCTTTTCCCAGTCGGCTTTCTTCAATGAATTCAGTACACGCTGTGAGGAGTCGGAGAGCAGGGTAACGGCGCTCGCCAGAATTACGATATCTTTAATAACCAGACGTCCGGCACCGGACAGTAAGGGGAAGCCGTATTCTCCGCTTCCCAGGTTCGGAACCCAGACTTCGGGAGTAGTCACCAGGAAGGAGAGAGTGCCAAGCGTCATGATGATGGCCAGTGTGTCGCCTACAAGTGCCACTTTGGGGAAGAAGATGCCTAAGAAAACCAGAATGCCGATGGACATAATCAGAGCTCCCAGTCCGTAAGAGAACGTGTAGGTCCTGTTCGCTTCGTGCCATTCACGGTTGGCGGGGACATAGGCGCCTTCGGGGTTTTTGTGCTCTTTATACTCGGGTGCGTCTTTGGCATAGAAGAAACTCATAAACGGGCTGTTGGCTACGAACGGAACAATGCCGTCGGCTTCGTAATGAAAATACTTCAAACCGCCGATCCATACGAAAACAACGAGGATGGCTACGCGGATAAACTTTAGTCCGAAACCTTTCAGACCGGATGCTACTGTGAGCAGAGTGATAAATTTCTCTTTCATGCTATTTCTTTTTATGGGTTTAACTTTCTGATGCAAAGATCAGGGTTTTCCCATCGGTGCGAAATAGCAATATCGCCGTATGAATTGTCAATTCTTCCCTTCTACCGAATTTCGGTATTGTACGGGGCTTTCTCCGGTCATATTTTTAAAGAAACGGCTGAAGGAAGATTGGTCTTCGAATCCCAGGATGTCGGCAATCTCCTTCGAACTCTTATTACTATATAAAAGGAGTCGCTTGGCTTCCGCTTCCACCCGTTCGTGGATGACTCGCAGAGGTGACGGCAATTTGCAGGAAGAAAAGATGTTTGAAAGGGTTTTGGGCGATTTGTGCAACAAGTCGGCATAGTCCTGTACCTGTTTCTTGGTCCGGAAGTGTTCGTCCACCAGGTTATAATACTGGCGGATGATTTCGAAGCTGTATTCTTTTTCCTGGGTAATGTTCAGCCGTTGGCGGGCAATACGCGTGCTTTGGATAATGAAACGTTTGAGCAGGATGCGGAGCATTTCTTCCTGAAGGTTGTCCGACACGGTGAACTCACGGTCCAGCAATCCCACTACGTCTTCCATCGACCTCCGTTCCGATTCGTTGAGCATGAAACGAACGACATGCGAAGAACCGTTGAACAGGAATCCGCTGCATGACACTTCGTGGTCATTGCCGTAAATGCAATAGAAGTTACTGTTGAACAGAACCGTCAGGTACTCTCCGTCGATCGAAAGAAATTCCAGGTGCTGGAGGTTGGAAAGGGAGATGACCTCGTTCTCGGCCAGTATCACTTCCTGATGGTCTATCTCGAGGGTGATGCTTCCTTTGCGTACCCAGATGAATTTATATAAACTCTTTTCTTTCTGCAGGCTCTTTTCGGTGTGATAGCTGGTAGTCAGTGCCAGCATACCTTTCAGTTTGGTCTGGTAAGTTCTTATCATAATCAATCCTCCATGGCTGATGCGTCAAATGACAGGGGTAATAAATGTCCGATGCTTTGTACTTCGTAGATACACTTCTTGCCATAAAGCAATATACGGATGGGCTGTTTATATCGTTTCTCTGTTTCCAGAATCACCTGGCGACAAGCACCGCAGGGCGGGATAGGAGTGTCGATAAAGTTTTTCTCGGTACGTGCAGCGATGGCAAGTGTCACCACAGCTTGGTCGGGATACTGCGAGTTGGCATAAAATAGCGTGGTGCGTTCGGCACAGAGTCCGGACGGATAGGCCGCATTCTCCTGATTGGTTCCTGTCACTACCACACCGTTGGCCAGCAGTGCTGCCGCTCCTACCGAAAAGTGCGAGTAAGGTGCATAGCTGCGCCGGGTTGCCTCGATGGCGTCATCCAATAAGGCACGGTCTGTATCATTGAGTTCATCATATTCATATACTTTGATTACAGAGGTAATAGTCAGGTCTTTCATGTGCGTAGGTGGTTTATAGTTCTACAAATCATGTTACAAAGTTAGAAAAGAGATTGATAATCCCAATTATTTTTATGATTTTTGTGCCGCATAACTTAAGATACACAAATAATAGATGAATAGCAAACTCCTCAGGCTGATTGCCATAGTTACAGTCCTTGCTTTTGCTGCAGGTGCCCAGGCGCAGCGCAGGAATTCCCGTTACGTAGATTATATAAATAAGTATAGTGCCCTGGCCGTGCAGCAAATGAAAGAGCATAAGATACCTGCCAGTATCACACTGGCTCAGGGATTGCTTGAGAGTGGTGCGGGCATGAGTACGTTGGCTCGTAAAAGTAATAATCACTTCGGCATCAAGTGTGGCAGCAATTGGAATGGGCGTACCGTTCGTCATGACGACGATGCCCGTAACGAGTGTTTTCGTGCGTACCGCAATCCCCGCGACTCGTACGAGGACCATTCTGCATTCCTGAAGCGCGGAGCCCGCTATGCATTCCTTTTTAAACTGAAGATAACCGATTATAAGGGGTGGGCGCGTGGTTTGAAAAAGGCCGGATATGCCACCGATCCTTCGTATGCCAACCGTCTGATAACGATCATTGAAGATTACGACCTCTATAAATATGACCGTAAGGGGGGATGGAGTTCGTCGAAGAGTGAACCGACGGTGCTCAATCCGCATCAGGTTTACATAGCAAACGGCATCGCTTATATCGTAGCCCGTGACGGGGATACCTTTAAGTCGCTGGCCAAAGAGTTCGATATCCGCTGGAAGAAGCTGGTGAAGTACAACGATCTGCAGCGTGACTATACTTTGATGAGCGGTGATATCATCTATCTGAAAGAGAAGAAAAAGCGGGCATCCAAACCTTATACGGTCTATATCGTAAAAGACGGAGACTCCATGCATACCATTTCGCAGAAATTTGCCATCCGGCTGAAGAACCTGTACAAGATGAACCGTAAGGACGGAGATTATATTCCTGAAGTGGGAGACAGGCTGAGGCTGAGATAGGCTTCACTTCCGGTTGCGGAGCATATCAGAAATACGTTGACAATAAAAGGGTGTAGCCTTCCCTCACGGATGGTTACACCCTTTTGCCGTCGGGGCTACACCCTTTCCGTCGGATGGCTACACCCGGATCATGGTCTTTTCTTGCCGGACTTACAATCGGTTATCGGAAAAAGGGAGTACTGCTTTGTTACGAAACTGTACAGGGTGTTCATTATCGGACACCCTCCTTCTTTTTTTTCCCTTGAAACTCAATGCTTTCCTTTTTTGGCACAAGGTTTGAATATAGAGGCATAAAGAACAGTGCAAATTTATAATTAACTATATATGGACAGAGAAATTCCTAAAGAGGTGCGCAATAAAGAGCGTAATAAAAAGATTATCCGTTTTTCGGCTATCGGTATCGTCGGGATAATAGGTATCAGCGTGCTGATTTCGTTGTTGCGTACAGGCGTGCAGAAAAAGGACCTTGTGTTTTCTACCGTCGATAAGGGTACGATTGAGGTTAGTGTCAGTGCTTCGGGCAAAGTGGTGCCTGCTTTTGAAGAGATCATCAATTCACCGATCAATACCCGCATCGTGGAGGTGTATAGAAAAGGCGGTGATAGTGTAGATGTAGGTACGCCCATCTTGAAACTCGACTTGCAGAGTACGGAAACCGACTATAAAAAGCTGCTGGACGAAGAAGAAATGAAACGTTATAAGCTCGATCAGGCAAAAGTGAACAGCCAGACCAAACTGAGCGATATGGCGATGCAGATCAAAGTGTCGGAAATGAAACTTGCCCGGATGAAAGTGGAACTTCGCAATGAACAGTATCTGGACAGCCTTGGAGCCGGTACGACCGACAAGGTGCGCCAGGCCGAACTGAGCTACAATACTTCCCGCCTTGAACTGGAACAGCTTAAACAGCAATACACCAACGAAAAGCAAATAGCAGCCGCTAACCTGAAGGTTCTTGAACTCGATCTCAATATGTTCCGTAAAGGACTTGCCGAAATGAAGCGTACCCTGGACGATGCCCAGATTCGTTCGCCGCGCAAAGCCATCCTTACTTACATCAACAACCAGATCGGAGCCCAGATTCCGCAAGGCGGACAGGTAGCCATTATTTCCGACCTGAGCCATTTCAAAGTGGATGGTGAAATAGCCGATACTTATGGTGACCGTGTGGCAGCCGGTGGCAAAGCCATTGTAAAGATAGGCAGCGAGAAACTCGAGGGAATCGTGAGCAGTGTCACCCCGCTTTCGAAGAATGGGGTTATTTCATTCTCCGTGCAATTGAAAGAGGACAACAACAAGCGGTTGCGTTCGGGACTTAAGACCGATGTATACGTGATGAATGCCGTGAAGGAAGATGTGCTGCGCATAGCCAATGCTTCTTATTACGTAGGCCGGGGCGAGTACGACCTGTTTGTGATGACTTCGGATGATGAAATCGTAAAACGTAAAGTCCAGTTGGGCGACTCCAACTTTGAATTTGTAGAAGTGGTGAGCGGATTGAACCCGGGCGACAAGGTAGTGGTCAGCGACATGACGAACTACAAAAATAAGAATAAACTGAAAGTGAAATAATACTCCTGAAATATCTTTTGAATGAAGCCCCCTTAGGTTTTAAACTAAAGGCCTGTTGGTTTTAAACCAACGAGGTCTTGGTTTAAAAGGTAAGCCGTGTGCCTTTTAATATGCAGAATTATGATAACAATTTATCTCAAACAATCCTATAACTTGCTGAAGGAGAATCGTTTCGTAAATGGTATCTCTATTGCGGGTACAGCTTTGTCGGTGGCGGCCGTGATGCTTATTTATCTTGTCTACCAAGTAAATTTTTCTGCGTATGCACCCGAGTCTAACCGATATCGGATTTTGTTTGTGAGCAGTCTGCAGGCATGTGGGAGTGACGGTCATCCCATCAACAACGGTGGTATGAGCCATAAGGTTGTGCGCGAATGCCTTTATCCTTTGCAGACTCCCGAGGCAGTGACTGCTTTTACTTCCGGAGATCTTCCGGTCAACGTACACGGACAGCAGTTTTACGATAAATATGCTATCAAGTTTACCGATGACGGTTTTTGGAAGGTTTTCGATTTTACTTTCTTGGCCGGCGGTCCTTTTACACATACCGATTGGGAGTCGGGCATACGCAAGGCAGTCATTTCTGACAAGCTGGCGCGCAGACTGTTCGGTACTGTTGAGGCAGTGGGACAAACTTTGCGTATGAATTATGCCGATTACCGGATATGTGGTGTGGTGAAAGAGGTCAGTCGGGCTGCCGAAAGTTCCTATGGTGATGTGTGGATACCCTATACCGCCAACGCTTCTTTATTGAAAGACAATATCTCTTATTGTGAAGGTACTACCGGAGAGTTTCAGGCTTGCATTCTATCGCGTTCCCGGTCCGACTTTGAGGCCATCCGCCGTGAGATGTTGAAGTTACAGTCAACTTTCAATGCTTCGCTCACCGGTACGAAGCTGAATTATATGCATTCTCCTTTCACTCAATGGCAGGCTGTATTGGGCACGAATGGCTTCAGTGAGGGAACCGTGGGCGAATGGTTGAAATCGACCGGTGCGGTGATCCTTTTTCTTTTGTTGTTGCCAGCCCTTAATATAATAGGTATAACCCTGACACAGTTTCGCAAACGCCGTAGCGAGATTGGAGTTCGTAAAGCGTTTGGCGCATGTTCGTTCTCGTTGGTAGAACAAGTGGTGATCGAAAATTTACTGACCTCTTGCATGGGTGGCCTGATCGGGTTGCTGCTGTCATTCGGCTTGCTGTCACTCTGCAAATCGCTTTTCTTTTCGGGAGATGTTTCGCTGACGCACGACATGCTGATACAGCCTCTCACTTTTGTGGCAGCTTTCTTTTTTACGTTGATATTGAATCTGCTGAGTGCTGCGATTCCTGCCTGGCGAGCTTCGCGGATGCCTATTACGGAAGCGTTGCATGATATGGAATAATTTTTAAAAGCAAAGACCCATGATGATAAAGCAAATATTTAAAATGATATGGAACCAACGTCGCTTGAACGGCTGGATATGGATGGAACTTCTGGTCGTATTCGTGGCACTGTGGTACCTGGTAGATATGTTTGTGGTACAGTTGTATTCTTATACCCGTCCGATGGGATATGATATCACGAACTGCTGGAAACTTTCGTTCGATGTGTATCCCGAGGATGCCGACGAGTATGTCAATGACACCACCCAGACTCAAACCGAAGGGGAGGCATTGGCCAAAATCCTTGAACGCTTGCGTCGTGCACCGGAGGTGGATAATGCTTGCGTTGCTTTCTACTCTTCACCCTATTCCGGTGGCAACTCCTGGACACAGATCATGCCCTGTACAGCCGACAGCAGCAAGTTCAAAGAGCAATCTTATCATCAATATATCGTTTCTGCCGAATTCTATGATGTATTCCGCATCAAGAGCCGTGAGGGGAAACCGCTTAGCGAACTGCTGACTCAGAAACAGTTGTCGTATTTTATAACTCCTGCGTTGGAGAAAGATTTTTTCGGCTCACAATCGGCAGTAGGACAGAAGGTGCGTTATCCGGGCAGTACGCGGGAGATTCATATTGCGGCGGTAACAGCTCCGGTGCGTATTACAGAATTTGTAAAGCCGGAACCCGAACTTTTCTTTACGATGTGGCCCAAGGAACTGGAACGCCAGGTAAATGCTACCGGAGCATCTAATATGGAGGTTACCGTCCGAATGAAAGAAGAACTGACATCGGAACAGATGGGACATTTTCTCAACCGTATGAAGAATCAGTTGACGGAAAACAATCTCTACATAACCGGCATGGAAGATATGAAGCAACAGCGCAGTGATCGTCTGCAATACGAATGGCGAAAGATCAGTATCAACCTCCTGCTGTCTGTCTTCATCCTGCTCAATGTACTTTTCGGTATAACGGGAACATTCTGGCTGCGCATCGAGCAACGGCGCTGCGAGACCGGCCTGCGGATGGCACTCGGCAGTACGCGCCGGCGGGTAGGGTGGTTCTTTACTGCCGAGGGGTGGCTATTGCTCACCACGGTGGTTCCGTTGGTATTGGTTGTCCTATTCAATATGGTACACATGGAGATTCCCGATTTATATAATCTCTCTTTCACTTGGTGGCGTTTTGCGGTCAGTTTTGGTGGGGTGCTGCTGCTTATGGGACTGATCATTGCACTGGGCACCTGGTTGCCTGCCCGCCGGGCCATGAAGTTGCAGCCGGCCGAAGCGTTGCATTATGAATAACTATTAAAATTACATATTATGATAAAACTTTATTTAAAACAATCGTGGATGCTGATCCGGCAGAACAAACTGTTCAGTAGCCTCTATGTGCTGGGCACGGGGCTTGCCATTGCCATGACAATGATCATTGCCATCGTGTATTATATTAAAATAGCTCCTATCTATCCGGAAGTGAACCGTTCGCTGACGATGCGGATGAAAGGGGTAAGAGCCATGCATGTCAAAGGAGGGGGAAATTCATATTTCTGTTCTTATGAAATGCTGAAAGACTGGTTCTATCCATTGCAATCGGCGGAGCTGGTTACCGCTGTAAACGAACACTTTCTGACCCGGAAGGGATCTTATATACAACCGGCCGGGGGAGGCGAGCAAATACCGGCTCTGGTAAAGTATACCGATCCTAATTTTTTTCGGTTGTTCGAGTTTGAATTTCTGGATGGGAAGCCTTTCTCGGAGGCCGATTTAGCCAGTGGGATTCGTAATGTAGTACTTTCTGACCAGATGGCCCGTCGCATTTTTGGCAGGACCGATGTGGTAGGGCAGACGTTTAAGCAAGATTTTAAGGAATCTAAAGTGGTCGGTGTGGTACGTGAGGGCAGTTATCTGTTGCCGGCATCTTACGGACAAATCTATATGCCGTATTCTTGTTTGCCGGGATACGACAGTAACAATGATGGAAGTCATAAAGTCGGTACTTATGTCGTTTACTTCAAGGTTCGCCAGAAAGAAGATATGCCGAAACTTTATGCGGAGGTCAATGAACTGGTGCGTAAATACAATACTTCCCAGAAAGAGTATACGGTAGATATCTTTCATCAACCGGATCCGTATTGGCAGACCTGGTTCAGAGAGGGCAATACGAACGAGATTGACTGGGCATCGGTCATTAAACTGTATGGAGGGGCGCTTTTGGCGTTGTTGCTGGTGCCTGCCATCAACCTGAGTGGCATGATATCCAGCCGTATGGACGATCGCCTGGCGGAAATGGGGATACGAAAAGCGTTTGGAGCCAACCGGAAACAGTTGTTGAACCAAGTGTTATGGGAGAATCTGCTTCTTACCTGTATAGGTGGATTGATGGGGCTTATTGTTTCGTGGGGACTGCTTGTGCTGGGGCGCAATTGGGTGTTTAGTCTGTTTGACAAATATCCGACAGTCATATCCGACGGAGTCGATGTGGCTGTCAATCCGCAAATGCTGTTCAGTCCTTTGATGTTTTGCGTAACGTTTGCTTTTTGTTTGATACTGAACCTGCTTTCCGCATGGTGGCCCACATGGCGTTCGTTGCACAAAGATATTATTGATTCACTAAACGAAAAGAAATAAAATATGATACGACTAATAATGAAAAACCTCTGGGCCCGCCGCCGGAAGAACGGATGGTTGCTGGCCGAATTGATATTGGTATCGATTGTCACATGGGTGATTGTTGATCCGTTGGTGGTGCTCACACACGACCGGAATTTGCCGGAAGGCTATCGTCCCGATCATCTTTTCCTGCTTCAGTTGGATTCATACCCTGCCGGGTCGGAGCAATTCCGTGCCGAAGAGAATGATACATTGGCGCGTAAAGCCAATTTCGAACGGTTGCTCAACAAACTCAAACACTACGAGGGAGTCAAGTATACTACTTTCATCTTGAACGAACAGTATCCTTCGGCACTTTCCATAAGCAACGGCAACACGATGTTCGATACCATTCCGGTCCGCACGATCCGTTTTGGATTTATACCTCATACCGATTATTTCCGGACCATGGGGATGGAGGGAGCCGAGGGGATGACGGCCGAACAATTGGATAGCCGTGATTTCCTGTGGACCGAATCGGTGCTGACAGCGGATATCTCACAACGGCTGAAAGACGGAAAACCGCTTTACGGACGCCGCCTTGGAAACGGGGACGAGGAAGACTACCGGGTGGGGGGAGTGATAGCTCCTGTTCGCTACCGGAGTTATATGCAGCCCATGCCCATAGAGTTATACGTGTATGAAGAGTTTCCTGATTATATGTACTATTATATTCCGTTGATAGCTTTGCGTATAGACGATCATTTGTCGGAGAAGGTTTTCTTGCATCACTTCCGTGAGTGGATGAATAAGGAGTTGACAGTCGGTAACTATTATGTGAAGTCAGTGCAGTCGTTTAGTGACATTCAGGAGCAGCATGAATTTTCCGAGGGTATCACCAATCAGTATCGTCTGAACCTGGCTTTGGGTATCTTCTTTTTAGTGAACCTTTGCCTGGGAGTAGCAGGAACTTTCTGGATGCAGACCCGTTCACGCCGTGAAGAGGTGGGCATTATGCTTTCTTTCGGCGGTACTCCTTCACACATCACCCGCCTGCTGTTATACGAGGGTTGGATACTGACCACATTGGGTACGTTGACCGGCTGCTTACTCTATTTGCAATACGCATTGAGGGACGGACTTTATACTACCTGTAACAGTGCGGAAGAGGCAATGCCTGCTTACTGGATCAACCACTTCGGCCTGCATTTTACGGCAGTTACTCTGATCGTATATCTCTTGCTGCTGATTGTAGTTTCCATCGGAATCTGGATGCCGGCACATAAACTTAGCCGTATCAGTCCGGTAGATGCGCTGCGTGACGAATGATCACTCGTTAAACCCATAGACAGTATGATTAAACTTTATTTCAAACAAGCCTGGCAACTGCTGAAACAAAATCCTTTGTTCAGCAGTGTGTACGTGCTTGGTACAGGATTAGGCATTGCCATGACCATGAGCTTGGTGATCATCTATTACATCAAGATGGCACCGGTCTACCCCGAAGAGAACCGAAACCGAATCCTGGTGAGTAAAGGGATGACTGCGATAGAGCAAGGCAGTGAAAATAACTGGTTCAGTTCGAATGTATCTTTTCAGACGGTGAAACGCTTCTATTATCCGCTGAAGAGTGCCGAGGCTGTGGGGTGTTCTTTGGACGGGCATACTACATCGCTGCTTGAACTGCCGGAGAGTAAAGATCTGAAAGAGGTACAGGTGAAACTGGTAGATGCCGGATTCTGGAAAGTTTTCAGCTTCGCTTTTGTAGATGGTAAGCCGTTCACCCGGGCTGATTTTGATTCCGGATTGCGCAAAGCCGTTATTTCCGTAACGTTGGCTCGCCGGCTTTACGGAGATAATGCTCCGGTGGGCCGTACCTTTGTTCTCGACTCGGACGAATATCAAGTGTGTGGCGTGGTTAAAGATGTGTCTTTCATTACTCCTGCTACGTATGCCGACATCTGGTTGCCGCTGACGGTAGATGCTGAGGTCGTAGAGGAGAAAGAGGGTAGTTATGAGTTGATTGGAAATCTGAGTGTTTATATGTTGGCACCCTCTGTCGGTTCGAAAGATAAGGTTGCCGGGGAAGTGCGGGATGCGTTCCGTAAATACAATTTCTCTCAGAAAAAGTACAAGGTCGATTTATATGGACAGCCCGTATCTTATTGGAAAAGCACTTTTTATGAATATTGTAATTCGGCACCCGATTGGGGAAAACTGATACGGACGTATGGGACTATCCTGCTGGCTTTGCTTTTTGTTCCTGCACTGAATCTGGCAGGAATGATCGCTTCGCGGATGAAACGTCAGCTTTCTGAAATGGGTATACGTAAGGCTTTCGGGGCCTCCAAAGCTTCGCTCCTGATGCAGGTCTTTTGGGAGAATCTGTTTCTTACGGGGCTTGGAGGGTTGTTGGGCTTATTACTTTCGTATCTGATTGTCTATTGCGGGCGTAATTGGTTACCCGACCTGCTAAGTGCATATTCGGATGTGATACCCGAGGGAGTTGACAGTTTCTTAACTCCCGGTATGTTGCTGAATCCTGTGGTGATAGGCATTACATTTCTGGTCAGCTTGATACTGAATGTGCTGTCGGCTTTGATTCCGGCCCTGCATGCTTTGAAGAAAGATATTGTATATTCGCTTAACGATAAAAGATAAATAGCTATGAACCTGATGATGATACTCCGCCAACTGTGGAACCAGCGTGCTGCCAACGGATGGATTCTGGGCGAACTGGTGGTTGTGACTTATTTCTTATGGGGAGTAGTCGACCCTGTGTACGTATTATTGTCCGACAAGGCATTGCCCGACAATTACGACCTCACTGATACTTACTTGCTGAGCATAGGTGCATACTCTGCCAATCATACCAGATATAATCCGGAGTTGGATTCGGACTCATTGAAACAGGTTGATTTTATGCGTATTGTAGATCAGGTACGCCGCTATCCGGGAGTCTCTGATGTGACTGTCAGCTTTTTCAATTCATATCCGCAAAGCGGTACCTGGAATGGAGGACAGCTTTTCAATGATACGATCTTTGCAAATATACAGCAGATGACATTTCTGTCCGGCACCGACTATTTTGGAGTCTTCCGGATACATGATGCCCGGACGGGAGAAATACCTCCGGTGCTTGCGGAAGGAGAACAGGGAATCTATCTGACTCCTGACGTTGCCGAAAAACTGTTCGGTGAAAAGTATCCGCAGAACAAATGGATACATTGGGGAGACAGTACCCGTAAATCTCCGTTGACTGCTGTAATCGATCCCTTGCAAATCAGGAGTATCAGTCAGCCCGGTCCGTTGGTATTCAAAGCTACTTCTGAATTAATCCATCTTCCGGGAGCGGCCCGCATCTGCTTCCGCGTACGTGACGGACTGGCATCACCAGCTTTCACCGAGACTTTTAAGCGTGAGATGCGTCCGCGGATGCAGATCGGAAACTATTATCTGGTGTCACTCACGGATTTTAAAACGGTGAGTAAACACTTTGAGTATTATATGGGAACTACGGGCACTATCCGTTTGCAGATCATCCTTGCTGCATTTTTTCTACTCTGTGTGTTCTTGGGGATGGGCGGCACTTTTTGGTTACGTTGCAACTCACGGCGGGAGGAAATGGGAATTTACATGACGATGGGGTCTACTCGCCATCGGTTGATCCGGCAATTTCTTCTGGAGGCCTGGTGGATGGTTACTATTGCATTTGTAATAGGAGCCTTGGCGCAATTCCAAATTGTATATCTCAATGGTTTTGCATTTGCGCCGGATGATCCGAATCCGGATTATATACAGAATCGTCCGGTGTTACACTTCCTTATTGTATCAGCCATTTCATATATTTTGATCCTGGCTGTTTCGTTTGTGGCTACTTACATCCCGGTGTCGAAAGCTGCCCGGATGAATCCTGCGGATGCTTTGCGGGACGAGTAATCAAACTTAAAATTCACCACGGATCGGCAGATTGCACCGATATATCATGTAGACGATCTATCATTTCTTCTCCGTGCAATCTGCCGATCCGTAGTGAAAGACGTTTTCGGTATATTTAGAAATACGTTTCATAGCCCGGTGGAGTTGTCATACCTGAATGACCCTATATTCTGTCGGTGTACAGCCGACCACCTTTTTAAATATCCGTGTGAAATGTTGCGGATATTGGAATCCCAGTTCATAAGCGATTTCACTGACAGTTTTTTCCGAAGCCAATATCCTTTCTTTGGCTATATTGATTATTTTTCCCTGAATGTATTCCTGAGCGGTCTTTCCGGTTTCCTTTTTAATCAGATCGCCGAAATAGTTGGATGACAGGTTTACCTTGTCTGCGAAATATTTAACTGTGGGCAATTTTTCGTTTGGCGATTGTTCGCTTTGGAAATAGACATCGAGTAGGTCTTCGAACTTCATCAATACATCTTTGTTCACTTTCGAACGTGTCACGAACTGACGTTCGTAGAAACGCATGCAATAATCCAATAACAATTCGATATTTCTTGCGATCAGGCGCTTGCTATGCTTGTCTATCGGACGGGACAACTCCTGCTGTACCTTGTCAAGGCAATCCTGAAAAATCTTTTTCTCGTCGTCCGAAAGATGCAGGGCTTCATTCGATGCGTATGAAAAGAACGAGTAGTGCTTGATTTCCTGTCCCAAAGACGTGCCGCGGATAAGGTCGGGATGGAAAAGTATTCCGTGTGACATCGGGCGTACACCATCGTTTAGCTTTACTTCGACTACTTGTCCCGGTGCGAAACTTGTCACTGTGCCTTCCTGGTAGTCATACATTTGCCGTCCGTAACGCAGATCGCCACACTTTGTCTGTTTCAGGAACAGAGCGTATAATCCATAATTGAGAGTGAAATGTGTGGGAAACACTGTGGCTTTCGACAAGTCGACTACCGTTACCAAAGGGTGCAATGTCTCGAGACCATACATTTTATTATACTGGTCTACCGAGTTGAGCTTGATTACTTCTTCCATAGGACATCTGGTTGTTTATTCTGTGACAAATGTAAGAATTTTCATTATATGTAGTATGGGTGAGGAGATTAAAACAGGAATAGGGGTAAAAATATCCGTAATTAGGGTTGTATCGTCGGCATTTTTCCTGCCAATGTACCCGAGATTAATAGAACTTTTAGTTCACCAACGGGCAGTATGTTCATTTTCGGACACCCAACTCTCCGCTTAATATACGATTTATGAGGAAGTTATCTGTTTGGCATACCATTTGATTCTATCTCGTCTGTGTGGAATCGATATAGAACAAAATGAAACATCTAAATAAACTAAAGTTATGATTACATTAACCTCTCTTTCTAAAATCTATCGTACAAACGAGATTGAAACAGTAGCCCTTGAGAATGTCAACCTGAAAGTTGATCGTGGTGAATTCCTTAGCATTATGGGACCTTCCGGTTGTGGCAAATCGACTTTACTGAACATTATGGGTTTGCTTGATGCCCCTACCGCAGGGACAATAGAGATAAACGGTACACATACAGAGGGTATGAAAGATAAAGAGCTGGCCGCTTTCCGTAATAAAACGCTTGGTTTTGTATTCCAGTCCTTCCATCTGATAAATTCACTTAACGTAATGGATAATGTGGAACTTCCCTTGTTGTATCGCCACATAGCTTCTTCCGAACGTCGTAAACTGGCACAAGAGGTTCTTGAGAAGGTCGGTTTGAGTCATCGCATGCGTCATTTTCCGACACAGCTTTCCGGCGGTCAGTGCCAGCGCGTTGCCATTGCCCGTGCCATTATCGGTAATCCCGAGATCATCCTTGCCGACGAACCTACCGGTAACCTGGACTCTAAGATGGGTGCCGAGGTGATGGAATTGCTTCATCGCCTGAATAAAGAAGACGGACGTACCATCGTAATGGTAACTCACAATGAGGAACAGGCCGGACAGACTTCACGTACCGTCCGGTTTTTCGACGGACGTCAGGTACAGTAAGCAATAAAGGAATGCAAAATACAATCTAATAAAAAGAGCTTATGATTAAGCAATACTTTAAGCAGTCACTTGTTCTTCTTCAGCAGAATAAGTTGCTGAGTGTTATTGCCATTATTGGTACGGCACTGGCCATTGCCATGATAATGTGCATTGTACTCATCTATCAGGCAAGAACAGCCAACTATGAACCGGAGATAAATCGCGACCGTACCTTATCGATCGAGATGACGATTGCTCAGAAAATAGATGATAAAGGATGGAATATGGGGAATCAGTTATCACTGCGTACCATTAAAGAATGTTTCTATCCAATGACTACGGCGGAAGCGGTGAGCGCCGTGCACTACAGCATGACGTCTTTGGCGGCTACTCCCGACGGAACCCGGGAAGTGAAGTGTGCGGTCAGTTATACGGATGATAATTTTTGGCGTGTATTTGGTTTCCGCTTTCTGCATGGTAAACCTTACGGGCGGGAATTTGTGTCCGGCGAGAAGAAACTGGTAGTGACCCGCTCGTTGGCTCGTCGTCTGTTTGGCATCGACAATGCGGTGGGACGTATCATTTCATTAGGATTTGTCGATTATACCGTCTGCGGAGTAGTGGCCGATGTGTCGGTACTGGCCGAGGCTGCTTATGCCGAGGCTTGGGCCCCTTATACGGCATTGCCGGATTATGAACGTAGTGTCAGCGAGGGTCTGCAAGGAGGATATTCATGTTATATCCTGGTACCCAAGGGGGCCGATCCGGATGTAGTTCGAGCCGAGGCACAACAGAATGTAGACCGTATGAACGCCAATCAGAAAGAACTGAAATTGTTGCTTGGAGGTGCGCCCGACACCCGCATGATGTCTTTGGCCCGTGATAATCCGTTTGATGATCCGGATACATCGCGGTTGGTTCTGATTTATATCGTAGTGATTACCATCCTGTTGTTGGTGCCTGCCATTAACCTGAGCGGTATCACACTTTCGCGTATGCGCCGGCGGATGGAAGAGATCGGTGTGCGACGTGCTTTCGGTGCCACTCGTGGAGAACTTCTCCGGCAGGTGCTCGCCGAGAATCTGGTTGTTACATTGATGGGAGGTGTATTGGGACTGATCTTGTCGTACATAGCCGTGCTATGCATGCGTGACTGGTTGCTCAATACTTCTATGTCGGGGTATTATGGAGTGGACACTCAAGTATCCGCAGGTATGGTCATTCAACCGTTTGTCTTTGTTTGTGCGTTATTGTTCTGCTTGTTGATGAATCTGCTGAGTGCGGGAATTCCAGCCATTCGTGTATCGCGCACCAACATTGTCAATGCCATTAAATAGAAGAAATCATGATAAAACATTTATTGAAACAGATATGGGCCCAGCGCTCTGTCAACGCCTGGTTGTGGTTTGAACTGATGATTGTCTCAGTCTGCCTGTTCTATGTAATGGACTATCTGTACGTAACCGGAAGATTATATGCCACTCCGCTCGGTTTTGATACCGAGCACGTTTATCGGGTAAAACTAGCTTCGATACCTCCCGGAGGAAAGGAATATAAACCCGGTGATACTGATAGCTTGAAGATAGAACAATGGTTCTCCATCCTTTCGCGCCTCAGGGCTTATCCGGGAGTAGAGGCCGTATCGCTGAGTATTGGTTCGCATCCTTACAATCAAAACAGTTCCAGCGGTTCAAGAGGGATAGATACCACTTGGGTACACGGATATGTATATAATGTATCACCCGATTATTTCCGGGTATTCCGCATCACTGACAAGCAGGGAAAAACCGAGTCACTTGTACAGGCGGCTACTCAGGAAAACACATGGATCATTTCTGCCGAAACCGAACGTGAGTTCTCCGCTAAGGGAACCGATGCACTGGGTAAAGGAGTGAAGAATTGGGGAGAGACAGAACCGACACATACCATTCGCGGTATATGCAATACCATCCGTTTTGATGATTTTTATCCGCTTTACCCTACTTATATCGAATGTCATTCGGAGGCTGCTTTGTTAGGGTGGAGAGGGAATAATGCGGAGTTTTGTGTGCGTGTCCGTCCGGATGCGGATGGTGTGGACTTTCCGTCCCGTTTCCGTAAAGATATGAAGGTACAGCTTCGGGTCGGTAATTTTTATCTTCTGGATATTACCTCTTTTGACGATCTTCGTGAGAACTATTACCGCAGCAACGGGAAGATAAATGATGTGAAAACCCGGATTGCCGCTTTAGGCTTCTTCTTGCTGAACATTCTGATGGGAGTGATCGGTACATTTTGGATACGGACACAGCAACGGCGTTCGGAGATGGGACTTCGGCTGGCTTTGGGATCTACCCGTGCGAACCTCAGAAGTTTGCTGATCGGTGAAGGGGTTTTATTATTAATACTGGCCACGGTGCCGGCTGCTGTCATAAGTCTGAATCTTGCCTTTATGGATTTGCTGACCGATACGATGCCGGTTGTTACCGTCACCCGTTTCCTGATTGTGCAGGCTATGACGTTTGTGTCGATAGTTGTCATGATCGTCATCGGGATTTGTATACCTGCCCGTCAGGTCATGCGCATTCAGCCTGCAGAAGCACTGCACGAAGAATAAGCATGTCTGTTGGGGGACACTCCCGAGTTCATTTACGGGCAGAGTGTTCATTATCGGACACCTTGTTGGGAACATAAGCGGTTGTATTTAAAGGAATTAATTTTTTGGCATATCATTTGAACAAGAATCTAATAAAAGAAATATTTAAAACTATAAGTGATGATTACATTAACTTCTCTTTCTAAAATCTATCGTACAAACGAGATTGAAACAGTAGCGCTCGAAAACGTGAATCTGACAGTCGACCGTGGTGAGTTTCTGAGTATCATGGGCCCTTCGGGTTGTGGTAAATCTACTTTGTTGAACATCATGGGATTGCTGGATGCTCCTACGACGGGTACGATCGAAATAAACGGTACACATACAGAAGGTATGAAAGACAAAGAATTGGCTGCTTTCCGTAATAAGACACTGGGTTTCGTTTTCCAGTCTTTCCACCTGATCAACTCACTCAACGTACTGGACAATGTGGAGCTTCCGTTACTCTACCGTCGTGTCAGTTCGTCCGAGCGTAGAAAGTTGGCGCAGGAGGTTCTCGAGAAGGTGGGTTTGAGCCATCGTATGCGTCATTTCCCGACACAGCTTTCCGGTGGTCAGTGTCAGCGCGTTGCCATTGCCCGTGCCATTATCGGTAATCCCGAGATTATCCTTGCCGACGAACCTACCGGTAACCTGGATTCTAAGATGGGTGCCGAAGTAATGGAACTGCTTCATCGCCTGAATAAGGAAGACGGACGTACCATCGTAATGGTTACTCACAATGAAGAACAGGCCAAACAAACCTCTCGCACCATCCGCTTCTTCGACGGACGTCAAGTGCAATAAATAATACAAAGTACAATGAAAGCAAAAATTATACTCGTAGCTTTGGCTCTTTTTCTGGGAGCTACCGGTTATACGGTGCAAGCTCAATGCAGTGCCGATTGCCAATGTGGTAAAACTACCGAAGATAAAACCTTGGCTGTCGGTAACCGTAAAGTTGCCGATTTCTCCATGATCCGGCTGGAGGCTGTCGGAGATATTTTTTTCACTCAGTCCGACCGTTGTTCCGTCCGGATAGAGGGGCCGCAAGAATATGTATCCAAAACTACTACAGTTGTGAAAAATGGTGTTTTAGTGATCGGATATCAAAAAAACAACAATAATTCCAAACACATAAAATTGTATATTACGGCTCCCAATCTGGACAATGTGAAGTTGCAAGGCGTGGGTAGCTTTAATTGCCGGAAACCACTTCGGTCAAGGCGCTTCGACCTGATCCTTTCAGGAGTGGGAGATGTTAATATCGACAATTTGAAGTGTAAGGATTTCATGGTGAAACTGGATGGAGTGGGCTGTGTAAATGTCAAGGTTGATTGTGACGCATTGGAAGCCCAAGCCAATGGAGTGGGAAGCATGACCCTGAATGGTAAAGCCGGTACCGCAAAAATATCAAGAAACGGGGTTGGCGGTGTCAATACCGGTGGACTGAAAATAGGAAAATAGTAACAAGCACAAAATGATTAAACAATATTTCAAGCAGGCCCTTGCACAACTCAGACAGCAGCCCTTGCTGACTACGATCAGTGTGTTGGGCACTGCTTTGACCATTTGCCTGATTATGGTAGTGGTCATGCAACAGCAAATAAAAACCACCCCTTTTGCTCCGGAGAGTAACCGTAACCGGCTATTGCATGTCAAACAGATGAGCACGAGCAACAAAAACTGGAGTGATGACGGATCGAGTAACGGTCCGATGGGGCTGCAGACAGCAAAAGGATGTTTTGAAGGATTAACGACGGCCGAGGAAGTCAGTATCTATACGATACCCGAAACCATGCAGGTGGCTTTGCCCCGTGGTGTACGTACGGGGATCGATGCTCTCGAGACCGACGGAGCTTTCTGGAGGATATTCGACTTTTCGTTTATAGATGGTAAGCCTTATTCGGATGCGGAAGTAAAATCCGGGCTTCCGGTAGCTGTTATAACAGAGAGTGTCGCACGTCTTCTTTTCGGTACGTCCCATCAGGTGTCCGGCAAGGAGATCTTGGTGAATGATGCGGTCTACCGGATAAGCGGAGTGGTGAAAGATGTGTCTTCAATGGCTTCGACAGCCTATGCACAGATTTGGGTTCCATATTCATCGACCCATATTACGGGAGGAGACAATACCTGGTGCGACGGGATTATGGGAGTGATGCGAGTGGTGATCCTGGCCCGCAGTTCTTCCGACTTCGAAGCTATCCGTGCAGAGTGCGAACGTCGCCGCTTGGCTTATAACGCCGGGTTGGGTGATTATTTTGTTTTCTACCGTGGGCAGCCGGATGACCAACTGACGATGTCGCAGCATAAGTGGGCAAATGTGCAGCCGGATATGGCAGCCTATTTTCGTCAGCAAGTCATTATATTTTTGATTCTGTTACTGGTACCTGCCATCAATCTGAGCTCGATGACCCATAGCCGTTTGAGACAACGCGTTGCCGAGATTGGTGTACGGCGTTCGTTCGGAGCTACCCGTGGGGGAGTGATGGGGCAAATTGTTGCCGAGAATCTGGTACTGACTTTGATGGCCGGAGTGGTCGGACTGTTGTTCTGTCTGACCATATCTTATTGTTGGGGAGGTACGCTTTTTGCCGATAGCAGATTGATGTACCTTAACACGGCTCCGGTTATCGAGTGGAAAATGCTTTTTAAATTTTCTACTTTTATTTATGCATTACTTTTCTGTTTGGCACTGAATCTGCTGAGTAGTGGATGGCCGGCCTGGAGGGCATCGCGGATGTCTATTATAAATGCTCTTAGCGGAAAGCTTAACTAAACACTACACAAACGATGAATAAGAAACTGTTGAAACAAATAGTAAACGAACGGCGCTCTAACTCCTGGCTGTTCATAGAACTGCTGCTGGTAAGCATTGTGCTTTGGTATGTAGTCGATTATATGTTTGTCACCCTTTATACCTATTTTGAACCTCGCGGGTTCGATATTGAGAATACCTACCGGGTGGAGTTCGATTACCTGACAGAGAAAAGTCCCGACTACATAGCCAACCGTACGGATGAGGAAGCACATGCAGATATGCGTGAGTTACTGGATCGCCTTCGTCGTCGTCCCGGAGTCGAGGCGGTGAGTATGTCGCAAAATTCTTTCCCGTACAACGGAAGTAACAGTGGGATGGACGTACGCCTGGATACCATGGAGAGCAAGTACAACATCCGTCGTTGGGTGACGCCCGACTTCTTCCGTGTTTTCCGTTATCAGGGAGCCAACGGAGAAACTCCGGAACAATTGGCTGCTCTGTTGAAGGAGGGTACTTTTATGGTATCGCGTAATGTGTTCGAGTCACGTTATAAGATCGATTTGAAAGACTATGTAGGCAAAGAGTTTTGTCTGGATCAGGACACTGCCCATTTATCCAAATTGGTGGCAGCGCTCCAGGTGGTCCGTTATGATGATTTTTCCTCCGGTGCTTATAGCCGGTCCGCAGTCATCTTGTTACCGGAAAATCGGTTGGCTTCGGGCAATGAAATCTGTTTGCGTACGAACAAAAACGAATCTGCCGCTTTTGCCGAACAATTGATGAAGGATGCCCCGTCCCAATATCGGGTAGGCAATCTTTTTCTGACTAAGGTAAGTTCATTCCGGGACATACGGCATACGTTCCAGTTGGACGATGTGAATACTTTACGTAACTATCTGGTAGGTATGGGCTTTTTGCTGCTCAATATTTTTCTGGGGTTATTGGGAACATTCTGGTTCCGTACCCAGCAGCGTAAAGGTGAGATGGCGCTGATGATGGCAGTAGGAGGGAGTAAGCAAAGCGTATTCTTTCGTTTGCTGAGCGAAGGTTGGCTGATGCTTCTTCTGGTTACTCCGTTGGCTATTGGTGTCGATTTCTATATTGCAAAGAGTGAACTGACACCTTCATGGTACTTTTCTACTTTCTCTGTCGGTCGCTTTATGTTGTGCGAAGGCATCACGTTACTGTTGATGGCACTGATGATCCTGGCAGGTATCTGGTTTCCGGCCCGTCAGTCTATGAAAATCCAGCCGGCAGAGGCATTGCACGAAGAATAAAAGCTTATCGCAATATTTTATCATCTATCTGCGTTGTTTTCAAGATTATAACGTATATTTGCGTTCACAATCCTGATACAACGCAGATTTTTGCTATGAACAAACGATTATATACTATATTTCTTATATCTGTTTTCTTATTACTCCCGGGATTTTCCACTGCTGCGGAACGTATTTATAATGTTCTCTTCGTTCAGTCGTATGCTCCGGAAACACCTTGGCATAATGACTTGGTCCGGGGGTTGAAAGACGGTTTCGGTGAATCGGGATTGAAAGTGAATATTACAACCGAATTTCTGGATGCCAATTTCTGGACTTATCAATCCGAAAAGCTGATTATGCGTCGTTTTTGCGAACGGGCCCGTGAAAGGGGAACAGACTTGATTGTTACCGTCAGTGATGAGGCTTTTCATACTTTGCTGACATGCGGAGATTCGTTAGCCTTGCAGTTGCCCGTTGTCTTTTTTAATATAAAATATCCGGAAGGCAGCCTGATCGATTCGTTACCCAATGTGTGTGGATATACGGCGAATCCCGATTTCGGAGAATTACTGAGGCAGGCGAGTCGCCTTTTCCCTACCCGGACGGAGGTGGTCTGTATCTCCGACAACAGCCTGCTGAGTTCGAAAGGGAAAGATGATTTTATGAACGAATGGGAAGGTTTTGTGGAGGAGCATCCGGAATATACGGTGACCTTTTATAATTCGCAGACCGATACAACCAATAAAATTATTGCTTCTACCTGCTATCCCCGCAATACACATAAGACATTGATCATCGCTCCTAAGTGGTCGTCTTTTATGTCCTTTATCGGTCGTAACTCAAAAGCGCCTTTCTTTTCGTGCGAGAACCTTGCGTTGACTAATGGTGCCTTTGGCGCGTATGATGCCGATTCGTATGCTTCGGCGCATGAAGTAGGGCGGACGGCCGCCGATGTGCTGCGTGGCAAATCTCCCTCGGAAGTGGGAATCATTGAATCTCCTTTGAAGTTTATGTACGATTTCAAGCAGCTTGTGTTTTTTAAGGTAGATCCCAAGCAGGCGAGTGCTATCGGCGGAACCATTATTAACGAGCCATACATGGAGAAATATCGTATGCTGTACATCTTGTTGTATAGTTCGATATTGGCTTTACTGGTGTTCCTGATAGTGTGGCTGTATCGTATAAACCGTCGTGAATCCCGCCGTCGCATCCATGCCCAGACCCGCCTGCTGATACAAAACCGGTTGGTGGCCCAACGTGATGAATTTGATAATGTGTTTCATTCCATCCGTGATGGTGTGATCACTTACGACACCGATTTCCGTATTCATTTTACCAATCGCTCTTTATTGAAGATGCTGCATTTGCCCAAAGATGAAGCCGCTCGACCTTACGAAGGCTTGCCGGCTGGCAGTATTTTTAAGATCTACAATAATGGTAAAGAGATTCTCCGTCCTATGCTCAAGCAGGTGGTGACTGAAGAAAGCAGCGTAGTCATTCCGGAAAATTCATTCATGCAAGAGGTGCACAGTGGGAGTTATTTTCCGGTTTCAGGAGAGGTTGTTCCTATCCGTGCACATGGAAAAATTACGGGGATGGCCCTCTCTGCCCGTAATATATCGGATGAAGAGATGCAGAAGCGTTTTTTCAGAATGGCGGTAGACGAGAGTTCTATCTACCCTTGGCAATATAATATCCGTACCGGTCTGTTTACTTTCCCTGCGGGCTTTCTGACACGTTTTGGTTTTGCGGAAAATAAGACTACCATTTCACGTGGCGAGATGGACCGGATGGTTCATCCGGACGATCAGGAATCGGCATACGAGGTTTTCAACCGGGCACTGGCGGGCCTCAGTCAGAGTACGCGTATGAGTTTCCGTCAGCTTAGTGGTGACGGTAATTATGAGTGGTGGGAATATCGGACGTCGGTGCTTGCAGGATTGACAACAGATACGCCCTACAGTATTTTGGGAGTATGCCAGAGTATACAACGCTATAAGACAACCGAAGAGGAATTAACCGCAGCGCGTGATAAAGCACTTCAGGCGGATAAATTGAAATCGGCTTTCCTTGCCAATATGAGCCATGAGATACGTACGCCGCTGAATGCGATTGTAGGTTTCTCTGATTTGTTGAGCGATACCAGCGGGTTTACGGAAGAAGAGGTTAAGCTATTTATAGAGACTATCAATAAGAATTGCGGACTGTTGCTGGCACTTATCAATGATATTCTCGATTTGTCCCGTATAGAATCCGGCACAATGGATTTTCAGTTTGCCGGTCACAATCTTCCGTTATTGATGAAGAATGTATACGATTCACAGCGTTTGAATATGCCTCCGGGAGTGCAGTTGGTGCTGAAGTTGCCGGAGAATAGCAAAAAGTATCTGGTGACGGATAATGTCCGCCTCCAACAAGTGGTAAACAACTTGATCAACAATGCCGTTAAGTTTACGACCCAAGGTTCGATTACATTCGGATATACCGAAGAAGAACCCGGCTACACTTCTCTTTTTGTCGAAGACACCGGAAAAGGTATTTCGGAAGATGGATTGAGGCATATCTTTGAACGTTTCTATAAGGTAGATAGCTTTACTCAGGGTGCGGGGCTCGGACTGAGTATTTGCCAGACTATCGTAGGACGTCTGAACGGGACGATTACCGTCACTTCAGAAGAAGGGCACGGAACCCGTTTCACTGTCCGCCTTCCGGATATTTGCGAATAATGATACCGGAGGACGTCCGTCTCCGAACAAACTGTTCATTTTCGGACAGCAGAAAGAACGATGGACGATAAGCGGTGAACGATAAACAGTGAATGATGAGTGGTGAACGATAAGCGATGAACGATGAATGAAGAGCGGTGAACGGAGGGAACGGACGGTGGATGTTCCTGATACTAAAAGATCAGTAGCCGCTACCTTTCACCGGAGGGTGTATCCCTCTCTTTTCTGTTCATTTACAGCGTGGTTACCCGTCCGAAAGAGGCTGCTCCATTATCGTTTTTCCTATTTTGCATCCATCGTTTCTTTCCCTATACCCTTTCTCTTTTCCCGTTTATTTTCCCTTTTACTCCCTCAACCTCCCTTACTCATTGCTCTTTGTTTCGTGTTCCCGTTTCCTCGGTATTCACTTTTGGCACGGGGTTTGCTTTTCAGCCGGTAAATAAACGAATATTATATGAAACGATACTTTCTACTTTCTGCTTTTGCATTTTGCTCGTTGGCGCTGAGTGCGCAGGAAACGCAGGAAATCACCTTGAATGAAGCCATTGCACTGGCACGAACACAGTCTGTAGATGCAGCAGTAGCTCTGAATGAGCTGAAGACAGCTTATTGGGAGTACCGCACGTTTCGCGCCGATCTTCTTCCGGAAGTAAACTTCAGCGGTACATTGCCCAGTTACAGCAAGCAGTATAACAGTTATCAGAATGAAGACGGCTCTTACTCGTTTGTCCGCAGTAATAAGTTAGGATTGAACGGTGCTTTGTCTATCGACCAGAACATCTGGTTTACGGGAGGTAAAGTTTCATTGTCCTCTTCACTCGACTTTATGAAACAGTTAGGTTCCGGAGGAAGCCGGCAGTTCATGTCTGTCCCTATCGCCCTTCAACTGACTCAGCCCATTTTCGGAGTAAACAACCTGAAGTGGAACCGCCGTATCGAACCGGTGCGTTACGAAGAGGCGAAAGCTGCTTTTATTACTGCGACGGAGACGGTGACCATGAATGCGATCACTTACTTTTTCAATTTGCTGTCGGCAAAGGAGACACTGGGCACTGCCCGACAAAATCAGGTGAATGCCGACCGTTTGTACGAGGTGGCCGGGGCTAAACGAAAAATGGGTCAAATCTCAGAAAATGAACTTCTGCAACTGAAGCTTGCCGCCCTGAAAGCCCGGGCTGCCGTGACGGATGCAGAAAGCAACCTCAATGCCCATATGTTCCGTTTGCGCTCTTTCCTGGCCATAGGAAACGACCTGATACTGGAACCTGTGGTACCGGAATCGGCTCCCAACCTAAAGATGGAATACAACCAAGTGCTGAACAAAGCACTGGAACGCAATTCGTTTGCCCACAATATTCGTCGTCGTCAGTTAGAGGCCGAATATGAAGTTGCAACAGCCCGGGGAAATCTCAGGAGCGTCGATCTTTTTGCCAATGTAGGTTATACGGGACTGAATAAAGACTTATCTCCTGCCTATCACAATTTGCTAGACAATCAGGTGGTTGAGGTCGGTGTTAAAATTCCAATCCTCGACTGGGGCAAACGCCGTGGAAAAGTGAGGGTAGCCAAGAGTAACCGGGACGTTACCCTGTCCAAGATAAAGAAGGAACAGATGGATTTCGATCAGGACATCTTCCTGCTGGTCGAGCATTTCAACAATCAGGCACAGCAGCTTTCCATAGCCAATGAGGCCGATAAGATTGCGCAACAGCGCTATAAGACGAGTGTCGAAACATTCCTGATCGGTAAGATCAATACACTCGATCTGAACGACGCCCAGAACTCGAAAGACGATGCCCGCCAAAAACATATCAACGAACTGTACTGGTATTGGTATTACTATTATCAACTCCGTAGCCTGACGTTGTGGGATTTCCAAAACAATACTCCCCTGGAAGCTGATTTTGAAGATATTATAAAAAAATAATTGTGTGTTTGTTCTTTTAAACCAAAAAAGAGTAGTTTTGCAACTCAAAAATTGATGCCTATGCTTTTAATTATAGATGATGATAGCGGGGTCCGCTCTTCCCTGAGTTTTATGCTGAAACGCGCCGGTTATCAGGTAATTGCAGTGGCCGGCCCGCGTGAGGCGATGGAAGTAGTTCGTTCGGAAGCTCCTTCTCTGATCCTGATGGATATGAATTTTACACTTTCCACTTCCGGTGAAGAAGGATTGACGCTTTTAAAACAAGTAAAGGTTTTTCGTCCCGATGTCCCGGTCATTCTGATGACTGCCTGGGGCAGTATACAGTTGGCTGTACAAGGGATGCAGGCCGGTGCATTCGACTTTATCACGAAACCCTGGAATAACGCTGCTCTGTTGCAGCGCATCGAGACGGCACTCGAACTGACTGCCACTCCCAAAGACACTCCGCAAGAGCAAAGCGGAACACTCAACCGGAGCCATATCATAGGCAAAAGCCGTGGGTTGATGGAGGTATTGAATACGGTAGCACGTATTGCTCCTACCAATGCTCCCGTATTGATCACGGGTGAAAGCGGAACGGGTAAAGAACTGATAGCCGAAGCCATCCATATCAATAGCCAACGTGTCCGCCAGCCTTTTGTAAAAGTCAATCTGGGAGGAATTTCACAGAGCCTTTTCGAAAGTGAAATGTTCGGTCATAAAAAAGGTGCGTTTACAGATGCCACTGCCGACCGTATGGGGCGTTTTGAAATGGCGAACAAAGGAACTATTTTTTTGGATGAAATCGGGGACCTCGATCCGTCGTGCCAGGTAAAGCTGCTGCGGGTATTGCAGGACCAGACCTTTGAGGTGTTGGGAGACAGTCGCCCGCGTAAGACGGATATCCGGGTGGTTTCGGCTACGAATGCCGACCTGAGTAAGATGGTGAGCGAACACACTTTTCGTGAAGACCTGTTCTATCGTATCAACCTGATAACCGTAAAACTGCCTGCACTGAGAGAACGCAGAGAAGATATACCATTGCTTGCCAGACACTTTGCCGACCGTCAGGCGGAGATTAACAATCTGCCCCGTACAGAATTCTCGTCGGATGCGTTGAACTTCCTGAGCCGTTTACCTTTTCCGGGCAATATCCGTGAATTGAAGAATCTGGTAGAACGTACGATTCTGGTCAGCGGGAAGGAAGTGTTGGATGCAATCGATTTCGAGAACCAATACCAACGTCATGACGAAAGTGTGGCAACCTCTTCTTCATTTGCGGGAATGACTTTGGATGAAATTGAAAAGCAAACGATTCTTCAGGCACTGGAACGCTATAAAGGAAATCTCAGCCAGGTGGCTACCGCATTGGGAATCAGTCGTGCAGCATTGTATCGCCGTTTGGAGAAATATGATATCGGTGATAAGTAACCCGTTGCTTATCATGGTCCGTTAATCGTTAATCATCAATCACATGTCAGTAAAGGGATTCTTCTTCATACTTGTTTTCTTCTTGGTCGCTATCATGGGTTTTCTGATTTATATATCCGAAACCGTTGTCGTGAAGTATCTCTATATTGCCGAAGCATTGATGCTGCTCCTGATGCTGTATCTTATTTTGTTTTACCGGAAAATCGTGAAACCGATGAACACCATCGGCAGTGGTATGGAACTTCTCAGAGAACAGGACTTCAGTAGCCGGTTAAGCCATGTGGGGCAGCAGGAGGCCGACCGTGTGGTAAATGTTTTCAATCGCATGATGGAACAACTGAAAAACGAACGGCTGCGCTTGCGAGAACAGAATCATTTTCTCGACCTGATGATTAATGCTTCCCCCATGGGCGTTATTATCATGACGCTGGACGAAGAGGTATCTCAACTCAACCCCATGGCGATGAAGATGATGGGGGTCCGTCCGGAAGAAGCCGAGGGGAGGAAATTGTCGGAAATCGATTCTCCGCTTGCCCTGGAATTGGCCGCCATTCCGAATGGAGAAACCAGCACCGTCCGGCTGAACGACTCGAGTATCTATAAATGCACCCACTCTTCATTTGTGGACCGCGGCTTCCAGCATCCTTTCTATCTGATGGAAGGATTGACCGATGAAGTGATGAAAGCTGAAAAGAAAGCATACGAGAAAGTGATCCGTATGATTGCGCATGAGGTGAATAATACAACAGCGGGCATCACTTCCACATTGGATACGGTAGAGCAGGCATTGTCCGAGTCGGAAGGTATGGAGGATATTTGCGATGTGATGCGCGTATGTACCGAGCGTTGTTTTTCTATGAGCCATTTCATTACCCGCTTTGCCGATGTGGTGAAGATTCCCGAGCCCCGTTTTACTCCGACCAACCTGAATGACCTTGCATTTACCTGCAAGCGCTTTATGGAAGGGATGTGCAATGACCGGAACATCCGGTTGCAACTGATATGTGACGAATCTCTGGACGATGTGAAGCTGGATGCGTCTCTGTTTGAACAAGTATTGGTAAATATTATTAAGAATGCAGCCGAGAGTATCGGACAGGACGGGCAGATCATCATTCGTACTTCATTGCCTACAGCTATCGAAGTGGTGGATAACGGACCCGGTATATCAAAAGAGACTGAAGCAAAACTCTTCAGTCCCTTCTTTTCTACCAAACCCAACGGACAAGGTATCGGTTTGATTTTTATTCGCGAAGTTCTGAGCCGTCATGGCTGCACGTTTTCATTGCGTACATACGCCGACGGACTGACAAGATTCAGGATTCTATTTCCGTGATTCTTGCCATTTCACGGCATATTCATCCAGTATCCGTTTGATTCCCTGACCTATTTTCACATAATCCTTTTCATTCAGGTTAGCCAGTGATACACGTACGCTCCATTCCGGTCCGGCAAAACCTCCTCCGTTAAGCAATACCAGTGAGGTTTCGTTGGCCAGGCGGAAAACAACATCCAGCGGGCTGTAAGTTTTCTTCAGATAACTGACAAATTCTTCTCCATAGAATATCTTGGCCCATACCAGCATATCTATTTCGCTGTAGTAACCTACACGCAGCGGATCGTCTACGAGTGAGAATCCGGTGTTATCCCACAGGGCTTTCAAGCGACGCCGGATAATCTCCTGCATTTTGTTTTTATACCGATTTTCCTTATCCAGAATGGCGAAAGAAGCAAACAGGCTCATTTGCGTCTGTTGTGGCAGCGATAATCCGGCGGTGTGGTTCAGAGCTACCTGGCGGCTGTCAGCCACCATGCGGTCGATGAATTTCAGTTTCTCGGGTGTAAGAGTCAGACTGGAGTAACGCTTATTGAGAATTGTTTTCTGCTCTTCCGGCAGGTGGGCTATCATCCGGTCGAAGATATTCTCTTCGTGCAGAGCGATCACGGCATCCCTCCATCCCGTGGCTCCGAAATATTTGGAGAAAGAGTAGACACACAAAGTGTTTTGTGGTAATTCGGCCATCAGTGAGCGGAAATGCGGACTGAATGTTCCGTATACGTCATCTGTAATAATCATCAGGTTCGGATTGTCTTTTTTCACAATATCTACAATCCGTGCGGCAGTCTCGGGACTCAGTGTATAACTGGGCGGGTTACTGGGATTGGTAATGAAGAGTGCCTTGATCTGCGGGTTTCTCAGGCGGTCTATATCTTCGTCTTTGTATTGCCAGGTGTGCAATCCGTCTGTCGTCATCTGATCCGCAGATATTTCCGTAACGTTAAATTCATAGCGTCTCAATTGAGGAATTTCAATATAAGGAGTGAAGACAGGTACCATCAAGGCGATTCCATCCCCTTTATTGAGCAGGAAGTTTTCTTGCAGAGAGTCGAAAACGTAGCACATGGCTGCTGTTCCGCCTTCGGTGGCAAACAAATCGTATTTGCCTTTCGGCGGACGACGGTCGCACATCTCCTGTGCCAGATAGTCTTGCACAATCATTTCGGTAAATTGCAGAATGCGGTCCGGCACCGGATACTGATCGCCTACCACTCCTTCCGCCCATTCGTGGACAAGGGTATCCGGGTCGGCGGCATGTTCCAGCAACATGTATTGATAAGTCCCTTTCAACAGCTCTGCCCCCGGCTGGCTGTGGTTGGTCTTGAGGAAAGTCTCAAAGCGGGCGGCAATTCCGTCTTTTTGCGGAATACCGGCTATTCCTTCCGGCAGGTACATTACACGCCTACACTCTTCCAGTCCGAATTTACCTAAAAGGAAGAACGCTTCGCGCGGAGTGGTAGCAATCCAGTTCGGATTTCCACGTCCGGCATTCAGCATGGTGTGGGCTATCTTCTTGATGCTCTCGTCAGCCATTTCAATCAGTTTGTTCTTCAATTCGAAAGGACTGATGCTCTCCATCTTTTTAGCAAAACTTTTAGTTACTGCTCCGTTGTTTTCATTACTTTTCATCATTATATCAAGAGTTATGTTTAATTAATATTAAAAATCTGTTTCTACATAAGTAATACGATCACTACTCCCCAGATAATCAGAAGAGTATTCCCGACAGCATACGTCACAGTATATCCCAAAGCAGGAGTTTCGCTTTCAACGGCTTCCTGGATGGCTCCTAATGCAGCCGTAGTGGTACGTGCGCCGGCTGTGCATCCCAATACCAGTGCCGGATGGAATTTAAAGATATATTTTGCCATCAGTATGCCTGCTATCAGAGGAATGGAAGTGGCCAGTGCGCCTACGATGAACAAGCTTAAACCCACTTCCTTGAACCCTTGCACGAAGCTGGGACCTGCAGCAATGCCCACAACGGCAATAAACATGTTCAGCCCCACGTTGTCCAGTATCCAGAGAGCGGGTTCGGGAATACGTCCGAAAGTAGGGTGTTTGCTGCGTAGCCATCCGAAAAATAATCCGCCGATCAAGGCTCCTCCGCTAGTGCTGAGGCTGATGGGGACTCCTCCCATGTGAATGCTGAGTGCGCCGATCAGTCCTCCTATCAAAATGCCCAGTCCGACAAAGATCATGTCTGTCTGGTTGGTCGGCCGGTCGGCATATCCCAGCTGCTTGGCTGCCGCATCCACTTCATGTTTGGTACCCACCAGTTCCACCATGTCACCGGCGTCGACCACGGTCTGGGCCAATACCGGTATGTCGATACCTGCCCGTTTGATGCGGCGAATGCTGACACCGTGCATAAATTTCAGGGCCCGGATGGTGCTGACTTTTTCTCCGGCAACCGTTTTGCGGGTGACCATAACGGGTAATACCTCGGCAGGGAAGTCCAGCAACTGCGGGTCCAATACTTCAGGACCGATCCAGTCCTCTTCACCGATCACATACTCGCGCCGGCCGCTCAGTACCACTTCATCGCCTTTCTTCAGTACAAAAGTCGGACTAACCTCTTTTACGATGACTCCCGCCTGGCGCACTCGTTCCACAAACAGGCGTTTATCGTTTTCCTGAAAATAACTTTCAAGATCTGACACCCGTTTGCCGTCACCAAACCACTCGTTGGCTATTTTATAAGCACGGAAAGTGACGGGGCGGGCGGCTGCCATGAATCCGGGTTGATCCGCTTCGTTATTTCCCATTTTGGCTTCCAGTTCTTTGCAGGCAGCTTTCACTTTATCGAGTCCCCCCAGCAGTCGCGGGCCGAGTGAACCCAATACCCATGCAGAGCCGGCCGTACCGAAGATGTAAGTTACGGCATACGACACCGGGATAATGTTATTATATGCTTCTTTGGTTTCCGGAGAGATGTTCAGTTCGTTAATCGTGTCTCCGGCCACGCCGATTACGGCAGAGATGGTTTGCGATCCGGCCAGTAATCCGGCAGCCTCACCTACATTATACCCCATAATCTTAGCCAGTATCCAAGGGATGATCAGGCAGAATACACACATGATGGCGGCAAACCCCATTTGAGGGAGTCCGTCCTTTTTCAGTCCGCGGAAAAACTGAGGACCGACCTTATAGCCGATGGCGAAAAGAAAAAGCAGAAAGAAAACAGATTTGATAGGTCCGTCGACGGTGATGTCGAGTTGTCCGACAAGGACTCCTACCAGCAATACGCTTGTTACAACTCCCAGGCTGAACTTTCCGATTTTGATTTTTCCAATCCAAAAGCCCACAAAAAGGGTCAGGAAGATAGCCAGCTCGGGGTGTACCCTAAGTTGATGTACAATCCAATCCATAGTTAATTTGTTTAGGTTTAATTTCTCATTAAAAACAGCCTGTGCAAGAAAGTGTTTTGTTAAACGATCTATTCTTGTATCATTGTATACATTATTAACGTTATCTTTGATGCGTTAAATTGTATATTGTTTTGAAGAATAAATTTCGTAATTTGTTTTTGGCCTTTGGCATCCTGGCCGTCATCATCATGCTGTTCACTTTCGATGTGTCCTATGATGAGTTGCTGGACAACCTGCGGCGTGCCGGATTTTATCTGCCGCTGGTTCTGGTCCTTTGGCTTTTTATTTATCTGATTAATACCCTTTCGTGGTATATCATTCTTCGTAGTAGCGGTCCGGTGAATTCATTGTCGTTCGCCCGGCTCTATAAATTCACGGTTTCCGGTTTTGCGTTGAATTATGTCACTCCCGTAGGACTGATGGGAGGGGAACCTTACCGGATTATGGAGCTTACTCCTTATGTCGGAGTGGAGCGTGCCACATCTTCGGTCATCCTGTATGTGATGATGCATATCTTTTCGCATTTCTGTTTCTGGCTCAGCTCGGTGTTGATTTATGTCTTTTTTTATCCGGTCGGTTGGGGGATGGGCATTGTCTTGGGGTTGATCACACTTTTCTGCCTTTTACTTGTCACTCTTTTTATCAAAGGCTACCGGAACGGTATGGCTGTGGCATGCATACGTCTGGGCAGTCATATCCCTTTCTTGAAGAAGCATGCAGTCCGCTTCGCGGAACTTCACAAAGAAAAACTGGAAACCATAGACAGTCAGATAGCACTGCTTCATCAACAGCGCAAAAGTACCTTTTATTCGGCATTGGGGTTAGAGTATACCGCTCGCATTGTGGGGTGTCTTGAAGTCTGGTTGATTCTGAATGTATTGACTACGGATGTCAGTTTTGTCGGTTGCATTCTGATCGTCGCTTTCTCTTCCCTACTGGCCAATCTGCTTTTCTTTCTTCCCATGCAATTAGGGGGCAGGGAAGGAGGTTTTGCCCTGGCGGTAGCCGGTTTGTCTTTATCCGGAGCATATGGGGTATTTGCCGCTCTGATTACGCGGGTGCGGGAGATGGTCTGGATTGTTATCGGGCTGGTGCTGATGAAGATAGGAAATCGGAGATAGAGTAATGATGAAAAGCTGAATTTCTGAGAAATTTCTATCATTAAGGATTATGAATGTATCTAATCACTCTCGTTTGTACGAAACCTACCAACTTCAATCTGTGAGCCCTCGCTGAAACCGGTTGGGAAGAATGCTGCTTGCCTTCAAGAAGTACTGTCAGTTCAGAAGCATTCCAATGGAATACTGTCCAATTGTCTCTTTTGTGTATATACATACTTAGAATATGGTTGATGCGTCATTAAGCCATGAATAACGCCGCAATATTTGCGATGAAATTAATCATTTATTGTCGTATTACCAAGCAAAATAGTGTAATGTCGCAAAAAATGCGATGATTTTAGGCGCAAAACGTCTGGTGGTTACGATTTACATCCAGTATCACTTATGCCTAAAATATGAATTTGCTTTGGTGAGAGTGAAAGAACTTCTGCCATTGGTTGATGATAATATCCCTGCGAATGATAAGGATGCAGTGGAACTCTCTGTTATGTCCGACATCGTTATTGCATATGGGAAAGAACATTATCCGATAGAAAAACCAACTGTTGCAGAATTAATAGAACTTTATCTTGAAGAAAAAGGAATGAGTCAAAAACAACTTGCCATTGAGATTGGAATAAGTCTTTCACGGGTGAATGATTATATTGCAGGACGTTCAGAACCTGCTTTGAAAATAGCCCGTTTGCTTTGTCGGGTATTGAATATTCCTCCCGCTGCAATGTTGGGTTTTTAAATTGAGGGTTATGATACATGTAAATGAAAAGGCTGGATTTATGTGGCGTGTTGCTCTGAGAATAATATCGTAACAATTAACATTGTTAACTCCCTTTCTCAGCCATTTTTATTCTTGTGTGCAAATAACAAGCCTTTTGCATTTAAAAGACTTGTTATTTGCATCCAAAGAATGAACTTTAACTCTGTGTTAAAACAAAGCTTTTACTGACAGATGTTTTGAACTTTGAATGGTTTGTATTTCAGCTTATTAAGTTTGATTTTTACTTCTTTGCCTCACTGAAGGTCTCTGCAGGCTGGAACCGATATACTTGCTTTTTTGTCAACTATACACGGGGTATTTGCACTATCCGTTTATTTCCTTTTTGCCCTGTTCAGTGCCGCTATCAGATACCTTCCTTTTGCCCCTATGTCACTCCAGCAAGTGTTGGCAATCAGCCGCCACACCGTCGTTCCCTTTCTTCCATAGTCCGATAGCCTGAGAATGGCATTTACCTCGCTTACCTCGTTGATCCCCAATCTTTGGAGCGTATCCGTCAGCCCCGGATAATTGTGCGTCATCGTATTGAAAGCATATCCCGGTATCGGGAGAGAAACAGAATCCTCCTTCCTTTCTTCCTCCTTCCCCTCGGGGGGAGCTGAGGGGGGTAATTCTTTATTTTCCTTTGCTCTACTTTTCTTTACTTTACTTTGTCCGGAATTGCATGCATTTTTTGCGTTAACGGCTACATCGTGTACTACATTTCCCGGGCTAACGGCTACATCTCCTGTGCCGACAGCTGCTTTTCCTTCTTTAAGCGGCTTGGGTTGTTCAACTTCCTGTTGTGTGGATGCATTGTCCGGTTTGCCGCTTTCCTTTTCCGGTTTATCGTTTTCCTTTTCCTTTTCCGTTTTCACCATCAGGTAGGGGAGTTCCGACAACTCTCTCTTTCTCCGCTTTGTCGCCTCCATCCATACCTTCTGTATGTTTTCCGAGGTCAGTATTCCGTTTTCCAGATAGCTGTTTTTGTCCATTATCCCTTTGATGAAGAGGATCTCAATGATGCCCTGCACCTCAGCGGCCTGCACTTCCCTTCCCGCCTTGTTGGCAAAGATCAGGCACTGCTCTTCATCCCAACGGATGAAGTATCCCTCCTTGTATATCTTACACAGCAGTTTCAGTACGATTGCCGAGCCTTTTATTCCGTATTTAGCTTCTATCACTTCCATTGCGTTCTCTTCCATGAAGTTTACGCCCACCGGGAAATAGTTGATCCCGTCATATATTGTTGCCATATTTATTTTTTTAGATTAGTTGTTTGTACTTTCAATAATACATTCACCACAAATTACTCCGGATTCCCAAAGACATTTTCACTTGATTCCTCAAAATAGAAATCATTCATCTGTGAAAATCCGTGTAATCTGTGGTGGCGTCCTATACGATCGGTCTCCACTCCATGAAGTTCTCCACCTGGAATGTCGTCCATCGCTGTTCGTCCACATTCCAGTAGACTACTGCGCCTTCTATTTTTGTGGGATCATACTTCTTGTGGAATTCCGCTTCATAGTAGATCAGTGTCGCTTTCACCAACCTGAAGTCTCCGTTCTGCTTCTGATAAGCGATGGCTGCGTGCCCGTATTGCAGGTGGTCGGTCAACGCTTCCAGGCGCTCCGCCATCCATTCGGCACACATTTCAGTGTATCCTTTCTCAAAGACAATCCGTTTTTTCCATCTCAGTTTCATGGCTTCAGTTTGTGATGCCGGTCTTTTCTTCTGTTTCATACGTATATGATTTAAAGGGTTAATAGATAAATTATCGCCCCAAAGGTAAGTCGGATCGAATGTATTCCGGTTTGATAAAATTCATTGTACGTATTTCAGCGCTTTTCTTCTTGGTTCTTTTTCTTTCTTTCCATCTTATTCCAGATTTCGTTGACGTAATTCCTGATTGTGCTGAAAACTAATGGTTTGAATACTCCATTTCTCATTTTCCCAAAAAGTTCTTTTTCCTCTATGTAGCGTGCCAACGAATCTTTGCATGTCTTGATATTTTGTTCTTTTGCGTCCAATATGTAGGATTCTATCAGCGCTTTTATAACTCCTTCATTGTTGGAGATAATTCCCGGTATCTGCGCTCCTGTTTTTCTGCCTCTTGTTTCTTTAATAGATTCTGTGATAGGAGGTTGTGTTTTAGTGTTGGCGTTTTTTTACACTTTTGTTCACTGCCTGTAATAATTCATTTTCTTTATTCATGATTTTTTTATTTAATCAATAACTAAATGTTGTTAATATGTTGCAAAGGTAGAAAGGAATCTATCGGTAGGCAAATAAAAGTGGAATTTAAGAGGGAATGAACGCTCTTGATAGGCTAATTATCTGATATATAATGTTGTATTAATGAAAAAAGTAAGTGTTTCAATAGACGTTCGTTTAATTGAACGCAAAGATAGAGGGTATTTTTAGAACTACAAAATGTTTAATAAAAAAAATGATTTTTTGCCTTTGTCTGTTGTTTTAATATGTTGAACCATAAGTGTTTATGAATTAATAAAAAACAGTTTATTATCTGTCTGATTTTGTTTTCTGTTCTCTTCTGATTTATATACAAAAAACATGTGTTTTTAAACGAACGTCTATTGAAACACTTTTTGTTTTCAATGCCCTCGTTTAAAGGCTATTATAATAAATAACTATTTTCTGCCTCTCCTTCTGTGATAGTGGAGGGTCATTAAATAACATGGATGCACTGAATTTTTCATTAAAATCCGCATTACATAACTTGACCGGGAGGTATGCTTCGCTACTCCGGTGTCCCCAAAGAACATCCTGACGTGAACGACATGACAACATCCGCATCTATCGAGTCTTCGATGGAGCGCTCTCAATCTATCCTATCTTCTTCCGCTTTGAACTGGTATGCCTTGCGTATCACTTACGGGCGTGAATTGGCTTTGCAGGAGTACCTCAATTCGGAGGGGATCGAGAATTTCATCCCCATGCACTACGAATATACCATTAAAAACGAGCGTCGGGTTCGTAAGCTTGTTCCCGCAGTTCATAATCTGGTTTTTGTCCGTTCCTCGCGTAGTTGTATCGATGCCATCAAAGAGAGCAGGAGCGCCACGCTTCCTATCCGTTACATTATGGATCGTGAATATCATCGTCCCATCATCGTTCCTGATTCCCAAATGCGTAATTTCATGGCTGTCTCTGCGAATTATGATGAATCCCTGCTTTATTTCGAACCTTCTGAGTTGAACATCCGCAAGGGTACCCGTGTGCGTATCACCGGGGGGCTTTTCGAGGGGGTGGAGGGCGAGTTTGTCCGTGTCCGCAATGACCGTCGTGTTGTAGTCACCATCGAAGGAGTTATGGCTGTCGCCACCACCTTTGTCCATCCTTCATTGGTCGAACCTGTCACTGAAAAATAACATAACAAGATATGAACTATTTAGAATCAGAAATCTCCGCTCTTTATGCTTCTGCTCATGAACTTTGCTATCTGGGCATGGACGGTCGGCCGATCTACAGTGATCAATTCACCCGTCTGAATCGTGATGTTTTTTCTCAGGCTAATGCTTTGTACGACAAGCATGGTGATAGTGATGAAGAAGAGGCCCGGTTGTGTCTGTCGCTCCTGATGGGATATAATGCGACTCTCTATAATAACGGTGACAAGGAGGAGCGTATCCAACATATTCTGGATCGTTGCTGGGATGTACTGGAACATCTGCCTGCCTCTCTGTTGAAAGTCCAACTGCTGGTTTATTGTTACGGAGAGGTTTTCGATGAGGAATTGGCCCGGGAAGCTCAGACTATCATCGATACGTGGCAGGACAGAGAGTTGTCGGAAGAGGAGCGTGAGGTGATGGAACGCCTGAAGGATGTGCAAGAGAATCCGTATCCTTGGAGTGAGGTGGAATGATTTCGATCTAGTAATTTAATTTTAATAAGTATATTGATGAAAGGTATTGTCTTGGCCGGTGGTTCGGGCACTCGCTTATATCCGATCACCAAAGGAGTCAGTAAGCAGTTGCTTCCGATATTTGATAAGCCGATGATCTATTATCCTATCTCTGTACTCATGTTGGCAGGGATTCGTGAAATATTGATTATTTCCACTCCATACGATTTACCCGGCTTTCAACGTTTGCTGGGTGACGGTTCTGACTTTGGAGTACGTTTTGAGTACGCCGAACAACCTTCTCCCGACGGCTTGGCACAGGCATTTATTATTGGTGAGAAATTTATAGGTGGTGATTCTGTATGTCTGGTTCTTGGCGATAATATCTTTTATGGGCAAAGTTTTACCCGTATGCTGCGTGAAGCAGTCCATACAGCCGAATCAGAGAATAAAGCCACTGTTTTTGGTTATTGGGTAAGCGATCCCGAACGCTATGGTGTAGCTGAGTTTGACAAGGCTGGGAATGTTCTCAGTATCGAAGAGAAACCTACTGTTCCTAAGTCCAATTATGCCGTTGTGGGTCTTTATTTCTATCCTAATAAAGTGGTGGAAGTAGCCAAGAGTATTCAGCCTTCCCCTCGTGGAGAATTGGAAATCACGACGGTCAATCAACGGTTCCTGTCCGATCGGGAACTGAAGGTCCAGCTTTTAGGGCGGGGTTTCGCCTGGTTGGATACAGGCACTCATGATTCTTTGTCCGAAGCAAGTACATTTATCGAGGTTATTGAAAAACGTCAGGGTTTGAAAGTGGCCTGTTTGGAAGGCATAGCCCTGAGGCAGGGCTGGATTTCTCCTGAAGAGATGAAAGCATTGGCAGGTCCGATGCTGAAGAATCAATATGGGCAATATCTGTTGAAAGTTATCGATGAATTATTCATAAAGTAGAATTTTTATTCCAATGAATATAATAAAAACATCAATTGAAGGTCTTGTTATCCTTGAGCCCCGTCTGTTTCAGGATGACCGTGGCTACTTTTTCGAATCCTTCAATCAGGGGGAGTTCGAATCAAAGGTATGTCAAACGACTTTTGTCCAGGACAATGAATCCAAATCGAGCTACGGTGTCATTCGCGGTCTCCATTTTCAGAAACCTCCTTTTGCCCAAAGCAAACTGGTACGGGTAATCAAAGGTGCAGTTCTTGATGTGGCTGTCGATATCCGGAAAGGTTCTCCCACATTTGGAAAACATGTTTCAGTTGAATTGACAGAAGACAATCACCGTCAGTTTTTTATTCCGCGTGGCTTCGCACATGGTTTTAGTGTGCTGAGCGAAGAGGTCATCTTCCAATACAAGTGTGATAATTTCTATCATCCGGAAGCTGAAGGGGCGATTGCTTGGAATGATCCAAGCCTTAATATTGATTGGAGAATTCCTGTTGAGAAAGTTGTCTTAAGTGAGAAAGATGCTCATCATTTGAATTTGAAAAAATAATAGATAAAAAATATGCAAGCGATTATTTTAGCAGCAGGAATGGGAAAACGTCTTGGTGAGTTGACTAGGGATAATACAAAATGTATGATACAGGTTAACGGGATATCGTTAATCGATAGAATGCTAACTCAACTGTCAGATTTTGAATTGACTCGTGTTATAATTGTAATAGGATATAAAGGTAAGGAACTTCGTGATTATATTGACATAGAATACAAGGGGGTGAAAATAGAATATATTGAAAATTCTATTTATGATAAAACGAATAATATATATTCTTTGGCTTTGGCTAAGAAGGAACTTCAGGAGGATGATACTTTATTAATTGAATCCGACTTGATTTTTGATAGTAGTCTTTTTTCTATGATCATTAATCATCCTTATCCCAATTTAGCTATAGTTGCTAAATACGAGCCTTGGATGGATGGAACGATGGTACGTATAGATGAAGATTGTAATATAGTCAACTTTATTCCTAAGAAAGCCTTTAAATATGGTGATATTGATACGTACTATAAAACTGTTAATATTTACAAGTTTAGTAAGGAATTTGCAAAAACGCATTATGTTCCTTTTCTGGAAGCCTATACGAAGGCTTTAGGAAACAATGAATATTATGAACAAGTACTTAGGGTAATTACTTTGCTTGACAAATGTGAATTAAAAGCTCTGGTCTTAGAAAATCAGAAATGGTATGAGATAGATGATATTCAGGATTTAAATATAGCGGAGGCTATGTTTGCTAATATAGAAAATAAAGTAACTTTATTTCAGAAACGTTATGGTGGATATTGGCGTTTTCCTTTTATTCTTGATTTTTGTTATCTTGTTAATCCATATTTTCCATCTTTGCGTTTGAAAGAAGAGTTAAAAGCTAATTTTGATGTCTTGTTAACAGAATATCCTTCAGGTGCTAATATAAATTCTTTGTTGATAGGAAAGTATTTTAGATTAAGAGAGGACTATGTATGTGTTGGCAATGGTGCTGCGGAGTTGATAAAGAGTTTTATGACTACTTTAACAGGTAATATTGGGATTATATATCCCACATTTGAAGAGTATCCAAATAGATATAATAAACAACAAATAATAACTTATATTCCTCCTAATCTTGATTTTTCATATTCTGTCAATGATCTTAAATCTTTTTTTAAAGATAAGAATATCAGTGCTTTATTGCTTGTTAATCCAGATAATCCCTCAGGTAATTTTATATTAAAAAAAGATTTAAAATCCTTGCTTCAATGGGCCGAGGAGCGAGATGTAATATTACTTTTAGACGAATCTTTTGTTGATTTTTCTGATGGCGGAATTGAAAACTCATTATTAGATAATGATATACTTGAACAGTATAAGAATTTAGTCGTGATTAAAAGTATTTCAAAATCTTATGGAGTGCCGGGACTTCGTTTGGGGTTGCTGGCTAGTGGAAATAAGGATTTAGTTAAATATATAAGACGAGATTTATCTATTTGGAATATAAATTCATTTGCTGAATTTTATATGCAAATATTTGGAAAGTATGAGCATGATTACAAAGAAGCTTGTCTGAAGTTCAAAATAGAACGTAATCGTTTTTATTTAGAGCTAAACCAAATTTGCTTTTTAAGAGTCATTCGGTCTCAGGCGAATTATTTTTTATGTGAGGTAATTAATCGATTTTCATCAAAGGAATTGAGCGAAATTTTGCTGTATAAATATAATATTTTGATAAAGGATTGTTCTCTGAAATATGGCTTTAATGGCCGAAATTACATAAGAATTGCGATTCGAGATAGTAATGACAATCGTAGATTAATAACTGCCTTAAAGGATTTGTAAATATATAATTATATGTTGAATAATAAGTCTGTTTTAATTACCGGTGGAACAGGTTCCTTCGGTAAGAAGTTTGTGGAAACAATCCTTCGGGATTATCCGCATGTTACAAGAATTGTCATCTATTCTCGTGATGAATTGAAGCAATTTGAACTTAAACAAAAATATCCGGAATCTAAATATCCCCAACTCCGCTTTTTTATAGGTGATGTTCGTGATGGTGAACGTTTGAAACGTGCTTGTGAAGGTATTGACGTGATTATTCATGCGGCTGCGATCAAGCAAGTTGATACAGCGGAATATAATCCGGAAGAATGTATTAAAACGAATGTTCATGGCGCTCAGAATGTAATAAATGCAGCATTGCAAACAGGCGTTAAGCATGTTGTAGCTCTTTCTACGGATAAAGCTTGCGCTCCTATTAATCTGTACGGTGCTACTAAACTTACATCTGATAAGTTGTTTGTTTCTGCGAATAATATAAAAGGTGCAAAAGATATTAAGTTTTCAGTCGTTCGTTATGGTAATGTAATGGGTTCACGTGGTTCTGTTATTCCCTTTTTTATAAGCAAGAGGGATAATGGAGCAACAGAATTACCTATAACCGATATGAAAATGACCCGCTTTAATATTTCTCTTCAAGCCGGTGTGGATTTGGTGATGTTTGCTATCGGACATCATTTAGGCGGTGAAATATTCATCCCTAAAATCCCCTCCTACCACATTGTGGATG